>Ga0160430_100049_pt1 | contig 131621 bp, 116 predicted proteins | sample HID1971I_E0MG_FD_108274 | JGI IMG/M metagenome (GOLD analysis project Ga0160430, IMG submission 108274) | Enriched millipede-associated microbial communities from UW Madison campus, WI, USA - HID1971I_E0 MG | ecosystem: Host-associated > Arthropoda: Insects > Digestive system > Unclassified ...
CTATGAAGAGGGCGGCTACCTCACGGAAGCCGTGCGCCGCAAGCCCTACAGCGTGGTGCTGCTCGACGAGGTCGAGAAGGCCCACCCCGACGTGTTCAACGTGCTGCTGCAGGTGCTCGACGATGGTCGCCTCACGGACGGCCAGGGCCGCACCGTGGACTTCAAGAACACCGTCATCGTGATGACCAGCAACATCGGTTCGCCGATCATCCAGTCGATGGTGGGCCAGCCGAGCGAAGAGATCAAAGAGGCGGTGTGGGACGAGCTGAAGAACTACTTCCGCCCCGAGTTCCTGAACCGCATCGACGAGACCGTCGTGTTCCACGCGCTCGACGCGAAGAACATCGAATCGATCGCCGCGATCCAGCTCAAGGTGCTGCAGGCGCGCCTGGCGAAGATGGACCTGGGTCTGCAGGTGTCGCCTGCGGCGCTGGCCGAGATCGCCAAGGTCGGCTTCGACCCGGTGTTCGGTGCCCGTCCGCTCAAGCGCGCCATCCAGCAGCGCATCGAGAACCCGCTCTCGAAGCTGTTGCTGGACGGCAGCTTCGGGCCGAAGGACACGATCGAGGTCGAAACCGACCCGATCCAGTCGCCGGGGCAGTTCATTTTTGCCAAGGCGAAGACCAAGGCAAGATCCAAGAGCCTGCCCGCAAGCAGTACCGCCTGACGCAAAGCACGTCTTCCGACATCGATCATGGACTTCAAGGACTACTACAAGACGCTTGGCGTGGAGCGAGGGGCAACGCAGGATGAGGTACGCAAGGCCTATCGCAAGCTTGCCCGCAAATATCATCCCGATGTCAGCAAGGAGGCTGATGCGGACAAGCGGATGCGCGAGATCAACGAGGCGAATGATGTGCTGCGCGACAAGGAAAAACGCGCCGCATACGATCAACTCGTCGACCATGTCGCGCGTGGCGGCAGTCCCGATGGCCAATTCCACCCGCCGCCGAACTGGGATGAAGGCTTCGAGTTCCATCGAGGCCCCAAGCAAGGGCCGGCCGATCACGCGGAGTTCAGCGAGTTCTTTTCTTCGGTGTTTGGCGCGGCCGAGCGGCGCGATGCCTTCCGCAAGAACTACCGTGCACGTGGTGAGGACCACCATGCAGCGATCGAAATCTCGCTGGAGGATGCGCTAAAGGGTTCCGAGCGCGAAATCACCCTGCGCGGGCAGGAGATCGACGCGCAGGGGAGGCCCGAATGGAAGACGCGCACGTTCAGCGTCAAGATTCCCGCGGGCGTCCACCCCGGTCAGCTCATTCGGCTGGCGGGCCGGGGCATGCCTGGTCAGGGTGGTGAGGCGCCGGGCGATCTGTATCTCGAAGTCCGTATCGCACCGCATGCGATCTACCGCATCGACGGCCTCGATCTATACATGACGCTGCCTGTCACCCCCTCGGAGGGCGCGCTGGGCGCGAAGGTCCAGGTGCCTACGCCTGGCGGCGGCGTCGTCGAGGTCACCATTCCTCCCAACGCGCGCAACGGGCTCAAGCTGCGCCTCAAAGAACGCGGATTTCCGGGCAAGCCGCCGGGCAATCTCTATTTGCTGATCGAGATTGCGTTACCACCGGCCAACACCGAAGCGGCACGCAAGGCTTACGAGCAACTGGCCTTGGCCGTGCCGTTCGACCCACGCCGCCATTTGGGAGTATGAGCACCATGACTTCCTCTTTCATTCAAGGCACGCCAGTGGATGCATTGCACCCGCTCACCGCCGACGAACTCGCTCGCGCTTGCGGCGTTCGCGTCGATTGGATCGTCGAACTGGTCGACATCGGCATCATCGAATCGAAGGTGCCGTCGCGGGTCCCCACGCAGTGGCGCTTCCACGGTGCCGATCTGCAGCGTGCGCTCGTGGCGGCACGGCTTGAACGCGATTTCGGGGCCAACCTGGATGCGGCCGCGCTCATCATTGACCTGCAGTACGAGGTGCGGCGTTTGAAAACGGTACTGCTGGTGCAAGGCCTCGACCGGGAGCTTTGATGAATCGTTCGCACGGGGCCAGCCTCCCGGTTGGACCTTTACTTTCTCGCTGGCGAGTGATCAGTTGACAGGTCTGCGAAAGGCCGTGCCTCCGAAACTTTGAACGATGTTGTCGACGGAAAAGGGTGTCGATTCTTTCGCTTCGACAATGAGCGCAACCCGGCGCGGGAGAATTTCGTTCGATACCGTTTCGACGAATTCGCGATCGAGCATGTCCATCCGCACCGTATCGGCAGTCGCGCCGGCACTGGCTCCAACGGCCAGACCGACGGCTGATCCGACCGGCCCGCCAAGCATGCCGATCAGGCTACCGGTGAGTGCACCGATGACGGCACCCCAGAACGAGCGTGTTTCGGTGTCGAGCACAATGATCTTGCCGGCAGCGTCCTTTTGCACCAGAACGCAACTCTCGATGTGAAACCCTTCGTTCTTTTCAGAGGTCGCTCTGAAATCGTGGCCGGCTTTTTGGGCGACGTCCACACTGTCAAAAACCGCGACGATCAGTTGCTTGGGCATCTGTCGGTTCCCTTTCTCAAGAAATTTGGTTTGAAGCTCATTGCGAAGGAGCGCCGATCGGCTCGACGCCATCCGAAAGAGAAGTTGGCCGAGCGCGCCGCGGCAAAGGAAGCGATCAGATCCCAGTCGCGGCCTCCCGAGCCGCTGCTGCGTTGCGGTACAGATGAGCCGCATCCTGCTGCATGACGATGACAGTCCGGAAGTCGGATTCCGTCTTGCCCGCTTCATATGCAGTCCTTGCCAAAAGATAGGCATGCGCCGATTCGTTCTGCAACTCGATCGCCTGAAGAAAGTTTGCTGTGTCCATAGTCGTTCACCAGTGCAATGGCGGTGCGATCCAGATATCGGCCAGGCATGATCGGCACACTTCGATCTCGGATGGCAGAAGGCGTGAAGGGTGTGGGCAAAGTATCCGATCGATCACGACCTGCCAAGACACAGTTGGAGTGCAAGACCCATACAAACTTCGCGCAGGCAAGGGCTGTATCCGAATCGCGAGGGTGGGCAGTCGCACGCGCCCGATTTCACGAGATTCCACGGCGATTGGAAGGAAGGCGAATCGATGGCTCCTTGCTACTGGCGGTGCCGGGAGCCTGCACCCTGGCATGACCATGTGCTTCGAAGGATCGGACCTCTTCAGCGCCAGGCCTGGCTCGCGATCCGCGCGTCGCTGCGGCACACTGCGCAATGCATGCGCCGATCTGGAGACACCCAAACCTTCAACTGCATGTATTGTCTGAACGCACCCGGCGCCGGGGCCCCCAACGCGAGAGGAGCCGCGCGACCGCTGCAGCCGGCCGAAGCCCACCCGGTCACCGACTACTTTCCGAGAATTCGATGAGTTATCTAGGCAATGCCGTCACGACCATGTTGAACCCGAAGTCGCTCATGGGAGCCGTTCTCCTTGGAGCGATCGTTCTCGCACTCGCATCTACCGTGGTCGTGTTTGTTCGCAGGAGCGCGCGTCGTGTCGGCGAGCACCTGTCCGACGTCACGGCCCTGCGATTTGTCAGCGCGTTTGCGCAGGTCCTGGTCTACCTGATCGGATTCGTGCTCTACGCGCACGTGGTGCCTGAATTGCGCGCGCTTGGAACAGCGTTGCTGGCGGGCGCCAGTGTCGTCTCTGTAGTTGTGGGTCTCGCAGCAAAGGACACCCTCGGAAACCTCGTCGCCGGCTTTTCATTGGTGCTGTACAGACAGATCCGAGTGGGTGACATGATTCGTCTTGCTTCTCCATTGGGTGTGATATCTGCCGAAGTTCAGATCATCTCGCTGGGATTCACAGTGCTTGTTGACGAGGAGAAACACGAGGTGATCGTGCCGAACAACATCATGATGGGCAGCACGATCATTCGCGTCGCACGAGAAACCGGGCATTGAAGGGGCCGCTGTGATGACGATGGCCTTGCATCACCGGGTCAGGAACGATCCCCGAAAAACCAACTGCAAATGGGTGGGGATGTGCGATGCGTTGGAGGTGCCGTCATCTGACGACAGCCTGTGATGCAGGCGCGTTTTCCGCGGAGACATCGGCGAGAAACGTGGCAGAGGGTGCGAAGAAGAGCGTGCCCGTCACCGCCTTGCTGAAATCGAGCAGCCGGTCATAGTTGCCCGGTGGCTTGCCAACGAACATGTTCGTGAGCATCTGCTCAATCCGTGCGGGCGATCGCGCATACCCGATGAAATACGTGCCGTACTCACCCTTGCCGACTTCTCCAAAGGGCATGTTGTCGCGCACGATGGCCAATTGAGTGCCATTTTCTTCGATGCTCGTTAGAACGTTGTGCGCGTAAGAGGTCTTGACGGCATCTTCCAGTTCAATGTCAGAGAGCTTCTTGCGCCCGATGATCGCCTCTTGTCGTTCAATGGGAACGGTGTTCCAAGCCTTCAGGTCATGAAGGTACTTTTGCACGACGACGTAACTCCCACCGGCGAAGTCCTGGTCCTCGTCGCCGACGACCGTCGCATCCAATGCGTCCTGGTCCACCGGGTTTTCGGTGCCGTCAACGAAGCCCAGCAGATCGCGCTCGTCGAAGTACTTGAAGCCGTGCGTTTCATCCATCACCGTCACGACGTCACTGATGCGACTCATGATCTGGGTCGCCAGTTCAAAGCACAGATCCATGGCCGTGGCCCGAATATGGAACAGCAGATCTCCGGGCGTCGAGACCGCGTGATGCACGCCTTCGATCTCGCGAAAAACATGCAAGGCGGCTGGTCTCGGACTGCCGAACAATCGATCCCAAGCCTCTGAACCAAACCCCATGACACACGACAAGCGCCGTTCAGGATGACGAAATCCGATGGCACGCAGCAGGGATGCCATGTCGGCGCAGAGTGCTCGCACGCTTTGGTTGCAACGTGGATCCGGCTTCAGCGTCACCACGAGAAAGATGGCTGAATGGGTCAGCCGTGCAGCAACGGGCTGCGAGATGATGGAAGGCATAGTCCGCTCCTGCTGATTTGGGGGGGCGATGCATGAGGGCCGCAACGCTTCCATGCGAACCGAAGATCACCACTTGAGGATGCTCCACCGAACTAGGCTGGCTCGCCTTCGTCGGGCTGAACCACAGTGTATGCGCGTGTCTTGGCGTTGCGATTCGCTGCGCGGATGACGAAGATCTGTTCCTGCGTGCGGAATGCACGCGTCCTGGTGTCGCTTGCCAATGTCGACCAGACGAAGGAAGTGGCTCGCCATGCCGAGCAGCCCCTTCGAAATCCGGATGGGATTCGCCGTGGAGTCGAAAACAAGCCATGCGAGGGAGAGCTCGGCACCACCACATCGCGGTGGATGCGGCGGTTGGCGAAAGCCGCTGCGACCGGCGACGCGCGCCGGTGCCGGTGGGGGTTGCGGATACGCCGCGAATGCCTGTTTTTCTCGGGAAACCGGTCGTCCGCACGGTGAGTGGCCTGCGCACAGATCGTCAGGATCACGACCAATTGCGCCACCATCGCAGTTCCCGTCGATTCACCGGCCGTAGACCCAGCGTGTCTCGATCGGGCAGGGGGGCCGGCAGGTCGATGCCGCGCGGCGCCCAGCGCATGAAAAACTCGTCGAGCGTGGCAAGGTCGCGCTTGCAGTGTTCGCCATGCTCCATGGGCGGCCCGTACGCCAAGCGCCTCGTCGATCAGTTTCACCTTCTCGATCATGCTGCGGAGGGCGGCGGAAGCGCTGGATCGCCGTCCGGTGCGTCCCGTTCCTCAATCCAATGAGTTCCCGCGCCGAAGATCTCGTTTCCTGCACGAGCCATGATCTCGTAGTCTTGGCGCAGGTACGGTGTCGCGCATGTCCATTCCGCCGTGTTCTGAATCTCGTGCTTGAGGTGGCTGACATGGGACGTCCAACAGAGGCGAATTTGCTTCACGTCACTCCTCGGATGTATACCCGTCAATGCGTCTATTGAAGAGATCGCGACGAGCACTTTCTAGGCAGACTTCCGGAACGTCTTCGCTTGGCGCTTTCTTGACGAAAGCACGGAGGCGCCGCGCAAGCGTTCCCCAGGCAGAAAAACGGCGTGTGGCTTTGTGGCGCTGAATCCGTGTCGGCGTCCCCCCACTGTAGAACTCGCAGGGGTGGCCACAGAGACCGCTCGGTGGCTTTGGGCTCGCAAGACAAATCGCGGGCATCTGGAGCGCGGCCTCTACCAAGCCATCAGGCTCACCGGCATTCTGAACAAGGACGTGGCGCCGTGCCACGCGAGCAGCGTGATGACGGCGCCAATGAGGCAAAAAACCAAGCTGAGGGGGTGTGCGGGGCCTTCTCCCGGATTGCGAAAGAGGCCTGCAATGACTCCGCCAATGACGGCACCGCACGCCCCAACAAAAATCACCCAAACGTAGCACCACATTCTTGCAAGCGATTCCGAATCTAGGCCGGATCGACTTCCGTAAGCGGGCGAAACAAGGTGGCAGCCATATCTCGAAGGATGACTTCGCGGTCGGGGTCATGCCATATATCGGGACTGCTCAGCAGCTGGCCGATGAGTCGATCAAAGGTGTACCGGACCTTCGCCGGTTCGGGATGGGTTGTGTACAAGACGCGCAGCATGGATACGGCCACGTTGATCTGAGTGCCCAGGACCTCCAGGGCACCCATGCGGTCGGCCGCCTCGAAGGCTGCGTGTTGATCTGAATCAGGCATTTGTGCTTCCAGTGCCTCGCAAAGGAGAAGAACGCCGAAGGCGGTCCCAGGGATTACATGCGCCATCCGAATCGCTGGAACAACGAGTGAAGCGCGACATCAATCTGTGAAGAAGTTCGCGCAAATTGCTCTGATAGGGAAATGGCGCTCATGGCCGGGCGCGCGTGATGCGTCTCTGCCATGGGCGGCGGTAACGTTATGTACAGGAGCGGGCGGCACAAAAATGTAGAAGTTAGACTGAACGGAAAAAGTTCACATTGCTATGGCCTTCCGCGCATGAGACGAAGGTCGCGAGCAGGAATGCGTGTGTTTTTGCTTCTACGGATGCCTGAGTTGCCATGAACCGAGCGGATGTTGCATCTCGGCTGTCAATGTTGGCCGACCAGGAATCTGTGAGTCCCACTGACGAAACGATTGCCCATGCGGCGGCGTTGATTGAACGGCTGGATCCGCGCAGTCCTTGCTATGAAGCCAACGTGGAAATGCTACTGAGCCTTGAGGCGACGATCTGGGCCCTCCAAGCGATGCCCTGATCCGCGCAAAGAACTCAAGTGGTGAGGGCGCCGTCGCCGACAACGTGCTGCGATCCCGTGATTCTTCGCTGGCATGGCGCTTCCTCGATCAACCATCTTGTGTTGGTTCTATCGCGTGTGCGTTCTCGGCGCATTCCCTCAATCTGGGCAGGAACTGTCGCTGAGTCCGACATCCAGGCTGTGGGGGGCTTTCGGTCGCCTGGAACAACGGGACAGAAAATCGTTGTCGACCCTGCTGCGACGAGGCAGGCTTGTTGCGCAGTGGGTCGTGCCCATCCCTCTTGGTCATACCGCGCATGCTGCAGTCTCGAATGCGCCTGCAACTCAGCTGTCGATATCCAGGGAACGGACGAAAACTTGAACGCCTGGGAGGTCGATCCGGTACGGGGACGAAGACCGGATTCGAGCGGTTGCGCTCCATATCAAGCTCGGCTTCCAGGCGTCGGCTGAGAGATTCAGTCAGATCGTTGCATCGATGGGTCGACGCCGCGCGAGCATGCGGGTCTTTGTCGTCGAAGAGAGGACGGACCAGGACTGCGCGCTCGTGCACGACCCCGATGCACCCGGCCGGTTGGGTCCGTTCCGTCCGACCCGCAACTGAGCCGGGTCGGACCGGCTCTGAGGAATTGCGCTTCTAACGGCCGTCCCACGCGGACCGCGTTGCGGCCTTCTTGAACAGCAGGCGGTTCGCGTCGCTCGCTGGCGGCTCCGAGTCACCGAAGATCGCGGCTATCCAGTGGCCGTCCGTCGGGTTCGGGAACAGCACGTACTTGCGGCCGAACTGCTCACGGTCGGCTTCCATGGCCTTGATGCGCTCGTCGACGTTCTTCACGTAGTACTTGCGGCGGAAGTCGTTGAGGTTGTCGCCCAGGTAGACCACGACGTCGAACTTCTGGGCGATCTGGTCCTGCCGCGGCTGCTTGTTGCTGGTGTCGCGCAGCACCGTGAGGTGCTCGGTGTCGGCGTAGGGCGCACCCAGCACTTTCAGGTGCGCCATCGCGTACTCGTACGTGCGCTCGCCCTGTTCGCGGCTGGTCACGTAGAAGACCTCGACGCCGTTGTCCTTGCAAAAGCGCAGGAACTCCTGCGAGCCGGGCGACGGCACGATCTGGTTCTTCGGGATCCATGCGTCCCACTTCGGATCGTCGAAGAAGTCCTGGTTGCCGTTGATCAGGTGACCCCAGTAGGCCAGCGGCAGCAGGATGGTGTCGTCCATGTCGGTGACCACCGCCAGCGGCTTGTCGCCGGGGCGGCGCTTCTTGAGCGCGGCCTCCACGTGCATGCGCGCCACGTTGAAGCCCTGGTGGTAGAGCGCGCGGTACTCGGCCGCGGTCTGTTTCCAGGCCACGGCTGCGATCAGCAGGTTGTTCGTGCCGGCACCCGACGGGCCCGTGGTGTCCGGGGCCCTGGCGGGCTGGGTTGGCTGGGCGGCGATCGCGGAGGGGGCGACTGGCGTCTGGGCGCAGCCGACGGCCAGCAGCAGAGCGGCCGCGGTGCCGGTCAAGGCCAGGAAGCGGCGCGAATTGGAGCGAGATTTCAACGTGAGTCTCCGTGTGTTGTGTCAAAAGAAAAAAGCGCACCGAGCGTGGCACAGGCGACGGTCAAAGCACAGCTGCCGAATGCGCATGTCGAGGCGAGAGGTTGGCATTTCGTCATCGTCGATGCGCCATTTCGTCAGGCCTGCCTTGCCCGGCCTTCCTTGCGCAGTGGGGCCTTGATGGTTTCGAGGTGGATGCTGGTCTCGCTGTTGCTGATGCCCTTGATCAGCCGGATGCGCTCCAGCACGTGGGCCAGCTCGACCAGGCTGCCCACCTGCAGTTCCGCCAGCAGGTCCCAGCGACCGTTGGTGCTGTGCAGTGAAGCCACGCCGGGCTCGCCCAGCAGCGAGGCCGTGATGCGGCGCGTGTCGTTGCCCTCGATGGAAATGCTCATCCACGCCGTCAGCCCGCTGAGTTCGGTTTCGGGCCGCAGGCGCACGGTATAGCCCACGATCACGCCGCTGTCCTCGAGCTTGCGGATGCGGTTCGTCACCGTGCCGCGCGAGACCCCGAGGCGGGCCGCCAAGGTGGCGACGCTGGCGCGGGCGTTGTGGTGCAGCTGGGCGATGAGCAAGGCGTCGATGTTGTTCATTTGGCAAATGATGCCATTCAAAATGATTGATTTCTGTCACTTTAAAGGCAATCTTGTCGATTTGATTTGATCTTCTTCTGTGGGAGCCTCTCTCCATCCCACCCTAGGAGATCGCTTCATGACACGAAAACACACCACGCACAGCCTCGTTTCGCCCCGCCTCGAGACCTTCTTCCTGAGCCCCACGCGCGCCGCCGAACTGGTGCGGCGCACCGGCGTGGTCGAGACCATGCGCGGCATGGCCCTGGCTCTGGAAGAAGATTTCGGGCGCTGGCAGGAATTCGAGAAATCGGCCCGCACCGCCAACCATTCGCCGCACGGCGTGATCGAGCTGATGCCGGTGTCGGATCACCGCGAGTACGCGTTCAAGTACGTCAACGGACACCCGATCAACACCCGCAGCGGCCTGCCGACGGTCATGGCGTTCGGCGCGCTGGCCAGCGTGGACACCGGCATGCCCGAGTTCATCAGCGAGCTGACGCTGACCACCGCGCTGCGCACCGCCGCCACTTCGGCCATGGTGGCCCGCCGGCTGGCGCGTCCGGACAGCCGGACCATGGCGCTGATCGGCAACGGCGCGCAAAGCGAGTTCCAGGCCCTCGCGTTCCACGGCCTGCTGGGCATCCGCCAATTGCGACTGTACGACGTCGACCCGGCCGCCACGCGCAAGCTCGCCGCGAACCTGGCGCCCTACGGCCTGGACGTCGTGTGCTGCGACAGCACCGACGACGCGCTGCGCGGTGCCGACATCGTGACCACTGTCACGGCCGACAAGGCCTACGCGACCATCCTGGCCGGGCATCAGGTGATGCCCGGCATGCACATCAACGCGGTGGGGGGCGACTGCCCCGGCAAGACCGAGCTCGCGGCCGAGGTGCTGCGCCGGGGCCGCGTGTTCGTCGAGTACGAACCGCAGACCCGCATCGAGGGCGACCTGCAGCAGATGCCGGCGGATTTCGAGGTCACCGAGTTTTGGCGCGTGCTGCGGGGCGAGGCGCCCGGGCGCACCGGCGATGCGCAGATCACCGTGTTCGATTCCGTGGGCTTCGCGCTCGAGGACTATTCGGCACTGCGCTACATGCGCGCGCTGGCGACCGCAGCCGGCATGCTCGAGCGGCTGGAGCTGATTCCCGAGCTGGCCGATCCGAAGAACCTGTTCGCGTTGCTGCGGCAGTCGGCGCCGGCCGCGGCCGGCGTGCGCGCGGCGGTGGCGGCATGAGCGTGCCCGCTGACGTGCAAGCCTTCGCGGGGCGCGCCGTGACCCTGATCGGCGCGCCCACCGACGCCGGGGCGAGCCGGCTCGGTGCAGCCATGGGGCCCGACGCCCTGCGCGTTGCGCAGCTGGGCCCGGCGCTGCGCCGCTTCGGCATCGACGTCAAGGACATCGGCAACCTTGCGGGCCCGCCCAACCCGCAGGGCGAACGCGTGCACGGCCTGCGCAACCTGGACGAGTGCGTGCGCTGGAACCGGGCTGTGCACGACGCCGTGTCGGCCGCGCTGCGCGAGGGCCGCCTGCCCATCCTGCTCGGCGGCGACCACCATCTGGCGATAGGCTCCATCAGCGCCGTGGCCCGCCATTGCCGTGCGCACGGCAAGCGCCTGCGCATCCTGTGGCTCGACGCGCACTCCGACTGCAACACGCCCGAAGTCTCGCCCTCGGGCAACATCCACGGCATCCCGGTGGCAAGCCTGTGCGGCCTTGGGCCCGGGAGCCTCGCGGGCCTGTCGGACGTGGTGCCCGCCATCCGTCCTGAGGCGCTGTGCCAGATCGGCCTGCGCAGCGTCGACGACTGCGAGAAGCGGATGATCCACCAGCTGGGTCTCGAGGTGTACGACATGCGTGCGATCGACGAACTGGGCATGCGCGAGACCATGCGCCGCGCGCTCGAAGGAGTGGCCGGCGGCGACGTGCACCTGCACGTGAGCTTCGACGTGGATTTTCTCGACCCGGAAATCGCGCCGGGCACGGGCACCACGGTGCGTGGCGGTCCCAGCTACCGCGAGGCCCAGCTTTGCATGGAGATGATCGCGGACACGGGCTGCATGGGCTCGCTCGACATCGTCGAGCTGAACCCCGCGCTCGACCTGCGCAACCAGACCGCCGAGCTGGTCGTTGACCTGACGGAAAGCCTGTTCGGCAAGAGCACCCTCGTGGGGGCGGCCCGCGCGTGCTAGCCGGCATGCCAGGCAAGTCCTGTGCGCGGTCTTTCAGGGACCCGCGTGACCCGGGGCCTCATCAGAAAAAATAGCGCCGCCGCGGCCACCGGCCGGCGGTGCATCAACGAGACAAAAGAGATTCCTTCATGCCAACCCCTTCCACGCCGGCGCCTGTCGCCGAGCTTTCCACGACGCCGTCGATCGCGTCCTCCGGTCTCCACCGTGTGCTCAAGGCACGTCACCTGTCCATGATCGCCATCGGCGGGGCCATCGGCACCGGCCTGTTCGTCGCTTCGGGCTCGGCCATCGCGCAGGCGGGGCCTGGCGGCGCGTTGCTGACCTACCTCGTCATCGGCGCGATGGTGTACTTCATCATGACCAGCCTGGGCGAACTCGCGGCCTTCATGCCGGTGGCCGGCTCGTTCTCGACCTATGCCTCTCGCTACGTCGAGGAGGGCTTCGGTTTCGCGCTCGGCTGGAATTTCTGGTTCAGCTGGGCCATCGTCGTCGCGGTCGACCTGGTGGCGGTGCAACTGGTCATGGCCTACTGGTTTCCCGGCGTGCCGGGTGTCGTCTGGAGCTTGCTGTTCCTGCTGCTGATGGTCGGACTCAACGCCTTTTCGGCCAAGGGCTTTGGCGAGAGCGAGTACTGGTTCGCGCTCATCAAGGTGGTGGCCGTCATCGGCTTCGTCGTGACCGGCCTGGCCATGCTGCTGGGCATCGTGCGCGGCGCCGAGGGCGTCGGCTTCTCGAACTGGCACCTGGGCGATGCGCCCTTCGCGGGCAGCTTCGCCACCATGATCGGCGTGGCCATGATCGTGGCCTACTCGTTCCAGGGCACCGAGCTCGTGGGGGTGGCGGCGGGTGAATCGGAAGACCCCAAGCGCAACGTGCCGCGCGCCGTGCGGCAGGTGTTCTGGCGGATCCTGCTGTTCTACGTGCTGGCCATCGTGGTGATCGGTTTCCTGATCCCGTACACCGACCCACACCTGCTGCGCAGCGAGGTCAGCGACATCGCGGTGAGTCCCTTCACGCTGGTGTTCCAGCGCGCGGGGCTGCTGTCGGCGGCCACCGTGATGAATGCCGTGATCCTCACCTCGGTGCTGTCGGCGGGAAATTCCGGCATGTACGCAGCCACGCGCATGCTGTTCAACCTGGCGCTGGAGGGCAAGGCACCGCGCGCGCTGGCCCGGCTCACGGCCTCGGGCGTGCCCTTCAACGCGCTGATGTGCACGACGGCGCTGGCCTGCCTGTGCCTGTTCAGCGCGATCTTCAGCCCGCAGACGGTCTACATCTGGCTGCTCAACACGGCCGGCATGACCGAGTTCATCGTGTGGCTCAGCATCGCGGTGTGCCACTACCGTTTTCGCCGAGGCTACGTGCTGCAAGGGCTCGACCCCGACCAGTTGCCCTACCGGGCGGGGCTCTTTCCCGTCGGTCCGGCGATCGCGTTCGTGCTGTGCCTGTTCATCACGCTGGGGCAGAACTACCAGGCCTTCACGCAGGGACGCATCGACTGGGGCGGGGCGATTGCCACCTACATCGGCATTCCGCTGTTCCTGCTGACGTGGCTGGGCTATCGGTTGGTACGCAAGTCGCGGTTCATCCGCTACCGCGAGATGCAATTCCCCGAGGCTGACCCGAAGGAGGAAAGCAGTGCCCGGCGTCCCGATGGGCAGACCGAATGCGCAGCGGGCGTGCAGGTAGGATTTCCCGTGTTTCTAGGAAAGGATGCACTATGAAGCTCAACTTGAAACGGGTGTCGACTGCAGGCATGCTGCTGGCCGTGCTGTCGCTCACGGCATGCGGAACGCCGAAGGCCCAAGATGGCGCCGAACCGGGTATCTGCCGACCGGATGCGGCCGCTGCATTGGCAGACAAGGCCCGCATCAGCGATGCGGAAGCGCGCCAGATGACGGGTGCGTCCCTCGTGCGCCAAGTCCAGCCTGGACAAGGCGTGACGATGGATTTCAGGCGCGAGCGCGTGACGATCGAGACGTCTTCGAGCACCGGCAATATCGTTCGCGCCTATTGTGGATAGGCGGGAACGCGACGGCGCAGCAGGTCCAGGCCGCTTCGATTCCTGAGCGCAAGCGCGAGGCGAAATACCGCACGGTCCCGCGTCCCGCGCTGGCAAGCGTGGGGTGTGCACCCCTACCGGGCACCTGCGCCGCAGCGTGGCAATCGGGCCTTGACCCGCTGGCCGACCTATCGATTGATCGATCGGCACGTTGCCGTGTGGATGACGCCATCGCGTGGTCACAAGGTCGACGTCCGCTCCAGGGCTCAGGACCCGGGCCGAGTCCTTGCGCGATGTGCCGGTCCCGGCGGCTCGGACGACGGGGGCGCACAACCGATACGCGCGTTACGCCGCTTCTTCTGTCGAAGAAGCCCCGGATGTGCGCGAGCTCGGCATTCGGCTGGGCCGGCAGGTGCAGCACCTTGAACTCGCCGGCGCTGGCATATGGCATCGGGACTTCCACGCCGCGGACGATGCAGCACAGCAGGTCGTCATCGTCCAGGTTCGACAGGGTGCGGCATGCGAGCGGCCGGGCCTCGTAAGCAGCGCAGCGACCGTCCTCGAGGAACGGGCACGGCGAGGGCGCGATGCAATCCTCGACGCTCCGTGACTGCAGGTCGTCGTGGGGCTTGCCCGGGGCTGCATGCACGGCGATCGAGCCGTTGTCGCGCGCATGAAAGGGCTCGGCCGGCGTCGTTGGCCTGGACGAAGCGAAACGCGTGCCGAAAGAACACGTCGTTGCGCCGCTGTCGCGCAGCGATCACCTCGCGCGCGCTGGCGCAGGCGCGGGCACCGGCCAGCCGCACATGGCGTGCGGGGTCGGTCAGCGTGCCAACCGCGCGGCGCCGCAGCCGCGCAAGCCAGTCGAGTCGGTCGCGCCGCATGTCCTCGTCGGCGCAGGGTGATTGCACGGATTTGTCGCGCGCTTCCAGCCGAGCGCGTCTTGGGCCCAACCAGCGCCCACCGCATGAAAACCACGGCTTTTGGTAGTAGATATTGACTCGCTCGACAGGCAACATGAAGTCTTTGGGCTGCGCCTTCGATGTTCCTGTCTGAATCGTCCGTGCGTATTGCAAGCGCCAAGGCACTCGTGTGCCGTTTCGATCTTCCGATCCGACTCGGAAGGACCGATTACAAGTGCATCCCCGTCGCGGCACTCTTTCGAGAGATTCCGGCCGACCGCATCGGACAGTGGTTGATGCATCCCGACGGACGGCCGCGTGCCGATCGAGACTTGGCAAAGGAAGTCCTGCTGGAGCTTCGTCGCTTGTACAAGGAGAGGGACCAGGCCTCCGCCCTCCTGCTCGATGTGAACGAGGTGGTCGAGTTCGACAAGGCCGCGGCAATCATCGTGGCCGCATGCCTTGCAGTGATGCCCCGCCCTTCGAGCTAGGCGCCGCCGGCAAGCCCAGGCGCGCCCGACGCAGCGCAGGACCCATGGCGCGCAGGCTGTCGAACGGCAAGGCAAGGGCGATGTCCATCGCCTTCGAGCGCCATCCTTATGCGCGCTCGACGGCGTTGTCATCGCACGCTCTGAAGCGAAGACGCGCAAGACCGAGTTCTCGAACCTGGAACGCAACATGGCGCGGATCGGATCGGCTCGGCTGCGGCGAACGACGCCAATGCGATGCTGGCATCTCGTGGTGGAAAACGAACGCACGGTCCACCTTGACGGTCTCGGGCTGTTCCGCCGTCATCTTCTGTTTTGCAGGGATGCCGTTGCTGACGAGGTGCGCCCATGTTCGATCGGCCTCGCCCGGTGCCTGCTTCGTGCGTCGTGCCAACGCGTTCGCCGAGAACCAGTGATCGGGGGCATGGGAGACCCGCATGAGCTTTTGCACAACGGGGGCAGGAGCAAATCCGCAGCACTCACGGGCGTTGAGGCCAATCCGGATTTTGGGAAAGGCCTGTGCGCGGAACCCTGCATCCAGCCCGAGTCTGCCGGCAAGGACAAGAAGCCAACTGGCTGCCCATGACAGTTGGCCCCTCTCGGATGAAGCCGCGCCCGTACTTGCCGAGCGCGCGTGCCGAGGGCGCGGTCGTGGCAGGGCGTTGGATGTCGACACGAAACACGCCTGGCCCACGGGCCGGGTTTCCCGAGTCATTTGCTCGCGTTTGCTTGTAACAGCAAGTGATGGGGACACATTGTTTCTATACTTCGCGCCTCTTAGTCTTGTGAAAGACCAAAGCGTGGCGGACGCCAGGGCCGGTGATGTGTGGACGAAATGTCGACTCAACCGCCGTCGTTATCACCTGCTTTATGACTCCCGAGCGTGCGCAAAGCTCGGGACCCTACAGTCATCTAGCGATGTGCCCACGCCAGTCCTTGCTGTTGCATGTGCGCATTGCAGTGAGGAGTTAGAACAGTGTTCAAACTGGATTTGAATCGGCGCGGTTTCCTGAAGACTGCCGCAGCCCTGGGCGTGATTGCAAGTGTGCGTCCGGTGAAGGATGCCCTTGCCGAACTGCTCGAGCCCGCCAGCGGCCAGGAGCCCCACTGGATCAGCGGCAACAAGCTCAACTACCGCCGTGATGGCATGGCCAAGGTCACCGGGCAGAAAGTGTTCGCGATCGACCTGCGCGCCAAGGACATGCAGGGCTGGCCCGAGCAGCAGTCGCACGCGTTGACGATTCATGTGGCTCGTGCCGACCGCATCTATGAAGGGTTGGATCTGTCTGTGTTGGGCAGTGATTGCCAGCCCGATGTGTTGATCGATGCGCAAAGCATCGCAGCCGACGGCATCGGCATGCCCGAGCCGGGCTTCTATGGCGATTTCTTCGTCCAGAAGGGGCAGGTTCCCCCGATGCTGGGGCATCCGGTGGCGCTGGCCATCTGGCACGACTACGAAAAATTCCGCGAGGCCGGCAAGCGCCTGCGCTTCAACGACGACATCTTCCGCTTCGGCGCGCCGGCAGCTCAGCCGCCTCGGCCCCCCTATGTGGCCGCGCGCTTTGTGCGCGTGCAGGGCGAGGACGCGTATGGCGAGGACCGCTTCTCTCCGATGAAGGACACCATCGTCTGGCCGCAGCTGGACGACAAGGGCGTGCACTGGCCGGACCGAAGCCATCCGGCATTCGGGGCACTCATGGGCGAGTCGGCACGCATTCAGTCCGAGATGGCTCAGCCCAAGGAAGGTCTGCGCGCATTTGCCCGCAAGTACTACAGCCAGTCCATCGAGCATGTGGCCATGGAGATGGAAAACGGCCTGGCCTGGTACGACCGCGCGAGCGGTTCGCTGCGCATGGTGGCGGCAGCCCAGGCGCCATATGGTGCGGCCGAGCATGTCATGCACATGCTCAAGGACAGCAAGCTGCCGCTGAACAAGCTGGACTACATCAGCGCCTATACCGTGGGCTACGGTCAGAAGGAACATCACCCGTTCCCCTTCTACGTGGCGCTGGCGTCGCTGTATGCCCAGGGCCGCCCCGTGCGGCTGGCGCTGGACCGCTGGAAGCACTTCCAGTTTGCCCTCAAGCGCCACCCCTTTGACGTGAACACCGCCATCTCGGTGGACAAGGATGGCAAGTTCCATGCGCTGACCTGCCACATGGTGGGCGACGGCGGTGGCGTGACGAACTTCAGCCCCTCCGTGGGCACGGTGGCCGTGACCGCGGCGCAGTCGATCTACTACTTCCCCGAGAGCGACCTGTCGGTGGAGGTGAATCCGTCGATCGGCGTGACTTCGGGCTCCATGCGCGGCTATGGCACCGTGCAATCCATGGCGTACACGGAGATGCTGGTCGATGAGATCGCCCAGGAAATCGGCATGGACGCGATCGAGCTGCGCCGGCGCAACGTGCTCAAGAGCAGCATGAAGAACACCCAGGGCGCGTCGCCTTCGGGGCATCTGCGCATCGGCGAGATCCTGGACATGGCCGCCAAGGATCCGATGTGGGTCGAGCGTGCCAAGCGCAAGGCGGCCTACGAGTCGGCCCATCCCGGCATGCGCTACGGCGTCGGCTTTGGCGCCGTGCAGAAAGACTTCGGCACCGGAGCGGAGGCCTCCATCGCTCAGCTGGAGATCACGCCCGAGGGGCGCATCAGGATGCGCCATGTGGCCACCGAGATCGGCACCGGCAGCACCACGGCCCAGCTGGTGGCGGTGGAACCCTTCCTGGGGCGCCCGGCCGACGATGTGGACTTTGCCGTCAACCAGTGGGACAACATGCCCTTGCACAGCAAGGACGAGCCCTACACCACGCCGCAAGCCAAGGAGGACGAACTGGCCAAGGACCCGCACTGGGTGCCGCGCCTCGTCTCCCCGGTGTCGGCTTCGAACTCGGCTTACTACTTCCGGCACGCGACCCAGCAGGCCGCGCAACTGCTGCTCAAGCTGTGCCTGTGGCCGGCGGCCCAGTCGATCTGGGCCGGCAAGACCGGTGGCGGCCAACTCCTGCCCAGCACGGTCAGCGAAGACATGCTGGAGTGGCGCGACCGCCTGCTCGTGGCCGAAGGCCTGGAGCCGTTGAGCCTGGAGCGCCTGGCGGCCCGTGCGCATGAGATGGGCATCGTGACCGGCGTGTGCGTGCACGTGTTCAACCGCTGGGCGTGGGCCAAAGCCGACTTCAACGTCGAAGGTCGCAGGGTCCAGGCCCTGGCGGATGCGCTGTCGGTCAAGTACGGCGAGGGCGCCACGCAAGCCAGAAAGGCCGCCATGACGCACGGCGGCTACGCCTTCATTGCGCGTGAGAAGGTCGACTACCCGCCCGTGCAGCGCACCAATGCGGGCACGGTGTACTACGCTCCCTGCGCCACGATGCTGGAGCTGGCTATATCCACCGGCACCGGCAAGGTGCAGATCCTGTCGCACAAGACCTGGCTCGAATGCGGCACGCAGATCGTGCCCGAGCTGGTCTCCGGACAGTTGCAAGGCGGCGTGGCCATGGGCATCGGACATGCCTTGTACGAAGACTTGCCGCGCGACCAGACGGGACCGGGCAACGGCACATGGGGCCTCAGCCGCTACCACGTGCCACGCGCCAGCGAAGTGGCGGTGTGGCAGGCCCAGGGGCATGTGTTGCCACCGCTGTCGCGCACCGACCCGCCCAAGGGCATGGCCGAGGTGGTGATGATTCCGGTGGTCGCCGCCTGCGTCAACGCCATTGCCAACGCCACGGGCAAGCGCTTCTACGCCACCCCCGTGACCCCTGAAAAAATCAAAGAGGCACTGTGATGCAGGACCGCATTCAATTTTCCGCCACGATCAACCGCAAGAAAGTCGGCCCCGTCGACGTTCCCAAGGACTTGATGATGATCGAGTTCCTCCAGGAATACGTGGGGATGAACGGCACTCGCCTTGGCTGCGGCCAGGGTGTGTGCCGCGCCTGCACCATCATCGTGGACGACCCGGACAAAGGCGCCATCACTGTACCTGCCTGCGTCACGGGCGTGACCTGGCTCAACGGCAAGACCGTGCGCACCATCGAAGGCATTGCCTCGGTGGATGACAAGGGCGTGGTGCATCCGTCGCCGATGCAAAAGGCGTTCCTTGAGCATTACGCCTTCCAGTGCGGCTACTGCACGCCGGGCTTTGTGAACGCCGCCACCGTGCTGATGGAAAAACTCCAGAAGCACCCGGTGCCCGCCGACGATGTGGAGCAGGTGGTCGAGCAGCAGCTCGAACCGCACATCTGCCGCTGCACGGGCTACGTGCGCTACTACAACGCCGTACGCGACGTGATCCTGAAGACACCGGGCCTGACCACTGGCCGGCGAACCAAGGAGGTCCTGAACAATGGCTAGAAGCACGTGGCTCAAGGGCCTGGGCATCGCCGCCGTGGCTGGCGTGCTGGTGACCGGCGGCATGTACCTGTACGGCAGTTCAAGCGGCCATGTGCCGCCGGCGACGGTGGACTTTGCCAAGCTCAGTCCCGAGGAACAGGGCCGGCTCTACAAGCGCGGGGAGCAGGTCTTTCGCGCGGGGGACTGCGCTGCATGCCACAGCTCGCCCCAGACCGGCGCGCAGCTGGCCGGAGGCGTTCCCATGGTGACGCCCATGGGGGCGCTCTATGGCACCAACATCTCGCCGTCCAGGGAGCACGGCATCGGCAACTGGAGTGCCGACGACCTGTACCGCGCGGTGGCCGCCGGCATGGCGCCCGGTCGCAAGAACCTCTACCCGGCCATGCCGTACGCCAGCTACCACCAGATCGCGCGCGGCGATGTCGACGCGCTGTGGGTGTGGCTCATGAAGCAGCCGGCCGTGGAAGTGGCCAACAAGCCCAACGAGATGCACTTCCCCTTCAACATTCGGCCGGCCGTGGCCCTGTGGAACGTGATCGCCCGCCCCTCGGCCAAGGAGTTCACCGGGCCGGGCGACGAACCGGCCCGCGGGAAATACCTGGTGGATGTGCTGGGGCACTGCGCCGAGTGCCACAGCCCGCGCTCCAAGGCCACGTTCGCCATGGATTCATCGCGCTACCTGGAAGGCAACACGATCGAGGGCTCGTATGCGCCGGCATTGACGCCTGATGCCTTGAATGCGCGGGGCTGGACCAAGCAGGATCTGGTCAGGTTCTTTCGCTCCGGGCTGTCGCCACAGGGCGTGATGACCTTTCGCATGGCCGACGTGCTGGAGCATTCGACCTCGCGCATGCCGCAGGAGGATCTGAGCGCCATGGCGGCCTACCTGACCCAGAATCGCGAAATGCCCGGCCCCAAGGTCAAGGCGGCGACGGGGCAGGTGAATGCCAAGGGAGAGAACCTGTACCTGGGTCTGTGCGCCGGTTGCCACGGCGCCCAGGGCCAAGGCCAGCCGCATTCATCCGTGCCGATGAGCACCAACACGACCGCCATGTTCCCCACGTCGATCAACTTGATCCGCGTGATCCGCGAGGGCGTGCCCGAGCGGGATCTTGCCCACGGCGAGCGCATGCAGGCCATGCCCGGATTTGCCGACAAGCTCAGCCATGAGGAAATGGCGGACCTGGTGAACTACATGCGCCAGACATGGGGCGACCAGCCAGGCAATGTGACCGCATTGGAGGTCGCCGACCACACCAAGACGATCGAGCACAGCCAGTAGGGCCGAAGAGGGTTCATAGAGCCACGGCTGCTTCCAGCAGGCGGGAGCGTCCGTGGCTCTTTCATTCCTGCGGTCTGCGAAAGAATGTGAAAACTCAAGCGCGCATTGCGTACGAGGAGTGTGTTCCGTTGATTGACGCCACTTTCGTGGAAGGTCATGCAGGGGCGAAGCTCCCAGGAGGAGCGCGTCATTCCGGCCTACCTTGCGAAGTTCAATTCGGATGCAGAGTACCCGCCTGAAAGTCTTCTTCGGGATTCACAGCTACAAGGCGGCGAACGGGTGCAGTCGGCCGATTCTGTTGAAAAACTCGGTCGCAGCGGGGAGCGCCGCGCCGCGGCGAAGATCGACCTCTCAGATCGACCCAGGATCGACGATCGCGACCCCGGGAATGGTTTGACCACCCCTGCAAATGTGCGCAAGAGAGACCGTTCGAGTTTTTCAACAGAATCGGCCAGGCGCTGCCTTTGGTGATGCCCACGAAGATCGTTCGGCAGCTGACGTTCATCGCAGAATTGGACTCTAGCTGGAGGCAATTGAATGCACATTCGTCAAGCGCGTGAGTCAGATCGCGATGCCGTGTTGGGCCTATACCGCGAGCTCCGACCAAGCGATCTGCCGCTTTCATCGGACAAGGCCTCTGAACTATGGTCGAAGGTGAATGAAGCACCCCGATCGCAGATCATCGTGGCCGAGCATGAAGGCCACGTGGGTGCAACTTGCATGTTGGCCTTGATCGCCAACATCGCGAGCGAAGGTCAGCCGATCGGGTTCATCGAGCATGTGGTGACCGCTCCCGCGTTTCGTCGCAAAGGGCCTGACCTTCGACTTGCGCGGCCATCGCGCCATGAAGGGCTGCGCCAGCAGATGACACGCGAAGACAACCTGCGCGACGTGCTCGCCGCGTACGACGCGCCGGTGGGCCACCCGACCGTCGCCCCCGCGGCCGTTGCCATCGTCGGCAGTAGCTACAGCGGCTACCTGACCGCGCTCGTCAGCGCGATGCGGCCGGTGCGTTGGCTCGCGCTGTACCGCGACGGGAGTGGGGCGCGCCCAAGGCCTTGCTGAGCCGTTCCGACCTCGCGGCCTACCGCCGCACGCTCGTCGGGCCCGAGGACAACCGCGCACTCAAGGCCTGCGCGGCCTTCACTGGCAATGTGCTCATCGTCGAATCGGATGACTGTTGATTGCCGCCGAAAACTGACCCAGTTAGATCAGTAATTTCCGTCTAAGACTGACCCACGTAAAACTCTACCCTGCTGATTTTTAAAGCAGGGGATCCTAGGAGTGATAGACGTGGCGACATTGAGTGTCATCAGACGCTGGGCCCTGCGTGAGCAGATGTCCATTCGCGAGATAGCCAGGCGTACAGGCCTGTCTCGCAACACCGTAAAGAAGTACCTGCGAGCCGGCGAAGAAATGCCGCGCTACGCCAAGCGGACGAGCTCGAGCAAGCTCGATCCCTATGCCGAGAAGCTCACGACATGGCTCGCGATCGAGGCCACCAAATCGCGGAAACAGCGGCGCAATCTGCGGCAGATCCACACAGACTTAGTCGCACTGGGCTTCGACGGCTCCTACGGCCGCGTAGCGGCCTTCTACCGAAAATGGCAAGCCGATCGCCAGGAGGCGCTGCGTGTCGCCGGCCGCGGCACGTTTGTGCCCCTGATCTTTGGTCCCGGCGAAGCATTCCAGTTCGACTGGAGCGAAGACTGGGCTGTCATCGCCGGCGAGCGAACCAAGCTGCAGGTCGCGCACTTAAAACTCAGCCACAGCCGAGCATTCAGCGTGCGCGCCTACCTTCTGCAGACCCACGAAATGCTGTTCGACGCGCACAACCATGCCTTCCGCATGCTCGGCGGCGTGCCCAAACGTGGGATCTACGACAACATGAAGACGGCCGTGGACAAGGTCCGCACCGGCAAGGATCGGGATGTCAATGTCCGATTCAGTGCGATGGTGAGCCACTACCTGTTCGAGGCCGAGTTCTGCAATCCGGCGTCAGGCTGGGAGAAGGGCCAGATCGAAAAGAACGTGCGTGATGCCCGTCACCGTCTGTGGCAGCCCGTTCCGGCGTTCTCGACGCTGGCCGAGCTCAACGATTGGCTCGAAGTCCGCTGCAAGGCGCTGTGGAAGGAGATTGCTCACGGGCAGTTGCCAGGCACCATCGCGGATGTTTGGGCTCAGGAAAAACCCTTCCTGATGTCTTCGCCGCCTGCGTTCGACGGCTTCGTGGAGCACACCAAGCGAGTTTCCCCGACCTGCTTGATTACCTTCGACCGGACGCGCTACAGCGTCCCCGCATCGTTCGCCAATCGACCGGTCAGCCTACGGGTGTACGCCGACCGATTGGTGGTCGCAGCCGAAGGGCAGGTGCTATGCGAGCACAACAGGGTCATCGATCGGCGGCACGACGTGACTGGCCAGACCATCTACGACTGGCGCCACTACCTGGCCGTGCTGCAAAGGAAACCTGGGGCACTCAGGAACGGAGCACCGTTTGCGGAGCTGCCGACGTCGTTCAAACGGCTGCAGGCGACACTGCTCAAGAAGCCTGGGGGTGATCGAGAGATGGTAGAAGTTCTGGCGCTGGTGCTGCATCACGAGGAGCACATGGTCGTGGCTGCAGTCGAGGCTGCTTTGGATGCTGGTGTCGCAACCAAGACGCACGTCCTGAACATCTTGCATCGCCTGGTCGACGGAAAGTCTGCCGTTCCAGAAGTGGTTGCGCCGCAGGCCCTCAAGCTCTTCACAGAGCCGAAGGCGAACGTCTCGCGCTACGACTCACTCCGGGACGCGCAGCCGCGCAAGGGGGTACGTCATGGCACATGATTCGACGACGATGGCGATCGTCACCCTGTTGAAGAGTCTCAAGATGCATGGCATGGCTCACGCGGTGTCGGAACTTGGTGACCAAGGCGTCCCTGCCTTCGAGGCGGCCCAACCAATCCTGTCGAAGCTGCTCAAGGCTGAAACGGCAGAGCGTGAAGTGCGCTCACTTGCGTACCAGATGAAGCTGGCCAAATTCCCTGCGTATCGAGATCTGGTTGGATTCGACTTTGGGCACAGCGAGGTCAACGAAGCGACGGTGCGCCAGTTGCACAGATGCGAATTCCTCGACCAGGCGCACAACGTTGTTCTCGTTGGTGGGCCAGGAACAGGAAAGACCCACCTTGCAACCGCGATCGGAGTGCAGGCCATCGAGCATCACCGTCTCCGCGTCCGGTTCCTCTCTACGATCGAACTGGTCAATGCTCTTGAAGTGGAGAAGTCCAATGGGAACACTGGCCAGATTGCCAACAAGCTCCTGCACGTGGACCTGGTGATCCTGGATGAACTGGGCTACTTGCCCTTCAGCGAGTCTGGAGGTGCGCTTCTGTTCCATCTGCTCTCCAAGCTCTACGAGAGAACCAGCGTTGTGATCACCACCAACCTGAGCTTCGGGGAGTGGGCCAGCGTCTTTGGTGATGCGAAGATGACGACTGCATTGCTGGATCGATTGACGCACCGATGCCACATCCTGGAGACCGGAAACGATAGCTTCCGGTTCAAAACCAGTTCCGCAAAGCCCCAATCTAAAAAGGAGAACATCAAGCACTTATCCACACCGTGAAGCCTTCAGGCTCACAAAGCGGGTGGGTCGGTATTCGATGGAAATCTAGGATCAGAGATCAACGGAATTCAACACATTGGTTACAACACCAACCCGTCCGCACTGCATTTTCGAGGGCGCAACGACCTAGACTGCGCCTCGTTTCCCGAGGAGTTTTCCCATGTCCGTGGACTTTCTGGAACGCATCGAAGACGCGTCGTTCCCGATGGCTGTCCGAGACGAAGCCGACATCCATTGCGCGATCATCGCCGGTGACGGGACGAGTTGCAGACCTGAGCGCGAGGGAACTGACAGCAGAGTTCGCCACTCCAGCCCCCGTTTCTTGGCGTCCCTCGCGACCCCTGAAACCTCTTGGAGCCCTAGAGGTTGCAGCGAAGGAATTCCTGAAAAGAGCCCGCGCCATGGCACCGCCGCTGGCGCTGTCACCGGCACCCCTCCAACGGCAGCCTGCAGGTCATTGACTTTCACGGCACGCAAGATGCGGTGCCTGCCTACATGGGCGTTTCCCTGCCGAGCGATCGTGCAGCCGATGGCCATGGCCACCGAGGCAAGGCACAGGACTTTCTTCGAAAGGAGTTCTTCATGCGGGCACTTCGCATCCCGAGCGACCGGCGCGCGCGTCTTCTGGAGGACGGTCTGCTCGCCATTAACTCCCACAGTGAGGAAGTCCTTCACGGGCTCACCCATGAAGAGTCGCAGTTCCTGATCGACGCCGGAGAGGCCGCCGAGCCGGGCGATGGCGCCGCGCTCGAGCGGCGCTGGGCGTTGGCACTGCGGCACGAACAGGCGCGGATGCGCATCGCGCTCGCGGACGACGAAGGCAGCGCCGACGAGGAATTCAGGCTGCGTGTGGAAACGCGGTTCTGAGCCGCTGTCCCGCGACTGCTTCGTTTTCGCCTCGCCTCACGCCGCGGGTGCATCAGGACTCTTCGCTTGTAAGCAACTGACGCCCCGCAGGGCCAGTCGCGCCATCGAGGTGCGGGCCCCATTCACCCCGTGTGCCGAGGGTTTGCCGGGGACAGGCCGAGGCCGTTCGGCCTACACTTTTCGCTTCCCCCCAAAAAAAGGAGCACCCATGCCGATGGATTTCCTGCGGCGGATCGAAGACCAGGCGTTCCCCCTGACGGTGACCGATCCCGTGGACATCCGCAATGCGGCGGTGCTCGTGGCCGCAGGCCTGGTCGCAGCCGAGCTTCCGAACGAGTCCGAGGCGTCCGAACGGCCGGGCGTCGTCCTGTGCATCACGCCCCTGGGCCGCGCCGCGCTGAAACGGATGCGCGACAAGCCGGCCTGAGGCGGCCGCACCTCACTGCGCCTGGGGTTGCCGCAAGGCGCGCAGTGCGAGCAGGAAGGTGGCGGCGTTCCAGCTTTGCCCGGCCATGCCCATGGGCGCCAGCGTGCGGCCGTGGAACCACTCGGTGAAGCGCCAGTCGTCCAGCGCGTTGGCCTGGGCCAGCCGTTCCAGTTCCGACCACGCCAGTTCCCGCTGGCCCAGCTGCGCCAGCGCCATCACCCAGAAGCCGCCGACAAAGGGCCACAGGCCGCCGTTGTGGTACTGGTGCACGATGTTCTGCTGGTGGCGCCCCATGTAGGCCCGCCACAGCGGATGCTGGCGCGACAGCGGATGCAGCACCACGCGCACGGGGTAGGGCACGCTGGCATGCGCCTCGGTGAGGGTCTGGACGATGCGCTGCGCCATCGCCGGCTCGGCCAGCCCGGCCTGAAGGGCCAGCACGTTGCCGAACACGTCGCCCTCGTCGCCGACCACGGCCAGGTTGACGAAGCTCAGGTACAGGCCCGGGTCGCGCCGACCGCGGCGCGCGTAGTGCTGCAGCAGCCGCGCGCGGTGGTACTCGGGCAGGTCGCGCTGGAACGGATTGAACAGGTGGTTGAAGTGGTGCTTCGTGGCCTCGGCATGGTCCAGCGCGTAGCGCTGCTTGACCTTGTACCAGAGCGCGTTGCTGTACAGCACGTAGCCCGAGCGCGGCATGATGTCGGCCCAGTCGCTGGCCTCGTTCTGCTGCAGCAGCCGGAAGTGCTGGTGCTCCTGCGCCAGCAGCCAGCCGATGGCGCGTTCCACTTCGCCGGCCCAGCGCAACGGGTCGACCTGCCCGTGGCGGCGCACGTGGTCCACCGCGATCAGCCACCACAGCGTGGCGTCGATGCAGCCCAGGTACCAGAAGTCGGCGTCGCGGCCCTCGGGGTCGACGTACTTGGGAATCTGCCCGTTGGCGGCCTGGTGGGCGGCGAGCGCGTCGAGGCTGGCCACCGCGCCTTGCTCCAGCGCGGGCACGCCGCTGCCGCACATCGCGAGCACGCAGATCGCGGCGTCGCGTCCGAAGATGCGCGTGTAGCGCCGCGCCTCGGCCGCCTCGGTGCGGCTGGCGGCCAGGATGCCGTGCGGCGTCAGGTTGCGTTCCAGCAGCGCGAGCGACGCTTGCGCACAGGTGTCGATCAGCGCGAGCGCCGGGGCATCGGGTTCCTTCATGAGCCCTGTTTTTATCATCCGCGCCCCGGCACGCCGGGCAAGACCTACACGCAGCCGCGCCCCGACCCGACGATGGCGCCTGCGAGGCACGCCAGGATGAAGCCAGTCCGTTCAACTTGGAAGAAAAGGAGTCCGACATGGCAAAGGACCAGAACCCGTTTCCTGCAGACGACCTGGCGCGCGACAGCCTCCCCGGCGACGTGCTGTCCACCGACAGCGTGGTCCACGTACTGAACCACCTGCTCGCAGGCGCCCGCGACGACGCGCACGCGTTTCGCGTCTACACGGACGAAGTGAAGGCGCGCCGCCTGAAGGAAGTTTTTGCCTCGCGCGCCGCGCAATGCCAGGCGGCGGCCAGCCAGCTGGTGGAGCTCGTCATCACCTGCGGCGGCCAGCCGGCCGGAGGCGGCACGGTCCTGGGCGCGGTGCACCGCGGCTGGGCGCATGTGAAGGCGGCGATGGGCGCGGCCAGCGAGTCGTCGGTCCTCGATGCCTGCGCGCGAGCCGACGACGCGGCCGTGGCGCGGTACCGCGAAGCGCTGGCGCTGCGGCTACCCATGGGTATCCGCCAGATCCTGCAGATGCAGGCCCACGATGCGCAACGCGGCCACGCCCAGGTGCGCCTGCTGCGCAATACCCTGCGCGCCTGTCGACAGTCGCAGCTGTAGGTTGCTTCCTGCCTTCGCAAGCGAAAAAATACAGCGCCGGGTGCGCCTGCGGGTGCACCCCATCTCGAGCAGGGCCCGCGCTGCGGGCAGGCACAAGGAGACAGGCGACATGGACTTCGAAGGCATCTATTGTTTCGACACCGCGTCGGTGCGATTCGCGGTGTATCCCGACGGTCCCGAGGGCGCGCGCATCGTGGCGCAGATTTCCGAAGATACGCTGCACGACGCGTTCGGCGTGCGCGAGATCGGCGACGCGATGATCGAGGCGTGCAAGGCGCATTTCGACGTGCTCGTGACCGTCGCCATCGCGCGCTACCGGGCCGCCCCGCGACAGCCGATCACACTGACCCCCGACGACTTCAGCGTGCACGCCTGAGCGCACGCGCCCCCCGGGGGCACGGGCTGTTCTCCGACACGCCGAGGCGGTCAAGGCCTTACCCGCCGCATGCAGCGGGCTTGCATAACCTGGACAGGCTGGAAGCGAACCGAAGTCGGTCCTCGAACAACCGTTCCACTGGCCTTCAACGGGAGCGCCGGTGCCAACGACAACGAACCATCCACGCCAGGGCGAACGGGACGTCTACCTTTTCCGCGAAGGCACCCACGCCCGGCTGTACGACCTGCTCGGCTGCCACCTGGGCGAGCAAGAGGGCGGCGGTGCCCGCTTCGCGGTGTGGGCACCGAATGCGGCGTCGGTCTCGGTGGTCGGCGACTGGAACGGCTGGTCGGGCGGTGCCGATCCGCTGGCGCCGAGCCCTGACGGCTCGGGCGTCTGGCACGGGCACGCGCCCGATGCCGCGAAAGGCGACGCCTACAAATACCGCATCCGCTCGCACCACGGCAACTACACGGTCGACAAGGCCGATCCGGTCGCGTTCTGCGCGGAGCCTCCGCCGGCCACCGCCTCGCGCGTGTGCGACCTGGCCTACGCCTGGGGCGATGCGCAGTGGATGGCGACGCGCGGGCAGCGCAACGCACTCGATGCGCCCCAGTCGATCTACGAGGTGCACCTGGGCTCCTGGCGACGGCAGGACGGCCACTTTCTCGGCTACCGCGAGATGGCGCACCAGCTGGCCGCCTACGTGAACGAGATGGGCTTCACGCACGTGGAGCTCATGCCCGTGACCGAGCACCCGTTCTACGGCTCGTGGGGCTACCAGACCACCGGCTACTTCGCGCCCACCTCGCGCTTCGGCTCGCCGCAGGACTTCATGTACCTCGTCGACCACCTGCACCGGCAGGGCATTGGCGTGCTGCTCGACTGGGTGCCCTCGCACTTTCCGACCGACGAGCACGGGCTCGGTTTCTTCGACGGCACGCACCTGTACGAGCACGCCGATCCGCGCCAGGGCTTTCACCCGGAGTGGAACTCCAGCATCTTCAACTACGGCCGGCCCGAGGTGCGCAGCTTCCTCGTGTCGTCGGGGCTGTTCTGGCTCGACAAGTACCACCTCGACGGGCTGCGCGTGGACGCCGTGGCCTCGATGCTCTACCTGGACTACGCGCGCAACCATGGCGAGTGGGTGCCCAACCGCCACGGCGGGCGCGAGAACCTCGAGGCCATCGATTTCCTGCAGACGCTGAACCGCGCCGTGTACCGCGCGCACCCCGACACCGTCACCGTGGCCGAGGAGTCGACCGCGTGGCCGCGCGTCTCGCGCCCCACCGACATGGACGGCCTGGGCTTCGGCGAGAAATGGAACATGGGCTGGATGCACGACGTGCTGGCCTACATGAAGGAAGAGCCGGTGCACCGCAAGTACCACCACCACAAGCTGACCTTCTCGCTGATGTATGCCTTTCACGAGAACTTCGTGCTGCCGCTGTCGCACGACGAGGTGGTGCACGGCAAGGGCTCGCTGCTGAACAAGATGCCCGGCGACAGCTGGCAGCAGTTCGCCAACCTGCGCGCGCTGTACGGCTTCATGTGGGCGCACCCGGGCAAGAAGCTGCTCTTCATGGGCGGCGAGTTCGGCCAGCGCCGCGAGTGGACGCACGACGGCGAACTCGAATGGTGGGTCTGCGAGCAGGAAGGGCACGGCGGCCTGCAGCGCCTGGTGGCGCAGCTCAACCGCGTGTACCGCGGCGCACCCGCGCTGCACCAGGTCGACTTCTCGTCGGCGGGCTTCGAATGGGTGGCGGCCGACGACGCCGACACCAGCGTGTTTGCCTTCCTGCGCAAGGCCGGCGACGGCAGCCCGCCGCTGCTGGTGGTGAGCAACATGACGCCGGTGCCGCGCACCAACTACCTGCTGGGCGTGCCGCTGGGCGGCCACTGGCAGGAGGTGATCAACACCGACGCCACGGAGTTCGGCGGCTCGGGCTGGGGCAACTTCGGCGGCGTCGACGCGGCGCCCGTGCGCGCCCACGGCCGCAGGCAATCGGTGTGCCTCACCTTGCCGCCCCTGTCCACGCTGATCCTGGAGCACGTCGCCCGATGAAGAACCTCTTTTCGACCAAGCCCGCCGCAGCCGCCAACGACGGCACCGGCATCGCCCTGGACCACGGCGCGGTCCGCGCGGTCATCGATGCCGTGCTGCCGAACGTGGACCACGGCCGCTTTCCCGTGAAGTGCGTGGCCGGCGAGCGCGTGCAGGTGCACGCCCATTGCTTCACCGACGGCCACGACGTGGTGCGCGTGCAGCTGTGCTGGCGCGCGCGCGAGCAGCCCGCTTTCCGCGAAGTGCCGATGAAGCCGCTGGGCAATGACGTGTGGGAGGCCGCGTTCTCGCCGCCGTCGCCGGGGCGCTATGTCTACACCGTCGTCGCGTGGGTCGACCCCTTCGAGTCGTGGCGCAGCGAGATGACACGGCGCGTCGATCCTGACGACGTGCGCATTGCCGCGCAGGTCGGTGCGCTCGAAATCGCCGCCGCCGCATCGCGCGCCGAGGGCGCCGACCGCATCGCCTTGCAGCGCTGGGCCACCGAGCTCGATGCCGTGGCGGCCAGCCCCGGCTGCGACGTGGTGTCGCTGAAGGCGCTGGCGCTGGACGACGAATACGCCGAGCTCGCACGGCGCCACCCCGACCGCCGGCATGCGGTGCGCCATCCGGTCGAGCTGCCGCTGGTCGCCGACCGCGAGCGCGCGCGCTTCAGCACCTGGTACGAACTCTTTCCGCGCTCGACGGGGCCCGCGCCCGGCGTGCACGGCACCTTCCAGGACGTGGAGGCGTGCCTGCCGGCCATCGCCGCCATGGGCTTCGATGTGCTGTACTTTCCGCCGATCCATCCCATCGGCCGCGAACAGCGCAAGGGCCCCAACAACGCGCTGCAGGCCGGCCCCGACGATGTGGGCAGCCCCTGGGCCATCGGCGCGGCCGAGGGCGGGCACACGGCGATCCTGCCGGCGCTCGGCACCGCGCAGGACTTTCGCCACCTGGTCGCGCGCGCGGGCGAGCACGGCCTGGAGATCGCACTGGACATCGCCTTCCAGTGCGCGCCCGACCACCCCTACGTGAAGGCGCACCCCGGCTGGTTCCGCTGGCGCCCCGACGGCACCGTGCAGTACGCCGAGAACCCGCCCAAGAAATACCAGGACATCTATCCCTTCAACTTCGAGTGCGAGGACTGGCGCGGCCTGTGGGCCGAACTCAAGCGCGTGATCGACCACTGGATCGGGGAGGGCGTGCGCATCTTCCGCGTCGACAACCCGCACACCAAGGCCTTCCCGTTCTGGGAGTGGGTCATCGGCGAGGTGAAGCGCGCGCACCCCGACGTGATCTTCCTGGCCGAGGCCTTCACGCGGCCGAAGGTGATGCACCGGCTCGCCAAGCTGGGCTTCTCGCAGAGCTACACCTACTTCACCTGGCGCAACACCAAAGAGGAACTGCAGGCCTACTTCACCGAGCTCTCGACCGAGCCCGGCATCGACTACTTCCGCCCCAACGCCTGGCCCAACACGCCCGACATCCTGCACGAGCAGCTGCAGACCGGCGAGACCGCCGTCTACATGTCGCGCCTCGTGCTGGCCGCCACGCTGGCGGCCAACTACGGCATCTACGGACCGGCCTACGAACGGCGCGAGCACCTGCCGCGCAGCGCCGGCAGCGAGGAGTACCTCGACTCCGAGAAGTACCAGCTGCGCCACCGGGCCGACGACGACCCCGACAGCCTCGCGCCCTTCATCGCGCAGGTCAACCGCATCCGCCGCGAGAACCCGGCGCTGCAGCGCGACCGCGGCCTGCGCTTCCTGCACATCGACAACGACCAGCTGCTGGCCTATGCCAAGGCCTCGCCCGACGGCGAGAACGTGATCGTCACCGTGGTCAACCTGGACCCCCACCACGTGCAGACCGGCTGGGTCGGGCTGGAGCCCGCGAGCGTGGGCGTGAAGGAGGGGCAGGCGTTCCAGATGCACGACCTGCTGAGCAACCAGCGCTTCACCTGGCAGGGCGACTGGCACTACATCCGGCTCGATCCCCGCAGCGTGCCCGCGCACATCTTCGTGGTGCGTCGCCGCCACGGCGACGAGCGCGACTTCGACTACTTCCTCTAAGACCAAGAAGGCGAATCGCCCATGAACGCACCCGTCTCCCACATCGCGCTCGAAACCGTCGAGATCGACACCAGCGACGATCCGCTGTGGTATCGCGACGCGGTGATCTACCAGCTCAACGTCAAGGCCTTCTTCGACTCCAACAACGACGGCATGGGCGACTTCCGGGGCGTGACCGCCAAGCTCGACTACGTGAAGGAGCTGGGCGTCAACACCATCTGGCTGATGCCGTTCTACCCCTCGCCGCTGCGCGACGACGGCTACGACATCTCCGAGTACGAGGACGTGCACCCGCAGTACGGCACGCTCGACGACTTTCGCGAGATGCTGGCCGAGGCGCACAAGCGGGGCCTGCGCGTGATCACCGAGCTGGTCATCAACCACACCTCGAGCGAGCACCCGTGGTTCAAGGCCGCGCGGCTGGCGCCACCCGGTTCGCCCGAGCGCAACTTCTACGTGTGGAGCGACACCGACCAGATCTACCAGGGCACGCGGATCATCTTCACCGACACGGAAACGTCCAACTGGACCTGGGACCCGGTGGCCAAGCAGTACTTCTGGCACCGCTTCTTCAGCCACCAGCCCGACCTGAACTTCGACAACCCGGCGGTGCTGGAGGCCATCTTCAAGACGATGCGCTTCTGGCTCGACATGGGCGTGGACGGCTTCCGGCTCGACGCCATTCCCTACCTGGTGGAGCGCGACGGCACCAGCAACGAGAACCTGCCCGAGACGCATGCGGTGATCAAGCAGCTGCGCGCCGCCATCGATGCGCAGTACAAGAATCGCTTCCTGCTGGCCGAGGCCAACATGTGGCCGGAAGACGTGCGCGAGTATTTCGGCGACGGCGACGAGTGCCACATGGCCTACCACTTCCCGCTCATGCCGCGCATGTACATGGCCATCGCGCAGGAAGACCGGCACCCCATCGTCGAGATCATGGCGCAGACGCCCGACATTCCCGAGGGCTGCCAGTGGGCCATCTTCCTGCGCAACCATGACGAGCTCACGCTCGAGATGGTGACCAGCAAGGAGCGCGACTACATGTACACCATGTACGCGGCCGACATGCGCGCGCGCATCAACCTGGGCATCCGCCGGCGTCTGGCGCCGCTGATGGAAAACGACCTGGACCGCGTGAAGCTCATGAACGGCATGCTGCTGTCGATGCCGGGCTCGCCCATCATCTACTACGGCGACGAGATCGGCATGGGCGACAACGTGTTCGTGGGCGACCGCAACGGCGTGCGCACGCCCATGCAGTGGAGCCCCGATCGCAACGCCGGCTTCTCGCGCACCGACCCGCAGCGCCTGTACCTGCAGCCCATCATGGACCCGATGTTCGGCTACGAGGCGCTCAACGTGGAAGCGCAGGCGCGCGACGCCAGCTCGCTGCTGAACTGGACCAAGCGCATGCTCGCCGTGCGCAAGACCAGCTACGCCTTCGGGCGCGGGCGCCGGCGCTTTCTCAAGCCGGGCAACCGCAAGATCCTGGCCTACCTGAGCGAGTACGACGGCGACGTGATCCTCACCGTGTTCAACCTCTCGCGCGCGGCGCAGCCGGTGGAGCTCGACCTGTCGGAGTTCAAGGGCTTCGTGCCCATCGAGATGCTGGGGCGCGCGCCGTTCCCGCCCATCGGCGAGTTGCCGTACCTGCTCACGATGTCGTCGTACGGCTTCTACTGGTTCAGGCTCACGGCCGAGGCCGACGCGCCGAGCTGGCACCAGGAAGGCGTGGCGCTGCAGGAGTGGCCCACGCTGGTGCTGTTCGACGGCTGGACCAGCTTCTTCCGCGAGCGCGTGATGCCGTGGCGCATCGGCATGTCCGAGCGCATGCGCAACCAGTTCGAGCTGGAGACGCTGCCGCGCCACATCGAGATCCAGCGCTGGTACGCCTCCAAGGGCACGGCCATCCGCCGCGCGCGCGTGGCCGACCACGCCGTGTGGGAGGTGGACGGCCTGAGCTGGATGCTGGCGCTGCTCGACCTCGAAGGCCCGGCCGGCGGCGCCACCTACTTCATGCCGCTGGCGCTGGCGTGGGAAGAGCGCGACGAGGAGCGCATGGCCGGTGTGGCGCAGGCCGCGCTCGCCAAGGTGCGCCAGCAGGCGCAGGTCGGCCTCATGGGCGACGCCTTCTACGACGAGGCCTTCTGCCGCGCGCTGCTGCGCACCATCGCCAGCGGCGCCGAACTGCCCACCGCCGGCGGCAAGCTGGTGTTCCGGCCGACGGCGGCCTTCGCCGGCCTGCAGGTCGACGTCGACGCCCTGGCCGTCGGACGCCCGAGCGGCGTGAGCAGCAACACGGTCGTCACGCTGGACGAGACGCTGTTCCTCAAGGGCTACCGCCATGTGCGCGAAGGCATCAACCCCGAGCTGGAGATGGGCCGCTTCCTGACCGAGGAGGCGCGCTACCCGCACTGCGTGCCCGTGCTCGGCGCGCTGGAGTACCTGACGAACGACGGCCGCACCATGACGCTGGCGATGGTGCAAAGCTACATGGCCAACCAGGGCGACGGCTGGGACTACACGCTCGGCTACCTGGAGCGCTTCCTGCGCGACGTGGCCACCACCGACGGCGATGCGCCCGACGGCGCCGAGGTGGCCGCGGTGCACGGCGGCTTCCTGGCGCTCATGGCCACGCTGGGGCGGCGCACCGCCGAGCTGCACCAGGCGCTGGCCACGCGCACCGGCGCGGCGGCCTTCGACCCCGAGCCGCTCGCGGCGGCCGACTTCGCCAGCTTCAAGGCGCTGGCCGCCAGCGACGCCACGGCCACGCTCGCGCTGCTGCGCGAACGCCTGGACGGCGTGCCCGGCGCCGCGCAGGCCGACGCGCGCACCCTGCTGGACGCGGCCGACGCGCTGCAGGCCGGCATCCAGGCGCGCCACCCGGTGGAGGGCGGCGGCATCAAGAGCCGCTACCACGGCGACTTCCACCTGGGCCAGGTGCTGGTGAAGGACAACGACTTCGTCATCATCGACTTCGAGGGCGAGCCCGCGCGCAGCTTCGAGGAGCGCCGCACCAAGAGCTCGCCGCTGCGCGACGTGGCGAGCATGCTGCGCTCGTTCAACTACGCGCGCTGGTCGGCGCTGCGCCGCGTGGCCCAAAGCCCCGAGGAAGCCCAGCGTCTGGCCGCGCCCGCCATCGCCTGGGAGCGCGCCACGCGCGATGCGTTCCTGGGCGGCTATGGCGTCGACGGCGCGCCGCTCGATGCCCAGCTGCTCGCGCTGTTCGAGCTCGACAAGGCCCTGTACGAGCTGCGCTACGAGCTCGACAACCGCATCGAATGGGCCCAGGTGCCGCTGCACGGCGTGCTCGCGCTGATCCAGGCGCCGCGCGCCTGACCCGCGAACAGCCGCTTTCTCCAGCCACCCCTTCAACGGAAGACACACCATGGAAAACTTCGGCATTCACCTGGAGCCGCTGCGCGCCATCCTCTACCAGGTCGGCGCCTTCATTCCGCGCCTGCTGATCGGGCTGGTGGTGGTGCTCGCCGGCTGGCTGGTCGCCAAGGCGGCCCGCTTCGCCGTGACCAAGGCGCTGCGCGCGGTCAACTTCAACGTGCTCACCGAGCGCGCGGGCCTGGACAACTTCCTGCGCCAGGGCGGGCTCTCGGGCGACACCAGCAGCCTGTTCGGCATCCTGACCTACTGGCTGGTGATCCTGGCATCGCTGCTCATCGCCTTCAACGGCATGGGGCTGAGCTACATCGCCGACCTGCTGGGGCGCATCGTCTGGTTCGTGCCCAACGTGTTCGTGGCGCTGCTGGTGCTGGCCTTCGGCTCCTACTTCGCGCGCTTCGTGGGCGAGGCCGTGGGCAGCTATTTCCGCAGCGTGAAGATGCAGGACGCCGTGCTCTTCGGCAAGGTGGCGCAGTACGCGGTGATGGTCTTCGTGATCCTCATCGCGCTCGACCAGGTGAAGGTGGGCGGCGACATCGTGCGCGAGAGCTTCCTCGTGATCCTGGCCGGCGTGGTCTTTGCGCTGGCCCTGGCCTTCGGCCTGGCGGGCAAGGACTGGGCGAAGGCGCAGATCGAGCGCTGGTGGCCCAAGCAGGTCAGCGGCAGCAAGCCGACCCCGCCCGCCGTCACGCCCGTGGGCACGCCCCCGCGCTTCGACAGCTCCGAGCGCCCACCGCGCTGAACCACTTCCTACGCCCATCGGCCACTGAATGACATCCAAGACCTATCCGACGATCACGGCCGTCTGGCCCGGCCGACCTTACCCGCGCGGCGCCACCTGGGACGGGGAGGGCGTGAACTTCGCGCTCTTTTCGCAGCACGCCGACCAGGTCGAGCTGTGCCTCTTCGACGAACGCGGGCGCCACGAACGCCAGCGCATCGCGCTGCGCGAGCGCACCGACGGCGTGTGGCACTGCTACCTGCCCGAGGCCCGCCCCGGCCAGGCCTACGGCTACCGCGTGCACGGACGCTACAAGCCCGAGGAGGGCCATCGCTTCAACCCGCACAAGCTGCTGGTCGACCCGTATGCGAAAGACCTGGTGGGCGAGCTGCGCTGGGGCGACGCGCTGTACGGCTACACCGTCGGCAGCAAGCGCGAAGACCTGTCGTTCGACCGCCGCGACAGCGCGCCGCTCATGCCCAAGGGCCGCGTGCTCGAAACCGCCTTCACCTGGGGCGACGACCGCCGCCCCTCGGTGCCGTGGCAGGACATGGTGATCTGCGAGATGCACGTGCGCGGCTTCACCATGACCCACCCCGACGTGCCGCCCGAGCTGCGCGGCACCTACGCCGCGCTCGGCTGCGCGCCGGTGGTCGACTACCTCAAACGCCTGGGCGTGACCACGGTCGAGCTGCTGCCCGTGCACAGCTTCCTGAACGACCGCCACCTGGCCGAGAAGGGGCTGCGCAACTACTGGGGCTACAACACGCTGGCCTTCTTCGCTCCCGAGATGCGCTACAGCGCCTCGGGCAAGGTGAAGGAGTTCAAGACCATGGTGAAGACGCTGCACTCCGCGGGCATCGAGGTGATCCTCGACGTGGTCTACAACCACACCTGCGAGGGCAACCAGCTGGGGCCCACGCTGTCGATGCGCGGCGTGGACAACGCCAGCTACTACATCGCCAACGCCGACAACCGCCGCTACTACGACGACTTCACCGGCTGTGGCAACACCGTCAACCTCGAGCATCCGCACGCGCTGCAGCTGGTGATGGACTCGCTGCGCTACTGGGCCGAGGAGATGCACGTCGACGGCTTCCGCTTCGACCTGGCCTCGGCGCTGGCGCGCGAGTCGGGCAAGGTCGAGAACCTGGGCGGCTTCTTCGATGCGATCCGGCAGGACCCGACGCTTAACCGCGTCAAGCTCATCGCCGAACCGTGGGACCTGGGCCACGGCGGTTACCAGGTCGGCAACTTCCCGCTCGGCTGGGCCGAGTGGAACGACCAGTACCGAGACGGGCTGCGCGGCTTCTGGAAGGGCGACGGAGGGCTCGTCGGCGAGGTGGCCCGGCGCGTCACCGGCTCGGAAGACCTGTACGGCTGGTCGGGCAAGCGGCCCACGGCGAGCATCAACTTCATCACCGCGCACGACGGCTTCACGTTGCACGACCTGGTGTCGTACAACGACAAGCACAACGAGGCCAATGGCGAAGACAACCGCGACGGCAACAGCCACAACCTGTCGTGGAACTGCGGCGTCGAGGGCCCCACCGACGACCCCGGCGTGCAGGCCCTGCGCGAGCGCCAGAAGCGCAACCTGCTGGCCACGCTGCTGCTGTCGCAGGGCGTGCCGATGCTGCTGGCCGGCGACGAGCGCGGCCACACGCAGCAGGGCAACAACAACGTCTACTGCCAGGACAACGAACTCGGCTGGATCGACTGGTCGCCCACGCCCGAGCGGCTGGCGCTCGCGACCTTCGTTGAGCGCATGGTGGCGCTGCGCCGCGCCCATCCGTCGTTTCGCCGCCGTAACTTTTTTGCGGGCAGGCCCGCCGAGGGCGAGACCGTGACCGACGTGCACTGGCTCAAGCCCGACGGCGCCGAGATGCGCCCCGAAGACTGGAACGACGCCAACGCGCGCTGCATCGCCATGTACATCCCCGGCGGCGGCATCGCCGACCGCGGGCCGCGCGGCGAGGTGCAGCACGACGACGACTTCCTGCTGCTGATGAACGCGCACCACGACGAGATCGCCTTCACGCTGCCCGCGATGCCGCACGGCGCGTGGCGGCTGCTCGTGGACACCGCCAGCCCTTCGCCACCGCCGACCGCCGACGACGCCGCCGCGGTCGCACCGGCGTGGAGCGAGCCCGCCTATCCGCTGCAATGCCGCTCGCTGGTCGTGTTGAGCCGGCCGGATGTACGGCCATGAGCAATCATTTCCATCCGATGCCTTTCGGCGCCACGGTGCAGGACAAGGGCGTTGAGTTCGCGCTCTGGGCGCCGTCGGTGCAGACCGTCGTGCTCGAGCATCCGCTGGCGTCGCAGCCGATGACGCGCGACGCCAAGGGCTGGCACCGGCTGACGGTGCTCGATGCGGTGCACGGCGACCGCTACAGCTTCCGCCTGCCCGACGGCACGCGCGTGCCCGACCCGGCCTCGCGCTTCAACCCCGACGACGTGCATGGCCCGAGCATGGTGATCGACCCGCGCCGCTTCGCCTGGACCGACGATGCCTGGCGCGGCCGGCCGTGGGAAGAGGCGGTGGTCTACGAACTGCATGTGGGCACCTTCACCGACGAAGGCACGCTGCGCGCTGCGGCGGTGCGGCTCGGCGCGCTGGCCGAACTGGGCATCACCGCGGTCGAGCTGATGCCGCTCGCGGACTTTCCGGGGCGCCGCAACTGGGGCTACGACGGCGTGCTGCCGTTCGCACCCGATGCCTCGTACGGCACGCCCGACGACCTGAAGGCGCTGGTCGACACCGCGCATGCGCTCGGCCTCATGGTGCTGCTGGACGTGGTCTACAACCACTTCGGGCCCGAGGGCAACTACCTGCATGCCTATGGCCCCGAGTTCTTCAACGCGGGCAAGCAGACGCCCTGGGGGGCGGCCATCAACTTCGACGGGCCGCGCTCGCGCACGGTGCGCGACTTCTTCATCCACAACGCGCTCTACTGGGTCGAGGAATTCCGCTTCGACGGCCTGCGCCTGGACGCGGTGCACGCCATCCACGACGAGACGCGCCCGCACATCGTGCACGAGATCCGCGAGGCCCTGAACCACGGCCCGGCCCGCGAGCGCCACGTGCACCTGGTGCTGGAGAACGACGCCAATCAGGCCTCGATGCTGCTGCGCGACGGCCGCGGCCGGCCCGTGGCCGGCACCGCGCAATGGAACGACGACCTGCACCATGCGGTGCACGTGCTGGTCACCGGCGAAGGCGACGGCTACTACGCCGACTATGCCGACGACCCGGTGCGCCGGCTGGCACAGGCGCTGGCCGAGGGTTTCGTCTACCAGGGGCAGCCGTCGGCCTTTCGCCACGGCGAGGCGCGCGGCGAGCCGAGCACGCGGCTGCCGTCGCCGGCCTTCGTGTCGTTCCTGCAGACCCACGACCAGGTCGGCAACCGCGCATTCGGCGAACGCATCCACGCGCTGGGCGACCCGGTGCTGGTGCGCGCGGCCATGGCCTGCCTGCTGCTCTCGCCGCATGTGCCGATGCTGTTCATGGGCGACGAGTTCGCGGCCTCCACGCCGTTCCAGTTCTTCTGCGACTTCGGGCCGGCGCTGGCCGGCGCCGTCTCGGAAGGCCGGCGCGCGGAGTTCGGTGGCTTCGCCGCCTTCGCGGACGAAGCCGCCCGCGCGCGCATCCCCGATCCGAATGCCGAAGCGACCTTCGCGGCGTCGAAGCTGCGCTGGAGCGAACGCGGCACGCGCGCGCACTTCGCGCGGCTGTGCGAGGTGCAGCAGCTGCTGGAGCTGCGCCATCGGCTTCTCGTGCCCCGGCTGGGCGGCATTGCGGGCGCGGGCAGCTGGCGGTGCGAGAACGGCACGCTCGAAGTGCAATGGGACCTGGGCACCCCGCGGCTGCACCTGCTGGCGCACTTCGGCGCGCAGCCCGTGGAACTGCTCGCCGAACCGCCGGGCGAGCGAGTCCACAGTGAGGGCGTGACGCGCGGCGGGGGCGGCCTGCGCCTGTCGCGCGGCGCCGTGCACGTGACACTGGAAGCACGGCATGGTGGATGACGCCTTCCGGCTGCTGTGCGCGCACTTCGGCATCACGAGCGGCTACTTCGATGCCTTCGGTGTCCGGCGCGAAGCCTCCACCACCAGCCTGATCGCGCTGCTGGCCGAGTTCGGCGTGCGGCTCGACACCGCGGACGACGCGGGCCCCGCACTGGCCGCCGCCCACCGCGCGCGCTGGGCGCAGGCGCTGCCGCCGGCGCAGGCCGTGCAGGCCGGCACCACCGCATGGTCGGTGCCGCTGCGCATGCCGGTGTCGATGGCGCGGCTGCGCTGGCAGCTCGCCGACGAGCACGGGCGGGAGGTCGAAGGCGAGGCCGATGCCCACGCGCTGGCCGAGATCGACCGCACCGACATCGACGGCGTCACCTGGTGCCAGCGCAGGCTGCAGGTGCCGCTGGCGCTCGAGGCGGGCTATCACCGCCTGCGCATCGACGGCCTGCGCGGCGAGACCTGCGTGCTGGCCTCGCCGGGGCGCTGCTACCGGCCGCCCGCGGTGCGCGACGGCGGGCGCGTGTGGGGCCCGGCCGTGCAGCTGTACAGCCTGCGCTCGCCGCGCAACTGGGGTATCGGCGACTTCGGCGATCTCGAAGACCTGGCCGTGCGCATGGCCGCGCAGGGCGCCGACGTCATCGGCCTCAACCCGCTGCATGCGCTGTTCGCCAGCACGCCGCTGCACGCGAGCCCGTACAGCCCGTCGTCGCGCCAGCAGCTCAACGTGCTGTGCATCGACGTGGAGGCGGTGGAAGGCTTCGAGGCCTGCGATGCGGCGCGCGCGCGCGTGCAGTCGCCCGACTTCCAGGCGCGGCTTGCCGCGTTGCGCGCGAGCCCGCTGGTCGACCACGCCGGCGTGGCGGCGGCGAAGTCCGAGGTGCTGGCGCTGCTCTTCGCGCATTTCCGCGCGCGGCACTTGCCCGCGGACAGCGCGCCCAGCGAGACGGGCCGGGCCTTCCTGGCCTTCGTCGCGCAGCGCGGCGAAGCGCTGCGCCAGCACGCGCTGTTCGAGGCGCTGCAGGCCCACTTCCTCGCGGCCGACACCGGTGCGTGGGACTGGCACGGCTGGCCCGTCGCCTACCGCGATCCCGATTCGGCCGAGGTGACCGCCTTTGCCGTCGCGCACGCACCGCGCGTGCAGTTCCACGCGTACCTGCAATGGGTGGCGACGCGGCAGCTGGCGCGGGTGGCGGCGCGCTGCGAGGCGCTCGGCATGGGCATCGGCCTGTACATGGACCTCGCGGTGTCGGTGGACCGCGCGGGCTCCGACGCCTGGGGCGCGCAGCAGGTGTTCGCGCAGGGCGCCAGCGTGGGCGCGCCGCCCGACGAGTTCAACCCCGCCGGCCAGGGCTGGGGCTTGCCGCCGCTGCGCCCCGACCGCCTGCGCGCCGAGGGCCATCGCTTCTTCATCGAGACGCTGCGCGCCGGCATGCACGGCGCGGGCGCGCTGCGCATCGACCACGTGATGGGGCTGATGCGCCTGTTCTGGATTCCGCCCGGCGCGAGTGCGCGCGAGGGCGCCTACGTGTACTACCCGCTCGATGAGCTGCTCGCCATCGTGGCCATCGAAAGCCACCGCAACCGCTGCATGGTCGTGGGCGAGGACCTCGGCACCGTGGAGGACGCGGTACGCGAAGCGCTCGCGCAGGCCGACGTGCTCTCGTACCGCCTGCTGTATTTCGAGAAAGAGCACGACAGCGGCCGTTTCAGGCCGCCCGATGCCTACCCGGCCGCCGCGCTGGTCGCGATTGGCACGCACGACCTCGCGACCTTCGCCGGCTGGTGGACCGCCGCCGACCTGCGCGAACGCCTCGCGCTCGACCTGTTCCCCGACCCCGCGGTGTTCGACCGGCAGCTCATGGACCGCGCGCAGGAGCGCATCGCGCTGATGCAGGCCCTGCAGCAGGCGGGCCTGCTGTCACGCGAGGAGGTGGCGCAGGCCGCGGGGCGCGCGCTGCCGTCCGCGCGCCTCGTGGAAGCGGTGCATGCCTTCCTCGCGGCGACCCCTGCGGCGCTGATGATGGTGCAGCTCGAGGACGTGGCCGGCGTGGTCGCGCAGGCCAACCTGCCCGGCACCGTCGACACGCATCCGAACTGGCGACGCAAGCTACCCGACCCGGTGGCCGAGCTGGTGGGCAGCGAGCGCATGCGCGGTCTGAGCGAGGCCTTGCGCGCTGCACGACCTCGCCACGCCCCGGCCCGCACCGGAGCGCCCGGCCTGCAAACCCGCGTGCCGCGCGCCACCTACCGGCTGCAGTTCCACCACGGCTTCGGTTTCGACGACGCCATCCGCGTGCTGCCGTACCTCGCACAGCTCGGCGTGAGCCATGTGTACTGCTCGCCGATCCAGCGCGCCCGCGCGGGCAGCATGCACGGCTACGACGTGGTCGCGCATGCGCAGGTCAACCCCGAGCTCGGCGGCGAAGAGGGCTTTGCGCGCTTCGTCGAGGCGCTGAAGGCCCACGGCCTGGGCCAGCTGCTGGACCTGGTGCCCAACCACATGGGCGTGTTCGGCGCCGACAATGCGTGGTGGATGGACGTGCTGGAGAACGGCCCCGCCTCGCCGTTCGCGCCGTACTTCGACATCGACTGGCAGCCGCTCAACGTCGAGCTGACCGGCAAGGTGTTGCTGCCCGTGCTGGGCGTGCACTACGGCGAGGCGCTGGACCACGGCGAGCTGGTGCTGCGCTTCGAGGCCGACACCGGCAGCCTGGCCGTCGGCTACTGGGAGCACCGCTTTCCGCTGGCGCCAGAGAGCTATCCCTTCGTGCTCGAACGCGCGCTCGCGCGGCTGGGCGATGCGGCGGCACGCGACCGGCTGGCGAGCCTGTCGACCGCGTTCGGGCACCTGCCGCGGCGGGACACGGCCTGCGCCCAGGCGCAGGCCGAACGCGTGCGCGACAAGGAGCTGCTCAAGGCCCGGATCGCCCGGCTGGCGCAGCGGCATCCGGCGGTCTCGCAGGCGCTGGCCGCGTCGGTCGCCGAGCTGAACCTGGCCCAGCCCGATGCGCGCGATGCGCTGCACCGGCTCATCGAAGCGCAGGCCTACCGGCTCGCGCACTGGCGCGTGGCGGCGGACGAAATCAACTACCGCCGCTTCTTCGACATCAACGACCTCGCGGCCCTGCGCATGGAACGCGACGAGGTGTTCGAGGCCACGCAGTCGTTCGCGCTCGACCTGGCGGCCGCGGGCATCGTGGACGGCTTGCGCATCGACCACCCCGACGGCCTGTACGACCCGGCGGACTACTTCCGCAAGCTGCAGGAAGGCTATGCGCGCCGCGCCGGGCTCGCGCTGCCCACGCACGAGGCCGACGGCCGCCCCGCGCGCCCGCTGTACGTGGTGGCCGAGAAGATCGCCGGCGCCCATGAAGAAGTGCCCGGCAGCTGGCACGTGCACGGCACCACCGGCTACCGCTTTGCGAACGTGGCCAACGGCCTGCTCGTCGACACCACGGCCGCGGCCGCGGTGGTGCACGCCTGGCAGCGTTTCACCGGCGAGACCGACGACTTCGCGGCGGTCTGCCGTGCGGGGCGGCGCGAGGTGATGCGCAATGCGCTCTCGTCGGAGCTGAACGTGCTGTCCACCGAGCTGCTGCGCATCGCGCGGGCCGACCGCCGCACGCGCGACTACACGCTCAACGCGCTGCGCCGCGCGCTGGCCGAGGTCGGCGCGTGCATGCCGGTGTACCGCACCTACATCGTCGACGGCCCGTCGGCGCAGGACGCGCGCTTCATCGACGAGGCCGTGGACGAGGCCGTGCGGCACAGCGGCGATGCCGACTGCTCGGTCTTCGACTTCGTGCGCAGCGCGCTGCGCGGCCAGGCCATGGCCCCGGCGCCCGCGGCGCTCTCCGAGCGGGTGCGGCGCTTCGCGGTGCGCTTCCAGCAGTTCAGCGCGCCGGTGGCGGCCAAGGGCGTGGAGGACACGGCCTTCTACCGCTACTTTCCGCTCAGTGCGCTCAACGAGGTGGGCGGCGAGCCCGACCGGTTCGGCCTCGAGGTCGAGGCTTTCCATGCCGCCAGTGCCGACCGCGCGCGGCGCTGGCCCCACACGATGCTCGCGACCTCGACGCACGACAACAAGCGCTCGGAAGACGTGCGCCACCGGATCGACGTGCTGTCCGAAATGCCCGAGGACTGGATGCAGGCGCTGGCGCGCTGGCACGGCCTGTGCCGTGGCGCGCGCGCGCAGCTGGCCGATGGCGAGGCGCCGTCGCGCACCGACGAGTACCTGCTGTACCAGACCCTGCTGGGCACCTTGCCCGTGGGCGGGCTCGACGCCACCACCGCGCCGGATTTCGGCGAGCGCATCTGCCAGTACATGCAAAAGGCCGCGCGCGAGGCCAAGCTGCGCACGCGCTGGTCACAGCCCGATGCGCACTACGAGGCCCGGCTCGAACATTTCGTGCGCGCGCTGCTGGCCGATCCGGCCACGAACGACTGCCTGGCGGACATCCAGCGGCTGGCCGACACGCTGGCCGTGTTCGGCGCCTGGAACGGCCTCACGCTCACCTTGCTGAAGTACGGCTCGCCCGGCGTGCCCGACCTCTACCAGGGCAGCGAACTCATCGAACTGAGCCTGGTCGACCCGGACAACCGGCGGCCGGTGGATTACGCGCTGCGGCAGGCACACCTGACGGCGCTGCAGGCGATGGTGGGGCAGGGCGACCTGGCGGCGCAGGTGCGCGCGCTGGCCCTGGCGCCGCACGACGGCCGCGCCAAGCTGTGGTTCATCTGGCGCCTGCTGTCGCTGCGAAGGGAAGAGCCGCTGCTGTTGCAGGAAGGCAGCTACGAGCCGCTGCAGGTCGAAGGACCGCTGGCACGGCACGTCGTGGCCTTTGCGCGCCGGCACGAAGGGCAGATGCTCGTGGTCGTCACAGGGCGCCTGTTCGCCGTGTTGTCGCGCCACGGGGGCGACGACAACGTGAGGCCGGTGCTGCCCGAGGCGCGGGCCTGGCGCGGCACCACGGTGCGCCTGCCCGACGGCGTGCATGGCGGGTTGCTCGAAAACCTGCTGACGGGCGAGTCGCTGTCGATTGCAAAGGGGTGCATCGACCTGGCCGACGCACTGCGGTCGATGCCATGGGCGGCGTTCCACGCCCGGACGCCGCACTGATCGGGGCTAGTCTTCTGTTCGGCCTGATGTGTAGGACAACCACCGAAAAGCCGGTGGTGCAAAGGAAGAACGCGATCTCCTCATGGCGGCGTTTGGTGGTGCAGGGCCAGCAGCCACGCATCGCCCTGCCTCACGTACGTCGAACTGCACAGCGCCCGGTAGGCCGCGCCTTCATGCCGCGACGCCACCACCGAATAGACCAGCAGGGCCACGGCGTCGGTGGGCCGCAGCAGCTGCCGTTTTTCGAAGTTGGCGTGGACCCAGCGGCTGCCCGATGCGATCGCCTCGAGCGTCGCCGCGCGGTCCAGCACGCCCACGGGGGCGGGGAGCACCATCAGCGCCTGCGCACACAGGTGCTGCTCGTAGAAGTCGGCATCGGCAGACCAGAACTGTTCTTCGATGCGCCAAAGGTTGTCGTCGTGCATGTGAACCTCCTGCGTCGGGTGACTCACTCCCTGTCGTCGGTGGTGCCACGCGGCGGTGCGGCGGCGGGCTCGATGTCGCGCGTCCACACGGCCACGTCGTTCGCCGTCATTCCGCTGGCCGGCGTGAGGCGCCCGTCCACGTAGCCGGCCTGTTCGACATCGTGCAGGTACTGCCCGCGCGACAGCAGCGTGCCCGCGCACACGCGGCGCTGCGCCGGCGCGGGCGGGCCGTGCATTTCATCGCCGAGGCGATCGAGCAGCCGGGCCATGACCCAGTCGGGAATGCGGTGGCGCTCGCCGGGGTAGATGTAGCCGAACAGCGTCAGGTGGCTCAGCAGCACCCGCCAGTGCGCGCCGAAGCGCTCCAGCAGGCTGGTCCAGTCCAGCCGCTCGGCGCGGGCCAGCAGCAGGTGGGCGATGTCGCCGCCGTCGTAGCGCTCGCGTTCCATGATGAAGGCCTTGGACAGCAGGCAGTCCTCGACGTTGGCCACGAGCACCGGCACGCCCAGGATCTCGGCGCGGCAGTTGCCGTGGAACCAGCGCGCGTCGACGGGCGTCACGCCGTTGCCGGAGTTGAAGATCAGGTCGATGAACGCGTCGCCGTCGTACACCTTCGCCAGCCAGTGCGGATAGGTCAGCTCGGTGCGCCAGCCGCGCTGGCGCATCCGCTGCGCGATGCGCTCGAAGTCCTCGCGCAGGATGAACAGGTCCAGGTCCTTGGTCGCGCGGCGGATGCCGGTGTAGCAGGCCAGCGAAAAGGCGCCGCCCACCAGGAAGGGAATGCCCGCATCGCGCAGGACTCGCAGGCTCCGGCGGTAGAAGTCGGCCACGTGGGGCGGGACTTCTTCCTCGATCGATGGGGCGAGCGCGGTGCTGGAGGGCATGCGTGAAAGGTCGCGCGGCCAGGGCGCGCAGGGCCAAAGCCAACGGCCCCATCGCACGTCGGCAGGCGCCTACAGCCGCTGCGGGAGGAGGCCGATGACGGCCGCGCGCGGCGGGGTACAGGCTGGTCCTCCCCGCTCGCCGAAGCGCCACCGACCGAACCCCGCCATGCCCACGCCCAAATCGTCTTCCCACATCCGCTTCGCCGCCGTCGGCGACATCCATGTCCGCAAGGACAGCGGCGGCAGCCTGCGCAGCCTGTTCGCGCAGGCCGACGAAGCGGCCGACGCGCTGCTGCTGTGCGGCGACCTGACCGACTACGGCACCGAGGAGGAAGCCCGCGTCCTCGTCGGGGAACTGGGGGCCGTGCATGTTCCCGTGGTCGCCGTGCTGGGCAACCACGACTACGAATCGGGCACGCCCGAGATCGTGGCCGAGACGCTCACGCGCGCCGGCGTGCGCGTACTCGACGGCTCGGTGTGCGAGATCGAAGGCGTGGGCATCGCGGGCGTGAAAGGCTTCGGCGGCGGCTTCGGGCGCGGCGCGCTGGGCGCGTGGGGCGAGCCGGCGATCAAGCTGTTCGTGCAGGAGGCGCTGAACGAGGCGATGAAGCTCGAAGCGGCGCTGGTCAAGCTGCGCACGCGGCGGCGCATCGCGCTGCTGCACTACGCGCCCGTGGTGGGCACGGTCGAGGGCGAGCCGGTGGAGATCTTTCCGTTCCTGGGCAGCAGCCGGCTGGAAGATCCGCTGGTGCGCTATCCGATCGATGCCGTGTTCCACGGCCATGCGCACCGGGGCGCGCTGCAGGGGCGCACGCTCAACGGCGTGCCCGTCTACAACGTGGCCAAGCCGCTGCTGCAGCGCAGCCGGCCCGATGCGGCGCCGTTCTTCCTGTACGAGTTGCCGCGCGAGCCGGCCGACGCATCCGCGCCTTGAGCGCAGGGGCGCCACGCCCTCAGTTCCCGCTCACCCGCAGGAACGGAAAGCGCGCGTCGAGCGGCGCCACTTCGGGAAGTACGTAGACCGCGCGTCCCCGGCTCGCGAACATCGGCTTGACGTGCCGGTCGTAGAACGCCGCCGGCACGTTGATGCAACCGTACGAGATGCGGTTGTCGCTCGCGGTCGGGGAGGCGAGCCGCTGCAACCGCCGCTCGGCCGGGTTGGTGGCGCGCACGCGGTGCATCGAGATCGCGGCGTCGTAGTCGATCCAGGTGATGTCTTCGCCCGCGGTGTTGGTGCCCGGTTCGGCAGGGAAGCGGCCCGCCGGTGTGGTGCGCTCCTCGGTGCGGATGTCGGCCATGGGCCGGCTGCCGATGCCGGGGACCGAATCGTCGCCCCGGGCCAAGCCGAGCAGCACGGGCGAGGACGCGACCAAGTGCCCGTCGCGATCGAACAGGTACAGGCGCGCGGCCGTCTTGTCGATCACGGCGAAGGGCTGCGACAGGTTGTCTCCGGCGGCGACGGCCGCCTGTGCGAACTGTTCCGCCACGGGGCGCGGCCCGGCGCTGGCGGGTTGCGGTGGCAGGCCCGTCAGTGCCGCGGCCAGCACCACCCCCGCGAACGACACGGCCGTGAACGGGGCCGCACGCTTCGCACGGGGCGATGCCGGGGGCCGCGCGCCGGGCTCAGTTGCGGTCGGCACGCGCAGGCCGCGGCTGGCTGGCGGCCATGGTCGTCGCGTCGCTGCTGGGCGCCGGGGTGCTCATGGTGCTGCTCGAACCCGTGCTGGGCGCCGGGGTGGTGGTACCGCTTTGCGTGTTCTGCGGCGTCGTGCCAGTGGTGCCCATCGGGCCGCCAGTAGGGCTTTGCTGCCCGGCCCCTGTCGCGGGATTGGCGGGGGCGGTCGTCGGCGGATTGCCTTGGGCGAAGGCCGCACCTGCGAGGACGAGGGTGCCGGAAGCAAGGAGCGTGGAAAGACGTGAGAGGGTCATAGCGGGTCTCCTAAGACGGTGCCAGCTGCTCGAGCGCGGGATTGCGAACACACAGCTGCCACCTTGCAGACTAAGCGGCACGAGGGAACACCTTTGTGTCAGGGGGGGGCGCCCGACGGCGTAGGAGATTCAGTACGCGGCGGGGCATGACAGGGCGCTCGAATGCAAAATTCGTGTGCCCAGGGGTGGGCGGAGATCTCCGTCTAGGTCTCCGTGCAGCCCAAGCTCAAGGTGCTGCAGATCGAGTTCTCGGGTTACCTGCGTGAGTACTTCAACCGGGAACCGGGCCCGCTCTGACGTCGCAGCGAGGGTCCGACATCTCTCGCCTCAAGCAACGCAAAAAGTGCGCAGCTGAAACCCTGATCGTGTTACCCGAGCAGGCGGACGCGACGAGGCCAGGTTGCGCGAGTCACGCGGACCGGCTCGCTTGATCGCCATGGTCGCCGCGGCGCTGGCGTTCGGCCGGGGCTGTATCCAACGGCGCCTGATTTTTCTTCGCGGCGCATTCGCAACGCTCGTGCAGCACGAACAACTCTTTTTCCGTGAGCTTTTCGATGCCGATCGATGTCATTCCCCGCGTCGGGGTTCGGATTAATTCATCCAGCTTTGTCTGCAGCGCGGCACTGTCACGGTTCTGCGTGTTCTGAATCAGGAAGACCATCAGAAGGGTCACGATGGTGGTGAAGCGCCCCGGCTTTTCAGGAGGCTCAACACTCTGAGAGGATTGAGCCATCAGGACGAAGGCCGAAGGAGATGTATTGGCCGACCGACATCACCGAAGTCTAAGCCGCGCTCAGAAGGCCAAACCTCCTGACTTTCCAGGGACAACTGGCCCGCAGCCTGCTTTTTCGACAAAGTGGAACTTCAGAGCACCTCTCGAACGGCCGGTCCTGGCCGACTGTAGCCTCACGGTCTGTCTGAGCAAAGGGCCCTAACCGGCCAGACGACGATTCGGAAAGCGGTCGTTCAATCTTGTTGCGGGGCAATGCGCACCTGACCGCGTCGGCGCAGAAAAGCTGACGCAGCGGCAGAAAGCGCGTCGTCCTCGATGATCTTCGCCATCAGCTGGCCGCGCTCGTTCACATAGCCAACGAGGTGCGAACCCAATGCAACCCATTGATCCAGGGAAACACCTTCGCTCGTCAGCGTCTCAACAACGTCGTCGTCGGTGATCTTCATCAAATCCTCAATGGCTGGTTGTGGCCGACTGTAGCCGGTGGCTCTTCCTTCGCGAAGGGCCCATTGCGGCCCCTAGCTCTTGTACGTCAAATCTTCGGACTGTGTGAAAAGTCGCGGATGGGGTGCCGGCATTGACGCTTCAGTAGGGGGCGGCCGCGCTGGCGGCATCGCGGCACCTACATTCGGTCGGGTTTGAAGATTCTGGCTCTACACGAATCGCCGCGTTTTCAACATTCGAGACCCCCCCAATTCGTCTACGGATGCCACGTAGAGACCACTGCTGGCGTCTGTGCCGTAGGGCGACCGGCGAGTGCGTACGAAAGCTCGTTCGCGGCTTTCATGATCGTCTTGGCATGGCCGATGAGCTTGGCCTTGGGCAACCGATCCGCCGGCCCGGAAATGCACACCGAGCCGAGCAGGGTCCAGCGCAGGCCGAACACCGGTGCCGACACGGTCGCCACGTTCTTCTCGCGCTCGCCGATGGAGAAGTGATAGCCCTTCTTGCGGATGTCCTCATACAGCTTTCCCTGCTCCCCGGAAAACGCAAGGATCACTCGCCCTGGCGACCCCAGTTCCAGGGGAAGCATCGCGCCCATGCGTGCGTGATGGCGGATCGGCTGCGGCCCTTCCACGCGCGCGAGGCACGTGCGCGAATTTCCTTCGCGCACATAGAACGCCGCGCTCTCGCCCGTGGCCTGCGATAGCGCAAGGAGCATCGGCTCCACCACATTGTTGGCGTCGAAGCTGGCCTGGTAGCGGGCACCCAGCCAGCCTGCGGCAGGCCCGAGCCGCCATTCGCCATCGTCGCGCTGCACCACATAGCCGGCCAGCGCCAGCGTGCGAAGCAGGCGAAGGATGGTGGTCTTGTGCATGCCGGTGCGCCGCGTCAGTTCGGCCAGAGAAAGGCGCTCGTCCTGCATTCCGAACGTGTCGAGCAGTTGCAGGGCGCGGGTGACGGCGGTCACGCCGCCTGTCGTTTCGAGATCGGTTTCGCGCGGGACCTCGATGACTTCAGTCGGTCGCCTGGGTCTCGCTGTACTGGCGTTTTTAGCAATAGGCATCTTGTTTCGCTGCGTGGTCCATGTTTCGTCTCATGGACCACCATTGTATGCAGCGAAACGCAAAACTAAAGTCGCCGCATGCCCTGCAGACCAGCTGCCAGGCAGCCATCGAACGATTCGGAGACACATACATGCGTACCTCGAGCCACAGCTCCATTTCCCGCCGTGCAGCGCTTGGCGCCGCCCTGCTGCTCACCTGCGGCATGGCCCTGGCGCAGGCCTATCCCTCGCGTCCGATCCGCCTGATCGTGCCCTTCCCGCCCGGCGGCGGCACGGACATCATTGCCCGCGAAGTGGCGAACAAGGTTGCGACCTCGGAAGGCTGGACCATCGTCATCGACAACAAGCCGGGCTCCGGCGGCAACATCGGCGTCGATGCCGCGGTCAAGGCCAGCCCGGACGGCTACACGCTGGTGCTGGGCCAGACCAGCAACCTCGCGATCAATCCGTCGCTTTACGCAAAGTTGCCGTACGACCCGGTGAAGGACCTGGCGGCGGTGGGCCTTGTCGCGTCGGCGCCGCTGGTCGTGGTGGTGTCCGCCGCATCGCCCTACAAGAAGCTCTCGGACGTGGTCGCCGCCGCCAAGGCCAAGCCGACCTCGCTCAACTATGCGAGCTCGGGCAACGGCACCGTGGCCCACCTGGCCGCCGAGCAGTTCCAGAAGGCCGCAGGTGTGCAGTTCACGCACGTGCCGTACAAGGGCGCATCGCAGGGCCTGACAGACCTCGTCGGCGGGCAGATCCAGATGTACATCTCGTCGGTGCCGACACTGATCGCCCAGATCAAGAGCGGCCAGTTGCGCGCGTTGGCGGTGACCTCGCTGCAACGCAACAGCGACCTGCCTGACGTGCCCACCGTTGCCGAGTCGGGCTACAAGGACTTCGAGGCCGTGACATGGTTCGGCGTTGCCGGCCCTGCCGCCATGCCGAAGGACGCGACCGCCAAACTGAACGCAGCCTTCAACAAGGCCCTCGCAACGGCCGAGGTGAAGAAGAAGCTGGTCGCGCAAGGCGCGGAAGTGATGACCGGCACGCCCGAGAAGTTTGCCTCGCTGATCCGTACCGATGGAGTGCGCTGGAGCGCGATCGTCAAGTCGTCCGGCGCCAAGATGGACTGACTTCGCATGGCCGCGATTGATGCTTCGTGCGCGGATGCGCTCGTCGCTCCGTTCTCCGCGGGGCGCGGCCGCGCCCCTGTCGACGTTCCGCCTGATGCCTGCGACTGCCATGTGCATCTGTACGACGCGCGCTATCCCGCGGCGCCCGGTGCCACGCTGAGCCCGCCGGACGCCAGTGCGGCGGACTATCGCCGGCTGCAGCGGCGCACGGGAACGCAGCGGGTCGTGTTCGTGACCCCTTCGACCTACGGCATCGACAACGGGCCGCTGTGCGATGCACTCGCAGCCTTCGGAACGCAAGCTCGCGGCGTGGCCGTGGTGCACGAAAAAGTCGGCGATTTCGCGCTGGAGGCGCTGCACGCCCGTGGGGTGCGTGGCATCCGCCTGAATCTGTCGCTGGGTGTCGTGAATTCCGCCTCGCAGATCGAGCCGCTCGCACGTCGTATTGCGCCACTCGGATGGCATCTGCAGCTGCTGGCACCCGCTCCCACGTGGAATGACCTCGCCGGCGTTCTGAGCGAGTTGCCGGTGCCGGTCGTGTTCGACCATTTCGGCCGGCTCGCGCCCTCCATGGCGGGCAGGCACCCGTCGCATGCGCTGATCCTTCGCCTGCTCGAGAAGCGCCGCGCCTGGGTCAAGCTGTCCGGCGCCTACATCGTCAGCGAGCGGGGAGCACCGCGGTACGAAGACGTGGCCGCACTGGCGCGCAGCTTCCTGGAAGCTGCACCGGATCGCGTGATCTGGGGCAGCGACTGGCCGCACGCGTCCGCCAGCGCCGGCCACCAGGCCATGCCGGACGACGCACGGCTGATGGCGCTGCTCGCCGACTGGACCGGCACGCGGCAAGCACTGCGCCGCGTGCTCGTCGACAACCCGGTCGAGCTCTACGGGTTCGAGCGCTCCATCACATCTCAGGAGACTCCATGATCCGCATTCATCGGCGTCGGCTCTGCGCGCTGGGCCTGAGCGCGCTTGCCGCCGTGTCATTCCCCGCTTTCGCGCAAGGCCAGTGGCCCACCGGCAAGCCCATCACCTGGGTGGTGCCGTACCCGCCGGGCGGCACCACCGACATCCTCGGCCGTGCCATCGCGCTGCGATTGGGCAGTTCCCTGGGCGCCACCGTGATCGTGGACAACAAGGCAGGCGCCACAGGCACGATCGGTTCCGCCTTCGTCGCGCGCGCCGCACCCGATGGCTACACACTGCTGGGCACATCGATCGGCCCGCAGGCGATCGTGCCCAACCTGCTGCCGAAGATGCAGTACGACCCGGTGAAGGCCTTCGCACCGGTGTCGCTCATCGGGACCATCCCGCATGTGCTCATCGTCGGTGCCAGCCAGCCGCTCCGAACGGTCGCGGACCTTGTCGCGCAAGCGAAGGCGCGCCCCGACGAGTTCTCGTTCGCCTCCGGTGGCAATGGCACGGTTCTGCAGATGCAGGGCGAACTGCTGCGACTGCAGACGGGAGCGCGGCTGACGCACGTTCCCTACAAGGGCGACACGCCGGCCATTCAGGATGTTCTGGCGGGCCATGCGACCTTCATGTTTGCGCCGGTGGCGGCGGCGCTGCCGCACATCCAGAGCGGTCACCTCAAGGCTTTGGCCGTCACTTCGGCGGCACGCCTGAAGGCCTTGCCCGACGTCCCGACCATGGGGCAAGCCGGCCTCAAGGACTTCGTGGTGGAGCAGTGGCAGGCCGTGTATGCGCCGGCCGGCACACCCGCGCCGGTGGTCCAGCGCCTGCACGAAGAAATCGTGCGCCAGCTGAAGGACCCCGAAGTTGTCGCGATGGCCGACAAGCTCGGCGTCACGCTGGTGGGAAGCACGCCGCAGCAACTCGCCGACACCCAGAAAGCCGATCTGTCCAAGTGGGCCAGGGTCATCAAGGACGCCGGCGTCAAGTCCGACTGAACTTCATTCCATTCCTCTTTCCTTTCCTGAAAGTACTTCCATGTCCTCGACTCTTCCCAACATCATTCGCAATTTCGAGCGCGTGCCCGCGAACATCGTGGCGCAGGCTGCCGAGTTCCAACCGGCCATCTTTGCCGACGTGGCCGGTCGACGCGGCGCGCTGGACGGGCGCATCAAGGCCCTGCGCCCGCGCATGAAGCTGGCCGGCACCGCCATCACGGTGGAAGTGCGCCCCGGCGACAACCTCATGATCCATGCGGCCATCGCCATGGCAAAGCCCGGCGATGTGCTCGTGATAGACGGCAAGGGCGACCAGACCTCGGCCCTGATGGGCACCATCATGATGACGGCCTGCAAGAAGCTAGGCATCGCCGGCGTGGTGATGGACGGGGCCTGCCGCGACAGCCTCGAGATCGACGAGATGGACTTCCCCGTCTTCAGCGTAGGCACCAACCCGAACGGGCCGACGAAGAACATCGGCGGGCGCATCGGACACCCCGTTTCCATCGGCGGGGTGACGGTGCATCCCGGCGACTTCGTGATCGGCGACGGCGACGGCGTGGTCGTGGTCGAGCGCGAGAAGATCGAATCGCTGCTGCCGCTGGCTGCGAAGAAGGTCCGCGACGAGGCCGCACGCATCGCCGCCATCAAGGAGGGCGACACCGCGGCGAAGTGGCTGGACTCGGCGCTGCGTGCGGCCGGCGTTCTGAAGGAAGGCGAGACGCTGTGACTGCGACCATCGGAAATTCCATCCTCGTAACCGGTGCAGACCTGGCGCCGCAGGCACTCGCCTTGCTCGAAGGCCATGACATCGTTTACGCCGGCAAGACGCCGACCGAGGACGACCTCGTCGCCCTTTGCCGCGCACACGCCCCCGTGGCCATCATCGTGCGCTATGGCAAGGTGGGCGCTGCCGTGATGGATGCGGCACCTTCGCTGAAGGTGATCTCCAAGCACGGCAGCGGAACCGACACGATCGACAGGACCGCGGCGCAGGCGCGCGGCATCGAGGTGGTGGCGGCCGTGGGCGCCAATGCGGCTGCGGTGGCCGAGCAAGCGCTGGCCTTGCTGCTGGCCTGCGCCAAATCGGTGGTGGCGCTCGACGCGCGCATGCATGCCGGTCACTGGGACAAGGCGACGCACAAGAGCCTGGAGCTCGGCGGGCGCACCATCGGCCTTGTCGGTTTGGGCGCCATCGGTCTTCGCTTCGCGCGCATGGCCGACGCGCTGGGCATGCGGGTGCTTGGCTACGACCCCTACGCCAAGAACCTTCCGGCCTATGTGCAGCCCACTGATCTTGCGACCCTCTGGGCCGAGTCCGACGCCGTGTCGCTGCACTGTCCGCTGACCGACGACAACCGCGGGCTGCTCAACGCCCGCACACTGGCGCAATGCAAGCGCGGCGTGATCATCGTCAACACGGCCCGAGGCGGGCTGATCGATGAAGACGCGCTGTTGGCCGCCGTGCGTTCGGGCCAGGTTGCCATGGCCGGCCTGGACAGCTTCGCGGTCGAGCCGATGGCGCCCGGCCATCCGTTCCAGGGCGAAAGGAACATCGTGCTCAGCCCCCACATCGGCGGCGTGACAGGCGATGCGTACGTCAACATGGGCGTCGGTGCGGCGAGGAACCTTCTGGCAGTGCTTTCGCGCCAGGCGGCGCCCACCTGAGGCATGGCAGGGGCGCTCGACAAAAGGAAACAGAAATGAAGAGAAGTGAAAGCATCCGCTGCGCGGTGACCGCGTTCGGCCTCATGGGGGTCATGGCTGCACAGGTGCACGCGCAGGCATGGCCCGCCAAGCCGGTGCGCCTGCTCGTGGGCTTTTCCGCCGGCGGCCCCACCGATGTGGTGGCGCGCGCCTTCGCGGACCATGCATCGCGCGCGCTTGGCCAGCCATTCATTGTGGACAACAAGCCCGGTGCGAATACGATCCTGGCGGCCGAGGCGGTCGCCTCCGCGCCAGCCGATGGCTACACGCTGCTGCTGGGTGCGACCAACCACACGATGATCCCGGCGCTCTATAGCCGGCGGGTCAAGTTCGATGCGGTGCGCTCTTTCGCGCCGGTGTGTTCGCTCGCCGTGAGCCCCACGGTGCTGGTGGTCGGCCCATCGATGCCGGTCACCACCTTCGGGGCCTTCCTGCAGGCGGTGAAGGCCGAGCCCGGCAAGCGCGCCTATGCAACGCCGGGCTCCGGCAGCTCCGGGCATTTCGCGAGCGCGCACTTCACTCAGCTGACGGGCACGTCGATGAACCACATCCCGTACAAGGGCGCGGCGCAGGCGACGACCGACCTCATGGGCGGCCAGGTCGACAGCTCCTTCGCCACGCTGGGCTCGGTGCTCACTCAGGTGCAGTCCGGCAAGCTGAAAGCCCTGGCGGTCGCAGCGCCCAAGCGCTCCGCGCTGCTGCCGAACGTGCCGACCTTCGAGGAAGTGGGCGTCAAGGGATATACGGCCGACGCGTGGTACGGCCTGCTCGCGCCGGTGAAAACTCCGCCGGAGGTGCTGGCCGTATTGCGCCGTGCCGCCACCGAGTTCGCGCAGGCGCCGGCCACGCGAGAGAAATTGCGCTCGCTCGGCATGGAGACGCAGAACAGCTGCGGCGATGCCTTCGGCGCGCAACTGACGCGCGAGGTCAGGCTCTACGGCGAGCTGGCCCGCTCTCTCGACCTCAAGACCGAATGAACGCGCAGCGCCTTGCCCGCGGCCGTCACCACACATTGGAAACATCATGAATATTCTTGTCCGGGGCCTGCTCGCCGTGTGCCTGTGCGCCGCCGCGCTCGCGCACGCCGCCTATCCAGAGCGCCCCATCACCCTCGTCGTTCCTTATGCGCCGGGTGGTTCGGCCGATGCGCTGGCCCGCGTGCTCGCGGTTCGCGTCGGCCAGAAGCTCGGCACCAGCGTGATCGTCGACAACCGGCCCGGTGCCAGCGGCACCATCGGCGCGGCGTATGCTGCCAAGGCCGCACCCGACGGCTACACGGTGCTCTACGACGCCACGCCGTACTCGATCAACCCGCACCTGTTCCCGCGCATGCCGTATGCGAGCAATGCGCTGCAACCCCTCGCGCTCGTCGCGCTCGCACCGAACATCGTGATCGTGCGCGCGGAGTCGCCGCTCAAGAGCATCAAGGACCTCGTGGACAAGGCCAAGGCCGGGCCGGGGAAGATGAACTATGCATCGGGGGGCAGCGGCACGGTGCAGCGTCTGGCGGCGGAGCTCCTGCGTCAGCGGCTTGGCCTGGACATGGTCCACGTCGGCTACAAGAGCGGCGGCCCCGCCATCGTCGACGTCATGGGCGGCCAGGTCGACTTCATGTTCAGCACCATCGCGGCCTCCTACCCGCTGGTGTCGTCGGGAAAGCTGCGCGCGCTGGCGGTCTCGTCGCCACAGCGCTCGGCGCGCCTGCCGGACGTGCCGACCCTGGGCGAGACGGTGGTTCCCGGCTACGAGGCCTACGAGTGGAACGGCCTGCTGGTGCCCGTCGGCACGCCCGTCCACATTGCCGAAAAGCTCCAAAAGACTGTCGTCGAAGTCCTGAAGGAAGACGATGTGAAGCGCCGCTTCGTAGACTTGGGCGTGCAACCTGTGGGCTCGACGCCGGCCGAGTTCGCCGACTTCCTGAAGAAAGAGGATGCGAAATGGGCGGACGTGATACGCAAAGGCAACATCAAGCTTGATTGAGGAAGCCATGAACACCGTGCCGCAAGCTCAGCGAGTTCCGCATTCCATCGGCATCAACCGGCCCGCGCATGCACTGCCCCAGGACGCCTGCGACAGCCACATGCACATCCTCGATCCGCGTTTCGCGCCTTCGCCTCACTGGAAGCGCCAGCCGCCGCACGCCGATGTGACGGCCTATCGCCGCTTGCAGCAGCGCCTGGGCACGGCGCGCATGGTCGTGGTCAATCCCTCCACCTACGGCACGGACAATGCCTGCACGCTCGACGCGCTCGCGCAATTGGGCGAGCGGGCGCGCGGCGTGGCCGTGGTCGACCACGAGGTGGCCGACAGCGAGCTGGACGCGCTCGCCGCACAGCGCGTGTGCGGCCTGCGCGTGAACTTCGTCACTCCGCAGTCCTGGGGAGCGACCACGCCGCAGATGCTGACCACACTGGCGCGCAAGGTGGTTCGCCTGGGCTGGCACATACAGGTGTTCGTGCAGCCCGAGCAACTGGTGGCGCTGGCCCCGGTACTTGCAAGAATTCCTGTGCCGCTGGTCATCGACCACATGGCCCGCATCGATCCGGCCGAAGGCACCAAAGGCGAGGCCTATGCGACAGCACGCCGGCTGCTGGACGGCGGCAACACATGGATGAAGCTGTCGGGCGTGTACATGCGATCGCGCGATGGGGCCCCCGCCTATGGGGATGTCTCCGACCTCGGCCGCGCGCTGGTCGCTGCCGCGCCGGAGCGCCTGGTGTGGGGCAGCGACTGGCCCCACACCACCGAGGCTCCGGATACCGTCAACGATGCCGACCTGGCCGACGTTCTCGCGGCCTGGTGCGGCAGTACCGCTGTGCGCGACCGCATCCTGGTGGACAACCCTGCGAAGCTCTACGGGTTCGCGGCCGCGTGAGGCGCAGCGCTATCTTCCAAGGAGACCGACATGTACCTTCTGCAAGCGCCTCAGGTGCTGGAACTGCAGACCTTCACGACCATGCCCGCATCCTTGCGTCGACCGCAGCGCAGTGTCTGGGCCGATGCCAACCGCGGCGGGCAGCCAACCGACTCGTTCCTTGAAGGACCCGTGTTCGACGGCGCCGGCAATCTCTACGTCTGCGACATTCCCTTCGGCCGGATCTTCCGGATCGACCAGGCAGGCGCATGGACGCAGGTGGTCGAGTACGACGGCGAACCCAATGGCATGAAGTTCACCGACGCCCACACCTTGCTCGTCACCGACTACAAGAACGGCCTGATGCGCGTGGACGTACAGAGTGGGCAGGTCACGCCGCACCTGCAACGGCGCAACACCGAGAGTTTCAAAGGTGTGAATGACCTCGTGCTCGACGCGCAGGGCAATATCTATTTCACGGACCAGGGTCAAAGCGGGCTTCACGATCCCTCGGGTCGCCTTTATCGCCTGCGCCCGGATGGTCAGCTCGACCTGCTTCTGTCGAACGTGCCCAGCCCGAACGGCGTGGCCCTTTCTCCCGACGGCAAGGTCCTCTATCTGGCCGTGACGCGGGGCAACTGCGTCTGGCGCGTGCCGCTGCTGGCAGACGGGAGCGTGGCCAAGGTGAGCCAGTTCTTCACGTCCTACGGCCCCAGCGGTCCCGATGGACTTGCCGTCGACATGCAGGGACGGGTGCTGGTCGCCAATCCAGGCCTGGGCTACGTCTGGGTGCTCAACGCGCGCGCGGAGCCCGTCATGGTGTTGCGCGGTCCGGCCGGTGCGTCGATCACGAACATCGCCTTCGGCGGGCCGAACCGCTCAACGCTGTTCGTTACCGATTCCACACATGGGAGTGTACTGATGCATGCACTCGACGCTCCGGGCGTCATGCTGCACGGCGTGCTCCCTGCCAACAGCAAAAAAACTGACAACCAACAGGTACGCCAATGACCGCTGAACTGAACGAAACCCACGACCCTGCACTGCGCAGTTGGGTCACTTCCGCGAACCAGCCAGACTGCGATTTTCCGATCCAGAACCTTCCGTTCGGCACTTTCAGCACGGCTGGCAGGCGCGAAGCACGCATCGGTGTTGCCATCGGCAACAAGATCCTGGATCTGAAGCAAGCGGGCCTTGTCGACACCGACGACATGAACGCGTTGATGGCGTTCGAACCGCAAAAGATGACGGCACTGCGCGCACTGATTTCGCAAGGCCTCGCGCAGTCAAGTGCCCGGCAGCCGGATTGGGAAGCCGCGCTGGTCGACCAGTCGGCTGCCACCTTGCACGTTCCCTGCCGCATCGGCGACTACACCGACTTCTATACCAGCGTTCATCACGCTACGACGGTCGGCAAGCAATTCAGGCCGGACAACCCGCTGCTGCCGAACTACAAGTGGGTGCCCATCGGCTACCATGGCCGCGCGTCGTCGATCATCCCGAGCGGCCAAGCGTTCAAGCGTCCGCATGGGCAGACCAGGCCGCCCGGTGCCGCGGCACCCGTTCTGGGGCCGTCCATGCGGCTGGATTACGAACTCGAGCTCGGCTGGTTCATGGGGCAGGGCAATGCACTGGGGCAGCCGGTCAACATGGCCGATGCCGAACGCCATATCTTCGGCGTTGCGCTCTTCAACGACTGGTCGGCGCGCGACATCCAAGGTTGGGAATATCAACCTCTGGGCCCGTTCCTGTCCAAGAACTTCGCGAGCACCATCTCACCCTGGATGGTCACGATGGAAGCGCTCGCGCCGTTTCGCACAGCCTTCAGCCGCCCCGAAGGCGACCCCGAGCCGCTTGCGTACCTGGACGCTCGGCGCAACAGGGAGGAGGGTGCCTTCTCGATCACGCTCGAGGTCTTGCTGCAGACCGAACGCATGCGAAGCGAATCCATGCCCGAGGTTCGGCTGTCGAAGACCAACATGGCGAACGCAGCCTACTGGACGCCGGCGCAGCTTGTGGCGCATCACACGGTGAACGGCTGCAATCTGCGTCCCGGCGATTTGTTGGGCTCGGGCACGCTGTCGGGGCCGACGAGTTCGGAGGCCGGATCGCTGATGGAGCTGACGGCCGGGGGCAAGGTGCCGATCGCACTGCCCAACGGTGAGAAGCGGTCTTTCCTCGAGGACAACGACACGCTGATCTTGAGAGGATGGTGCGAAGCACCGGGTGCGGTTCGAATCGGGCTGGGCGAAGCACGGGGGACCGTTGTCGGCTGATGCATTCGCATGCTGCGCCACTCTAAGACCGCTTTGGGGAGCGAAGCGGGCAAGCGGCGTCGATTCGCAAAAACCAGCAAGCGGTCCGAGGACGAAACCCTGGCGGGGTAGCCCGTCGCCAAAGCCCCTGCGCCGGGCAAGCATCGCGCCCCTATGTGGATGAGGGCGGCGATCGGCCTCGTTCTTCGACAGGCGCACGATCATGATCCCATCGACACCAGCAGTTTCCGCGTTGCGCCAGCGATGCTTCGGTGAACTACATGCGCCAGACCTGGGACGGCCAGCCTGGCAACGTGACCGCCTTGGAGGTCGCGGATCACACCAAGACCATCGCGCACCGCCCGTGGAGCTGACTGGAATGAATCCTGCAGGGCCACCGTTGCTCCCAACACACCGCAGGGCGACTGTGTCCCTTTCCCTGTTCACTTCGACGCGGCGCGAGAGGTGGAGACATCCAGGCAAGTCTGGCGCAAGAGGAGGGTGTTCCAAGGCCCGACCGGACTTTCGCTCAAAGCATGCAGATGCGAAATTCGACAGGCATTTTTTGCGGACCCTGCACAATACGAAGATGCCCAACATCGCAACCATACTGAAAGCCGAAATCTCCCGCGTCGCTCGCAAGGAGGTCCGCGCCGAGATTGAAACGCTCAGGAAAGCATCCGCGCAGCACCGCAGTGCGATCGCCGCACTGCGACGCCAGGTTGACAGCCTGGAAAAAGAGCTGCGGCGGGTCCACAAGGGGGCCGCGCGCGTGCGCTCATCACCTGATGCGGCGGCGTCGACCGAGCAGGCGCCCGCGCGCCGCTTCAGTGCGGCACGCCTGGCCGCGCATCGCGGCAAACTCGGCCTGTCTGCCGCGGCGTACGGCCAGCTGGTGGGCGTTTCCGGTCAGACGATCTATCACTGGGAGCAGGGCAAGGCGCGACCGCGCGCCGCTCAGCTCCAGGCGCTGGCGGGCGTGCGTGGCATGGGAAAACGGGACGTGCAGCAGCACCTGAGCGCCGCGTAGCCGCGCGCGGCTTGGGCCAGGTTCACCGCGCCTGCGCAAAGAGGGCCTTTCGATACGGGATGAATCGGGTTTTCTGACCCATCCTCTTGAAGCGCCCCGTCCTTGTGCAACGTACGGTGGTTCAGCCCAGGCCGAGGGCGCGCAGCTTCGCGTCGGGCGCAGAGTAGGGCCGCTCGCACACGATCTTGTCGGAGTCTGGTGCGAACTCGAAGGTCGCCGCCATGCGGATGCGGAATTTCCGGCCGGTGGCGTCGAACACCTTGCCATTGGCATGCAGCGGCCCGAGGTGCGTTCCGCTGAGCCAGAACTCGACCAGCACGGTGTCCTGGTCGGCGGCGATGGCGATGATCTCGTTGGCCAGGTCGGGAAAGGGCGTGCGCGAGCTGCGGAAATAGCCACGCACTTCTTCCTCGCCATCGAACACCACGCCGCTGCCGTGCATTTCGTAGCGAGGATGCTCGAACGTGTCGATCACCGCATCCCACTCCTGCGTGCATTCGAGCGCCATGTGATCGCGTACCGTCTTGATGCGTGCCGCTTGAAGGGTTGTGGTCTCCACGGAATCTCCTGCTGGTTGTTGAACGGGGTGGTTCAGAGCCGTCATGGCGCCGGGACGGCGGCGTTCGCGCCCCTGCGGCGGATCGGGTCCTTGCCGTCCCATCCTTGGGCCGCGCGCCGGATCTCACGGAAGTACTCGCCCTTGCCGCCGGCCATCTCGGAGATCTCGAACATGCCGCTGGGCAGGTCGGGATGCAGGAAGTAGGCGAAGCGCCCGCGCATGCCCATGCGGCCGCTGTGGCCCTCGACATAGCCCGTCGAGCGCAGGTGCCGCACGGCGTCGTCGAAGCCATCGTCGGTCCAGTAGGCCAGGTGCTGGGCGCCCTCGCCGCCGCGGCGCAGCGAATCGAGGTAGAGCGAGGGGGCGTCGTCGCGCTGCTGGATCAGCTCGATCTGCAGGTCGCCGGAGTTGGCCAGCGCAATGGACAGCCGGGGCAGGCGCGACGGCTTGCCGTAGTAGTTGAACTCGGTCGTGCCGACCTCTTCCTTGTAGAACCACGGGCCCACGCCCAGCGTGCGCGACCAGTGGACCATCGCCTTCTCGATGTCGTGGACGACATAGCCGACCTGGCGGGCGCCGCCGAACAGCGTGCTCATTGAATGGACTCCTTGGGGCGTGGTCAGCGCATGTACGCGCCGCCGTTGACGTCGAGCGTTGCGCCGGTCACGAAGGACGACAGGTCGCTTGCCAGGTACAGGCACGCGCCCGCGATGTCCTCGGGCTGGCCGACACGGCCCAGCGGAAAGGTCTTGCCCAGCGCGTGCTTGTTGTCGTCGGAGTTCGCGCCGCGCGAGAAGTCCGTCATGATCAAGCCCGGCGTGATGGCGTTGGCGCGAATGCCCTGGGGTCCCAGCTCCTTGGCGATGGCGCGCATGAGGCCCAGCACGCCCGCCTTGGCGGCGCAGTAGTGGCTGCCGCCGAACACGCCGCCGCCTTGCTGCGCGGACATCGACGAGATGCAGATGATCGAGCCGCTGCGCTGGTCGACCATGGTGGGGATCACGCACTGCGACATCTGGAGGGTGCCGCGAAGGGCAATGCCCACGACCTGCTCGAAGTCCTCGGCGCTCACGTCCAGCACGTCGCGTTTTTGCGTGATGGCGGCGTTGTTCACCAGCACGTCGATGCGGCCCGCCCATTGCTGCACGCGCGCCACGGCCGCCTTGCAGGCGCCGGCATCGCGCACATCGCAGCCGATGCCGATGTGCTCGTCGCCGAGGGATTCGGCGGCGGCCTGCACCTGCCCTTCGTCGAGGTCGAGCAGCGCCACCCGCGCGCCGTGGCGGGCGAACAGCCGCGCGGTCGCCAGGCCGATACCGCGCGCACGGGACGCACCGGTGATCACGGCCACGCGGCCCTGCAGCAGGGGAAGGGCCGCGTCACTCATTGCTGATGTTCGCGGCCTTGGCGATCTGCCTCCAGCCCTCGATGTCCGCGGCGGTCATGGCGCGCAGTTCGTCGCCGCCGACGAATGCGGCGGTGATGCCCAGGTCCAGCAGGCGCGCCTTCACGTCCGGCATCTCGACGACCTGCTTCAGGGCAGCGGAGAGCTTGGCGACGATCGGCTTGGGGGTGCCCGCGGGGGCGTACAGCGCCCAGCGCAGCGCACCCATGCGCTTGCCCGCGAAATCGATGCCTTCGTCGTCGTAGCTCGAGACGTCGGGCAGACTGGGCGAGCGCGAGGTGCAGGCGGCGATCGCCTTGACCTTGCCGGACTTGACCATGGGCGAGCCCGACGCCATGTCCACGTAGGCCAGCTTGACGTGGCCGCCCAGCATGTCGGTCTGGATCTGCACCACCGACTTGTAGGGGATGTGGCTCATCTGTGCCTGCGTGCGCAGGTTGAACAGCTCCCCGCAAAAGTGACCGGTCGAGGCGATGCCCCAGCTCGCGTATTGCACACTGCCGGGCGACTTCCTGGCCAGCGCAATGAGCTCCTTGGCGTTGTTCGCCGGGAAGTCGTTGGTCGCGATGAGCAGGATAGAGGCGGTGCCGACCTGCCCGATGGGTGCGAAGTCCTTGACCGAGTCGTACGAGAGCTTGGGATTGCTCGCGGGCAGCAGCACGTGCGTGGTCGCGCCGCCCAGTCCGATCGTGTAGCCGTCGGCCGGCGCCTTGGCGACGAAGTCGGTGGCAATGGCACCGCTGGCGCCCGGCTTGTTGTCCATCACGAACGCGCCCTTGACCAGGGGCGCCATCTTGTCGGCCAGCAGCCGGCCGAGCGCGTCGCCGCCACTGCCCGCGGCCGAGATCAGGACGAAGCGGATCGGCCGCGACGGATAGTCCGAGGGCGCCTGGGCATGGGCGGCGAATGCGAGGCCCGCGAGCGCGGCAATCCACAGTTTGCGCATGGTGTTGTCTCCTTGTCGTTGAAGCTCGAATACCCGCCTACAGGGACAGACCGCCGTCGACCACCAGTTCCAGGCCCGTCACGTAGCTCGATTCGTCGGAGGCGAGGAACAGCGCCGCATTGGCCACGTCCCAGGCCGAGCCCTGGCGGCCCATGGGGCAGCGCGCGTTGCGCGCCTGGCGGCCGGCCAGTGCCTCCTCCTCGCTCTTGAAAAGGGCCGCGGCATGCGGCGTGTCGATCAGGCCCGGCACGATCACGTTGCAGCGCACCTGGTGCTGCGCGTACTGACGCGCCACGACGCGCGTCATGTGGTTCAGTGCCGCCTTGGAGGTGCTGTACGACAGGAACTGCATCGGGCTCCACTTGCGGCTTGCGATGGAGGAGACGTTGATGATGGCGCCGCCGCCTTGTCGGATCATGTGAGGCACCACGGCGCGCGCCGTGAGCATGGGGCCCTTGAGGTTGATGGCGTGCACGCGGTCCCAGGACTCCTCCGTCACCTCGATCAGCTCGCCGAATTCCTCGATGCCGACGTTGTGGTGAAGCACGTCGATGCGGCCGAAGCGCGCCAGGCAGTGGTTCACCATCCGCTCGATCTGCTCGCTGCTGCGCACATCGGCCTCGAAGGCCTCGGCGATGCCGCCGATGTCATGAATGCGCTGCACCGAGGTCGCGGCAGCTTCGGGCGACCGGTCGGCGCAGATCACCGTCGCGCCTTCGCGGGCGAAGGTGACGGCACAGGCGGCGCCGTTGCTGATGTCGGTGCCGATGGAGCCGGCGCCGACCACGATGGCCACCTTGCCCTTGAGGCGCTGCGTCATGAAGCCGCTCGCGTCTTCTTGCGGGCGGCGGCGGGTGCCTTGGCGACCGGGCCGCAGGATTCGCGCAGCACCATCTGCGTGGTGAGCAGGATGCGCTCCTGCTCGAGAGGAGCGGGGCTGTCCAACCGCCGCAGCAGCAGCTCGGCCACGGCGGTGCCGACCGCTTCCAGGTCCCAGGTCAGCGAGGTGATGGCCGGACTGAAAAGCTGCGACAGGTCGGTGTCGCCGATGCTCACCACGCTGACGTCATCGGGCGCAAGGCGGCCCGAGTGACGCAGCGCCTGCAGCACGCCTGACAGGATGCGGGTGCCCAGGCACAGGAAGGCCGTGGGCGCCGTGGGCGAGCCCAGCAGCGAGAGGGCCTCGCTGAAGGCGAAGTCCATCGCCGACTTCTCGGCGCGGATCAGCTTGGGGTCGGGCTGCAGGCCACGCTGCGCATAGGCGTCCCTGTAGCCCAGGATGCGCTCGCGGCCCGGACGCAACACGCTGGCGGGCGTCAGCAGTGCGATGCGCGTGTGGCCGAGGTTCAGCAGGTAGCGCGTGGCCTGCAGGGCGCCGTGGTAGTGGTCGACGTGCACGCCCGCGTTGTCGCCCTGGAAGTCGCGGTCCAGCGCGATCACCGGGCCGTCTGCTGCCAGCTGGTCGAGGTACGCCGGGGTCTCGGCCTGGCAGGGGCCGAGGATGAGCCCGTCCACGCGCCGGCGCCGGAACAGGTCGATCAGGGTTTTCTCGCGCTGGCCGTCGTTGTGGGTGCTGGCCACCAGCAGCGCATAGCCGGCCGTCAGCAGGCGCGATTCGACCGCCGTGATGATCCGCGCATACAGCGGATTGGCCAGGTCCGACACCAGCAGGCCGACCACGCCCGTCGAGCGGGTGCGCATGCTTTGCGCCACGGCGTCCGGTGTATAGCCGAGGTCACGCGCCGCCTTGGTGACGGCCGCAATGGCCTGCTCGCTGACACGCCCGGTGCGGTTCAGGGCGCGCGAGGCGGTGCCGATCGCCACGCCGGCGGCCTTGGCGACTTCGCGGATGGTGACCTTGGCCTTCATGCCGCCACCTGCGCCAGCCGAAGGTTCAAGGACGACAGGCCTTGAAAGGCCGTGCCTTGCATTGCTGCGGCGATGTTGCGCTCGAAGGGCGGTGCTCGCAACGACCATCGTACGCAAGACCCGGGGGGAACAGATGCGGATCCGATCATGGCCCGAGTTTGAAATGGAGGTGGAAACGTTTCTACAGTGATTACCCTAGAACTCAAGGTTCATAGTTTTCATGGATAAGAGGTATCGGGGGCGATTGTAAAAACGATTCCAAATGTGAGCGCCGGTCGAAGAGCGGCTTGTCTTGCATAGGCGTTCGCCGCATGCTCGCGCATGGCAATATCACGGGCGAGCTCCACGCCAATGAAATATTGCCTGGAGTCCTGACCTTTACAAGATACAGCGGCCACGACCAACCATGGACATTCGCATCAGATGCAGCGCTTACGACCTCTCTTGCTCTCAGCGATTTTGATGGCGGGCTGCGCAACCGGAATCGGTGGCGCAGAAGGTCGAAAAATTTCGACTTCAATGGTGCTGATCGTGCTTGATCGGCCCTTTTTCTACTACGGCACGGTCGATGCGACAGGGCAATCATCTAGGTACGCGTTGGTCAAGGGCACCTACCAACCCCTGTACGAGGATGCCAAAGGAACCTACTTCATTGGTCCGGGCCATTGTCTCGGCATCGAGGATGTGAGCGCGAAGGCGGGCGCGGTCGAAAAGTCCAAAGCCCATCGGTGCGGAATCTATGTTCCGTCGCTCTCCGACAGTAGCCCGCAGGTCTACTACTACCCGCATCAGCAGGTCCTTGTCGACGGGAATATTGGCCAGGCAGTAGCGAATTCAATTCCAAACATATCCCCCATTGCAGCTGGATTGGGCGCCGGGATAGCAGAGGGCATCGTCGCGGGTATCGCAGCTTCGCAGGCGGCGGAGTTTCGATTCTTCGAGCACCAACCGCCCGCTGACGCCCTTCGGCAAGCAATTTCTTACTTGCGATAGGCAAAAAGGGCGAGCTACGCCTTGCATCAGACCGAGGTCGGCCATCACCGGCCCTTCAGCCAGCCCTAGAAGCTCGACAAGAACCAGACTTTCGTCACGACTTGGTCGCAGCTACAGTCATCAACAACGTACGGGGAGGCCCAATGGCGTGGGATGTTTCGCTGTTCAAGTTCAGCCGACGCCACGGTTCGGTGTCCGAGATAGCTTCCGATGAAAAGCTTGTGAACCTGGGCTCGCTCAGTGAGGTTCAGACTACTGTGACGGCAGTTTTTCCTGGCACCGACTGGAGCGATCCGCATTGGGGCATCTTCTCCAGTCAGGTTGGCTCGATTGAGTTCAATGTGGGAATGCAGGATCCTGTGCAAAGCGTTGGACTACACGTGCGTGCCGACGATGAGATTGTTGATGGCATCCTGCTGCTCTGCGAGCATTTTGAATGCCAAGCGATCGACCTGAGCGACAGTCGCTTTCTGGAACAGTCCGATGATCCCGCGCGCAACCTGCAAAAGTGGCGTGAGTACCGAGATCAGATCGTTGGCAATCGTTCTTGACCAATGCAATGCCTAAGAACGGCCAATTGCGGGCCTTCTTCGGCGGCGTAGAAATTGCCGGCAAGCCGACCAAAATCCAGGGGTGCTATCGAGACAAGGCCAGGGACGATGCACCGATTCCCCCCGTCGCCACCGTCGGCACGGTCATGGGAGCCAGGGCTCCCGTGCTGGCATCGATGGTGTAGGCCGATACATCCTTGGAGATGTAGTTCGTGACGTAGGCAAAGCGGCCTGTGGGGTCCGTGGCGATTGCAATGGGGTAGGCCCGTGCGAGCACTGTCGGAACGGCCATTGGCGTCAGGACGCCGGTACCGGAATCGATGTTGTAGGCTGACACACTGTCGTCGCCTGCATTTACTACGTAGGCAAAACGGCCTGTGGTGTCTACGGCGATGGAGCGGGGGGAACGCCCTGTGGCAATTGTTGCGATCGGCGTCAGGATGCCGGAGCTCGCATCGACGGAATAGGCCGACACGGTGTTGCCGTTGGTGTTCACCACGTACGCAAACCGGCCCATGGGATCCAGGGCAATGGCGCAGGGGCCACCCCCTCCAGCCACCGTCGGCACGGCCAGTGGGCTCAACGCGCCGGAGCTTGCATCGATGGAGTAAGCCGACACGGTGTTGTCGCCCATGTTCGCCACGTAGACAAAGCGACCCGTGGGGTCCATGGTGATGGCGTAAGGGGAAGACCCCGCAGTCACTGATGAAACGGCCATCGGACTCAATGCGCCGGTGCTGGCATCGATGGTGTAGGGCGACACAATGTTGGCGCCCGTATTTGCCACATAGGCAAAGCGGCCCGTCGGGTCCACGGCCATGGAGATGGGCATAGCCCCCGTGGCCACTGTGGCAAGCGGAGTCAGGACGCCGGAGCTTGCGCCGATGGAATAGGCCGACACGGTGCTGTCACCTCCATTCATCACGTAGGCAAAGCGGCCCGTGGGGTCGACGGTGACAGAAAGGGGGTTGCGCCCTGTTCCCAGCATTGGCGCGGCCATCGATCCCAATGCGCCGGTGCTGGCGTCGACGGTGTAGGGAAACAGGTTGTCGGACCCTGAATTCGTCGCGTAGGCGAAGCGCGCCGCAGGCGCGGCACAGATCACGCTCACGTCGGCAACGGCCGCGTCCGCCACCGTGCCGGTGCCATGGCTGACGGTACAGACCCGGGTCAGGATCCGGGATTGACTCTTGACCGTGACCGCGTAACCCGAGCCGCTGGCGAGTTCGGTGGCGAAGCTGAAGCTGCCGTTGGCTGAGATGGGCAGGTCGTCACCGGCGTTGTTCTGCAGCACCAGGCCAGTGCCCAGCAGGCCCTTGACCGTGCCGCTCACCTTGTAGGTCGGCGTGGGGGCCGGCGGTTCAGGCGATGCGGGAGGAGCCGGTGCTGGTGCTGGTGCTGGTGCTGGTGCTGGTGCTGGTGCTGGTGCTGGTGCTGGTGCTGGTGCCGCCGTCCAGAAAGCCGGGAGCGAGCTGCCGCCATTTCCGCCCCCGCCGCAGGCGGTCACACCGACGACCATCAAGGCGCCTAGCGCGATCTGGCCCAGTCGGACGGACCGAGGACTCCAAGTGAACTGCTCGCGATATGCATGGGGCACATGCCGAAGAGCGCTTGCGAGCGGAGCGGGCAAAAGGTGCCGATGCTGATTAAAGAAGCGATGGGAGAGGACAGGCGCCAACATAGGTGAGATTTGCTTGGATGTCATGGCTTGCACGTAGCGTTTCCAAGTGTGTCAATCCCACGCCCATCGCGCCATCCCAGAAAACTGGTAGACGGAACGTGAAAGAGGGCCGCTTCATGTCGACGGCCGGCTCGGGCTGATTGCGGTCAGTCGGCGCGGCCCGCTGAACGTCTGCTGTGCGTCGCCATCGAGCCATCCGGCAGCGCATCGATCCGCCTCGCCGCGGCAGCAAGGCGGACACATCTGCGCTGCTCAATCGACGCGCGCTCAAATTTCAGTCTGCTCTGAGATCTCCAGGGCGTCATCCACCTCGATATCCAGGTATCTGACGGTCGACTCAAGCTTGGAGTGGCCGAGCAGCAGCTGCACCGCGCGGAGGTTCCTCGTCCGCCGGTAAGAGCGGCTAACAAAACCATGTCATCGTCAAACACCTGATCGGCGTTTGACCCTGCAGGGCCGAAACAAGAACAAAGAGATCAGCGCAGCGCTGTTCAAGAAGATCGCGCCGCTGTTGCCGGTAGTCGTGGCCTCGGCCAAGGGCGGCCGCCCGCGAGTGAGCGACGAGATGGCCCTCAACGGCATCCTGTTCGTGCTACGCACCGGCATCCTGTGGGAGGAGTTGCCCCAGGAGCTGGGCTTGGGCAGCGGCATGACCTGCTGGCGGCGTCTGCGTGACTGGCAAGCCGCGGGCGTGTGGCATCGCTTGCATCTGCTGTTGCTCGATGAGTTGCGCGGCGCGGGCAAGCTGGACTTCAGCCGAGCCAGCATGGACGCGGCCAGCGTGGCCAGCCCCCGGGGGGCCGATACACCGGCCCCAACCCGACGGACAGGGGCAAGCTCGGCAGCAAGCGCCACATCATCACGGACCGCCAAGGCATCCCGCTAATCATTTGCGTCACGGGCGCCAATCGGCATGACTCGGTAGTGTTCGAGCAACTGGTCGATGCCTTGCCGACGGTGCGCGGCTGTCGCGGTCGGCCCAGGCGCTGGCCGCACAAGTTGCATGCCGACAAGGGCTATGACTTTGCGCGTTGCCGCGCAGCGACCGTTCTGGCGTGGTTGCACAAGCACCGGGCGGTGCTTAAATCACTTCGAACAACCCCGCCGCCCCCATCCCGCCGCCCACGCACATCGTGACGACCACATGACGCACGCCGAGCGCCTTGCCGGCGATCAGCGCATGGCCCACGAGCCGCGAGCCCGACATGCCGAACGGATGGCCCATCGCGATTGCGCCGCCGTGGATGTTCAGGCGTTCGTCCGGGATGCCCAGCCGGTCTCGGCAGTAGAGCACCTGCACCGCGAAGGCTTCGTTGAGTTCCCACAGCCCCACGTCGTCGGCGCGCACGCCGCAGCGCGCGAGCAGGCGCGGCACCGCGAACACCGGACCGATGCCCATCTCGTCGGGCTCGCATCCGGCCACGGCAAAGCCGCGAAAAATTCCCAGCGGCGTGAGGTTGCGCTGCTCGGCCAGCCGGCTGTTCATGAGCACACAGGCCGAGGCGCCATCGGACAGCTGGCTCGCATTGCCCGCCGTGACGTGGCCGCCTTCGATCACGGGCTTGAGTGCGGCCAACTGCTGCGCCGACGTGCTGCGCAGGCCTTCGTCGTGCGTCAGCGTGAGGTCTTCGTGCGTGTCGGGCGCGCCGTCCTTGCCGGCCACGCGCTTGCGCACGTCGATGGGCGCGATCTCTTGCGTGAAAGCGCCGGCGTCGCGTGCGGCCACCGCGCGCTGCTGGCTGCGCAGGCCGTAAGCGTCTTGCTGCTCGCGACCGATGCCGTAGCGCGTGGCCACGTTCTCGGCGGTCTGGATCATGGTCTGGTACACGCCCGGTGCCTGCTGCTCCAGCCACGGGTCGCGCTGGCGGTAGGTGTTGGTGTGCGTGTTGACCGTGAGGCTCACGGCGTCGAGCCCGCCCGCCACCACCGCGGGCACGCCGTCGCACAGAATGCTGTGCGCACCCATCGCAATGGCCTGCAGGCCCGAGCTGCAGAAGCGGTTCACCGTCACGCCCGCCGTATGTTTCGGCAGCCCGGCGCGCAGCGCGACGATGCGGCCGATGTTCATGCCCGTGCTGCCCTCGGGGCGGGCCGTGCCCATGATCACGTCCTCGATCTCGTCGGGTGCCAGCCCGGCGCGTTCGACGGCATGGCGCACGGCGTGCGCGCCGAGCACCGCGCCGTGCGTGTCGTTGAAGGCGCCGCGGTAAGCCTTGCCGATGGGCGTGCGTGCGGTGGAAACGATGACGGCATCGATGGTCATGCCGCCCCCTGTCCCGATTGCCGGATCGCGCCGCTGGACAGCAGCGCGTCGATGTCCGCATCAGGCACGCCCGACGCTTTCAGCACCTGCACGGTCGACTGACCGATCTGCTGCGGCGCCGAGCGGTAGCTCGCCGGCGTGCGGCTGAGCTTGATCGGCGAGGCGATGGAGCGATGCGTGCCAATTTCGGCCACCATGCCGCGGTGCGCCGTGTGCGGATGCGCCAGCGCCTCCACCACGTTCTGGATCACACCGCACGGCACGCCCACGCGTGTCAGCTCGCTGAACAGCTGCTGCGCGTTGTAAGGGGAAAAGGCCAATTCGATCTCGGTCTTGAGCACGAAGCGGTTCACCGCGCGGTCGGCGTTGGTGGCAAAGCGAGGGTCCGTCGGCAGGTCGGTGCGGCCCACCACCTTGCACATGCGCTCGAACTGCCCGTTGTTGCCCACCGCCAGGAAGATCGGCTCGGTGCCGGTCGCGTAGGTGTCGTAGGGCGCGATGTTCGGGTGGCCGTTGCCCGAGCGCAGCGGCGGCTTGCCGGTGAACAGTGTGTTGATCGAATGCGGGTACAGCGACGACAGCGCGCAGTCGTACAGCGTCGATTCGATCTGCTGGCCCCGGCCGCTGCGGGTGCGCTCGACCACCGCCATCAGGATGCCGATGGCCGCGTTCAGCCCGGTCGTCACATCGACGATCGGCACGCCCAGCCGCGTGGGCTGGCCGGCGGGCTCGCCGTTGATGCTCATCAACCCCGACAGCGCCTGCACCGCCGCGTCGTAGCCGGCCAGTCCGCCCAGCGGGCCGCTGTCGCCGAAGCCGGTGATGCGGCAATGAATGAGCCGCGGAAAGCGCTGCGACAGCACCTCGTGAAAGCCCATGCCCCAGCGCTCCAGCGTGCCGGTCTTGAAGTTCTCGATCAGCACGTCGGCGTCTTCGAGCAGCCGCAGCACCACCTCGCGGCCTTCGGGCACGCCCAGGTCGACGCAGATGGTCTGCTTGTTGCGGTTGATGCCCGCGAAGTACGAGGCCATGTCGTCCTTGAAGGGCGGGCCCCAGGTGCGGGTCTCGTCGCCCGAGGGGCCTTCGACCTTGATCACGTCGGCGCCGTGGTCGCCCAGGATCTGGGCGCACAGCGGACCGCCGAGCACACGCGAGAGGTCGACGACCTTCAAGCCTTGGAGAGAAGTCATGGGAGAGTTCCGTGGTCAGTAGGATTTGGGGAGGCCGAGCACCTTCTCGGCGACGAAGCACAGGATCATCTGGGGGCTGATCGGTGCGATGCGCGGGATCAGCGATTCGCGCAGGTAGCGCTCCACGTGGTATTCCTTCGCGTAGCCGAAGCCGCCGTGCGTCATGACGGCCGTGAGGCAGGCCTGGTAGCCGGCCTCGGCCGCGAGGAACTTCGCGCTGTTGGCCTCGGCGCCGCAGTCGCGGCCCAGGTCGTACAGCTGCGCCGCGCGCTGCACCATGAGGTTGGCGGCCTCCAGGTTCATCCAGCGTTCCGCCAGCGGGTGCTGGATCGCCTGGTTCATGCCGATGGGACGGTCGAACACCACGCGCTCGTTGGCGTACTGCACGGCCTTGCGCAGCGCCGCACGGCCCAGGCCCACGGCCTCGGCCGCAATCAGAATGCGCTCCGGGTTCATGCCGTGCAGGATGTATTCGAAACCGCGGCCCTCCTCGCCGATACGGTCTTCCACCGGAATCTGCAGCCCGTCGATGAACAGCTCGTTCGAGTCGACCGCCGAACGGCCCATCTTGTCGATCTCGCGCACCTGCACCTTGCTGCGGTCGAGCGTCGTGTAGAAAAGCGAGAGCCCGTGCTGAGGCCGTGCGCACTCCTCGATCGGCTTGGTGCGCGCGAGCAGCAGCATCTTCTCGGCCACCTGCGCGGTCGAGATCCAGACCTTCTGGCCGTGCACCACGTAGTGATCGCCCTGGCGCACCGCGCGCGTCTTCAGCCGCGTGGTGTCCAGGCCGACGCTCGGCTCGGTTACCGCGAAGCACGCGCGCTCGCGGCCTGCGATCAGCGGCGGCAGCATGCGCTGCTGCTGCTCGCGGTTGCCGAACACCACCACCGGCTGCAGGCCGAAGACGTTCATGTGGATCGCCGACGCACCAGACATGCCCGCGCCCGAGGCCGCGATGGTCTGCACCAGCGTGGCCGCCTCGCGCATGCCCAGGCCGGCGCCGCCCAGTTCGGTGGGCATGCACACGCCGAGCCAGCCGGCCTCGGCGATGGCCTGATGGAACTCGGTCGGAAAACCGCCTTCCCGGTCCTTGCGCAGCCAATAGGCATCGTCGAAGCGGGAGCACAGCGCCTGGACGGCATCGCGGATCTCATCCAGGTCCGTGTCCGCCGGGGCGTGGGAAATGGGTTCTTGCATGCATGTCTCCTGAATGGCGTTCTCTTCAATCGCGCGCGACGATGGCTGGCTGCCAGTTCGGCGCCCGCTTGCCGCGCGCCGCGGCGACACCTTCGATGGCCTCGCTGCGCATCTGTCGCGCGAAGGTGTCCGCGGCCTCGTCGAGGTAGTCGGGCAATTCGTCGCTCCACCAGCGTTTGGCGCCGAGCACCGTGTGGAGCATCTGCTTGGTGGCAGCCGAGGCGCCGGGCGCGCAGGCGACGATGCGTGCGAGCAGTTCGTCGGTGCGCGCCGTCAGCTGTTCGGGGTCGGTCACGTGATAGTCGAGCAGACCGATGCGGTGTGCTTCGGCCGCATCGATGCGCTCGCCGGTGAGCATGAGGCGGCGCGCGGCCTGCGCGCCGATGCGCGCTGCGACGAAGGGAAGGATCTGGCCGGGCACGAGGCCGATGGCCGCTTCGGGAAAACCGAACTTCGCACCCTGCGCGCCGATGGCGATGTCGGCTGCGCACACCAGACCCGCCCCGCCGCCCATCGCGGCGCCGCGCACGCTGGCCACCACCACCTTGGGTGCACTGCAGAGCCTGCGCAGGAAGTCGCCGTAGCGCCGGTTGCCCTGTGCGATCGGGTCCTTGCCGTTGGCGCCGGGCGGTGCATTCAGTCGCTCGGCCATGTTGCCGAGGTTGCCGCCCGCGCTGAATGCCTCGCCCGCCGCGGTAATCAGGATTGCGCGCGCGGCCGGCATCTCGATGGCCTGCGTGAGAGCGGCATCGAGCGCGTCGATCATCTCGGGGCCGAGCGGATTGCGCGCCTCGGGGCGGTTGAGTTCGATTTGGAAGATGGCGCCGCGCGACACGCAGCGCACAGAGGCATCGTGGGGGACGGCGGAGGTTGCTGTGTTCATGGTGTGGTTCGGGAGGGGAGGGAGTGGCGTATTCAGTGCGTCAGTGCGTCAGTGCGGCGGGGGCGAGGGGCCGAGCACGCCCGCCTGCATCAGCGCGGCAACGCGTGCGTCATCGAAGCGCAGCTCGCGAAGGATCTCTTGTGTGTGTTCCCCGAGCCGTGGTGCGCGCGGAACCTGATGCGTTGCATCGATGCCGGGCAGGGCCACGCCGGGCAAGGGCGGCAGCGACGGATCGTCGGGTCGCGCCATGGGCTGCAGCAGGCCGAGGTGACGCACCTGCGCGTCGTCGAGCAGTTGCGTGGCGTGTCGCACTTCGCCTGCCAACACGTTGCGCGCCGTAAAGGCAGCGACCCATTGCGCGCTGGTCTGTGTGGGCAGAGCCGCCCTCAACGCCGCATCGATCTCGCCAGCAACAGCTAGCCGGCTCGCGGCCGTAGCCATGTGCGCATCGTTGCGCCACGCGGGTTGGCCGATCACCTCCCCGATGGCCGCGAACATCGCATCGCTCATCGCCGCGAGCGCAATGTGGCCATCCGCCGTCGCATAAAGGCCTTGCGGCACCGTCGCGGCGGTGGCCGGTGCATCACCGCGCCAGACGTGCTCGATGAGCAGCGGGTTCTGCAGCGCCGCCATGCAGGCAAGCAGGCTCAGGTCCAGGTGCGTGCCCAGCCCTTCGGGCGAGCGTTCGCGTGCGAACAGCGCGGCCCCGACCGCGTTGGCCGCGTAGAGGCCGCACGACACGTCGGCGATGTAAGGCTTGGCGGTGGCTGGCGTGCCGCCGGGTGCGCAGTTGGTCACCGCCATGCCGGAGACGGCTTGCGCAATAACGTCGGTGGCCGGACGGCGTGCCTCGGGCCCGCTTTGGCCAAAGCCAGAGATAGACACGTAGATCACCGACGGATTCATCGTGCGCACCTCGGCAGGCCCCAGGCCCATGCGCTGCGCCACACCGGGGCGAAAGCTCTGGATCACGATGTCGGCGCGCGCCGCGAGCAGCGCGAGCAGCGCGCGGCCTTCCGGGTGCCGGGCATTGCAGGCCAGGCTGCGCTTGCCGCGGTTGAAGGCCATCGTGATCGCGGTCATGCCGTCGCGCGCCAGACCGATACGCCGGCTCCAGTCGCCTTCGGGCGGCTCGGCCTTGATCACCTCGGCCCCGAGCTGGCGCAGGATCTGGCCGCAGTACGGCCCTGCGATGCCTTGCGAGAGATCGAGCACGCGCAGCCCGGTGTAGGCGAGGTGCGTGGAAGCCGAGGCCATGTTCAACAGCGAGTCTCCGATTTATTTATGAATGTCGAATCGATCATAGGTTTGGCGCCCACGATGATCCAGTTAGATAATCCGAAAGAATCGAGTGACTCTTAAGAAATGCTTATGGAAACGCGTGATCTGGACATGGGGCTTCTGCGAACTTTCGTGGCCGCGGCGGAGCGCGAGAGCTTCGCGGTGGCGGCGGCGCGCGTGTTTCGCACGCAGGCCGCCGTGTCGCTGCAGATGCAGCGGCTCGAGGCGGTGGTGGGCTGCGCGCTGTTCACGCGCGTGGGGCGCAACAAGCGCCTGAGCGACCAGGGCGTGCGGCTGCTGGAGTACGCGCGGCGCATCCTGAGCCTGAACGACGAGGCCTACCGCGCAATGACGCAGGAGGTCTTCGAGTACCCCGTGAAGATCGGCGCCTGCGCCGACGCGGTCGACACGCTGATGCCCGAGTACCTGGAGATGTGCGCAGAGACCTACCCGAGCTTGCGCATCGACATCCAGGTCGGTCGCAGTCGCTGGCTCGCGTCGGCCCTGCGCCGTGGCGACGTCGACCTGGTGGTCGATGTGGCGTCGCATGAGGAGTTTCATCACGTCGTGCTGCGCACCTCGCCTGTGGTGTGGCTGGCCGGTGCGCGCTTTCATTACCAGCAGAGCCTGGCGTTGCCGTTGGTGCTCATCGACTCGGCCTGCCCGTTCCGTGGCATGGCGCTGGAGGCCTTGGCACAGCAGGAGCGAAATTGGCGCCCGACGTTCCAGACCTCGACGCTGGCCGGCATCCGTGCAGCGCTGCGCGCGGGGCTGGGCATCACGCCGCGCACCATCGAGATGCTGACCTCCGACATGAAGGTGGTCGATCATGAGCTGGGCCTGCCGCCGCTGCCGTCGATCAGCTATCGGCTCTATTCGCGCGTGAACGACTGCAGTGAGAGCGCGCAGAAGTTCAGCGCGCTGATTGCACCGCGCTGAAGCATCCGCTCAGGGCTGCTGCATGCCCGTTTCGCGGATGATCTTGCCCCAGGCCACCGTGTCGCGCTGCTGCAGCGCACGCAGGTGCTGCGGCGAGGTCGGCGTGGGCAGCAAGCCCTTGGCCTGAAGGAACTCGCGGCCTTCGGGCGCCTCGAGCGCTTCGCCGATCCACGCCGCGAGCTGTGTCGACACGGCCGGCGGTGTCGAGGCCACCGCGCTCCAGATGGCAATCCACGAGGCCACGTCGAAGCCGGCATAACCCGATTCGGCCAGCGTCGGAACCTCGGGCAGTTGCGTGAGCCGGCTGGCGGTCGACACCGCGAGCGCGACCGCCTTGCCGGCCTTGATCTGGGGCAGTGCGGTGGCGGCGTCGCAGAAGTAGAAGTCGAACTGCCCGCCAAGCAGGTCGGTCATGGCCTGGCCGCTGGCGCGGTACGGCACGTTGACGGCCTTCATGCGCGTGACCTGGCGAAACTGCTCGCCCGCGATGCGGTTGCCCACGCTGGTGCTCGCGAACGACAGGTTGCGGTCGCCTTCGCCGGCCCAGGCCAGGAACTCCTTCAGCGTGCGCTGCGGAATGCGCTGCGGGTTCACGAGCAGCACGAACGGTGCCTGCGCCAGCGTGGCGAGCGGTGTGAAGTCGGCCGCTGGGTCGAAGGGCAGCTTCTTGTAGATGGTGGCGTTGGCCGCATGCGTCGACGCGCCCGACACCAGCAGCGTGTAGGCCTCGGCACCGGCGCGTGTGGCGGCCTCGGCGGCGATGTTGCCGTCGACACCGGGCTTGTTTTCCACCACCACGGCGCGGCCGCTCTTGCGTGAGATCTTCTCGGCGAGGTAGCGCGCGATGGTGTCGGTCGCGCTGCCCGCGCCGTAGGCCACGATCATGTGCACGGGTTTCTCCAGCGCCTGCGCGCTGGCCGCGAACGGCAGGATGGTGGCAAGTGCCGCAGTGAGTGCGGTGGCGAGGAACTGTCTTCTGGCGGTCGGCATGGGATGTCTCCTTTTTTGTGATCTGTTCCGGGGCGCCGTGCGCTCAGGGGCCGGTCGTCAGCAGGGCACGGGGGCACGACACCTCCATGTCCAGCAGCATCTGGGCGTAGCACTTGCCGAGAGGGTCGGAGCGCAGGCTGCACGAGCCGCCGCCCCCGAGCGCGCGCTCGAGAAAGAAGTTGAAGGCGCCGATGCCGGGCAGCGCGAAGCGCGTGACCTGGCCTTCCATGAGGTGCGCGAAGTAGTCGTGCACGCGAGCGGCGGTGAGCTGCTGCTGCAGCACCGGCACCCATTCGGGCCGGCGCGCGAGCACGCCGATGTTGGCGTCGTTGCCCTTGTCGCCGCTGCGTGCCTGCGCAAGGCGCGACAGGGGCACACGCACGCTGTCGGCTTCATCAACGGCCAGTGTCGGCGTGTCGGCCAGCGATGTAGTTGCAGCATCGCGCGAACCCGCACGCAACACCGGCAGCGCCAGCGTGATCGCAGGCTCGCGCGCATCGGTCTGCAGCCGAACCGGCACCTGCGCCTTGTCGATGTAGTACGACGCCGTACAGATCACGCCCTGCACGTCGGAGCGCCCGCCGAAGTGGCTGCGCGTGCCCGGCCCCATCGAGGTGCCCGCCGAAGCGGATTCCTTCTGCAGGATCTCCAGCGCCTTGCGATCGTCGTGCTGGGCCGCGATGCGCAGCACGATCTCGCGGCTTTCTTCCACGCGGCGGTGCGGGCCGTACATCGACTCGGCGCCCAGCAGTTCCACCAGCGTGCCGCTGTAGTCGGCAAAGCCCTGCTCGTGCATGAGGCGCTGCGTGCGGGTGAGAAGCTCCTGTGCGGTGCGCTCGGCCTTGGCCTGGGCGCGCTGCCCGCGGATCGCCATCATGATCGCGATCTGGAAACCCTTCTGGAACGTGGTCGTCACCTTGTAGACGTTCGACGGCGCCTGCCCGCGCGCGCCCGTGACGCGCACACGGTCGTCGCCGCTGTTCTCGATGCGCACCTGCGTGAAGTCGCAGATCACGTCGGGCAGCGCGTAGCGCGTGGGGTCGCCGATTTCGTAGAGCAACTGCTCGGCAACGGTCGCGCGATGGATGCACCCGCCCGTGTGCGCGGGCTTGGACAGCTCGAAGCTGCCGTCGGCGCGCAGCTCGACAATCGGGTAGCCGATGCCGGCCCAGTCGGGCACGGTTTCCCAGTCGGTGAAAAGGCCACCGGTGGCCTGCGCGCCGCATTCAATCAGGTGGCCCGCGAGGCTGGCCTGGGCCAGCTTGTCGTACTCGTCGAACGACCAGCCGAACTCATAGGCCGCAATGCCGAGCAGCGAGGCGCTGTCGACGCAGCGGCCGGTGATGACGATGTCGGCGCCTGCGCGCAAGGCTTCGGCGATGGGCCAGGCGCCCAGGTACGCGTTGGCCGACATCAGCGGAGCGGGAGCGGCAGTGGCGGTGCTGGCTTCGGGCGTGTCACGGAACTGCGCGCCGAGTTCGAGCACGTCATCGCCCGTGACGATGGCGATCCGCGGCGAGAGCCCTTGTTCATGAGCGAGCGCCAGCAGCGCATCGCGGCACTTTGCGGGGTTCAGGCCGCCGGCATTGGAGACCAGGCGCACCTTGCGTTCCATCAGCGCGCGCAGGTTCGGCTTCACGGCGGTGGTGATGAAGTCGGTCGCGTAGCCGAGGTCGGGGTTGCGCAGGCGCGCGCGCTGAAGAATCGACATCGTGGTCTCCGCCAGGTAGTCGAACACCAGGTAGTCGAGCTTGGGTGCCTGCAGCAGCTGCGGCACGGCGATCTGCGAGTCGCCCCAGAAGCCCGAGGCGCCGCCGATGTAGAGGGTTCGGTCCGCGGCGGACACTGATGTGTGTGCGGTCGTGTTCATTCGGCGACGAGCTCCATCAGCACCTGGCCGGCGCTGAGCTGACTGCCCACCTCCACCAGGATCTGTCCCACCACCCCCGCGCCGGGGGCGCACAACGGCATTTCCATCTTCATCGACTCCATCACCACCAGCGGCTGGTTTGTTTCGACCCGGTCGCCGCTCTTCACCGGCAGCGCGATCACGCGGCCACTCATCGGCGCACGCACGCCCAGGTCCTGCGCGCCGTCGCTGTTGCCGCTGCCAAAGCGCGTGACGCGCTGGTAGCGGTGCGCATCGGCGCCGTCCTGCACCCACACGCTGTCGGCGTCGGGGCTGAAGAAGGCGAGCCGGCGGTAGAGGCCGTCGATGGCGCAGCCGATCTCGCCGTCGGCGATGTGCAGGCTGTCGACGTGGCGCGGTGCCTCTGCGCCGCCCCAAGCGGCTGCGGCCGCATGCACGCCGATGTCCAGGCTGCCGTCGGACCTGTGCGCGATGGACACGCGGCGTGCCTCGCCGCCGGGGCCGTGCCGGGTGGCAGTGCCGGTGTTGAACGAGGGCACGAGCCACAGCTCGCTGGCCGGGCACAGCCGCGCTTCGGCATCGTGGGGCGCGGTGGTCACGCCGCCGAGCACAAGCGCCGCCACGGTCTCGGCGTGCGCCGACGGCCGGGTCTGCCAGTGCGCGCCGTGCAGGTCTTCCTGCCCGAGGAAGCCGGTGGTGGCTTCGCCCGCGCGGAACAGGGGATGCTGCAGGCAGCGCGAGAGAAAGCCGAGGTTGGAGCGCACGCCGAGCAGCACGGTGCGCTCGCAGGCCCGCACCAGCTTGCCCAGGCACTCGTCGCGGCTGGGCGCCACGGCGAGCATCTTGGCGACCATCGAGTCGTAGTACGGACTCACGGCCGTGCCGCTTTCGAGTGCGGTGTCGGTGCGCACGTCGGGCGCGGCACGCCAGCGATCGATGCGCCCGACCTGCGGCATGAAGCCCGCGGCCGGGTCTTCGGCGCACACGCGCAACTCGATCGCATGGCCCTGGAAGCGCACGTCTTCCTGTGCAAAGCCCAGCGGCTCGCCCTGGGCCACGTGCAGTTGCTGCTCGACGAGGTCAAGCCCCGTGATCAGCTCCGTCACGCCGTGCTCGACCTGCAGCCGCGTGTTCATTTCCATGAAGTAGAACGAGCGGTCGGCGCCCAGTAGGAACTCCAGCGTGCCGACCCCGGTGTAGCCGATGGCGGCGCAGGCCTTGCGTGCGATCTCGCCCATCTCGTGGCGCAGCGAGGCATCGACGGCGGGCGAGGGCGCCTCTTCGATCACCTTTTGGAAGCGCCGCTGCGTGGAGCAGTCGCGCTCGCCCAGATGCAGCTGGTGGCCGTGCTCGTCGCACAGCACCTGGATCTCGATATGGCGCGCGCGTTCGATCGCGCGCTCGATGATGATCTCGTCGGAGCCGAAGGCGCTGGCCGCTTCGGAGCGGGCCTGGCGCAGCAGCTCGGGCAGTGCGCCTTCGTCGCGCACCACGCGCATGCCGCGCCCACCGCCGCCGGCCGCGGCCTTGAGGATCACCGGAAAACCGACGCGCCGCACGGCCTCCAGCACCTGGGCGTCGCTGCCCGAGCCGGGCGCACCCGGCACGGTGGGCACACCCGCCTCGCGCATCGCGGCCTTGGCCTGGGCCTTGTTGCCCATGAGGTCGATCACGCGGGCCGAGGGCCCGACGAACACAAGCCCGGCATCGGCCACGGCCTGTGCGAAGGCGGCGTTCTCTGAAAGAAAACCGTAGCCCGGGTGCACGGCCTGGGCGCCCGTGCGCCGGCAGGCCTCGAGGATGGCCTCGATGTTCCGGTAGCTGGCGCTGGCCTCGGCCGGGCCGAGGCGCACGGCCAGGTCGGCCTCGCGCACATGCAGACTGGCGGCGTCGGCGTCCGAATACACCGCGACGGTGCGCAGGCCCATGCGGCGCGCAGTGCGCAACACGCGCAGGGCGATCTCGCCGCGGTTGGCGATCAGCAGGGTGTCGAAGCGCATGGTCAGGCGGCGCGCTTGGGCAGGATGCCCATGTGCTTGCAGATGATGGTGAGCATGATTTCGTCGGCGCCGCCGCCGATGGAGATGAGCCGCAGGTCGCGCCAGGCGCGCGAGACCGAGTTGTCCCAGGTGAAGCCCATGCCGCCCCAGTACTGCAGGCACGAGTCGGTGACCTCGCGGCACAGCCGGCCGGCCTTGAGCTTGGCCATCGAGGCCAGCTCGGTCATGTCGCCGTCGGCCATGTGGACCTGCGCGGCGCGGTAGATCAGCGAGCGCAGCAGCTCGATCTCGGTCTTGAGCTCGGCCATGCGGAAATGCACCACCTGGTTGTCCAGGATCGATTGGCCGAAGGCCTTGCGCTGGCGCGTGTAGTCGATGGTCTCGTGCACCGCGTTCATCAGCGCGGTGACGCGTCGCGTGGCACCGCTCAGGCGCTCTTCCTGGAACTGCTTCATCTGGTAGATGAAGCCCTTGCCCTCTTCGCCGATGCGGTAGCGCTGCGGCACGCGCACATCGTCGAAGAACACCTGCGCGGTGTCGGACGACCACATGCCGACCTTCTTGATCTTGTTCATCGTGATGCCGGGGCGCAGCTTGCCGTTCTCGCGCAGCGGCAGGCAGATCAGCGACTTGTTGCGGTGCGGGTCGTCGCCGCCGGTGTTGGCCAGCAGGCACATCCAGTCGGCCTGCAGGCCGTTGGTGATCCACATCTTGGAGCCGTTGATCACGTAGTCGTCGCCGTCCTTGCGCGCCGTGGTCTTCACCGAGGCCACGTCGGAGCCGGCGCCGGCTTCGGAGACGCCCAGGCACACCACGTAGTCGCCTGCCACCGTGGGCTTGAGAAAGCGCTCGCGCAGCTCGTCGGAGCCAAAGCGCGCGAGGGCCGGTGTGGCCATGTCGGTCTGCACCGCGATGGCCATGCCCACGCCGCCGGCGCCGATACCGCCGATGGCCTCGCAGAAGGCGATCTCGTAGGAGTAGTCCAGGCCCATGCCGCCGAACTCCACGGGCTTGTTCACGCCGAGGAAACCGGCGTTGCCGAGCTTCTTGAAGATGTCGTGCGCGGGAAAGATTTCGGCGGCTTCCCATTCGTCGATGTGCGGCGTGATCTCGCGCGCGATGAACTGGCGAACGCTGTCTTGGAGGGCGATGTGTTCAGGGGTCAGCATGGTCTGTGAGGCAGAGAAAGAAAGGTGGATAAAAACGGAGGAGGGCGGCCGTTCAGCGCGGCCGCTCCCAGTCGTAGCGAAAGGGCGTGCCGCTCGCGAAGTCGTCGATGGCCTGCTGGTGGAAGGCCGAGTGGAAGAAGATGGCCTGCGCCGCGGCCTCCATCTCGACCAGCGCCCGCGCGTCGAGGTGGAAGGACTGGTTCAGGATGCGTTTGCTCGCGCCGATGGCGGCGGTCGGCCCTTGCGCCAGGCGACGCGCGAGCGCCATGGCCTCGTCCATCAGCCGCTCGCCTGCATGCACCGCGAGGGCGATGCGCAAGGCGAGGGCTTCGGCCGCATCGACCTTGCGGCCTGTGAAGATGATTTCCTTGGCCGACTGCAGGCCGACGCTGCGTGGCAGCGTGAAGAACAGGCCGGTGTCGGGCACCAGGCCAACGCGGCTGAACGAGGCGCGAAAGTACGCGTCGGGCGCGCACAGGATGAAGTCAGCAGCCAGTGCCAGGCCGAAGCCCGCACCGATCGCCGGTCCGTTGACCGCGGCGATCACCGGCATCTCCAGGTTCATCAGCGGCTGCACCCAATCGTGCAGCTGGTAGAGGCGGCGCCGGTCGAACTCGGCGCTGCGCTCGGCGTTCTTCAGGTGCCGCAGGTCGCCGCCGCTGCAGAAGGAGCGGCCTTCGCCGGTGATGACCAGCGCGCTGAGCTCGCGGTCGTGTGTCAGCTCGGCCAGCAGTCGGCGCAGCTCGGCCTTGAGCGTTTCGCTCAGGCTGTTGTGCTGCTTGGGGCAGCGCAGCGTGAGCAGGCCGATGCGGTCTTCGACCACGTCGAACGACAGCGAGGTGTAGGCGAATGACATCTCGTGCGTCGCGCGTTCAGTTGGCCACCATCTGCGCGGCCTTGATCGCCTGGCCCCAGCGCAGCGTTTCGCGCTGCTGCAGCGTGCGCAGCGCCTCGGGCGAGCCCGGGTAGGGCAGCAGGCCCTGCTTTTCGAGAAACTGCTTGCCGGCCGGCGAGCCCATGGCGTTGTTGATCGCGGTGCTGGCGGCGAGCACCAACTCGGGCGGCGTGCCCGCGCTGGTCCAGACCGCGAGCCACGAGGCGAAGTCGAAATCAGGAAAGCCCGACTCGGCGATGGTCGGCAGGTCGGGCGCGGCCGGCAGGCGCTCGGCCACTGTCACGCCGAGCGCGATCGCGCGGCCCGCCTGCACCTGCTGCAGTGCGTTGACGGCGTCGGCAATGTAGAAGTCGACGTGCCCGCCGAGCAGGTCGGTCATGGCCTGCGCCCCCGACTTGTAGGCCACGTTCACGGCATCGAACTTCGCGGTGAGCTTGAGCTGCTCGACACCGACGCGGCTGGCCACGGCGGCGCTGGCGTAGGTCAGCTTGCCGGGGTTGGCGCGGGCGTGGGCGATGAAGTCCTTCAGGGTGCGCGCCGCCAGACGGTTGCCGTTGATCAGCAGCACGTAGGGCACGCGCGCATAGGTGGTGACGGGTGCGAAGTCTTTCTCGGGGTCGAAGGACATCGACTTGTACAGGTGCACATTGGCCGCGTGCGTGTTGTTGCCGGTGACGAGAAAGGTGTGGCCGTCGGGCGCCGAGCGCGCCACCACTTCGGCTGCAAGGTTGCCGTCGGCACCCGGTCGGTTGTCGACCACCACGGGCTGCTTGCTGCGCTCGGCGATCTGGTTGGCAAAGAAGCGCGTCGCCGCGTCGGACGCGGAGCCGCCGGCGGCGGCGCCCACGATGAACTTCACGGTCTTCGTCGGCCAGACGGCCTTGGGCAGCGCGTTCGCGAAAGGGCCGAAGCCCGCGGCCAGGCTGGCCATTGTGGCCAGCATCACACGTCGATCGATGGTCATTTGTCTTGTCTCTTGTTGTCGTGTGGGAGAGAGGGCTCGCGTCAGAAGCGTGCGACGCCGAACTGGATCGGGATGACTGGGCGCGTCTTCGCGGCGGCGGCGGTCTTGAGCACCACGCCGAGCACTTCGCGCGTGTCGCGCGGGTCGATGATTCCGTCGTCCAGCAGCAGGCTGCTGGTGTAGATGGCGGTCGACTGTTCGTTGAAGTTGTCGACGATCTCGCGGCTCTCCTGTGCGAGCGCGTCTTCGTCGACCGCGCGGCCCGCGCGCCGCGCGGCGCTCTCGGCCACCATGCGCATGGTCATCGCGGCCTGCTCGCCGCCCATGACGGCGGTCCTGGCGTTGGGCCACGAGAACAGGAAGTCGGGCTTGAAGGCGCGGCCGCACATGCCGTAGTTGCCCGCGCCGAACGAAGCACCGCACAGCAGCGTGATGCGCGGCACCGGTGCGTTCGACAGCGCCTGGATCAGCTTGGCGCCGTGCTTGATCATCCCGGCCTCTTCATGTGCGCGGCCGACGATGAAGCCGGTGATGTTCTGCAGGAACAGGATGGGGCGGTCCAGCTGTACGCACAGCTGGATGAACTCGGCCGCCTTGGTGGCGCCTGCCGGATCGAGCGGCCCGTTGTTGGTGAGGATGCCGACCGGCTGGCTGTGCACGGTGGCGTAGCCGCACACGGTGGGCGCGCCGTAGAGCTGCTTGAACTCGTGGAAGTCGGAGTCGTCGACCAGCCGCGCGATGACTTCGCGCATGTCCACCGGTGTGCGGGCGTCGGCTGGCATCACGCCCAGCAGGTCTTCTCGGTCATGGCGCGGCGGGCGGATCGGCGGTGCAGGCAATGCTGCGGTGTCAGTCCAGCCGATCGAGCGCAGGATGTCGCGGATGCGCGCGATGCCGTCCAGGTCGTTCTCGGCCACGTAGTCGGCCAGGCCCGAGGTGCGCGCGTGCATGTCGGCGCCGCCGAGCTCTTCCTCGGTGGCTTCTTCGCCGGTGGCTGCTTTCAGCAACGCGGGGCCCGCGAGAAAGGCGTGTGCCTGCTGCCGCACCATGACCACGTAGTCGGACAGGCCCGGCAGGTAGGCCCCGCCGGCGGCTGACGAGCCGTGAATGAGCGAAATCACCGGCAGCCCCGCAGCCGACAACCGGGCGAGGTTGTAGAACATGCCGCCTCCAACGATGAAACGCTCGACGCGGTACTTCTTGAGGTTGCCGCCCGCGCTTTCCACCAGCTGCACGAAGGGCAGCTTGTGCGCGAGCGCGATTTCCTGCGCGCGGATCAGCTTCTGGCCGGTGAGCGACTGCATCGCACCGGCGCTGATGCCCGCGTCGTTCACGGCGACCATGCAGCGCACGCCCGAGATGTGGCCGATGCCCACGATCAGCGCGCTGCCCGGAATGCTGCTGGCCGGGTCGCGGTCTTCGATGCCGCAGTAGCCCGCCAGCGTCATCAGTTCGAGAAAGGGGCGGCCCGGGTCCAGCAGGTGGGCGAGCCGTTCACGCGGCAGCAGCTTGCCGCGTTCATGGAAGTTGGCGGCCGAACGCGCGGAGCGCAGAACGGCGCGCTGCTCGAGCGCGCGCACCTGCTGCACGAGGTCCAGCATGTGGGCTTTGTTGCGCGTGTACGCGGGGCTGGCGGGTGCCAGGTTCGATGCAAGTGTTGCCATCTGCTCCTCATCGATCGTGTCGCCTGTACGGCGCCACATGGGTTGTCTCTTCCACGGTGCGGTGCCGTGCATGCCCTGTCTGTCGAGGGGAATGATGGCAGTGGGGTGCACCGAATTCCATCAAGATTTTCAGGCCGAATGAATAAGAGATTTTTATGAATGATTCAAGCTTGCCGCGAAGAAAGAGTCTCCTTCTACAGGAGAGATCAAAAAATTGGCGTTACATCCGTCATGCGAATGGTCCGCAAATTTTGTTTTTACTAATGAATTCGCAGAGAATCTGACGTTGAGGATGCAACTCAGGGCGCTGTGCATTCAGGTGTTCCCCCGAGGCGGCCGTGCCGCTGTCAGCGGCACGGCCTGAGGGCCTCCGTTTCCTAAACGATCAAGCGGCGGCCGGTGATCGCGATAGGCTTGGTTGGGTACCTCATCAGTGCATGCTCCGTACCCTTGAACTCCAAGCAAACATTCGTGGTTTCGTGTCCTACGCCGGTTCTCAGCCCTATGGCAACGGCCGGTTCAGACTGGGCCCGTTCACTCGCGATCAAGGTCCTGAACGGCAGCTGCGGCGATCACCGGTCGCTCGACCATGCCCGGTCGGGTGACGGCTCGCGATCAAGTGTTTGCGTCCGAGGTGGTCGGCTGCAACCACGACAAACTGCTGAAGGGAGCGATCGAATCCAGACCCGGCCGAAGTTGCGCCCAACCTGGGTTGTCGGTGTCAATGGAGAGGATTGATCCAGAGTCAGAAGAGATGGTCAGCCATCGAGTTGATGTCCCGGGAAGGGGGCAAGTCCTCTTTCATTTGCCGCGCCGCGGCCGCTCCCTTCGGGGGAGGCGTCGTGAGGCCCGGATAGGGTTTGAGGTGCGACCCACCAACCCTTGTCCTTGAAGGAAATCACGATGACCAACGCCACTGTGGCACTGGCCGGGCTCGCAGAGAAGGGAGACGACGCCGACGTCCTGCGCCAGATGGTGAAGTTCATGGCTCAGCGCCTGATGGAGCTCGATGGACAAGGGCGCTGGGGCGCCCCTTCGGCGAGAAGAATCCTGAGCGTCTGAACAGCCGCAACCGCTACCGCGAGCGCACCTGGGACACCAGAGCGGGCAGCGTCGAGCTGAAGATCCCCCCGCTGCGCGGGGGCAGTTGCTTCCCCGGGTTCCTGGAGCCCTGGCGCACGGCCGAGAAGGCGCTTGCGCCAGAGCCTTGCGCATGAGATGGCCGAAAGGATTCTGGAATCAGGCTTGAAGCGATCAGTCCCTTGCAACCCTATTGGCGCTCCATTGCCACCCCGAGATCTCAGGCATGTCCTCGCCCTTCGTGGTGATGTAAGCCCGATGTGCCAGCAACCGGTCGCGCAGATGCTGCTGCACATGCGCGGCGCTGTTGGTCATGCGTGGCACGCGGGCGATCGCATCGGCGGCGAGGTGAAAGCGATCGAGGTGGTTCAGCACCGTCATGTCGAAGGGCGTGGTGGTGGTGCCTTCTTCCTGGTAGCCGTGCACATGAAAGCCCTGGTGGTTGGTGCGCTTGTATGTCAGTCGGTGGATCAACGCAGGATAGCCATGGAACGCGAAGATCACAGGCTTGTCGACCGTGAAGATCGAATCGAACACCGCGTCCGCCAGGCCATGCGGATGCGCTGACGGAGACTCCAGCGCCATCAGGTCGACCACGTTCACCACCCGCACCTTGAGATCGGGCAGGTGCGTGCGCAGCAGGTCGACCGCCGCCATGGTTTCGAGCGTGGGCACGTCGCCGGCGCAGGCCATCACCACATCGGGCACGACGCCGGCGTCGTTGCTGGCCCAGTCCCAGATACCCAAGCCGACACTGCAATGCCGCGCGGCGGCCTCGATGTCGAGCCACTGCGGCGCGGGCGCCTTGCCTGCGACGATCACATTCACATAGTTGCGACTGCGCAGGCAATGGTCCGCCACCGACAGCAGCGTGTTCGCGTCCGGCGGCAGATAAACGCGCACCACCTCGGCTTTCTTGTTGACCACATGGTCGATGAAGCCGGGGTCCTGGTGGCTGAAGCCGTTGTGGTCCTGCTGCCAGACATGGCTGGTCAAGAGGTAGTTGAGCGAGGCGATGGGGCGACGCCAGCCGATCTCGCGCGTTACTTTCAACCATTTGGCGTGCTGGTTGAGCATCGAATCGATGATGTGGATGAAGGCTTCGTAGCACGAGAAGAAGCCGTGGCGCCCGGTCAGCAAATAGCCCTCGAGCCAGCCCTGGCAGAGGTGTTCGCTGAGCACTTCCATCACGCGGCCGTCGGGCGCAACGTGGTCGTCAGTCGGCTCGACGCGTGCCATCGAAGTCCGGTTGGTCACTTCGAAGAGCGCACCCAGACGGTTCGACACGGTCTCGTCCGGGCCCATCACCCGGAAGTTCTGTTGTTCCTCGTTGCGCCGCATCACGTCGCGCAAAAACCCGCCGAGCACGCGTGTGGCTTCGCCTTGCGAGGCGCCAGGAGACTCAACCGCCACGGCATGGTCCCGGAAGTCCGGCAACTTGAGATCGCGAAGCAAGGCGCCTCCGTTGGCGTGCGGATTGGCGCTCATGCGGCGCAAGCCCCGCGGCGCGATGGCCGCGATGTGGGCGTGGAGCGTGCCATGGGCATCGAACAGCTCTTCGGGCCGGTAGCTGCGCATCCAGTCTTCGAGCAGGCCAATGTGCGCCGGATGCTGCGCAAAGCCGGTCAGCGGCACCTGGTGCGCGCGCTGGGTGCCCTCGACCGGCACGCCGTCCACCACCTTCGGCCCGGTCCATCCCTTGGGCGAACGCAGCACGATCATCGGCCAGCGGTGCCGACGGGTGAAACCGTCGACGCGCGCTTCGGTCTGGATCGCGCGGATGACATCGAGTACCGTGTCGAGCGCCTGCGCCATTGCGCGGTGCATCGTTTCGGGGTCGTCACCGGAAACGAAATGCGGTTCGTGGCCGTAGCCCCGCATCAGCTGCGTCAGCTCTTCGTCGCCGATGCGCGCCAGCACTGTCGGGCCAGCGATCTTGAAGCCGTTGAGGTGCAGGATAGGCAGCACGGCGCCGTCACGCGCGGGGTTGAGAAACTTGTTGGAATGCCAGCTCGCCGCGAGCGCGCCGGTTTCGGCTTCGCCGTCGCCGATCACGCAGCACGCGATGAGCCCCGGGTTGTCGAACACGGCGCCGTAGGCATGCAGCAGGGAGTAGCCCAGCTCGCCGCCTTCGTGGATCGAGCCCGGCGTTTCAGGTGCGACATGGCTTGGGATGCCACCCGGAAAAGAGAACTGGGTGAAGAGTCGTTGCATGCCGGCCGTGTTGAGGCCGACGTCCGGGTAGACCTCGCTGTATGTGCCTTCGAGCCAGGTATTGGCGACCACGCCGGGGCCGCCGTGGCCGGGGCCGGCGATGAAGAGCGCATCGAGGTCGCGTGCGACGATCGCGCGGTTCATGTGGGCGTAGACGAAGTTCAGGCCCGGTGTCGTTCCCCAGTGGCCGAGCAGCCGCGGTTTGATGTGCGCAAGCTCAAGCTTGCGGTGGAGCAGCGGGTTGTCCATCAGGTAGATCTGGCCGACCGACAGGTAGTTGGCGGCGCGCCACCAGGCGTCGAGCCGGTTGAAGTCCTCGGGCGGGGCGAGGTCGAGCGGGTGGGTCATGGACAGGTTCCGGTGATTTGAGAAAGGCACAGGGCTTGGCAGGCCTCGTCGGCGATCACCTGCTCTTCGTCGGTGTGCATGACGAGCACGGTGACCTGGCTAGCTGCGGGATCGGGCGCCACGCCGAGCCAGGCGAGGTGGCGACACACGGCGTCGCGCACAACCGGCTGGTTCTCCCCGATGCCGGCAGTGAAAACGAGCGCATCGAGCCCGCCGAGCGTGGTGGCGATGGCGGCCACATCACGCGCGATCCGCAATGCATACAGCGCCAGCGCCTCGCGTGCCTCGGGCGCGTCGCTCGCGAGCAGTTCGCGCACGTCGCCCGAAACGCCGGACAGGCCCAACAAGCCCGAGCGGTGGTAGAGCATGTCTTCGACCGTGTCGATGGACTGGCCCGGTTGCTTGAGCAGATAAAGCAGCGCGCCGGGGTCGAGCGCGCCGCTGCGCGTGGCCATCGGAATGCCGTCGAGCGTTGAGAAGCCCATGCTGGTCTCTCGGCTGACCCCATGCAGCAGGCCGCACAGGCTGGCGCCACTGCCCAGGTGTGCGACCACCACGCGGCCCGCGGCAATCCCCGGATGCTTCTGGCGCAGTTGCGACGCGATGAATTTGTACGACAGGCCGTGAAAGCCGTAGCGCTTGATGCCTTGGTCGAACAGCGCACGCGGCAGCGCGTAGCGGCGCGATGCAGCGCTCTGGCTGCGGTGGAAGGCCGTGTCGAACGAGGCCGACTGCGGCAGCGCCGGCGCGGCGTGCCGCAGTGCATGGATCAGTCGCAGGCTTTGTGGCTGGTGCAGCGGCGCGAGCGGCGCCAGCGCCTCGATGGCGTTGAGCGTGTTCTGCGTAATCGCCACCGGGCCGTTGAATTCGTCCCCGCCGTGCACGACGCGGTGCCCCGTCGCGACGAGCCGCGCGCCCGGCGCCGCGTCGTTCACCCACTCCAGGGCCTTCGCGATCACGCCGGACAAGGCATCGGGCGTTGCATCCACCGTGCGGCGGGCAAGGACGCGTGCCGCGCCTGCGTCGATCACGAACAGCCCGAGCTTGATCGATGAAGACCCGGGGTTGAAGGTGAGCATCACATCGCCTGCCATGCGGCCATCATGCGCCGCTTACCCTGTTCAAGGTGTCATGAATCGTCTCGTTCGCGCAAGTGGCTGTGCGTCGAATACCCGGGCAGGCGGGCTGTGCGGCTTGCAAAGGCCTCGCCAGGGGGGCCGACTTCAACTTCACGCTGGCCCCGCTCGGTTCGATTCATCGCTGCGTCCTTCCAGGCTGTCATGAGAGGCAAGGATGGCGCCTGGACTGGTGCCGCAGCAGGCTTGCTTGCGCCAATGCTCTTCGACGGTGCCAATCTCGAGCGGGCCGAAGCCGTTGCAGGCCACCTCGTCGGTTGTCGGCGAGGTGATGATCCTGCGCGCGCCGCGACTCGCGCGCACGGTGCTGAAATGAACCAAGCCGGCGTGTTGCTCCAGATCGTGGCAATGGCTGGGGTGGGTGGCACCCGGCCACCCGAAGAAGCGATGAGCACGCCGGCAGCGATGATCGGCAGACTGGACATGCACCGCGCCAGCCATGGAGCAGAGGTCGCGGCGCTGGTGAAGATCGGCGCGACCCTCTGGAATATCTCCAGCAGGCCAGATGGGGTGCATGCCCCGATTGGGGGGCCGTCGTTCCTGCGCCAATGAAAAAGCCCGCTTTGAGCGGGCCTTGATATTTGAATGTGCAATCGTCGTTGTTTTCTCGTCGTAGTGACGTCGACGCGCTGGCATGAGATTCAGCTTGCCTGGCCGGGCAACGCCCGAAATGTATGCGCGAGCCGAATTGTCGCAGGCGGCCCCTTACAAAAGAGTTGGAGCGAGGATCGGCTTTGACGGATTCGGCCGATAGAGCTGAAGCTCGAGGGGGTCGCACGGCACGGAAATCTGTTGCCCGTCGAAGCGTACCCGGATGTGGGAGTAGGTCGCGCCCGTGATGGAGCCCAGCCGGCCTTCGGAGGCGACTCGATCACCTCTGTGGAAAGTTCGACCGAACTGCGTCCTGATCTGCTGAAAACTCTTGGGAAGCTTCGTGCCGGGCATTCTTGGCTTCTTTCGTGGTCGCTGGGACATCCACAACGCGGGATGCGGGTCGAAGGACTACAGCGTCATCGTCTTCATCAGGACGTGCGTGGAACCCATGCAGTGCTTCAGGGGCGCCACCGGTGCATGGCCGGAGACGCCGTCGCCATCCGGCGCGCCATCGCCTGCGTCTTGACCGAGCGCGGCGAGGAGCGCAAGCGATGCAGGTGCAGCAGGTGATGGCCATGCCGCGCACCGCATGTCAGGTGCGGAAAGCAAAACGCCCCGCGCGGGGCGGGGGCGTTCCGTCTGCAGGCAGGCTGCGTCAGTTGGTGACCGGCGCCGGCTTGTTCAGGCTCAGGTTGAGAAAGCCGTTGGCGTTGGTCGCGCCCAGGCGCGACACCACGGTCAGGCCGCCGCCCAGGGGCAACTGGATCACCGGCGAGATGTCGGTGGCGCCGTCGCGCTTGCGGTAGCCCGGCAGCGGTGCGTTGTAGTGCACCGTCTGCACGAGGCTGCTGTTCGTGCCCGCGTAGCGCGTCACGGTGCTGGTGCCACTGTCGACCGAGACGACGGTGTTGTAGTCCGCCGTGATGTCGGTCTCGGATTCGCCCAGGGTGTCGGCCGAGAACTGCCAGTAATGGCTGACCTGGCCCACCGTCGGCAGGCTGGAGCTGCGCTGGTTGGTGAAGAACTGGACGCTGCCGCTGTCCTTGTTGTACGCGACCAGCGTCACCACGTCGCCGAACTTGAAGGCGTAGGCGTGGTCGTTGGCCAACCCGCCCGTGCCCGAGAAGCCGCCGGCCGCGCTGTCGGCCACGAAGCCGGTGTTGGCGGGAATGTCGTTGGGCACCACCAGGGACGTGCAGCCGCCGGCGATGCTGGAGGTGATGGGACAGGCCAGGCCATCCGCGACCACGCCACCGTTGAAGCTGACGGCGCCGTAGGCCAGCGAGAAGTAGTCCGCGTCGGTCTCGCGCTCCCAGCCCAGGCGGTTGAACACGCCGTTCAGATCGGACGCCTTCACCGCACCGTCGCCCGTCTGCTCGGGGAAGAACAGCGTGACGGCGAAGCCTGGCGTGCCGGCGTACGTGACCGGGTCGGTGGCCAGCCCCAGGCCGTTGGGGCCGATCACCAGCTTGCTGCCGTTGAGCGTGAACTCGCAGGCGCTGCCGTTCACCGGCGCCAGCGTGGTGGTGGCGCCGCTGGCGTCGGTGATCTGCGCCGAGCGCGTCGTGCCGTCCGCGCCCAGCAGGCCGGCCTTGACCTGGAGCAGGCCGGTCGAGTCGGTCTTGTCGCTGGAGCTGAGGTAGCGATAGGTACCGCTGGTCAGGCTGGCGCAGGTGGCCGCCACGCCCGAATCGTCCTGGGCGGCCGGTGCCGGTGCCGGAGCCGGCGCGGGGGGCGCCGGGGCCGGTGCGGGTTCGGGTGTGGGTGTGGCTGCTGGGAGCGGGAAGGCGAGGCCGCCGCCTCCGCCGCCGCCGCCGCCGCCGCCGCCACCACAGGCAGCCAGGGTGAGCATCAGGGCCGCCGCACTGGCCAGGCGAGTCTTTTTCGGGATGTGCATATGGGTGTCTCTTTGCTGGAATGTGTCAAAAAGGGCTACTAACCCGGCGCCGAGTGTCTCGGGGAGCGCCGCCCAAGGGCATCACATGAAAAAGGGATAGCGTGACCACCAGGATGTGGTCGGCGACATTCTTCCGGCCGTCCCGCACTGGAAAATCCGGCGCCGATGTCAGCCAGTGCCTGAGAACGGAAATCGCTCTTCAACGGTCAGTGGTTCGACCGGCTTCGATGACTTGCACTCTTGCAATGAATGACTGGTCTTGGTCGCACCTGGTCTTCTGACGGTGCCAAGCAAATTCCCGAACCAGCGGACGCTTCGCCGTTTCGGGGCACCGAGCTTGGCCCATGGCGCTCCACAGCACCGTGACGACCCGATCACCACGTCGTTCATCACCGGCTGGATCGATGCTGAGCGATTGCACCCGTTTCGAGCTGACAGACGTCCGCACACTGCCGGCCAACTCGCATGAGAGGTTGAGCTCGCCGACCGCACGCAAAGTCCAGGCCGGACATGGCACATGGGTGGGACCCTCGCGCGCAAGCTGTCCCCCGGTACGGGAAAACCGGGTGATCGGTTCAGCTCGGCACGGGCAGACTGGAGCCATGAGGGTGCTGCAGTGAATGCAGATGGCACGGGGCGAGGGACCGCGTGAGATTTTTCATGGGCGCGAGCAACAATTCTTGGGGGGAGCTTGCAGATTTATTCATTGACCTCCGGTCGTCACGGAACATTTCTCTATAACCGGCAGGACGAATTCGTCGGCCGCAGTCTTGAACTCTACGGAGAGTGGTCGGAAGCAGAAATTCTGCTGTTTCGACAGTTGATCGAACCTGGTTGTGTCGTTGTGGAGGCGGGCTCGAACATAGGGGCGCATACCGTCTGGTTCTCGCGCGCGGTTGGTGATCGGGGCCGCGTGATAGCGTATGAGCCGCAGCGCAGCGTTTTCCAGTTGCTGTGTGCCAATCTGGCATTGAACGAGCGCTTCAACGTCGATGCGCGCTGCGAAGCGATCGGGCGCACCGACGGGCACGTCGAGATTCCCGTCATGAACCCGTTCACACAGTTCAATTTCGGTTCCGTGTCATGTCATGCCCGCGGCGATGTCAACGAGCGTGTACCGTTGCGCACGATCGACTCGCTCGGCTTGGAGCGCCTCGATTTCATCAAGGCCGACATCGAGGGGTATGAGTTGGAGATGTTGCACGGCGCCCGGCACACGATCGAGCGGCACCGTCCTGTGATCTTTCTGGAATTTCTCGCACAGTACGGGCCCGGTGATATTTCCCAGGAAGTGTGTCGGCAATTGGGCGTGCTTGGATATGACTGCCACTACTACCTGACGCCCCTGTTTCTCAATGAGAACCACAAGGGCGCGCGGGACAATCTCTTTCCGGGGGGCACATCATTCGATCTGTTGTGTACGCCTCGCGAAAAGTTCACGGTCACGGGCTTATCGACAGCAGAGGGAAAGACTTGGCAGCAGTCGGTCGAACAAGGCTGGTGTGTGCCGCAGGTCGTGCGGTGTGAGCCCGTGGTGCCGTCGGTTCTCGTGGCATCTCTCGATTCAAGCGGGCCGGTCGCAAGTCAGACGTCGCCGTTGCCCGGCTGAGTTCAGGCTGCCTCGCCCAGCATCTGCACCAGCGCATCCGCCAGCGGCGCGCGGGCCGACCCGCGCAGCCACAGCATGCCGACCGTGCGCACCGAGCAGGGTGCCGACAGCGGCCAGCGCTTCAGGTCGTTGCGCGGCGCACACCACCGATGAAAGAAGTCGTCGATGTCGGGCTGTCGACCCCGAGCCAGCTGTTCTCCGGGGCCGTCAAGGCCAGCGGCACCTTGCTCTTCACCGCCCACGGCCCCGTGCGCGCGGACGGCAGCATGCACACGCGCGCCGTCGAAGACCAGGCGCGCCTGACCTTCACCAACCTGCGCAACGCCGTTCAGGCCGCGGGCGGGCAGGTGGACGATGTGGCGCAGGTGCTGATCTACATGCGCGATGCGGCCGACATGCCCGTCATCGACAGGGTGTACCGCGAGTTCTTCGCCGCACCCTCTCCCAACCGCTCCAGTGCGGTGGTTGCGGCGCTGGCCGTGCCGCACATGAAGATCGAGATCGTGGCGTATGCCGCGGTTGGCAAATGCGCGGGGTGACTCGTCGGTTGGCGCCCATACAGGCAACTTTCAAGAAAGAGGCCCGCGATTCCGACCGCCAGGCCCGCGCGCGCCAGTTCGACCACTTGCTCGCGTCGCTGGCCAGAAGCGACGGCGTTCGCCTCGCGTTCTCAAGTCCTTGCCCGGCGACGGAAGGGGGCGGCGAGTCCGCTGCGTTTCGCAGTGCGGGAGTTGACGCATTTCTCCTTCGCGGCAGAGTTCGTCCGTCGAACACGCCACTGCCTTGGTGGACAGCGCATGGGTCAAAAGGAATTCGAAGCGTCGCTGGCTGATGGGGTACACGCGAAGTTGGTGCGCGTGGCAGGGCAGCGGGGGTCGCTTCCGTCTCTGGTTCGCGCCCGGCAAGCTGGCCGAGAATCTGTGCACTGCGGCTGCATCCGCGTGCTCTGCTCAGTCGAGCTTGATGCCCAGCGGTTCAAGACGCCGCTTGTAGTTCGCGATCTCCGTGGCCACGGTATCCGAGAACTGCCGCGGGGTGGTCACGGTCGACGTGCTGGCGAAGGTCTTGAGCGACTCCTGGAACGCAGGCTCGAGCACCGCCTTCGCCACGTCGTCTCGGATGGCCGTGGCAAGTGCCGGCGACATGCCCTTGGGTCCCCACAGCCCCGACCACGCGGGAATGTCCACACCCTTGAGGCCGAACTCCGAGACGCTCGGAACCTCGGGCAGGGAGGCGATGCGCGAGGCGGACGTGACGGCCAGGCCGCGCGTCTTGCCTTCCTGGATCAAGGGCAGGCCGCTCGACGTGCCGATGAACAGGAAGTCCACGTGGCCGCCCAGCAGATCGGGAACGGGCGAGCCCTTGTACGGCACATGCACGAGCTGCAGGTTGGCGGCCCGCGCAAACAGCTCTCCCACCAGGTGCGTGGTGTTGCCCGTCCCGAACGAGGCGAAGCTGACGCTTCCCGGCTTGGCGCGCGCCGTCGTGATGAGGTCGTTGAGGGTCCGGTACGGCGCGTCGGCGCGCACGAGCATGACGAAGCCCGGGGAACTCGTCACCTGCGAGACGGGGGTGAAGTCGCGCTGCGAGTCGTAGGGCAGCTTGCCGTAGAGCACGGCATTGGTGGTGTGGCCCCCGGTGGTGAAGAGCAGGACGGAGCCGTCGGGCTTGGCGCGCGCCACTTCGGCGGTGCCGATGATCGCGCCGGCGCCGGGCTTGTTGTCGACGATGTGGTTGCGGCCGGTGGTGCGCCGAAGCGCCTCGGCCAGCTGGCGCGCCGAAGCATCCAGCGCATTCCCCGGTGCGAACGGCACGACGATGCGGGTCACGGCAGGGCGCTCCTGCCCGAAGGAGAGCGACGGCGCGGCCAGGGCCACGGCCCCCAGCGCCTGGAGCAGGGCGCGGCGGTTTGTGGGGGACGACGGCTTCGGGTCGGGGATCGATGTCACATGGCTCTCCTGCAGTGGATGGGGTGGGGAACAAGACGGGAAGGGATCACCAGAACACCGCGCCGCCGGGGCGTTGGCTCGCCGGTGCGTGCAGGTGCTTGAAGAACTCCAGCTTCGCGATGCGGCTGGCCGCGGCGCGCAGGTCCTTGGCCACCGCGGCCTGCCGCTGCGGGCCCAGTCGCTCGGCGATGGCCGACAGGCTGAGGCCTGCCTGCACGTGCTGCCGGTTGGCCGGAACGGCGACACCCACGCTGTGGATGCCCGGGAACGTGCGCCCGTCCATCAGCGCATAGCCCTGGTCTGCCGTGCGGGCCATCAGCTCCGTCACGTCGCCCATCTTCAGCCGGTACTCGGGCACCAGCGGCGCCACGCGCTGCAGCACCTGGTCGCGCTCGTCGTCGGGCAGCGTCGACAGGATGGCCATGCCCGCTGCGCCCACGCCCAGGGGCACATGGGTGCCGACGTCGACCGTCACTGCCCGGATGGGAAAGGAGCCCGAGGCGCGGTACACGAAGACGGCCGACAGGCCCTGGCGCACGCACAGGTAGATCGACTCGCCGGTCTTGTCCGCCAGGTCGTCGACCAGCCCGCGGATCTCGGCACTGACCTGCAGGCGCGACGCCGTCGCCGCGCCCAGCAGGGCCGCGCCGAAACCCAGCCTGTAGCGGCGCGTGTCCGGGTCCTGTTCCACGAAGCCCAGCTGCTGCATCGCGCGCACCATGCGCGACGAGGTCGCGACGTGTAGTCCGGTGGCTTGCGCGATGGTCTTGATGCGCAGGCCGTCGGCAGGGCGCAGCGCCAGCAGCCGCAGGATCGACAGGCTGCGCTCGACGGCTTGCGCGCCGCTGCGCGCATCCGAGGGCTCATTGCGGGAATCGATCATGGGCAGGTCCGTTTCGTTCGGAGGTCAGGTCTGGATGCACGCATCGCGGATGAGCCCGGGAATGCCACATGCAAGCTGTTGAACTGGCGGCAATGCTAGGGCCGGAGGGTGCCCGGCGTCATCGGTGCGGGCTCACATTGTGAGAATCAATTCCGGGTCTTCTTTTCTGGAGGAGGAGCGAGGCTGGCGTGGGGCGGAAATTCATGCGCCCCACATTCTCACGATGTGATCGATCCGGAAGAAAACAGGCTTCTGCCCGTGCGCGTTCGTGCCTAGACTGCACCTCGAAGACGCCCTGCGTCATGCACCCATCCACCGCACCGAATTCGCTGAAAGGCTTTCTTCATGGCTGGCCCCTTGCAACGAACCGAGCGCACGTCCGCGCAAGGCTTCTTCGAACACGATGGCGTGCGCACGGCGTACGCGCTGCAAGGGCAGGGGCCGGCGCTCCTGCTGATGCATGGCGCCGAGGCCACCCGGCAGATGTTCGCCGGCCTGATGCCGCCGCTGAGCGATGCGTTCACGGTCATCTCGTACGACCAGCGCGAGTGCGGGGAGACCAGCGCGCCCGCACAGGCCTCCAACCTCGAAGAGATGGCCCACGATGCCTGTCGCCTCATCGGCCATCTCGGATTCCAGCGCGCCCACGTCTTCGGCTCGTCGTTCGGCGGCCGGGTCGCGCAGGCACTCGCGCTGCTGCATCCGGAAGCCGTCGATCGCCTGGTCCTGGGGAGCACCTGGCCGGTGCCCCACGCGATGGAAGAACTCAACCCCGCGGGCGTGGCCCGGCTTTCGCAATTGCGTGCGGCGTTGCCTGAGAGTGCCGAGGAACTCGCAACCTTGTTCTTCACCGCGCCCTTGCTGGCCGAGCGGCCCGAGCTGCGCAGCTTCTTCTCGAAGGTCCGGCCGGCCGATGACAGCAGCAGGCGACGCGCCACGGCCGTCGCCTCGCGCCTGGAGGCCGACCTCGCAGCGATCACCGCGCCGACCCTGGTCCTCACTGGAGACGCCGACGCGGTGGTTCCCCCGGACGTGGCGCTCTCGATCGCGCGCGAGATTCCCGGTTGCCGCAGCGTGGTCCTGCCGGGTGTGGGGCATGCCACAGCCATGCAGGCGCCCGCGCAGGTCGCCGCGGCGCTCACGCAGTTTCTTCTTCTGTCCGACGCCTCCCAAGGACACGCCACATGCCCTTGACCGACCTGAACCACTTCCTCGTGCTCACCCAGGACATCGAGGCCTCGCGGCGCTTCTACATCGACGCGCTGGGCATGCGCGATGCACCCCGGCCGTGGGCGCCTTTCCCGGGCGCGTGGCTGGCCATCGGTTCGCAAGTCTGCCTGCACCTGGCGCAGGCCAACGACGATCCGGCGATGCTCCATCACTTCGGGCGCAGCCCGGGCGAGACGCTGCACGGCAGCGGCGCGGTCGACCACATCGCCTTCTACGCCAGCGACCTGCAGGAGTTCGAGCAGCGGCTCACGCGACAGTCGATTCCGTACCGGCGCCGCAGCATCCCGCAATCCTGTCTCGAGCAGATCTTCGTCGATGATCCGGACGGGGTCACGATCGAACTGAACTTTCCTGCCGATGCGCTCGACAGCGCCCGGGGCACCCTGCCGGATGGCGCGTACGCCGATCTGACAACCGCATTCAGCGACGCCCCGGACGGGGCGACCCGGTATCGAGAGATCGCCAGGATCGTGGACAAGCATCTGCGCCCCGTGCTGTTCAGCATCAATGCACGCGTCGGCCGCTCCATGCGCCAGCAGCGTGTGTATTCCAGCGACGAACACGCATATCCCGTGGGAGGAACGAAGGACAAGGAGGGCACCCACTTCGGCGAGACCGTGCTGCGGGGGGCCCAGGTCCTGAGCAGCGACGGCGTCGACGCCATCCGGCAGAACTTCGAGGACCACCGGAGGATCCTGGACCTTGGCGGGATGTCGCTGCTGAACGTGCCCATCGTTGCCGACGGCGCGTGCATCGGCGTGCTGAACGCCGTGCTGCGCGAGCCCGCCGTGCAGGCGCGACAGGTGGAGCTCCTGCAGGCCGTGGCCGGCATCCTGGCCCCCGGCCTTCGCATGCACGCCGTGCCTGCGCCCGATACAGACCCCGCCTGACGCACCGCCATGAGCTTCACCACCCGCCCTGAACTCAAGGGCACGTTCGGCGCTGCCGCGTCGACGCACTGGCTCGCCACGGCGAGCGCCATGTCCATCCTCGAACGCGGCGGCAATGCCTTCGATGCGGCCGCCTGCGCGGGCTTCGTGCTGCAGGTCGTCGAGCCTCACCTGAATGGCCCGGGCGGCGAAGTGCCGATCCTGTTCTGGGACGAGTCGGGCGCGCGCGCCCGGGTGCTGTGCGGGCAGGGCGTGGCACCGGCGGCGGCCACCATCGAGCACTTCGCGTCGCTGGGGCTGCAGCTGGTCCCGGGCATCGGCCTGCTGCCGGCGTGCGTTCCCGGCGCTTTCGGGGCCTGGATGACGCTGCTGCGCGACCACGGCACGATGCCGCTGCGCACGGTGCTGGAGCCGGCCATCGGGTACGCGCGCAACGGCTACCCGCTCGTGCCCCGCATCGTCCAGGCGATCGTCGCGGTGCGCACGCTCTTCGAAACGCAATGGCCGACGTCGGCGCCCATTTACCTGCCGGGCGGCGATGTGCCCTCGCTGGGCACACTGTTCTCCAACCGGGCGCTGGCCGACACCTACCAGCGCCTGCTCGAGGAGGCCGAGCAGGCGAGCCCCCAGCGTGAGCAGCAGATCGATGCGGCACTGCGCGGGTGGTACCAGGGCTTCGTGGCCGAGCGCATCGACGCCTTCTACCGGACGGAGGTCATGGACTCCTCGGGCGAGCGGCACCAGGGGCTGCTGCGCGGGGAGGACATGGCGCGCTGGCGGCCTGCCTATGAAGCGCCTCGCGTCTGCGACTACGGTGACTTCGCGATCGCCAAGTGCGACGCGTGGAGCCAGGGACCCGTGATGCTGCAGCAGCTCAACCTCCTGCAGGCCGATGCCCTTGAGGGGCTCGACCCCACGGGCGACGAACTCGTGCACCGGATGGTCGAGGCCGCCAAGCTGGCCTTTGCGGACCGCGATGCCTGGTATGCCGATCCGCATGCGATCGATATGCCCTTGAGCGAGCTGCTCTCGACGCCGTACGCGATGTCGCGCCGCGCACTCATTGCAGACACGGCGTCGTCCCTGATCCGCCCCGGTCGGCCTGGAGGCCTGGCGCCGCAGCTGTCGCCTCATGAAGATCATTCGCGCGCATTGGCGGCAGGCGGCTTTCTCTTCGGCGCCGGCGAACCCACGTTCGCGGCACTGCCAGCGCAGGCCTGGCGACCGACCGAAGAGATTGTCGTGGGCGACACCTGCCACATCGATGTCGCCGACCGCTGGGGCAACCTGGTCGCGGCCACGCCCAGCGGGGGCTGGCTGTCCAGCAGCCCGGTGGTTCCGGGGCTGGGCTTCTCCTTGAACACACGCCTGCAGATGACCTGGCTCGACCGGCGCATGCGCAACGCGCTGCGCCCGGGCTGCCGGCCGCTCACGACGCTCAGCCCGTCCCTGGCATTCAGGCAGGGCCAGGCCTATGCCGCCTTCGGAACGCCGGGCGGCGACCAGCAGGATCAATGGCAGACCGCGTTCGCCGTGCGCCATCTGCGCATGGGCATGAACATGCAGGAAGCCATCGACGCGCCGGCCTGGCACATGAACCACTTCACCGCGTCCTTCTGGCCGCGCCTGGTCGAAAGACAGCGCCTGACCGTCGAGAGCCGATTTCCTGCGCAGAGCATCGACGCGTTGCGCCGCCGGGGGCACGAGGTGGTCGTCGGCGATGCCTGGTCCGAGGGGCGGCTGTCGGCTTGCGCGCGCGAACGCATCGGCCCCGGCCGCTTCGTGTTCAAGGCCGCGGCGAACCCGCGCGGCATGCAGGGCTACGCGGCGGCGCGCTGATTTCCGCTGGCACAACCATTCACTACATCTGGAGCTATTCGATGAACGTCCTGATTTCCGGCGCCAGCATGGCTGGCCTTTCCGCAGCCCACTGGTTCGCCCGCCTCGGCCACAAGGTCATGGTGGTCGAGCGTTCGAACGGATTGCGCGCGGGCGGCGCGCCCATCGATGTTCGCGGCCATGCGATCGGAACCGCCGAGCGCATGGGCATCCTGCCGCAGATCCTCGCGCAACGCGTGGTGCCGGGCGACCCCACACCGATCCTGGATGGCACCGGCGCGCAGGTGGCCACCTTCGACATGCGCTGGTTCGGCAACCAGACCGACGACGACGTCGAGATTTCGCGGGATCGGTTGAACCTGATCCTTCGCCGGTCGATTCCGCAGGACGTCGAGTTCCGCTTCGCGTCGTCCATTGCCTCCATCGCGGACAGCGATGCCGGTGTGGACGTGACCCTGGCCGACGGCACGCAGCACCACTGCGACCTTGTCGTGGGTGCCGATGGCCTGCATTCGAACGTGCGCAGGCTGGCATTCGGACCCGAGCACGATTACGTGAAGCACTTCGGTCACTACGTGGCGCTCGTGGACCTTCCAGAGGACAAAGCCTGGCAACGGGCCATGCTGAATGTGCCGGGCTTGAAGATCTCGGTGCGGGATTCGGGCGATGGCCCGCAGGGCATGATGATCGTTGCGAGCGAGGAGGTCGACTATGACTTCCGCGACATCGCGTCGCAGCGTCGCCTGGTGGACCGCATCATGTCGCGCGTCGATGCGTGGCAGGTGCCGCAGATGCGTGCCGCCTTCACCGCGCCTGACGCCCAGGGCTTCTACTTCGATTCCGTGAGCCAGACGCGCATGCCCAGTTGGATCAACGGCAATGTGGCGGTGATCGGCGATGCCGGTCATTGCGCCGCACTGCTGTCCGGCCTGGGCACGACCCTGGCGATGGTGTCCGCGGAGATGCTGGCCACCACATGGACCGAGTGCGACGGCCAGATGGCGCTGGCGAGCCCGCTGTACCACGAGCGCCTTCGCCCCTATGTCGAGCACTGCCAGCAATTCGCCACGGTCGGTGCACCGCTGATGGTTCCGGCCACGCAAGGAGCACTCGATGAGCGCAATCAGAATCTTCGTGACTGCGCGGCGAAGTTCGCCGAAGCCGCCTAGCTTTCGCATTCGATGTCATCGCCTTCGGAACGAAGGCGGTGATGCCCGCGTCCTCGCAGGCCCTGATCTCAAGTCCATTGAAGTAGCCGCGGTCTGCGAAGGCTTGCAGCTTGGTCTTGCCCATCGCGTCGCGTTCTTGCAAGGCAGCGAGCGCGCCGCAGGGATTCAGGGCGTGAGGGCCTCGCTCGCTGCGACGCGAATCCGGTCCGCCGATTGCCGCGCGCGGCGCATGATGCCGCGCGTGTCGTAGGCCAGCAGCCGGCCGTTGCGCTTCACGATACGCCCGTCGACCATCACGGTGTCGACGTTGGCGGCGCTGGCGCTTTGCACGATGGCGGTCTCGACGTTGCCGACCGGGCCCATGTTCAGGTCCTGTGTGCGCACCAGGATGATGTCGGCGCGCTTGCCTTCGGTGATCGAGCCGGTGACCTGGCCCAGTCCCATGGCGATGGCGCCGTTGAGGGTCGCCATCTCGATCGCCTCGGACACGCCGACCGCCTTCGACTGCGCGCTGGGCGTGCCGGCCCACGGCACGCCCAGGTTCCAGGTGAAGCGCATCGCCTCGAACATGTCGGGCGGCGCGATGGAGGTCGCATCGCTTGACAGCGAAATGGTCAGGCCCGCGTTGCGCATCGCGAAGAGCGCGGCACGTGCATCGCCGGTGCCGCTGAGCCGCAGTTCGGAATGCGTGGCAAAGGACAACGGCGTTTTCGTGCGCGCCATGGCCGCCAGGTCAGCGGTGCTGGCGGGCACGTAGTGCGCGAGCATGAAATCCGGGCCCAGGTAGCCGCGCCGTTCGTAGTCGACCGCATCGACGTTGTTCGGTGCCTCCTGCGGTGCGTGGATCGCAATGGGCAATCCGCTGACCTTGGCGGCCTTCATCTCTTCGTGGAACACGGCGTCGGTGCTTTGCTGCGGGCCGCGCAGGTTCAGCCCCAGGTGCACCAGCCCGTCGAAGGGCGAGCGCTCGCCGAACCACTCGCGCCGCACGCGTGCCAGGTCGTCGTAGCGGTTCAGCTCGTCGGCGGGCATCTTGTCGACGTGGCCATAGGCGTAGCGGGCGCGCAGCAGCGCGTGCTGGTGCGCACGCAGTTCGGCATCGGCATGGGCGGGGGAGCGGGTGTTGTGCGACCAGTTGTGCACGGTGGTGGTGCCGCCGTTCGCCAACTCGGCGCAGCCCAGCATCACGCTGTTGTAGAAATCGTCGGGCGTGTACAGGGTCGAGGTCGCGTTCTTGGCGGGGTAGTACGAGAAGCCGCCGTCGCGCGCGGTGAAGCTGCGGCCGATGGCGCTCCACATGTGATAGTGCGAATTGACGAAGCCCGGCATGACGATCATGTCGGTCGCATCGATGATCTCCGCGCCAGCCGGTGCGCTCAGGCCGTGCCCGATCTTCTCGATCACGCCGTTGCGGACCCATACGTCGGCGCGCGGCAGCACACCTTTGGCGCGGTCGACCGTGATGACCGCGCCGTTGCGGATCAGGTAATTGCCGCGTCGAAGGCCGGGCGATGCGGGCGCACGCGCTGTGCGGGCCGATACCGATGCCGAGCCGACGAGCGCTGGCGCACCGGTGGCGGCGACCATCAGGGCGCCGACAAAACGGGTGAAGTCTCTCTTGGTTGTTTTCATGGGTCGACCGAGTGATTGAAGTGACGGAAAGAAGAAAGAAACGAAAGCCCGCTCAGTACGCCTTGAGAAGAAACGCCGCGGTCATCGCCAGCCCCGTCAACACGACGAAGCCGCGCACCACCTCGGGCTTCAGTCGCCGTGCGAGCATGCCGCCGGCATAGCCACCGACCGTGGCACCGAGGGCCATCCACAGCGCGTGCGTCCAGACAATGGCACCACTGGCCGCGTAGATCGCCACGGCGATCAGCGTCAGGATCGCGGAGACGAAGTTCTTGATGCCGTTCATGCGCCCCATGTCCGTGTGCCCCAGCGCACCAAGCACGGCGAGCAGCAGGATGCCGAGGCCGCCGTTGAAGTAGCCGCCATAGACGGCGACCGCGGCAATGCCCAGGTCGGCGAGCCACCGGCCTCGTGGCTTGTGGTTGTCGGCGGTGGCGAGCCTGCGGCGCACCAGGCCGGGCCCGATCGCGAAGAGCAGCGTCGCGGCCAGCAGAAGCCACGGCACGATGCGGGCAAAGGCATGGTTCGAGGTCGACAGCAGCAGCGCCGCACCGGCCGCGCCGCCGAGCACCGACAGCATGCCCAACCGCAGGAGCGAAGGCGACATCGGGCCCGACAGTTCCTTGCGCAATGCCCAGGCACCGGCCAGGTAGCCCGGCAGCAACGCGGCGGTTCCGGTGGCGTTGGCCGACACCAGCGGCACGCCGACCATCGCCAGTGCGGGCAGCGTCAGGAAGCTGCCGCCGCCCGCCACGGCATTGAGTGCGCCGGCCAGGGCCGCGGCGCCGCCGAGCAGCGCCCAGTCGAGCAACATCACGGCTTGCGTGCCGGCAGCGACATGCGGTCGGTGTGCAGCAGCAGCGTGAGCCCCACGCCGACAGCCGCCAGCAGCGTGATCTGCACCAGCCCGGCCGTGCTCCAGCCGAAGCGCGAGGCGATGCCGCCGATGATGAAGCCCGCGACTGCACCCGCGCCGTACAGCGTGGTGACGAACACGCCCGTGGCGCGGCTCGTGAGCGAGGCATGCACCGCCTTGATGTGATACCCCGCCAGGTTCACGTACAGCACGCCGCTCACCACGAAGCCCCACGCGAAGGACAGCGCCGACTGCACCACCATGTCGGTCGGGCCCGAGAACATCAGGAAGCCCAGCAGGCCGGTGCCCACGAAGCTCGCCGAGAGCACGAGCTTGGGATGGAAGCGGTCGCCGAGCCAGCCGCCGAAGATCGATGCGAACACGCCGAAGCCGAAGGTGCTCATCACGCGACCGGTGTCCGACGGCGTGTAGTGCAGGTGCTCGCGCAGGAAGGTCGGGTACATGCCCAGGTAGCCATAGATGCAGAGCCCGCCGATGACGCTCATGCCGGTCAGCAGGGCCGTGTTGCGGTTCCACAGCGTGGTGGCGCCGCGCTGGTCGGCGCGCCCGCCGGTGGCCGCCACGTTCTCGGTCATGCGCTTGCTCACGGTGAGCGCGATCACCACCATGGCCGCGAAGCCCGCGACGCCGAACACGATGAGCGGCAGGCGCCAATCGCGCTCGACGCCGATCAGGTGGCCGCCGAGCAGCGGCCCCAGGATCGCGCCGATGCCGAAAGAGAAGTTGATGGCGCCCACGGCGGTGGCCCGGTAGCGCGCGAAGTAGCTCGCGGCGATGGCGATCACCACCGTCAGTTGCATCGCTTCGCCGATGCCGGTGACGGCCCGGTAGACGATCATGTCGGCGAAGCCGTACGAGTAGGCCGCCAGCAGCGTACCCAGCGAGAAGATCGCAATGCCGATCTGCAACACCGTCTTGCGCGACAGCCGCGCCAGCAGGTAGCCCGTGGGAACGCCAGCCACGGCCATGCCTAGCGTGAAGATGGTGGACAGCAAACCGGTGTCTGCGAGGCTGAAGCCGAACTCCTTGCGCACGTCCGCGGCGATGAGCGGAAAGATCTGTCGGTCCATCGCGTTGAGCGCGTACGACGCGAGCAGCACCAGGAACATGCCGATCTCCAGTGCGGTGATGGGCGCCTCGCGGCGCGCGCCACCGGCCGGGGAAATGACCGAGGTTGAGGAATGCACGTGTTGTCTCCTTCTCGTCGAGCGAGAAATCTGTTTGTTGTTCGTTCGTTGCCCAGAGTCGCCGGCCCAGTGCCGGCGAAGGTTCACGCGGCGGTGCTAGCGGGGCTTGCCGCGCCGTACCAGTCGAGGATCTGCTCGCCGGTCAGGAAGGCCACGTCCTCATGTTGCTGGATGTGCGCCAGCGCTTCTCGGAAGTAGCGCAGGCGGTGCGGCGCGCCCATGATGTAGGGGTGCACCACCAGCGCCATGACGCGGGCCGAGTCTTTCGCGTCGGCGTAGAGCTGTTCGAACTGGTCGATGGCGCGGTCGCGGTACTCGCTGGCCTTGTGATGCTGGATCAGCATCATTGCCACGTCGTTGCATTCCTGCGTGTAGGGCACGTTCACGATCGTGCCGCCGTCGCGCGTCTTCAGCCGCACCGGCTGGTCGTCGAGCACCCAGTCGCACACGTACTCGTAGCCCTGCTCGGCCAGGATGTCGGGCGTGTGCCAGGTCTCTGTGAGCCCCGGGCCGAGCCAGCCGCGCGGGCGCTTGCCGGTGTAGGCGCGAATGGCCTCGGTGGTCTTGGCGATGTCCTCGACCTCGTCGGGGACCTTTTGCATGTTGCGCTGCCCGAAGCCGTGGCCGATGAACTCCCACTGGCGTTCCTTCGCCGCCTTGGCGATGGGCTCGTAGGCGCCGATGGCCGAACCGTTGATGGCGAGCGTGGCGTTGATGCCGAGTGCGTCGATCACTTCGAGCATGCGCCAGAAGCCGACGCGGTTGCCGTACTCGTGCCAGGCCCAGTTCGGGATGTCGGGCATCGGCGAACCGCCGGCCGGTGGCGTCAGCACGGTGCGGGGCATGGTCTCGTCGATGTTCCATTCCTCGACGTTGACGATCACCCAGACGGCCAGTCGTTTGCCGCCGGGCAACTTCAGTGCGGGGCGATCCGCGATGGACGAGTACGAGATGCGTTCAAGTGGTTTCATGGTGTCTCCGTGTGCTGTTGTGGGCTCAGACGATCTCGACCTGCAGGGGCGCGAGCCCGTCGATGCGGCCGGTGAGCTTGTCGCCACGCTGCACCGGGCCGACCCCTTCGGGCGTCCCGGTGAAGATCAGGTCGCCGGGCAGCAGGCGGTATTGCTTGGACAGCTCGCTGACGATCTCGTGGACGTTCCAGATCATCTTTTCGAGCACCGAGTCTTGCCGCACCGCGCCGTTCACCGAGAGATTGAGTGTTCCCGAGCGGATGTGCCCGACCTTCGCCACCGGATGGATCGGGCCGCAGGGCGCCGAGTGGTCGAACGACTTGCCCTGTTCCCACGGCAGGCCGCGCTTGTTGCATTCGCGCTGGCGGTCACGCCTTGTCATGTCGAGGCCCGCAGCGTAGCCAAAGACGTGATCCAGCGCATCCTCGGGCGTCACGTTCGACGCATGAGTGCCGATGGCCACGACGAGTTCGAACTCGAACTGGAAGTCGTCGGTCAGCGTGGGGTAGGGCACGCGCCCGTCGGTCACCACCGAGTCGGACGGCTTCTGGAAGAAGAACGGCGGATCGCGCTCGTCGCCTTCCTTCATCTCCCGGATGTGGGCCAGGTAATTGCGGCCCACGCAGTAGACGCGGCGCACCGGAAAGCGCTGGTCGCTGTCCACGATGTCGATGGAAACGGGCAGGACTTGCAGGGCGTCGGTATTTGCGGGGACATCGGTCGCTTGCGCGAGTTCGGCCGTCGGGTGGGGGGACATGGGTTTGTCTCTCTAGAAGGTTTGGAAAGGAGTGGCTAGAGTCTAGGAACGAGGCCTTCTCACCTCAACGCGCAGGCTTGCGCAAAGATATGCAATCCTTGCGATCTTGAGACCAGCTCTTCATGCCACCCACGCCTTCCCCCGACGAATTCGTGCCGCCGCCCCGCGCCGGTGCCGCGCGTGCCGCCATCAGCAACTACACGATGGCGGCGCGGGCGCAGCGCGCCTATTTCGGCATTCACGACCAGAGCAACTGCCTGCCGAATCCGGTGCCTCACCGGCACGAGTACTTCCAGATCTACGTCAACACGCGGGGCGAGACCACGCACTACATCGGCGGCAACCAGCGCGCCATCGGCGCCGGCACGGTGAGCTTCGTGCTGCCGTTTCTGGTGCACTACATCCCGAACGCGGCCGACGGCGTGTTCCATGTGATCAACATCAGCAAGGACTACCTGCTGCCGTCGCTGGACCTCGACGTGTTCGAGCTGTCGGAGGTGCCGTTGTCGCGCGCGCCCGAGCTCGCGCCTTTCCGGTTCCAGCATTGCCTGGATTTCCGCTTCGATGAAACCGAGACCCACCAGCTCCAAGCGCTGTGCGAACACATGGCGCAGGAAGCGCAGCGGCCGCCGGGCGAAGACACCGCCAGCCACCTGCTGATTCGCAGCCATCTGCTTCACCTGATCGGCATGGTGTGGCGGCGCTACGGCGAGGAGTTTCGCAACTGCGAGGCGCAGGGGATGGCCCTGCAGTCGTACCGGCCGGCGGTGCTGCGCTGCATCCGCTACATCAGCCGCAACCTCGCGCAGGAGCTGACGTTGGGCGATGCGGCGCATGCGAGCCATGTGTCGCCCACGCATCTGGCCCACCTGCTGAAGAGCGAAACGGGCAAGACCTTCCTGGAGCTGGTGACCGAACGCCGGATCGAGCGCGCCAAGACGCTGCTGGTCTTTACCGGCGCCTCTGCGGCGGAGATCGGCGAAAGCACCGGTTTCGGAGAGCCGACGCAGTTCGCGCGCCGTTTCGGGCAGATCGTGGGGGCGACGCCTTCTGCTTACCGGCGGCAATTTCAGCGAGGAGGGAATCGGACGTGGGACTGACAGATGTGTTCCCCCCAAAATATGAGGGCCTAGCGAGTCGAGGACTTGCAAGGACTTCATTCTGACGAGGAGGGCAGGCCTCGCGCCTTGCACAGGGCGTGTACCTCCTACGCCCTGCAGGGGCGTGTCCCTCTGGTGACGGCCAGCCCGAACCCCAGCCGTGTCCGCGCATCGTCGTACTCGCGCTGCAGCCGTACGGCGACCCATGCCCTGCGCGGCCAGGATGTCGTCGCTCCGCGTGATCGCACCGCCGAGCAGCACCTGGCCGTCGAACAATAATGGTCGCTCTTCCAGGCAGTGCCCTCGCTCAATGTGAACCTCAATCTCGCGCCAGCATGGCGATCATGAGGTTCCTGGCCCATTGGTGCACCGCCGAGGACTCGTGCCGCTCGTGCCAGAACAGCTCGATGGTGCGTGCGGGCGCCGTCAGGGGGGGAGGAGTCCTGCGCAGCCCGGTCATACGTACCGCTTCCAAGCCCTCAGACCAAGGCAAAACTGCGATCAGATCCGACCGACGCACGACTTCGTAGGCGGTCGCGTAGTGGCTCACCGTGGAGACGAGGTTGCGTTCCAGCCCACGGCTGCGAAGAACACGGTCGTAAATGACACCCGGGTCGGGCGGAAGGCTCACATCCACATGACGGGCATTCAAGAATCTTTTCAGCGGGATCTTGGTGAACTGGCTGAGCGGGTGACTGTTGCGCATGAAACAGGGAAAGGTCACCGTCCACAACGCGCGTGAACGCAAGAAGGCCGGGCGCTGTATCTCGTCGTTGTAAGCGCCGATCGCGAAGTCGGCCTTGCCATCGGCCAAGGTCTGACAGAAGTCCACGACCGTGCCGTGAAGCGTGTGGATTCTCATGCCAGGCGCGACTTCAGTGAGGCGCTCCAGAAGCCGCGGAGCGACGATGCTGGCAACGTAGTCTGACATCGCGATGCGCAGTACCTCATTGGTGCGCGATGCGTCGAAGGTTTCGCCTTCGATTGCGCCCCGAATGGCTTGTACCGAACTCGCGAGCGAGGACCACAACTCAGTAGCTCGATGCGTGGGACGGATGCCTGATCCCTTGCGTGTGAACAACGGGTCGTCGAAGGTCTCGCGCAATCGGCGCAGCGCGTTGCTGACCGTGGGCTGGGTCAGCGACAGCTTTTTCGCGGCGCGCGTGACGTTGCCCTCAGTCATCAGGGCTTCAAACACCTTCAGCAGGTTGAGGTCGGCGGTTCGGTAGCTCATGGTCAGTGGATCTTCTTGCGAGCGGCTCGTTTCGGCAATGACATTCACGACGTCGATGGAATGCATTGCACATATAAATTATTCGATATGCCCCTTCGATCCTACGATCCGTGCCGAGGGCGGTAGCGCCAGTTGTGCATTGCCTGATTCCGTATTTGGAGACACCTGACCATGACCATGATCTCGGCGCGCGTGGAGCGGCTTCCGTTCTCCGGGTTCCATCGCAAACTACTGCTCGCGGGCGGCTTGGGCTACACCTTCGATGCGATGGACGGCGCGGTTGTCGCCTTCGTCATACCAGTGCTGCGCACAGCCTGGAACCTGTCCACTGTGCAACTGGGCATGATGGTCAGCGCAGGCTTCATTGGCGCCATCGTCGGAGCGTTCGCGGCCGGCACGCTGGGCGACTTGATCGGCCGGCGCAAGGTGATGATGTCCGCGCTGGTCCTGTATTGCCTGGCTTCTGCTGCCAGCGCACTGGCCAACGACTGGATCACCTTCTTGGGATGGCGTGTCATCGCTGGCATCGGGGCAGGTGCCGAAAGTGTGATCATCGCGCCCTACCTCTCAGAGTTCGTTGCCCGCCGTTACCGCGGCGTCTTCACCGGGGCGCTGGCGGGCTTCTTCTCGTTCGGCTTCGTACTCGCGGCGCTGTTGGGCTATTTCCTTGTGCCCGCCTTCCCCAACGGCTGGCGCTATGTGATCTTCATCACCGCCGCCCCGGTCGTGATCCTGCTGTGGTGGCGCCGCACGCTGCCTGAATCGCCGCGCTGGCTCGAGAGCCAGGGCCGCGCTGCCGAGGCCGAGGTCACCTTGACCAAGATGGAAGCTTCTGCCATTCAGCATGGAACCACGCTGCCCGCGCTGGACCCGGAGGAAGTGGCCTCGCAGCCGCCGAGCGTTGAGCGTGGCTCCCCCGTGAAGAACTACGCAACGCTGCTGTCGCGCAAGCTCAGGCGCGTCACATTGATGACTTGGGCGTTGTGGATGTCGCAATCCTTCAGCTACTACGCCTTCTTCAGTTGGATCCCGAGCCTGCTGGTACAGAACGGCATGTCGCTGACCAAGAGCTTCGGCTTTTCCATCGTGATGTACATCGCGCAGATCCCAGGCTACTTCTCCGCCGCCTGGCTCAACGAGGCCATCGGCCGAAAGGCCGTCATCGTCTCCTACATGATGCTGGGCGGCTTGTCCGCCGTCACCATGGGACTTGCCACCGGCGACACCCAAATCGTGTTGGCGGGGATCGCACTGTCCTTCTTCATGAATGGCGCCTATGCCGGCATCTATGCCTACACGCCGGAGGTGTTCCCGACGCACGTGCGCGCCACCGGAACCGGCTTGGCTTCGGGTATGAGCCGCTTCGGCGGGGCCGCAGCTCCCCTTCTCGTGGGCATGGTCTATCCGGTGGCCGGCTTTGCCGGCGTGTTCGGCATGACGACGGCAGTGCTGCTGCTCGGCGCGGCCGCGGTGCTGATCTTCGGCGTTTCCACCAAGAACCGGTCGCTTGAAGCCATCACGGCGGAAGAAATGGCCCACTGAACACTGGAATCACATCATGAAAATTGTCCCCTCTTGCGAAAACCCTGACTCACTCGAAATCTCGCGACGCCTTTGTGCGGTGCAGGAGGAGATGGCCCGACAGGGCCTGGACTTCTACCTCAGCCACGACCCGGCGAACGTCTACTACCTAACGAACTTCAAGAATTACGTCCACGAGCGGCCGTTCATCCTTCTGGTGCCTGCGAGCGGTACGCCGACGTTGCTGTGCCCGAAGCTGGAGGAATCACACGTGCGCTCGCGTGCCGTCGGCGATCTGCAGATCCTGACCTACTTCGAATTCCCCGCGCCGAAGGGGCAGATGTGGTTCGACCGCCTGAACGACGTGCTCATGCCCTCGCACCGCGTCGGTGTGGAATCGTTGTGTCCGCTCGCCGTCTTCAAGGCGATTCCCGGCGCCGCACTGGAGACCGACATCGTCGACACGGTGCGCGAGATCAAGTCAGCCTACGAGATCAACCGCCTTGCGTATGCGGGCCAGTGGCTCAGTCGCGGGCATGCGCGGCTGCTTGCCGCTGCCAAGCCCGATGCGCTGACATTGGCTCTGAACTCGCAGATCAGTGGCGCGCTCGTCGGAGAGCTGCTCGCCAGGAACCCGCGCGCCAACGTGCTGGCCTGCGAGGCAATCGCGGTGGCCACGCCGCCCGCGTTCTCCCACGACCCGCACCTGGTGCCTGATTTGTCGTGCAAGCTGGTCAAGGGCGGGCCACATGTCACGCTCGTGTGCGGCACGGCGAACGGTTACGGCGCGGAAGTGGAACGTACTTTTTTCATCGGCCATGTGCCTGAAGCAGCGGTACGGCCATTCCACGCAATGCTTGAAGCGCGCGCCCTTGGTTTCGAGTTGACGGTGCCGGGCGCTGACATGGGCGAGGTGGATCGAAAGGTCAATGATCTCCTGAAGGCGCGCGGATACGGCGACAGCCGTTTGCATCGCACCGGTCACAGCTTCGGGGTGACGCGGCACGAAGCACCATTTCTCGCTGAAGGCTATGCGCGCGAGATCAAGCCGGGAATGCTGTTCAGCATTGAGCCGGGGATCTACCTGCCCGGCATCGGAGGCTTTCGCTTTTCCGACACGGTGCTGGTCACACAAACCGGCAATCTGTCGCTCACGCAGGCGCCTGAGACCTTGAAGGATCTGACGCTTGAGGCCAACGCATGAGAGTGCGGTCGTTGCTCAGCTTGCGCGTGCATCCTGGCCAACGCGAAGCGGCCGCCCGGCTGTTTTCGAGCAGACGTGTTCTCGAAGAGTGCGCTGAAGCCATTCCGGGCTTTCTCGAGGGTGAACTGATGCTTTCCCCAGATGACCCAGACCTTCTGTGCGTGAGTGCATTGTGGGACTGCGAGGAGGCGTTCAAGGATTGGCTTGCCAGCCCGGTGCGCGCGGCGCAGGGTCCCGATCTGGCCGTCTTCCTTTCGCAGGAACCTTCTTCCGCCCTGTTCGAAGTGGCGCATTCCTGTGCCCCAACTGCGAGGGGCCGGGATGCCGACCACGCTCATCGAGAAAACCCGCCCGCTCGACGTACTGAAGTCCAAGTTGCAGAACTGCCCGCACATCCTGGTCGAGGGTGACACCCTGCACCTGTGGTGTCGTTCGACGCGGCGCTGTTTTCCTGGCATCGATACCGCACTCGGAAGCTGATGCCAGACGCGCCGCTGAAACGCCTGGCGACCGAGCGCGCGATCAGCATCAACATGGCCGCAGTGGTAGGCAACGCTTCGTTGATGACCGTCGGCTGAGGCTCTGGGTGGTCAACGCACCGGCGATTCCGGCTGCGTCATTGAACGACCTGAGGCTCTGCGCACAAGCCACCGGAAGCATGTGAGACGAGTCCACTTTCCAAGCGCGGGGTCCATAAGACACCGCGATCCCATGCGTCAGCAAATGTCCATGGGTTTTTATTTTTTGAAGAGTTGTTTGTTTAAGGAGAAGCCTGCAATGAAAAGAAAATCCCTGATCCCCATGGCCGTCCTGGCTGCTGCCGGTGCTGCCTCGGCTCAATCGTCCGTCACGCTGTTCGGCGTAGTGGATGCCGGCATCAGCCACTACACCGCCAAGAGTGTCTTCTACAGCAACACGCTGTTTGCCATGACGCCGCCGGGCACACCGGCCAGCGTGAAGAGCAGCCAGACCGCGCTGTCCCGCAATGGCTACAACTCGAACCGTCTCGGCTTTCGCGGCACAGAAGACCTTGGCGGGGGGCTCGCGGCCAGCTTCTGGCTCGAATCCAGCATCAATCCTGATGACGGGAGCAAGGGCATCAGCAACTTCGATCGTCGCTCCACGGTCAGCATGTCGGGTGGCTTTGGTGAGATTCGCCTCGGCCGCGACTATGTGCCAACCTTCTGGAACGACACCGTGTTCGATCCGTTCGGCACCAATGGCGTGGGCGCCAACCTGATCTTCAACATCAATATCAATCACCATGTTGCCCGGGGCCCCATCTCGACGTTCTCTCCGTCTGACAGCTACGTTCGCACCGGCAACAGCATCGGCTACTTCCTGCCGCCGAACCTGGGTGGCTTCTATGGTCAACTGCAGTACGCGCTGCATGAGAACGTGAAAACCACCGACACGGCCGGCAGCCCGTCGAAAAAGGGTCGCTACGTCGGCGGTCGCTTCGGCTATGCCAACGGCCCGCTGGATGTGGCCGCGTCCTATGCCCAAAGTACCGTTGCCGACGCAGTGGTGGCCGGCCTAGCCTCCGGACGCAAGCTGAAAACTTTCAATCTCGGCGCGTCATATGACTTCGGTCCGCTCAAATTGTTCGGCGAGTACTCACGCGTGAACGACAAACTGGACGCCGCGGTGTTGGCGCCGGGCTTCGGCGCCGTCAACAGGACCGACAATGACAAGTACACCGGTGGTCTCATCGGGGTGACGGTGCCAGTCGGGTCGGGTCTGATCCGTGCGGCCTACTCACGGGTCAAGTTCAAGAACGATGTGCCGCTGGGCTCGCCCAACTTGGACAGTTCGGCCAACAAGATCGCTGTCGGCTACGTGCACAACCTGAGCAAGCGCACCGCGTTGTACGCCACGGTGGCCCGCATTCGTATCAAGGATGGCCAGAACAATCCAGTGATCATGGGAGCAACCACCGGAGGCAGTCCGGCTTTCCTGTCAACCGGCGCTGGCACGACGGGTTTTGCGCCGCGCACCGCGACTGGTTATGACTTCGGTATCCGGCATGCTTTCTGAGCGAGGCTAAAGTAGCCTCGTGCACACATCGACAGCGATCGATCGGGCGGCGGCAATGTGTGCGCCAGCAGGCTCAAGGCTGTGGGCTTTGCACGCAAGCTCGCGGACTTTCCTGTCGGGTATCCGGTCTGGTGGCGCTGCAAATGTCGGCGCCGCTGTGTGCGCTCCTGGAGCCGCTGATCATCGAGATCGACCCCGTTGGTGCCGATGCTCGATTGCAGCCACGCCGATGCGCAACGGCCGCGGTCGTGTGTGATGTGTTGGCGCAGCAAACCCGGTCGGCCCACGTCACGGGCAGCCTGATTCAATCTTCAGCTTGTCCGCCTCAAGCTGGGACTCTCGCTGAACATCTTCTGGTTCCCATGAGTCGCCAGCCTCTGGCTTCATCCATTCTAGATTTCTTCAGCCCGGAAGCGGCACGATCAAAGTCACGCAATGGCGTCGCCCGTGGCCTTGATGTGTTGTTTGGCCATGGAAATCCAAAGCTCAAGCACTGGCTCGCTATCGTCAACTCGTGCGCTCAACCCGTCGTAGATCGCCATCCCTCGGAGAACGCAGAAATTCAGTTTTAGGAAGGTGGATGCCTTCTCCAAATCGCCATCGAGGCCCGCCACCCTTCGAAACATGTCATCGCGCGCGACTGTCCAAGTTGCGAGCAGTGCCTGCAACCGCGCTCTAAGTGGTTCGTCATGGCGCGCGGCCAGCATGAGTTCAATGGCCGCAACATAGTCGGGACGGTTGAATACCTCTCGCCACAAATAACGAAGGGATTGATCAATGGTGGTCTTCCCGCCGTGCCGAGCGAGGAAGGAGGCACGACGTTCCTTCCAGCGGTCCAGCAAGTGTTCGAAGGCACCAGCCAAAACATCCGCTTTCGTCGGAAAGTGGTGCGTCTGCGCGCCCTTGGAAACCATCGCCCTCTGCGCGATCAGCGCTGTCGTGACCCGCTCATAGCCGACCTCGGAAAGCAACTGCAAGGCGGCTTCACAAAGTTTTTGTCGTGTCTCGCCGCTGCGCTCGGCGTGGCTGCGGCGGGGGCGTTTCGGGGGAGAAGGGGCAAGGTCAGTTTTTTTCGCGGTATCCATGGGCGCTCATTGTGGACGTGGCGCTACAAGGCATGCCCAGCCAGGGGCGCAAAACACAGGCTATTTACAAACCGGGCAGTCGGTTTGTATAATCCTGCACCGAATGCCGTCCAGTGTTCCTTCACATTCCAGGAGACGAAATGCCCAAGTTGACGCAAGCCGTTTGGCAGTACCGCCACAGCCAGATGATCCGTTTGATGGACGAACTTGCCGTCGATGCGCTGGTGTTCACCACCGCGGATTTCTTTCAGTTCGCGACCAACTTCCACACCGACGTGCAGCCCTGGGAGCGGCCGATCTTCGCGGTCGTGCCGCGCCAGGGCGAGGGCTTCCTGGTGATGAACGAGCTGTCCACGAACCACATGCGCTTCTCGATGGAAGCCCACAAGGTGTGGATCACGGACGTGACGTTCTATGCCGAGCATCCGATGGTGAGCAACCGCCTGCCGCTCGTGTCGCAGCTCCCCGAGATTCTTGCCGAGCGCCTGAGCCGCGCCGGCCTGCGCCGCTCGCGCATCGCGCTGGATGCCGGCAGCGGCGTGATGGCGGCCGTGCAGCGCCTGCTGCCCGACCTGAACGTGCGCGTCGCCACCGCGGAAGTGCGCAGCCTGCGCTGGCAGAAGCATGCCGAGGAACTGGCCGTCATGCAGGCCATGGCCGGGCTGACGGACTGGCTGCAGGACCGCTACCGCGAAGCGATCAAGCCCGGCCGCCTGGTGCAGGAGATGGACTGCGCCATGGCCAGCCTGTTCGTGCAGGAGGCCGCCGAGCGCTTCCCTGGCGAGCAGTTCGAGGTCGTGCGCTGCTGGACGCTCAGCGGCCCGGCATCGGCCTCGCCGCACGGCGACGGTGCCTCCTGCGGCGCGCGCATCCGCGAAGGCGACGTGCTGGTCAACATCGTGATTCCCCGGCTCAACGGCCTGACGATCGAGAACGAGCGCACCTGGTTCTGCGGGCGCCCCGACGACCAGAAGAAGGCGCTGTGGACGGCCGCGCGCGACGCGACCGATGCGGCCATCGGCGCGGCCGTGACAGGCCGGCCCGTGTGTGCGATCGACGCCGCGGCGCAGGCCGTGATCGAGCGCGCCGGCTTTGCCGACTGCATCCGCCACCGCACGGGCCACGCCATCGGCATCGTGCACCACGAGTACCCGGAGGACATGGCCTTCAGCCAGCGCCCGCTGCGCGACAACGAGGTCTATTCGGCCGAGCCCGGCCTGTACGTCTACGGCGTGGGGGGCTTTCGCATCGACGACACGGTCGTGGTGGGCGCGACGCCGCGTGTGCTCACCGCCACGCCCAAGTCGCTCGACTACGCCACCGTCGGTTGATACCGCTTACACCTTTCGCAACCACCGACCTTGACTTCATCATGACCACCCGTCGCACCATGCTTTCCGCGTTGGCCGTTGCAGCTTCGCTGCTCGCCGCACCCGCCTTCGCGCAGGGCTTTCCTTCCAAGCCGATCAAGGTCGTGGTCCCGCAGCCGGCCGGCTCGGGGCCGGACACGCTGGCGCGCACGCTGGCCGACGTGCTCGCCAAGAGCATCGGGCAGAGCGTCGTGGTGGAGAACCGCCCCGGCGCCAACGGCACGCTGGCCGCGGCCTATGTGCTCTCGCAGCCTGCGGACGGCTACACACTGTTCCTGGCCGGCGTCTCGAACATGTCGTGGAACCCACACCTGTACAAGTCGCTGGGGCACCAGCCGGCCCGCGACTTCACCGGTGTCGCCGTCATTGCCAACACGCCGTTCGTGACCGTCGTGGCGCCGAGCCTGGGCGTGAAAACACTGCCCGACCTCATCAAGATGGCCAAGGCCGAGCCGCAGCGGCTCAGCTTTGCATCCGCCGGCATCGGCAACTCCACGCACCTCGCGAGCGAGCTGCTGAAGTCGCGCACCGGCATCCAGATGCAGCACGTGCCCATCAGCGGCGCCGGTGGCCCCAACGCGCTGACCAGCGTGATGGCGGGCGACACGCCGGTGATGACGACCGTCCCCGTCGGCGTCGTGCCGCTGGTCAAGAGCGGCAAGCTGGTGCCGCTGGCGGTGACCGGCGAGCGGCGACTGCCGCAACTGCCCGACGTGCCCACGTTCAAGGAGCTGGGCATCGACATGGAAGTGCCCGGCTGGTACTCCCTGGTGGCGCGCGCAGGCGCACCCGGCGACGCGGTCGCGCGGCTCAACGCCGAGATCAACAAGGCCCTGGACACGCCCGAGATGAAGGAACGCCTGGCCGGCCAGATGCTGATCGCGGTCAAGTCGACGCCGGCCGATGTCCTGAAGTTCACGCAGCGCGAGTCGGCCGCCTGGGGGCCCATCATCGACCGTCTCGGCATTGCGCAATGAGAGCCATGGACCCGCTTGCCTTGTCCGGGCCGCATGAGCAGGCTTTCGAGGCCCTGGACCACGCGCTGCGACGGTTTCCAGGGCACAAACTGTTTACCGTCCTGGAGATCGACTGGTCCCGAAACGAAAACCGTCGTGTGTACTCGAGCGAGCCGGCTATGTATCCATGTGGAGGAGCAAAGCCGCTGAGACCCGACAGCGAGTTCTTCCAGAAATTGATCGCCAATGGCGAAGCGCGTTTCTGCGATGACCGACAAGCCTGTCGTCACGCGTTCCCCGACTACGCCCTCATCGAGGCGTTGGGATGCGAATCCGCCGTCAACGTGCCGATTCGCCATGGTGGCTCCACCATCGGCTCTCTGAATTTGCTTCATCAGGCAGGGTGGTATCGGCCCGAGATGATTTCTGCGCTGATGCCCTTCGCCGACCTTGCCGCCACCGTGCTTCTTCGAAACCATCCATCGAAATCCAAATGATGATCTCTCTTCGACGCTCCAGGCTGGCCGCCGTAGTCGCTCTCAGCATAGCGCTCGTCGCGCCCGCGGTGAATGCGAGCGGTGCTGGCTATCCCAGCAAGCCGATCACGATCGTATACCCGTACGCGAGTGGTGGCGCCTCGGATGCTCTGGCCCGACAGATCGGCGAGATCATCACCCAGGCGCTCGGCCAGCCCGTCATAGTGGATGCGAAACCGGGTGCAGGGGGATCGACTGCACTCGAATTGGTGACGCGCGCGCCTGCCGACGGGTATACGCTCGTTCTGACTGCAAGTGGAACCATGGCGGTCAACCCACACATCTACAAGCTCAAGTACAAGCCTGTCGACGATCTCGCATCCATCACGATCCTTGCAGACATTCCATTCGTCGTCGTGACGACGCCCTCATTCCCAACTCGCAATCTCAAGGAGTTCCTCGCATACGCCAAGACGAACCCCGAAAAAGTCTCTTTTGCCAACGCAGGCATGGGGACCCAGGCTCACCTGACCCAGATGATGTTCATGAAGGCAGCAGGCATCACTGCGAACGTCGTGGCCTACAGAGGCGGAACGCCCGCGACGACCGATCTTCTGGGCGGACACGTCGATGCGATGATTGACAACGCGGCGGCTCAGGTCGGGAACGTACGTGCAGGCAAAGTGCGGGCGCTCTTCGTGACCACGCGGGAGCGCAGTCCGTCGCTTCCCAATGTGCCGACGGCCGAGGAAGCAGGTCTGCCAGGCTTCGTGACATCGGGTTGGTTTGGCTTGGCTGCGCCCAAAGGGACCCCGCAAGCCATCATCGACAGACTCAACACAGTCATCGTTCAAGGCATGGCGCAGCCGGAAGTTCGCAAAAAACTACGGGATGCTGGTTGGACACCTGTTGGCAGTTCACCAGCCGATGCCACTTCCCGCGCGCGCGCGGACCTTGCGCGATTCGGGGCTCTCGCACAGCAAATTGAACTGAAAAGAGATTGATTGACGGTTGCCCCACCCAGTGAAACATCCATGCGGTTTTCCGAAAATGGATGGAGCTGACGATGGGGCTTCTGCCGCACGCAGAGATCAGCGACGCTCGATAGCCAGGCCTTTGGTAGGTGTGTGGCGTTTTACCTGTCTGCCTGCTCCAGGCTGGTTGCGGTGAGTCGGCGCGGTCCGCTGAATGACTGTCGTGCGCCGCCATCGAGCCATCCGGCAGCGCATCGATCCGCCTCACTGCCGCAGCAAGGAAGACGGATCTGCGCCGCTCAAGCGACGCTCGCTCAAATTTCCGTCTGCTCTGAAATCTCCAGGGCGTCATCCACCTCGATGCCCAGGTATCTGACGGTCGACTCAAGCTTGGAGTGGCCGAGCAGCAACTGCACCGCGCGGAGGTTCCTCGTCCGCCGGTAGATCAGCGTCGCCTTCGTCCGCCGCATCGAGTGCGTTCCGTAGTCGGCAGCATCCAAGCCAAGTTCTCTGACCCAACCACCAAGAATCCGGGCGTACTGCCGGGTGCCGAGGTGCGGCGAGTCGTGCATTCGGCTCGGGAACAGGAAGTCGTCCGATCGCAGTCCGGTGCACCGGATCCACGCCTGCACAGCCTCGCGGGTTCCGGGCGTGAGTTCGAACTGCACCGGACGCTGTGTCTTGTGCTGCATCACGGTTGCCCGTGGGGCAACTTGCTCTCCATGGCAGACGTCCCTGACCTTCAGGCTGACAAGATCGCAGCCTCGCAGCTTGCTGTCCAAGCCCAAGTTGAAGAGGGCGAGTTCGCGCACTCGGCACGCCAGTTGCAGCCGCACCCGCAGCGCCCAAATATCCTTCAGTTTGAAGGGCACCTTCTGGCCGACGATCTTCCCCTTGTTCCAGGGCGCACGGCAGGTTGCAGTGTTTGCTGATCCCATGATGGTCTCCCATCGAGTTGAGGGAACCTCAGCATGCGCGAGTAGGACTGAAGCTGTCCTCGATTCCACGCCTGCTTTGTTGAATTTGAAGTCCCAGTTTGACCTACGGCAGCAAGGGGCACAATCGGCCAAGAGCAGACCTTCCATGACAGCACCCAGTCCACCGTTCATGATGTTGAGTCCCTTGTTGTTGGACGCGTTGAGGGCTTGCCAGTACAGCCCAACGGCGACCTGCAGTTACGACTTGATGGCAGGCGGTCTGATCTGGGATGACGAGCTACCTCCGAGGACGGAATACGACCTCAACTTGCGGGCGTCGGTGCACCTTCGCAAGGTGATTGCCTATCGAGCATCACTCATGCTGAACGAGCCGAGGACCGACCTGGAGGAAGACTGGATCGAGTTGATGCGCCTTCTTCCTGCGTGGCCCGGCTTCAGACCCGAGCGAGTTGCCGGTGAAGTACAACGTCTTTTGAAGGTGCACAAATACAAAGAGTCAAGGGCGATTCGGCAGCTCGAGAAAGATGGGTTTTGACTTTCTCTTATAGATCGTCTTGGTGTTCACTGTGGGCGAAGGCGTCGACGACACTGTGGCAGGATGCGGGCAAAAGCGGCCGGTCGGCAGAGCCGCAGAATTCCGGAGATAGCTGACGTTCGCGGCGGGTACACAACGATTTTTTACAGAGTCAGGGACGCCTGGCCTGAAGCGTGTGCACACAAACCCGCAGCTATGAAAAATCGGAAGGCACCGGACACGCGAGTTCGCCGAACACCTTGGGAAAAGTAACGAATGCATATAAGAAGCGGATTGTTTTTTCTCGCCATCACCTTTGTGGTGGTTGGGTGCTCCACCCCAACCACGGCTCCTCAGCCGAAGACCTCCAGTTTTGGAAGCCTTGCAAGCTACCCTGTGCCCAAAGGCGAAGGCAGCGGGCCGGAGTTGGAGTACTGTTTCTCCTATTCCAAGCGGATGTGGGAACTGACAAGCCTCGTCCGAGAGAAGCAGATAAGCCTTCAGAAGGCACAGGAGGTCACGAGGGCGTCACTCGGTAGTCAGGCGATTGAGGAGGATTTGGCCGACCTCGGGAGCTTTGCGACCGGAAGTTCCGTGACCCCTGAGCAAATGGCTGGGGAGCGATTCATTCGATGCTCCAAGACCCTTCGCCTTCCAGTGGAGGCTCGGCATCTAACTATTGCTCAATCTTGCTTCGGGCTTCTTAGATTGCCTCGATATGTGTACGGCTTAAAAGCTGGTGGGCAGACTGCCGCACAGGTGAAGACGGCTTTGCTGGCGGCGAATCCACCAGCCGCTGCAAAACTCATTGGGTCGACCATCGATGATGTGTACGCGACGCCAAGCGTTGATGGATTCAACGCTTTGAATCGAACAGTGTTCTTGTCATGCATAGCTGCAGGTGGAAGCCCGTCAGTGGGGCAACGCTAGATTGTGGCGCGATGCGAATGGTGCGCGACCGGCCATAACCGGACGCTCGTCGTAGCGACGAAGACAACAAGGACACTCCGTGAAAAGAATCTTTTCCGCCGCCGACTCTGCGACCGGCTCGTATCTGCCGCAGTGTCTCACTCTTGGTGCATCCGTGGCCGCTGGGTTACTTGCGATCGGTGCAGATAGTGCTTGGGCGCAATCTTCCGAGTTGTCAAGAAATGCAGCGCAGGGCAGTACGAGCACGATCGAATATGCGAGCGTCAATGAAGCCATGCAAGCCCTCAAGCGATTGCCGGGTTCCTCAATGACGCTCACCAAGCCAGACGGCTGGACCATCATTAAAGAGCCGAACCCAACATACACGCAATGGTCATTCGTACCTGCCGGCCACTACGCGCATCCGGCGGTGGTCCGTCGGGCAATTAGGGTCGCCGAAAACGGTGATGTATCCATCGAAACGACTGCCCTGTGTGAAGCGCAGCAACTCGCTTGCGACAAGCTGATCAGCGAGTTTCGGCAGCTCAATACGCGTGCTAAACAGTCCGTACAACAGCGCTTGCAAGATCCTGCCGCTCGTTAGCTCGACTATTCGCTGCCGTCGGGCGAGCAAACGAGAGCACACGACTGTTTGGTACAAATTGCTGTGGCAACATTCGGCCGAGGTTGTGTGAAAACACTTTGTTGAACGCTTCGCTCCAAATAAAATCTGCCAACCCGTCAGAGCGAGGTGGCGCATGAAGCGATTCATCGAAGGCGAAGACCGACAGCAGGTCGCGTTGTTGCCGGAATGTCTTGATGACTATATCGGCGAAGACAACCCGGTGCGCGTTGTCGACGTCTTTGTCGAGGAACTGGATCTTCAGGCACTCGGCTTCAAAGGCGCAGACCCCGCTGCCACCGGTCGGCCTGCATACCACCCGGCGGTGCTGCTCAAGCTCTACATCTACGGCTACCTGAACCGCATCCAGTCCAGCCGGCGTCTGGAGCGCGAGGCCCAGCGCAACGTCGAACTAATGTGGCTCACTGGCCGGCTTGCCCCGGACTTCAAGACCATTGCCGACTTCCGTCACGACAATGGGGCGGGCATCCGCAACGCCTGCAAGTGCTTCGTCGGCATGTGCCGGGAGCTCAAGCTGTTCACGCAGGCCATCGTGGCCATCGATGGCAGCAAATTCAAGGCGGTCAACAGCCGGGACCGCAACGTCACGCCAGCCAAGATCGATGCGCGCCAGCGGCAGATCGAGCAGAGCATCCAGCGCTACCTCGACGCACTGGAGACCGCCGACCGCACGCAGCCCGCGCAGGTCGAGGCCAAGTCCGAACGGCTGCAGGACAAGATCAAGAGATTGCGCGAACAGATGCGCCAGCTCGAAGAGACCAAGGAACAGCTGAAGCACGAACCCGATGGTCAGCGCTCCACCACCGATCCCGATTCACGCTCGATGAACTCGCAGGCCAAGGGCTCGGGCCTGGTGGGCTACAACGTACAAGCGGCAGTTGATGCCAAGCACCATCTGATCATTGCCCACGAGGTAACGAACACCGGCAATGACCGAGCCCAGCTGAGCAAGATGGCGCAGGCCGCGCGCGAGGCGATGGGTAAAAGCAGGGTGCGCGTCTTCGCTGACCGCGGGTACTTCAACGGCACTGAGCTCAAGGCCTGTGAAGACGTTGGCATCACAACCTTCGTGCCCAAGCCGATGACCTCGGGCGCCAAGGCCCAGGGGCGCTTCGACAAGAGCGACTTCATCTATATCGCGAAAGATGACGAGTATCAGTGTCCTGCAGGACCACGACTGCGGTGGCATCAGACCACCACGGAACGGGAGATGAACCTGCGGGCTTACTGGACGTCGGTCTGCCCGCAGTGCCCCCTCAAGGCGCAATGCACCACTGGCAAAGAACGACGCGTGAAGCGTTGGGAGCACGAAGCGGTGCTGGAGCGCGTTCAGCAACGGCTTGATCGCAAGCCCGATGCCATGACGCTGCGACGAAGTACCGTGGAGCATGTGTTCGGTACGCTGAAGCACTGGATGGGATCGACCCACTTCCTCACCAAGACATTGGCGCATGTGAGCACCGAAATGAGCCTGCACGTGCTGGCCTACAACCTCAAGCGAGTGATGAACATACTGGGGATCGCGAGAACAATGAGGGCGATGCAGTTGGCAAGGGCGTGAGCCCTTTTAGTCGCGCTCGCGGCGCAGCGCGGCCAGTGCCTGCATCACTGACTTCGCCGCCGAGTTCCGCGTCTGCAGCTCGCCAGCTTGCATCTGAGTTCGGCATACTCGCACGTCGAGTGCGTTTCCACACAACCTCGGCCAATTCCGGACCTTCGCCAGCACGCGCCATTTGTAAGCGGACGACGTGCTCCGTTCCCTGATATCCGCGCTCAACATGAACGATTGCCGAACCTTCGGAAACTCGATGCACCATCTGATGGCTGCAGCGGCCATACCGGGCGTGGCCTTGGCCACGGTCGAAGATGGGAAGGTTGAGGTCACGCCAATGGGCGTGGCGGAACTTGACGTCGAGCGGCCAGTCGTCGAAACGACGGTTTTTGATGTCGCCTCGTTGAGCAAGCCTGTCGCCGCATACATTGCGCTTCAGCTCGTGGATGGCGGTACTCTCGACCTCGACGAACCCCTGTCCAGAATGGTCCAGAAAGGCGTTCCTCCACAGCTCGCCTCGTCACCCATCACAGCCCGCCATGTTTTGACGCACACCTCAGGTCTGCCGAACCTTCGGGGCGACGAGCCGCTGCGGACCCACTTTCCGCCAGGAAGTCGGTTCAGCTATTCCAGCGTCGGCTTTACCTTCCTTCAAATGGCACTCGAGGCCGCCTCAACCGAGCCGTTGGAGGCGCTTGCACAACGCCTGGTGTTCGACCCGCTGGGGATGCAATCGTCCAGCTTCCAATGGCGTGACCGCTTCAACGAGGACTTTGCGATGCCTCATGAGGGTGACAAGCAGCTTGAAAAGCATCGCCCGGCTGCCGCTCATGCCTCCTATTCCCTTCAGACGACGGCTGGCGACTACGCAAAGTTCATGGTCGCTGTTCTCGATGGCTCGTCGTTGAGAGAGATGACACGCCAAAGATGGTTGACGCCCGCTGTGATGGTGCCGCGAGGGTACGCCATCCATCTAATGGACAGTCCCCCCGAGACTGAACGAGACATCGGTTGGGGTCTCGGGTGGGGAATTGAAGCAACTGACGGCGCATTTTTCCAGTGGGGAAAGATGGACGGCATCAGGGCCTTCGCAATGGGCAATCCGATAACTCAGTCAGCCGTTGTCCTGCTGACCAACAGCAACCGCGGCCTTCGCTTGATGGATGCGGCGGCGGAAGCTACCCTGCCGGGCGAACATCCTGCCTTCAGGTGGCTGCGAGCGTGTGTCACAGAGTGAACCCGCTCAACTGCCGCCTACGGCCAACACAGGACATTCGCAGCGCGTCTCTAATTTCTGAACATGCAGCTGAAGCACCTCACCATCGAACGCATCGAGCGGCCTTTTGCAGACGACGAAGAGGCCGATGTAACTCTCTCCAGCAAAGAGAGCACGGTGGTCGCCTTCTGCCACCCATGCGCCTATGTCGCCGGCCAGCTCATCCCGAATCTGCTGCGCCCTTTCGGGGTTACCGAACTGCGTGCTCCATATCTTGAGGATTGGCCTGCAGACGAAAAGGCTCGGCTCAGCGCTGAGCGACTTGAGCAGTACGGGCAGTCCGGATACCGCGGATGCGGCAGAGTTATCGACCGAACCGCTGGACTTGTCGGAGTCCTCGGCTTCGTCCTCGATTTCGGTGACCTACCGGCTGCGGATGTGGTCGAATTTCAGTTCGACCGACTCGACCTGTGGTGAGCTGCCGAAGGCTACGCGGCGGTGTGCGGGAAAGCCTACAGTCGGCCATAACCAGTCACTCATCATGTCGGCCCAATTCCGCGTCATCGCTTCCGAACTCATACCACTACGCGAGAGCCGTTCGTCTCTGGCAGCGACGTTGGACTGTCCCTACGTTGTGCTGGCAAACGCGGTCTCGACATTGCCGATGCCTCGACTGCGGCCTCATCGAGACGCCGCCCGCCTGCGTGTGGAACTGACGTTGCCAAATGGCTCAGTTACCCAGCATTTCGCATCCGTGGCAGCCGTCACGCCCATGGACGCGCCGGCCGCGATAACATTTGTCGGGCTTGCGGTTGCCGAGGTTCCCGTGGGTTCAAGCGTCAGACTGTTGCAGTTCGAGACTCAACCTCGGTAGCCGGATTCGGCCAAGACCGGTCGTACGCCTTCAACCCTCAATCACACTCAAGCATGCTCACAGACATCCTGATTGCATCGACGACCGACGCCCGTGAGGTTCTTTCAGCTGTACCTGGAAGTTGGCCGCGTTTGCAGTTCAATTCATTGGACAACGTGGCGCTGGCTGGCCTTTGGGGCGCTCTTGGGGCGACAACTGAAGCCGCGGAGTTTGAAGGTGAAAAGCACTTGCTCGCTTATGCACCGGAGCGTTGGGTGTTTCAATTTCCGCAGGATTTTGTGCGTAGGTTGTCTTCGCTTCAGCCAGAAGGCATCAAGGACGTAGCCGCAGCATGGGCCCAGCACGAGGAGATTGCTCGAATGGGCGTAAGTGGCCCCGCAATCGAACCCGTCGTGGAAGCGGTCAGCGGATTCGCGAAGCAGGCAGAAAATGGGAACAAGAGCCTGCTCTTGTTCATGTCGCTGTAGCGCGCGACAGCCGCAGTCGGCCAGAACCGGTCACTCAGGCTGTTCGTCAAAATCCACCAAACGTAGAATCCCATCAGAAAAAAAATGACATTGCTCCATCGCGTATCGATCTCGATTATTGCGCTGCTGATCTGCACCGCCGCCATCAGTCAAGAAGCGCGGATTGCCAAAGCCGAGGCGATAGTCGACGTGTTCCAGGCGATGGATGCCCGGCAGATCGTTAAGATCGTGGCCGAAGATCTCATACGTCAAAGTGGGGACTATCAGTTCCGTGCGCAATACGAAGAATTCCTTTCGGACGTCGCTAAATCTCCAGAGTACCGAGCGGCCAAGGCTTCGGCGTATGCCCGGGTCTTCACCGAAGACGAGTTGGATGGCATATTGACCCTTGCCAAAAACCCGGTCTTCCAGATGTACCAAGAGAGAAGTGGGGAGCTACAAAAGGAATCGCGCTTGGCATTGGCGAGCGTTCTCCGGCCAAAGGCGATGGAATTCGCAAGGAAGATCGAAGTGCTCAAGGCCGCGGGCTCCAAGCGCTAAGGGTTGGTGTAAGTTGAGCCGTTTTCCTCCAGCTGGAGACGGCCAAGAGCAGACCTCCAAAGCGGCGGACAAGCGGACGCTCTACCCGGCCGTATTGGCCGCCTGGCGCGTTGCAGGAATGACCGGCAGCAGCAGGAACGATGCGTGCCCCTCGCCACCCGTGTGCAGCGTCGTCTGCCCCGCGAAGCGTTCGGCGGTGTGATCGTCGGGATGGTCGTGCAGCAGCACGGAGCAGCCGCGCATTTCCTTGCCGTAGATCTGCGGATGTGGGCCGGGCAGGTCGTGCTCGAAGTCCGAGCTGCCCACCGTCAGCACCAGCCGATAGCCCTTGCGGAAGACAAAGCACAGCGGCCAGATTTCCACCTGCAGTTCGTACACGCTGCCCGGCTCCAGCACTTCGACGGTTTCGTGCGCGTGCACCGGCCGGTACGGCTTGGATGCCTGCGGATCGAGCTTGCGATGCGACGCGCGCAGCCAGCCTTGCGCCAAGGGTGCGCGGGGGTCCACCGCGCCCACGATGAGATGTTCCTTGCCGTCGGGCGCGAATGCGCGCACGGTCAGGAACAGGTCCGCGTCCCGCGCGGTCGTAGAGATATGGAGCGTGGCGGCCAGCGGGCCGGTCATTTCCACGTCGTGCTCGAAGGGCGCGGTGCTGAAGCTCACCGTGCCCTTCATCCCGTCGAACGCAGCATGCGATGCTGTGGATGCGGGCGCGGGCTGCAAGGCCCGCTGATCGGCATCCAGATACAGCCGCGTCCACTCGGTGCGGGCCAAGGGCCATTCGTGCTCGGCGCGCTCGACGAACCTGTCGACATGCCGAATCTGGAGCTTCAGCGGAGGCTCGCGGTCCCAGCCATTGTCTTCGCCCTTGAGGAAGTGGTCGAAGAACCGCTTCTGCAGCGCAACGCCGTAGTCCGTATAGAACTCGGTCCAGTGCTCCAGGCCATGCAGTTCGAGCCACTTCTGCGCCGAACCCGCGCCCAGGTAGCCTTCGACGTTGCCGCGCAGGTGCAGGCCGTGGCCGCCCCAGTTGCCGCAAGAGAGCACCGGCACTTCGATCGCAGCCAGGTCCGCGCGGCGCCCTTCGTAGTAGCTGTCCGTGATGCGTTCCGAGCGCAGGTGCAGGGCCGAGATGTCGACACGGCTGGCGCGCATCTCTTCGTCGCTGAGCTCCGCGGGGCCGGAGATCGGCACGCCTGTGTTGGGGTTGATGCGGCCCCGCGTGCCCAGGCCGTGCTGCACGTTTTCCACCTGTTGCGGATACCAGACCTTCATGAAGGTGTTGAGGATGCCGCCGTGCCTGCAGGCATCCCGGTAGTAGTCCGAGAAGCCTTCGAAAGGACAGATGGCTGCGAGATGCGCAGGCCGCGTGGCCGCCACCATCCACTGGGTGGCGGCGTAGTACGACACGCCGGCCAGGCCGATCTTTCCGTTGCTCCAGGGCTGACCGGCCGCCCACTCGATGCAATCGTGAAAGTCTTTTGCCTCGCGTGGAGAGAAGGGGTCGATCACACCGGGTGAGCGGCCCGCACCGCGTGAATCCACGCGGATGCAGATGTAGCCCAGCGGCACCCAGCGCTCGGGGTCTGCCGTTTCCCAGTTCGCATAGCGGCCGGAGCTTCCTTTCAGGATTTCCGGGTGCGCCGCGACTAGCGAGTGCCACTGGACTGGATAACCGTCCTGGAACGGAAGCCCTTTCGCATAGGGCCCATAGGACATGAGCACGGGGTGACGCCCTTCGCCTGCCGGCCGAAAGACGTCCGCGCGAACGACCGACCCGTCGTCCATGGGGATCTCGACATCCCAATCGATTTGCATGACTGCTCCTTGCGTGATGGTCTGCGGATCATATTTAACGCAAGTCAACTTGCATTAGTGGTTTCCCTGTTAAAGCAAGTGGACATGCGTTAACAGGCGCCTTTCTTTTCACTACCATCGGCAACCATGAAGAAACAGCCAGAAGACGTGCCGGAGCCGCGGCGCCGCACCGGCGGCCGCAGCGCGCGTGTGCACACCGCGGTGCTCGGGGCCACGATGGACGAGCTGAAGGAGCACGGTTACGACGGTTTTTCCGTCGCCGCGGTCGCCGCGCGCTCGGGCGTGCACGAGACCTCGATCTACCGTCGCTGGAAGTCACGCGATGGCCTGATCCTCGAGGCCACATTCGCGCTGTTCGCGCAGGACATCCCCATTCCGGATCGCGGGAGCCTGCGCGAAGACCTGGTCAACCTGCTGTCGGGTGCCGTGCGGCAGATCAGCAGCCCGATCGGCTGGGCCGCCACGCAGTTCGCGATGGCGTTGCCGCGCGAGAGCGAGATGACGCAAGAGGTGCGGCAACTGTGGGCCAAGCGCTTCGCCTCGGTGCGCGAGGTGTTCGACCGTGCCAGCGTGCGAGGGGAATGGCCCGCTGGCAAGAACTCGCAAGACATCATCGAAAGCCTCGTCGGTGCCATATATCTGCGCGTCCTGCATCTGCGGGAACCCGTCACCGCCATGCATCTGAAGCGGCTCGTGGATGCGGTTCTTCCTGCCACCTGTAAGTGACCCTGCGCCCGAATCGGGAGCATTCAGAAGTAGAGATCTGCGGTTTCTGGCCCTATCTGGTCGCTGACTCGGCGCGAAGGTCCGGAAGCGATGATGCTCACGCGCGAGGTGGGCATGGGGTGCAGAAAATGACCTCGCAGGATCGAGGAAATCTCACCATAACGAACGACTGGTTTGTAGAGAAGCGAGAGACCGCTCAGGGCCCCGTCGCAACGGCAGTGAGACCGGCTACAGTCGGCCGAGGCTGTGTGAAAACGCACGCTGTCGTGCCGGTGGCCCGAAAGGCGACCTCTCAGATCGCGTCAGGATCGACGATCGAGGCTCAGGGAATGGTCGGGCTACCCACGAAAACACGACCGTCGCACGTTTCCACACAGCCTCGGCCAGAAGCAGTCAAACTGGGCTGCTGCCGGTTTCAAAGACACCTTGTTAAGGTGGAAGATGAAACCGGAGGTGGTTTATGGGAACGAGAAGGCAATTCAGCCGAGAGTTCAAGCTTGAGGCAGTCAAGCTGGTGAA
>Ga0160430_100054_pt1 | contig 122739 bp, 93 predicted proteins | sample HID1971I_E0MG_FD_108274 | JGI IMG/M metagenome (GOLD analysis project Ga0160430, IMG submission 108274) | Enriched millipede-associated microbial communities from UW Madison campus, WI, USA - HID1971I_E0 MG | ecosystem: Host-associated > Arthropoda: Insects > Digestive system > Unclassified ...
CTGAAGTCCGAGCTGCGCAAGGCTGGCTTCATGACCCGTGACGCCCGTGAAGTCGAGCGTAAGAAGGTCGGCCTGCACAAGGCACGTCGCGCCACCCAGTTCTCCAAGCGCTGATCCATCGCGTCTGGAAAGCAAAAGCCCGGCTTCGGCCGGGCTTTTGTCGTTTCAGCGGGGCAGGTCACGGTTACACCGCCCCCGGCTCACCCTTGGCCTTGCTGCGCGGCCAGTACCCGCCGCCGCGCTTGGGTGCCGGCGCGCGCTTGCGCGGGCGGTCATGGCCCGCCGCGTGCCCCGGCATCCAGGCCTCCTGGGCGGACTTGGGCATCGACTCCACGCCGGTGCCGGCCACGCCCCGGGCCAACGGCGCCAAGTGACGCAGCGCCCGCGCATAGACCCCGCGCTTGAACATCACCACGTGCTCGACCGGATACCAGAAATCCACCCAGCGCCACTGGTCGAACTCGGGGCTGTCGGTATGGTCCAGCTTCACGTGCGATTCGTCGCCCGACAGGCGCAGCAGGAACCAGACCTGCTTCTGTCCGATGCAGACCTGCTTTTCATTGCGACGGATGGCACGGGCGGGCAGGCGATAGCGCAGCCAGCCCGGTGTCGCACCCAGCACTTCGACGTGCTCTGGCAACAGCCCGGTTTCTTCATGCAACTCGCGATACATGGCTTCGACAGGCGTCTCGTCGGTGTTCATGCCACCCTGCGGGAACTGCCAGCCATCCCGGCGCACACGTCGTGCCCAGAACACCTGCCCGTCCTGCCGCATCAGCACGATGCCGACGTTCGGTCGATAGCCGTCCGGATCGATCACGATGCGGACTCCTAGAAAAATCTACTGGTCAGGACTGTGACACGCCCGCTGCCCACTCACAAGCGCGGTGAAAAGGTGTTGACAGATTCCGTTTACATGTCCAGAATTGCCGGCTCACTAAGGCTATGTAGCTCAGCCGGTTAGAGCACAGCACTCATAATGCTGGGGTCGGTGGTTCGAGTCCACCCATAGCCACCAAGTCCGCTTGGTTTTCCAGTGAGAAAGTGCAACAATTGCACGCACGTTTTGCCCCGTCGCCAAGCGGTAAGGCACCTGACTCTGACTCAGGCATTCGGTGGTTCGAATCCATCCGGGGCAGCCAAATACGAAAGAGACCGATCGAAAGATCGGTCTTTTTTTTTGCTCCGCGCCGGGCCGGCTGAACGGGCACGCTGAACCGTATCGAGAATGATTCAGTTGCGAAATTGACAACCATTCTCGTTTCGATTGGAATACGCACAGGCCGATCCGGGCCTGCCTGCCGAGTCCGCACGTGTACGTCTGCATCTGTAACGGGGTAACCGACCACCAGATCCGCGAAGCCGCCCAGAGCGGTGTCGCCAGCGTGTCCGAGCTGACCATGCGCACCGGCTGCGGCGCCACCTGCGGTTCCTGCCTGGACATGGCGGCCGACCTGCTGGCCAAGGCCCGCAACACCCACGACCTGCCGTTGCCTGTCCTGGGGTTGGCGCAGGTCGCCTGAGGTTCTACTGCATGTACAGGCGTTCGAAGGTGGATGGAAGGTCCGCCAGCTCACGCTTCAGGTAATCCACGCGGCCTATTGATTCCAGCCAGGCCAGGAATACTTCGTCGGTAACGCACGTGCGAACCTCATCGAGCAGGTGCGTACGGACCTGCTGTGGCAGCCAGTCGGCGATGGGGATGGTCTCGCCGCTTTCGGTTGTGGTCGAGGGTCGCAGGAGATGTGACCAGCCCCACGTGATCGCGGGATAGGCATCAAATTGCAGTTCAGACGGAGCGCGCTTCAGGCCGGTAAGCAGGTCGTGGGCGCCGATCAGCCACACGATCATCTGTGCCCGCCAATGCGGCGACTCGATGGCCAGTACGGAGCGGAACCAGCTCCTCACCTGCGATGGGGGCAGATACTTCGCGCACAGCAACAGGCATGCGCTGAGGTCGCCGCTGGCGTCCCACCACCGCCACACCTGGTTCGGGTTCCGATTCGAGCGATGCAGCAGCTGCCCGACCACGATGTCGCCCTGCTGCCAACAGCGCGGTTCCATCAGGCTGCGTCCGAGCGTCGCAAGGATATCCTGCTGGAACCCCGGATACACGGAGTCCGTGGTGCCGTCGGGGTAATGCGCCATGAACCCGGTGACCAGAAGCTCTGTCAGTGTCTCGCCCACCCATTCGCGGCCATCGGGCACGCGCTGTGCAAGCAGGTAGTGGAACCAGTTGCGCCACTCCTGCCGCTGGCCGAACGACACGACGCCCGACGCGATCTCTGCGAGTGGCGCCAGGATGTCGCGGGCCGGCAGTGCGTCCAGGTCGCCCATCAGCTCAGGGAAGTGGCGGCGATCATCTCCCATGAACCAGGCCTCGCCCATGGGAGTCTTCGGCATGGGGTAATGGTCACGAAGCCGAGCGAGCGCCGCAGGGTCGATGCCTGTACCCGGTCGCCACACGTATCCTTTGTTCATGCGCCTTCCATCCGGTGGATTTCACGTTACGTGAATAAAACGACTTCTGGCGGGATTGCGCAACTAAGGTTGATTCGCGTTCCTTCATCGGTCAGCGCAACGCGCTACAGTGCCGGCGTTTTCACGCTGCAGGAGCACGCTCATGAAAGGCGACACGAAGGTCATCGAATTCCTCAACAAGGTCCTCTACAACGAGCTGACCGCGATCAACCAGTACTTCCTGCATGCCAAGATGCTGAAGAACTGGGGTCTGAAGGAACTGGCCGACCACGAGTACAAGGAATCGATCGAGGAGATGAAGCACGCTGACGTGCTCTCCGATCGCATCCTGTTCCTTGAAGGCCTGCCGAACTTCCAGGCGCTGGGCAAGCTGCGCATCGGCGAAAACCCCACCGAGATCCTGCAGTGCGACCTGGCGCTGGAGCGCGAAGGCACCGTCACCCTGCGCGAAGCGGTGGCTTATGCCGATTCGGTCGGCGATTACGTCAGTCGCCAGCTGTTCGTGAAGATCCTCGACAACGAGGAAGAGCATATCGACTGGCTGGAAACCCAGCTGGAGCTGATCGAGCGCATCGGCGAGCCGAACTACCTGCTTACCAAGCTGGAAGACTGATTCAGCGCGCGGCCGTGGCGGGGATGCTGGCCTGGTAGCCGGCCAGCGCCAGCCGTGCACGCGCGTATTCGGCAATCAGCAGCGCCACGGCCACGGCCGGGCGCTCCAGCGTGCCGGCGCGGGCGTCGTGTTCAATCCGACGTGCCGCCACCGACAACGCCATCGCCCCCACGTTCGCACTGGCCGACTTCAGGCTGTGCGCCAGCGCGCGCAGTGTTTCCAGGTCGGCGGCCACCGACGCGTCCTGCAGCTGCCGGATCAAGGGCGGGGTGTCTTCCAGGAACACGGAGATGATGGTGGCGGTCTCCGCACCAATCACTTCCTGCAGCTCATCCAGCACACCGCTGTCGAGCACCCCGGGCGAGACGTCGTCATTGCCGTTGTCTGCAACCAGCGGCGGCAGCGGCGGCGGCAATGGGGTGGGTGTATTGCGCGCTTCGGCGGCGTTGTCTTCCATCGTGAGCTGCCAGCGCAGCAGGCACGCCTGCAACGACTCGCGGTTGACCGGCTTGGACAGGTAATCGTCCATGCCCGCCTGCAGGCAGCGCTCGCGGTCGCCGGCCATCGCGTTGGCGGTCATCGCCACGATCGGCAGCCGGGTGCGGCCTTCCGCCGCTTCCTGCTCACGCCAGCGCCGGGTGGCGCTGTAGCCATCCAGGACCGGCATCTGGCAATCCATCAGCACCAGGTCGAAGGTGCGGGTCTGCAGCTGCTGCAGGCCCTGTTCGCCATCGGTGGCGGTGGTGACGGTGCAGCCCAGCACCTGCAGCAGGCGCTGGGCGACCAGCAGGTTGACGCTGTTGTCTTCCACCAGCAGCAGGCGCAGGCCCAGCTGCGGCGCGTCCACCGGACCGCTGTAGGGCTCCACGCTGGCCAGCAGGGGGGCCGGGCGCGCACTGGCCACTGCCGGGCGCAGCACCGCATGCAGGTCCACGTCACCGGCCTCGCGGGGCAACACGCAGGTGTTCTCGCGCAGCAGCGCGGCCAGCTGCTCGTCGCCCTGCAGCCAGAGCAGGCGCGGAGTGGGCGTGCGGGCATCGTGCAGCACCGCGCGGTGCAGGGCGGTGGCGCCGTGGCGCAGTGCATGGGTGTCGGCGATCACCCAGGCAAGGTCCGGCTCGATCCCCGGGCGTACCGGCGCGCGCAGGATGTCCAGCGCGGCGGATGCGCTGTCTACCGTGTGCAGGCGGATGTCGTGGTGCTGCAGCACGCGCTGCAGGCGCTGCACCAACAGCGGGTCTTCGCTGACCAGCAGGGCGCGCGTGGTGAGCGGCGCGGCCGGCAGGTCGCCGACGACCTTCAGCAGCGGAATCTCGAACCAGAACGTGGCGCCGTGGCGCGGGGTCGAACTCACCCCGATGTTGCCGTGCATGAGGTCGATGATGCGCTTGCAGATGGCCAGGCCCAGGCCGGTGCCGCCGTAGATGCGCGTGGTGGAGGCATCGGCCTGGCTGAAGGACTGGAACAGGCGCGCCTGCAGGGTGCCGTCGATGCCGATGCCGGTGTCGATGACTTCGAAGCGCAGCTGGTGCTGGCTGGTGGTCTCGCCCTGGCGGGTCACGCGCAGGCGGATCTGGCCGCGCTCGGTGAACTTGATGGCGTTCACCATCAGGTTGCCCAGCACCTGGCGCAGCCGCACCGGGTCGCCGCGCACCGACAGGCGCACGGCGGGGTCCAGTTCCAGCGACACCGCCAGGCCCTTGGCTTCAGCGCTGCGCTGCATGAGCTGGACGATGCCTTCCAGCAGCTCGCGCAGGTTGAACGTGGTGATCTCCAGGTCCAGGCCTTTCGCCTCCAGCCGGGAGTAATCCAGGATGTCATCGACGATGCGCAGCAGCTGCTGCGAACTGACCGTGGCGGTCTGCAGCATCTGCCGCTGGTCGGTGCCCAGCTGGCCGCGCGCGATAAGGTCCAGCATCGGCAGGATGCCGTTGAGCGGCGTGCGGATCTCGTGGCTCATGGTGGCCAGGAACTCGCCCTTGGCCAGCGCGGCGGCCTCGGCCGCCTGCTTGGCCTGCAGCAGCTCCTGTTCCAGCATGTCCTGCTGCTGCATGGCGCGTTGCAGGTGGTCGCGCTCAACGGCCAGCGCCTCGTGGCGGCGCTGCCCCAGGGCCAGCTGCGCCTGCAGCTCGCGCCAGCGGCTCACGCCGACCAGCGCGGCGATCAGCGCCACTGCGGCGGTGGCAGCGGCAATGACCGGCCATGGGCCGTTGGCGCCGGCGGCGGCCATGCCGCTGGCGGTAGCGGCAAGGGCGGCCGCGATCGCCGTCAGCCACAGTGCGAAGGGAACCCGTCCTTGGGCCGTCATGGTCAGAGCACCGCGGTGTGGAAGTCGAAGTTCAGCTCGCTCCCGGCCGACTGCACCATGTTGCCCTGGATGAAATCGACCCCGCCCATCCACATCGCCGCTGCGGCCTGCGGGTCTTCGATCTGCTGGCCGATGATCTGTGCCCCGGCACGGTGCGCGGCATCGATCGCGCCACGCAGTTCATCGCGGGTCTGCTGGTTGGCATGGCTGCTGGAGAAACGGGCGGCCATGCGCACGAATGCCAGCGGCAGCTGGCCAAGCAGGGCATTGGCTTCACCGCTGGGCTCGAACTGGCTCAGGCAGAAGCGCACCCCGGCCGCGCTCATGCGCGAGCAGAACTGCTGCAGGGTGACGGTGTGGATCAGTGCGTCGGGCAGGCGCACGTCAATGACCAGCGCGCTGCCGGGCAGCCCACGCTGCTGCAGCGTTTCCAGCAACCAGTCGGCGAAAGCATCGCGGGCCAGGGTGCGCAGCGACTGCGACACGAACAGGCTCAGTGGCTGGGTGGCGTGCCGGTACAGATCGAGCAGGCCCAGCGCATGGTCCAGCACCTGCTGGTCGAGGTCGGCAATGCGCCCGGCCGCTTCCGCAGCGGGGATCACCTGGCCCGCGTTGAGTACGCTGCCATCGGCCTGGCGCAGGCGCAGCAGCACCTGGTACTGGGCGGTGTTGCCACCGGCCACCGCCACGATCGGCTGGTAGGCCGGTTCGAGCTGGCCTTCGAGCATGGCCAGGTGTTCCTGCGCGGCGACGTCCTCGCGGCGCACGTGCGCGGCCACGCCGGAGGGCAGCAGCCGCGCCTGCAGCGTGGTGCGCTCCACCGCTTCCAGCGCCGTGCCGGCATCGCCAAAGCCACCGGAGAGCTGGGCATGCCCGACCACGCCGCGCAGGTGCACCGATTCCTCATCGCGGATCACGAACGAGCGCGCGGACAGTTCATCGCGCAGCTGGTGCGCCATCGCGTCCAGTGATTCTTCGTCCAGGCCACGCGCCACGACCAGGAAGCTGTTGTCGTTCAGGCGCGCCAGCAGGTGCGGGTGCGCGTTGTCGGCCAGCCGCTGCGCGGCCTGCACCATCAATCGTTCGAACGCGGCATAGCCATAGCGCTCGCGCAGGCCCAGGGCACTGGCTACTTCGATGAAGAACAGGCCGCCATGCTCGCCGTGCGCCAGCGCCGCGCCGAGCTGATGCATCACGTGGTGGCGGGTCGGCAGGCCGGTCTCCGGGTTGTTCATGGCCGGCGCGCCCTGCGCACCCGGTTGCAGCGCCGCCTGCGCGCGGGCGCGGCGGATCCGGTTGGAGACGGCGGCGATCAAGTGGCGCGGTCGGATCGGCTTGCTCAGGAAATCATCGGCCCCGCTGTCGAGCACTTCGAACTGGCGCTCCGGGTCCGGGTCGCCGCTGAGGAATACGATCGGCAGCAGCTGCTGGCCGGGCTGCTGGCGGATCAGCGCGGTCAGGCGCATGCCATCCAGGCCGGGCAGGTGCAGGTCCATCAGGATCAGGTCCGGGCGCTGTTCGTTGATCACCTGCTGCACGCCTTCGGCGTCGCTGTGCACGATCGCTTCCATGCCGGCGCCATGCAGCACGCTCTGTGCGAACAGGGCCTGCGAGCGGTCGTCTTCGACGATCAGCACACGGTAGGGCGCCTCGCTGCCCAGCGGCGGCGTAGTGGCATCGTCCTGCTGCCACTGCGATGGCGGCAGCACCGGCGGGGTGGACACGGCAGCGGCGGCGGCAGCGTTGAGCGGCACCACGTTGCTGGGCGCGGGCGCCACGGCGGGCGCGTCGGCGCTGGCCCAGCGCTGCCAATGATCGGCGGGCGGGGTTTCGGCGCGGGTGGCGCGGGTGGATGCAACAGCGTTGTCTTGGACGGCCATCAGTACTCCCAGTCTGCGGCGCGATTATGCGGCATCGCGGTCGGCCAGTGCCCCGGGCTTGCCCGCCGGTTGCCGCAGCAGCCAGCGCATGCCCTTCCAGAGGGTGCGCCAGACCAGCCAGACCACCAGCGCGCCCACCAGGCTGCACGCCACCACGACGATCAAGGCCAGCCACGGGTGCGCCAGCGCCAACGCCAGGCCGCCCACCACCACCGTGTCTTCCGCGGCCGAGGCGACCCAGTTGCTGGCCGGTTCGGGCGAGGTATTGAGCAGGGCGCGCGTACCCGATTTCAGGCCATGGCTGGCCAGGGCCACGCCGGCACCTGCGGCCAGCGCCGTGGCGCTGAGTTCGCCCGTGGGCGAGAGCGTGGCTGCAGCCAGGAAGGCACCCGCCGGTACCCGGGCCAGGGTCTGGACCAGATCCCAGGCCGAGTCCACCCCGGGAATCTTGTCGGCGAAGAATTCGGTGATGGCCAGCGCGGCCGAGGTGCCCAGCACCCACCACGACTCGGTCGCCTGCAGCGCCGGCGGCAGCTCGACCCAGCCCAGCATGCCGGCCAGGCCCACCCCGAACACCGTGAGGTACACGCGGATGCCGGCCAACCAGGCCAGCAGGATGCCGATCACGAACAGGTGGGCCTCGGTCATGGCAGGCGCTCCGGTGAAAGTGTGCACAGGCCCACACTATCGGGGATGACGTCCCTGAACGCTACTGCCCCGCAGGGGGTCAGGGGCGAAAAATGTGCCAACCCTGACTTACACTAAGCAGTCGCTCTTCCCGACAGGGGCCGTGTCGGTATCGCCCAAGCGGCGGTGCCGCCGTATTCGCCATGAACAACCCGACACCTTCCCGCATCCAGATCCGCCGCCCCGGAACCCCGGTGGCGCCCGATCGCCGCCGGCTGCTGATCCTGGCCGGCATCTGGCTGGCCAGCCTGGTCCTGGCCGCGCTGCTGGGGCGCTGGACCGCCGGCCCCGGCGGTGACGCCGGCCGCCAGCTGGACGCCGCCCAAGCACGTGCCGAAACGCTGCAGAAGCAGGTGGTGGAACTGCAGCAGACCCAGGCCACCCTGCAGGCGTCGGACCGGATCAGCCGCGCGGCCAACAACGAGGTGCAGACCTCGCTGGGCGAGCGCGACGAGGAAATCGCCGGCCTGCGTGCCGACGTGGCCTTCTACGAACGCCTGGTCGGGTCCACCAGCCAGCGCAAGGGCCTGAACACCCATTCCATTGAATTTTCGCCGGAAACGGCGGGCACCTGGCAGTACGCCGTAGTGCTGACCCAGAACCTCAACCGTGGCGCGATCAGCCAGGGCCAGATGCGGTTTACGGTTGAAGGCGTCAAGGACGGCAAGTTGACCTCGGTCAGCTGGGACGAGCTGCACCAGCGCACCAAGGTGCCGGGCCAGGAGTATTCCTTCCGGTACTTCCAGCAGCTCACCGGCAGCGTCATGTTGCCCAAGGACTTCACCCCGCAACGTGTGCGGGTCACGCTGGGAAGCGGCGCAGGGGGCGCCACCCAGGTATTCGACTGGAAGCAGTCCGGAGCACCGGCTGCAGCAACGGCAAAAGAAGGGGAGTAAGCCCATGTTTGGCAGCAACAAATCCAACCGCGACGGGCATCTGGTCGTGGACGCGCTGATCGGCGCGCAGGTGGTGATCCGGGGAGACGTGGAATTCAGCGGTGGCCTGTATGTGGAAGGCACCATCCTGGGCAAGGTGATCGCCCAGGAAGGCGCGACCACGGCCACCCTCACGCTGGCCGAGCAGGGCAGCATCGAAGGCGAGATCCGCGCCCACGTGGTGGTGCTCAGTGGCCGCCTGGATGGCGACGTGCACGCCAGCGAGCGGGTCGAGCTGACCCCCAGCGCCCGGGTCACCGGCAATGTCCACTACCAGGTGGTGGAAATGAACGCAGGCGCCCAGCTGACCGGCCGTCTCATCCATGGTGGCGCCCAGATGGCGCTGCCGCCGCCGGCCGACGACAGTGCCGACCGCAAGGACGGCAAGGACGGCAACGCGCGCAGGAAGCTGGCCGACGCCATGGCCTGAACGGCCGGTGCTTGAAAGCGTGCCCATGCACCCCCATGCTGGGGGCATGAGCACGCTAGTTTCCCTGCCCGGCGCCCCCACCCCCGCCGCTGCGCCGAATTACCAGTCGCTGGACCGTCCCCTGAACTTCACCGAAGCCGCTGCGGCCAAGGTCAAGGAACTGATCCAGGACGAGGCCAGCGATGCATTGGCCCTGCGCGTCTACATCCAGGGCGGTGGCTGTTCCGGTTTCCAGTACGGCTTCGAGTTCGACGAGAACCGCGCCGAGGATGACCTGGCCGTGGACACCAACGGCGTCACCCTGCTGGTCGATCCGCTCAGCCTGCAGTACCTGATGGGCGCCGAAGTGGATTACACCGAAAGCCTGACCGGCGCGCAGTTCGTGATCCGCAATCCGAACGCGAAGACCACCTGCGGCTGCGGCAGCAGTTTCAGCATGTGATCGCCACCGCGGTGCGGCACGGCACCGCTTGCTGTTCCGGTTGAATCGCGGCAGGCTTCAGGGATGTCCAATGTCTCTTTGCCGCTTGCCGGTTTTGCTTTCACCACCGACCCCCTTGAACGCGCCGATACCCTGCGCGACGACGCCGATGCGTTGTTGCGGCTGTGGCCGCAGGCGCACGTGCTGGTGCTGGATCCCGATGGCCGCGCGCTGGCCGGTGACGACGGCCAGCCGCTGGCGCTGACCGGCGCCCAGGTCGGGGGCGGCCCCGGCACCGCCATCTTCCTCGGCCTGCGCGGCGAGCAGGCGTGGTTCTCGGTCGAATCGGCCGCCGTCGATATCGCGGCGCCCCAGCGCGTGGACCTGCGCGAATCGGCCACCACCTGGTCGGCCGCCGATGCCAGCGCCTTCTGTTATGCCCGCGGCATGTCGTACTGGCAGTCCCGCACCCGCTTCTGCGGCGTGTGCGGCGGCGCCGTGGCCTTCACCCGGGGTGGCTTCATCGGCCGCTGCGTCGCGTGCAGCACCGAACACTACCCGCGCGTGGACCCGGCGGTGATCGTGGCGGTGGAAAGCAACGGGCGCCTGCTGCTCGGCCGCCAGGCCAACTGGGCCCCGCGCCGTTACTCGGTGCTGGCCGGGTTCGTGGAGCCCGGCGAATCGCTGGAACAGACCGTGGTCCGCGAGGTCTTTGAGGAAAGCAAGGTACGGGTGCGCAGCTGTCGCTACCTCGGTACCCAGCCATGGCCGTTCCCGGGCGCGCTGATGCTCGGCTTCAGCGCCACGGCCGAAGACGACGTGCCCACCGTGGATGGCGAGCTGGAAGACGCGCGCTGGTTCACTGCCGAGGAAGTGGGCGCGGCGCTGGCCCGTGACATCGAGGACGATGGGGTGGGCATCCGCCTGTCGCCGCCGATCTCGATTTCACGCAGCCTGATCGAGCACTGGTACCGCAGCCAGGTGAGCTGACCCGGGCACCACGTTGCCGCTGCCTGAACACGGGGCGGCATACATTACCTGTGACTCGGGGAATTGCCGGGTCCCAAGGCATAGTAGCGCCCAGAAACCGAACGGAGGCCGCCATGTTCACCACCCTGGTCGCAGTACTGGTCGCCTTGGCCCTGGGCCACGTCGCGCCGGCCGCGGCCGTGTCGCTGCGTCGATTCGGCTGGTACCGGCGCTGGCTGCAGTGGTTGAACGCTCACGCGGCCGAAACCGGCTTCTGGCGTGGGCGCCACGGCTGGCTGGTGGCGGTGGTTCCGTTCGTGCTGGTGCTGGCCCTGCTGCAATGGGCGCTGCATGACCGCCTGTTCGGGTTGCCGTCGCTGCTGCTGGGCATCGCCACGCTGGTGATGTGCTGGGGTCCGCGCGACCTGGACCGCGACGTGGAAGCGGTGATCGACGCCGATGAAGCGCACGCCCGGCATTCGGCCATCGGCCAACTGCAGTCCGCCGGCGGCAGCGTGCACGAGGACGTGCCCTCGCTGGTGGAAGCCACCGTGCTCAACGCACTGCGGCGCTGGTTCGCGGTGCTGTTCTGGTTCCTGCTGCTGGGCCCGGCAGGCGCGCTGGCGTACCGCCTGCTCGCGCTGCTGGCCGTGGGGCCGATGCGCTCGTTGGCCGACGTGGAGACGGTCGTGGGCGCACGCCAGGTGCTGTCGTGGCTGGAGTGGCCGGTGGCGCAGCTGATGTCGCTGTCGATGGCGCTGGTGGGTAACTTCGACACGGCCTTCAAGGCCTGGCGCGAGGCGCACGGCAGCAGTTGGGCCGCGTCCACCGATTTTCTGGGCGCCGTGGCGCGCGCCAGTGTCAGTGCCGAACTGCGCGAAGACGCGCACGATTACAGCGATGCGGGCATGGTGCCGGTGTGGCGCCGCCTGCCGGAGCTGCGCGATGCGATGAGCCTGGTCTGGCGCATGCTGTTGTTGTGGATGGCAGCGCTTGCGTTGCTGGTGATCGCCGGTTGGGTGACCTAGGGCGCCAACAGCGCGAACGGCATCCATGGCAGGTTGCGCAGCACTGCATAGCCGACCAGCAGCACCAGCCAGAAGCTGGGATTGGCCAGCACCCGCATCAGCGGGTCCAGTGCGCGCATGCGCACACCTGCGTTGTTGAGCAGCATCAACAGCAGGAATGGCAGCGAGATCACCAGCAGCGGATTCATTGCCATCGCGCCGGACCAGTCGAAGTGGACCAGCGAATACAGGCAGCGGGTGCTGCCACAGCCGGGACAGTACAACCCGGTCAACGCATACAGCGGGCAACCCGGCAGCGGACTGTTGCTGGCATACGGGCTGACATGACGCAGCACTACGGTTGCGCCCACGGCCAGCCCGGCCGTGACGGCCAGCGGCGCCCAGCGCGACAGGGTGGAACGGGAAGGCAGGCTCATGACGGCAGAACGGCCCGAGCCGGGCACCCTGCGCGGGCGCCGGACCGGGCCGTCCAGGGGGCGATCAGTAGTTGCCGCCGCTCATTGCGCCGCCAACGCCCATCACCACCACCAGGATGATGTAGAGCACGATGGCCACGACGCCGATGATGGCCGACCACATGGCCCACTTCTTGGCGTTGTTCGACGATTCCTGCGCGCCGGCGATGTCACCCGAGGCCAGCTTGCCATTGACCTGGGCGGCATACACGATCGAGACGATGCCGGCCGGCAGGCAGCAGAACAGGGTGGTCAGGATGGCCCAGACCAGGTGGTTGGGGACTTGCGGGGCAGTGGCGTTCATCAGTGAAGCTCCATTTTCTTGGGTGGGTTGAACGAAGGGTGTTTCACAGGTCGGAAAGAGCGCCCAGCGCGGCCACGCCGCCAAACAGGCCAAACCACAACAGCAGCAGTACCGGCAGGGCCAGCGCCGATGCCAATGCCCATCCACCGGCCTTGCGCGATGCGTCGTAGGCACCGGCCAGGTCGCCGGCCGCGCGACGGCCATCGACCTGGGCCGCGTACACGATCGACACCACGCCCAACGGCAGGCAGCAGAACAACGTTGTCAGGATCGCCCAGACCAGATGGTTGGGGACGACAACGCCCGACGGGGTCGGTGGCGGCAGATGATTCAAGTACGACTCCATTCCATTGGTTGTCCCTTGGCATCTCCCAACGCCAAGTGACACCCCCTATGGGCGGTAATCTACCCGATGTTTCCGCCGATGTATGCGTTTACATGAGCGCCGCAATGGATTTCTTTGCGGAATACCCTGATCTGGTCGCTTTCAGCCTTGATCGCCGCGCAGTGTTCTGACCTGCGCTTCCAGCCCCTCGGCGGTGGCCGCTGCGCCGTCGACTGGCGGGCCGGCCATGACCTCGACGTGGGCGCGCAGGCGGCGCGGCACCCGCATGCGCCCCAGGCGCGTATCGCGCCGGCTCCACATGCTGGCCCACATGCCGCGCAGTGCCATCGGCACCACCGGCACCGGCCGGCGCTCGAGGATCTTCTCCACGCCGGATTTGAAGGCGGCCATTTCGCCATCGCGGGTCAGCGCACCTTCGGGGAAGATGCAGACCAGTTCGCCTTCGGCCAGCGCCTTGTCCACCTCATCGAACGCGGCCTGCATCAGCGCCGGGTCCTCGCGCGCGCCGGCAATCGGAATGGCCTTGGCGGTGCGGAAGATCCAGCGCATCACCGGGATGTTGAAGATCTTGTAATACATGACGAAGCGCACCGGGCGCGGGATCGTCGCCGACAGGATCAGCGCGTCCATGTAGCTCACATGGTTGCAGACGATCAGCGCGGCGCCTTCATCCGGCACGTTGGCTTCAATGCCATGCAGGCGCAGGCGGTACAGGAAGCGCACCATCACCCAGCTGAGGAACCGCATCAGGAATTCGGGCACGATGGTGAAGATGTAGACCGCCACCACCGCATTGGCGATCGCCAGCGCCAGGAACAGCTGCGGGATCGTCCAGTGCAGGAATTTCTGCGTGGCCAGCGCAATCATCGCCGCGGCGACGATGAAGCCGGAATTCTGGATGTTGAGTGCGGCGAACACGCGCGACATTTCCGACCTGGGCGTGCGGCTCTGGATCAGCGCGAACAACGGCACCACGAAGAAGCCGGTGAACAGACCGATGCCCACCAGGTCGACGATGATGCGCACGCTGCCCGGTGCGGCCACGAAGGCGGCCACGCCCAGGCCCGCCGTGGTGGCGGTGCCGGCGCGCGCGAAGTACAGGTCCAGCATGAAGGCGGTCATGCCGAAGGCGCCCAACGGCACCAGGCCGATTTCCACGGTGCGGCCGGACAGCTTTTCGCACAGCAGCGAGCCCACGCCGGTGCCGATCGAAAACAGCGCCAGCGCGAAGATGTACAGGGTCGGTTCGCCGCCCAGGTTGACCACCGCATAGGTGGGCAGCTGCGAGGTGAGCATGGTGCCGACGAACCAGAACCACGACACGCCGAGGATGGCATTGGCCACGGCCTTCTGTTTCTTGGCCAGGCGCAGCACCGCCAGCGATTCCGGGATGGGGTTCCAGTTGATCTTCAGGTCGGGCGCGCCGGCATCGACCTTCGGGATCATGCGCGCGGTGATGTTGCCGGCAATGGCCAGCGCGATCACTGCCGTTGCTGCTACGATCGGACCGAAACTGCCGGCGAGGGTGAAGATGATGCCGCCGCTGATCATGCCGGTCAGGATCGACATGGAGGTGCCCATCTCGACCAGGCCGTTGCCGCCGGTGAGCTCTTCGGGCTTGAGCACCGAGGGCAGCACCGAGTACTTCACCGGGCCGAACAGCGTGGACTGCAGGCCGGTGCAGAACAGGGCGACGAGCAGGATCGGCATGCTCTGGGTGAGGAAGCCGACCGCGGCCAGGGTCATGATCCCGATCTCCATCGTGGTGGTGATCACGATCAGCCGCGATTTCTCCAGCTTCTCGGCGATCTGCCCGGCCAAGGCGGAGAACAGGAAGTAGGGCAGGATGAAGATGGCCGGCGCCAGGGTGGTGTACAGCGACTGCTCGGCCTGGCTCACGCCGAGGTAGAACAGCAGGCCGATGATGGCCTGGCGGTATACGTTGTCGTTGAACGCCCCCAGCGACTGCACGATGAAGAAGGGCAGGAAGCGGCGCTGGCGGAGCAGGGCGAACTGACTGTGGCCGGACATGGAATCTCCTTGCGAACCGGCGCAGCCTATCACGCAGTCCCGGTCCCTATTTCGTTCGCGGCGGCGCGCAGCTTGGGCAGCAGGCGCAGCATCAGGCCGATCTGGGTGCGGATCAGCTGCAGCTTCGGCGGCATCTCATCATTGAGCTGCTCCAGCTGCTCGGCCAGGGCCCGGTCGCCCTCGTTGGCGGCCTCGTCCACCGGTTCGCGCCGTTCCAGCGCGCCGGCGATCTGCTGCATGGCCTGCTGCACGCGTTCGCCGCTGGAACGGGCCAGGGGGTCCTGCGCATAGCTGTCCAGCTGCGCGCGGTGGGCGCCGAGCGCGGACAGGTGGCCAAGCAGGGTGTTGGACAGCGCCAGGAAGCGGAAGCCGGCGTCCAGGTTGCCGCGCACGTGGCCCGGTTCGCGCAGCATGTTGGACAGCGCGGTGGACAGGGCGACGTCTGCGTTGTGCATGTCGCGGCGGGCGATGCGGTAGGCCAGGTCGTCCTGCATGCCGCTGCCGTACTGGCCCAGCACCGCCTGCAGGTAGCCGGCGCAGCGTTCAAGCACGCGCGCCATGACCAGGTCGAGGCGGCGGCCCTGCCAGTCGGGCAGGATCAGGAACGCGGCGGCGGCGGCGATCGCGCAGCCGAGCAGGGTATCGACCAGCCGCGGCCAGATCAGCAGGAAGCCATCGCCGATGAGGTTGAAGCAGGTCAGTGCCATCACGGTGATCGCGGCCGAGGCGACCAGGTAGCGGTCGCTGCGGGTAAAGAAGAACAGCAGCGCGGAAAGCAGGGCGATCAACAATTCGATGCGCAGGTCCTGGAACAACTGCATCAGCGCCCAGGTGAGCACCAGCCCGATCAGGGTGCCGGCGATGCGCTGGGCCAGCCGCTGGCGGGTGGCGCCGAAGTTGGGGCGGCACACGAACACGATGGTGAGCAGCACCCAGGAGCCGTTCTGGGCATTGAACAGGCGGATGGCGGCAAAGCCCACGATCAGCGCCAGCGCCATGCGCAGGCCGTGGCGGAACAGCAGCGAGCCGGGAGTGAGCTGCTGGCGGATGCGCACGCCCATTTCGCGCAGGGTATGCGGGTTGGTGTCGCGCAGGCGGGTGTCGACGTTGTCCAGGGTGGATTCGGACTGGGCCGCTTCGGACAGGCGGCGTTCGATGCTCTGCAGGTTGTTGCCGAGCAGTTCGAGCGAGGAGAGCAGGCGCTGCCACTGGGGGTTGTGCTGGGCGCGCAGCCAGGCGAGGGAATCGGTGAGGTCGGCGGTGGCCTGGCGGGTCCGGTCGCCGTACTGGAACGGCCGGCGCATGCGGATGGCGGTGCCCAGGTTGGCACACGCTTCGCCCTGCAGGGCGAGCAGGCGCTGGCATCGGTAGAGCACGTCGCTGTGGAAGAAGGCATCGGTGAGCGCGCCATAGGGGTAGTGCGAGGAGCTGGCGCGTTCGTGGAAGTCCTGGGCCATGTAGTACAGGCGCAGGTACAGGCCGGATTGCACGCCCGGGCGGCCGGAGCGGCCGAATCGGGCCAGGATGGCGGTCTTGGCGATGTTGAGCGCTTCGACGACGCGGCGGTTCTGTTCGGCCAGGGCCAGCTGGCGCTTCTGCACGTCGGCATCGCGCACGGGTTCGAACAGGTCGGCCTTGAGCTGGAGGTAGCGGCCGAGTTCAAGGTAGAGGCGGGCGAGGCGTTCGCGCACGGGGCGGTTGGCGAACAGGGCGGTCCACAGGATGGACAGCAGGCCGTACCAGAGGGCGCCGGCCAGCAGGTGGCTGACGGCGGTGATGGCCTGGGCGCGGTCGTCGGCGCCGTGCTGTTCGAGGCCGATCATGGTGTAGATGGCCAGGGTGACGGTGGCCTGGGCGATGGAGGCGTAGCGTTCGCCCAGCGCGCCGAGCAGGGTCAGGCTGAAGGTGGACAGGGCCAGGGCTGCAATGAACAGCCACGGCCAGGCGAACAGTTCGACCACGGCGGCGGCGGCCACCACGAAGCACAGCAGGGAGAGGGCGACGGATTTGGTGCGGCCCAACCAGTTGTCGTCGGTTTCGGCAATGGCGCTGGCGATGATGCCGAGGAATACGCCGGGCAGCGCAGGCAGCTGGTCCAGGTGCCAGCACACGCCCATGGCCACGGACAACGCAATGAACACCCGCAGCCCGTAGCTGGCCTTCTCATGCGCCCACAGGCGACTCAGGCGGGATTCTCGGGCGGACATGCGGACTCGTCGGGCGGTGGCGCCTCATTATTGCGTCATCGCGGTGAAGCCGACATAGCCGGTTGGTAGGTACCCACCCCCGCCGGCCTCACCGCTCGCAAAAAATGAAACGACAGGCTGTTACGCCCTTCGCTTACAGATCAAACCTGACGCTGACCGCGAACGTGCGCGGCAGGCCGATGCCGGCGTTGGACCAGTACTTCCTGTTGGTGAGGTTTTCGACGCTGGCGCGCAAGGTGACCGGGTGGCCGTTGGCCTGCATGCGGTAGCCGATGCCGGCGTTGACCAGGGTGTAGTCGGGCAGCTTGAGGGTATTGTCGGCGTCGTAGTACACGTCGCCGTAGTAGCGGGCCAGCGCGTACAGGCCCAGGCCTTCCACCTGCGGCACGCTGTAGTCGGCGTGCACCACGCCGTTCCAGCGCGCTGCGCCGGCGGTGCGGTTGCCTTCCTGGGTGCTGCTGTCGGGCGAGAGCTTGTCGTAGGTCGGGTCCAGCCAGGTCACGCCGCCGCCGAGGGTGAAGGCATCGGTCAGGCGGACGTCGCCGCTCACTTCCACGCCTTCGTACAGGGTGATGCCGTCCTGCACCAGCAGTTTGCCGCCGCTGGTCAGGCGGTCGATGTTGGCACCGCGCTCCAGGCGGAACGCAGCCGCGTTGGCGTTCCAGCGTGGGTACTCGATCTTGGCGCCGATCTCGAACTGCTTGCTGATGGTCGGGTCGAGCACGTCGCCGGCGTTGATGTAGTCGCTGCCCACCCGGCTGCCCGCTTCCAGCGATTCGACGTAGCTGGTGTAGAGCGTGACTGCATCGGCCGGCTTGAACATCACCGCGTAGGTCGGGGTGACCGGGTAGGTGTGGTAGGCACCCTTGGTCTCGAAGTCGTTGTAGCGCGCACCGGCCAGCACCGACCAGCCGTGGCCGAAATCCACCGTATCGCTGACGAACACCGCCTGCTGTACGGTTTCGCTGCCGCGGGTGAGCTCCTGCGAACCGACGGCGTCATGGCGCAGGGTGGGGCGCTGGTAGAGGTTGCCACGGCCGATGGTGTTCCATTCGTATGGGCGGTCCCAGCCCAGCCCGGTCTGGTGCGAGACGCCGGCGACGAGCTGGTGCGACAGCGGGCCGGTCTGGAAGCGGCCCTGCACGATGGCCTGGGCCAGCTTCCATTCGCTCTTGCCGCCGAGCTCGTAGACGTTGACGTCGTAGTCGCCATTGACGTCGTCGATGTAGGCGAAGATCTTGTTCACGTCGTTCCACGACGAGGTGTAGCCATAGCTCAGGCTGGCCTTCCAGTCGTCGTTGATCTGCCAGTTCAGTGCAGTGGAGAGCAGGCTGGAGCGGGTGTCGTAGAAGGTGCCCGGAATGGCGTTGTTGACATCGCCGGCGATCGGGCGCGGCAGTTCGGTCAGGCCGATGAAGTAGTACTGCGGCGATTCCTCGCTGAGATCGCGCTCCTGGAACACGCCATCGAAGGTCCAGGTGAGCGCATCGCCCAGACGTGCATCCAGCGACAGCGCACCGACCTTGCGGTTCACTTCGCCACCGTTGAAGGTTTCGCCCTTCTCCTGGTAGGCGTTGAAGCGGTAGCCGAACATGTCTTCGTTGCCGAAGCGGCCGCCGACATCGACCTGGCCGCTGACGATGCCCTGTTCCCGCCAGCCGAGCTGCGCGGAGAAGGTGGGGGCATCGGTGGGCTTCTTCGTGACGTAGTTGATGATGCCGCCGGGCTGGCCGAAGCCGTACATGAAGCCGCCCGGGCCCTTGAGCAGTTCCACCTGTTCCATCACTTCCAGCGGCCACTCGGTACCCCACGAGGACACCTGCAGGCCGTTGACGCGGTAGCTGTCGTAGCTGAGATCGATGCCGCGGTTGCGGATCGGCGAGCTCCAGCCACTGGCGTAGGCGCTGACCTGGGTGACCACCGACGGGTCGGTCAGGAACGCCTCGCCCAGCGAGACCACCTGGCGCTTCTCGATGTCCTCGCGGCCGATGACGGAGATCGCGAACGGGGTATCGCGTACCGGGCGGTCGCCCAGGGCGCCGGTCTCGGTGTGGGTGCGTTCGGCGGTGACTTTCACCGCGTCCAGCTCGGTGGCCGAGCGGGACTGCGCGTGTGCCGCGCAGGCCAGCGACAGCGACAGGGCAAGCAGGGCCGGGCGCAGGGCGCGGCGCGGAAATACGGAAGCAGGCATCGAGTGGGGGTCCTCTGCGGACAGCAGCACACCGTCCGCGATCAGTTGAAAGCGGAAGAAGAGGGCGTGGCTGAGTCGGGGCACTGCCCGCGAAGGCGGAAACAGCGCGGTGCGCGAGGCGCGGCAGGACCGTGGCTGATGCGGATTGTTCTCTTTTGAGTGGTCCGCGTCAAATGATCGTCATGAACGCGGTAGCGCACGACCGTTGGTCGTGCGGCGCCGCGCAGCGGCGGGCGTTACGCGCGCGCTGCCCGCCTTACCAAGGCCTTCTCGCGCCGGCGCGCGCGCCAGCCGCGCCAGTGCTGCTGCAGGCACGAGAAGATCACATACAGCGCCGGGGTGCTCAGCAGGGTCAGGCTCTGCGAGAACAGCAACCCGCCGATCATCGCGATGCCCAGCGGGCGACGCAGCTCGGACCCTTCACCAAGGCCGATGGCCAGCGGCACCGCCGCCAGGATCGCCACCATGGTGGTCATCATGATCGGGCGGAAGCGCACGATGCTGGCCTCGCGCACCGCTTCCAGCGGGCTCTTGCCGTGCTCACGCTGGGCCACCACGGCGAAGTCGATCATCATGATCGCGTTCTTCTTGACGATGCCGATCAGCAGCACCAGCGCAATCATCGAGATCACCGACAGCTCGGTATTGGTCACGAACAGCGCCAGCAGCGCGCCCACGCCCGCCGCCGGCAGCGTGGACAGGATCGTCACCGGGTGCACCAGGCTTTCGTACAGCATGCCCAGCACCAGGTACACGGTGATGATGGCGGCCAGCACCAGGATCAGCATCGAATTGGGGTTGAGCTGCACGTTGAAGCCGCCGCCATCGCTGATGCGGATGTCGCCGGGCAGGCGCAGCCCGTCCACGGTGGCCTTGATGATCGCCTCGCCTTCGCCGGTGCTCACGCCCGGGGCCAGGTTGTAGCTCAGGTCCATCGTGGTGTACTGGTTCTGGTGGGTGATCTGCGGCGGGGCCAGCCCGGGGACCTGGCGCGCCACGGCGGTGATCGGGATCATCTCGCCGTTGCCGGCGCGCACGTGGATCTCATCCAGCGCGCGCGGGGTGGCGGTCTGCTCCGGCAGCGCGTTGACCACCACGCTGTACTGGTTGATGTCCGAGTAGATCGTCGAAATCTGCCGCTGGCCGAACGCCCCGTACAGCGCGCCATCGATCGCGCCGACCGACACGCCCAGGCGCGCGGCCTTGGCCCGGTCGATCTCGATGTTCTGGCGCAGCCCGGCGGTGTCCACGTCGGTGCCGACGTCGCGCAGCATGGGGTTCTTCTTCAGTGCGGCCTGCACCTTGGGCAGCCATTCCTGCAGCTGGGCCAGGTCGTTGCCCTGCAGTGACACGCGGTACTGCGCGCCCTGGCTGTTGCCGCCGCCCCCGTCGCTGGGCAGGTCCTGGATCGCGCGCAGGCGCAGTTCCAGGTCCGGGTAGCGATCGGCCTTGGCGCTCAGTCGGGCCAGCGCCTGCGCGGTGGTTTCGCGGCGGCCTTCCTTGCGGGTCTTCAGCTCGATGTTGAACTGCGCGCTGGACCCCTGGCGGCCGCTGCCCAGGCGCACGCCCACGGTTTTCACCGCCGGGTCGGCCATCAGCATGTCGGTGATGCGGCGCTGGCGGTTGACCATGTCTTCGAAGGAGACCGTGGCGCTGGAGTTGGCGCGGCCCCAGATCAGGCCGGTGTCCTGCGGCGGGAACGAGCCCTTCTTGACCGCGCCCGCCAGCATCACCGTGGCCACGATCAGCAGGATCGGGGTCAGCGACAGCAGCAGCGCGTGGCGCAGCGAGAAGTCCAGGCAGACGGTGTACACGCGCAGCATGCGGTCGTGGGTGGCATCCAGGAAGCGGCCGATCCGCGAGGGCTTGTCCGGCTCCGTGTGGGCGCTGAGGAAGCGGCTGCACAGCGCCGGGGTGAGCGTGAGCGAGACGATCATCGAGACCACGATGGCGGCCACCAGGGTCACGGTGAACTCGCGGAAGAACGCACCGACCATGCCGCTGGCAAACAGCAGCGGAATGAACACCGCCACCAGCGAGGCGGTGATGGAGACGATGGTGAAGCCGATCTCGCGGGCGCCGGTCAGGGCCGCCTGCATGCGCGGCATGCCTTCGTCGAGGTGGCGCATGATGTTTTCGATCACCACGATCGCATCATCGACCACGAAGCCGATCGCGATCACCAGCGCCAGCAGGCTCAGGTTGTTCAGGGTGAAGCCGAACACGTACATCACCAGCGCCGCACCGGCCAGCGACAGCGGCACGGTGATCGCCGCGATCAGGGTCGGTGCCAGCCGGCGCAGGAACAGCGCCATGGTCAGGATCACCATCGCCAGGCTGATCAGCAGGGTGATCTGCACTTCGTGCAGCGACGAGCGGATGGTCGGGGTTCGGTCGAAGTACGGGGTGAGCGTGGTGCCCGGCTGCAGGTAGTCGCGCAGCATCGGGATCTGCGCCTTGACCCGGTCCACCGTCTCCACGATGTTGGCCCCGGCGCGGGTGAACACGTACATCACCACCGCCGGTTTGTGGTCGAACCACGCGGCCTGGTAGGCATCCTGCTGGCCGTCGTAGACGTTGGCCACGTCCTTCAGGCGGATCACCCGGCCATCATCCTGGGTCTTGATCACCAGGTTGGCGAAGTCGGCCGCGCGCGCGACTGAATCGTTGGCGATGATCGCCGTGGTGGTGTTGCCATCGGTCAGGAAGCCGGTGGGCGAGGTCACGTTGGCGGCGCGCACCGCATTGCGCAGGTCGTCCGGGGTGAGGTTGAGCGCATTGAGCAGGCGCAGGTTGACGTCCACCCGCACCGCCGGGGTGGAGGCGCCGGCGATATCGACCGAGGACACCCCGCTGATCTGGCGGATGCGCTGGGCCAGCAGCGAATCGGCGACGTTGTACAGCTCATCGGCCGACTGCGTCTGCGAGGTCAACGCAATGGCGATCACCGGATCGTCATTTGGGTTGGCCTTCTGGAACATCGGCGAACCCAGCCCGGAGGGCAGGTCGGCCTGGGCCGAGTTGATCGCGGTCTGCACGTCCAGCGCGGCCGAATCGATGTCGACCCCGCTCTGGAAGATCATGAAGACCAGCGAGCTGCCTTCGGAGCTGGACGAGCGCATCTGGTCCACCCCGGGCAGCTGGCCCAGGTGGCGCTCCAGCGGCGCGGTGACCGTGGAGGCCATGGTGGTGGCGTCCGCGCCGGACTGGCTGGCGTGCACGAAGATCACCGGGATCTGGATGTTCGGCAGTGCCGACACCCCCAGCTTCAGGTAGCACATCAACCCGACCACGAACAGGCCGATGGCCAGCAGCGCGGTGCCGATCGGGCGGCGGATGAACGGGCCGGAGATGTTCACGCGCGGTCCTGTGCGGTGGCGTTGCGCAGCGCGCGCTGTTCACGGCGCTGGCGCAGCCATTCGGAGTAGCGCTCCATGTACAGGTAGATCACCGGCGTGGTGTACAGCGTGACCAGCTGCGAGATCAGCAGGCCGCCGACGATGGCGATGCCCAGCGGGCGGCGCAGCTCCGAACCGATGCCGGTGCCAAGCGCCAGCGGCAACGCGCCCAGCATGGCCGCGGCGGTGGTCATCATGATCGGGCGGAAGCGCAGCAGGCAGGCGCGGCGGATCGCTTCGTGCGCGTTGGCACCGGCGCGGCGCGCCTCGATGGCGAAGTCCACCATCATGATGCCGTTCTTCTTGACGATGCCGATCAGCAGCACGATGCCGACAATGCCATCCACCGACAGGCTCAGCCCGCACACCATCAGCGCCAGCAGCGCGCCCACGCCGGCCGGCGGCAGGGTGGAGATGATCGTGATCGGGTGGATGTAGCTCTCGTACAGCACGCCCAGCACGATGTAGATCACCACCAGCGAGGCCAGCAGCAGCCACACCACGTCGGTCTGGCTGCCGGTGAACTCGGCGGCCTTGCCGATGAACTGCGCGTGCACCTGCGCCGGCATGTCCAGGCTGGCGCGGGTCTCTTCGATCGCCTTGACCGCATCGGACAGCGAATAGCCCGGGGCGATGTTGAACGAGACCGTCACCGCCGGCAGCTGCTGCTGGTGGCTGACCACCAGCGGGGTGCTGGTGACCTTGCCCTCGGCCAGCGCGGCCAGCGGAATGATGTTGCCCGCACCCACCGGAATACCAGTGTTCTGCGCGCCGATACCGGTGGCGGTGGAGGAGTTGGACGAGGTGACCTGGCCGAAGTTGGTGGCATTGCTGCCGGTCAGCGCGCCGGCCCCGTTGGAGGCCACCGCCAGCTGGTTCATCAGGGCGGTGCTGGTGCGGAACTCCGGCGCCACTTCCAGTACCACGCGGTACTGGTTGAGCTCGGTGAAGATGGTCGAGATCTGGCGCTGCCCGAAGGCGTCGTACAGCGTGTCATCGATGGTCTGCATCGGCACGCCCAGCACGCTGGCCTTGTCGCGGTCGATGTTCAGCTCCAGCGCGCGGCCCTGGTTGGACAGGTTGTTGTCCACATCCGCCAGTTCCGGACGCTGGCGCAACGCCTCGGTCAGGCGGGTGGCCTGCAGCGCGACCTGCGCGCTGTCCACGTCCGACAGCGAGTACTGGTACTCGGTGGCGGCCACGCGGGTGTCCAGGGTCACGTCCTGGACCGGCTTGAGGTACAGCGCCACCCCGGGGATGCCGGCCACGGCTTTCTGCAGGCGCGGCAGGATGTCTTCCAGCCCGTCGCGGTCGCCGCGCTCCTTCAGCACGATCGACAGCTGGCCCTGGTTGAGCGTGGGGTTCATGCTGCCGGCGCCAATGAAGGCAGCCACGCCGGTCACTGCCGGGTCCTTGCGCAGCGCTTCGGCCACGGCCTTGGTGCGCTGCTCCATCTGCGGGAACGCGATGTTCTGGTCGGCCTGGACCACGCCGGTGATCAGCCCGGTGTCCTGTTCGGGCAGCAGGCCCTTGGGAATGACGATGTACAGCACCACGGTCAGCACCAGCGCGCCGGCGGCCACCGCCAGGGTCATGCGCTGGTGGTCCAGCACCCAGTCCAGGCTGCGTTCGTACAGGCCCACGGTGCGGCTCCACACGGTCTGCTTTCCGGCCGCATGCGCACGCTCGTGCGCATCCTCGCCCTCGGGGAGCGCGTCGGGCTTGAGCAGGTAGGCGCACATCATCGGGGTGAGCGTCAGCGAAATCAGCATCGACAGCACCACCGCGATGCTCAGCACCCACGCGAACTCGTGGAACAGGCGGCCGGTGACGCCAGGCATCAGCAGCAGCGGCAGGAACACCGCCACCAGCGAAACGGTCAGCGACAGCACGGTGAAGCCGATCTGGCGCGCACCGATCTCGGCCGCTTCCGGGCCGCTCTTGCCCTGTTCGATGTAGCGCACGATGTTCTCGATCATCACGATCGCATCGTCGACTACGAAGCCGGTAGCCACCACCAGCGCCATCAGCGACAGGTTGTCCAGCGACATGCCGGCAAACGCCATCACCCCGAACGTGCCCGCCAGCGACAGCGGCACCGCCACCGAGGGAATGATCGTGGCCCACAGGCGGCGCAGGAACACGAAGATCACCGCCACCACCAGGCCGATGGTCAGGATCAGGGTGAACTGCACTTCATGCACGGAGGCGCGGATGGTCTCGGTACGGTCGGAGAACACTTCCAGGTGCACGTCGGCCGGCAGCACGTTCTGCAGCTGCGGCATCAATGCGCGGATGCGCTCCACCGTCTGCACGATGTTGGCACCGGGCTGGCGGCGGATTTCCAGCAGTACCGCCGGCTTGCCATCGGCCCAGGCGGCGAGCTGGTCGTTCTCCACGCCATCGACCACCTCGGCCACGTCCGCCAGCCGCACCGGCGCGCCGTTCTTGTAGCTGATGATGGTCTCGCGGTACTCCGCCGCGCTGGTCAGCTGATCGTTGGTGCCGATGCTGTAGGACTGGGTCTTGCCGTTGAGCGAGCCCTTGGGCGCGTTGACGTTGGCCTGGGTCAGCGCGCTGCGCAGGTCTTCCAGGGTCAGGCCCATGTTGGACAGCTGCGCCGGGTTGACCTGGATGCGCACGGCCGGGCGCACGTTGCCGGCGATCGACACCAGTCCCACGCCCTGCACCTGCGACAGGCGCTGGGCCAGGATCGAGTCGGCGTAGTTGTTCACATCGCGCAGCGGGCGCGTGTCGGAGGTGAGCTTGAGGGTGATGATCGCCGCGTCGGCCGGGTTCACCCGGTTGTAGACCGGCTGGTACGGCAGCGATGACGGCAGGGTGGCCTGGCGGATCGCGGCCTGCACGTCCTGTGCGGCGATGTCGATGTCGCGGTCCATCGCGAACTGCAGGATGATCGTGGACAGGCCGGCCGAAGAATCGGAGGTCATCAGCTCCAGCCCGGAGATCTGCCCGAACTGGCGCTCCAGCGGCGTGGTCACCAGCGAGGCCATGGTGGTGGCGTTCGCACCCGGGTACTGGGTGGTGACCACCAGGCTGGGCGCATCGATTTCCGGTAGCGCCGACACCGGCAGCTGGCGGTAGCCGAGGATGCCGAGCAGCAGCAGGCCCGCCATCAGCAGCGAGGTGGCGATGGGGCGGCGGATGAAGATCGTCGAAAAGCCCACGGGCGGATCCTTGCTGTTACGTCAGACGGCGATGCGGGAGGCGAACGCCGGCCACCTGGCCGGCGTTGGGGACACGGCGTGCGCGGTCAGCGCGGGCCGCCGCCACGACGCCCACCAGGGCCCTGCTTCTGCGCGGCGGCCTTGAGTTCGGCCTCGGTCGGCGCGGCCGGGGTTTCGCCCGGCTTCAGCGCGGTGACCTTGCTGCCCGGCTTGAGCCGGAACTGGCCTTCGCTGACCACCCGCTCACCGCCCTTGAGGCCTTCGGTGATCTGGATGTTGCTGTCGCCCACTTCCACGCCGCTCTTCACGGTCTGCATGGCCACCGTGTTGTCCGGCTTGACGATATAGACGTACTCGCCATCGGGCCCGCGCATGACGGCCTGAGTGGGGATGACCACGCCGCCGGCAATGGTGCGCAGCTGCATGCGCACGTTGACGAACTGGCCCGGCCACAGGGTGTTGTCCTGGTTATCGAACAGGGCGCGCGCGCGGAAGGTGCCGCTGTCGCTGCTGATCTGGTTGTCCACCACGTCCAGCGTTCCGCCATCGGTGAGTACGTGCGAGTCGTTGCGGTCCAGCGCGGCGATGGTCACCGGGCCGGCCTGCTGGGCCTGGCGCACGTCCGGCAGCTGGCGTTCGGGCAGGTTGAACACCACGTGGATCGGGTGGATCTGGGTCAGGGTGACCAGCGCGGTACCGGCGCTGACCACGTTGCCTGCGTCGACCGCACGGATGCCGGCGATGCCGGAAATGGGCGCGGTCACGCGGGTGTACTGCAGCTGCACCTGGGCCGCGCGCATGCTGGCCTCATTGGCCGCCACCGCGCTTTCGTACTGGGCCACCTGGTTGCGCTGGGTGTCCAGGTCGGTCTTGGCGACGTACTGGCGGTATTCGGGCGAATTGGAGCGCTGGTAGTTCGAGCGCGCCGTGGCCAGCTGGGCCTGGTTCTGCTTCTTGGCCGCCGCCGCTTCGTCATAGCTGGCCTGCAGCGTGCGCGGATCGATCTGCGCCAGCAGGTCGCCCTGCTTCACTTCCTGGCCTTCCTTGAAGTTCAGGCTGATCAGCTGGCCGCCCACCTGCGGGCTTACGGTCACGGTGTTCATCGCGCTCACCGTGCCCAGCGCGCTGGCGTAGACCGGCACATCCTGGCGGGCCGCGTCGATCACCGTCACCGGCACCGGGCCGGTATCGCGTTCGCCGTCCTTGCCGGCCTCGGCCTGCGCCCCTGGCTTGGCATCCTTGCCCTTGCCACCGTTGAGCAGGTGCATGCCGACCAGCCCCACCACCAGCACTGCGATCACCAGCAGCACGATCTTCCAGAAACGCGACATTCAAAACTCCTGAGGCTGGCGAAGGGCGGGGCCCGGTTGGCAGTGGCAAAGCATACCCGCCACCCGTGTCCTTTAATGCATGACAAATGGGACGGGCGGTCAGACCCGCAAGCGCCGACAAGGTTCAACCGACGACGGTTGCTTTTCCGGACAACGTTCCCGGGCGCCGAAAGTTACAGCGAAAACCACCCTGATGCCCTACATTCAGGTTCAAGCCCCTGGAACCCTGTCGGAGATCCGAATGCCCCGTCTGTCGCTGCTGCTGTCCGCCCTGCTGCTCGCCTCGCCCGCGCTGGCCGCCACCGCCCCGGCAGAACGCCCGGAAGTCACCGCCGCCGCCGCTCGTCTGCAGGCCCAGGTAGTGCAGTGGCGCCGCGACTTCCACCAGCACCCGGAGCTGTCCAACCGCGAAGAGCGCACCTCGGCCAAGGTGGCCGAACAGCTGCGTGCGATGGGCCTGAAGCCCAGGACCGGCATCGCCCATCACGGCGTGGTGGCCATCATCAAAGGCGGCAAGCCCGGCCCGCGCATCGCCCTGCGCGCGGACATGGACGCGCTGCCGGTGACCGAACAGACCGGCCTGCCGTTTGCCTCCAAGGCCACCAGCACCTATCGCGGCGAACCGGTGGGCGTGATGCACGCCTGCGGGCATGACGCCCACACCGCCACCCTGCTCGGCGTGGCCGACGCGCTGGTGAAGATGCGCGAGAACCTGCCCGGCGAAGTGATGCTGATCTTCCAGCCTTCCGAAGAAGGCGCGCCGCCGCCGGAAGAGGGCGGTGCCGCGTTGATGCTCAAGGAAGGCCTGTTTGCCGACTTCAAGCCGGATGCCGTGTTCGGCCTGCACGTGTTCTCCAGCGTCCAGGCCGGGCAGATCGCCGTCCGCGGTGGCCCGCTGATGGCGGCCTCGGACCGCTTCGGGATCAAGGTGATCGGCCGCCAGACCCATGGCTCGGCACCGTGGAACGGGGTCGATCCGATCGTGGCCACCGCCGACCTGGTGGGCACCGCGCAGACCATCGTCAGCCGCCGCTCCAACATCTCCAAGCAGCCGGCGGTGGTGTCCTTCGGCGCAATCAAGGGCGGCATCCGCTACAACATCATTCCCGACGAAGTGGAGATGGTGGGCACCATCCGTACCTTCGACGAAGGCATGCGCCAGCAGATCTTCGCCGACCTGCGCAACGTGGCCGAGCACACCGCCGCCGCGCATGGCGCCAAGGCCGAGACGGAGATCTTCGAAGCCGAGGGCAACCCGGCCACGGTCAACGACCCGGCCCTGACCGCGCGCATGCTGCCCAGCCTGCAGGCCGTGGTCGGCGAAGCCAACGTGTACGAGCCGCCGCTGCAGATGGGCGCCGAAGACTTCTCGCTGTATGCCCAGCAGGTGCCGGGCATGTTCTTCTTCGTCGGCTCCACCAGCGAAGGGATCGACCCGGCCAAGGCCCCGGCCAACCACTCCCCGAAGTTCCTGCTCGATGAGAAGGCGCTGGATGTAGGCCTGCGGGCGTTGTTGCAGGTGAGCCTGGATTTCCTCAACAGCCCGACGCCGGGCTGAGGTCGCACGCCCAACGGTCGTGCGCTACTGGCGCAGGTCGCGGACCGTCCGCGTCGGCTGCTCGATGCCGGCGCTGGCCCGCCACGGGTTGATGTCCAACCCGCCGCGGCGGGTGTAGCGCGCCTCTACTTCCAGCCACTCCGGCTGGCAGCGCAGGGTGAGCTCGTTGAAGATGCGCTCCACGCACTGCTCGTGGAATTCGGCATGCTCGCGGTAGCTCACCAGGTAGCGCAGCAGGCCTTCGCGGTCGATGCGCGGGCCGCGGTAGCGCACGCTCACGCTGGCCCAGTCCGGCTGGCCGGTGACCGGGCAGTTGGACTTGAGCAGCGCCGAACTGAGCGTTTCGGTCACCACCTGGCCGGCGTTGGCCGACAGGTACTCCGGCGCCGGCGGGCCGTAGCGCTCGATCGCCACATCCAGCTCATCCAGTGATTCGCCTTCGGCCGACTCCACCAGCAGCGGCACCCCGAACACCACGTTCACCACCGCCCCGGCGCAGGCCGACAGGTCACCGGCAATGCGCTGGCGGGCCTGCTCGTCATCGTCAAAGCGCGTGCTGTTGAGCGAGTTGAGGTAGAGCTTGAACGACTTGGATTCGATCAGGTTCGGCGAGGTGCACGGCACGCTGATGGTGGCCACGGCGACGCGTGGCTTGCCGCGCCGGTCCAGCCAGCTCAGCTCATAGGCCTGCCAGCGGTCATGGCCGACGAACGGCAGGTTGGCCTCGTCCACGCCGATCTCCTCGCGCGCGGCGCGGCGCGGGATGGGGAAGAGCAGGGCGGGATCGTACTGGGAGGGGTAAGCAACCTCGCGACCGAGGCTGGAGTCCTGGGGGGTATTCATGGCGCCATTTTAGCGTGGCCGGCGGCCCCTCCAGCGCCCCGTTCAGAAATACGTCCAGCGTCTTCACGCCTGCGCCATGCCCCATTAACAAGGCCTGTGACACCGTGCGATCCAGGTCGTTCTATTCAAGACGGGAGCGTGTGGATGAGTACCGACAAGAAGGCCGATTTCTCCGGCGTCACCTCCAGCGTGGATACCACCGCGCAGAAGGTGGAAAAGGCAGATTTCTCCGGCGTGACCGCTTCGGTGGATACCACCGCCGAAAAGGTGGGGGGTAGCACCTACACCGTCAAGAGCGGTGACTCGCTGTCGAAGATTGCCAAGAACGAGCTGGGCGATGGCAACGCCTGGAAGAAGATTTTCGAGGCCAACCGTGACGTGCTGGATGACCCCGACAAGATCTTCCCGGGCCAGACGCTCAAACTGCCGCCTAAAGACTAAGCCCGCTCCGCCTGCTGTCCATTATTGATTCCCAGGGAGGAATTCCATGAAGAAGACGTCCATCAGTACCGCCGTACTTGCTGCCCTGCTGGCCACCGTTGCCCTGGCCGGCTGCAAGAAGAAAGAAGAAACCGTCGACAACAACGCCCAGCCGGCTGCCCCGGTAGCGACGACGCCGGTCGAACCCGCCGCACCGCAGCCGATGACGGCCGCCGCGCCGGTCAACGTTTCCGGCGTAACTGTCGGCAAGACCGCCGCAGCCGACAAGACCGTCGCGTCAGCAGCACTGTTTGCTCCGAAGGACGTGATCATTATTTCGGTCCGCACCGCAGGCACGGCCACCAACGCCAACGTTGGCGCCAAGCTGACCTATCAGGACGGCCAGGTGGCGGGCGAACAGAGCCAGGTGCTGAACACCACCGGCGATGAGACCACCAACATCAGCTTCACGAATGCCAATGGCTGGCCGGCGGGCAAGTACCGCGCGGAGGTCACGGTAGATGGTAAGGCGGCCGGAACGCCGCAGGAGTTTGAGGTCAAGTAAGTCCCGCCGACTCTCTCCCGGCACGGGCTCACGATGGACGCAGCCGCGAGGCTGCGTCTTTTTTTTGTGCCACACAGCGTTCCAATACCACCGCGTATGGCCCCGCTTTGCTCCCCGGGGCTGAAACCGCGACAATGCGGGGGTTACCCGGAGAGCACTGTCCCCCATGTCGAACACGCCCAAGATTCTGTACACGCTTACCGATGAAGCCCCGTTCCTGGCCACCCAGTCGCTGCTGCCGATCGTCGAGGCCTACACTGCCACCGCCGGCATCGCAGTCGAAACCCGCGACATCTCGCTGTCCGGCCGCATCCTGGCGCTGTTCCCGGATTTCCTGAAGGACGACCAGAAGGAAGCCGACCACCTGGCCGAGCTGGGCCAGCTGGCGACCACCCCGGACGCCAACATCATCAAACTGCCCAACATCAGCGCCTCGGTGCCGCAGCTCAAGGCGGCCATCAAGGAGCTGCAGGACCAGGGCTATGCCCTGCCCAACTACCCGGACGTGCCCACTGACGACGTCTCGCGCGACATCAAGGCGCGCTACGACAAGGTCAAGGGCAGCGCGGTGAACCCGGTGCTGCGCGAAGGCAACTCCGACCGCCGCGCGCCGCTGTCGGTCAAGAACTACGCCCGCAAGCACCCGCACCGCATGGGCAAGTGGTCCAACGAATCGAAGTCGCACGTCTCGCACATGGACGGCGGCGATTTCTACGGCAGCGAAAAGTCGGCCACCCTGGCCGCCGCCGGCAACCTGAAGATCGAACTGCAGCAGGCCGACGGCACCACCGTCGTGCTGAAGGAAAAGACCGCCGTCAAGGCTGGTGAGATCGTCGATGCCGCGGTTATGAGCCGCAACGCGCTGGCCGCGTTCGTGCAGGCGCAGATCGCCGATGCCAAGGCCAAGGGCGTCCTGTTCTCGCTGCACCTGAAGGCCACCATGATGAAGGTGTCCGACCCGATCATGTTCGGCGTGGTCGTCGAAGAGTTCTACAAGGACGTGCTGGCCAAGCACGCCGACGTGCTCAAGCAGGCCGGCTTCGACCCCAACAACGGCATCGGCGACCTGTACGCGCGCCTGCCGCAGCTGCCTGAAGCCACCCAGGAAGCGATCAAGGCCGACCTGGCTGCCGAATACGGCAAGCGCCCGGGCCTGGCCATGGTCAATTCCGACAAGGGCATCACCAACCTGCACGTGCCCAGCGACGTCATCGTCGATGCCTCGATGCCGGCCATGATCCGCGACTCCGGTGGCATGTGGAATGCCGACGGCAAGCTGCAGGACACCAAGGCTGTCATTCCTGACCGCTGCTACGCCGGTGTATACCAGGCCGTGATCGACGACTGCATCGCCCACGGCGCGTTCGACCCGGCCACCATGGGCTCGGTGCCGAACGTCGGCCTGATGGCGCAGAAGGCCGAAGAATACGGCTCGCACGACAAGACCTTCCAGATTCCGGCCGACGGCACCGTGCGCGTCACTGACGATGCCGGCAACGTGGTGTTCGAACACGCCGTGCAGACCGGCGACATCTGGCGCATGTGCCAGACCAAGGACGCCCCGATCCAGGACTGGGTCAAGCTGGCCGTCAACCGCGCCCGCCTGAGCAGCACCCCGGCCGTGTTCTGGCTGGATGCCTCGCGCGCGCACGATGCGCAGGTGATCGCCAAGGTCGAAACCTACCTCAAGGACCACGATACCAACGGCCTGGACATCCGCATCCTGGCTCCGGTGGAAGCGACCGCGTTCTCGCTGGACCGCATCCGCAAGGGCGAGGACACCATCTCGGTGACCGGCAACGTGCTGCGCGATTACCTCACCGACCTGTTCCCGATCATGGAACTGGGCACCAGCGCCAAGATGCTCTCCATCGTGCCGCTGATGGCCGGTGGTGGCCTGTTCGAAACCGGCGCCGGTGGTTCGGCTCCCAAGCACGTGCAGCAGTTCGTGGAAGAGGACTACCTGCGCTGGGATTCGCTGGGTGAATTCCTGGCCCTGGCTGCCTCGCTCGAGCACCTGGGCAACCGCTACGACAATGCCGGTGCGACGGTGCTGGCCAAGACCCTGGACCAGGCCAATGGCCAGTTCCTGGACAACGACAAGTCGCCCTCGCGCAAGCTCGGTGGCATCGACAACCGTGGCAGCCACTTCTACATCGCGCTGTACTGGGCCCAGGCCCTGGCCGCGCAGGACGACGATGCCGCGCTGAAGGCCCGCTTCGCCCCGCTGGCCAAGGCGCTGTCGGACAATGAAGCGGCCATCGTCGGTGAGCTGATCGCCGCGCAGGGCAAGCCGGTCGACATCGGCGGTTACTACCGCCCGGACGTGGCCAAGGCCAGCAAGGCGATGCGCCCGAGCAGCACGTTCAACGACGCACTGGCCGCGCTGTAAGCCTTCAGCCACCGGCACCAAGGCAGTAACCGAGGAACCCGCGCCTGGCGCGGGTTCTTTTTTTTGCCCGCAAATACGTGACACCCGTCCGGGTGGTTCTGGCACTCTCTCGCCAGCCGCAACAGGTAAAGAAGGCATGAAACCTGCATGCTGCCAAGGCGCGCATACCGGAAGGATCCGACCGTTTCGCCAACGCGAAGTGAGCAATCCGTCACCGATCTGCGCGAGATCCTTGGCATAGGCTATCGGCGAGCGTTCCGCAGTAGCTGTGATCTCTCACAAGCCAGGGGAAGGGCATGGCCAGGGTGCTGGTGGTCGGATCGGATGTCCAGGGAGAACGGGCGTTGCTGCAGCGCCTGCGCGTGGCCGCCTCATTGCCGGCCGATACGGTACGCAGCTGCCGCGACCTCGACGAGTGCGACCTGCTTGTGATCAAGGACACGCCGGCACTGCGCAACGCCGCGCTGCGCATGGTACGCGAGCGCCCCCGCATCCAGGTCTGGGTGGAAGACCAGAACGGGCAGTTGCACCAGGGACAGGGCGACGATCACGGCGTACTCGACGACCACGCCATCGAAGACGCCTTGCGGCAGATGCCTGGTGCGCCGCTGCGGATCGACGAACCGTGCACGGCGCAGGGCGCCAAGGCGATCACCCGCGCCCTGCGCGAGCGCCTGCCCGCGCGGCAGGGCCACGCGGTGCTGGTACTCAACGAGGTGCCCACCCTGCTGTTGGATTTCGCGCAGGATCAGATGGTGGTGCTGCCCGGTACCGACCCCTGCAGTCTTGCCCAGCTTCTGTCAGACCAGTTTGAAGCGCTGTCACTGCACGGGCTTTCCGAACGCCGCTACCAGGAACTGGGCGGCACGCTGCCGCGCCAGCCGCTGCGCCCGCTGCTGTGGCAATGGGGCCAACGCCCCGCGCATTGGCATGACCTGGATGCCCGGCTGCAACGCGCTGCGCGGGTGAAGCTGCTGCGCTGGCCCGACTTCCGCGTGCTGGGCCACCAGCACGACAGCTTCCGGCTGTGTTCGCTGCTGCTCAAGCGCGCGTGCAGCGTGGACGAGTGCGCCACCCTGCTGGACGTGGCACCGGATGCGGTGCGCAGCTTCATGCACCCGGCGTACCTGTGTGGCTACGCCGCGCTGGAAGATGCGCCGGCCAGCAGCGTGCCGCTGCGTGCAGGGGAGGGCGGCGGCACCCTGCTGGCCCGGATGTGGCGCAGCGTTCGCCAGCGTGGCGGGGGCTGAGCGTGCGCGAACACAAGATCGTGGTGCTGGGAGGCATGGGGTGCGGGAAGTCGACCCTGGTGCGCGCCATCGCCGCAGGCGCGGTGGTGGATACCGACGTGCACAACAGCGACCGCGCCGGCGCCGACAAGGCCTCCACCACGGTGGCGATGGACTACGCCGATATCGACCTGCCCAACGGCGACCGCCTGCGGCTCTACGGCACGCCCGGGCAGCAGCGCTTCGACTTCATCTGGCCGATCCTGCTGAAGGGCGCCAGTGGCGTGGTGCTGCTGCTGGATGCCACCCGTCACACGGCAGTGGAAGAACTGCAGGGCTATCTGGGTGTGCTGCGCGAGCATGCCACGCAGGTGCCGGCCGTGATTGGCGTTTCGCGCATGGACCTCGCCCCGGACTTCGACCTCGATTCCTGCGCGACGGTCGCGGGTTGGGATGACCGACTGCTGCCGGTGATGCCGGTGGACGCACGCGAACGCGAACAAGGACTCTTCCTGATGGACGTGCTTATGAGCGAGATGGAAACCCGCGACCTGGCGCTGGCCCATGGCTGACGGACAGGATGTGCGCCGGCTGGATCCGGCCGTGCGCGACCGTGTCGCCCAGCACCTTCAAGCGTTCGCCGACACGCTCAATGGGGTGCGCAGCGCGGTACTGGCCAGCGTGGATGGCTTCGCACTGGTGCCGGCCGCCGGCGGCCACGGTAACGGCGAGCGCCTGGCGGCAATGACCAGCGCGATGCTGGCACTGGCCGCCGCCGTGGGCCGCGAGCTGTCGCTGGGCGAACTGGAAGTGCTGATGCTGGAGGCCGGCGAGGGCAAGGTGCTGATGCTGGCGCTGCCGTGCGCGCCCGCACCGCTGTTGCTGATGGCCGCCTGCGACACGCGCTGCGTGACCGGCAAGGTGCTTTGGAGTGCAAAGGAATGTGGCCGCAACATCATGGCCGAACTCAGCGGATCACGAGCCGATCCGCAGGGGAACTAGGGGCTCGACAACCAAAGGGGTGCAACATGGCAGGTGTGAGCGAAACCTTGAGCGCGCTGATGACCATCGACGGCGCGCAGGCGGTGGCACTGGTGGACTACGAAAGCGGCATGCTGCTGGGCGAAGCCGGCTCGGGCATGGACATGGAAGTGGCGGCAGCGGGCAACACCGAAGTGATCCGGGCGAAGATGAAGACCGCCGCGTCGCTGAACCTCAACGACACCATCGAGGACATCCTGATCTCGCTGGGCAAGGCGTACCACATCATGCGCCCGGTGGCCTCCAGGAAGGGCCTGTTCCTCTACCTGGTACTGGACCGCAACAAGTCCAACCTGGCACTGGCACGGCGCCGGGTGCAGGATGTGGAGGCGTCCCTGGCGCTGTAAGGCCTGACGCTGCTGCCGACCACGCCGGGTGGTCGGTGGCAGTCAGCGACGGGACCGCTTGCCGGCCACGGGTCGGCACTACTATGGTTGGGGTGGTCTTCCCGGTTGCCCTGCATGCCTGTTGCCCCATCCCCTGATGACGAAGCGCTCGCCACGCGGTTGGCGGCACTGATCCGTGATGCCTTCGAGGATTACCACGCGCGTTTCGCCGGGGTGACCCGCCGCGCGCGGGTGCGCTTCGAGACCCGCGACTGGAACGGGGCGCGGCAGGATGCGGTGGAACGCATCGGGCTGTATGACCGCTGCATTGCTGAGACGGTGGATGTGCTGCGGCGGGCTGCGCGTGAGGCCGTGGGTGAGCGCGCGCTGTGGCTGCAGATCCGGAGGGCCTACGCAGGCCTGGTGGGTGGATTGATCGACGCAGAACTGTACAAAACCTTCTACAACACGCTGGCCCGGCGCCTGTTCGCTACTGAAGGCGTGGATGCCGCAGTGGAGTTCATGGCGATGGATGTGGAGCCATCCGACGCCATCACCCATCCGGTCGCGCGGCATACCTACGCGCTGTCGGCGACGCGGCCGGCCGAGGCCTTCATGCGGGTGCTGGGTGACTATCGCTTCGATGTGCCCTATGCGCACCAGTTGCGCTGTGCGGCGGCCATTGCCGTGCGCCTGCAGGACGACCTGCAGCATTGGGGTACCCAGCCCGTGCGCAGCATCGAGCTGCTGGATACCGTGTTCTACCGCGAGCGTCGCGCCTACCTGGTGGGCCGGGTCTTCGGCGAACACCGCTTCTCTCCCTGCGTGATCGCGCTGGTCAACGACGACAACGGCCTGCGTGCCGAAGCCGTGCTGACCCGGCGTCGCGATGTGGCGCACCTGTTCGGCGTGTCACGCAGCTACTTCCAGGCCGACCTGGCCACGGTGGGAGATGCGGTGGTGTTCCTGCGCAGCCTGCTGCCGGCCAAGCCGATCGATGAGATCTACACCGTGCTGGGCCGCGCCAAGCAGGGCAAGACCGAGCGCTACCGGACCTTCTTCCGGCACTTCCAGGACCACCCCGACGAACAGCTGGTGCATGCCGATGGCACACCGGGCATGGTCATGGCCGTGTTCACGCTGCCCAGTTACCCGCTGGTGTTCAAACTGATCCGCGACCGCTTCGCCTGGCCCAAGACCATGACCCGGCACCAGGTGGAGGAAAAGTACGCGCTGGTGTTCAACCTGGATCGCGTCGGACGCCTGCTGGACGCGCAACCCTACCGCCACCTGCGCTTTCCCAAGGCCCGCTTCTCGCCGGCGCTGCGCGAAGAACTGCTGAGCCAGTGCGCGGCCAGCGTGCGTGAGGACGTCGATTCGCTGGTGATCGCGCTGTGCTATGTGCAGCGTCGTTTCCGCCCGCTCAACCTGTACCTGCGCGAGCAGACGGCCGAAGCCCGCCGCGCCGCCGCGCTGGATTACGCGCAGGCCATCACCGACATGGCACGCAACAACATTTTCCCCGGTGACATGCTGCCCAAGAACTTTGGTGTATCGCGGCATGGGCGCGCGGTGTTCTATGACTACGACGAGCTGTGCCTCGTCAGCGACTGCGTGTTCCGCGCCTGGCCGACACCGCGCAATGCGGACGAAGCCATGGCCGATGAGCCGTGGTTCCACGTGGGCCCACGCGATGTGTTCCCGGAGCGCTTCGCACCCTTCATGGGGTTGCCCGCCGACGAGCTTGCCGCCGTGCGCGAACACCATGCGCATCTGTTCGATCCGCACTGGTGGCAAGGGTTGCAGGCGCGTTTCGCGGCCGGCGACTATCCCGACACGCCGCCCTATGCAGCCCATCATCGCCTGGCCTGATTTCCCCCTGACACATCACTGGGCTATCCTCGGGGTTCATCCACAAGGAGCAGGTGAGATGCGTTATCCCCATTTTCTGGCGTTGGCCCTCGCATTGGGCGGCACCGGGCTGGTCGCGACAACCGATACCGCTGCACAGACCGCGCGTTCGGTGCGTGAGACCGCCGAAGCCAGCATGACGCTTACTGGCAAGATCGATATCGGTACCGACGGGCACGTCACCGGCTTCCAGCTGGACCACGCCGACACGCTGCCTCCCGATCTGGCGGCATTCGTGCAGCGCCAGGTGCAGGCATGGCAGTTCCAGCCGATCGTGGACAACGGCACGGCGGTCGCCACACAGACGCCGGTGACCCTGCGCCTGCTCTCCCAGCCCGGTCCGGGCGGCGCGGGCGACACCGTGCGCGTGGCGGGTGCGAGCTTCAGCAAGTACGACCCGGAAAACACCAGCCGGGTGACCTCCAGCGAGCTCCGCTTGCCGGCCTACCCCAGGAATCTCGCTGCCATGCGCGCCAAGGGCGAAGTGCTGCTGCTGGTGAAGGTCGGCCGCGACGGTACCGTGGACGATGTGGTCGCCGAGCAGGTGAACCTGCGCGTGGTGGGCAAGGAAAACCAGATGCGGCAGGTGCGCAACGAGTTTGCCCGTGCATCGGTGTCCGCGGCGCGCAGCTGGACCTTCCGCCCGCCGACCACCGGGAGGCTCAAGGATGCCGAGTCGTGGACCGTGCGGATCCCGGTCCGCTACATGATGGGCGAACGCACGCCTTACGGCACGTGGGAAGCCTATATTCCCGGCCCGCGCGAGCGCGCGCCGTGGCGTACCTCGCAGGCCGGCGAGGACGCCGCACCGGACCTGCTGACTGCGGGCGGTATCTACATGGCCGACCTGGATGACGGTCCGCGCCTGCTCACCCCGTTGGGCATCTGATCACAAGGAGTCGTGCAATGCGTAGTTCCCTTTACCTGGCACTGGCACTGGCCCTGGCACTTGGCGGCAGCATCGTCGCCGCCGCACCGGACGCCGCCGCACAGACACGCAGCGAAATGCGCAGGACCGCCGAAGGCAGCATGGTGCTGACCGGGCAGGTCAACATTGGTACCGAAGGGCAGGTGGAAGGCTTCGTGCTGGACCAGCGCGAAAAGGTGCCGGCTGAACTGGCCAGCTTCGTTGACCGCTCCGTGCAGACCTGGCGCTTCGAGCCGATCGTGCGCGATGGCAAGCCCGTGCGCGCGCGCACCCAGGTGTCCATCCGCCTGGTCGCCAACATCGGGCCCGACGGCAAGGACATGGTCACGCTCGACGCCGCAACCTTCGGCGGGTACGACGCCACAAGCACCGACCAGGTCACCTCGATCACGCTGGCGCCGCCGCGGTTTCCCTCTGTCGCACTGAACATGGGTGGAAGTGGCGATGTGATGTTGATCGTGAAAGTCGGCCGTGACGGCAAGGTCATGGATGTGATCGCCGAACAGGTCAACCTGCGCGTGCTCGGTGACGCGCGTCGCATGGAGCGGCTGCGCGAGGCGTTCGCGAAGCAGAGCGTGGATGCCGCACATCGCTGGAGCTTCCGCGCCCCCAGCACGGGTGACGAGAAGGACAAGCCGTTCTGGTCCGTGCGCGTGCCGGTCAGCTTCGACTTTGGCGAAGTCACGCGCGGCTACGGCCAGTGGAACGTCTACATTCCGGGTCCGCGCGCGCATGCGCCCTGGCGGGAGGTCGGACCCGGCGAACAGGATGTGGCTGGCCTGCTGGCGGTCGGCGGCGTGTACATGACCGACGTCAGCAATGGCCCGCGCCTGCTGACCCCGCTGGGCGGGTAAGCAGCTGAAACACCGGATCGGCGCCGCGCGTCGATCCGGTTTGAGCGTCAGCTTCCGGCCGGGCCGTCTGGCGCTGGATACACCACGGTCCGGTTGCGACCCTGTTCCTTGGCCATGTACAGCGCCTTGTCGGCCAGACGCAGCGCCTGCTGCGGGTCCTCGTGGTAGGACGGGTAGTGGGCCACGCCCAGCGATACCGTTACCGTGCCGACCTGTTCGAACACTTCTGCTTCCACCTGCAGGCGCAGGCGCTCGGCGATGCCCGCGCTGGCGGTGACGTCGATGCCGGGCAGCAGGATCAGGAACTCCTCGCCGCCATTGCGGCACAGCAGGTCGGTGTCGCGCGAATCGTCGCGCATCAGCTGGGCGATGCGCAGGATCACCGCATCGCCGACCGCATGGCCGAAGCGGTCGTTGATGGTCTTGAACCGGTCGATATCCAGCGCGATGATCCCGAACGGCTGCCCGCGTGCCTGCCAGTCTTCCAGCCCTTCCTGCAGGCCGCGCCGGTTCTGCAGGCCGGTGAGCGGGTCGGTCATGCTGGCGCGGTTGAGCTTGCCGATACGGTCCTGCAGCAGGTTGAAGCTGTACAGCAGCGCCTGCTTGAGGTGCGCGGCCTCGTAGTACCACGCCTTGATGCCGGTCACGTGGCGGATGGCGATGCCGGTGTCGCGGTTCTGCACGTTGCGCGCCATCTGCCACAGCGGCAGCGAAATGCGCCGGGCGAACCACCAGGTGACCAGCAGCGACAGCACGCCCAGCGGAATGGCATTCCAGATCACCGCCTTCATCAAGCGCGACAGCGGTGCCAGCGTGGCCGCCGTCGGGCGCTGTGCCACCACGCCCCAGCCCACGCTGGGCACCGGCGCGTAGCCGGCCAGCATCAGCACGCCGTGGCTGTTGCGCACTTCCTGCGCGCCCGAGTGGCCCTGGCTGACCGCCTTCACCGCCGGGTTCTCCAGGGCGAACTGGCCAACCCGGGTGGGTTCGATGTGGTACAGGATGCGGCCATTGCGGTCGACCACGTACAGATACGAGCCGTCGCGGTAGTAGTGCTTGCCCAGCAGGCTCTGCAGGATGCTGCGCTGGCGCAGGTAGATGGTGCCGCTCACATAACCTTTGTACTGGCCCTGCGGGTCGAAGATCGGGTGCGAGATGGCGACCAGCAGGCGGCCGGTGGCCGACTCGTACGGATCGCTGATGTACGGCTCGCGGCGCTTGAGCGCCTCGCTGTTGCCCTGGCTGTTGAGCACCACCCCCTGCAGGGACAGGCTCAGCGGCGAGGTGGCCAGCACCGTGCCGGCCGGGTCCACGATCAGTACCGAGTTGAAGCTGTTGGTCTGCAGCTGCAGGCGCGCCGCTTCGGCTTCCAGCTCGGCGCGGGTATGCGCGCGCTGGCCCAGGCCGGTGGCGGCATAGGCCAGCTGCTGCTGGGCCGACAGCACGAAGTTTTGGGTGCTCTCGGCCAGCTTGCTGGCGTACACCCGGTTGGATTCGAGCGTGGTGCCGATCAGCTGTTCGCGCTGCACGCGGTAGCTGGCATGCAGGGTGTTGGCCAGGGCGACCAGCGCGCTGAGCAGGGCAAGCGCCAGGATCAGCTTGCCCAGGTTGAGGCGGGAGGACAGCAGGGGCATGGCAGAGTGACCGGCAGGATGCTGCGCCAACCGGTCCTACCGATGAGGCTGCAACGGGGCGGATGAGGGGGTCCCGGCGCGGATTATCACGGATTCGCCGCCCAAAGGGGGAGGTCCGGACTCAGCGTTCCATCCGCCTGCGCAGCACGCTGCGCACATTGGCCGCCATGCCCTCATCCAGCGGACCCAGCACGCCGCGCTTGCTGTCGGGGATATGTGCGTTGGCTTCGCCATCGGCGCTGAACACGTAGTGGTCGAACAGTGCCCGCCAGTGCCTGCGCTGGGCCGGCGGCAGCCCGCGCAGCGCGAGCAGCGACAGCATCAGGGCGTTCATCGGCGGGTCCATCCAGGCCGGCACCGGACGCCACCAGTAGTTCACCAGCACGTTGAAATCATCCAGCCCTTCCATGTGGTGCCACCACAGGGAAGGAATGAACACGGCATCACCGGGCCCCAGCTCGGCCACCTGCGCGCTGGCCATGGCCCGGGCAAAGCGCGGGAAGCGGTCCAGGTCCGGTTCGGCGAAGTCCACCAGGCTCACTGCCTGGCCGGCCGGGGTGAAATCCAGCGGGCCGACATACAGGTTGCCGATCTGATCGGGCGGAAACAGGGTGACCCGGCGGCGGCCGGCGGCGACGCAGGCCAGGTTGTCCGGCACGTCGTGGTGGGCGGCGATGCGCGAGCGGTTGCCGATCCAGATGCTGGCCAGCGGTTCGTCCACGCCCAGCGCCAGCGGATTGTCCTGGCGGAAGCCGGGCAGGAAGCTGTCCAGCGTGGTCGAGGCCACGTAGATGGTGGGCGGTTCGGGCGTGCTGCGGTACTTGAGCAGCGTATCGAGCACCACCTTCAGCGCGATCTGCTCGCGGCGGAAGTTGAAGCCGCTCATGTCCGCGTTGTAGAAGATCCGCCCCTCTGCTGCGGGCGGCGCGGTCGTGGCGGTGACCGGCAGGGTGCCGTGGTCGTACTGCTTGAGGTGGGCGACCGCCGCATCGGTCGAGTCGCGCGCGGCGCCGACCATCGGCCAGTCCGCCACCAGCCCGCGGATCACCTTGGGCGTGGTCCAGCTCGGGAGAACCTCGGCCAGCCGGTGGCGGTCGAGGTCGCGCACTTCGTCGATCGGACCGGGCGTGGCAGGCATGGCAGGGTCGCTTGCAGGCGGTGGCGGTGTGGCGAGTGTAGACCCGCCACACCGCTGCTGCTCAGAACTTGTAGCGGACGCCGAACATGTAGCGCGGGCCGGTCTGGGTGGCGTAGCGCAGCATGTTGGTATGCCGTGCGTAGGTGCGCATGGTCTCGTCGGTGAGGTTGATCGCCTCCAGGCTCAGCGACAGCTGCTCGCTGACCGCGTAGCTGATGTTGAGGTCGAGCTGGCCGTAATCATCGGTGTAGTTCGGGTTGGGACCCTGGCCGCCGATGCCGTTGAGGAACTTGTCGCGCCAGTTGTAGGCCGCACGGATCTGCCAGTTGTGCTTGTCGTAGAACGCCACCAGGTTGGCCGAATCGCTCAGGCCCACCATCGGGTACTGGTCGCCCAGGCTCTGGTTGTCGAAGGTCAGCCCCGACTTCACCTTGGTGTAGTTCGCCGCCAGGCCGAAGCCGGATTGGCCGAACAGGTGCTGCACCGCCACTTCCCAGCCATCGAGATGGTCCGAACGCTGGTTGGCCGGCAGGGTGATGTCGAAGCCGGCAATCGGGTCGCCGGGCTGCCCGACGATGGTGCCGGTGAGCTGGCCGGCCGAGTTGGTGCCGGTGGCGGTCACGCCCGGCTGGCCGTTGAAGTTGGTGAAGATGTAATCGCGGATGCAGGGCATGTCGCTCACCCCGCAGCCGGCTGCCAGCGCTGCGTTCCAGTAGGCGCCACCCACGGGGGTGTGCAGGTTGCCGGTGTTCTCGCGGACGATGGTGTTGCTGATGAAGTTCTTGATGTTCTTGCGGAAGAAACCGACCGAGGCGTAGCTGGATTCGCCGTAGTACCACTCCAGCGACAGGTCGAAGTTGTCCGACAGCAGCGGCTCCAGCGCCGGGTTGCCGCGCGACCCGCTGCCACCCTGGGTGCGCACGATGTCGGCCAGCGACTGCCCGCTCTGGATCTGGTCCCAGCCCGCGCGGCCCAGGCTGCGGCTGTAGCTGCCGCGCAGCGCCAGCGTATCGCTGATGTCCAGCTTCAGGTCCAGGTTGGGCAGCACGTAGTCGTACTTGCCGCTGTCGCTGATGAAGCCGCTTTCGCTGGCGTATTCGATGTTGAGCTCGTTGGCCGAACTCCAGCTGATCCCGTTGGGCACGCGCACCATCGCGGTGGAATCCACGTCGGTCTGCTCATAGCGCACGCCGACGGCCACGTTCAGCGGCATCGACCAGTCGAACGTGGTGCGGTACTGCAGGAACGCGCTCTTGGACTTCTCGCTGGTGCGGATGTCCTGCGAATACTCGGTGGGAGCCACGTAGCAGGTCGGGCAGGCCGGGTCGGATGCGGTGCCGACCTGCGCGGCACGGTTGATCAGCCTGTCGAAGTCGAACACCAGGAACTGGCCGGTCAGGCGCGGATCGTTGTGCCCCGAGAACGCATCGAAGTACCTGGCCATGTCGTCGGCGTACCAGATGCTGTCATCGTAGTCGGCCGGGGTACCCAGGCCGCCCCACGTATTGCGCTGCATGATCGCCGAGGCCGAACGGTTCTTGACGTCGGTGTAGCCCACGCCGAAGTCCAACGCGGAGTAGTCGGCGAACTGGAAGGTACCGCGGCCCTGGTACTGTTCCACCTCGGACTTGTTGTAGCTGTTCTGGAACACCGAGCCGGTGACCAGGGCATCGGCCGCCTGCACGCCGCCCGGCGGCAGCGCGATGTTGATGATCGGCAGGTCACCGCTGTAGTCGACCGTGGTCTTGCCGCGCACGAACGCGGCAACCCCGAGCACGCCAGCCGAACCATACGGGCTGTCGGGCTGCGATTCGCCGGTGGAGTGGTGGGCGTCGAAGTTCAGGGTCAACGCATCGTTGACTTCCCACTCCACGTTGAAGCCCAGCGAGTCCAGCGTGTTCTTCGTGGCCAGCTGCGCACCCCCCATCGACACGTCCGAATTGACCATGTCTTCGCTGTAGATGATCGGCGCGGCGACCGGGCCGTTGGTCCAGATGCTGTCGCCGGGGCCGTAGTTGAACCACACCGACAGCTCACTGCGCTGCTGCTGCACCTTGTTTTCCACATAGGTGTAATCCAGCGTGGTGGTCACGTTGTCGACCGGCTTCCACTGCAGGGTGGCCTGGCCGTTGGTGCGCTGGCGCTGCACGCCGTTGACGTTGTAGGCGGTGTTCTGCGGGCGGCCGTACACGTCATCGGGGCCGGGACGGTTCTGGATGCGGTCCGCGTAGCCCTGGCCCGGCTGCGGCAGCACGCGCCAGTCAGTGGTGTTGTCGCCTTCGAACGTGGCCCAACCTTCGGCCACCGTGGCCTGGTTGAAGCCGGAATCGCGCTCCTGGTAGCTGCCGCTCAGCATCACGCCCACGCGACCATCGGCATAGGTGTCACTGAAGATGCCGGAGATCTCACCGGTGTACTTCGAACCCTGCAGCGTGCTGGGCAGGTTGTCGTTGGAGGTGTCGTTGACGGCCTTCAGGCCGACGCTCACCACCGGCGCCGATTCGAGCGGGCGCAGGGTCTTGACGTTGATCGTGGCACCGATGCCACCGGTCGGGTTGTCGGCACGGGTGGTCTTGAACACTTCCACCGCCGAGATCGACTCGGAGGCGATGTTGGCGAAATCGAACGAGCGCGAGCCGGACAGGCCGGCGCCGCCGTTGCCCAGATTGGAGGCCGGCATCTGGCGGCCGTTGAGCAGCACCAGGTTGAAGTCCGGGCCGATGCCGCGAACGGTCACCTTGGAGCCTTCGCCGCTGGAGGTGCGGTCGATCGACACGCCGCTGATGCGCTGCAGCGATTCGGCCAGGTTGGTATCGGGGAACTTGCCGATGTCCTCGGCCACGATGCCGTCCACCACACCCTGGCTGTCGCGCTTGAGGTTCATGGACGAAGTGAGGCTGCCACGGATACCGGTGACCTGCACCGTATCAAGCGTGGCCGGATCCAGCCCTTCCGACGACGACGCAGCGCCGTCGCGGGTGGTGTCCTGGGCCCACGCCGGCCCGGCCAACACGGCGAGCAGCGCGGAAGTGAGCATTGCCTTGCGGGGTACGGCCTTGTACGTCTTCATTGCAGCTCCCTCCCCAGGGAAATCGGTAATGGCAGTCCTACGGCGTCTGACACGATTCAACAACGATGTGGGCGGATTGGGCCGATGCCTGACAGCGTTGTCAACAAACTGCCATGAAGCGCATCGTTCGCGGTGTCGCGCGTGGGTGTCCCTGCGTGTCCCGGGGCGGGTCGCTGTATACGCGCCAAACCCTGCAATGCGGGCCTTTCAGCCCTGTTTTACCGGGACGTCAAGCGCCCGATTCAGTTGGGTCTGCTCGTTGTGCAGTGCAGAACGAAACTGCGCGAAACCCGTTTTCGGGCAGGTGACGGTGACTGTCGCGTGCTCTGACCGGTTGTCTGACAGCGCTGGACAACAGGACGCCAAGCAGGTTCCATGTCTGGCCGCCGCATGGCTGGTATTCCCATCAGAAGGACAGGCAATGGACACTTCCACCGTGGTTCGCGGGCAGCACGTACAGAGCACGCGCATGGCACTGGCCGTGGTGACGGCGATCTTCTTCATGTGGGGCTTCATCACCTGCCTCAACGACATCCTGATTCCACACCTCAAGGCTGCGTTCTCGCTGACCTGGGTGCAGGCCATGCTCATCCAGTTCACTTTCTTCGGCGCGTACTTCCTGATGTCGCTGCCGGCGGGCCGGCTGGTGGCTGCAGTGGGCTACAAGCGCGGCATCGTGGCCGGTCTTGCGATCGCCGGGGTCGGCGCGCTGTTGTTCTGGCCGGCGGCCGCGCTGCATGTATACGGGCTGTTCCTGGGCGCGCTGTTCGTGCTGGCCACCGGCATCACCGTGCTGCAGGTCGCGGCCAACCCGTATGTGGCGTTGCTGGGGCCGGAGCAGACCAGCTCCAGCCGGCTCACACTGGCCCAGTCGATGAACGCGCTGGGCACCACCATCGCCCCGCTGTTCGGTGGCCTGCTGATCCTGGCGGCCGAACCGCGCAGCGCCGAGCAGCTCGCGCTGCTGCCGCAGGCCGAAGCGCTGGCTTACCGCGCCGCTGAAGCACAATCGGTGCAGGTACCGTACTTCGGCCTGGCCATCGCGTTGTTCGTGCTGGCCGCGGCGATCTGGATGTTCCGCCTGCCCAGCATTGCCGGGGTGGAAGACAGCAAGGAGCAGGGCACGCTCGGTGCGGCGCTGCGCCACAAACACCTGGCCTTCGGCGTGCTGGCGATCTTCTTCTACGTGGGCGCGGAAGTGTCCATCGGCAGCGTGCTGGTCAACTTCCTGTCCATGCCGGGCATCGGCGAAGGCCTGACCGAGCAGGAGGCCACGCGCTATGTGTCGCTGTACTGGGGCGGTGCGCTGGTCGGCCGCCTGGTCGGTACTTTCCTGCTGGCGCGCTTTGATCCGCGCCGCCTGCTCGGACTGTTCGCGCTGGTGGTGATGGGGCTGCTGGCGGTGACCATGCTCGGCACCGGCGAGCTGGCCAAGTGGAGCGTGGTCAGCGTGGGTCTGTTCAATTCGATCATGTTCCCGACCATCTTCGCGCTCGCCATCGGCGGCCTGGGCCCGCTCACCGGGCAGGGCTCCAGCCTGCTGGTGATGGCGATCGTGGGCGGCGCGGTGGTTCCGCTGGCGGTGGGCTGGTTGGCCGACCACTACGGGCTGCAGGCTTCGTTCCTGCTGCCGATGCTGTGCTACCTGTTCATCGTGTTCTATGCATGGCGCGGGTCGCGCCGCTACGCCTGACCCCTCAACGGCGCCGGGGTGCGTGGGTGGATTCACGCACCAGCACCGCATGGTCCACGGTGACCATGCGGCCGGCCTTCGGCGAGCGGATGCGTTCGATCAGCTGTTCGGTGGCCAGCCGGCCCATCGTGTCGGTGGGCTGGCGCACGGTGGTCAGGGCCGGGTAGATGTGCCCGGCAATGGGCGTGTCATCGAAGCCGCACACGGAAAGATCGCGCGGCACGCGCAGGCCGCGCTGGCCAGCCACCCGGAACACCGCGGCGGCCATGTCGTCGTTGGCCGCGAAGATCGCGGTGGGCGGCTCGGGCAGGTCCAGCAGCGCATTGGCCGCGTCGATGCCCGACTCGAACGAGAACTGACCGTTCACCACCAGCGCAGGGTCGTACTCGATCCCGGCCTCGCGCAGTGCCTGGCGGTAGCCGGCCAGGCGCCACTGGCAGGCGCCATGCGCGCGCGGGCCCTTGATGTGCGCAATGCGACGGTGCCCCTGTGCGACCAGATGGCCGATCAGTTCCACCACTGCGGTGGTTTCGTCCATGCGTACGCCGATGCGCCCTTCGGGATGGCGCGGTGCGATGCTGGAAAACGGAATCTCGTTGTCTTCCAGGTACGCCAGCACCACCGCATCGTCGGTCAGCGGCGGGATCAGCACCACGCCATCGGGCCTCGAGTTCTCGAACAGTGCGGCGAGGTCGGGCAGGGTGCGCCGGCCGATGCCGACCGGCCCCAGGATCAGGTTGTAGTGATGGGCATGACAGGCCTCCAGCATGCCGTTCTGGATTTCCATCAGGTAGTTGCGCGAAGGATTGTTGTAGACCAGCGCCAGTGCATACGAGCGCTGCCCGGCCAGGCTGCGCGCCGACAGGTTCGGTTTGTATCCCAGCCGGGAGACCGCAGCGAGCACGCGGTCGCGCGTTTCCACCCGCACGTTCGGCTCGTTGTTGAGCACGCGCGATACGGTCTTGATCGAAACGCCCGCAATGGCGGCGACATCCTCGATACGACTACGCATGGTGCGATGGATCCTCCTGGAGAGCCCGGCCGGCCGCTGCCGATGGTAATGCACCTGTGTCGTTTCGGGATTACCGAAGCAGGCGGATGGTGCCACGTTGCGGGGTATTCGTGCACGGTCCGGATTTCCATGCGGCGCTGCAACAGCAACTGCGGATTCCCGGCGTGCGCGAAAAGAGCCAGCCCAACAACGACGGGGATACCAGGACAAGCTGTTCGCCGACCGGTTGACAGCGCCCCGCCGGGCTTATATGACAGCGCTGTCACCGGAAGCGCCGAATCAGCCCGCGCCCGGTCCATCATCCGCACATTTTCTTGGAGGTAATGCACGTGAGCAGCGCCCGGAAGACTCTTCTCACCGTCTGTGTCCTGACGGCATTGGCCGCCCAGGCGCACGCCGCGCCCGCCGCCGAGCGCCTGCAGGACTGGCCGCAGGTGACCAGCGCGATCGCCTCCGACCCGGCCATCGAAAGCCGCGTGCGCAGCATCCTTGCGCAGATGACCCTGGCCCAGAAGGTCGGACAGATGACCCAGCCGGAGATCAAGCAGATCACCCCGGAGCAGGTGCGTACCTACTACATCGGCTCGGTGCTCAATGGCGGTGGCTCGTGGCCGGGCATGGACAAGCACGCCAGCGTGGCCGACTGGGTGAAGCTGGCCGATGCCTATCACGCCGCCTCGCTGGCCACCGACGCACGCACCCCGGTGCCGGTGATCTGGGGCACCGATGCCGTGCACGGCCACAGCAATGTGTTCGGCGCCACGCTGTTCCCGCACAACATCGGCCTGGGCGCCACCCGCGATGCCGCGTTGATCGAGCGCATCGGCGCCGCCACCGGCAGCGCCACCCGTGCCACCGGCATCGGCTGGGTGTTCGCGCCCACGCTGGCCGTGGCACATGACCCGCGCTGGGGCCGCACCTACGAAAGCTTCTCGTCCGACCCGTCCATCGTGCGCGAATACGCCACCGCCTACGTCAAGGGCGCGCAGGGCCGCTTCACTGGCGACGGCAACGTGGTGGCCACGGCCAAGCACTACATCGGCGATGGGGCCACCGACAACGGCCGCGACCAGGGCGAGGCCACGGTGGACAAGGCCACCATGATCAACGTGCACGGCCAAGGCTATTTCGGTGCGCTGGGCGAAGGCGTGCAGACGGTGATGGCCTCGTTCAACAGCTGGAACGACCGTGCCGGCGGCGTGGACTACGGCAAGATGCACGGCAGCCAGGCGCTGCTTACCGGCGCGCTGAAGGAAAAGATGGGTTTCGACGGCTTCGTCGTCTCCGACTGGAACGGCATCGCCCAGGTACCCGGCTGCCGCAACGACAGCTGCGCCCAGGCGATCAACGCCGGTATCGACATGGTGATGGTGCCCGACGACTGGAAGGCCTTCATCGCCAACACCATCGCCCAGGTGGAGAGCGGCGAGATTCCGATGGCGCGCATCGACGATGCGGTGACCCGCATCCTGCGCGTGAAGCTTCGTGCGGGCCTGTTCGAGCACAAGCCGTCCGACAGCCGCTTCGCGGGCGACGCCAACGCCGTGCAGCACCGCGAGCTGGCGCGTGAAGCCGTGCGCGAATCGCTGGTGCTGCTGAAGAACCAGGACAAGGTGCTGCCGCTCAAGCGCGATGCGCGCGTGCTGGTGGTGGGCAAGAGTGCCGACAGCCTGTCCGACCAGGCCGGGGGCTGGTCGCTGACCTGGCAGGGCACGGAGAACACGAACGCCGATTTCCCCAATGCCGATTCGGTGCTGGGTGCGCTGCGCGCCGAACTGGGCACGCAGCAGGTGACCTACAGCGCCGATGCCAAGGGCATCGATGCGTCGGCGTTCGACGTGGTGGTCGCGGTGATCGGCGAAACGCCGTACGCCGAAACCAACGGCGACATCCTCGCCTCGGACACGGTCAGCCACAGCCGTGCGCAGCCGCAGGACCTGGCCGTGCTCAAGGCCGCCGCCGCCACCGGCAAGCCGCTGGTCACCGTGTACTTCTCCGGCCGCCCGATGTACACCAACGACCTGCTCAACCTGTCGCAGGCGTTCGTTGCGGCGTGGCTGCCGGGTACCGAAGGCAAGGGCATCACCGACGTGCTGGTGGCTGGCAAGGACGGAAGGCCCGCGCACGACTTCCACGGCCGGCTCAGCTTCCCGTGGCCGGGCGTGCCGTGCCCGGCACCGATCGACCGCCCGGACCCGAAGCGCCCGGACCTGTTCAAATTCGGCTATGGCCTGAGCTATGCCAAGCCCGCGCAGGTCGCGCGCCTGCCCGAAACCAACCCGGACCACTGCGGCGAAGTGACCACGCTGCCGATCTTCAACCGCGTGGATACCGCGCCGTTCTCGCTGCACATCGCGGCCGGCGGTGCCACCCAGCCACTCGGCAACGATCTCAACGCCAGCCTGCGCTGGCCCACCCCCACGCCGGTGGCCGAAGTGCGCACGGTGCAGATCAACACGCAGCAGGACGCCCGCGAAGTGACCTGGCTGGCCCCGGCGCAGCTGATCGCGCGCAGCACCTCGCGGCGCAACCTGGGCGCGCTGGCGCGCAGCAACGGCGCGTTGCAGTTCGACGTGATGGTGCAGCACCCGCCGGCCTCGCCGGTAATGGTGACCATGCAGTGCGGCACCGGCTGCGAGGGCGGGGTGGATATCGCCCCGGCGCTGGCAACGCTCACCGCGGGGCAGAAGCGCACCGTGACCATTCCGCTGGCCTGCTTCGCCAGCAAGGGCGTGGACCTGGGCGCAGTGGAAGCCCCGTTCGTGGTCAGCGCGGACAAGCCGTTCGCTGCGGCCTTCACCCAGGTGCGGGTGGCGACGAAGGCGGACAAGGCCGAGGGTGTGGTGGAGTGCCGGTGAAGCGGTAGGGGATGCATGGGCCGGCCAACGGCCGGCGCTACCACGCCAGGATGTGTCGGGTTCGCCGCGAAAATGGGAGTTGTTGCAGGGGATTCCCGCCGGGTGACGCGTAGCGTGTGAGCTACACGGGCGCCGGGGAATCGATGTGACGCTGATGCATGTTCTGGGTGGGCTGTCGCTGCTGATCCTGGTCGGGGTGGCGACCATGGTGCGGGCAGGGATCGGGTTCGAACACGGGGATGGGACGGCGGTGCAGGAGGGGGCCGCCGAGGTCGATGCAGTGGAGGTGGTGGAGCCGCCGCTGGAACCGGTGGCCTCCTTGGAACCGCTGCATTTCGGACCATTGCTGGATCGCATGCGGCCGTGAGGCGTGCCGACCAACGGTCGGCACCTACCGTCAGCCAGCGCTGATCGGTTGGGGCCCCCAGCCATGAAAAAGGCCCCGCAGTGCGGGGCCTTTTCCTGTTTCGATGTTGGCGCCGGTCAGCGCTTCATCGAACCGAAGAACTCGTCGTTGGACTTGGTGTTCTTCATCTTGTCGAGCAGGAACTCCATCGCGGCGATTTCGTCCATCGGGTGCAGCAGCTTGCGCAGGATCCAGATCTTCTGCAGCAGCTCCGGTTCGATCAACAGGTCTTCGCGGCGGGTGCCCGAACGGTTGATGTCGATGGCCGGGTACACGCGCTTCTCGGCGATACGACGGTTCAGGTGCACTTCGCTGTTGCCGGTGCCCTTGAACTCTTCGTAGATCACCTCGTCCATCTTGCTGCCGGCGTCGACCAGCGCGGTGGCGATGATGGTCAGGCTGCCGCCTTCTTCAACGTTACGGGCGGCACCGAAGAAGCGCTTCGGGCGGTGCAGGGCGTTGGCGTCCACACCACCGGTGAGCACCTTGCCGGAGCTGGGCACCACGTTGTTGTAGGCGCGTGCCAGGCGGGTGATCGAGTCGAGCAGGATCACCACGTCCTTCTTGTGTTCCACCAGGCGCTTGGCGCGCTCGATCACCATTTCGGCAACCTGCACGTGGCGCGCGGCCGGTTCGTCGAAGGTGGAGCTGATGACTTCGCCGCGCACGGTGCGCTGCATTTCGGTCACTTCTTCCGGACGCTCGTCGATGAGCAGCACGATCATGTGCACGTCCGGGTGGTTGGTGGTGATCGCCGTCGCCACCTGCTGCATCAGCATGGTCTTACCGGCCTTGGGCGGGGAGACGATCAGCGCGCGCTGACCCTTACCCTGCGGTGCCATCAGATCCATGATGCGGCCGGTGATGTCTTCGGACGAACCGTTGCCACGTTCCAGGGTGAAGCGCTTGCGCGGGAACAGCGGGGTGAGGTTCTCGAACAGCACCTTGTTCTTGGACGCTTCCAGCGGCTCACCGTTGATGGTGTCCACGATCGACAGCGCGAAGTAGCGCTCGCCGTCCTTCGGGAAGCGGATGCGGCCGGACAGGTGGTCGCCGGTGCGCAGGTTGAAGCGGCGGATCTGGCTGGGCGAAATGTAGGTATCGTCCGGCCCGGCCAGGTAGCTGGCTTCAGCCGCGCGCAGGAAGCCGAAGCCGTCCGGCAGGATTTCCAGCACGCCGTCGGCGGCCACGCCGTCGCCATGGCGGGTGAGCACCTTGAGCAGGGCGAAGATCACGTCCTGCTTGCGGGCGCGGGCCACGCCTTCGGAGATCTGCAGCTGCTCGGCGATTTCCAGCAGCTTCTGGGCCGGCATGCGCTTGAGGTCGCTCAGCGAATAGACCGGGAAGCCCTCGGGCACGTTGGCCTGCTGGCTGCGCACGAACGGCTGCTGTTCGCCATTGTCCTGCGGCATGCCGTCGTCGCGGAAGCCACCACCACCACCGCCGCGATTGCGGTCGCGGTCACGGCGATTGCGGAAACGGTCACGGCGGTTGCCCTGGCCCTGGCCTTGGTTCTGGCCCTGGCCCTGGCCCTGGTTCTGACCCTGCTGGTACGGGTTCTGGCCGCCCTGCGGGTTGTTGTTGTTGTTGTTGCGCTGGCCGCCGTCCGCGGCGTCCTGGCCACCGCCCTGCGGGGCCGGGGCATCGCCGCCGGAAGCGGCCGGTGCCTGGGCGGGCTGCTGCGGCGCTGCGGGTGCAGCCGGCGCCGGCGCGACGGGCGCGGCAGCCAGGGGCAGGGCGTTCTGTTCGGGGGAAGACCCGGTGTCGGCGCTGCTGGCAGCGGCCTTGGCGACGCGCGGCTTGCGCACGCGCTTCTCGGCGGGCGCGTCGGCGCTCCCGGGTTCGGAAGTAGTGATATCGGACAAGTGCTGAATTCCTCGCTGGAAGGTGCGAGCGCCCGGCAGGGGCGGCGAACGTTGGGAAGGGATTCTGGAAAGAAACGTCGTCCAGAAGATGCGGCGCGCGAATGCGGCCGGATATGCCGACACTAACACCGGCTCGCGGCAGCGCGCAAGCCGGGTGGGGCAGGGTCATTCATGCGGGCGTGGGCCCGCGGGGCAGCCGGGGTGGCCGGCTGCCGGGTGGCTCAGGCCAGGGCCTTGTCGAGCAGGCCGGCCAGCTGGGCCTTGCCGACGGCACCGATCTGCTCGCCAACCTTCTCACCGCCCTTGAACACCACCAGGTACGGAATCGAACGAACGTGGTACTTGGCTGCCAGTGCACGGTTGTTGTCCACGTTGACCTTCACGACCTTGGCGCGGCCCTGGTAGGCGTCGGCCAGCTCGTCGAGGGCCGGGGCGATCATCTTGCAGGGGCCACACCATTCGGCCCAGAAATCGACCAGGACCGGTTCCTTGGAATTCAGCACGGCGCTATCGAAGTCGGCATCGCCGACATGTACAACCTTGTCGCTCATCTTGGTCTCTCGTTTTGGAGTGCACCCGGCAGGGCCGGAGGGGTTGAACCTGGACAGGGCTGGGGGCCTGGTCCGCGTCTGCTGCCTCGTGGCCGCGGGTGCGGCCAGCGGTGCGTCCGATGGATGCCTGGACGCTCACGGCCGGCAGTGTACCCCTATCGTCGCGAGGCGACAGACACCGGTTGGAAAGAATCATCCTGTGACCGTCATCGCGCTTTGCCGGGGCTGGCGGGAACGATATGCGGATGGGGCTCTGGCGGTTCCAGCCCCCTGGATCCGGGCGTTCAACTGGGGGTGGGGGCCGTGAAAGGCCGCCAGGCAGGGCGTGGCGCTACGGCTGGGCGGTCCGTCTCATGGGGGTCTGCGACGGCCTCCCCCGGTTTGCCGGCCGCTTTGCGTTAAACTGGCCCACTGTGCGGCGCCCCGGGACCGGTTCGGTCCGGCCTCCGCCTTCCCAGGCGCAGGGCCCAATGGCGACGGTGCCCCCCAAGATTGCAAGCCACCCGCATCTCTGTCGGCTGGCCTTACCAAGACGGACTCATGAGCGACAAACCGCTGACCGATTTGACCTTCTCCTCCTTCGAGCTGCATCCGGCTCTGCAGGCTGGCCTTGAAGGCGCTGGTTTTACCCGCTGCACCCCGATCCAGGCGCTGACCCTGCCCGTGGCACTGCCCGGCGGCGATGTCGCCGGCCAGGCCCAGACCGGTACCGGCAAGACGCTGGCGTTCCTGGTGGCCGTGGTGAACCGGCTGCTGACCCGCCCGGCGCTGGCCGACCGCAAGCCGGAAGACCCGCGCGCGCTGATCCTGGCGCCCACCCGCGAACTGGCCATCCAGATCCACAAGGATGCGGTGAAGTTCGGCTCGGACCTCGGCCTGCGCTTTGCGCTGGTCTACGGCGGCGTGGATTACGACAAGCAGCGCGAACTGCTGCAGCAGGGCGTGGACGTGATCATCGCCACCCCGGGCCGCTTGATCGATTACGTCAAGCAGCACAAGGTGGTCTCGCTGCACGCCTGCGAAATCTGCGTGCTCGACGAAGCCGACCGCATGTTCGACCTGGGCTTCATCAAGGACATCCGCTTCCTGCTGCGCCGCATGCCCGAGCGCACCACCCGGCAGACCCTGCTGTTCAGCGCCACGCTCAGCCACCGCGTGCTGGAGCTGGCCTATGAGCACATGAACGAGCCGCAGAAGCTGGTGGTGGAAAGCGAATCGATCACCGCCGCGCGCGTGCGCCAGCGCATCTACTTCCCGGCCGACGAAGAGAAGATCCCGCTGCTGCTGGGCCTGCTCTCGCGCAGCGAAGGCGCGCGCACCATGGTGTTCGTCAACACCAAGGTGTTCGTGGAGCGCGTGGCGCGCTCGCTGGAGAAGGCCGGCTACCGCGTCGGCGTGCTCTCCGGCGATGTGCCGCAGAAGAAGCGCGAGAGCCTGCTCAACCGCTTCCAGAAGGGCCAGCTGGAAATCCTGGTGGCCACCGATGTTGCCGCGCGCGGCCTGCACATCGACGGCATCAAGTACGTTTACAACTACGACCTGCCGTTCGACGCCGAAGACTACGTGCACCGCATCGGCCGTACCGCCCGCCTGGGCGAGGAAGGCGATGCGATCAGCTTCGCCTGCGAACGCTACGCGATGGGCCTGCCGGACATCGAGGCCTACATCGAGCAGAAGATCCCGGTGGAAGCGGTCACCAGCGAAATCCTGACCGCGCTGCCGCGTCCGGAACGCGCGCCGGCCGCGCCGGGCGAGGAAGGCGACGAGAACGAAAGCGTCGGCCAGATCTTCCGCGAAGCGCGCGAAGCCCGCGCCGCCGAGGAAGAGCGTCGCGGCGGCGGTCGGTCGTCCAGCGGCAGCCGTTCCGGCGGTGGCCGTGGCGAGCGCAGTGGTGAGCGCAGCGGCGAACGCCGTCCGCGTGGCCCGCGCAAGCCGCGTGTGGAAGGCGAGCAGCCCGCTGTGGCCGTGGAAGGCGCTGCACCGGTGGAGGCTGCAAAGCCTGCCCAGGCACCGCGTCCGCCGCGCGCCGAAGGTGCGCCGGAAGGTGCGGCCGAGGGCGAGCGTGCACCGCGCAAGCGCCGCCGCCGTCGCCACGGTCGTCCGGTGGAAGGTGCCGAGGGTGCCGCGCAGTCGGTCACGCCGGTGCAGGTCACCGCCAAGCCGATGCGCAACACCGCGCCGGCCGCCGACCCGGGTGCAGGCTTCCTGACCCGCATCGGCCGCAAGATCCGCCGGATGCTTTCAGGGGCGTAACGACCAACGGTCGTTACCTACCGCGTAGCGCCCCACCGTTGGTGGGGCGGCATTCCAAAACCGATCAACGGTAGCGCCCGGCCGGTGGCCGGGCGACACGCCGTTCCCACGCCGCCATCCTCCTCCTGCATAATCGGAGGAATGAGCGTCCTGCGTTTTGACAATGTCAGCAAACACTATGCGGGCGGCCACCAGGCTCTGGTGGACGTCAGCTTCGATGTCGCGCCCGGTGAAATGCTGTTCGTGACCGGGCACTCCGGCGCCGGCAAGAGCACCCTGCTCAAGTTGATCCACCTCGACGAACGGCCCAGCCGTGGCGCGGTGGTGTTCGACGAGCGCAACCTGCTCAAGGTGCGCGGCGGCGATATCCCGCACCACCGTCGCGCGGTGGGTGCGGTCTACCAGGACCACCGCCTGCTGATGGACCGCAGCATTGCCGAAAACGTGGCCCTGCCGCTGATCCTGCGCGGGACCCGGCGGGGCGATATCGGCAAGCGCGTGCGTTCGGTGCTCGAGCGCATGGGCCTTGGCCATCGGGAAAAGGCGCTGCCGTCTCAGCTGTCGGCGGGTGAGCAGCAGCGCGTGGGCATCGCCCGCGCGATCGTCGGCGAGCCCAAGCTGCTGGTGGCCGACGAACCCACCGGCAACCTCGATCCGACCCTGGCCGCTGAAATCATGGCGCTGTTCGCCGAACTGCCCGAGCGCGGCACCAGCGTGCTGGTGGTCAGCCATGATCTGGCGCTGCTGCGCGCCATGCGCAAGCGCGTGCTGATCCTGGACCACGGCAAGCTCATTGACGACATCTCGCCGCAGGACCTGGCCGAATGAGTACCGCCACCAACAAGGAAGCCGCGGCGCCGTCGCGCCTGGGCGTGTGGCTGCACCATCACGGCCACAGCGTGGTGTTCAGCCTGGGCCGTGCCTGGCGCAAGCCGTGGGCCACGCTGTTGACCGTGATGGTGATGGCGCTCGCCCTGGCCCTGCCGCTGGGCCTGTCGATCGCGCTGGACAACCTCAAGCATTTCGCCGGCAGCGTGCAGCAGTCGCGCGACATCAACCTGTTCCTGAAGACCGACGTCGACGCCGCCGCCGCCCGTCAGGTCGCCGACACGCTGCGCGGTCGCGCCGATGTGGCCGGGGTGACCCTGCGCTCGCCGGACGAAGGCCTGGCCGAGCTGCGCGACAGCGCCGGGCTGGGCGAAGCCATCGATGCGCTGCACGACAACCCGTTGCCATCGCTGCTGATCATCACCCCGGCCAACGGTACCGACGACGCACGCCTGGCGCAGTCGCTGGAAGGCATGCCGCAGGCCGATCTGGTCCAGCACGATGCGCTGTGGCGCAAGCGCCTGGATGCCTGGCTGGGCTTCGGCACGCGCCTGGTGCAGGTGCTGTCGGTGCTGCTGGGCCTGGGCGCGGCGCTGGTGGTCGGCAACACGGTGCGGCTGGATATCCAGGCGCGCCGCGATGAAATCGGCGTGCTGCAGCTGCTGGGCGCCAGCGATGGGTTCATCCGCCGCCCGTTCCTTTACCTGGGCGCGTGGTACGGGCTGGGTGCCGGTGCGCTGGCCCTGGCGCTGGTCGGTGGGGCCGGGCTCGCGCTGCGCCCGCCACTGGCCGCGCTGTCGCAGAGCTATGCCAGCCCCTTCGTGCTGCATGGGCTGGACCTGTTGCATTCTTCGCTCGTGCTGGTCGGCACTGTCGTGCTGGGCTGGCTGGGCGCGTGGCTGGTGACGGGGCATTTCCTGCGCCAGACCCGTCCGACCGAAACCTGAGGCCTGCCCTGCATGCGTCCGCAAGTACTGAAGCACCTGGTCGACGACGCACCACGCGTCATGGTGGTCGATGGTTCCAAGCTGGTCCGCAAGCTCATCGCCGACGTGCTGCAGCGCGAGCTGCCGGCGGTCGAGGTGGTGGGCTGCGCCAGCATTGAAGACGCGCGCATGGCGTTGGCCGCCGGTCCGGTCAACCTGGTCACCACCTCGCTGACGCTCAGTGATGGCGACGGCCTGGACCTGGCCCGGCTGGTACGCGAAACCGCCGGGCAGGCCTACGTGCCGGTGATCGTGGTTTCCGGTGATGCCCAGCAGCACCTTGAGCAGCGCCGTTTCACCGATTACGTCACCGATTATTTCGACAAGGCGCTGGGCCATGAAGCCCTGGCGACGTTCATCCGTGGCTATGTGCAGCCGGAAACCATTCCCGGCGCCACCATCCTGTACGTCGAAGACAGCCGCGTGGTCGCCGAAGCGACCAAGCGCATGCTCGAACGGCAGAGCCTGAACGTGCTGCACGTGATGACCGCCGAAGAGGCGTTCGCACTGCTCACCGCCGAATCGCTGGGGCGCAGCAGCCACCGCATCGACCTGGTGCTCACCGACGTCACCCTGAAGGGCGAGCTGAGTGGGCTGGATGTGGTCGAGCGCGTGCGCGTGGACTTCGGCTACGGCAAGCGGCGCCTGCCGGTGCTGGTGATGACCGGCGACGGCAACCCGCTCAACCAGTCCGGGCTGCTGCAGGCCGGCGCCAACGACCTGGTGCAGAAGCCGATCGAAGAACGCCTGCTGGTCACCAAGGTGCTGTTCCAGCTGCGCCTGTCACGCCTCAACGACAAACCCCTGGTGCGATGAACGACGACGTACACCCGACCATCCAGCTTGAACCGAGCTGGAAGGCGCGTATTGGCGATTACCTGCTGCGCCCCGAGATGCGCGACCTGGCGGCCTTCCTGCGCCAGCGCAAGGCGGCCGGCGCGCACGTGTTCCCGCCAGGCCCACAGATCTTTGCCGCGTTCGACGCCACCCCGTTCGACCAGGTCAAGGTGGTCATCCTGGGCCAGGATCCGTACCACGGTGCGGGCCAGGCCCACGGCCTGAGCTTCTCGGTGATGCCCGGCGTGCCGGTGCCGCCGTCGCTGTTGAACATGTACAAGGAACTGGAAGCCGACCTCGGCCTGCCACGCCCGGACCATGGCTGCCTGCTGCCGTGGGCCCGCCGTGGCGTGCTGCTGCTCAACGCGGTGCTGACCGTTGAAGAGGGGCAGGCCGGCTCCCACCAGAAACGCGGCTGGGAAGGGTTCACCGACCACGTCGTGGACACCCTCAACCGCGAGCGCGAGGGCCTGGTGTTCCTGCTGTGGGGCAGCTACGCCCAGCAGAAGGGCAAGGTGATCGATACCGGCCGCCACCGCGTGCTCAAGGCACCGCATCCATCGCCGTTGTCGGCGCATCGCGGTTTCCTGGGATGCCGACACTTCTCGTCGGCCAACCAGTACCTGGAGCGACGCGGCCTGGGCGGCATCGACTGGTCGTTGCCACCGATGTCGGCGTAACGACCAACAGTCGTTACCTACCGTCGTTGTCTACACACCCAGCATTTCGATGATGGATTGCGCCACCTGCCGCTTGCGCGGCGGCAGGCGCCGGAACAGCGAAAGCATGTTGCCCTCCAGGTCGTTGCGCGCGTAATCGGCGGTGGGCGCCGCGGCGCTCAACTCGCCGCCATCGGCCTTGCCGCAGCCCCGCCCGGTGGCCAGCCACTCGAAACGCACCTGCGTCACCACCGCAATGCGGGCCAGGTGCTCCACGCTCGGATGCGTGCCCTCTTTTCTTTCCCATTGCGCTACCGCACTTCTTTTCACGCCAGTTTCATTAGCGAGTTGCGATTGCGACAGCCCTGCACTGGTCCGCGCCCCACGGATCCGGTCTGACATTGTGAGCATGGCAATCCCCTTCCCGTTCCTTGAGTGGTGGATGGTTAGCGATACTAACGAGACAGCAATTCTTTCAACAGAATGTACAGAATCGCTGTCCGTCGTTGGCACCGCAGGGTTACCCATCCGTAAAACCCGCAGCGACAGCCAAACTTCCCTCAGTAAAACTACTGGCCGGTTTGACGATTGTCGCCCGTCCACGTAGTTAATCCTCCATGCCGGCCAGAAAGTCCGCCGGCAGAATCTGAACGAGACAGGCCAGCATCCGGTCACCCATGGTAGGCATTTTCCTACCCGGGATGGAGTGCTGCGGCCACGACCGGGGGATGGCCGATGGATAATGTTTCAGGTGTGAAAAGGGTGTTAGTGCGGTTCAGGATTGTCAGTATCTCCGCATTAATTGTGATGGGGCTCGCGTTATCCAGCATTTTCACTGTCGCAAATGCCCAGGATGCGTGCACGGCAAATGGCGCCTGTGTTTCTGCTGGTCCGCGACTTGCGCAGGTGGACAGCACCCAGAGTCCGGTCCTGAATCTGCTTTTCACGACGCTTTTGCCCGGAACGAATATCAATATCACCGCGGTGGACTGGAACCACATCGCCGGTGCCGATGTGAATCTCAATGCCCTGCTGACCCGCCTCAACGGGGGTGTCGCGGTCAGCGACCCCAGCCAGGTGCTCAACGCCAACATCACCCTGGGCCAGCTGCAGGCCGCGCTGGTCTCGGTGCTCCAGGCTGACGGCAACACGCTGGCCGCCAACGCACTCAACCTGCTCACGCCATCGCTCAGCGGCCTCACCGGCAACATCCGCCTGGCCGACCTGCTGCAGGTGAGCCTGCCGCCCGGCTCGCTGGCCAACGTCAACCTGGACGTGCTGGACCTGATCACCGGTGGCGTGCAGCTGTACAACTTCCGCAACGTGGTGACCACGCCCACGCCGATCACCCTCACCACCGCGCAGCTGGCCCCGCTCGGCCTGGGTGGCCTGGCCAATGTGCGCATCTGGGCGCAGGTGGTCGAGCCACCGGTGTACAACTGCGGCCCGGTCGGCACCGGCTTCCACAGCGCCGCGATCCGCCTCAAATTCGATTTCGACGTCGCCCAGGGGCTGAACATCGCACCGCTGGTGTCCGCGTTGAACGGGCTCAACGTCGGTGGCCTGGTCTCGCTGGCCGGCACCAACATCACCGCCTCGCTGCTGCATCTGTCCGTGTATGCCGATGTCGCCCGCGCCGAAGGCACCATCAACGCGGTCAACCTGGCCAGCAACGCGGTGACCCTGCAGGCGCGGCCGGGCCTGGTCAACCTGTACATCGGCACCATCAGCGACGCGGTGTTCTTCAACCGCAGCGCCGTGCTCACCCCCGCCAGCGTGACCCCGATCAGCGCCACGTCGCTTGCGGTCACGGTGGGCGTGAACCTGCTCAGCGGTCTGAAAGTGGCGGATGTCGATGTGCCGCTGACCGTGTCCCTGCGTGCGGTGGCCACCGGCACCCCATCCACCCAGTCCGTGGTGTTCAACGGTCCCTATCCACAGACACGCACCTTGAGCAGCGGCACGGTGACCGCCACGGCACTGGTCACCTCGCTGGTCAACTCGCTCGAAATCCAGATCACCAGCGGCACGCCGGTGGTACGGCTGGTCAACAACCTCATCCAGTTGCCGTTGCCGGTGAACAGCATCGTCAACGCCATCATTCCCGCGTTGTTGACGCCGTTACGCGGCGTGATCAACACCGTCATCGCACCGGTCCTGAGCGCCGTGCTTGGCGGCGTGGTGGACAACCTGCTGGGCCTGCTCGGCATCCGCATCGGCCAGGCCGTGTTCACCGTGGAAAGCATTTCGCAGAGCTGCGCGGCTACCGTGCAGCTGGTCAAGACGCTGGCGCCGACCACCGACCCGGGGCTGTTCAACCTCAGTGTGGCGCAGGGCGCCACGGTATTGGCCAGCGTGGCCAATGTCGGCAACAACGGCGCCACCACCGCGGTGGTCACCACGCCCGGCACGGTCTACACCCTGGCTGAAACCGCAGGCACCGCCACGGTGCTTGCGCGTTACGCCAGCACCTGGGAGTGCAAGGACCAGGCCGGCACCACGCTGACCAGCGGTACCGGGCAGAACTTCAATTTCACCTCGCCGGCATTGTCGGCGCAGCCGCTCAACGTGGTGTGCCGCATCACCAACCGCACGCGCCAGGCCGATCTGTCGATCACCAAGTCCGATGGCAGCGGTTCCTATACCCCCGGCGGAACCGCCAGCTACGTCATCACCGTCAGCAATGCCGGGCCCGATCCGGTCACGGCGGCGCAGGTGACCGACACCTTGCCGGCCGGCGCCACGCTGAGCGCGCCATGGAGCTGCATCGCGTCGGCGGGAAGCGTCTGCAGCGCCGCCAGTGGCGGTGCAGCGGGAACCAATGGGGTGAGCCTGGGTGTGGACCTGATCAACGGCGGACAGGCAACGATCACCGTGCCGGTGATCTTCAGCGCCGACCCTGCCGCGTACTAGCCGTATCCACCCGGCGCGCCCGGTGGCGCGCCGACAGCAACGTCGCAACACGTGGTGCGCGGCCGAATGCCTGCGCGCTGCTTTCGAGGATTCCTGCATGTCGACCGCCAGCGCCCGACGCTTCCTTTCCCAGCTCGCTGAAAGCTGCCTGCGCGCCCGCGCGCTGCCGCTGGCCGGCATCCTGCTGATGACCCTGGCCGCGAGCGGAGCGCAGGCGCAGGCCTACCGCAACCCGCTGGTGAACACCGCCACGGTCGCCGCACCGGCCGACATCTCCGATCCCACCCCGGGCAACAACACCAGCAGCGACAGCAACACGCTGGCCGCCAGCGCGCAGCTGAGCGTGCTCAAGACCATCACCACGCCCACGCCGGTCGCCGCCGGCGGCGCGGTGCAGTACCGCATCGAGCTGCGCAACCAGGGGCCGTCGCAGGCGGTGGGGGCCACGCTGGTCGACAGCGTGCCGGCGCAGCTGACCGCAGTGAGCTGGACCTGCGCGGTGGTCTCGCCCAGCACGCAGTGTGCGGCGGCATCGGGCACCGGCAGCGTCAACATCGGCGTCAACGTCGGCGTCGGTGAAGTCCTGGTGGTGCTGGTCAACGGCACCGCGCCGACCACAACGCCGGCCACCATCGCCGCCAACGTGGCCACCATCACCCCGCCGCTGGGCACCACCGACCCGACCCCGGGCGACAACACCGCCACCACCCCCACCATTCCCGTGCAGGCCGCAGCGCTGCTTGCCAACGACGACGACTTCCGCGCCGTGCCGTTGCCGCCGGGTGCCGGTGGCACCACCGCCAGTGTGTTGACCAACGACACCCTCAACGGCGTCCCCGTCGTGGCCGCCAACATGGTGCTGTCGCTGACCAGTGCGCCGTCGGGTTACAGCATTGCCGCCGATGGCACCGTCAACGTGCCGGCCACCGCCGCCGCCGGCCCGGTCACCTTGACCTACCAGCTGTGCGAACAGGCATCGCCGGCCAACTGCGATACCGCCAACGTGCTGCTGGTGGTCGGGCCCAATGCCGTGGACGACAGCTACGCCGTGCAGGCTGGCGCGCAGCTGGTCGCCAACGTGCGCGACAACGACAACTACGTGGTCGACTCCACCTTCACCCAGACCGGCACCGCGCCCACCCAGGGCACCCTGCAGCTGCTCGGCGATGGCAGCTTCACCTACACCGCCAATGCAGGCGCGACCGGCACCGACACCTTCAGCTACCAGTTGTGCCTGCCCGCGCCCAATGGCGCCGCGTGCGATACCGCCACGGTCACGCTGAACATCAACGCCAGCGTGATCGATGCGGTGGCCGATGACTTCACCGCAACCCCGGTGCCGGCACAGAGCGGCGGCACGCTGGCCACCAGCGTGCTGGCCAACGACACCTTCGACGGCAATCCGGTCGTCGCGGCCAATCTGACCACTACGCTGATCACCGCTCCGGCCGGCTACGTGATGGACGCCGGCGGCTTCATCACCGTGCCTGCAGGCACCGCTGCCGGCGCGGTGACCCTGGCCTACCGCATCTGCCTCACCAGCGCGCCGACCCTCTGCGATACCGCCAACGTTCAGCTGGTGGTCGGGCCCGATGCGGTGGACGATGCCGTGACCACACCCGGGGCAGGGCAACCGGCGCTGGGTAACGTGGGCACCAACGACATTGCCGCGCCCGGCGCAGCCTTCTCGCTGGTCACCCCGGCCACCCAGGGCACTGCCGTCATCGGCGGCGATGGCGCCTTCACCTACACCCCCAACGCGGGCGCTGCCGGCACCGACACCTTCAGCTACCAGGTCTGCCTGCCGGCGCCCAATGGCACTGTCTGCGATACCGCGATCGTTACCGTGACGCTCGGCGCGAACGCGCTGCTGGCCAACGACGATACCTTCGCCACCGCCATCCCGGGCGCCGGCGGCACCACGCCCAGCGTGCTGGGCAATGACACCCTCAATGGCAGTGCGGTGGTGCCGGGTACGGTGACCGCAACCCTGCTGTCGACCACGCCGGGATACACCCTGGACCCGACCAGCGGCACCATCGCCGTCGCCGCCAACATTCCGTCGGGCCTGGTCACGCTCAGCTACCGGCTCTGCGAAGTCGCCGTGCCGGCCAACTGCGACGACGCCGACGTCCAGCTGCTGGTCGCGCCTACTGCGCTGGCCGATACCTTCAACGTGCAGGCCGGGCAGTCGGTGAGCGGTTCGATCGCGACCAATGACAACGCACCGGTCGGTTCGGAGTATTTCGCCATTACCGCGCCCACGCTGGGCACCATCGATCTTGCCGGCAACGGCACGCTCACCTACACCGCCAACCCGGGAACCAGCGGCACCGACACCTTCGACTACCGCGTCTGCCTGCCGGCGCCGAACGGTGGCACCTGCGCGACGGCCACGGTGAGCGTGATCATCGCGGCCAATACGATCGACGCGGTCGACGATGTGTTCACCGCCCCGGTGATTTCGCCGGTCACCGGCGGTAGCACCGCCAGCGTGCTGGACAACGACACCTTCAATGCCGCCCCGGTCACCGCCGCCCAGGTCACCCTGAGCCTGGTCAACGCGCCGCCACCGGGCTTCACCATCACCAGCGCCGGGGTCATCAACGTACCCGCCGGTGCCGCCGCCGGTGCAGTCAGCCTTACCTACGAGCTGTGCGAAGCCGGCGCGGGCAGCAACTGCGATACCGCGCAGGTTGCCCTGCTGATCGCCCCGGCGGCTGCCGATGACACCTACACCACGCCGGCCGGTCAGCCGCTGGTGGGCGACGTCAGCATCAACGACAACGCACCGGCCGGCGCGGGCTATACCCTGGTCACGCCGCCCGCCGCAGGCACCTTCACCCTGCAGCCCAACGGCAGCTTCACTTACACGCCGGCTGCCGCCGGCCCGCAGACCGCGCAGTACCAGGTGTGCCTGCCTGCGCCGGACGCCACCACCTGCGCCACCGGCACGGTGAACATCACCGTGGTCGCGAACACCCTCGACGCGCTGGACGACAACTTCCGCGCACCGGTGTTCGCGCCGGGCGTGGGCGGCACCACGCCCAGCGTGCTGGGCAACGACACCTTCAACGGGGCCGCCGCCAATCCGCTGCAGGTCACGGTGAACCTGGTGGGCGCACCGGCCGGCTTCAGCATCGATGGTGCCGGTGTCATCACCGTGGCCGGGTTCGCCCCGGCTGGCGCCACCACGCTCAGCTATGCCCTGTGCGAACTCGGCTCCACGACCAACTGCGACACGGCCGACGTACAGGTGCTGATCGCGCCGGATGCGGCCGATGACACGGCCAGCGTCACCGGCACCCAGCCGGGCAGCTTCAACCTGGCCGCCAATGACAATGTGCCCGCCGGTGCCACCTTCACGGTGACCCAGCTGCCGACCAAGGGCGTTGCCGTGCTCGCGGCCGATGGCACCCTGCAGTACACCGCCAACGCCGGGCAGAGCGGCGCGGACACGCTCATCTACCAGGTGTGCCTGCCGGCACCGGACGGCGCCACCTGCGATACCGCACAGGTCGCGATCACCATTGCCGCGGGTGCCCTGGTCGCGGTCAACGACGACTACAGCGCCAGCCCGATCCCGCCCACGGGCGGCAGCACGCCCAGCGTGCTGCTCAACGACACCTTCAACGGCGTGGCCATCGTGCCGGGCACCACCCCGGTCACCGCCTCGCTCACCACGCTGGCCTCGGGCTACAGCATGGCCGCCAACGGCGTAATCTCCGTAGCGGCCGGCACGCTGCCGGGTTCCATCGCCCTGAACTACCAGGTCTGCGAAACCGCGCTGCCCAGCAACTGCGCCACGGCCACCGCCGTGGTCGTGATGAGCCCGGACGCGGTCAACGACGTGCTGCCGGCGGCCGCCGGCGCCACCACCGTGCTCAACGTGCTGGCCAACGATGTGGCGCCGCTCACCCCGGTGCTCAGCGTGACCACCGCCCCGACCGGCGGCAACGTGGTCGTCAACGGCGACGGCACGCTCAGCTACACGCCCACGGGTGCGTTTGTCGGACCCGATGCCTTCACCTACCAGCTGTGCCTGCCGGCCCCGCATGGCAGCGTATGCGATACCGCCACGGTGGCGCTCACGGTGACGGCGACCACGGTCACCGCGACAAACGACGACTTCACCGCGTCGCCGATCCCGCCGGCGGCGGGCGGCAGCACCGCCAGCGTGCTGCTCAACGACACCTTCAATGGCGCGCCGATCGTGCCGGGCACCACCCCGGTGACCGCCACGCTGATCAGTCCGGTTACCGGCTACACGATGGCCGCCAACGGCGTGGTCAGCGTGGCGCCAGGCACCACGCCTGCTGCTGTGACCCTGAGCTACCAGGTCTGCGAGACCGCCCTGCCGACCAACTGCGCAGCCGCCACCGCGCTCGTTGCGGTCAGCCCGGACGCGACCGATGACACGCTGCCGGCTACCGCCGGCACCGCCAACGTGCTCAACGTGCTTGCCAACGACAGCGCACCGCTGAACCCGGTGGTCACCGTTGTCGGCGCGCCCGCGAACGGCACGGCCGTGGCCAACGGCGACGGCAGCATCACCTACACCCCGACCGGCGCCTACACCGGTCCTGACAGCTTCAGCTACCAGGTGTGCCTCCCGGCACCGGGCGCCGGGGTGTGTGACACCGCCACGGTGTCGCTGACCGTCAGCGCCACCACGCTCACCGCGACCAACGATGACTTCACCGCCACGCCCATCGCGCCGGCTACCGGTGGCAGCACCACCAGCGTGCTGCTGAACGACACCTTCAACGGTGCACCGATCATTCCCGGTACCACGGCGGTGACCGCCTCGCTGTCTTCGCCGGTTACTGGCTACAGCATGGCGGCCAATGGCGTGATCACCGTGGCCGCCGGTACCACGCCGGCGGCGGTAACGCTGAATTACCAGGTCTGCGAGAACGCGGTGCCGACCAACTGCGCCGGTGCCACGGCCGTGGTCGCGGTCAGCCCGGACGCGGTCGACGACGCGCTGCCGGCCACTGCCGGCGCCACCACCGTGCTCAACGTGCTGGCCAACGACACCGCCCCGCTTGCACCGACCGTGACCGTGGCTGCCGCGCCGACCAACGGCACGGCGCTCGTCAACGGCGACGGCACCGTCAGCTATACACCCACGGCCGGCTTCACCGGCGCGGACAGCTTCACCTACCAGGTCTGCCTGCCCGCGCCGGCAGCCGGTGTCTGCGACACCGCCACGGTCGCCGTGACCGTGGGGGTGACCTCGCTCACCGCTGCGGCCGATGACTTCACCGCCACGCCGATCGCCCCGGCAGCCGGTGGCAGCACCGCCAGCGTGCTGCTCAACGACACGTTCAATGGTGCACCCATCGTGCCGGGCACCACCCCGGTGACCGCCACCCTGCTGACCGTGGAAACCGGCTACAGCATGGCCGCCGACGGTGTGATCAGCGTGGCTCCGGGCACCACGCCTGCCGCGGTCACCCTGAACTACCAGGTCTGCGAGACCGCCGTCCCGACCAACTGCGCCGCGGCTGCCGCCGTGGTGGCGGTCAGCCCGGACGCGGTGGACGACACCCTGCCGGCCACGGCGGGTACCGCCACCGTGCTCAATGTCGGCGCCAATGACACGCTGCCGGCCAACCCGTCGATCACGATCGCGGTTGCGCCCGCCAACGGCGTCGCCGTGGTCAATGGCGACGGCACCATCACCTATACGCCCACGGCCGGCTTCACCGGCGCGGACACCTTCTCCTACCAGGTGTGCCTGCCTGCCCCGGGGGCGTCCGTCTGCGATACGGCATCGGTGGCGGTCACTGTCAGCCTGACCGGCCTTGCCGCGGTCAACGACGACTTCACCAACGCGCCCATCGCGCCGGCGACCGGCGGCAGTACCGCCAGCGTGCTGCTCAACGACACCTTCAACGGTGCGCCGATCGTGCCGGGTACCACCCCGGTGACCGCCACCCTGCTCACCGTCGAGCCCGGTTACAGCATGGCCGCCGACGGTGTCGTCACCGTTGCGGCCGGCACCACGCCCGCCGCGGTGACGCTGAACTACCAGGTGTGCGAGAACGCGGTGCCGACCAACTGCGCCGGCGCCACCGTCGTGGTCGCGGTCAGCCCGGATGCGGTCGCCGATACGCTGCCGGCCACCGCCGGCACCACCACCGTGCTCAACGTCCTGGCCAACGATGCCGCGCCGCTGAACCCGGTGGTCACCCTTCCGGTCGCACCGAGCAACGGCACCGCCGTACCCAATGGAGACGGCACCATCAGCTACACCCCGACCGCCGGCTACACCGGCCCGGACAGCTTCACCTACCAGCTGTGCCTGCCCGCACCGGGCGGCAGTGTCTGCGATACCGCCACCGTGACCCTCACTGTCAGCGCCACCACGCTCACCGCGGTGGCCGATGACTTCACCGCGGCACCGATCGCACCGGCGACCGGCGGCAGCACCGCCAGCGTGCTGCTCAACGACACCTTCAATGGTGCGGCCATCGTGCCCGGTACCACGGCGGTGACCGCATCGCTGCTCACCACGGCGCCCGGCTACACCATGGCCGGCAACGGTGTCGTCACCGTTGCGGCCGGCACCACGCCCGCCGCGGTGACGCTCAACTACCAGGTGTGCGAGAACGCGTTCCCGACCAACTGCGCGGCCGCGACCGTGCTGGTGGCGGTGAGCCCGGATGCGGTGGCCGATGCATTGCCCGCCACCGCCGGCACCACCACCGTGCTCAACGTCCTGGCCAACGATGCCGCGCCGCTGAACCCGGTGGTCACCCTTCCGGTCGCACCGACCAACGGCACCGCCGTGGTCAATGGCGACGGCACCATCAGCTACACCCCGACCGCCGGCTACACCGGCCCGGACAGCTTCACCTATCAGCTGTGCCTGCCCGCACCGGGCGGCAGCGTGTGCGACACCGCCACGGTGACGCTCACCGTCAGCGCCACCACGCTCACCGCGGTGGCCGATGACTTCACCGCGGCACCGATCGCACCGGCGACCGGCGGCAGCACCGCCAGCGTGCTGCTCAACGACACCTTCAACGGCGCTGCCATCGTGCCCGGGACCACTCCGGTCGCGGCATCGCTGGTGACCCCGGTGACCGGGTACAGCATGGCCCCCAACGGTGTGGTGAGCGTGGCCCCCGGCACCACGCCGGCGGCGGTGACGCTCAGCTACCAGGTGTGCGAAGTGGCCGTGCCCACCAACTGCGCGCAGTCCACCGCCGTGGTTGCGGTCAGCCCGGTCGTGGTTGATGACACGCTGACCGCAGCGGCGGGCACTACCACGGTGCTCAACGTCATCGCCAACGACACCCTGCCGGTCAATCCGACCATTACCGTATCGGCCGGCCCGGCCAACGGCACCGTCATCGTCAACGGCGACGGCACCATCAGCTACACGCCCAACGCCGGCTACACCGGCCCGGACAGCTTCACCTACCAGGCCTGCCTGCCCGCCCCGGGTGCCGGTGTGTGCGACAGCGCGACGGTCTCGATCACCGTCGCCGTCACCACGGTCACCGCCGTGGCCGATGACTTCAGCAGCACCCCGATCGCACCGGCTGCCGGTGGCAGCACGTCCAGCGTGCTGCTCAACGACACCTTCAATGGCACCCCGATCGTGCCCGGCACGACCCCGGTGACCGCGTCGTTGCTGGGCCCGGTGCCGGGCTACAGCATGGCCGCCAACGGTGTCGTCACCGTTGCGGCCGGCACCACGCCCGCTGCAGTCACGCTGACCTACCAGGTCTGCGAGACCGCCGTGCCGACCAACTGTGCACAGTCCACCGCGCTGGTGGCGGTCAGCCCGGCCGCTGCGGACGACACGCTGTCGGCCACGGCGGGCGCCACCACGGTGCTTGCAGTGACCGCCAACGACACGCTGCCGCTCAACCCGACGATCACCGTCCCGGTCGCGCCGGCCAACGGCACCGCCGTGGTCAATCCCGATGGCAGCATCAGCTACACGCCAACCGCAGGCTTCACCGGCGCGGACAGCTTCACCTACCAGGTGTGCCTGCCCGCACCGAATGGCAGCGTGTGCGATACCGCGTCGGTAAGCCTGACGGTGACGGCCAGCGCGCTGGTCGCGCAGGCCGATGACTTCAGCGGCGCGCCGGTTGCGCCGACCGGTGGCACCACCGCCAGCGTGCTGCTCAACGACACCTTCAACGGCGCCCCGATCGTTCCGGGGACCACGCCGGTGACCGCCTCGCTGGTCGGCGCGGTGCCGGGTTACAGCATGGCCGCCAACGGCGTGGTGACCGTGGCACCGGGCACGCTGCCGGCAGCGACCACGCTCACCTACCAGGTGTGCGAGAACGCACAGCCGGGCAACTGCGCCCAGGCCACCGCGCTGGTCGCGGTGCGCCCGGATGCGGCCGACGACGCGCTGCCCGCCGGGACCGGCACCACGGTACTGGCCGTGGCCGCCAACGACACCTTGCCGGTCGGCGCGGTGTTCACCGTGCCGGTGCCGCCGTCCAACGGCACCGCCGTGGTCAACGGCGACAACACCATCAGCTACACCCCCAACGCGGGCTTCACCGGTACCGACACCTTCACCTACCAGGTGTGCCTGCCCGCGCCCAACCTCAACGTGTGCGACACCGCCACGGTCAGCGTGACCGTCACGGCCTCGCTGCTGGACGCGGTGGACGACACTGCCAGCAACGTGCCGGCAACCGGTGCGCTCGGCGTGCTCAATGTGTTCGCCAACGACACCTTCAACGGCGCCGCGCTCGACCCGTCCACGGTGGTGCTGACCCCGAACAACACCACCGCGCTGACCATCCAGCCCAACGGCAGCCTGGACGTGGCGGCCGGTACCCCGGGTGTCACCTACACCACCACCTACCGGCTCTGCCTGGTGGCACAGCCGACGGTGTGCGACATCGGCACGGTGTCGGTCACCCTGGCCACCACGCCGGGCCTGCTCGACGCGGTGGACGACACGGTGGCCAATGTCCCGGCCGCCGGCGCCAACGGTGTGGCCAACGTGTTGGCCAACGACACCTACAACAGTGCCGCGCTGGACCCGGCCACCGTGGTGCTGACCCCGGTCAACACCGCCGCCATCACCATCCAGCCCAACGGCAGTGTCAACGTCGCGGCGGGCACGCCCGGCACCACCTACACCACCACCTACCAGATCTGCCTGGTGGCCCAGCCGGCGGTGTGCGATATCGGCACGGTGTCGGTCACGCTGGCCAGTGCGGGTGTCCTGGTGGCCAACGACGACAGCGTGCCGGGCGTGCCCCCGGGCGGCGCCACCGGCGTGACCAACGTGCTGACCAACGACACGTTGAACGGTACCCCCGTGGACCCGACCACGGTGGTGCTGACGCCGACCAACACCCCGGCGCTGACCATCCAGCCCGACGGCAGCGTCGACGTCACTGCCGGTACGCCCGGGACGACCTACACCACCACCTACCAGATCTGCCTGGTGGCGCAGCCCACGGTATGCGCGGTGGGTACGGTGTCGGTCACCTTGGCGGCAGCGCCGAACAGCGTGCCGGTGGCCAACAACGACCAGGCCAGCACGCCACAGGACACGGCGGTCGATGTGCCGGTGCTGGCCAACGACCTGGCCAATGGCGCGCCGGTCGATCCGGGCACGGTGGCGGTAACCATCACCACCGCGCCGACCATGGGCACGGCGGTGGTGCTGCCTGACGGCAGCGTGCGCTACACCCCGATGACCAACTTCAGCGGTGCCGACAGCTTCACCTACAGCCTCTGCAACCAGGCCTCGCCGGCGGTCTGCAGCAGTGCCACGGTCACCGTGCAGACCCAGGTCAATGACGTGGACGTGGTGGACGAGAACATCACCGTGCTCAGTGGGACCACCACCACCGTACCGCTGCTGGACAACCTCACCACCAGCGGCGCTCGCATCAACCCGGCATCGATGCGGCTGGGCCGGGCGGCGGGCAACGGACGCGCAACCTGCGGCAACGGCGAATGCATCTACACCGCCTTCGTCGGTTACAGCGGCCTGGACAACTTCAGCTACAACATCTGCGATGCCTCGATGCCGACCCCGGTGTGCGTGGAAGGCTGGGTCAACGTGGTGGTCACCGCCGATGCGGTGGTGCTGCGCCTGACCAAGCAGGCCACCCAGCGCAGCGTGAAGGTGGGTGACGTGGTGCGCTATGTGGTCACCGTGGAGAACATGGGCGACTTCGACGCGCTGGGCGTAACCCTGTTCGACACCCTGCCCAGTGGCTTCACCTTCATCCCGGGCGGGTTCGAGGCGCAGGACATCGACAATTCCGCACGTGCCAGCGGCGTGGCACCGCTGCGCATCGACGGCCTGGACATCCGCGCCGGTGGATCGGCCACGCTGGTGTACTACCTGCGGGTGGGGGCGGGCGTGGGGCTGGGTGTGCATACCAACCGCATCACTGCCAATGACGTGCTGGGCACCACCATCAGCAACGTGGCCTCTGCCGACGTGGAGGTGATCGGCGACCCGCTGCTGGACGAAAGCCTGGTGATCGGCAGCGTGTTCAACGATCGCAACGGCAACGGCGTGCAGGACGCAGGCGAACGTGGCATCCCCGGTGTCCGCGTGGCATCGGTGGAAGGCCTGGTGATCGAAACCGATGCGTACGGCCGCTATCACCTGGTCGGCATCAACGGTGGCCAGGCGCGCGGACGCAACTTCATCCTCAAGGTCGATCCGACCACGTTGCCGGCCGACGCACGCTTCACGACCCGCAATCCGCTGCTGCGCCGGATCACCCCGGGGTTGCCGGTGCGCTTCGACTTCGGCGTCGCATTGCCCGAAGGCAGGTTCAACGCCGGGCCACCGCAATCGGTGCTGGAGGTTGGGGAAGGGCTGTTCGTTCCCGGCCAGGCCACGCTGGGCGCCGCTGCCGAGACGGTGCTGGCGCATGCAGCACGCACGCTGGAGGCGCAGGGCGGGGGGCAGGTCAACGTAGCCGCCGGGCAGGCCACGCCCGCACTCGCCGGGCAGCGCGCCGAGGTGCTGCGCAAGGCCCTGCTGCCACGGCTGCCTGCCGATGTTGCCGCCCGTGTGCAGGTCCAGGTGCAGCCCGCTGCGCCGGCCCGCCCCGCCGACCGTGCGGACCGCTGAGGAGATGACCATGAACCGCAAGACCTCACTCAGCTCCCTGATGCTCCTGTTGGCGCTGTGGTCGCCGATCACCCACGCGCAGGCGCCGCAACCGCTGCCCGAAGTGCCCACCACCCTGTGCGGGGTGGACGGCTGTCGGCAGGGCAATGACCTGCTGCTGCAGGTGCGTCCGGCGGTGGATGCTCCCGCCGGTCCTGCGGAACCCGGCGCGGTGGTGCCGGCACCCAATGGTGCGTCGGCCACCGAGCTCCCCGATGGCGCCGTGGTCTGGGCCACCGAAGATCCGGCGCTGTCGGCGCCGGTGCTCAATGTGCAGACCGGCTCCATGGCTCCGTTCGAGAACGGCCGGCTGACCAAGCCGCTGCGCTTCCACGGCTACAACAACTACGCCTCGTTCATCGAGCGCCTGGAAGTGGTGATCTACCGCGGCAGCGACACTGACCTGGTCACGCCGCTGGCGCGCATCGAGATGCCGGTGGACTACGTCGGCAACACCGAGTGGGACGGGCAGCTGCCGGAAAACCTCAACCTGCGCGTTGGCGATGACCTGCAGTACATCGCCCGGGCCTACGGCCGGGATGGTTCCTTCGATGAAACCAACGCGCAGCGCTTCCAGCTGGTACTGCCCACCGACTACGAACGCGGCACCCAGCTGGTGCGGGACAACGTGCAGCGCACCCTGGGTCGCGTGCTCGATGGCGACGATGCGCAGGCACAGCAGCTGAGCAATGCCATCTACGGGCAGAACGCGCTGCGCCAGCAGAACATTCCGATCTATGGCTCGCGGGTGCGGATCTACGGGCGTGGGTTGAGCCCCAATGCACGGGTGATGATCAACGGGCAGAGCTTCCCGGTGGACCTGGAGCAGAAGTTCGCCGCCGAGTTCCTGGAGCCGATCGGCGAGCACCGGTACACCGTGCAGGTGGAGGCCATGGATGCGCCGACGCTGACCCGCACGCTCGACGTGGAAGTGACCGGCAGCTACCGCTTCCTGGTGGCGCTGGCCGATGTGACGCTGTCGCGCAATACCGCCAGCGGCAACCTGGATCCGCTCGCCGCCGACCGCGACCAGGACGACAGCTTCCTCAGCGAAGGCCGGTTGGCGTTCTACCTGAAGAGCAAGCTGCGTGGGAAGTACCTGGTCACCGCGCAGGCCGACACCTACGACCGCGAGCTGAAGCGGCTGTTCGACGGCTTCCTGGACGCCGACGCCCGCGATGTGTTCCGCCGCCTCGATCCGGACCAGTACTACCCGGTATACGGTGACGACTCCACCACGTATCGCGACATCGACACGCAGGGCAAGCTGTACGTGCGCGTGGACTGGGACCAGAACCAGGCGCTGTGGGGCAACTTCGCCACTGGCTTCACCGGCACCGAGTACGGCCAGTACGTGCGTTCGCTGTACGGCGCGGCGGTGAGCTGGCGCTCGCGCGCGACCACCCCGCTGGGCGACCCGCGTTCGCTGCTCAAGGCCTTCGGTTCCGAGGCGCAGTCCGCGCTTGGCCACACCGAGTTCCTCGGCACCGGCGGCAGCCTCTACTACCTGCGTCACACCGACCTGCTGCCCGGCTCGGAGCAGGTGGTGATGGAAGTGCGCGATCGCACCACCGGCCGAACCGAGACACGCACCACCCTGCAGCGCGGTCGGGATTACGAGATCAACGAGATCCAGGGCCGCCTGTTCCTGACCCGTGCGCTGTCGCAGATCACCCGCGAGAACGTGCGCACGCTGACCCGCGATACGCCGCTGGATGGCTATGACCAGCTGCTGCTGGTGGACTACGAGTACATCCCGCTGGGCTTCAGCACCGACGACGTGAGCGCCGGGCTGCGCGGCAAGCAGTGGTTCGGCGACCACGTGGCGGTGGGCGGCACCTACGTCGACGAGAACCGCAGTGGCGACGACTACAGCCTGATGGGCGCCGACCTTACCCTTCAGGCTGGGCGCGGCACTTACCTGAAACTGGAACAGACCCGCACCGAGGCTACTGCCGCGCCGATCTTCTACTCCGACAACGGCGGCCTGAGCTTCATCCAGCGCAATCCGGTCAGCGGCGACCGCAAGGGCGACGCCCGCGCGGTGGAAGCGCGCGCCAACCTGCGCGAGCTGGGGTGGACCAAGCAGGATTGGAGCATGGGCGCCTGGTGGCGCGACGTGGACGCCGGCTTCTCGGTCTCGCGCATGGACAGTGGGCTGGCGCTGGAGGAATACGGTGCCGAGTTCCTGGGCTACTTCACCGACAACCTGAGCCTGTATGGCCGGCACAGCCGCGCCGAGCGCGGTGAGGTGGCGGTGGAGCAGTCGCAGCTCACGATGGATTGGCGGCTGGGCAACGACGGCCAGCTCGGGGCCGAGCTGCGCCGGGTGCGCGAAGAGAACGCCGGTACCGACGTGGACGGCACCCTGGCGGCGCTGAGTTACCGGCAGCGCTTCGGTGCCAAGTGGGAGCTGTACGGGGTAGGGCAGCTGACCGTGGATGACGACAGCGGCGCCTACGAGAAGAACGACCTGGCCACGCTGGGCGCGCGCTACCTGTTCGGCGACCGCTCCAGCTTGGGCGCGGAAGTGAGCAGCGGCAGCCGCGGCGATGGCGCCAAGCTCGAAGGCGAATACTGGATGACGCCCGAGCACAGCTTCTATGGCAACTACAGCTACAGCACCGACCGCACCACCACCGACCCGCTGTACGACACCGGGCTGCAGTCGGGCTGGACGCTGGGCCAGCGCTGGCGCCTGAGCAACCAGGTCAACGTGTTCAACGAAAGCCAGTACCTGAAGGACCGCCGCGACGACAGCGCCGGGCTGGTGCATACCTTCGGCATGGACTTCTACCCCGCGCAGGGCTGGACGCTGGGCTTCAGCGTGATGGACGGCGAACTGGACGCGACGACCGGGCGCGTCGATCGCCGCGCCTACAGCGTCAGCGGTGGCCGCACCGATGCCGATACGCAGTGGACGAGCAAGCTCGAATACCGCCGCGACGAAGGCGCTGAAGATCGTCGGCAGTGGGTGACCACCAACCGGCTGCTGTACAAGGTCAACGAGGACTGGCGCATCGCGCTGCGCGCCAACTACGCCGACACGGATGACAAGCGCAATCCGCTGGCCGATGCCAAGCTGGTGGAGTCCAACCTGGGCTTTGCCTGGCGTCCGCACGACAACACGCGCTGGGCGGCCTTCGGCAAGTACACGTATCTCTACGATGTGGCGTCGCTGGGCCAGGAAGGCGGCAACGTGTACGACCAGAAATCGCAGATCGTCTCGTTTGAAGGAGTGATGCAGCTCAGCGACCGTTGGGAGCTGGCCGGGAAGCTGGCCGGCCGCTGGGGCGATTACCGCACCGGGCGCGGCGAGGGCGCGTGGCTGGACAGCCGGGTCAACTTCTCCGCCTTGCAGTTGCGCTACCGGTTGTTCGCGCAGTGGGAGGCGATGGGCGAGTACCGCTGGCTGGACGTGCGCGAGGGCGGCGACAAGAAGGGCTGGCTGGTGGGCGTGGACCGCCAGGTGGGGCAGAACTTCAAGATTGGTGCGGGGTACAACTTCACCGAGTTCAGTGATGACCTGACCGAGTTGCGGTATGAAGCGAAGGGGTTCTTCCTGAATCTGTCCGGGTATTACTAGGCTTCGGCATTGTCTGGCCTGCCACCGTTCATCTCATTCGGGCGCTTCGGCTGAATGCCTGGCAACGTTTTCATCCTGAATGGGCCGATCTTTGTGGGATTGTCCTGCCCAAAACGACGTGGTGGTGACATTTTTGACTGTATCATATTGATTTATATTGGAATTGCGCCGAAGGGCGGCCACTCGCAACTGTCACCATTTCGCGGTACGTTAGGGGCCTGATCTGCGTCAGCGTTTCACCTGCGGAACGCTGGAACTTTTTGAACTGTCAGCAGTCCAAATACAGGACTGATAAGATGACCCCTATGAGCCAGAACATGTCTACTGCCCTTGTGGCAAACAATCTTCCGATTCCCAGTGCGCTCGGTTCGCTGGACGCCTACATCGGCGCCGTGCACCAGATCCCGGTGTTGACGGTCGATGACGAGCAGGACCTGGCCCGCCGCTTCCGCGACGAGCAGGACCTGGACGCCGCGCGCGAGCTGGTCCATTCCCACCTGCGCTTCGTGGTGCACGTGGCCCGTGGCTATAACGGCTACGGCCTGCAGCTGGGCGACCTGATCCAGGAAGGCAACATCGGCCTGATGAAGGCCGTGAAGCGCTTCGACCCGGACATGGGCGTCCGCCTGGTGTCCTTCGCGGTGCACTGGATCCGTGCCGAAATGCACGAGTTCATCCTGAAGAACTGGCGCATCGTCAAGGTCGCCACGACGAAGGCGCAGCGCAAGCTGTTCTTCAACCTGCGCAAGTCCAAGACCCGCCTGGGCTGGTTGAACGCGGCGGAAGTCACCGCTGTCGCCAAGGACCTCAACGTGTCCGAACGCGAAGTGCTGGAAATGGAATCGCGCCTCTCGGGTCGCGACATCGGTTTCGATGCGCCCAGCGATGACGATAACGAGCATGCGCCGCCGTCGCCGGCTGCGTTCCTGGTCGCCAACGATGAAGATCCGTCGATGGCCTACGAGCGTGCCGACAGCGAAGACAACCAGCTGCAGCTGCTGCGCGAAGGCCTGGCCGAGCTCGACGCCCGCTCACGCGACATCATCCGTCGTCGCTGGCTGGACGCCGACAGCAAGGTCACCCTGCAGGAGCTGGCCGATGAGTACGGTGTGTCCGCCGAACGCATCCGCCAGGTCGAAGCGAACGCGCTGAAGAAGATGAAGGCGCTGTTCACCGCGTAACGCGGCATCCAACGCAGTGGACAGAAAACCCGGCCTCGCCGGGTTTTTTGTTTTTGCCGGCAGCATGTCGACCAGCCGCCATGCTGATGGATTCTGGAAAGCGCGACGCCACCCATGGCAGTTACGCTTCCTGCCCCCACGGCAAATGCGATATCGCGATGATTGGATCCACCGTACCCGGCGCAGGTGCTTCCGCTGCGCCGATTCCTCGAGAACAACTTCCGCAGAATGCGGCGCCGGCCTCGCCACCGATGGATGCCATCGCACTCTGCGGCCACGCGAGCTACGGCTCGATGGTAATCAATTGCCGCGGGCGCGAGGGCAGGACCCAGCTGCATGAGGCAGCGGAGGACGGGGATGCCCATCGGGTCACGGCCCTCCTCCAACAGGGCGCCGATGTCTTCATCGAAGACGAGAACGGCGCCACGCCACGCCGGTTGGCGGAGCTCAACGGACGGTCTGACGTGGTTGCCGCCATCGATGACTGGAAAGTCAGGCTGGTACAGGAGTTCATCGACGTCGCCGGCCGGGGCGACGCGTCCGCTGTGCGCCACTTCAGCGACAACACCAGCATCACCTACCGCGACCGCGTGCAAGTGCTCACCGCTGCAGCCCGAGGCGGGTCTGCTGCCGTGGTCGAGTGCCTGCTTGCGACGTTTGGTTATGCCGAGCGGGACATGGACAGCCTTGTCCAAGCTGGCGTCGCCGGCAATGGCGTTGAGCAGCTACTGCTCGGGAAGATGCTATTTGCCGGTGTCAATCATTGGACAGCGCCCGAGCTGCATGCATTTCTTGAACGGCACCCTCACCTGGACGTGAATCGAACCTGGAACGGAAGTTCAGCGCTGCACCAGATCGTCCAGTACGGAGAGTTCCCGCAGGACCTTGCCAAGGTGCGTGCACTGCTCGACTCTGGTGCAGTGGCGAATGTTGTGGATGAGGCGGGTTACACGGCGCATGCACTGGCGAGCCTCAAGGAGTTGGACGACGTGGTGGAACTGCACAAGCAGGACCATACCCCCAACGCATCCGTCCGCTGACGGTGCAGTTCACCGCCTGATCCATCAACACACGCATCAAACAAAAAACCCGGCAGCGCCGGGTTCTTTGTTGCGCCAAGTGCGTGCCCACCAACGGTAGGGACCCACCCAGGGTAGAGCCGACTGTTAGTCGGCTGCTCTTACGCCTTCTCGCGCGCGATCGCCCGCCAGCCAATGTCATTGCGGTGGAATTCGTTTTCCCACGTCACCTTCGCCACGCCCGCATACGCGTTGGCCTGCGCGTCGCCCACGCTGTCGCCCAGCGCGGCCACGCACAGCACGCGGCCGCCTGCGCTGAGCACCTGGCCCTGCGCGTCCAGCGTGGTGCCGGCGTGGAACACCTTGGCCGTAGACGGCACCTGGTCCAGCCCGTGGATCACATCACCGGTGATCGGCGTTTCCGGATACGGCGCCGCCGCCATCACCACGCCCAGCGACGGACGCGGGTCCCACCGCGCTTCCACTTCATGCAGGCGTGCATCGATCGCCGCTTCCACCAGTTCCACCAGATCCGACTGCAGGCGCAGCATTACCGGCTGGGTTTCCGGGTCGCCGAAGCGCACGTTGAATTCAATCACCTTCGGCGCGCCACTGGCATCGATCATCAGCCCCGCATAGAGGAAGCCGGTGAACGGGATGCCGTCGGCGATCATGCCCTGCACGGTGGGATTGACCACTTCGCGCATCACCCGTGCATGCACTTCATCGGTGACCACAGGCGCGGGCGAGTACGCGCCCATGCCGCCGGTGTTTGGACCCGTATCGCCATCGCCCACGCGCTTGTGGTCCTGCGAGGTGGCCATCGGCAGGGCCGTGGTGCCATCGACCATCGAGATGAAGCTGGCTTCCTCGCCATCGAGGAATTCCTCGATCACGACGCGCGCGCCGGCATCGCCGAACGCATTGCCCGACAGCATGTCGCGCACCGCGTCTTCGGCCTCCTGCTGCGTCATCGCCACGATCACGCCCTTGCCCGCTGCCAGGCCATCGGCTTTGACAACGATCGGTGCGCCCTTGTCGCGGACGTAGGCCAGCGCAGCATCCACCTCGGTATGCACGGCATAGAACGCGGTGGGAATGTTGTGGCGGGCCAGGAAGTCCTTGGCGTAGGCCTTGCTGCCTTCCAGCTGCGCCGCTTTCGCTGTCGGCCCGAAGATGCGATGGCCCGCAGCGCGGAAGCGGTCGACCACGCCGGCCACCAGCGGCACTTCCGGGCCAACCACGGTCAGCTCGACACCTTCTGCCTGCACAAGTGCCAGCAGCCCGTCCAGGTCCGTGACTTTCACCGGGACATTGCGGCAGCCGGCCTCGGTGGCGGTGCCCGCATTGCCCGGTGCAACCAGCACCTCGGTGACACGGGACGACTGGGCCAGCTTCCAGGCCAGGGCATGTTCACGGCCGCCGGAGCCGATGACGAGGATCTTCAAGGCTGTTCTCGCAACAAGGGGGGAAGAAAAAAGGGATCCGGCAGTAGCCGGATCCCTGTGACAATCAATGGCGGAAGTGACGCACGCCGGTAAACACCATCGCCAGGCCGTGTTCGTCAGCCGCGGCGATCACTTCGGCGTCGCGCATCGAACCACCCGGCTGGATCACCGCCTTGATGCCGGCGGCGGCGGCGGCGTCGATGCCGTCGCGGAACGGGAAGAACGCGTCGGACGCCATCACCGAACCTTCTACCACCAGGTTCGCGTCGGCGGCCTTGATGCCGGCGATGCGCGCCGAATACACGCGGCTCATCTGGCCAGCGCCGACGCCGATGGTGCGGTTGTCCTTGGCATAGACGATCGCGTTCGATTTGACGAACTTGGCCACGCTCCAGGCGAACAGCAGGTCGGTGAACTGCTTCTCGGTCGGAGCCAGCTTGCTGACCACGGTCAGTTCGTCACGGCGCATGCCACGGTTGTCCGCGCTCTGCACCAGCAGGCCCGAGCCAATGCGCTTGGTGTCGTAATTGTTGCGGCCTTCGCCGTGCGGAATGCGCAGCACGCGCACGTTCGCCTTTTTCTGCGCGTACTCCAGCGCAGCCGGTTCGTAATCCGGAGCGATCAGCACTTCCACGAACTGGCGGTCCAGGATCACCTTGGCCGTGGCGGCGTCGAGCGGCTTGTTGAAGGCGATGATGCCGCCGAAGGCGCTGGTCGGGTCAGTGGCGTACGCCAATTCGTAGGCATCGCCGTTGCCGGCGCCCACGGCCACGCCACACGGGTTGGCATGCTTGACGATCACACAGGCCGGCGCGTCGAACTGGCGCACGCATTCCCATGCGGCATCGGCATCGGCCAGGTTGTTGTAGCTCAGTTCCTTGCCCTGCAGCTGCTGGAACGTGGCCAGCGTGCCGGCCACCGGCGACAGGTCGCGGTAGAACGCGCCGGCCTGGTGCGGGTTCTCGCCGTAGCGCAGGTCCATGACTTTCACGAAGCTGGAATTCATCTGCGCCGGGAACTCGGTCCGCATCGGCACGGCCGCATCGGTGGCGGTTACCGCCGACAGGTAGTTGCTGATCGCCGCGTCGTACTGCGCCACGCGGTTGAACGCGGCCACCGACAGCGCGAAGCGCTTGGCGGCCGACAGCCTGCCATCATTGGCATCCAGCTCGGCGAGCAATTCGGCGTATTGCGACGGATCGGTGGCCACTGCAACACGGGCAAAGTTCTTCGCCGCCGAACGCAGCATGGCCGGGCCGCCGATGTCGATGTTTTCCACCGCATCGGCCAGCGTGCAGTCCGCGTTGGCGGTGACGCGCTCGAACGGGTACAGGTTCAGCACCAGCAGGTCGATCGCCGCGATGCCATGTTCGGCCATCACCGCCTCATCCTGGCCGGCACGGCCAAGCAGGCCGCCGTGCACCAGCGGGTGCAGGGTCTTGACCCGGCCATCCATCATTTCCGGGAAGCCGGTGACGTCGGCCACGTCCTTCACCGGCAGGCCGGCGTCGCGGATTGCCTTGGCGGTACCGCCAGTGGAAAGCAGCTCGACGTTACGCGCGGCGAGGGCGCGGGCCAGGTCGATCAGACCGGTCTTGTCGGAAACGGAAAGCAGGGCCCGGCGCACGGGCAGCAGATCGGAACTCATGGGGGCAGGAGATCGAAGCGGAGCGGGCCCATATTGTAGGCCGTCCCGCACCCCCACCGGGGCCTCAGGTGGCGATGCCGTACTCTTTCAGCTTCTTGCGCAGGGTGGCACGGTGGATGCCCAGCATCGACGCCGCGCGGCTCTGGTTGCCTTCGCAGTGGTTGAGCACCTCCACGAACAGCGGGATTTCCATTTCACGCAGGACGATCTCGTACACGTCATCCGCATCGCAGCCGTCCAGGTCGCGCAGGTAACGCCGGACCGACTGGGCCACGTGTTCGCGCAGCGGCGGCTTCGGCGCGCCACGACTATTGTCAGGACGAGAAAGGACAGCGTTCAAGAAGGATCCCGGTGCGAAGCCAGGGCGGACCACAACCCTGGCGGAGAATTTGGAGGGGGCCAGTCTAGCGCGTGCGTGGCCGTGCCGCCACGCTCGTTGGCAGGACGCCGGGTTACAGGAACTCGAAGGTGAATGCGACCGTGGACGCCGCCGGTTCGCGCACCCGGAACGCGATCTGCGCGCTCTGGCCCGGTTCCAGTACGGAAGCGGCATCGGCCGTAGGGTCCAGGTAGTCGTGCGGCGCGAACACGCGGGTACCGATCACGCGGCCATCGGCGTCGGACAGCGACAGCCGCAGCGATGGCCAGGCCTGTGCCCAGCGGGCATCGTTGCGGAAACTGGCCTGCACCTGCAGCGTGCCGGGCTGGCCGGGCACCGGCCGCACGTCGCGGCTGATCATGCTGAAGGCGGCCGGTTCCTGCCAGGCCGGCAGGCTGCAGCGCAGCACGCTGCACAGCCCGGCAATCCACGGCCGGCTTCCAGCATCGGCGGCCAGTCGCGCGCGGTCGGCGACGGCGATCTGCAGCGACAGCAGCACGACCAGGCCACCGACCAGCGCCCACTGCCAACGCGGCGTGGGCGCCGCACGTTCGGGGGGGCGCATGAAACTGGGTGCGGGCGTGGCAGCAGCGTTGGGCGCGATGGGCTCGGCCACTGCGACCGGAGCGGGGTCGATGTCCGCTTCGGTCTGCTCGATGTCCTCCACATACGCCTCGGCAACAACGGGATTGTCCTCGTTGTTGTCCGCCTCGCTGTCCGGGGCGACCGCGTCGACCGCCTCGGGCGTGGGTTCAGTGGACGCACGCAGGAACGTGGCCAAGGGACGTCGCGGTGGCGGAGTCGGTTCGCTCATCGGGTCATTCAAGCACGGCGCACGCCGGTGATGCGCATCCAGTCGTCGTCGCGCGCCACTTCAAGCTGCTCGAACCAGGGCGCATACCGCACCAGCAGTTCGTCTTCCTGCCCATGCAGGATGCCCGACAGCGCAATGCGGCCGCCTGGTGCCACGCGTGCGGCCAGCACATCGGCCAGCGCATCCAGCGCGGAGGCCAGGATATTGGCCACCACCACCGGGTAGGTGGCCTGCGGTTCGTCGGCCGGCAGGTAGACCTGCATGCGGTCCTGCAGCGCGTTGCGCTCGGCGTTGTCGCCCGTGGCGAGTACCGCCTGCGGATCGTTGTCCACGCCCACGGCCCTGGCCGCGCCGAGCTTGAGCGCAGCCAGCGCCAGGATGCCCGAGCCGCAACCGAAATCCAGTACCGTCTGCCCGGCCAACGCGCCTTCGGCGGCCAGCCCGTCCAGCCAGCGCAGGCACAGCGCGGTGGTGGGGTGGGTGCCCGAACCGAACGCCAGGCCCGGGTCCAGCCTTACCACGGCAGCATCAGCGGCTTGCGCAGCCTCGGGCAGTTCGTGGTTCCACGGCACGATCCAGGTGCGGTCGCCGAAGGCCATCGGCTGGAACTGGTCCAGCCAAGCGCGTTCCCAATCCTCGTCCTGCACTGCGCGGAAGCTGACATCGGTCCATTCCAGGCCCGGGTCGAACGCCTCCAGCGCGGCCAGCAGCGCCAGGGCATTGGAATCGGCGGGGAACAGGGCGCTGAGCACCAGGTCATTCCACAACGGGGTTTCGCCCACGCCCGGTTCCAGGATGGCGCGCTCGTTGCTGGTGTCGGCATCGGCGTCGAGCAGGGTCACCGCCAGCGCGCCCACGTCGTCCAGCGCATTCTCATAGCGCGGCTGGGTGGCTTCGGTGCAGTGGAGAGTGAGTTCCAGGAACGGCATGGGCGATAAGGACCTGCGGAAAACGGTGAATGCTAGACGATTGCGGATGGTCGCGGCGACGACCGTCTCAGAAGGCGGTGAGAAGCGACGCGACGGCCTGTTCAGACAACAGGGTACGCCATTGCTAAACTCCGCATCCTGCTGTCTGTCTCCTTTGAACCGGTTCGCTGAATGGCCCTCGCGCCCACGCTCAAAACCTGGCTGCTGGTGGTACCGGCCCTGGCGTTGCTGGGGGTGGTGGGCTACCGCGCGGGCGGCCGTGCGCTGCAGGCCGACCACGCGTCGGCTGCGGTGAGTGAGCTGCAGGTCGGCACGGGGTCGGCTGCGCCGCTGCAGGCCCAGCAGTTGGCGCGCCAGTTGCTGGCCAGCGAGCGCAGCACGGCGGTGCCGTCGGGATTGCCGCTGGACATCCGCGCCGATATCGAGGGCGACACCGACCTGTTCGCCTACGCCCAGCGCCTGCGCCTGCAGGCGGCCAACGGCAATGCCGAGGCAGGCTGGATGGTCAGCCGCGTGTATGACTACTGCGCGATCTATGCGATGGACCCGGGCGGTTACCAGCTCGACAACAACGTGCTTACCGGGCTGGGCATGAACGCATCTTCGCCGATGGTGCAGGCACGCGAGCGTGTAGCGCGCCGTTGCGCGGGATTCGTCTCCAGCGACGGCCTTGGCCGCTCTCTGATTGTCACCCAGCGCGTGCTGGCTGCGCGCGCAGGCAACCTGGCGGCCGAAGCGGCGCTGTTCGCCGATGGCCAGCCATTGAAAGACACCCCCGAGTACCGCCGTGGCCTGGTGGAGCGTGTGATGGATTCGCGTGATCCAGAAGCGTACATGGCCATTTCCACCGCCATGGGCCAGCGCGCCAGTGGCGATGGCGCCCTGCAGGGCCTGGTGGCCGGCGACCAGTTCAGTGAACTGGCCTGGCGCCTTGCGGCGTGCGAGCTGGGCATGGCCTGCGGGCCGGACAGTGTATTGATGAACAATTTCTGCGCGAACGGAGGGATCTGTTCGCAGGACGGTGGGCAGGACTTCGCCACTTTTGTGTATGACGCTGCGGTTTCGCGGCAAGGTGCGGGGAAAATGAAAACGTTGGTTGAGCAGTTGATCAAGCGGAGTGACCGGTCATGAATTACCGTCGATTCCTGCATGGTGCCAAGTTCTGGTTCTGGGTGGCATTGTTCGTGGCCTACTCGGCCGGTGCCGTGGGCCTGGTCATGATCGACACCTACGATGACCGCTACCGGAAGTTGTCGAAGGTGACCCTGACCTCGGTGAAGGCACACGAAGACGTGCGCCGCGCCGGTGCCAGCCAGGTGGCTGCGGTGTACCGCGCGCAGAGCGGCATGCCCTTCGCTTCGTTGCCGGCGGGCAGTACGTTCCAGGTGGTCTGGCCGGACGGCTCGACCGAAACCATGGTGATCGTCGACCCGACGTCGTCGCTGGGCGTGGCGCCGGTCAAGGACACCCAGATCACGGCCGCCGACGCCAGCCGCTGATGCAGGGCCTTGGCACCCCGCTGCGGGGCCTGGGTCGCATCAGCGATTGTCCACGCCTATCAGAGATGCGATCCCGGTAGGGATATTCGCTTGGACAGAAAGGCGTAGCTTCGATCTCATCGGGCTCGCCTTCTGAACGAGCCCTCCATGCCCACCACCGCAGTCGATCACCGGCATGCCGCCGGTCGCTTCCACGCCCGCAGTCCTGTCACCGGTCCGCAGCCGCAGCCGGTGGACCCCACCGTCATCCGTCGCGTTGAAACACCCATGCAGGCCCTGGCGGCGGTGCTGACGGTGACCAATGCCGCGAGGCTGCCACTGAGCACCGCGCGGCCGCTGCCAGCGCACGCAGCTCCCAGCGCACGCCCGGCCAACTGCATCCCGGTGCCTGTCTCGCCGAGCCTGCCGGGCGTGCTCCATGGCGTCGCGGGCTTGTTGCGCAGCCCGGTGACCGAGCTGTTCAGCGACACCCGCACCGCGTGGCTACGGCACGAAGGAGTACGGTGTGCGCCGCCGTTGGGCACGGGCATGCGCGCGCTGCTGCAGGTGGGGGATGCGCTCTCCACCCTGGCCGAAGCTGCCATGCTGGGCGGGCGCAGCGTGCTGGGCATGCAGGAGGCGGCGGTCGTACTCGATATGGGCGCCGATGTGCTCGACCATCAACCACTCGATCGGAGCGAGCTGACCGACGCGGTGATGGTGCTGGGCGGCATGCATGGACTCGAACCCGGCGCACCCGCAGGACCGGAAGCCGAGGAGCCGGTGCCAGCCGCCGCCGCGTCGCGTGGCTCTGGCGAAAGTGACACCCCGCCGGTTGCGCCTCGGCGGCCGGGCATGACGATCCGCCAGACCACCGCCGACCTGCACCACGGCCGCGTCCAGGTGCGGTTTGAGGGTGCCGAACGGGATCTCAGCATCAGTGAGGGGCGGCTGCAGGTGCTGACCGATCATGGCACCGTCGATGTGATCTTCGATACCGGCGACTGGCAATGGAAACGCGCACCGGCCACACGGCCGGCAACGTCCAGCGTGCACCGCGCGGACAGTTCCATTGCGGTGTTCGACCACCTGGCCGGGCGGGTGCATCAGCAGGCGCCAATCGAGCATGCCCGGCTGCGCCTGGACCTGCTTGGACCCGATGGCATCCTGTACTACAACGATCCGGCCGCGCAGCTTGCAGGCAACGCCGTGTGCGTGGATGGGCGCTACTACGCCGCCACGCTGACCGATGGACTGGGCCTGCGCATCGGCGCGCTGGAACTGGTCAAGCGCGACGGCGTCTACCAGCTGCGCGAGGAAGCCCCCAAGCCTGTCCGCACGCTGCGCTGTCGCCGGGCACCGGGCGACGTCTGCGCCGCGCTGCCACCCGAGTTCTCGCCGGAACTGTCCCGCCAGCTGGAGACCCATCACGGGCAGGCGCTGGGCGAGCACCAGGCGCGCCGACGGGGCATCGTGCCCGATGTGGGCCGGCCAGGCTGGTACATGAGCCGCCAAGGCAACCGGCTGCGCCACTACCTGCGTTTCAACGACCGCTACTTCCGCGTGCGCCTGCGCCAGGTGGACGAGCACACCCAGCGGATTTCGGTGTACCTGCCACGCGGCGCCGGTGCCGGCCGCCTGCATCGCCGAAATCACCCGGCGCACCGCATTGTCGACATCCGCCAGGCGATTCCGGCGCAGGAGCATCGCTTCATGACCCAGGCCGAGTTCAACGTGGAATATCGCGGCATGCCCAGCCTGGAAGCGGCGCAGGTGTATGAAAGCGCCGTGGCGCAGAACGCGCGGCTGCGGTTGAGCCAGCTGCAGCGCGCCGCCATCCGCAGCTACCTCACCTGGCGCCGCCGCTCCATGGACGATTTCCTGCAATACGGCAGCCTACAGCCTGTGTTCCGCGATTCGGAGCAGGCGGTGGCGCGCATCAACCGCGCCCTGGCGCGCATTCCGCCGCACGCCGGCCGGGTGTACACGGCGCTGGCGCTGGATGCCGCGCAGTTCGCCGGCCTGCAGGAAGGGCAGACGCTGTACAGCCGCACATTCCTGGTGGCCAGCGGTGACCGTGGGCGTGCGGTGCATGCCGCCGCTGCAGCCAACAGCAACAGCGTGCGGGGCGCCACCACCCTGGTGACCCTTGCCATGCGCCAGCATGCCCATCCCACCGGCCTGCTCTCGCTGCAGGACGAAGCGCAGGTCATGATCGGCAACAACGTGCTGTTCAAGGTCATCGCCAAGGCACCCGGCGAGCTGCACCTGGAAGAGCTGGGCGCCGCACGGCAGGCCATGGGTACCCTCGGCGCGCAGCCGTTGCTGGCCATCCCGCTGCGCGATTGAGCACCGCGCGCTGCCCGGGTAGCGCCGACCGTTGGTCGGCCCATGTAGAGCAGGATCACCCGGCAACAGTGAGTCACCCATGACGCAATAAAGCAGAAAGGCGGGCAATGCCCGCCTCCCTGTTCAATCCACCACCGAACGGATCAGGTCAATGCAATCGACTTGTTCTTGCGCTCGGCCAGCCGCTTCTCCAGGTAATGGATGTTCTGCCCACCGGCCTGGAAGCCCTTGTCCCGCATGATGCGCTGCTGCAGCGCCACGTTGGTCTTGATCCCGTCCACCACCATTTCGCTCAGCGCCACGCGCATGCGCGCGATGGCCGTTTCGCGATCCGGCCCGTGCACGATCAGCTTGCCGATCATCGAGTCGTAGTTCGACGGCACGCGGTAGCCGGCATAGATGTGCGTATCCACGCGCACACCCGGACCGCCAGGCGGATGGAACGCGGTGATCAGGCCCGGGTTCGGCACGAAGGTTTCGGCATCTTCGGCGTTGATGCGGCATTCGATCGCATGGCCGGTGAGCACCACATCGCTCTGCTTGATGCTGAGCTTGTGGCCGGCGGCGATCTTCAGCTGCTCCACCACCAGGTCGATGCCGGTCACCATTTCGGTTACCGGGTGCTCCACCTGGATGCGGGTGTTCATTTCGATGAAGTAGAAGCGGCCGTCTTCGTAGAGGAACTCGAAGGTGCCCGCGCCGCGGTAACCGATGCGCACGCAGGCTTCGGTGCAGACCTTGCCGATCTCTTCGCGCTGTTCGGCGCTGATGCCCGGTGCCGGCGCTTCTTCCACCACCTTCTGGTGGCGGCGCTGCATGGAGCAGTCGCGCTCACCGAGGTGGATGGCGTTGCCCTGGCCATCGGCCAGCACCTGGATTTCCACGTGGCGCGGATTCTCCAGGAACTTCTCCATGTAGACCTCACCATTGCCGAACGCGGCCTTGGCCTCGCTCTTGGTGGTTTCAATGGAGGTCTTCAGCGAGGCCTCAGCATGCACCACGCGCATGCCGCGCCCGCCGCCACCACCAGCAGCCTTGATGATGACCGGATAGCCGATCTCACGGGCGATCTTGGTGTTGGCCACGATGTCTTCGCCCAGCGGGCCGCCCGAACCCGGCACGCACGGCACGCCGGCGGCCTTCATCGCGCGGATCGCTTCGACCTTGTCACCCATCATGCGGATGGTGTCGGCCTTGGGGCCGATGAAGATGAAGCCGGATTCTTCCACGCGCTCGGCGAAGTCGGCGTTTTCCGACAGGAAACCGTAACCCGGGTGGATGGCCTGGGCATCGGTGACTTCCGCCGCCGCGATCAGCGCCGGAATGTTGAGGTAGCTCTGCGGCGACGGCGCCGGACCAATGCAGACCGACTCGTCGGCCATGGCCACGTGCTTGAGGTTGCGGTCGACCGTGGAATGCACGGCCACCGTGCGGATGCCCAGGGTATGGCACGCGCGCAGGATGCGCAGCGCGATCTCCCCTCGGTTGGCAATAACGACTTTGTCGAGCATGGACGGATCCTTAGCCGATCACGAACAGCGGCTGGTCAAATTCGACCGGAAGGCCGTTTTCAGCCAGGATGGCCACGATGGTGCCGGAAGCATCGGCTTCGATCGGGTTGAACATCTTCATCGCTTCGATGATCGCCAGCGTTTCGCCGGCCTTGACCTGCTGGCCGATGGTGACGAAGGCCGGCTTGTCCGGTGCGGACGAGGTGTAGAACGTGCCGACCATCGGCGAGCGCAGCACGTGGCCTTCCGGCAGCGCCGCAGCCGGCTTGGCGGTACCACCGGTGGAGGCTTCGGTCGGCGACTGCATCGGCATCGGCTGGGCGGCCGGCTGGGCCGGGGCCGGGGCCATCATCATCTGCGGCTGGGCCTGCACCATGCCGTAGCCCGACACCGGGGCGCGCGACAGGCGGACGGATTCTTCGCCTTCCTTGATTTCGATTTCGGCAAGGTTCGACTCTTCCAACAGGTCGATCAGCTTCTTGATTTTGCGGAGATCCATAGGGGCCTCTGGTGTTTGATGTCAGTGTGGTGGGAAGCGCGGAGCGCTCGGGTCAATGAGGTTTCAGGTGGCGGCCAGCCGCACCAGCGCCGCGTCCATCGCGTAGCGGTAGCTGTCGGCGCCAAATCCGCAGATCACGCCGACCGCCTTGTCGCTGAAGTAGCTGTGCTGGCGGAACGGTTCGCGGGCGTGCGGGTTGGACAGGTGGATTTCGATGAACGGCACATCCACCGCCGCCAGCGCATCGCGCAGCGCGACCGAGGTGTGGGTGAACGCGGCCGGATTGATCAGGATGAAGGTGGTACCGTCGGTACGGGCAGCCTGTACCCGGTCCACGAGGACGTGCTCGGCGTTGGACTGCAGGCTTTCCACCGCGTGCCCGGCGCCCTGCGCCTGGGCCAGCAGAGCCTGGTCGATCTGCGCCAGCGTGGTGTGCCCATACACGCCCGGCTCGCGCGTACCGAGCAGGTTGAGGTTGGGGCCATGCAGGACCAGCAGTTTCGCCATGGGTGCCACGCAACGAGAAAGGGCGGAGTCTGGCGGAACTGGTGGATCGTGTCCAGTTCGGCGAAGTTACGGGTGTTTCAAGCAGTCGTTTGAATCTCTGGCGGATCGCTTGGCGCGCGGGCGATGTCGCACCTCGACCGCCGCAGATGCCGCCTCAGCGTTCCGTTCATGGCACTGGTGTTCCGGGAGAGCGATATTACCTTTAGTAGGTAACGTCACTCCGGGAGCATTCCCCATGCACAGCCTGATCGTAGTTGCCCACCCCGAACCCGGCTCACTCACCCACGCGGTGGCGAGCCGGATCGGCGACGCCATCCTTGCCGCCAGCACCGGCAACACGGTGGAGATCGCCGACCTTGCTGCGGAGGGCTTCGACCCCCGCTTCAACCAGGCCGACAACGCGTTGTTCCGCCAAACCGCAGCGCCGCCGGAGGATGTGGCCGCCGAACACGCCCGGATTGATCGGGCGGATGCGCTGGTGCTGGTCTATCCACTGTACTGGTGGTCATTCCCGGCGCTGCTCAAAGGCTGGATCGATCGCGTGTTCACCCAGGGCTGGGCCTATGCCGAAAGCCCTGAGGGCAAGGTGCTCAAGAAGCTGCAGCGCCTGCAGGTGCACCTGGTGGGACTGGGGGGCGCGGACGCGGCCATGATCGAGCGGCGTGGCTACGGCACCGCGATGAAGACGCAGATCGACATGGGCATCTTTGATTACTGCGGCGCACGCGTGCAGTCGTCCACGCTGCTGCTGGAATCCGACAGCGGTTCCGCAGAAGCGCACCTGCGCACCGCGGCGGACATCGGCCGTACCATTGGCGCGTCTGCTGCTGCCTGACCGACCCTTCCGATGCCCGCACGCCCCGAACCGCCCCGTCGCCGCATGCCGCGCAAACAACGCGCGCGCCAGTTGCTGGATGTGGCGTGGGCGCTGGTGGGCGAAGAGGGAACCGATGCGCTGTCGCTCGGGCGCCTGGCCGAAGCTGCCGGTGTCACCAAGCCGGTGGCCTACGACCACTTCATCACCCGCAATGGCCTGCTGGCTGCGCTCTACCAGGACTATGACCAGCGCCAGACTGCGGTGTTTGAAGCGCGCATCGGCAAGGCCAAGGCTCGGTTGAAGGATCGCGCCCATGCCATTGCCGGTGGCTACATCGACTGCGTGCTGTCGCAGGGCAGCGAGATCCAGGGAATCCTCGCTGCCCTCGCGGGGTCACCCGAGTTGATGGAGGTAAAGCGGCGGTACCAGCAGGAGTTCATCGCCAAGTGCGCGGAATGGGTGGGTGGCTTCGCCACCGGCAGCGAAGTACCAGACGCGGGCTACTGGGCGATCCTGGGCGCGGCGGAGTCGCTCTCCGAAGCGGTCGCCGCCGGGGTGGTTGAGCACGCGGTGGCGGAGGCAGAGCTGGTGCGGCTGATCGTGTCGACCATCAAGCGCAGCTGATAGATCCCTTCGCGGCGACCAGTGCGCCAGCGGGCCAAGGGAATTCCAATCCCTCAGCCCTGACGCCCCGGCCCTCTCCTGAAGAAAGCATGCCACCGTTTCGGCGCAACGGCCTGCTGACGTGCATACAGACGCACACCCGGCACTGACAGCGCAACGTCGGTGCCTCGTGCTGGACTGGACCACATGCGCAGGGCGCCGCCCAGGCGCGCTGAGCGCTCGTGCATTCCCTGCACGCCCCAGCGACCCTGCTTCACGGTGCCCTCCACCATGCCCCGGCCGTTGTCGCGTACCCGCAGGCAGAAGGTGTGGCCGAAACTCAGCTCAATGTCGATGTCCGTGGCGGCCGAATGCGCCAGCGCATTGCGGATTGCCTCGCGGCCGATCAGGAACACTTCTTCGGCGGTGTCGTCGTTCAGGCGCGGCGCTTCGCCCGAGACCACCACCCGCAACCGCGTGCCCGCCGGGTTCGTCTCTTCGTTGTAGACATGGGTGAGCGCCGCAGCGAGATCGAGCCCGGCGCCGGTGTCACTGCGCAGCGAAGCGACGCGTTCGCGGCCTTCCCGGAGACTGTCTTCCGCAGCCTGCATGGCCGATTCAAGCCGCGCCTGCGCCTCGTCCGGAAGGGAAGGCATGGCGCTGATCGCGTGCAGCCGCAACAACAGGCCCTGTCCGCCCTGCAGCAGGGTGTCGTGCAGGTCACGGGCAATGCGCTCACGTTCCTCCAGCCGCTCTTCGTAGCGCGCTTTGACCAGGGCGGTGATGTGGCGGCCCCGCACGCGCGCGGCCGCAGCGACCAGCACCACCAGCGCGATCAACAACAGCCCGCGGAACCAGAACGTCTGCGTCAGCAGCGGCTCGATCCGGAAGGCACGCGTGGTTGGGGCGCTCCCCCATACGCCGTCTTCGTTGGCAGCCAGCACCTCGAACGTGTAGCTGCCCGGGCCAAGGTTGGTGTAGTACGCCGTGGTGGTGCTGCCGGCATCGCGCCAGCCGGGGTCCACACCGGAAAGCCGGTACCGGTAGCGGTTGCGTTCCGGACGGGCCAGCGATTGCGCGACGAAGTCGATCTGCAGCTGGGTGATGCCCGCGGGAACCACGGTGCCGTCGCGCAGGGCAAGGGTTTCATCACCGAAATGCACATCGCCGATGCGCGCGCTGGGGGCCGCGCGCGTGCGGTGGAGACGGGTGGTATCCAGCCACGCCAGGCCCTGGTTGGTTGCAAGCCACAGCAGTCCATCCTTCGAGAGCTGTGCGGTGGGAATCGGGCCGCTCTGCAGCGCGATACCGGGCATGCCATCGACGTCATCGAACAGCCTCGGCGAAACCGCGTTTCCGGTGCGCGCGCTGGCGATCGCATCGGCAAGATCCAGGCGCACCAGGCCGCGCCCGCCGTTCAACCACACCTGCTGGTCCGGGTCGATGACGATGCCGGTAATGCCTTCCAGCACGCCGGGAATGTCGGCCGTTACCGCGCTGAACGCACCACCGTTGCTGCTGATGCTGAAGCCCTTCTCGCCGGCAACCAGCAGCACGTGCTCGTGGGCAAGCACGGCGGTGACCGGCCCTGCATCGAGGCCCCGGGTCGAGCCGATGTGGTGCACCCCGGTGGCGTCGCGCAGCACCAGCTCCCCGCTCGCATAGCCGAACAGCAGGCCCTGCGCGCTGCCTGGTGCAATGACGGTGCAGCCGGGCAGGGTGATGCGCGCGTCCTCCGTCCAGGAGCCGCGCAGGTAATGCACGACGCGGTTCTCGCCCACGCAGGCCCAGGCCTCTTCGGCGCCCGGAAAATGCAGTGCCTGCGGTTGCAGGCCGCGTGCAGTGCCGGGGAACTGCACTACCTCCAGCGCCGTTCCCCTGCGCCGGGCGAGGCTGGTCCATTCGAACTGCCACAGCGGGCGGGTGTCCCTCAATGCCGCGCGCTGCAGACCGGCCCGATCCAGGCCAAGGCCGTGGCGGTCGAGGTCATACGGCACCATGTCTTCGCCATACCCGAAGAGCGCGCCGTCCGCATTCCTCGCCAGGATGCGGTAAGGGTCGTTGGGCCCTTCCGTGAGGGTGCGCACGCTCTGCGCGCGGAAGCGGTTGAGGCCGAGGTTGGTACCCACCCACACGTTGCCCTCGCGATCCTCGAAGACCGGCACGGCCGAGGTGGAGGTCAGCCCCTGCGGAACATCGAAGCGCTCCATCCCCACCGCGTGCTTGCCGTCGAACAGCACCCGCAGAATGCCGCCGCCCCCGCGCATGGGCGCCCACATGGCGCCGTCCGAGGTGAAATGCAGGCGGCTGGCCAGCACGTCCGGAAGCAGGCGGGCCTGCCGTTCAGCGGCCGGGAGCAGGCCGTTGGCATCGGCGATGGGCACCGCACCGCGGCGCCGGTCGGCCAGCCAGATCTCGCCCGACGGGCTTTCGGCCAGCGTCGCCATCAAGGAGACCTCGATGCCGGTGGGGACGAACGCAGCGCCGCCCTTGGGAATGAACCACACCTTCTGGCCGACCAGCGCCCAGAACCGGCCCCGCGAATCGTTGAGCAGCCAGTGCGCGTGGCGCTCGGGCAGGCCCATGGATGCGGGCGGTTTCTCCCAGCGCGTGCCGTTGAACCGGCGCAGGCCTTCGTCAACCGCTGCCCAGAGCACGCCGTTGCTGTCGTATGCAAACCCCGACACCACGCCCGGCGGCACCCCTTCATCTCGCTGGTAAGAGCGCAGGGTGCCGTCGCTGCCCAGATGGGCGATGCCGGCGTGGTAATACCCCAACCACAGGCCACCGCTCCTGTCGCCCCGCAGGGTCACCAGGTTGAGCGAGGGCTGCGCAGCACCGGCGTTCGTCTGCTGGCGTACGTACCGGTGCCCATCGAAGCTGTACAGCCCGGAGCCTGTCGCCAGCCACAGCGTGCCGTTGGGGTCCTGCTGGATGTCCCAGATATCGCCCGGTGCGCCCTGGCCGGCCCGCCACGCGGTGTGGTGGTAGCCGGTAAACCCGGTACCAGGCGACGGATGCTGTTGCGCAAGACCCGGCGGAGACAGGGTAAAAAAAACAACCAGCAGCAGCGCACGCATGGCGTGGCCGGGGAACGAAGACAACAGGGGCATGCGGTGAACTACGGGGCCGGGGCAGGGGCCCGCTGCGGTTAAGACCGCAGCGGGACGCGCCGGAGCTTATCAGGGAAAAAGCGCCCGCCCAGCCCCAACGCCACGCGGACCAGCAGCACCAGCACGGGTACTTCGACCAGTGGTCCGATGACGGCGGCAAAGGCGACCGGGGAGGCAAGCCCGAAGGCGGCGATGGCAACGGCGATGGCCAGTTCAAAGTTGTTGCCGGCGGCAGTGAAGGCTATGGCCGTGGTACGCGGATAATCCCTGGCGATGAGCCGCCCCATGAAGAAGCTGAGGCCGAACTGGATGATGAAATAGAGCGTGAGCGGAATGGCGATGCGCACCGCATCGAACGGAAGGCGCAGCACGTCGGCGCCCTTCAGACTGAACATCGCCACGATGGTGAGCAGCAGTGCGACCAGCGTGATCGGGCTGATCGCCGGCAGGAAGCGCTCTTCGTACCAGCGTTCACCCCTGGCGGCTCGCAGCCAGCGACGGGTGAGGTAGCCGGCGAGGAATGGAACGCCCAGGTAGATCAGCACCGCTTCGGCGATGGTCCACATGCTGACGTTGACCACGCTGCCCTGCAGGCCGAACATCGGCGGCAGCCAGGAAAGGAAGAACCAGGCGTACACGCTGAACAACAGGATCTGGAAGATCGAGTTGAAGGCCACCAGCCCGGCCACGTACTGGTTGTCGCCGCGTGCAAGCTGGTTCCACACCAGCACCATGGCAATGCAGCGCGCCAACCCGATCAGGATAAGCCCGGTCATGTACTCGGGGGAATCGCGCAGGAACAGCACCGCCAGGCCGAACATCAGGCACGGTCCCACGATCCAGTTCTGCAGCAGCGAGAGCGCCAGCACCCGTTTGTCGGCAAACACCTCTGGCAGCGCCTCGTACTTCACCTTGGCCAGCGGCGGGTACATCATCAGGATCAGGCCGATGGCGATCGGAACGTTCGTCGTGCCGATCGACAGGCGGTTCAGTGCGGTGGGAACGTCGTCGAACAGTGCACCCAGGCCCACGCCCAACGCCATCGCGATGAATATCCACAGCGTCAGATATCGATCCAGGAAGGACAGGCGGGAGGTCTCCGTGCGCATGAAAGGGACTCAGCAGCAGCCAGGCCGCTCAGACGGCGTGTCGTCAGCGCAGCAATTCTCGGTGAGGTAGCCCACCAAGGCGTTCATCGCAGTGAAGTTCGCCCGATAGCAGATGGACCGGCCCAGGTGTTCGGCGCTAATCAGCTTGGCGGCTGACAGTGCCTTCAAGTGGAAAGACAGCGTCGCGCCAGGCAGGTTGAGTGCCTGGGCGATATCGCCCGCCAGTTTGCCGCCCGTACCGGCCTGTACCAGGAGACGGTAGATGGACAGGCGGGTGGCATGGCTCAGGGCACCAAGGGCCCGGGTTGCGTGCTTATGTTCCATAATTCTAGAATAGTCGAAATTATGTCGCGGGACAAACCATGACCGACCTCCCCAACCTGGTTCCGGGTGCGCTGGGTACTCCCATGGCCGCCCGGTTGGACGCAGGGACCGTGCTGGCGCATCGTCCGCGCATCCTGATCCTCTATGGCTCGCTGCGGCCCCAGTCGTTCAGTCGCAAGTTGGCCTTGGAGGCGCAGCGCCTGCTCGAACACCTCGGGGCTGAGACGCGGCTGTTCGATCCGCACGCGCTGCCCATGCTCGACTCGGTGCCCGCCACGCATCCCAAAGTGCAGGAACTGCGGCAGGCCTCGCTCTGGTCCGAAGGCCACGTGTGGGTCAGCCCGGAACGGCACGGCACGCTGACGGCGGTGTTCAAGAACCAGATCGACTGGTTGCCGCTGGAGGAAGGCAGCGTGCGGCCCACCCAGGGACGCACGCTGGCGGTGATGCAGGTGAACGGTGGCTCGCAATCCTTCAATGTGGTCAACGCGCTGCGCGTATTGGGTCGCTGGATGCGGATGGTGACGATTCCAAATCAGTCGTCGGTCCCCAAGGCCTGGCAGGAGTTCGATGAGCAGGGGCGGATGAAGCCGTCGGCGTACTACGACCGCGTTGTGGATGTGATGGAAGAACTGGTCAAATTCACCCTGCTGGTTCGCGGCCGCAGTGACTACCTGGTAGAGCGCTACAGTGAGCGAAAGGGGGCAGTGGAAGCTGCGAGCCTGGCTGCTGCTGCCGCCGTCGTCGAAACCGTTCTTGATGAGGAGGGCACATGAAGGCCGTCATCTACCACAACCCGAAATGCGGCACCTCGCGCAACACGCTGGCGTTGATCCGGCATGCGGGGATCGAACCTGAAGTGATCGAGTACCTGGTTGATCCGCCAAGCCGTGCGCGCCTGGTCGAACTGATCAATGCCGCCGGCGTTAACGTACGCGGCGCCATCCGCAAGAAAGAGAGGCGCTACCTGGAATTGGGGCTGGACGACGTTGCGCTCAGCGATGACGCATTGCTGGATGCGCTGATGGACAACCCGATCCTGATCGAACGGCCGTGGGTGCAGACCGATCTGGGAACGCGCCTGTGTCGGCCTTCCGAGGTCGTCCTGGAAATTCTTCCGACCGTCACCGTGCCCTTCGCCAAGGAAGACGGTGAGGTGGTGATCGATCAGGACGGCAAGCGGGTTTCCTGATCAACGCCGTAGTGCAGCCAGGGTCAGCCCTGTTGGAGCCGAGAACATGTTGTCCTTCAAGCAGATGGCATTGAACGCAGAGGTCATTGCGTTGCTTCAACGCGTCGGGTTGCCCACCGAAGACCTCGACCCGGGGTCCACCACGTTCTGCGGTATGTGGGAAGACGAAATGCTGTGCGGGGTCATCGCGATCGAACCGTACCACGGTGTCGGACTGCTGAGGTCGCTCGCGGTCAGCCCCGCGTTTCGAGGCCGGGGCCGGGGTGAGGTGCTGGTGGGCAAGGCGGAGGAGCTTGCCCGCCGCGTGGGCGTGGAGGAGCTTTATCTGCTTACGGTCTCTTCCAGCACCCTGTTCGAGCGCTGCGGCTTTGCCCACGTTGCACGGGACGATGTCCCCGTTTCGATTCGGGAAACCAAGCAGTTCTCCGGCCTGTGCCCGGCCACCTGCGCGGTCATGCGCAAGCGGATCTGATACGCATCGCCCGCCGCACGGCGGGCGATGGTCGCAGGCCGCGCTTACTTCGCCGCCAGCCGCTTCAGCAGCACGGCGGCGGTTTCAGCGGACGACGCGGGGTTCTGGCCGGTGATCAGCAGGCCATCGCTGACCACGTAAGAGCCCCAGTCCGGCCCCTTCGAGTAGTCGCCGCCCAGCGCCTTGAGCGTGTCTTCGACCAGGAAGGGCACTACGTCGGTCAGGCCGACGCCGGCTTCCTCGCTGTTGGTGAAACCGGTGACCTTCCGGCCCTGCACCAGCGGCTTGCCGTTGGCGGCCTTGACGTGGCGAAGCACGCCCGGGGCGTGGCAGACCAGCGCGACCGGCTTTTCGGCGGCGATGAACGATTCGATCAGCGCGATGGACTGGCTGTCTTCGGCCAGGTCCCAAAGCGGACCATGGCCACCGGGATAGAACACGGTGTCGAAGTCGGCCTGCGAAACGCTGTCCAGGCGAACGGTGCTGGCCAGTTGTGCGGTCGCCGCCGCATCGGCCTCGAAGCGACGGGTGAGGTCGGTCTGGAAGTCGGGCTCGTTGCTCTTTGGATCCAGCGGCGGCTGCCCGCCGTTGGGCGAGGCCAGGGTGATGGTGGCGCCCGCGTCCTGGAACGCGTAGTAGGGCGCGGCAAGTTCTTCGAGCCAGAAGCCGGTCTTGCGACCGGTGTTGCCAAGCGCGTCGTGGGAGGTGAGGACGATCAATACCTTCATGGGGAACGGTTCCTGGTAGATGGAGGAGTACAGTAGACCGGTCGTCTAGAATGCCGGCGTGAAAAAACGCCCACAGGGCGTGAAGTACCTTCGGCCTGGGGTCAGGCCGAAGGGTGGAGAATCTGTTGCGTGGTCCGCCACGCGGTGTCGAAGGGCTGGGTATCGCGCACGATCTTCACCATCAGGCTCGCCCCCAACCACAGCGCGTAGAGGCCCTGCGCCACTGCGTCGGGTTTGCCGGTGAAGGCAAGCGAGCCCTCGGCGGCGCCTGCTTCCAGTACATGCGCCAGCCGCTCGATGATGCCGGCGGTGCCCCGCTGCAGCGTTGTGCGCATGCTGTGGGACAGGTCTGCCACTTCGGCGCCGAGTTTCACCGCCAGGCACTTGCCCTGGCAGTCCTCGAACGACTGGTTGTCCTTCCAGGCGGCGAAATACGCCTCCAACTGCTGCGCGCGGTTCTTCCCGGGCTGGGCAAAGGTGCGGTCCATGTCGGCCAGATAGGCCGCGAAGTAGTCGTCAAGCAGGGCGTCGCCGAAGGCTTCCTTGGACGCGAAGTAGTGGTAGAACGAGCCCTTCGGTACGCCCGCGGCACTCAACACTTCATTCAAGCCCACCGCCGAGAACCCCTTGCCGCCCATGATGCGCTGGCCGGTGGACAGGATCCTGTCGCGGACGTCGGTGCTTTCAGTGACTGCGGTCGGGCTCATGGACCGCACTGTACTCTGGATTAGACCGGTCGTCTAGTGTCGCGGCACGGTCGGCCGGCGCCCAACTAGCTGGCCTTCCGGCTGCAGCCCAACGCACGCTCCACGTGGGCCAGCAGGTCGTCTATCTCGAACGGCTTGGCGATGAACGGCACCGCCTTGTGTGCAGCGGGCACCGCCTGCAGGTACACGGCGGACGCAAACAGATACGGTGTGCCCAGGCGCGCAAGACGATCAGCGACCGGGAACACGGCGCCGTCGCGCAGCTCAACGTCCAGGATCGCCGCGTCGAACGGCTGGTCGGCAATGGCGAACAGGGCATCGGTCACCGAGTAGGCCGGAACGACCGTGTAGCCCGCGCCACTGAGTACTTCAATGAAGAGTCTCGACAGCTCGATTTCATCCTCGACCACCAGGATGACCTTGTTTGTACGTGATGACGCCAGGGTGCTCATGAAGTGCGCAGGAACGGTAGATACGCCTAAGGTCTACCTTCAGGTGTCAACGCGGCGGAAAGTCCTCTAGTCGCGGTCTTCATCACAGCGGTCGACCCCGCTGCGGGCAATGCGGGCCGAACCGCAGTAGAAGTACGGTTTTTGGCGCACGGGGCCATTGCTACGCTCCAGCTTTCCGCGTTGGAGATCCCGCCGTGAATCACGACGTTACGCGTAAGTCCCACTTCGCCCTCCCGTTGGTCGCCCTCGCCTTCGCGGTGGCCTTATCCGCCTGCCGACGGGAGCCGGACGCGCCCGCCGCAGATGCAGCCAGTGCGCCACCGGCGCCTGCTTCATCAATGGCGCCACCCGCACCGCCGTCCGCAGAACCTACCCGCGCGCCAGAACCCGGAAGCGTGCCGGTGACCGCCGACAACTTCGTGCGCGCCGAATCCGATCGCTATCTCGGCGCGCTGGTGAAGGAGCAGGGACTGGGCAAGCTGTTTCATCATCGCGAACCGGCATCGATCGACAGCCAGACCGTGGTCCGTTTGAATCGCGACACGCTGTACTCCAGCGCGGTGTTCGACCTCGATGCCGGCCCGGTCACGATCACGCTCCCCGATGCGGGTGATCGCTTCATGTCCATGCAGGTCATCGACGAGGACCAGTACACCACCCAGGTCAACTACACGCCCGGCGACTACACGCTCAGCCGTGGCAAGGACGGCACCCGCTACGTGGTGGTCGCCCTTCGAACGCTGGTGGATCCATCCAGCCCGGATGACGTCGCAAAGGTGCACGCGCTGCAGGATGCGATCAAGGTCCAGCAGGCCGCGCCGGGCAGCTTCGAGGTACCGAAGTGGGACACGGTGAGCCAGGACAAGGTGCGCGCCGCGCTGCTGACGCTGGCATCCACGCTGCCGGACACCCGGCACATGTTCGGCACCCGCGACACGGTCGACCCGGTGCGCCGCGTGATCGGTGCCGCCTCGGCCTGGGGCGGCAACCCTGACAAGGACGCGATGTACCTCAACGTGGTGCCGGCCCGGAACGATGGCAGCACCGTGTACCGGCTGCACGTGGCCGATGTGCCCGTGGACGGGTTCTGGTCGGTGAGCCTGTACAACGCCGAGGGGTACTACGAAAAGAACCCGCAGAACGCCTACACGCTCAACAACCTAACCGCGAAGAAGAGCGCCGACGGCTCGATCGACATCCAGTTCGGTGGCTGCGATGGCCAGGTGCCCAACTGCCTGCCCACCATGGCCGGCTGGAACTACATGGTGCGGCTGTACCGGCCCCGTGCGGAGATCCTGGAAGGGCGCTGGACCTTCCCTGACGCCGTGCCGGTGCAATAGCGCAGCCGGCCCCGCTTCCTCCGTACAGGTGCCGTGTACGCGACACCTGCGATGCTGTGCGCATGAATCCGTCGACCCGTTCCGATCATCAAGCCAGCGTGGCAGCAGACAACCCGCCGCGCTCGCGAGCGTTCGCACTACGCCGCTGGCTGGGCTGGCTGGTGTTTCCGCTGCTGCTGGGCCTGGTGCTGCTGACCCTGTGGAATGGTGAGTGGCTCAAGGCGCCACGCGCGATGTGGGAGCTGTCGCGCATGCCCGCGCCGACGACGTTGCCGGTCCCGATGGACGGGGTTGCGGCCCGGCGCATCGCCGATACGTTCGGCGCGCCGCGCGGACGCGACCGCACCCATGCCGGCGTGGACATCTTCGCCAAGCGCGGCACGCCGGTACGCAGCGCGGCGCCAGGCGTGGTGGTCGCGGTGCGCGACAGCGGGCTGGGCGGGCGCCAGGTATGGGTCATTGGACCGGCGCGCGAGCGCTACTACTACGCGCATCTCGAGGACTGGCGCGAGGGGCTGGCCGAGGGCGAGGTGGTCAGCGAAGGCACCGTGCTGGGCTACGTCGGTGACAGTGGCAATGCGGCCGGCACGCCGCCGCACCTGCACTGGGGGATCTACGGTGCCGATGGCGCCTACGATCCGTTGCCGCTGCTGAAGGCGCACCGCACGACCAACGGTCGCGCGCTACCCCGGTAGGTAACGACCGTTGGTCGTTACGCCTTCGACCGCCGGCCGGACACGTGCGCATGCCCGCGCACATGCCAGCGCCATGGGAACTCCACGGCGCGGCTGATGCCGATGCGGGGACCCGCTGCCGGATCCTCCGGTGGCGCCATCCCGTCCGACACGATCCGGATGCCGCGGTCATTGCTGACGAGGTCAGCGCCATCCAGTGCCTTGTCGATACCCATCGCCTGCGACAGCCGTCCGGGCCCGCTGGCCAGCTCGCGATCGCGGCGAATGGCTGGCCGCGCCTCACGGATCAGTTCCAATCCCTGCACGGGTTCCAGTGCCCGCAGCAGCACGCCCCAGCCCTGGCCGACCTCGCCGCAGACCGCGTTGCTGCCCCAGTGCATGCCGTAGGTGAAGTAGACATAGAGATGGCCGCATTTGCCAAACATGGTGGCCGTACGCGGGGTCATCCCCCGGAACGAATGCGCGGCCGGGTCCTGGTCGCCTGCATAGGCCTCGACTTCCACGATGCGACCGGCCCTGCCATCGTCGCGCACCAGCAGCTTGTTCAGCAGCTCGGGCGCGACCTCGGTCGGATGCCGCCGGTAGAAGCTGCGCGGGAGCGTACGCCAGCGCGACGGAGGCAGGGTCATCAGCGTAGCGCCGGATGCTGCGCGGCCAGGATCCGCGCCAGCTTGTTCGGATTGCGCTGCACCAGGATCTGGGTGATGCGCTCACCATCGGTATCGAACGACATCGCCGAATCCAGGTGCTCGCCAAAGTAGCGCAGCACCCCCAAGCGGCCATTGATGAACGCGGGCACCATGCGCAGCTCGGCGCGGCGCCGCAGGGTGGGCGCGAACAGGAGCTGGGCGATGCGCGCACCGCCAAGCATCGGCCTGGGGAAGCTGCTGACGAAGCCGCCACCATCGCCGATCAGCTGCGCCGACGTGTCCATCAGCGCGATCATCGACTTCAGGTCGCCCTTGTCCAGCGCCTCGGTAAACGCCTGCAGCAGTTGCTGGTGGGTGCGGTGCGGCACCGCGTGCAGGGGGCGCTCCTCGCGCAGGCGGGTGCGTGCGCGGTGCACGATCTGCCGGCAGGCTGCTTCGCTCTTGTCGAGGATGCGGGCGATCTCGGGATAGTCACGGTCGAACACATCGTGCAGCAGAAAGGCGGCGCGTGCTTCCGGCGCCAGCCGTTCCAGTACCGCAAGGAAGGCAACGGAGAGATCGCTGGCCGCTTCGTGCAGGCGCTCAGGCGTGCTGGCATCGTCGGTCAGTACCGGCTCCGGCAGCCAGATGCCCACATAGTGCTCGCGGCTGCGGCGCGCCATGCGCAGCTCGTCGATGGCGATGCGGGTGGTGGTGGCGACCAGCCAGGCTTCGGCGTTCTCGATGGCGTCGCGGTCGGTGCCGTTCCAGCGCAGCCACACCTCCTGCGCGACATCTTCGGCTTCGGCCATGGAGCCCAGCATGCGATAGGCCACGCCAAGCACGCGCGGGCGCAGCTGGGTGAAACGGTCGAGGGAAGTATCCATGGCGGCATTCAACACGAGCGCGCGCCGCAGGGACAGTGCCGTAAGCAGGAGACTGTCGACGCACGGTGTTGAGCGTTGCGCACCAATTCAACGGACGGGGGCTGTCACAGGGCATCGCGCTGGTCCGTCTGCCTTGCATGAGCACCTTATCCACCGCCGACGCCGCAGGCCTGCCACGCCCCGCCGACCAGGTGTGGACCACGTTCCTGTCTGCGCTGGAGGCGCTGCCTGCCGACGCCCGCCTGCTGCTGTTGCTGCATGACGTGGCCGGTGCGTCCATCGAGGAGCTCATGCCGTTGCTGGGGTTGCCTGCTGCTGAATGCAGGCAACGGCTGGAAGCGGCCCACGCCTGCCTGCGCGCACATGCGCGCCATCTTGGAGCGCCGCCCGCATGTCCCTGACTGATCCGGCCACCGTAGACGACGGTGTCGACCCGCTCACCACCGGCTTTTCGGCCAGCTACGCCGGGGTGATGGCGTTCATTGCCGTGGCCCACGAGGGCAGCTTCTCGCGCGCGGCCGACCGGCTCGGCATCGGCCGCTCGGCGGTCAGCCGCAGCGTGCAGAAACTGGAGGGGCAGCTGGGCGTGCGCCTGTTCCTGCGCACCACCCGGTCGACCTCGCTCACCCGCGAAGGCGAGCTGTTCCACGACGGCTGCCGCCCCGGTGTCGACCGCATCCTGCAGGCGCTGGAGGAAATGCGCGACCTGCGTGACGGGCCGCCACGGGGGCACCTGCGGGTGAGTGCCACGCATGGGTTCGGGCGCAAGGTGATCGCGCCGCTGCTGTCGGCATTCCGGGCCCACTTCCCCGATGTCACCCTCGAACTGCAGCTGGAAGAGCGCCCGCTGGACCTGGCCGCCGACCGGATCGATGTGGCGTTCCGCGACGGCGTGCTGGAAGACAGCGAGGTCATCGCAAAGCACCTGATCCCGATGCAGCTGCTGGTCTGCGCCGCACCGGACTATGTGGTGCGGCACGGCCTGCCGGCCAGCGTGGGCGAACTGGCCGCGCATGCCTGCATCAGCCAGCGACAGGCCAACGGGCGGCTGCAGCCTTGGGAGTTTCGTGTGGACGGCCGGCCACTGAGCGTGGAACCGGCGTCGGCGCTGGTGTTCAACGACGCCGACCTGGCGCTGCAGGCGGTCCTGCAGGGACAGGGCCTGGCGCAGCTGCCGAACTACCAGGTGCGCGCTGCGCTGGATGCCGGGTTGGCGGTCAGCTGCCTGGACCAGTACGCCGCCGACGACCGCGGGCACTACCTGTGCTATCTCAGCCGACGCCAGCTGCCCAAGCGCATCCGCGCGTTCATCGATTTCATCACCAGCGAGGTGCGTGCACTTGACCTGGACGTGGTGACCCATTGGGAAAGCGTGCAGCAGGCCAGTGCACCGGCGCGCGACGTCGATGCCGGCGCGTGGCAATGAACGCCATTGGTGCCTGACAGGCAACAGTGCGCGTCCGCGTGCGGACCTACTGCCGCCGCAGCGGCCTGCCTAGCATCGTCACATGCCCCGGCCACCGGGGTTCCTCCTTCCCCTTCTGGAGCAAGAACATGAAGATCCTGGTCATCGGCGGCACCGGCCGCATTGGCAGCAAGGTGGTCGACCGCCTGCGCGCGGGCGGCCATGACATCGTCATCGCCGCACCGTCCACCGGCATCGACATCATCAGCGGCGACGGCCTGGAGGCGGCCATGGCCGGCACCGACGTGGTCATCGACCTGGCCAACTCGCCGTCGTTCGAAGACGCGGCGGTGCTGGCCTTCTTCCAGACCGCCGGGCGCAACATCCTGGCCGCCGAAGCCAAGGCCGGCGTACGCCATCACGTGGCCCTCTCCGTGGTGGGCACCGACAAGCTGGCGGCCAGTGGCTACTTCCGCGGCAAGATCGCGCAGGAGAGGTTGATCCGCGAGGCGGGCATCGCCTACACCATCATCCATTCCACCCAGTTCTTCGAATTCCTGCCGGGCATCCTGCAGTCCGCCGGTGAAGCGCTACGCCTGCCCACCGCGCTGGTGCAGCCGATTTCGGCGGACGACGTGGCCGACGCAGTGACACGCATTGCGCTGCAGCCTGCCGTCAATGGGGTGGTGGAGATCGCCGGCCCGGAGCGCGCACCGATGGATGAACTGGCACAGCGCTTCCTCGACCGCACCCACGATCCCCGCCAGGTGGTGGGCGACGCACAGGCACCGTACTTCGGTGCGCAACTGCAGGACGACACGCTGGTGCTGGTCGGCCAGGCGTGGCTGGGCCGCCAGGGCTTCGATACCTGGCTGCAGCAGTCCGGGTTGGTACGCAGCAACTGATTGCCCGTCCGCCCGCACCTCGTGGAAACGCCATGTCCGACCTGAAGCCGCCGTCGCCCGCCGTCCTCGACAAGTACCGTGGCGACGAGGTGCGCCCGCTCTACACCGGGCGGGTGCGGGTAAGCGGCGGCGAAACGGGACACGGACGCGCTTCGGGCGTGGTCGTCTCCGACGATGGCGCCTTGTCGCTCGACCTGCGCCTGCCTTCCTCGCTGGGCGGCCCGGGCGGCGGCAGCAACCCCGAGCAGCTGTTGGCTGCCGGCTATGCGGCCTGCTTCCACGGCGCGATGAACCTGCTGGCCAGCCGTGCCGGGCTGGTGCTGGTGGACCCCTGCATCGAGGTGGCGGTGACCTTCTCGCGCGACCCGATCGACGGCCTGTACCTGCTGTCGGCCGAGGTGGAAGCGTACCTGCCCGGCCTGGAGGCGGGCGTGGCCGCCGAGCTGGTGCGCAACACCGAACGTGTCTGCCCCTACGCAAAGATGTTCCGCAACGGCATCACCCACGTGGTGAGCGTGGTGCCCACCGCCGCCCCCTGAGCGGCGTTTCCCCCTGCTGGAGAAAACCCTCATGCACGCCGGCCGCTCCTATACCTTCACCGAATTCCTGCTGTGGACCCGCCGCCCGCTGTATCTGTTGATCCTGCTGGATGTGGCGCTGGTGGCGCTGTACCAGCTGGGCGGAATGCATTGGCTGGCGGTGCCATGGAACGTGATCTTCATGCTCGGTACCAGCGTGGCGCTGATCGCAGGCTTCAAGAACACCCAGACCTACAACCGGCTGTGGGAAGCGCAGCAGGTGTGGGCCTCCATCACGGCCGCCAGCCGCCTGTGGGGCACGATGAGCCGCGACTACGTGGCCCATCCCGAACACACCCGGCGGCTGGTGTACCGCCACCTGGCGTGGCTGACCGCGCTGCGCTACCAGATGCGCGAAACCAAACCCTGGGAGACCGTGCAGCTGGCGCCCAACGTCGAGTACCGCAAGCGCTATGACGTACCGGAACAGGTGCGCACGCTGGATGCCGAGCTGATCAAGTACGTCACTCCCGAAGAGCGCTCGCGCATCCTGGGCGCTGGCGGCAAGGCCACCGAAGTACTTTCCCTGCAGGGGGCATCGCTGCGTCAGCTGCTGGATGCAGGTGACCTGCCGCAGGCCAGCTTCGCCGAACTGCAGCGCGTGCTGCGCGACCTGCACGACCAGCAGGCGCGCAGCGAACGGATCAAGAACTACCCCTATCCGCGCCAGTACGCGGTGATCAACGTGATCTTTGTCCGCATCCTGTGCCTGCTGCTGCCACTGGGCATGATCGACCTGCTGGCACCCATGAACGACACCGTGGGCGGGGCGATGGCCGGGCACAGGGTGTGGCTGGCGATTCCGCTGAGCGTGCTGGTGTCGTGGATGTATGCCGCGCTGGACCAGGTCGGCGAAAGCAGCGCCAATCCCTTCGAAGGTGGCGCCAACGACATTCCGATCTCACAGCTGTGCACCTCCATCGAGCTGGACCTGCGCCTGCTGCTGGATGAGCGCGACATTCCAGTGCCGCAGGTGCCGGCCAGCCCCATCGTGATGTAGCCCATCGGGAGCACGCACATGAAGATCGTCGTCATCGGAGGTCACGGGCTGATTGGCAGCCGCGTGGTGGAGCAGTTGGCCGCGCAGGGCCACGACGTGCGCGCGGCATCGCGGCGCAGCGGCGTGGATGTGGTCGGTGGGCATGGGCTGGATGAAGCACTGGATGGGATGGAGGTCGTGGTGGATGCAGGCAATGCACCGATCTTCGAAGACCGCGACGTCGCCGCGTACTTCGAGCGCGCCACCACGCAGCTGCTGGCGGGCTGTGATCGCGCCGGCGTTGCGCACTACGTTGGCCTCTCGGTGGTGGGCACTCCCTACCTGCAGGACAGCGCCTACTTCCGGGCCAAAGCCATCCAGGAGGCCCTGATCCGCCGGGCGCCGCTTCCGGCCACGCTGGTCCGTGCCACCCAGTGCTTCGAGTTCATGGCCCAGCTGGTCCCTCCCGTCGCTGCGCGCGAGGTGCTGCACCTGTCGCCCGCCAAGGTGCAGCCGGTGGCCGCCGACGATCTGGGCGCCCTGGTCGCGCAGGTTGCCACCGCACCGCCTGCCGGCCACACGGTGCAGGTCGCTGGCCCGGAGCGTCATCGCCTGTTCGAGCTGGTGGAGTGGGTGATGTACTTCAACCAGGACCAGCGTCCGGTCGTCGCAGATCCCGAGGCGCGCTACTACGGTGCGCTGCTGAAAGATGCCACGCTGACCCCCGAGCCGGGCGCGCTGTTGGGCACTACCCGTTTCATCGATTGGCTGGCCAGCCACCTGCCTGGCAACCGGCCGCGCGTCAACCTTCCCGATCCGCTAGGTGACAGCGTGGAACGTACGCCGGTAAGCAGCGGGTGACACGCCAAACGCGCGGCTGAAATGGCTGCGCAGTGACACCGTGGAACCGAAGCCTGCGTGCTGGGCCACCCTGTCCAGCGCGCTGTCGCTGGTTTCCAGCAGGCGTTGCGCACGTGCCAGCCGCTGTTCCAGCAGCCACTGGTTGAAGGTGGTGCCGGTGGCGGCGCGGAAATGGCGGGTGAAGGTGCGTCGGCTCATCCGGGCGCGATCGGCCAGCGCATCGATGCCCAGCGGTTCGGCAAGATGGAACGCGGCCCACTCGAGCACGGCTGCCAGCCTGTCGTCGCCGCAGGTCACCGGCAGGGGCTGCTCGATGTACTGCGCCTGCCCACCCTGGCGATGCGGGGCCACCACCATGCGCCGTGCCACGCGGCTGGCAACCTCGGCACCGTGGTCCTGCCGCACCAGGTGCAGGCAACAGTCGATGGCCGCTGCGGTACCTGCGGAGGTCAAAAGCGTGCCGTCTTCCACATAGAGCACGTCGCGCTGCAACTGCACGCCCGGATGCAGTGCAGCCACGTCATCCATGAACACCCAGTGGGTAGAGGCACGACGACCGTCCAGCAGGCCGGCCTGCGCCAACACCACCGCGCCCAGGCACAGTCCAACCAGCCGCGCGCCACGCGCATGGGCATCGCGAAGCGCTTCCAGCAGCGCCGGGGGTGCCGGTTCAGCCGGGTCACGCCAGGCCGGCACCACGATGGTGTCCGCCTCGGCCAGGGCCTCCAGTCCATGCGCGACGCCAAGGCTGAAGCCGGCCGGGGTGTGCAGCGGGCCGGGTTCGGCGGCGCACACGGTCAGGTGGTAGCGCGGTGCGCCGAGCCGGGCCAGGTCCTCGCCGAACACCGTGCACGGCACGGCCAGGTGGAAGGGGCTGATCTGCTGGTAGGCGACCACGACGACGTGGTGCGGGTGGTGGTCTGGCAACATGGCCCGATCCTAGCAGGGAATGGCATCCGGGCCACTGTCGGCCGCGCCGGGGGTCCCCAACAATGCCGGCTCATTCCCCAACGGAGTTCCCGCATGAACGCCATGATCCTTTCTTTGCTCGCCGGCATGAGCCTGACGGCCACGGCTACCGCGATGCCTGCCGCCGAGGCGCCCACCTTGCGCGCGCTGGGCGGTGCGGTTCCCCCACAGACGCTGGACGCAGGCAGCACCGCGCTGCTGGTGATCGATTTCCAGAACGAGTACTACAGTGGGCGCCTGCCCATTCCCGATGGCGCTGCCGCGCTGGCCAACGCGCAGGCGCTGGTGCGGATGGCAGATGCCAACGGCATTGCGGTGTACCACGTGCAGCACCTGAACCCGGCGGCCGCACCGGTCTTTGCCGAAGGCACGGACGGTGCCGCCCTGATCGCCGGCATGCAGCCCGGCCCGCGCCACCACCTGGTCAGCAAACGAACGGTCAGCGTCTTCGCCAGTACCGACCTGGATGATCAGCTGAAGGCCCAGGGCATCCGCACCCTGCTCATCAGCGGACTGATGACGCACGCCTGCGTGGCCGGTGCTGCGCGTGACGCGGTGCCGCGGGGGTACGAGGTGATCGTGGCGTCCGATGCGGTCGCCACCCGCAGCATCCAGGCGCTGCCTGGGCAAGGCGCGCTGCCGGCCGAGCTGCTGCACCGCGCGGCATTGACTGAAATCGCCGATGCCTTCGGCAGCGTGATGTCGACCGAGGCGGTGCTGGCGTTGCCGGTGCAGCACTGAGCAATGGCGTGGGCGGCCGTCATCGTACGGTCGCCTGCGCGCGCTACAACGTGTCCACCGCACTACGCGTCGGGCAGGGTGTGCAGCCAAGCCTAAAGCCCATGCAGATACGGCCGATATCGATGCGTCATTCCGCCTGGAGTACGTGATGTCGGCCGTTCCCCGCCGTGGTAGTTCCCTTCCCGCCTGGCGCACGCTGTTGCGTTGGCTGTCATCGCTGCGCCGGCTCAGCGTGGCGCGCAAGCTTAAAATCAGCCTGGTGGCCTGTGCAGCGGGCCTGCTGCTGGTGGCCGCCGTCTACGCCTGGACAAGGTACAACAGCGAACGCGCCGCCGACACCTTCGCCACCCACCAGCAGGCGACCAGCCTGATGGCGCTGCTGGGCACCCAGGTGGCCGATGCCCGTCGCCTGCAGACCCGCTACGCGGCGAGCTTCGACGATGCCGACCGGAACGCACTGCAGCAGGCACGCCAACGCCTGCAGGTGTCGCTGGAGGCACTGCAGCGCACCGCCGCCGCCAACGGCAATGCGGCTTCACTGAGGGCACTGGCCACCCGCATCGGCGAGTTTGCCGAGGGGATCAACGCGCTGAATGCACGCGTGGATGAAATGGGAAGGGGCGAGGCCGGGTTGCGCGCGCAGCTGGAGGCCGCCGCTGCTGCGATGGAGGCCGCGCTGGGCCCCCTGCAACGACCCGCACTGGACGCCCAGTGGCAGGCCATCCGCCGTCAGGAAGCGCTGCTGCTGCTCACTGGCGATTCCACCCATGCCGACCGCGCAAGCGACGCCAAGCTGCCGTTCGAACTGGCGCTGGCAGCGCCGGGCGTGCCGGCGGCCGCACAGGACGCGCTTCGCACCGCGATGGACAGCTACCAGGGTGCACTGCTTGGCTACACCGCCGCGCGGGTCGGGCTGGATGTGGAAGCGCAGTCGCTGGCCGATACCGCTGCACAGATCGCGCCGTCGCTTGAGCAGGTGCAGCGTGCGCAGGCAATGGCGCTGGAGGCCGCGCGTGGGCGCCTGCAGGCGCAGGCGAGGGCGATGACGGTGGTGTTCGCGGTCACGCTGCTGCTGGTGGCTGCGTTGCTCATCGCCACGCTGCTGCTGACCCTGCAGGCGGTGCAGCGCCCGATCGCCAACACGTTGCGCTTCGCCGAGGACATCGCCGAGGACCGGCTGGATACGGTGCTGGTCGTGCATAACCCGCACGATGAGTTCGGCCAGCTGGCGCAACGCCTGCGACATATGCAGGAACGACTGCGCGGCCGGATCGAGGCCGAGCGGGCCGCCGCGCGCGACAACACCCGTGCGCGCCAGGCGCTGGACAGTGCCCAGACCGGCTTGATGGTGCTGGAGCCTGACGGCCGCATCGGCTTCCTCAGCCATGCGCTGTGCACTGCGCTGGGCTGCACGCCCGGCCAGTGGCAGGGCCAACCGGCGCAGGCGCTGCATCCGGTGTTTGCGGGCGTCGCCGTGCAGCTGCAGCGCGGCCATGCCAGTGCACACGAGATCGAGCAGGGCGGAATCCGCTATCAGCTGGTACTCAACCCCATCCTCGACCACGACCAGTTGCTGGGAGCCGCGGTGGAATGGCGCAGCCGCGCGCTGGAAACCACGGTCGAAACCGAAGTGGCCGCGCTGGTGGACGCCGCCGCGCAGGGTCAGCTGCAGGCGCGTATCGCGGTGAACGACAAGCAGGGCTTCGTGCTGACCCTGGCGGTGAGCATCAACCGCCTGCTGGATACCTTCCAGGGCAACCTGGCCGGGCTGCAGGCGCTGCTGTCCGGGCTGGCGCACGGCGACCTGGGCGTTCGCATGCAGGGTGACTACAAGGGCGTGTTCGCGCAGCTGCGCGACGATGCCAACGCCAGCGTGGCACAGCTGGCCGATATCGTGGCGCGCATCCAGCACGCCACCTCGGCGATCAATGGCGCGGCCGGTGAGATCGTGGCCGGCAACCGTGACCTCGCCGAACGCACGGAACGGCAGGCGGCGCATCTTGAAGAAACTGCGTCCTCCATGGAGGAACTCACTGCAACCGTGCGCGAGAACGCGGATTCGGCGCAGCAGGCCAACCAGCTGGCGATGGATGCCGCTGCCATCGCGGGGCAGGGCGGCAACGCGGTGGCACAGGTCGTGTCCACGATGCACGACATCGCCGCCTCCTCACGGCACATCGGCAACATCACCGGGGTGATCGACGGCATCGCCTTCCAGACCAACATCCTCGCCCTCAACGCCGCAGTGGAAGCCGCACGGGCCGGCGAGCAGGGCCGGAGTTTCGCGGTGGTCGCGGGCGAAGTACGCCTGCTGGCCAAGCGCAGCGCCGATGCCGCCCGCCAGATCAAGCAGCTGATCGAAGCCTCGGTGGAGACGGTCAACGCCGGTACCCGCCTGGTAGGCGAGGCTGGTGCCACCATGCGCCGCATCGTCGGCAGCGTGGAGCAGGTCACCGCGATCAGCGCCAGCATCGCGGCGGCCTCGCAGCAGCAGAGCGTGGGCATCGAGCAGGTAGGCAGGACGTTGTTGCAGATGGACGGCAGCACGCAGCAGAACGCGGCGATGGTGGAGGAAGCCTCGGCGTCCGCGCAGGCGATGCAGCGGCAGGCGGCGCTGTTGTCCGAAGCGGTGGCCGCGTTCGTGGTGGCACGGCCTGCGCCAGTGCGCGGGCTTCGTCCTGCGGTAGCGTGATGGGTTCGTGATTGCGGCGTCTACGTGGGCCGCCCAATGGGCGGCGCCATCGGCGGTATGCTTCCCACCATGAGCACACGTCGAAAAACATCGTCTCCCGCCCAGCCCCGCAACGCATTTGTCCGCGTGCGCGGGGCGCGCGAGCACAACCTGAAGAACGTCGACGTGGACATCCCGCGCGATGCGCTGGTGGTGTTCTCGGGAATTTCCGGATCCGGCAAGTCCTCGCTCGCCTTCGGCACGCTGTATGCCGAAGCGCAGCGTCGCTACCTGGAGTCGTTGTCACCCTACGCGCGCCGCCTGATCGACCAGGTGGGCGTGCCTGACGTGGATGCCATCGAAGGCCTGCCGCCGGCGGTGGCGCTGCAGCAGCAGCGCGGCACCGCGAGCGTACGCTCCAGCGTGGGCAGCGTGACCACGCTGTCCAGCCTGCTGCGCATGTTGTATTCGCGCGCTGGTACGTATCCGGCCAGACAGCCGATGCTGTATGCCGAGGACTTTTCGCCGAACACACCGCAGGGCGCCTGCCCGAACTGCCATGGCCTGGGTCACGTGTATGAAGTGACCGAACAGTCCATGGTTCCCGACCCCTCGCTGACCATCCGCGAGCGAGCCATCGCCGCATGGCCGCCGGCGTGGCATGGGCAGAACCAGCGCGACATCCTGGTGACGCTGGGCTACGACGTTGACATTCCCTGGCGCGACCTGCCGAAGAAGCAGCGCGACTGGATCCTGTTCACCGACGAGCAGCCCGTGGCGCCGGTGTATGCCGGCTTCACTCCGGCAGAAACCCGCGCCGCGCTGCGCCGCAAGGAAGAGCCCAGCTATATGGGCACCTTCAGTGGCGCGCGCCGCTATGTGCTGCACACCTTCGCCACCACCCAGAGCGCCATGATGAAGAAGCGCGTGGCGCGCTACATGGTGGGTACGGTCTGTCCGGTCTGCGACGGCAAGCGCCTCAAGCGTGCTGCCTTGTCGGTGACCTTCGCCGGCATGGACATCGGCGCGCTGTCCCAGCTGTCGCTGGCGGCGATGGCCGAGGCGCTGCGGCCGGCGGCGGAAGGCCGCTTCAACGCGCCTGCAAAGGGGGCAACGCGCAGCCGCGCAGCCGGGCGCAATGCCGAACAGCTGCGGGTGGAGAAGGGCGGGCTGCTGCATGCAGGCAGCAGTGACGTGCGCCGCACGCCCGACCTGTCCGAGGAGAAGCGCATCGCTGCCCAGCGCATCGCGCACGATCTGGTGGAGCGTATCGGTACGCTTGAATCGCTGGGGTTGGGCTACCTGTCGATGGACCGCGCCACCCCGACGCTGTCACCGGGTGAGCTGCAGCGACTGCGCCTGGCCACCCAGATCCGCTCCAGCCTGTTCGGCGTGGTGTACGTGCTGGATGAGCCCACCGCCGGCCTGCATCCGGCAGATGGTGAGGCCCTGTATGGCGCGCTCGACCAGCTCAAGGCAGGCGGAAACACGTTGTTCGTGGTGGAGCACGATCTGGAGATGCTGCGCCGTGCCGATTGGCTGGTGGATGTCGGTCCCGGTGCAGGCCAGCACGGTGGGCAGGTGCTGTACAGCGGTGAGCCCGAGGGGCTGCGCGGCGTCGCCGCCTCGGCCACGGCACCCTACCTGTTCGGCAAGCACGACCGTGCCACCCGCAGCCCGCGCACGCCTGCCGGTTGGCTGGAGCTGCGCGGCATCCACCGCAACAACCTGCACGGGCTGGATGCACGCTTTCCGCTGGGCACGTTCTGCGCGGTTACCGGTGTCTCCGGCTCGGGCAAGTCCAGCCTGGTCAGCCAGGCGCTGGTGGAGCTGGTGGGTGAGCGCCTGGGCCATGAACCGGTGGTGCCCGATGCGGACGATGACCTGCCACAACCCAGCCGGATCGAGCGCACCCGCGGCCGCCTGCATGCCGGTCACACGGCGATCAAGCGCCTGGTGAACGTGGACCAGAAGCCGATCGGGCGCACGCCACGTTCCAACCTGGCCACCTACACCGGCCTGTTCGACCACGTGCGCAAGCTGTTCGCCGGTACCCGCATGGCCAAGGCGCGGCGCTACAGCGCCAGCCGCTTTTCCTTCAACGTGGCGCAGGGCCGCTGCGAAACCTGCGAAGGCGAAGGCTTCGTGCACGTGGAGCTGCTGTTCATGCCCAGCGTGTACGCGCCATGCCCGACCTGCCACGGCCAGCGCTACAACGCCAGGACGCTGGAGGTGGAGTGGAACGGCCGCAACATCGCGCAGGTGCTGGCGATGACGGTGGAGGAGGCGCTGGCGTTCTTTGCCGAGGAAACCGTGGTGCAGCGCCCGCTGCAGCTGCTGCGTGATATCGGGCTGGGCTACCTGCGCCTGGGGCAACCGGCCACGGAACTGTCCGGTGGCGAAGCGCAGCGGATCAAGCTGGCCACCGAACTGCAGCGCAGCCAGCACGGCAACAGTCTGTACGTGCTCGACGAGCCCACCACCGGCCTGCACCCGGCCGACGTGGACAAGCTGATGGCGCAGCTGCACGGGCTGGTGGATGCGGGCAACACGGTGGTGGTGGTCGAGCACGACCTGCGCGTGGTGGCCGATGCGGACTGGGTGATCGATGTGGGTCCCGGCGCGGGCGAGCAGGGTGGGCAGATCGTGGCGGCGGGAACACCCGAGCAGGTGAGCCGATCGAAAGCAGGCAGGACGGCGGGCTACCTGCGGCGGTTCTTCGCCTGAGTGGGCATCCGTACCCACCAACGGTGGGCACCTACCGCGTAGTTGCCGGCGCCCCGGCGGTAGGTACCGACCGTTGGTCGGTACTGCCCACCCACCGTTCGATTTCCCCGTCTGCGAACGGTCCCAGCTTCTGCTTGACGATCTTCCCGTCCGCACCCACCAGCACCGTGTAGGGCAGCAGACCCTGGGCGTTGCCCAAGCGCACGCTGGCGTCATCAGGCGCAGGCTGCTCGATCACGATCGGGTAGGTCACCGGAACGCGGTCAAGAAAATCGCGTACGCCGTCCGGCGTATCGATGGCCAGGCCCACCACCTGCACGCCGTCGGCCGGCTGTGCAGCGGCAAACGCGGCCAGCATGGGCATCTCTTCCACGCACGGACCGCACCAGCTGGCCCACACGTTGATCAACAGGGGGCGGCCACCGAAGCGGGCGAAGTCCACGGGCGTGCCATCCACGTCCGGCAGGGTGATGGCCGGCATCGCATCGCCGGGTTGGGCCGGCGCGGCGGCCGGGCGCTCCACCGCGGCAAACCGCGTTTCCTGTGGCGTGCGTGCCACGTAGTACACGCCGGTGCCCAACCCCAGCGCCGCAGCCAGCGCCGCCACTACCATCAACGAGGTGCGGGGCGGCGTCGTGCTCATCGCGCGGTGCGCAGCAGCGCTTCTTCCACCAGTGCCTGGGTCAGCACGGTGGGCAGCACGGTCGGCGGTGCGCCGGGGCCGTAGACCACGTACAGCGGCACGCCGACCGCCTTGTGCTCTTCCAGGAATGCGGTGATCTCCGGGTCCACGTTGGTGTAGTCACCGCGCATGTACACCGCGTTGGTACGGCGCAGGGTTTCCTCGAAACCCTGGGTGCCCAGCACCGCGCGTTCGTTGGCCTTGCAGGTCACGCACCAGTCGGCGGTCATGTTGACGAACACCACGCGGTTGTCCTGGCGCAGCCGGTCGAGCATCTGCGGCGAATAGGCCACCACGTTGTCGGCGGCGGCCAGTGCGGCTTTGGCCGGTGCAGCGATGCGGGTCACGCCCCATACCGGCACGAGTGCGCCCAGCAGCAGCACCAGCGCCAATGCGGCACCGACGCGCTGGCTGCGCCAGCGGCTGCGCTCGAACCACCACAGCGCCAGGCCCAGCACCACCAGCCCGGCCAGCACCAGTGCCATCGCATCCACGCCACGCTGCTTGCCCAGCACCCACAGCAGCCACAGCGCGGTGGCATACATCGGGAAGGCCAGCACCTGCTTCAGGGTTTCCATCCACGCGCCCGGGCGCGGCAGGCGCTTGGCCAGCGAAGGCACGAAGCCGATCAGCAGGAACGGCAGCGCCAGGCCCAGTCCCAGCATCAGGAACACCAGCATCGCCGGCACCGCCGGTGCGGTGAAGGCATATGCCAGCGGCGCCCCCATGAACGGCGCTACGCACGGGCTGGCCACCACGCAGGCGAGCACGCCGGTGAAGAAGTCGCCCATCGGTCCGCTGCGCGAGGCCAGTGACTGGCCCACGCCGCCCAGGCTGCCGCCCAGGGTGAACACCCCGGACAGGCTCAAGCCCACGGTGAACATCAGGTACACCAGTGCGGCAATGAACCACGGGTGCTGCAGCTGGAAGCCCCAGCCCGCCGCCTGCCCGGCGGCACGCAGCGCCAGCACCAGTGCGCCAATCGCGGCGAACGCCACCAGCACGCCTGCCGTGTACCAGAGCGCGTGGCTGCGCGCGCGCTGGCGGCTTTCGCCGCTCTGCGCCACGCCCAGCACCTTCAGCGACAGGATCGGCAGCACGCACGGCATGAGGTTGAGGATCAGGCCGCCGGCCAGGGCCAGCAGCAACGCGGTGATCAGGGTGATCGGCGTGGCACTGCCGCTGCTGCCCGGCGGACGCGTGCGCTGGTCGTTGTCGGCGCTGGCGTCGGGCGTGCCGTCGGCGGGCAGCGCCAGCGCCGGTTCGTTCGGGCGGATCAGCATCGGCTGGGTCGCAATGCCGTTGGCCTCGCGTTCCTGCGCACGCTTGTCGCGCGTCACCAGCGGGGCGATCACTTCGCTGCGGCGCGCTTCTTCACCCGCACTGGCGTTGACCTTGCCGGCCGGCAGCGCAAGCTTCACCCGCCGGGTCATCGGCGGGTAGCAGATGCCATCGGTCTGGCAGCCCTGGAAGGTGATCACCAGCGTGGCATCGGCGGCCTCGGCCACGCTGCGGCGCAGCGGCAGCTTCACATCGACCTGGTCGAAATACACCGACACATCGCCGAAGTGCTCGTCGCGGTGCGACTTGGCGGCCGGCCACAGCGGCTTGTCCGCGCGGATGCCCGGGGCGCCTTCCAGCTTCAGCGACGTGCGGTCGCGGTAGAGGTAGTAGCCCGGCGCCGGACTGAAACGCAGCAGCACGGTATTGCCATCGCCGACGATGGCTTCGAAGCCGAAGGCGCGTTCGGACGGCAGCGGCAGTGACGGGGTGCTGGCCGCGCCGGGCAGGCGCAGGCCAGCGGCGGCATTGCCGGCCAGCGGGTTGTTGAACGGCGACGCGGCCGGGCCGCCCAAGGCCGGGGTCATGGCGCTGTCGGCGCGGGCGCCGCCACCCGGCAGCGTGACCTGCACGCTGCGCTTCTGCGGCGGGTAGCACACGCCGGCATCGGCGCAGCCCTGGTAACGCACTTCCAGCGTCACCGTTTCAGCACCGTCGGCAGCCTTGCCGGGCAGTACGGCGGTCAGCCGCTCACGGTAGGTTTCCACTTCGCCGAAGAAGTCATCGTGGTGCTTTTTGCCGGCCGGCATCTGCAGCGCCTCGGCACTGAAGCCGGCGTCGCTCTTGACCGTGGTGCGGTGGCGATAGAGGTAGTAGCCCGGCGCGATCTTCCAGCTCACCTCGATACGGTCGCGGTCGCGCGCCTGCGCGCTCAGCCCGAAGGCTTCATCCACCGGCAGCAGGTCTTTCTCGCTGACGGCCAGTGCCGGCAGGGACACCACGAACAGCGCGCACAGCGCGGCAACACGACGAAACAGCGTCATCAATCAGTTTCCTCTCGGGTCTGGGCCCGAATCCAATCCAGGTACGCCGGCAGGCCGGCGCGGGTTTCGACCGCGATGCACTCGGGGAGTTCATACGGGTGCAGCACCTGCACGCGCGCGATGGCCGCATCCAGGCGGCTGCCGGTGGTCTTGATCAGCAGTTGGACCTCAGCGTCCTCGGTCACCTCACCGTGCCAGCGGTAGGTCGAGTGCGCCCCGTCCAGCCGGGTCACGCAGGCGGCCAGGCGTTCTTCCACCAGCGCATGCGCCAGCCGCGTGGCGGTGGCCGCATCGGGGCAGGTGGTCAGGAGGATGAATACGGGCTCGGGGGTCGACATGACCGCCGAGTATAGAGATCGCGGCGTGGCGATGCCGGCCGGTTCCGCCTGGGAACCGGCCGGAGAATCGAATCCCGGTGGCACCGGCGGGTGGCCGGCGCACCGTATTGCCCTGGTGCCGGCGCCTGGCCGGCAACCCGGGATGCCTCAGTTCGCCAACTCGCAGGTTGCCGGCTTGGCTGACGTGAACAGGGCAGGCGTGCCCCATTCCGGGTGGTCGATGAACGGGTTGCGGTTGCCCTGGAAGCTGTAGATCACTTCATTGCGGGCTTTTTCTGCAGCATCCGGCGGGTCGGACAGGTGCCAGTCGATCAGGGTCGAGAGCAGGCCCATGTAGGCCGGCGAGGCCGAGGTCTTCACGATCCTGCTGCGGTCGTCGGTCAGCTCCAGGTCCGGTTCGGACTGGCCGGTGGCTGCGTCCTTGCCGCCCTCATAACGGATCGCCATGTACATCACCGCACGCGCCATGTCGCCCTTGCGGTGGCCCCACACCTCGAAGGTGCCGGCATTCCCGTCCGGGGTGCGCACCCAGTTGGAATTGCCCGGATAGCCGCCACTTCCCCCGCCGGTGCCGTTGTTGGCCTCGGTGGCGCGCTCGCCGCAGTTGCTGTCGCACTTGGCGAACGGCTTGTTGCCGCGGTCCGCGTTCCACTGCGCGTCGGTCAGGTACAGCATGTGGGTGTCGGTATAGGGCGCGTACGGCAGGCCCTTGTCGCCGGTGGTGCTGGCAAAGCCCAGTGAATTGGGCCAGGTGTGCTCGCGGTTGTAGGTCAGCCCGCTGCCGGTGCCGGCCCGGTCGGTGACCTTGGCGTAGCTGCGGTTGCGGTACGCGTCCAGGATGCGGCCGCTGTTGTTGGGATCCTCGTCGGCGATTTCCAGGATGGTCCACGTGCTGGTGCCCGTGCCGCTGTACGGGTACGAGGTGTGGCCCTTGATGGTGGCGTGCAGCGAGCAGCGCAGCTGGCTGGGGCTGGAGGTGTTGACCTTCGAGTAGTAGCTGCCCGGATCCGGGTCCGGACCGGGATCGGTGCCGCCGCTGGCTACAGTGAACGCGATGCGCGTGTCGGCCGCCGGTCGTGCGCCCTGGGCGTCCTTGATGCGCGCGGCGCGTATGTCGAAGCGGCAGGCTTCGCCGGCCACCAGTGCGGTGTTGGTGGACAGGGTGAAGCGGGTACCGCTGCTGGCGTGGGTGAGCGGCACCGTGCCGGACTGGCCGCAGCTCAGGGTGAACGCACCGGCGCTGACGGTGACGCTTTCACTGAAGGTCACGGCCAGGTCGGCAGCGGCCGGGAAGTTGGTTGCGCCCTGTTCCGGGGTGGTGGTGCTCACCGACGGCGGGGTGTTGGGCCCGGTGCTGCCGCCGCCGCTGAAGGTCTGGCCGGTGTTGCAGGCACCGAAGGTCTGCGCCGCCGATCCGGCCCAGGTGAAGTGGGTGTACTGGCTGCCGCTGCCGGTGAGCTGCAGGGACGTGCCCGGGGCGGTGCTGTTGCTCTCGCTGACCGGGATGTTCTGGCTGGTCAGGCCGGCGGCCGGGCCGCCGGAGGCGGTGATGGTGCCTTCGTAGCTGATGAACTGGACGACCTTGCCGCTGGCATCCACCAGCGCGATGCCGTCGTTGGCGCCGTTCTGCAGGCCGTTGGTGGGGTAGGTGACGGTGGCGATGCTGGCCTTGCCGCAGCCGGCGGCGGTACCGGCCGGCACGGCGTTGTTGGCATAGACCGTGGCCGCCGACGGAGTGCTGCCGTTGTACAGGTACAGCCGGTAGGTACTGAGGTCCTCCCCGCCGGTGGCGACCACCTCGATGGCTTCGCCGACATCCCCGGCCGGGGTGCTGTCGTCGTAATGCAGTTCATTGATGAATACGTCCGCATGGGCGGAACCAGCGGCCAGCGCCAACAGGCACCCCAGGGACAGCGGTGTGAGCAACCTCATCTACGTCTCCTTGTGATTGGGTTTTGCCGGCCGAATCTAGCTAATCCATATGACACATCTATCGATTTGTCGGATTCGGCACTCCGCAGTGGGACGTGCGTCAAGAAAATGGCGGTCTGGGGGAATTCGTCGGCACCCCCTTGAAAGGGCTCGGGACAGCACCATCTCTGCCCTGTCCCGCACTGGCGGGTTTTTTCACGAGCGGCGCTGGCAGTCACCTGGGGTGAGTGCTAAGATCGCCGGACTTTTTCAAACCAATCAGCAACTTAAGAGGCACGCATGAACATCAAGCCGCTTCACGACCGCGTTGTGGTCAAGCCGATCGAAGCCGACGAAGTCTCCGCCGGCGGCATCGTCATCCCCGACTCGGCCAAGGAAAAGTCGACCAAGGGTGAAGTCGTGGCCGTGGGCCCGGGCAAGCCGCTGGACAACGGCAGCGTGCGCGCGCCGTCGCTGAAGGTTGGCGACAAGGTGATCTACGGCCAGTACGCCGGCAGCACCTACAAGAGCGAAGGCGTGGAATACAAGGTCCTGCGCGAAGACGACATCCTCGCCGTCATCGGCTGAGTTTGCGCCGCCGGGCTCGCCCCGCCGCTTCTTCTTTTTTCAGATCAACGCAGCCGGGCATCGCCCGGCGCCACATAAAAGGTAATCGCAATGGCTGCCAAGGAAATTCGTTTCGGTGAAGACGCCCGCGCCCGCATGGTGCGCGGCGTCAACGTTCTCGCCAATGCCGTCAAGGCCACCCTGGGCCCGAAGGGCCGCAACGTCGTGCTCGAAAAGAGCTTCGGCGCCCCGACCATTACCAAGGACGGCGTGTCCGTCGCCAAGGAAATCGAACTGGCTGACAAGTTCGAGAACATGGGCGCGCAGATGGTGAAGGAAGTCGCCTCGCGTACCAACGATGACGCCGGCGACGGCACCACCACCGCCACCGTGCTGGCCCAGGCCCTGATCCGCGAAGGCGCCAAGGCCGTGGCTGCCGGCATGAACCCGATGGACCTCAAGCGCGGTATCGACAAGGCCGTGGTCGCCGCCGTCGCCGAGCTGAAGAACATCTCCAAGCCCACCGCCGACGACAAGGCGATTGCCCAGGTCGGTACGATCTCGGCCAACTCGGACGAGTCGATCGGCAACATCATCGCCGAAGCGATGCGTGAAGTCGGCAAGGAAGGCGTGATCACCGTTGAAGAAGGCTCGGGCCTGGAAAACGAGCTGGACGTGGTCAAGGGCATGCAGTTCGACCGCGGCTACCTGTCCCCGTACTTCATCAACAACCAGCAGGCGCAGACCGCCGACCTGGATGATCCGTACATCCTGCTGCACGACAAGAAGATCTCCAACGTGCGTGACCTGCTGCCGGTGCTGGAAGGCGTCGCCAAGGCCGGCAAGCCGCTGCTGATCGTGGCCGAAGAAGTCGAAGGCGAAGCGCTGGCGACCCTGGTGGTCAACACCATCCGCGGCATCGTCAAGGTCGTGGCCGTCAAGGCACCGGGCTTCGGCGATCGTCGCAAGGCGATGCTGGAAGACATGGCCACCCTGACCGGCGGCACCGTGATCTCCGAAGAAATCGGCCTGTCGCTGGAGAAGGCGACCATCGCCGACCTCGGCCGCGCCAAGAAGGTGCAGGTTTCCAAGGAAAACACCACCATCGTCGACGGCCAGGGCGACCAGGACGCGGTGCAGGCACGCGTGGCCCGCATCAAGACCCAGATCGAAGACACCTCGTCCGATTACGACCGTGAGAAGCTGCAGGAACGCGTGGCCAAGCTGGCCGGCGGTGTTGCCGTGATCAAGGTCGGTGCGTCGACCGAAATCGAAATGAAGGAAAAGAAGGACCGCGTCGACGACGCCCTGCACGCTACCCGTGCGGCGGTCGAAGAAGGCGTGGTGCCGGGCGGCGGTGTTGCCCTGGTCCGTGCGGTCACCGCGCTGGCTGGCCTGAAGGGCGCCAACGAAGACCAGAACCACGGCATCCAGCTCGACCTGCGCGCGATGGAAGCCCCGCTGCGTGAAATCGTCGCCAACGCCGGCGAAGAGCCGTCCGTGATCGTCAGCAAGGTCAAGGAAGGCACCGGCAGCTACGGCTACAACGCCGCAA
>Ga0160430_100057_pt1 | contig 120143 bp, 122 predicted proteins | sample HID1971I_E0MG_FD_108274 | JGI IMG/M metagenome (GOLD analysis project Ga0160430, IMG submission 108274) | Enriched millipede-associated microbial communities from UW Madison campus, WI, USA - HID1971I_E0 MG | ecosystem: Host-associated > Arthropoda: Insects > Digestive system > Unclassified ...
GGTCGCCCTCGAGAAGTCGTTCACGGATGACCTCGACATCGACTCCATCTCGATGATGACGATCGTCGTCAACGCCGAGGAGAAGTTCGGCGTCACCATCCCCGACGACGAGGTCAAGAACCTCAAGACCGTCGGCGACGCCGTCAACTTCATCGTCGCAGGCCAGGAGTAATCCACGCAGGATGCCACCCCCGCACCTGCGGGGAGTGGCATCCTCCGCCTTGCCCGCAGAACCCGCTCGACCCGCCCGACAAGGAACCACACCATGACCAAGCGCATCGTCGTCACCGGCATCGGCGCCACTTCCGCCATCGGCGGGACCGCTCCGGAGAACTGGACCAACCTGCTCGCAGGCATGTCCGGAACCCGCACCCTCGAGCACGACTGGGTGAAGCAGTACGAGCTGCCCGTCACCTTCGCCGCTGAGGCGATCGTCCGCCCTGAAGAGGTCCTGCCCCGCCATGAGGCGAAGCGGCTCGACCCGTCCTCGCAGTTCGCGCTGATCGCAGCGCGCGAGGCCTGGGAAGACGCCGGCTCTCCCGAGGTCGACCCCGAGCGGCTCGGCGTCGACTTCGCCACCGGCATCGGAGGCCTCTGGACGCTCCTCGACGCCTGGGACACCCTGCGCGAGAAGGGTCCGCGGCGCGTCATGCCGCTGACCGTGCCGATGCTGATGCCGAACGCCGCAGCCGGCAACCTGTCGCTGCAGTTCCACGCCCGTGCTTACGCGCAGACCGTCGTGAGCGCGTGCGCGTCGAGCACCGAGTCGATCATCCACGCGTTCCACCACCTGCAGGACGGTCTCGCCGACGTCGTGATCGCCGGTGGCGCCGAGTCGGCGATCCACCCGATCACCATGGCCTCGTTCGCTTCGGCACAGGCGCTGTCTCGTCGGAATGACGACCCGGCCCACGCCTCCCGCCCTGGCGCGATCGACCGTGACGGCTTCGTCATGGGCGAGGGTGCCGCGGTGCTGATCCTCGAGACCGAGGAGCACGCGAGGGCGCGCGGCGCCAAGATCTACGGGTACGTCCTGGGCGGTGGCGTCACCGCCGACGCGTACCACATCACCGGCAACGACCCCGAGGGCACCGGAGCAGCACGTGCCGTCACGCACGCGCTGGAAGAGGCCGGCATCACCGCCGACCAGGTCACGCACATCAATGCGCACGCCACCTCGACGCCGATCGGCGACCCGAACGAGTACGTCGCGCTGCAGCACGTGTTCGGTGACCGTCTCACCGAGATCCCCGTATCGGCGACGAAGGCCTCGACCGGCCACCTTCTCGGCGGCACCGGCGCGCTCGAGGCGATCTTCGCCCTGCTCGCGCTGCGGGACCGCGTCGCACCGCCGACCATCAACATGACCGAGCCCGACCCTGCCGTGCCGTTCCGGCTGTCCGGCGAGCCGACGCCGCTCGGAGACGGGCCGCAGATCGCGATCAGCAACTCCTTCGGCTTCGGCGGCCACAACGCCGTGCTCGCTCTCGCGAGCGCCGACTGACCGCAGACGCATGAAAAGAAGGCCCCGGGATCGCTCCCGGGGCCTTCTTCGCGTCGTGAGCGCGTCAGTTCGACAGCGCGGGAGCGAGTCCGCGAGAACGATCCTCGCGCAGACGTGTGATGGCAGGCAGGAACCAGCCGACGAGCGGACCGACTCCCAGCGCGAAGAGTACGGTGCCGACGCCCACCGGGCCGCCGAGCAGGAAGCCGACGAGCAGCACGCTGCCCTCGATGAGCGTGCGGACGATCCACACCCTCCATCCGGTGACGCGCACGAGGCCCGTCATCAGCCCGTCGCGCGGTCCAGGGCCGAAGCTCGCCGCGATGTACAGGCCGGTGGCGAAGGCGAGCAGCACCAGACCGATCACGAACATCGGCGCGCCGATCCAGATCGACGGCGGAGCGGGAATGACGGCGAGCGTGAGGTCGGCGCTCGGCCCGACCAGCAACGAGTTCAGCAGCGTGCCGACGCCGACGCGTTGACGCAGAGGGATCCACAGCAGCAGCACGACCACCGAGACCAGCACGGTGATGGTGCCGTAGCCGATCCCCGATTGCCCGGAGACGCCGAGCGCGAGCACATCCCACGGAGCGACGCCGATGCCGCCACGCACCATGAGTCCGAGCGAGACGCCGTAGAGGAACAGTCCGATGAGCAGCTGCACGAGACGCTCGACGAGGTCGCGTCGGCTCGTGGCGGTGACGGGGATGAAGACGGAGCGCAGCTGCATCCTTCCATCGTGGATGGCGGCAGTGTCGAGGAAGCGAGTCCAGTCACCGAAAAGTGGTCTGCAGATATGAGGCCACTTTGCGGCATGCTTGATCCATGACATCACGACTCGTGGAGCAGCTGGGCGCGCAGAACGCCGCGGGGTCCACTGCCGCCGAGCTCGCGGGGCAGATCCGTGCGCTCATCCTCGACGGACGACTCACGGTCGGCGAACGGCTGCCGAGCGAGCGGGCGCTCGCTCTCGAGCTGCGCCGATCCCGCTCGACCATGACACGCACCTACGGCCTGCTGGAGAGCGACGGCTACGTCTCGCGCCTGCACGGCGGCAGCACGAGGGTCGCGCTCCCCCACGCCGACCACGTGGTGATGGACGCCGATGACGACTCGGCGATCGATCTGTCGATCGCCTCGATGGACTCCACGCCGGGTCTCTACGACGCCACAGTGCGTTCGCTCCCGCGGCTCGCAGCCCTGCGCAGCACCAGCGGCTACTCCCTGCAGGGCCTGCCGGAGCTGCGCGATGCTGTCGCGCGACGGTACACCCAGCGCGGCGTGCCCACGTCTGCCGACGAGATCATCATCACCTCAGGGGCGCTGAACGCCGTCAACCTCGTGCTCGCCGCGATCGGCCGCCGCGGAGAACGCGCGGTGGTCGAGCAGCCGTCCTTCCCGCATGCGCTCGACGCCCTGCACCGCAACGGGTACCGGCTCACGCCGACGCCGGTCGGCGTCGACGGCTGGGACATCCGCCATCTCACCGAGCTGCTGCGCGGTCGACCGCTGGTCGCCTACCTGATCCCCGACTTCCACAACCCGACCGGGGCCACCATGACCGATGTCGATCGCGATCGCGTCGCGGCCACGGCTCGCAGCACCGGCACGCATCTCATCGCGGACGAGACGACGACCGAGCTCGACATCGACCGCGGCTGGTCGCCGCTGCCGATGGCCGCGTTCAGCCCGCAGGTCATCACGGTCGGCTCGATGTCGAAGATCGCATGGGGAGGATTGCGGCTCGGGTGGATCAGGGCCGAACGGTCACTCATCTCCCGCCTGCTGGCTGTTCGTCCGTCGTTCGAGCTCGGCACCGCGCTGCTCGACCAGTGCATCGCGGTCGAACTGCTCGACGAGATGCCGGCGCTCAGCGCGCACGTCCGCTCGCGACTGCACGCGGGTCGCACAGCAGCCGCGGCAGGACTCGAGGCGATCGGCGATCTGCAGATGCCCCGCACGCCCGGTGGCCTGTCTGCCTGGATCGACCTGGGCGCGCCGATCTCGACGCGACTCTCGCTCGCTGCCCGCGACCGACAGCTGATCGCGCCGCCTGGCCCCAGATTCTCCACCGGGGGCGTACTGGAGCGCTACCTCCGCATCCCCATCACGTATCCGCCCGAGCGTACCGCCGAGGCCATGGAACGACTGCGGCTCGCCTGGGACGACGTCCGCGAGGGCGCTTCCGCTCGTACCGCCGTCGCGACGCATGCGGCCGTGATCTGACGACTTCCGCCCGAACGACGAGAACCCCGTCTCTGCGAACAGCGGCGGGGTTCTCGTCGAATGGAGCGAGGATACGTTTCTCAGCGTCCGGGGTGAACACCGGCATCCGGTACTCGGCCTCCCGCGCTCCAGGTCTCGTGTCGGACTCAGCCGACCTTGTGGAGCCACACGACGCGCGCGTCGTCGCTGGCATGACGGAAGGGCTCGAGCTCCTCGTCCCAGGCGGAGCCGAGGGCGATGTCGAGTTCGCGCTGCAGTTCGAGCGCGTTGCCTGCGGCGATCTCCATCGCGTATCGGATGCGGTCCTCGCCGATCACGATGTTGCCGGCGGCGTCAGCCTGGGCGTAGTGGATGCCGAGGTCAGGGGTGTGCAGCCAACGACCGCCGTCACTGCGCGGCGTCGGGTCTTCGGTCACCTCGAAGCGGAGGTGCTCCCAGCCGCGGATCGCCGTCGCGAGTGCGGCGCCCGTGCCCACCGGGCCGTCCCAGTAGAACTCGGCACGGCGCGCGCCGTCGAGCACTGGCTGGTCGCTCCAGTCGAAGTTCACTGCGCGACCGATAGCGCGTCCGACCGCCCATTCGAGGTGCGGGCAGAGCGCGCGAGGTGCCGAGTGGATGTACACCACTCCGCGTGCGTAAGCCGTCGCCATGATCTCTCCGTTTCATCAGGTGCGTCTTCCCCAACGACCTCATGCAAAGAGTGGCGACAATATGCGGTTGTGGGCCCATTCTCGCCCAGTCACGGCGAAATCACAAGCGTGTGATTCGCGCGACGAAGGCCCCGGTCGGATGACCGGGGCCTTCGTCTGTGCACTCGGGCACTTCGACGAGCTCAGCGACCAGGCGATGTCAAGTCAGATGCGGCTCAGGCCTCGCTCATCGCCTGCTTGACCTGCTGGCCCTTGGCGGCGTAGTAGGCCGCGCGGGCGGCATCCTTCCTGGCCTGCTCGGCGTAGCCGTGCTCGAGCACGTCCTGCGGCACCTCGACGTTGGGCACGTCGTCGGTGCCGTTGTACTTCTCGATGTACGCGTCGAGCTCGGGGCCGGAGGTCCACGAGGTGATCAGGCAGTAGCGCGGGTCGGTGCCGTTGTGCGTGGCGGCGTGCCACAGACGCTGGGTGTCGACGATGAGCTGCGCGCCGGCCGGCAGCGCGAGGCGGTACTCGATGCTCGGGTCGGTGCGGTTCTCGCGGAGGACGAAGTAGCTGTCCTTGTCATCCGTCAGGTTGAAGAAGCCACGGACGACCCAGCCGGTGCCGTCGGGGTTCAGACGGTTGTTGTCGTCCTGGTGGAGGTTGTAGAGGCACTCACCGTAGGGGGTGGGCTGCAGCTCGATGACGCGGCAGCGGCCGACGTTGGCACCAGGCTCCTGCGCGCGACGCGTCAGGTTCGGGGCCTTCTCTGTCTGCGAGTCGATCCACACGCCGTCCTTGTCGGTGCGCGGCGGCTTGTGGTTCCAGAAGCCGTTGCACTCGATGTCACCGAAGGCACTGGCGAGCGGAGCGAAGCGGGTGTCACCCGACGACTTCCAGTCGTTGTACTCGATGTCGAGCCATTCCTTGGGGTCGAGTTCCTGGTTGTAGCTGTCGAGGACGACGAAGCCCTTTTCCTCGAGCGCGGCGGACTTGATGTAACCCATGATCGAGTCATGTTCCTTTCATCGGGGGCCAGCACGTTTTAACAGGCCCTGATAAGGCAAGCCTAACAGCGACCCCTGAGCGCGCATCAGAGGGCCGCCGTGAATAACCGAATAGACTGATTTGGGCGTCAGGCGAGTCCCCGGCGCACGGCGATACGGGAGAATCAGAGACCAGCATGAGCACTGCCACCAACGTCGAGGCGACAGCAGTCAACACGATCGAGTGGCTCGCAGCCGGTTCCACCACCATCGTCGTCCCCGTCTATCAGCGGCAGTACCGCTGGGACATCGGCGGGTGCGAGCGTCTGCTCTCGGACGTCCGCGCGGTCGCGGCGGAAGACGACGCGCACCGCCACTTCATCGGCTCGATCCTGTCGGCGCACGACACGGCAGCGGCGAGCGATCTGATCCTGATCGACGGACAGCAGCGCATCACCACGCTGATGCTCCTGGTGGCCTCGCTGCACCACGCGGTCAAGGACTCCGACCCGACGCTCGCCGCCGAGCTCGAGCGGGTGCTCGTCCGCCAGGACGATCCGACCCGCACCAAGCTGCGCCCGCACGATGCCTGGGCAGAGCTGTACGAGTCGGTGGTCCTCGATCGTCGTGATGACGCCGACCGCGAGTCCAGGTTCGACGACAATTACGCGTTCTTCCGCAGCCAGGTGCACGCCGAGGAGGCGCCGACGATCTGGCGCGGCTTGCAGCGCCTCGAGCACGTGTCGATCACGCTCGGCGCCGAGGCCAACGCGCAGCAGATCTTCGAGAGCCTGAACTCGACCGGCGAGCCGCTGCGCGATCACGAGCTCATCCACAACTACATCCTGATGGGGCTCACGCACTCCGAGCAGTTGGATGTGGAGGCCCGCTTCTGGCTGCCGATCGAGCGTCACACCGGCGAGGCGATCGGCGCGTTCTGGCGGCACTTCCTCGTCATGACGACGGGCCGCGAGGTCGCGGCGAACGGCGAGCACGGCGTCTACAGCGCCTTCCGGCACTCGTTCCCGCACGTCGACCTCGAGCACCTGCAGGCGCACGCGGAGGTGTGGCGGCACTACGCCGAGATCTACGGCATCCTGCTGGATCCGAAGCCGGAGCCGGATGCCGAGATCGCCCGGCAGCTGGGGTACGTCAACACCTTCGGTCGCTCCGCCTATCCGCTCGTGCTCGCCGCCTACAGCGACTACCGCCGCGGGGTCATCGAGCGCGCCGAGCTGCTCGAGACGCTCGAGTGGATCCAGGCGCTGTACCTGCGCCGCACGCTCGTGAACCTGCCGAACGAGCGGCTCGTCGCCCGCCTGTGCCGTGCCCGTCTCGACGGCCGTGACGCTCTGGCCCGCGCCTTCGCCCGCATCACGCCCTCGGATGAGCGGGTGAGCGCGGTGCTGAAGTACAGCGAACTCCCCCACGCCGCGTACGTGCTCGGACGCCTCCAGGGGGTCGGCGACACCGCGGACTTCGACATCGAGCACGTCGTGCCGCCGGTGCCTGGCGACGCCTGGTCGGGCGACGGCGTGCGGCCCTGGATCGAGTACACCGACGACGAGCAGAACAGTCACCGTGCACTCGCGCCCACCCTCGGCAACGTGACGCTGCTGGAACAGGGGCTCGCGGAGCGTGTCTTCGGGTCCTCATACCCGGTCAAGCGCGACGAGGCGTACGCGCGCAGCTCGGTCGCCGCGACCCGCGAGCTCGCCGAGGTCGCCGTCTGGGACACCGCAGCGATCTCCGCGCGGACGGTTCGGCTGACCGCCGACCTGCTGCGCATCTGGGCTCGCCCGGCGTTGCCCGAGATCGACGACGACGGGCTGACCCCGATCCTCGACGCCGTCCGCCGCCGCGGCTGGCCGGCCGGCTGGGAACGCGAGTTCGACTACGTCGAGTACCGCGGCGAGCGGTGGGAGGTCCCCGACGTCAAGTACCTCTTCAACCGGGTCTTCCGCCGAGCCTGGACCGACACCACGGATGCCGCGCGCGCGTACTGCGCGAAGCACGGCGGACCGATCTACGACGAGATGGCCTGGAAGGGTCAGTGGGATGCACTGGACGACTCGCACTTCCTCTACATGGGCTGGGACTCCAACTACATGATGAGCGCGGTCCAGGGTGTGCTCGAGGAGTCGGGGATCGCGGCAGAGGTGTTCGTCAAGTACTCCTACATCGGGAACGTGATGTGAGCGCGGTGCGCCCGCGTTAGGCTCGATGGGTGAGCACCGTAGTCCGTCATCTGCTGGATCTGACCGTCGAAGAGCACACGCTCACCGTTCCCCTCGTCTGGGGCGATCCCTCCGACAACCGCACGATCGACATCTTCGCCTCCGTGGTCTCCCGTGAGGGCGGCGAGACGCTCCCCTACCTGGTGTTCCTGCAGGGCGGTCCCGGCCACGAGGCGCCGCGACCGTTCCACGGTCCCGCATCCCCCGGCTGGCTCGACGAGGCGCTCGCCCATTACCGGCTCGTGCTGCTCGATCAGCGCGGCACCGGGCGCTCGACGCCGGTCGGCGATGACGACCTGGGACAGGGCTCGTCGGTCGTGGCCGAATACCTGACGCATCTGCGCGCCGACGCGATCGTGCGCGACTGCGAGGCGATGCGCGCGCACCTGGGCGCCGAGCAGTGGAGCGTGCTCGGACAGTCGTTCGGCGGCTTCACGACGCTGGCATACCTGTCGACCGACAGCTCCTCGCTCACCGACGTGTTCATCACGGGCGGCCTGAGCGCTGTCGGCCGCCACCCCGACGACGTGTATGCGCTCTGCTACGACAAGATGCGCACGGCCTCGGAGAAGTACTACCGCCGATTCCCCGAGCACCGAGACGCGATGCGACGCCTCGTCGATCGCGCTTCCGCCGGCGACATCGTGCTGCCGGACGGCGAGATCGTCTCCCCGTCGCGCCTGCGCTCGATGGGCTCGGCACTCGGCACGGATGACGGCTGGCAGACCGTGTGGTCATTGTTGGAGCGGGACCCCCGCTCCAACGCCTTCCGGCATGACCTCGCCCACGCGATGCCATACGGCGGCCGCAACCCGCTCTACTTCGCGTTCCACGAGTCCAGCTACGCCGACGGCCACGCGACGAGCTGGTCGGCAGAGCGCACGGAGCCTGCAGACTTCCGCGACGACGTCACGCTCTTCACCGGCGAGCACATCCGTCGGGAATGGGCTGAGACGGTGCCGGCGTTCCAGCCCTGGCGCGACGTCGCCCTCGAGCTCGCCGAGTTCGAGTGGCCGCAGATCTACGACGCGGACGCGATCGCGGCATCCGACGCCACCGGCGCTGCTGCCGTGTACGTGAACGATGTGTACGTGCCGCTGGAGTTCTCGCTCGAGACCGCAGCCCTGGTGCCCGGCGTGCAGCTCTGGGTCACCAGCGAGCATGAGCACAACGGCCTGCGGTCGGGTCCGGTGCTGAGCCGGCTCATCGATCTGGCGCACCACCGCCGCATCCGCTGATCGATGTCCTCCCGGAGGAGGAGGACGCGCCACCGGCGTTGACCGACGCTGGACGCGTGGTGGAGATGCTCGGCGTGATCCTGACGGCGACCCTCGTGATCGTCGCCGGTGTGGCGATCGTGCACAGGTACTCCTCGCTGCCGCTGGAGAAGAAGTACGAGAGCAGCGGCGGCGGACTCGGCGGGGCCTTCGATGCCGTGCAGCCGTGTCCTGTCGCACCTTCCGCAGGTGTCACGCATGGCCGCCTCGCGGGCGCGAAGCCGACCGGATGCGACACCTCCCAGATCGCAGGTGCCACAGATGGCCACGTGCGGAGGCGCAAAGCGGCAGGATGCGACACCTGCCAGGACCTGTCCTCTTCCACGTACGACGAAGGCCCCGTACTCCGAGGAGTACGGGGCCTTCGTGGGGACGGACCTCAGTTGGAGGAGCCGCCGAAGCCCTTGAAGCGCTGGTTGAACTTCTCGACGCGACCGGCCGAGTCCATGATGCGCTGCTTGCCCGTGTAGAACGGGTGCGAGGCAGAGGAGATCTCGACGTCGATGACGGGGTACTCGACGCCGTCCAGCTCGATGGTCTTGTCGCTCGTGACGGTGGAGCGGGTGAGGAACGTCTCGCCCGAACCGAGGTCACGGAAAACGATGGCCCGGTACTCGGGGTGAATGTCAGTCTTCATGGGATTCCTTCGTTGCTGCCCTGGATTGTGCCAGGGACGGGGAAGTCTGTGGCGCAGACAGCGCCAAGGGTCGAGTCTACCAGTCCTTCGACGGACTCAGGAACCGAATGTCACGATGCCGCGCGCGCGGCGTAGCGGCCGCCGTCGCTGCTGAGCACGATCGGCATGCCGAAGGTCTCGGTGAGCGACTCGGCGGTGAGCGTCTCCTCGATCGGGCCGGCGGCGACGACCTTGCCCTCGCGGATGAGCATCACGTGCGTGAAGCCGAGCGGAATCTCCTCGACATGGTGCGTGACCATCAGCATCGCCGGCGTGGTCGGAGACGATGCGTAGCCGGTGAGCAGTGCGAGCAGCTCCTCGCGAGAACCGAGATCGAGGGATGCCGTCGGCTCGTCGAGCAGCAGCAGCTCGGGATCCGTCATCACGGCACGGGCGATCTGCACTCGCTTCTGCTCGCCGTCGCTCAGCGTGCCGAAGGTGCGCTCCGCGAGGTGATCGAGCTTCCACTCGCCGAGCACACGCAGCGCACGACGCTCGTCGATGTCCTCATAGCTCTCGTTCCACCGGCCGAGCACCGAGTACGCCGCGGTGAGCACCGTGTTCAGCACGGTCTCGTCGCGCGGCACGCGCTTGGCCATCGCCGACGATGCGAAGCCGATGCGCGGACGCACCTCGAAGACGTCGGTCCGGCCGAGCGTCTCGCCGAGCACGGTGACGGTTCCGGACGTCGGGTGCATGAGCGTGTCGGCCAGCTGCAGCAGCGTCGTCTTGCCCGCGCCGTTCGGGCCGAGGATCACCCAGCGCTGATCGTCCGCGACCTGCCAGGTCACATGATCGATGATGTTGCGCCCTTCGCGGCGCACGACGACGTCAGTGAATTCCAGGGCGCTCGACATGCTCCAAGCCTATCGACTCACGCGGTGAGCTCGGCGTACAGCGCGCGGGTCGTGTCGGCGATCGCGCCCCAGCTGAAGTCGGTCCGCGCCCGCTCCCGACCGGCTGCGCCGTACTCCTTCGCGCGCTCCGGATACATCGCCACCTCGGTCAGGACGGCCGCGAGATCGGCGACGTAGCGCTCGGGATCGACCGGGGTGCCGGTCCCGTCCTGCACCTGGTCGATCGGCACGAGCCGCCCGGTGACGCCGTCGGCGACGACCTCGGGGATGCCGCCGGTCGCCGTGCCCACGACCGCAGCGCCGCACGCCATGGCCTCGAGGTTCACGATGCCGAGCGGCTCGTAGACCGAGGGGCAGACGAAGGTGGTGGCCGCGGTGAGGATCGCGGAGAGCTCGTCGCGAGGCAGCATCCGCTCGATCCAGATCACCCCGTCGCGGGTCTGCTGGAGCAGACGGACGCCTTCCTGCACCTCGGCCATGATCTCGGGGGTGTCAGGGGCACCGGCGCAAAGCACGAGCTGCACCTCCGGCGGCAGCAGCCGCGCGGCCTGCAGCAGGTACGGCAACCCCTTCTGCCGCGTGATGCGTCCGACGAAGATGACAGACGGGCGGGCGGTGTCCATGCCGATGGACTCGAGGAAGGCCGCGTTCTGCACCGGGCGCCAGCGCTCCACGTCGATGCCGTTGTGGATCACGCGCACACGTGCGGGGTCGACCTGCGGGTAGCTGCGCAGGATGTCGGCGCGCATCCCGGCGCTCACCGCGATGACAGCAGCGGCGTTCTCGTACGCGAGCTTCTCGATGCCACTCGACACCGCATACCCGCCGCCCAGCTGCTCGGCCTTCCACGGACGCAGCGGCTCGAGGCTGTGCGCGGTCAGCACGTGCGGGATGCCGTGCAGCTGCGAGGCAAGGTGGCCGGCGAAGTTGGCGTACCAGGTGTGGCTGTGCACGATGTCGGCATCCGCGATCGCCGAGACGATCTCGAGATCCGTGCCGAGCGTCTGCAGCGCGGCATTCGCGGAGTCGAGCTCAGCGGGCGCCCGGTAGGAGAACGTGCCGGCCTCATCGCGCGCCGCGCCGAACGCGCGGACCCGCACATCGATGCTCTGCCGCAGGGCGGTGACGAGCTCGGCGACGTGCACACCAGCGCCGCCGTAGATCTCCGGCGGATACTCCTTGGTGATCATTTCAACTCGCATGTCTGAACGCTAGTACAGCGAGCCGGAAGGCATCTATGGTGGAGCCATGTCGGCTCCAAAGAAGGTTTTCGGGATCATCCTCGCCGGTGGTGAGGGCAAGAGGCTCATGCCCCTCACCGCAGACCGCGCAAAACCCGCAGTTCCGTTCGGCGGACAATACAGATTGATCGATTTCGCGATCTCGAACCTCATCAACTCGGGGCTCCGCCAGGTCGTCGTGCTCACGCAGTACAAGTCGCACAGCCTCGACCGCCACATCTCGCAGACGTGGCGCATGTCGGCTCTGCTCGACTCCTACGTCACGTCGGTCCCCGCGCAGCAGCGACTCGGCAAGCGATGGTTCTCCGGATCCGCCGACGCGATCCTGCAGAGCATGAACCTGATCAACGACGAGAAGCCCGACATCGTCGTGGTGATCGGCGCCGACCACGTCTACCGGATGGACTTCCGGCAGATGCTCGACGCGCACATCGCGTCCGGCGCGAAGGCCACGGTCGCCGGCATCCGTCAGCCGATCTCGCTCGCCTCGCAGTTCGGCGTGATCGATGCGGATGCCGCAACGGGACGCATCAAGCAGTTCCTCGAGAAGCCGAGCGACCCGGCCGGCCTTGAGGACTCCCCCCACGAGGTGCTCGCCTCGATGGGCAACTACATCTTCGACGCGGATGCGCTGATCGCCGCCGTCGAAGCCGACGGTGAGTCCCCCACCTCCGGTCACGACATGGGTGGCGACATCGTCCCCTACTTCGTCGACCGTGGCGAAGCCGGCTACTACGACATGAAGCAGAACGAGGTCCCAGGGTCCTCGCCGCGTGACCGCTCGTACTGGCGCGACGTGGGGACGATCGACTCCTTCTACGACGCGCATCGCGACCTGATCTCGACGCTGCCGATCTTCAACCTCTACAACATGGAGTGGCCGATCCACTCGCAGGCGGTGAACTCGCCCCCCGCGAAGTTCGTGCGCGACTCGGTCGGCCGCATCGGCAACGCGATCGACTCGATCGTCTCGCTCGGGTCGGTGCTCTCCGGCACGCATCTCGAGCGCAGCGTGGTCGGGCCGTGGACGCTGGCCGGCGGCGGATCGACCATCACCGACTCGGTGGTCTTCGACCATGTGCAGGTAGGCGCCGGCTCCAGGGTGCATCGAGCGATCCTCGACAAGAACGTCGTCCTGGCAGACGGGGCGACGGTCGGCGTGGATCGCGAGCGCGACCTCGCTCGAGGCTTCACGGTCACCGAATCGGGCATCACAGTCGTCGGCAAGGGCGTCTTCATCGAGCGCTGAGCGTCACGCGGTCTCCGATCGTCCGCACGCTCGCTAGGCTCGATCGGGTGACCACTGCGCGCTTCCTCGTCGTTCTCGATGCCGACTCCACGCTCATCCGCAACGAAGTGATCGAGCTGCTCGCCGACGAGGCAGGGCGGCGCGACGAGGTGCAGGCAGCGACCGAGGCGGCGATGCGCGGCGAGGTCGACTTCGCCACCAGCCTGCGCTCGCGCGTGGCGGCGCTGCGCGGGGTCCCGGTCGAGTCGTTCGAGCGGGTTCGAGCACGCATCGAGCCGACGCCCGGCGTGCTCGAGCTGACCGCGGCGGTGCACGAGCGCGGTGGCGTGGTCGGCGTGGTGTCCGGCGGATTCCACGAGATCCTCGACCACATCGCCCCGGCGCTCGGGGTCGACCGCTGGCGGGCCAACCGCCTGCAGGTCGTCGACGGAGCGCTGAACGGCGAGGTCGACGGCGAGATCGTCGACGCGGCCGCCAAAGCCTCGTCACTGCGCGAATGGGCCGATGAGCTCGGCGTGCCGCGCACCGCGACGATCGCGATCGGCGACGGCGCGAACGATCTGCAGATGATGGCGGCTGCCGGACTCGGTCTGGCGTTCAATGCGAAGCCGGCCGTGCGCGCTGCGGCAAGCCTGGTGATCGGACCGCAGGATCTCGCCGAGGTCATCCCGCTCCTCCCCTGACGGACGTCCGCCGTAGGCTGATCGGATGCAGCAGGAGATTCAGCTGTCCGGTGGCAATGCGAGCGCCGGCGTGGTCAGGGTCGGCGAGACGGTGCGGAAGCCTTGGACCGTGCACTCCCCTGGCGTCCTCGAATACATGCGCATCCTCCGCGAGCGCGGGATCGATCTCCCGGCTCCCCTGGGGCAGGACCCGCAGGGCCGCATGATGACCGAGTTCGTCGTCGGACCGCTCGCGATGAACTCCGCTCCGCTGAGCCGGCTGCAGCTCGCACGAGTCGGCGCGATGGTGCGGGCCATCCACGACGCCAGCCGAGGCCTCGACGCCGAGGCCCTCGGGCTCGGCCCGGCACTGATCCCCGTCGCACACGCGGACCTGGTCTGCCACGGCGATCTCACCCCCTGGAATCTGCTGACCGGAGAGCGCTGGGTCTTCATCGACTGGGACGGCGCCGCCGCGAGCACCCGTGTCTGGGACCTCGCCTACTCGGCGCAGGCGTTCGCGCTGAACGACCCGACGGCCGACCCGGACCATGCCGCGGGAGATCTGCAGGCGTTCGTCGACGGCTACGGAGCGGATGCCGTGCTGCGCGCCGAGCTCGCGGAGGTGCTCCCGCGCCGCGCCTGGGCCATGCACGATCTCCTCGAGACCGCTCATCGCGACGGGCGAGAGCCGTGGGGATCCATGTACGCGGACTTCCATGGAGCGCACTGGCGAGGAGTCGCCCGGTTCCTTGACGAGCATGCGACGACCTGGGCGGACGCGCTCACGACACGGTGAGGTGGGGACGCCCCGTCGAGAATGTCGGCGGTCGGCGGTAACGTCGGCGCATGGACATCATCCTCATCCCCGGTCTCTGGCTCGACGCGTCCAGTTGGGACGACGTGATCCCCGCCCTCGAGCGGGCCGGGCACCGTGTGCATCCGCTGACCATGCCCGGCGTCGGTGCCGATGCGTCGTCGTCGTCCGCGATCGGCATCGCGGACTGGGTGGCTGCTGCCGTGCAGGCTGTCGATGCAGCACCAGGTCGATCGATCGTCGTCGGTCACAGCGGCGGCGGCAACGTCGCCTGGGGCGTCGCGGATGCACGCCCGAACCGCGTCGCGCGAGTCGTCTTCGTCGACACCGTGCCCCCGCCCTCCGGATCGGGGATCAGCGAGTTCGAGGTCGTCGATGGCGTCATCCCGTTCCCCGGCTGGAACTTCTTCCCCGAGGAAGACGTGCACGACATCGACGCAGAGACCAGGACGCGCACCCTGCCGCTGATGCACAGCGTGCCGGCGCAAGTGCCGTCGGATCCGATCGAGCTCGCCGACGAGGCGCGATACGAAGTGCCGGTCACGCTCCTGATGGGCGGGCTCGACCAGCAGGAGTTCGAGGGGATGATCGGCGAGTGGGGGCCCTACGAGGCCGAGTACCGCGCGATCGCGGATGCTGAGGTCGTCCGGATCGGCTCAGCGCACTGGCCGCAGTTCACGGTGCCTGACCGTCTGGCCGAACTGCTCATCGCCGCGATCGACCGCTGACGAGACACGTCTGAGCCAGGAGCTCAGTGCCCCATGCCGAGGCCGCCGTCGACAGGAATCACGGCACCGGAGATATAGCCGGCGTCGTCGCCCGCCAGCCACGTCACGACACCCGCGACCTCGTCCGGCGACGCGAAGCGCCCTGCCGGGATGCTCGCCTTGTACTGCTTCTGCGTCTCCTCGGGCAGCTCGGCGGTCATGTCGGTCTCGATGAAGCCGGGAGCCACGACGTTCGCGGTGATGCCGCGTCCACCGAGCTCGCGGGTCAGCGAGCGGGCGAACCCGACGAGGGCGCTCTTGGACGCCGAGTAGTTGACCTGTCCTGCGGAGCCGTAGAGGCCGACGACGCTCGAGATCAGGATGACGCGGCCGAAGCGGGCGCGCAGCATGCCCTTCGAGGCGCGCTTGACGACGCGGAAGGTGCCGCCGAGGTTGGTGGCGACGACGCTGTCGAAGTCGTCCTCGCTCATGCGCAGCAGCAGCGTGTCCTTCGTGATGCCGGCATTCGCCACGACGATCTCGACCGGGCCGAGCTGCTGCTCCACCTCGGTGAACGCAGCGTCGAGGGCTGCTGCATCCGTCACGTCCGCGCGGACCGTGAGCGTGCCCTCCGGACCTTCGCCGCTGCGGGCGGTGACCGCGACACGATAGCCGTCGCGTACGAATCGCTCCGCGATCGCACGGCCGATGCCGCGGTTGCCTCCGGTGACGAGGACGACGCGCTGAGCACTCATGGGTATCACTCCTGATGTAGCCGATGGTCCCGCGACGGAACCTCCTCGATCCTAGCGAGGAAGCGCCGGCCGTTCCGCTGCCCGACGTTTGACAGGACGCGGGTGTGCTGGAACGCTGAGCAGGACGAAAGGCATCCGAGTGAGCGACAACAGCATCCCTCCTTCTGCAGGCGAGCAGCCCCCGGTTCCTCCCGCGACCCCGTACGTTCCCCCCGCTCCGCCTGCACCGCCGGCCCACGGGCTCCCGGCCGCCCCGCAGCAGGCGTACCCGGCCGCGCCGTCGTACCCGGCCACGCCCCCGCATCCCACACAGGCGTACCCCGGTGCGGCTCCTGCATACGGCCAGGCGCCGGCCCAGCCCGCCTACGCGCCGCCGCCCGCGCAGCCGGGATACAGCGGCGCCCCGACGCAGCAGCCCTACGGTGCAGCGCCCCAGCCCGGGTATCAGCAGCCCGGGTACCAGGCGTACGGCACGCCGAACTATCCGGTCGCACGTCCGACCAGCGGTCTCGCGATCACCTCGCTGGTCTGCGCGATCGCCAGCGTGGTCTTCAGCTGGCTGGTCTTCCCGATCCTCGCGGCCGTGGTCGCCGTGATCACCGGCCACATGGCGCTCAAGCAGACGAAGGCGAACACCGCAGTCGGTGGACGAGGCGTGGCCTTCGCCGGCCTCATCATCGGCTACATCATGCTCGGCTTCCTCGCGCTCGGGATCGTCGTCACCGTCATCAGCGCGATCTTCTTCGGAGCCTTCACGATCCCCTTCCTCGTCAACAGCTGACGCGCCGGAGCGGCGCGCCGGTGCGGCCGTTCCGGCGTAGGCTGGAGAGATCGTGAAGAGCAAGCGCGCCGTACCCGCCGTCACCTCTCTGCCGGATTCTCCGCAGGTCGAGGGCGACCACCGTGTGCGCCGCTATGCCATCACGATGTCGATCCGCATCGCGTGCTTCGGCCTGATGGTGCTGGTGCAGCCCTACGGCTGGTACACGTGGGTGTTCGCGGCCGCAGCAGCGGTGCTCCCCTACATCGCCGTGGTCTTCGCGAACGCGGGCAGCGACAGCACCGAGACCGTCGCCGAGTCGCCGACGCTCCAGGTGGAGGCGCCGCGCGTCATCGCCGAGCCGATCGACATCGGCGACCCGCAGGTGTTCCGGATCACCGAGGTCCGGCGGGACGACGCGTGACCGGATTCGAATGCTCGCGAGCCGGCTGCCGGCGCGAGGCGACCAAGCATGTGGTGTGGCGGAACCCGCGCATCCATGCGGCAGATCGCGAGAAGATCTGGCTCGCCTGCGACGAGCACGTCGACTTCCTGCACGACTACCTCGCCGCCCGCGACTTCCCCGTCTCCGTCCGTGAAGGTGTCCCCGCATGAGCAGTCGGATGACTCGATGGGCCGTCTATGTGCTGATCGCGATCGGCTTCGCGGTCGCCTGCGTCTTCCTGTCGCAGTGGCAGTTCGACCGCAACGCGACGCGGGAGGAGCAGATCGCTCTCGTCGAGCAGAACTATGACGCCGACCCCGTGCCGCTCGCCGATCTCATCGGCGCGGATGGGGCACTGCAGCCGAACGACGAATGGCACCCCGTGCTGCTGCGCGGCGAGTACCTGGTCGACGAGCAGCTGCTCGTGCGCAACCGTCCGCACGGCGGGACGAGCGCGTTCGAGGTGCTCGTGCCGTTCCAGGATGCCGACGGTCGGGTGTTCATCGTCGATCGCGGCTGGGTGCCGCCGGGCGAGGGCGACTCCCCCGACTCCGTGGCAGCGCCGCCGTCCGGCGAGGTCGAGGTCATCGTGCGGCTGCGGCCAGGCGAGCAGGTCCCGGCATCCGGACGAGGCGCCCCGGCAGGCCAGGTGCCCACGATCAACCTGCCGACGATCGCCGAGCTCGTCGACGGCGACGTGATCACGGGTGCCTACGGGCAGCTGATCAGCGAGGACCCGGCCGCGAACACCGCACTCGGCGGATTCTCCTCGCCGACCGACGACCCCGGCCCCCACCTGTCGTACGCGATCCAGTGGATCCTGTTCGCGATCATGGGCTTCATCTTCATCGGCTACATCATCCGCACCGAGATCGTGAAGCACCGCGAAGAGGTCGAGGGCATCCCGACACCGGTGAAGGCGCCTCGGCGCCGCGACAAGGATGCCGACGTCGAGGATGAGCTCCTCGACGCGAACGTCTGATCCGCCACAGCGCCTGCGTCAGTCGCGGAGAACCCGGTGCGTCCAGCCGGCATCCGTGCGCTCATAGACCACACGCGTGTGCCGACGATCTCGCGAGCCCTGCCAGAACTCGATGCGGCTCGGGACGATCCGCCAGAGCACCCAGTCGCCGTCCGCGACGTCGGCGCGCGCGGCGGCCGATCGGGCGGCGAGGTCCGCGGCGCTCTCCTCGGGCGTCGCCTCGACCACGGCTCCCCTGACGCGCACGGCGCGAACCTGCGGCTGCCACCAGAAGTTCAGCGCAGCTGCCGGCGCGTCGGCCAGCTGCGCACCCTTCCGTGAGGAACGGGTACTGGCGATCGCCCATCCGTGTTCGTCGACACGCTTCAGGATGAGCGTGCGAGCATCGGGAACCCCGTCGGCATCCACCGTCGCAAGCGTCGTGGTGTGCGGTTCCGGCACACCGGCGGCATCGGCGCCCAGGAGCCACTCCTCGAAGAGCACCGTCGGATCCGCCGGCAGCGCGTCGAGATCCCAGTCAGGCGCCACGCCGGTCAGCGCGGGTCGTCCCCGCAACCATTCGTTGAGCGAAACGGCATCCTGAACCGGTGCATCATGCGTCATGCTCTCGACTCTGCCACCTGGGCGCGAGTCGGTCGAACCGACGCTGCCGATCAGGCGAGTTCGATCAGGTCCTGGTACTCCTGGCTCCAGATGTCTTCGACACCGTCGGGCAGGATGAGCACGCGCTCGGGGTTCAGCGACTGCACGGCACCGGGGTCGTGCGAGACGAGCACCACGGCACCCTCGTAGTGCGCCAGCGCGCCGAGGATCTCCTCACGGGACGCCGGGTCGAGGTTGTTCGTTGGCTCGTCGAGGAGCAGCAGGTTCGCGGATGACACGACGAGCGTTGCGAGCGACAGACGCGTCTTCTCGCCACCCGACAGCACGCCGGCGGGCTTGAGCACATCATCGCCCGTGAACAGGAACGAGCCCAGCACCTTGCGCGCCTCGGTCTCGGTGATGTGCGGTGCGGCGGAGACCATGTTCTCGAGCACCGAACGGTTCACGTCGAGGTTCTCGTGCTCCTGCGCGTAGTACCCGACCTTGAGGCCGTGCCCGGGCTCCAGCTGACCGGTGTCGGGCTGGTCGACGCCCGCGAGCATGCGCAGCAGTGTCGTCTTGCCCGCACCGTTGAGGCCGAGCACGACGACCTTCGAACCACGGTCGATCGCGAGGTCGACGTCGGTGAAGATCTCCAGCGAACCGTAGGACTTCGACAGACCCGATGCCATCATGGGCGTCTTCCCGCACGGGGCGGGCTTCGGGAACCGCAGCTTCGCGACGCGATCCTCCTGACGCACGTCGTCGAGACCGGCGAGCATCTTCTCGGCACGGGCGACCATCTGGTGGGCGGCCGCGGCCTTCGAGGCCTTCGCGCCGAAGCGGGCTGCCTGCAGCTGCAGGGTCGTCGCCTTCTTCTCGACGTTGGCGCGCTCCTTCTTGCGGCGCTCCTCGTCGGCCACCCGCTGACGCAGGTAGTTCTTCCAGTTCATGTTGTAGGTGTCGATGATCTGGCGGTTGGCGTCGAGATAGAACACGCGGTTCACGGTCTCGCCGACCAGCTCGACATCGTGACTGATCACGATCAGCCCGCCCTTGTAGCCCTTGAGGAACTCGCGCAACCACACCACGCTGTCGGCGTCGAGGTGGTTGGTCGGCTCGTCGAGGATCATCGTCTGCGCGTCCGAGAACAGGATGCGGGCGAGCTCGATGCGGCGGCGCTGGCCACCCGAGAGCGTGGAGAGCGGCTGATCGAGGATACGGTCGGGCAGCGAGAGGTTGTGCGCGATCGATGCGGCCTGCGCCTCGGCGGCGTATCCGCCCTGCGCCTCGAACTGCTCGGTCAGCTGTCCGTAGCGCTTCATGGCCTTGGCGGCCACAGCCGGGTCGTCGGATCCCATGTCGAGCGAGGCCTCGGTCATGCCGAGGTTCAGCTGTCCGAGACCACGCGCGTCGAGGATGCGCGTGCGTGCGAGGTCCTCGGGGTTTCCCGAACGTGGGTCCTGCGGCAGATAGCCGAGCTCACCGGACCGGGTGACAGTGCCGTCAGCGGGGAGCAGGTCGCCCGCGAGCACCTTGGTCAGCGTCGTCTTCCCTGCTCCGTTGCGGCCGACCAGACCGATCTTGTCGCCATCGGCGACGCGGAAGGAGACGTTCTCCATGAGGAGTCGCGCGCCAACGCGGATCTCGAGGTCGTGCACGGCAAGCACAGCGGGATGTCCGTTCTCTGGGGTGGAAGTCGGCCGAGGGGCCAGCCTCCCAGTATAAGCGGCTGCGGCTGGGCGCTGACCCCGTGCGTGCTCAGGAAGATCACCCCGCAGAGTGACGAGGTCGATACCGGAGAGGGATGCCGCCGACGACACGGCATTCGTACGGTGCATGAGTGGATGTCATCAATGAGCTCATCATGCAGGCGGTCGCCTCTCCCTGGTTGTACCTCGTCCTGTTCATCGTGACGGTGATCGACGGGTTCTTCCCACCGGTGCCGAGCGAGACCGTGCTGGTCGCGGCTGCCGCCGTCGCGACCTCGGCAGGAGGCGCGGCGAACCTGATCCTGCTCGGTGTCGTCGCAGCCGTCGGCGCCGCGATCGGAGACAACATCGCCTTCCTGATCGGCCGATCCGTCGGCACGACCAGGTTCCCCTGGATGCGCCGTCAACGAGTCGTGGCCGCGTTCACAGCAGCGCAGCGATCACTCGAGCACCGCAGCGCCGTGCTCATCCTCGGCGCGCGATACATCCCGGTCGGGCGCGTCGCGGTGAACATGTCCGCTGGCGCGCTCGGATTCCCCTGGCGGCGCTTCGTGCCGCTGAGCCTCGTCGGCGGGATCAGCTGGGCTGCGTTCAGCCTCGCCATCGGACTGCTGGCCGGTAGGTGGTTCGAGGACCAGCCGATGCTGAGCGCAGGCATCGGAATCGTGATCGCGCTGCTCGTCGGGCTCGTGATCGATCGCGTCGCCGCCGCCAGACGACGTCGGACCCCGGTTCCGCAGCTGGCAGGATGACGGACATGGCATCCCGCCGACAGCGCGCACCCCGCGTGCCCCGCGCCGCACGCACACCTCGTGCACCTCGTGCCCCCTGGCTCACCCGCCGCACCGGCTCTCTCGGTGCGCTGGGCGCGGTGACGATCGCGCTGTTCGCGACCCTGGTGCCGCTGCAGACGAATCTCTCCGGCACACCGCTCGCCCTCTCGTTCATCCTCGGCGCTGCGGCGTGCGGCGCTCCCCTGCTCTCCCTCGCCCGCCCGCGCACCGCGATCGCGGTGTTCTGCGCCTCGACGTTCATGCTGTCGATCGCGGTCGACACGATGACGGCGATCTCCGCGCCCTGGCCCTGGTCGGTCCCTGCGCTCCTGGCGTTCGTGCTGCTTGTCGGCGTCGTGACGTTCCGGCACGGCGGCAGGCTGGGCGCCTTCGCGCTGATCAGCGGCGTGATCTCCTCGCTCCTGGCGCCCCTGGTCCGACCCGACATGGTGGCGACTGCGGCATCGTCCGGCAGCGCGACGGCCGACCTGATCGTCACCTCGTCCGTCGCGGTGGCCATGTACGTGATCGCCGCTCTGGCCGCCGGGCGGGTGCGTCTCGGCGCCGAACTGACCCGCGAACGCGAGCACAGTGCGCTCGAAGAGTCACGTCGGGCCCTCGTCGAGGAGCGCACCCGCATCGCCCGCGAACTCCATGATGTCGTCGCGCACAGCATGTCGGTCATCCAGGTGCAGGCGTCGACGGCCCGCTACCGTCTGCCCGAGATCGGCGAGGTCGCGGCGTCCGAATTCGACGATATCGCCGCGACAGCCCGCACCTCGCTGACCGAGATGCGCCGCATGCTCGGCGTGCTCCGTACCGAGGACCAGTCTGCTGAGCTGGCTCCGCAGCACGGCATCGACGATATCCCGGCGCTCGTCGACAGCATCCGTCGCGCAGGCGTCGACGTCGGGCTCGCGATCGAGGGTGGCGGCGCTGCATCCCTCGCGACGTCGTCCGTGCAGATCGCGGCATTCCGCATCGTGCAGGAGGCATTGAGCAATGCGGTGCGTCACTCCCCCGGCTCCAGGGTCGTCGTCCGCGTGCAGGCCGACGAGACCTCGATCGGTCTCCGCGTGCACAACGCTGCAGCTGCAGCGACGAACACCGAGATCGGCGGCGGCTACGGACTGCGCGGCATGCGCGAGCGCGCCGAGCTCCTCGGCGGCAGCCTCAGCGCAGGACCCGACCCCGACGGCGGCTGGACCGTCCAGGCCACCCTCCCTCTGCTCTTCGATGCATCGACGACCCCGGCGGATCCCCCCGCATCCCCCGAGAAGGAGATCACGTGACGATCAGCGTCCTCATCGCCGACGACCAGGCCATGGTGCGCGCCGGATTCGCTGCGCTCCTCGACGCGCACGACGGCATCCGTGTCGTGGGTCAAGCGGCCGACGGCACCGAGGCGGTCACGCTCGCGGCCCGCCTCGACCCCGACGTGATCCTGATGGACGTGCGGATGCCGCAGCTCGACGGCATCGAAGCCACTCGCCGCATCCTCGGCCCCTCGTATCCGGCAGCGCACGTGCCGCGGATCCTGATGCTGACGACCTTCGACATCGACGACTACGTGTACGACGCCCTTGCCGCCGGCGCCAGCGGCTTCCTGCTGAAGGACGCTCTGCCGGAGGAGCTCGTGCACGCGGTGCGGGTCGTCGCGGCGGGTGACGCGCTGCTGGCCCCGAGCATCACCCGGCGCATGATCGAGCAGTTCGCAGGGCGCCGCCCGCAGGCGAACCGCTCGAGCACGGCCCTTGCCGAGCTCACCGACCGGGAGCGCGAGGTGCTGGTGCTGATCGGGCGCGGTCGCTCGAACTCCGAGATCGCCGCCGACCTGTTCATCGCGGAGCAGACGGTGAAGACGCACGTCGGCAAGGTGCTCGCCAAGCTGCAGTTGCGCGACCGCGTGCACGCCGTGATCCTGGCCTACGACACGGGCCTCGTCGAGCCCTCCTGACTCCCTCCACGGTAGGGGGTCAGGACAGCACCCGAGGGTGATGTCCGGCACGGTACCGCGTCCATAGTCTCCTGGAACACCCCGTTCCACAGGAGGACTCATGGCCATCGCCGCAGCACCGTTCGCCACCGCGCCGACCCCATCTCATCGCCTCGGGCGCGACACCGGCATCGATCTCGTCCGCGCGGTCTGCGTGCTCGGCGTGGTGCTGCTGCATGCGATCATGGTCGGCGTCACGGTCGTCGACGGGAGTCCGGTGTTCGCGAACGCGAGCGACGGCACCGGCTGGATCGCACCGCTGAGCTGGGTGCTCCAGGTGATGCCGCTGTTCTTCGTGATCGGCGGGTTCTCCGGGCTGCTCGCGTACCGCCGCTCGCGGCAGCGCGGAGGCACTGGCCGCTCGTTCGTCGTCGGCCGACTCCACCGCCTGCTCCGGCCGGCGATCATCACGATCGGCATGGTCGGACTCGCGCTCGCACTCCTCACGATCCTCGGAGTCCCCGCAGATCTCCTCGCAGTCGCCGGATTCCGGTACGGCCAGCCGCTGTGGTTCCTCGCCGTCTTCCTGCTGTGCCAGGCGCTGCTGCCTGCCTTCGCCACTGCGCATGACCGCGCACCGTTCCTCACGGTCGGGGCGCTCGTCGCGGCCGCGATCGGTGTCGACGCGCTGCGTGCTGCGATCGGCATCGACGCCGTGGGATTCCTCAACCTCGCCTTCGTGTGGCTCGCGCTGCAGCAGTTGGGCTTCTTCCTCGCCGACGGTCGGATCGATGCGCTGCGCCGACGGACACGCGCCATCGCCGGCCTTGGCGCGCTCTCTCTCCTGATCTGGTCCTTCCTGGCCGGCGTGCACTCCCCGGATCTGATCGCGAACATCAACCCGCCGACGACCGCCCTGCTCCTGGTCGGCGTCGTGCACACCAGCGCCGTCTCACTGCTCCGCGAGCGCATCGACCGCTGGAGCCGAGCTGCCGCTGCCTCCGCCTTCACCGCGTTCGTGACCCCGCGAGCCATGACCATCTACCTGTGGCACATGCCGGTCCTGCTCGTCATGGCCGGTGCCACCGCGGTGTTCTCGCTGCACACCGGGCTCGATCTGCCTCCGCTCGACAGCGTCGGCTGGTGGGCCGCCCGACCGATGTGGCTCGCGGTCGCACTGGCCCTGACAGCGCTCGTGGCGGTCTTCGCGGCACGCTTCGAGTGCCGGCCCGTACCCGCGTTCGTCGGATCCTCGAGGCGCGTCGCCACCGCTGTGCTCACCGGGCTCTTCGGCCTGCTGCTTCTACTGGTGCTCGGCAGCTCCGTCGCCACGATCGCGATCGCGGCCGCTCTGATCATCGCCTCACTCCGCCTCACTCGGCCCGCAGGGGCGGTCGCGGTGGCCGCATGAGCCCGTCAGCCGATGCCTCGAGCGACCAGGGCATCCCCGACGTCATCCGCATGGCGGAGCGCGAGCACGAGCAGCGGCACGACCGCCCGCACGCCGAGCCGAACGCCGCGCGCCCGCTGGGCGTCGCGTACGCGATCGGCGAATCCCGCGACGACAGGGATCATCGTGAGGGTGAGCGAGAGCGTCATCGCGACGGCATCCGCATCGACACCGATCCGGCGGAGCGGGCGGAGCATACGATGCAGGGCGTCGAGGAGATCCGCCATCCTGGTCGTCGACGTCAGCAGCCCCGCCAGCAGCAGCAGGGCGATCACCCGGCCGGTGCTGACCCACGCGCTCAGCGGCGAGACGAACACGGCCAGCGCCACGCCGAGCACGACGACCAGCCAGCGGATGCGCCACAGCTCAGCGCCGAGCACGCGCGGGGAGAATCCGGCGACGAGGTACAGCCCGGCGACCCCGAGCAGCGCCGCACCGATGCTCATTGCATCCTGCGGAAGCAGGGACAGCAGCAGAGCGACGACCGCGAGCAGGACGAGCTTGCGGCCGACCGGCGCGCGGTGCAGCAGACCGGTTCCCGGTCGGTACAGCTGGATCACGCGCACTCGCGTCGGTAGCGGTCGATGAGCCCAGCCGGGTCGCCGGTGCTGATCAGCCGACCGCCATCGAACAGCAGCGCGACATCGCAGCGGGCGGCGAGCTCGAGGTCGTGCGTCACCAGCACGACCTGGGCGCTCTGCGACAGCAGCAGGTCGCCGATGCGACGGGCGTTGCGCAGATCGAGCAGGGTGGTCGGCTCATCGGCCACGATCAGATCGGGCTCGGTGATGAGCACCGATGCCAGCGCGAGCATCTGCTTCTGCCCGCCGGAGAGACTCGACGACGGCGCCTCGGCGTGCGCCGCCAGGCCGTGCGCTGCGAGCGCCCTCGACACCCGCGCGGCGATCTCTGCCTTCGGACGCCCCCGGAGCGAGAGTGCGAGGTCCTCCGCCGGCGTCGGCATCAGGATCTGCGCCTCCGGGTTCGTGAACACGAAACCGACGCGGCGGCGCAGTGCCCTGCGCTCGCCCACGCTGTCGAGGCCGTGCACGCTGACGCTGCCCGTGCTGGGCGCGGCGAGTCCGTTGAGCAGTCGAGCGAACGTCGACTTGCCGGAGCCGTTCGCACCGATCACGGCGATGCGCGGCGCGGTGAGCTCGACGGACACATCGCTGAGCACGACATGTCCATCGATCTCGACCCCGACCCGGTCCAGCGAGATCGACGCGAGGGCTGTCTCAGCCGGCATGCGTCGAGGGTTGCGCAGCGAAGGAACGGATGCCGAACGCCGGCGGGTAGGCACGCCGGAGGGCGAGGGTGAGCGCGGTGGCGGCGGCCGCTTTGAGCAGGTCGCCGGGGAGGAACGCCAGGCTGGAGAGCGCGGTCGGTCCGAGATCGACGCCGAGCACGAGCGCCTGCACCGGAACGCCGAAGAGATACACGACGAGGATGCCGCCGACCACCGCGCCGAGAGCGGTGCGCCACCACGTGATCCGACCGCCGTGCACGATCAGTCCGATGACGAACGCACCGGCGATCCAGCCGATCAGGTAACCGGCCGTGGGCCCGACGAAGACGCCGAGTCCACCTCTCCCGCCGGCCAGCACCGGCAGCCCGACAGCTGCCAGCACGAGCACGGTCAGCACAGCGAGCGGTCCGCGCCGCGGACCCAGCACTGCGCCTGCGAGCATCACGCCGAGTGTCTGCGCTGTGATGGGCACCCCGCCGGGCAGCGGTACGGTCACCATGCCGAACACTACGATGAGCGCCGCGAAGATCGCGATGCGCCCGAGATCGCGACCGATGTCGCTGCGATTGTCTGCCATGAGAGGTCCTTCCGAGGCTTCCTGAACGGTGTTCACGTGAACGGCGTTCAGTATAGTGAGGACATGACCCCGGGACACAACTCGATCCGCCACGACCGCGACGGCGTCGCCGTCGTCGCGCTGGCGCTGCTCGACGAGGTCGGACTCGCCGATCTGTCGATGCGGCGCATCGCCGCTCGACTCGACGTGCAGCCGAGCGCGCTCTACTGGCACTTCGCCAGCAAGCAGGAGCTGCTCGCCGATCTCGCCGATCGGATCACCGCCGGCATCCCCCGCGGCGACGCCTCGGTGCTCGAGACCGCCCGCGGCATCCGCGATGCGCTGTTCGCCCACCGCGACGGCGCCGAGCTCGTGCTCAGCACCTCGGCGCTGCGCCTCGGTTCATCGCACGCGCAGCAAGCGCTGACCGACGCGGTGCAGGCCACGGGCGCAGGCGATGCATCCGAGCGCGCAATGGCGATGCTGCACTTCATCCTCGGCCACGCGACGCTGGTGCAGCAACGCATGCACGCCGACAGCCACGGCGCGGTGCTCCTCGGCGATGCCGCTGACGAGCAGCACGACATCACCGCAGGCCTCGACCGGGTGTTCGACCTCGGCGTGACGGCGATCGCAGGCGGCGTCAGCGCGTCGTCTGCTCCGCCGCGTGACCGAGCCTGAGCCCGGGGATCGCCGCGACGAGCACCAGTCCGACGCAGAACACGAAGACGATGCTGAACGCACCCGCGCCCCCGCCGAGCGTGGCGACCGCGAGACCGGCGAGGGCGATCGCGACCGCTGAGCCGGTGGCGTCCGAGATCGAGAGCGCCGAGGAGTTGAACCCCTGCTCCCCCGCGCCCGAGTAGGCGAGCGTGAGCACGGTCAACCGCGGGTAGAGCAGTCCCATGCCGCCACCGGCGAAGGCCCAGCCGACGATCACCAGCATCGGCGTGAACCCCCAGACCGCTGACAGCAGCACGCAGATGAGCGCGATCAGCAGCAGGGTCAGGCTGATCGCGGCGATCCTCCGGTTGCCGAGCCGCTCGCCGTAGCGACCTTGCAGCGCCGACGCGCCCGCCCACGCGAAGGCCGCGAGCATGAGCGCGAGACCTGCCCACGTGACCGTGAAGTCGAAGCGCGCGATCAGCAGGTACGGGATGTACGCTTCCGCGGCGAAGAACGCCCCGGCGACCAGACCGCGCATCAGGACGACGCTCGGCAGCCCGAAGCCGGCACGCAGCGTGCGCCTGGGCACCAGCGGGAGCAGGGCGACACCGATCACCACCATTGCACCGAGCGCGACCGGCCAGCCCATCGGGGGCACCATGTCGGCGGAGAACCCGATCAGCACCGCGAACACGGCCACAACGACCGCGAGCAGCAGCCGCGTCAGCACGACCCGTCGATCCTGCGGAACGCCCTGACCGAGGTCGACACCGCGCAGACGAACGGCGACCATCGCGAAGGCGACGGCCGTCAGCACGGCGACCCCGAGGAACGCCCAGCGCCAATCGAGGAACTCGGTCACCGCACCCGCGAGGAACGGCCCGATCATCGACGGCACCACCCAGGCCGCGGCGAAGGCGGCGAACACCCGTCCATGCAGATGCGGCGGATAGAGCCTGGCCACGACGACATACAGCGCCACGGTCTGTCCGCCGGCGCCGAGTCCCTGCACGAGACGACCGACGAGGAACTGGTGCATCGTCACCGCGACGCCGGAGATCACCAGACCGATCAGGAACAGCGTGACCGCGGCATACAGGGCGCCCCGTGGGCCTCGTCCGTCCGACCGCGCGCCGGCCGCGACCATGCCGATCACGCTGGTCGCAAGGGTGCCGGCGAAGGCGACGGCGTACAGCGCCTCGCCGTCGAGCGCGGCGCTCACCACAGGCATCACGGTCGTCACGGCGAGCGACTCGATCGCCGCGAGGAAGATCAGCGCGACCGCACCGAGGGTCACCCAGATGCGTTCGCGGTCCCAGATCGAGACCGAGTCGACCCCGTCGGTCATGACCGCACGAGCGCGGCGATGCGCTCGACGGCTTCCGTGATGATCTCGGGGCTGGTGCCGAAGTTCAGTCGCACGTGACCGTTGCCCTCATCGCCGAAGGCCGGTCCGTAGTGCAGCGCCACCCGTGCCTCCTTGAGGATCCGGCGGGCCGGGTTGTCGCCCCAGCCCAGTCCGCTGAGGTCGATCCAGGCGAGGTACCCGGCATCCGGGATCCGATAGCGGGCCTCCGGAACGTGACGCGCCAGCAGGTCGTGGAGCAGGGTCCGGTTCTCGTGCAGGGTGCGCAGGAGTCCGTCGAGCCACGGGTCGCTCTGCTCGGAGAACGAGGCGACCGCAGCCAGCAGACCGAACTGGCCGGTGCGCCATTCGACCTCGTCGGGCATGCCGCGCACGAGGGAGGAGGTCTCTTCGCCCGCCGTGACCATGAGTGCGCATTTGAGTCCGGCGAGGTTGAAGGCCTTGCTCGCACTGACGACGGCGTAGCCGATGCGCTGGGCGTGCTCGCCGACCGAGAGGAACGGTGTGAATCCGGCGTCGGGCTGCGCAAGCGGAGCATGGATCTCATCCGAGACCACGCTGGCGCCGTACTCGGCGGCGATGGCGGCAAGAGCGGTCAGCGAGCCACGGGAATGCACCGTTCCGGTCGGGTTGTGCGGGTTGCAGAGCAGGATCGCCCTGGCTCCGGCTTCGAATGCCGAGCGGATGCCGTCGAGATCGAGCTCCCACCGCTCGCCGGTGTCGACCAGCGGCACCCGCTCGGGCACAGCACCGGCCTCGTTCACCAGCTCGTAAAACGGCGGGTACACCGGAGGCGTGACGACGACGCGATCTCCTGGCCGGGTCACTCGGCGCAGGATCTCGACGATGCCCATGCTGACGTCTGCAGTGCTGCGCGTGCGAGCGGGATCGACCTGCCAGCCGAAGCGGCGCTGCGCGAAGGCCGCATAGGTCGCCGCGAGCGGCGTCCGTGACGCCGTGTAGCCGGTGTCTCCGATCGCGACCGCACGCTGCAGCGCGGCCGTGATCGTTGGCGCCAGGGGGAAATCCGTCTCGGCCACGAACAACGGCAGCACGTCGGCGGGATACTCCCGCCACTTCGCACTGGTCCGCTCGCGGAGCTCCTCGAGGGACAGCGCCGTGACCGGCAGCATCCTCAGATCGCGAAGCCGAGCGCGCGCATCATGTCGCGCCCGTCGTCAGTGATCTTCTCCGGGCCCCACGGCGGCATCCAGACCCAGTTGATCCGGAAGCGGTCGACGACCGAGTCCAGTGCCTGAGCCGTCTGGTCCTCGAGCACGTCGGTGAGCGGGCAGCCGGCGCTGGTCAACGTCATGTGGATGACGAGAGCATCGTTCTCGTCATCCCAGGCGAGATCGTAGATGAGACCGAGGTCGACGACGTTGATCCCGAGTTCGGGGTCCATGACGTCTTTCAGTGCCTCGGTGACCTCGTCGTACTTCTGGTCCGTGAGCGTCGCGGTCATGCCGCCAGCCTACGCCTCGATGGGGGCTGCGGGGTCGAGGAAACGGTCGTATCCCTCGTCCTCGAGCCGGTCGGCGAGCTCCGGTCCGCCTTCTTCCACGATCTTGCCCGCGACGACCACGTGCACGAAGTCGGGGCGGATGTAGCGGAGGATTCGCGTGTAGTGCGTGATCAGCAGCACGCCGAGTCCGGTGGACTCCTTCGCGCGGTTGACGCCCTCGGAGACGATCTTCAGCGCGTCGACGTCGAGGCCGGAGTCGGTCTCGTCGAGGATCGCGAACTTCGGCTTGAGCACCTCGAGCTGCAGAATCTCGTGACGCTTCTTCTCACCGCCGGAGAAGCCCTCGTTGACGTTGCGCTGCGCGAACTTCGGGTCCATGCGCAGGTTCGCCATTGCCGCCTTGACGTCCTTGGTCCAGCCGCGGATCGCCGGCGCTTCGCCGTCGAGCGCCGTCTTCGCCGTCCGGAGGAAGTTCGTCACGGTGACGCCGGGGATCTCCACCGGGTACTGCATCGCGAGGAACAGTCCGGCGCGTGCGCGCTCGTCGACGGACATCGCGAGCACGTCCTCACCGTCGAAGGTGATGGATCCACCCGTGACGGTGTACTTGGGGTGACCGGCGATCGTGTACGCCAGCGTCGACTTGCCGGACCCGTTCGGGCCCATGATCGCGTGGGTCTCACCGGTGTTCATGGTGAGGGTGATTCCGTTGAGGATCGGGGTGGCCCCCGACTCGGTCTCGACCGTCACGTACAGGTCGCGGATCTCGAGAACAGACATTCAGACTTCCTTAATCACGGTCGGGTCGATGAGCACGTCGTCGCCGTCGATCACGACGACGTAGACCGGGACGGGCTCATAAGCGGGGAGGTTTCCGGGCATGCCGGTGAGCAGGGAGAAGGCGGAGCCGTGCGCCCAGCACTCCACCGTGTCGCCCTCGACGAAGCCCTCGGACAGCGAGATCTCGCCGTGCGTGCAGGTGTCGCCGATGGCGTGGATGACGCCTTCGCCGTCCTTGATGACGGTGATCGGAACGCCGGCCGGGTCGACACGCAGCGGCATGTCCTGCTCGAGGTCGGCGACGCCGCAGACTCGCTCTGCGGTCATGCGTTCACCGCCGCGAGCTCCGACTCGATCGCATCGAGCAGCTCGGTCTCCAATGCGGGGATGCCGAGGCGCTGGACGATGTCGGTGAGGAATCCGAGGACGACGAGGCGACGAGCCTCGTCCTCGCTGATGCCGCGCGCCTGCAGATAGAACAGCTGCTCGTCGTCGAAACGACCGGTCGCGCTGGCGTGGCCGGCGCCCTGGATGTCGCCGGTCTCGATCTCGAGGTTCGGGATCGAATCGGCGCGAGCGCCCTCGGTGAGCACCAGGTTGCGGTTCGCCTCGTAGGAGTCGGTGCCGGTCGCATCCGGTCCGATGAGCACGTCACCGATCCAGACGCTGTGCGCGCCCTTCCCCTGCAGCGCGCCCTTGTACAGCACGTCGCCCTTGGTGTGCGGCCCCTTGTGGTGCATGTACACCTGGCTCTCCAGGTGCTGTCCGGCGTCCGCGTAGGAGAGCCCGTAGAGGTAGCCCTCCGAGCCTGCGCCCGCGAGCTCGACGTTCGGGTTCACGCGCACGACACCGCCGCCGAAGCTGACGACGAAGTGCTTGAACACCGCATCCGCTCCGACGCGTGCCTGATGGGAGGACGCATGCACTGCCTCGTCCTGCCACTGCTGCAGGCTGATCACGGTCAGCTTCGATCCAGCGCGAGCGATGATCTCGACGTTCTGGGCGTACTGAGCCGCACCCGTGTGCTGCAGCACGACCGTGGCGACGCTGTGCTCGAGCGCCTCGATCACGATGTGCGCGTCGGCACGGCGATCGGCGCCGAGGCCCTCGATCGTGACGAAGACCGGCTCTGCCACTTCCTCGTCACGCGGGATGCGGATGTGCAGCCCCTCGGTCGCACCCTGCCACGCCACGGCGGCCGTGATGTCCTCTGCGAGGAACACCTCGCCACGCGGAGCGGTTCCTGCGGCGAGCGGAGCGGCGAAGTACTGCTCGCCGGAGCGGACGTCGTAGCGTACGCCGTCGTTCGGGGCCGCGACCTCGAACAGCGAGGTCAGCTTCGCGACCGGGGTGTGCTTCCAGTTGACCTCGCGCCCGGTGGGCGCACCGAAGTCATCCGGCTCGAAGGAGTGCGGTCGCTCAGAGCGGGTCTGCACCGGGGTGAAACCCGCTGCAGCCACCTGGGCCGCCGGGTCGATATGCGCGTTCGATTCCTGCGTCTCTGCGGACGCTGTCGCCTGGGCCGCCATCTAGCCGACCGATCCTTCCATGCCCATCTCGATGAGCTTGTTCAACTCCATCGCGTATTCCATCGGCAGTTCACGTGCGATCGGCTCGATGAAGCCGCGCACGATCATCGCCATCGCCTCGTCCTCCGGCATGCCGCGGGACTGCAGGTAGAACAGCTGCTCCTCGCTCACCTTCGAGACCGTGGCCTCGTGGCCGAGCTGCACGTCGTCCACGCGGATGTCGATCGCCGGGTATGTGTCGGAGCGCGACTTCGTGTCCACGAGCAGTGCATCGCAACGGACGGTGTTCGCCGAGTGGTGCGCGTTCGCGTCGACGCGGACCTCGCCGCGGTATCCCGCACGACCGCCACCACGGGCGATCGACTTCGAGATGATCGACGACTGCGTGTACGGGGCCATGTGGATCATCTTCGCGCCGGCGTCCTGGTGCTGACCGGGACCCGCGAAGGCGACCGAGAGCGTCTCTCCCTTGGCGTGCTCGCCCATCAGGTAGATCGACGGGTACTTCATCGTCACCTTGGAGCCGATGTTGCCGTCGACCCATTCCATCGTGGCGCCCTCGTGGGCGATCGCGCGCTTGGTGACGAGGTTGTAGACGTTGTTGGACCAGTTCTGGATCGTCGTGTAACGAACGCGGGCGTTCTTCTTGACGATGATCTCGACGACGGCCGAGTGCAGCGAGTCCGACTTGTAGATCGGCGCCGTGCAGCCCTCGATGTAGTGGATGTAGCTGTCCTCGTCGGCGATGATCAGGGTCCGCTCGAACTGGCCCATGTTCTCGGTGTTGATGCGGAAGTACGCCTGCAGCGGGATCTCGACGTGGACGCCCTTGGGGACGTAGACGAAGGAGCCGCCGGACCAGACGGCCGTGTTCAGGGCGGCGAACTTGTTGTCTCCGGCGGGGATCACGGTGCCGAAGTACTCCTCGAAGAACTCGGGGTGCTCGCGCAGCGCCGTGTCGGTGTCCATGAAGATGACGCCCTGCTGCTCCAGGTCCTCGCGGATCTGGTGGTAGACGACCTCGGACTCGTACTGCGCGGCGACGCCGGCGACCAGGCGCTGGCGCTCGGCCTCAGGGATGCCGAGACGCTCGTAGGTCTCGCGGATCTCCTCGGGAAGGTCTTCCCAGGTCTGGGCCTGCTTCTCGGTGGAGCGGACGAAGTACTTGATGTTCTCGAAGTCGATCTCGCTGAGGTCTGCACCCCAGGTCGGCATCGGCTTCTTGCCGAAGAGCTGATATCCCTTGAGACGGGTCTTCAGCATCCATTCGGGCTCGTTCTTGATCGCCGAGATCCCTCGGACCACCTCTTCGGAGATTCCGCGTTTCGCGATGGCACCCGCGGCGTCCGCGTCGTGCCAGCCGAATTCGTACACCCCCAGGCTGTCCAGCTCTGGGCGGTCGATCAGCACATCCGACATCACACACTCTCCTTGTTAGGCCTCAACGGTGTCATCCGCTCCGACGCACCTGATCCCCCGTCGAGTCTGCGGGGAGCCGGTGCCTCGAAAGGGCCCTCATCACCAGCGCATCCATCGCGCCTAAACTGTTGACGATGCTTCAGCGCGGGAAGCGCTCATCACAACAATCCGATTCTACAGGTTCCGCCTGGCGACTGGGCCGTGCCCGCAACGCCACTCGCGGTCCGGAGGCCCCATGCCCGACACGACGATCTCCTCCTCGACCGACGCCGCCGGCGTTCGCGCTCCGTTGGCGCACCGCACCCTGTGGAGCCGCGCGCTGCGCGTGTTCGCCTGGCTGTCGTTCATCAGCGAGACGATCATCATCGGAACCGGCGGCGCGGTGCGTCTGACCGGCTCGGGACTCGGATGCTCCGAGTGGCCGCTCTGCACGCCGGAATCGCTCGTCCCGATCTACGCGGATCAGGGGATCCACGGCTTCATCGAGTTCGGCAACCGTCTGATGACCGGCGTGGTCGGCATCATCGCGCTCGCGGTCGTGCTCCTCGTGCTGCACACGATCAGCGGTCGACGCGCGCTCATCACCTCGCTGTGGTTCGCAGTCGGCGGCATCGTCGTCGCCGCGATCGCCTATGTGATCGCCCGGCCGCTCGAGCACCTCGCATTCCCGGTCGCGATCGGCGTGCTGCTGCTCGCGGTGATCGCCGCAGCGGTGCGATCGATCCGCACCACTCCGGCGCGCCGCGATCTCGTGACCCTCGCCTGGATCGTGCTGATCGGCGTCGTCGCCCAGGCTCTCGTCGGCGGGATCACCGTACTCACCGGCCTCAACCCCTTCATCGTGGGCTTCCACTACACCTCGTCGCTGCTCCTCGTCTGCGTCACCGCCGCCTTCCTGGTGCGCCTGTACGCGACCCCCGGCCCTCGCGAGAGCGCTGTGCCCGTGTGGTTCGGCATCCTCAGCCACGTCACCGGCCTCGCCCTCGCGGTCACGATCCTGTTCGGCGTGCTGACCACCGGCTCCGGTCCGCACTCCGGCGATCCGGACGTGCTGCGCCACGGCTTCGACGCGACGGTGCTCGCGCACGTGCACTCCTGGCCCGGCTACATCCTCGCCGCGCTGGTGCTGGCGCTGACGATCTCGGCCTGGGTGCTGCGCCTCCGGCCGCGCACGTGGCTGCTCGTACTCGTCATCGCGATCCTGGTGCAGGTCGCGGTCGGCGTGCTGCAGGCGCGTGACGGGCTGCCTCCCCTGCTCGTGGGCATCCATATGGTGCTGGCCTCGCTGTCCGCGGCGGCGTACACGGTCGTCGTGCTGCACCTGAAGCGCCCGGTCACCACCTCTGACTGAGCCGCATCCGGATCGCTGCACAGGCGATCCATAGCTCGCGCATCACGCCTTCATCGACGGGTCGGCGAACGTGGTCGCCATGAACAAGTCACTGACACGCAGCATCGGCTTCTGGCTCCTCCTCATCCTGTCGCTCGCCGCGACCGCGGTCGGCGGGTGGCTCATCTCGGGTCAGCTCGGCACGATGACCACCACGCTGACCGACGGCACCGCGACCGGTGTCGAGGTCTACGTCGGTCAGTCGCTCGTCGTCGTCGGATCCGTGGTGCTCGGCGCCGGCATCATCGGCATCCTGATCGCGGTCGCCCTCACTGCGGTGCAGGCACTCATCCCCGCGCAGGCCCCCGCGGTCGTCGAGCCCATCGACTGGACGGCCGAGAACGACGGTCCTCCCGCGGACGCAGACGCAACCGGCGTCGAGACGGTCACGACCCCCCCAGCTGATGCTGAGGCGACCGATGTCGACCGGATCGAGAGCGACGAGGATCAGAACGGCAGCAGCGGATCGACCGCGACCGCGACGAAGATCAGCGTCAAGTAGGTGATCGAGGCGTGGAACACACGCATGGGCCGCGCCTCGTTCCCCCGCACCGCCTGGTTGTACAGACGGTGCGACTCATAGAGGAACCAGCCTCCGAAGACGAGCGCTGAGACGGTGTAGACGAGGCCCATGTTCGCGATCGGAACGAGCAGCAGCGAGCAGGCGATGGTCGCCCAGGCGTACAGGATGACCTGGAGGCCGACCTGCGAGGCGTTGCGCGTCGCGCCGAGCATGGGCACGTCGACATCGTCGTAGTCGTCGCGGTACTTCATCGACAACGGCCAGTAGTGCGGCGGCGTCCAGAGGAAGATCAGCAGGAACAGGATGAAGGCCGGCCAGTCCAGTGAACCGGTCACTGCGGCCCAGCCGATCAACACCGGGAAGCAGCCTGCGATGCCGCCCCAGACGATGTTCTGCTCGGTGCGGCGCTTCAGGATCATCGTGTAGATCACGACGTAGAAGAAGATGGCGCCGGCGGACAGGGCCGCTGCAAGCCAGTTCGTGGTGAACAACAGCCAGACGGTGGAGAGCACTGCGAGCGTCCAGGAGAAGATGAGCGCGCCGCGAGGCGAGATCTCGCCGGTCACGAGCGGGCGGTTCTCGGTGCGGTGCATGTGCGCGTCGATGTCGCGATCGAGGTACATGTTGAAGGCGGCGGCGGAGCCGGCGCTCAGGGACCCGCCGATGACGGTCGCGAGGACCAGCCACATGTCGGGGAGTCCGCCCTGGGCGAGGAACATCACCGGGACCGTCGACACCAGCAGCAGTTCGAGAACGCGCGGTTTCGTGAGGGCGACGTAGGCCTTCACCGTGCGACCGATGGACTGCGTCCTCACGGTCTGATCAGACATCGTCGAGATCTCGATCGCCTCCTCCACACGCGTCATGACAGCCCTTCCAGTCTAGGGCACCGCGACTGCGCGCTCTGTTCCCCGCCCGACGCTGCCGCGGGACGTAAGACAGCGTCAGACGGAAAGGGCACAGCGCTATGCTGAGACCACTCGCGCCCGGCGCTGTGATCCCCCTCTTCCAACAGGTGGTCCTGCGCGGGCAGATGCGGATGCGCCAGGGAATAACGGCGCCCTTGAAACTGTCGGAAAGGGCATGCACGTGTCGGAATTGCAGTGGGAAGAAATCGATCGACGCGCGGTGGACACCGCGCGGATCCTGGCGGCGGACGCCGTGGAGAAGGTCGGTAACGGCCACCCCGGCACCGCGATGAGCCTGGCTCCCGCTGCCTATCTTCTCTACCAGCGCGTGCTGCGCCACGACCCGACCGACACCGATTGGCTCGGTCGCGACCGTTTCATCCTGTCGGTGGGACACTCCTCGCTCACGCAGTACGTCGAGCTGTACCTCGGCGGGTTCGGCCTCGAGCTCGATGACCTCAAGGCGCTGCGCACGTGGGGCTCGCTCACTCCAGGTCACCCGGAGTACGGCCACACCAAGGGCGTCGAGATCACGACCGGCCCGCTGGGCCAGGGTCTCGCCTCGGCAGTGGGCTTCGCCTACGCCGCCCGCTACGAGCGCGGCCTGTTCGACCCGGAGGCGGCCCCCGGCACCAGCCCCTTCGACCATTACGTGTACGCGATCGCGGGCGACGGCGACCTGCAGGAGGGCATCACCAGCGAGGCATCCTCGCTCGCCGGCCACCAGCAGCTCGGCAACCTGATCGCCATCTACGACTCTAACCAGATCTCGATCGAGGACGACACCAACGTCGCCTTCACCGAGGATGTCGCCAAGCGCTACGAGGCCTACGGCTGGCAGGTGCAGGTCGTCGACTGGAAGAAGACCGGCGAGTACGTCGAAGACGTCGCGGAACTCTACGCGGCGATCGAGGCAGCCAAGGGCGAGACCTCGAAGCCGTCGCTCATCATCCTCAAGACCATCATCGGCTGGCCATCGCCCGGCAAGCAGAACAGCGGCAAGATCCACGGCTCGGCGCTCGGCGCAGACGAGCTCGCCGCGACCAAGAAGGTGCTCGGCTTCGACCCGGAGCAGCACTTCGCCGTCGCCGACGACGTGATCGCGCACACCCGCGGACTCGCTGCTCGCGCCGCCGACGCACGCGCCGAGTGGCAGACCGCCTTCGACGCCTGGGCCGCAGCCAACCCCGAGCGCAAGCAGCTCCTGGACCGCCTCGAGGCCGGCGAGCTGCCGGCCGACATCTCGACCGCTCTGCCGGTGTTCGAGGCAGGCAAGGACGTCTCGACCCGCGCCGCATCCGGCCAGGTCATCAACGCCCTCGCCGCACAGCTCCCCGAGCTCTGGGGCGGCTCAGCCGACCTCGCCGAGTCGAACCTCACCACGATCAAGGGCGCCGCGTCCTTCATCCCCGAGGAGTGGTCGACGCACGAGTGGTCCGGCACCCCCTACGGCCGCGTGCTGCACTTCGGCATCCGTGAGCACGCGATGGGCGCCATCGTCAACGGCATCGTGCTGCACGGCCCGACCCGCGCATTCGGCGGCACCTTCCTGATCTTCAGCGACTACATGCGTCCTGCGGTCCGCCTCGCAGCCCTCATGAACGTGCCCAGCGTGTTCGTCTGGACGCACGACTCGGTCGCTCTCGGTGAGGACGGACCGACCCACCAGCCGATCGAGCAGCTCGCGACGCTCCGTGCGATCCCCAACCTCGCAGTCGTCCGCCCCGCGGACGCCAACGAGACCGCCGAAGCCTGGCTCGAGATCCTCCGTCGCCAGGAGGGCCCGGCAGGCATCGCCCTGACCCGCCAGAACATCCCGGTGTTCGAGCGCGGCGACGGCGAGGCATCCGGCGAGACCTTCGCAGCCGCGTCGAACACCGCCAAGGGCGCGTACGTGCTCGCCGAGGCAGCGGAGGGCACCCCCGATGTGATCATCGTCGCCACCGGCTCCGAGGTGCAGCTCGCCGTCGAGGCCCGCGCAGCACTGGCATCCGAGGGCATCGGCGTCCGCGTCGTCTCGGCTCCGTCGCTCGAGTGGTTCGACGAGCAGGACGAGGCCTACCGCGAGTCCGTCCTTCCCGCATCCGTCACCGCCCGCGTCTCGGTCGAGGCCGGTTCCGTGCTGACGTGGCGCGGCATCGTCGGCGACCGCGGCCGCTCGGTCGGCATCGACCACTTCGGCGCCTCCGCCGACTACAAGACCCTGTTCGAGAAGTTCGGCATCACCACCGAGGCCGTCATCGCGGCCGTCCGCGAGACCCTCGCGGCCAACAGCACCAAGGAGAACGCATGAGCACCCCCACCGCACAGCTCGCCGCCGCCGGCGTCAGCATCTGGCTTGACGACCTCTCCCGCTCGCGCATCTCCACGGGCAACCTCGCCGAGCTGATCGAGTCGCGCAACATCGTGGGCGTCACCACGAACCCGACGATCTTCGCGAACGCGATCACCGACAAGAACGACACCTCCTACGACGCGCAGCTCACGGAGCTCGCCGCCGCCGGCACCAGCGCCGAGGACGCCGTCTTCGCCGCCACGACGCAGGACGTCGCCGCAGCGCTCGACATCTTCCGCCCGGTGTGGGAGCAGTCCGGCCACGTCGACGGCCGCGTCTCGATCGAGGTCTCCCCCGACCTCGCGCACGACACCGAGGGCACCGTCGCACAGGCCAAGCAGCTCTGGGCCAAGGTCGACCGTCCGAACCTGCTCGTCAAGATCCCTGCGACGAAGGCGGGCCTCCCCGCGATCACCGAGGCGATCGCGACCGGCATCAGTGTCAACGTCACCCTGATCTTCAGCCTGGAGCGCTACGCCGAGGTCATCGACGCGTACCTGACCGGCCTCGAGCGGGCGCACAGCGCGGACTTCGACCTGTCGAGCATCCACTCCGTCGCCTCGTTCTTCGTGTCGCGCGTCGACACCGAGACCGACAAGCGCCTCGAGGCGATCGGCACCGACGAGGCCGTCGCCCTCAAGAGCAAGGCCGGACTCGCGAACGCCCGCCTCGCCTACGAGCTCTTCGAGCAGAAGTTCGGCGAGCAGCGTGCGCAGGACCTCATCAAGCTCGGTGCGAACCTGCAGCGCCCGCTGTGGGCCTCCACCGGCGTCAAGGACCCGAGCCTGCCCGACACGCTCTACGTGACCGAGCTGGTCGCCGATGGCGTCGTCAACACCATGCCGGAGAAGACCCTCGAGGCCACCTTCGACCACGGCGTGATCACCGGCGACACGATCACCGGCGGCTACGCCGAGGCGCACCAGGTGTTCGACCAGCTCGCCGCCGTCGGTGTCGACCTGACCGACGTCACCCAGGTGCTCGAGGACGAGGGCGTCGCGAAGTTCATCGACTCCTGGCACGATCTGCTGGCGCAGGTGTCCGAGGCGCTGGAGGCACAGCGATGACCTTCTCGATCCATACATCCGGCGCTGCGCGCGCCGCGATCGACGAGACGGTCCCCCGCCTCGTCAGCGAACTGATCGCTTCGCGCCTCACCGGTGGCGACAGCACGCTCTGGGGCCCGGCCGCAGAAGCAGAGGCAGCCGTCCGTCTCGGCTGGATCGAGGCCGTCACGGTCTCGCGTCCCCTGGTCGCCGAGATCACGGCGCTTCGTGACGAGCTCGCCGCGAAGGGCGTCACGCGCTTCGTGCTCGCAGGCATGGGCGGCTCCTCGCTCGCGCCGGAGGTCATCGCGCAGACCGCCGGCGTGCCGCTGACGATCCTCGACTCGACCGCTCCCGGCCAGGTGCTGGCCGCTCTCGACGAAGGACTGGCCGACACCGCGCTCGTCGTCTCGTCGAAGTCCGGCTCCACGGTCGAGACCGACTCGCAGCGACGCACCTTCGAGGCGGCGTTCCGCGATCTGGGCATCGAGCCGACCGAGCGCATCGTCGTGGTCACCGACCCCGGCTCCCCGCTCGACGTCTCGGCCCGCGAGGCCGGCTACCGCGTCTTCAATGCCGACCCCAACGTCGGCGGCCGCTACTCGGCGCTCACGGCCTTCGGCCTCGTTCCCTCCGGCCTCGCCGGCGTCGACATCGACGAGCTGCTCAACGAGGCCGAGTCCTCGCTGCTCGAGGTCGCGATCGACTCCGCAGACAACCCGGCGCTGCGCCTCGCTGCCGCGATCGCGGCGACGAACCCGCGTCGCGACAAGCTCGGCCTGATCACCGACGGCACGCACATCAACGGTCTGCCCGACTGGATCGAGCAGCTGATCGCCGAGTCCACCGGCAAGGACGGCACCGGCATCCTCCCGGTCGTGCTCCTGCCGGTCTCCCCCGAGCTCGACGCCGTGCCGGCTGATCTCCAGATCGTCCGTCTCGTCGACGACGCGAACGAGTTCCACCTGCACGAGCGCCACCAGGGCGAGATCCTCGTGAGCGGCAGCCTCGGCGCACAGCTCGTCGTCTGGGAGTACGCCACGGCGATCGCCGGTCACCTGCTCGGCATCAACCCGTTCGACCAGCCGGACGTCGAGTCGGCGAAGGTCGCAGCACGCGGTCTCCTCGACGCACGACCCGAGCCCACCGCTCCGGCGTTCGTCGAGAACGGCGTCGAGGTGCGCGTCTCGGACGCCGCCCTCGCGGCATCCGGCACCGTCGAGGGCGTGCTCGACGCGCTCTGGGCACAGCTGGCTGATGATGGCTACGTGTCGATCCAGGCATACGTGAACCGCCTCGAGGTCCCGCAGCTGCAGGGTCTCCGCGAGCTCGTCGCCGCCGACTCTGGTCGTCCGACGACCTTCGGCTGGGGCCCGCGCTTCCTGCACTCGACCGGTCAGTACCACAAGGGCGGACCGGCGCAGGGCGTGTTCCTGCAGATCCTCGAGCGCACCGAGGTCGACCTCGAGATCCCAGAGCGCCCCTTCACGTTCGGGCAGCTCATCGAGGCGCAGGCCGCCGGCGATGCCGCAGTCCTCGCCGAGCACGGCCGTCCCGTCGTGTCCCTGACGATCACGGACTCCTCGGCCGACGTGCTCGCCCTCTTCGAAGCCGCACAGAAGTAAACGCAGGAGAATCCCTCACCGATGTCTGTTCCAATCTCGCGCGGGCACAACCCGCTGCGTGACCCCGACGATCGCCGCCTCAACCGGATCGCGGGGCCCAGCGCCCTCGTGATCTTCGGCGTCACCGGGGACCTCTCACGCAAAAAGCTCATGCCGGCGGTCTACGACCTCGCCAACCGCGGCCTCCTTCCTCCCGGTTTCGCTCTCGTCGGGTTCGCCCGACGGGACTGGGAGGACCAGGACTTCGCCAAGGTCGTCTACGACGCGGTCAAGCAGCACGCCCGCACGCCGTTCCGCGAGGAGACGTGGGAGCAGCTGCTGCAGGGCATCCGCTTCGTGTCCGGCGAGTTCGACAACCCCGACTCCTTCCGCAAGCTCCGCGAGACGATCGAGCAGCTCGACGTCGAACGCGGCACCATGGGCAACCACGCGTTCTACCTGTCGATCCCGCCGAAGGACTTCCCGCTCGTCGCGAAGCAGCTGAAGGACTCGGGTCTCGTCGGCGAGAACAGCGATGACGACGAGCACTGGCGGCGCGTCGTCATCGAGAAGCCGTTCGGACACGACCTCGAGTCGGCGCGCGCACTGAACGCGGCGCTCGAGGTCGCGTTCCCGGCCGACTCGATCTTCCGCATCGACCACTACCTCGGCAAGGAGACGGTGCAGAACATCCTCGCGCTGCGCTTCGCCAACGAGCTGTACGAGCCGATCTGGAACCGGAACTACGTCGACCACGTGCAGATCACGATGGCCGAGGACATCGGCGTCGGCGGGCGTGCGGGGTACTACGACGGGATCGGCGCCGCGCGCGACGTCATCCAGAACCACCTGCTCCAGCTGCTCGCGCTCACCGCCATGGAGGAGCCCATCAGCCTCTCCGCGGCCGACCTGCGTGCCGAGAAGGAGAAGGTGCTCGCTGCGGTGCACGTTCCCGAGGATCTGTCCCTCGCCACGGCGCGCGGTCAGTACGACGGCGGCTGGCAGGGCGGCGAGGAGGTCACCGGCTTCCTGGCCGAGGACGGGATGAACCCCGAGTCGACCACCGAGACCTACGCGGCCATCAAGCTCGAGATCGACACGCGCCGCTGGGCTGGCGTGCCGTTCTACCTGCGCACCGGCAAGCGCCTCGGTCGCCGGGTCACCGAGATCGCGGTCGTGTTCAAGCGTGCTCCGCAGCACCTGTTCGGACGCGGCAACGCCTCCGAGCTCGGTCAGAACGCGCTCGTGATCCGCGTGCAGCCCGATGAGGGCGTCACGATCCGCTTCGGCTCGAAGGTGCCGGGCAGCGGTTCCAACGTGCGCGATGTGACCATGGACTTCGGCTACGGACACGCGTTCACCGAGGCGAGCCCCGAGGCGTACGAGCGACTGATCCTCGACGTCCTGCTGGGCGACCCGCCGCTGTTCCCGCGGCACGAAGAGGTCGAGCTCTCCTGGAAGATCCTCGACCCGGTGGAGAAGTTCTGGGCCGCCGAAGGCGGTCCAGTCGAACAGTACGCGCCTGGCTCGTGGGGACCGGCTGCCGCCGACGACCTCCTTGCCCGCGACGGACGAGTCTGGAGACGCCCGTGATCATCGACCTTCCCGACACGACCGTCAGCCAGGTCGCGAAGCAGCTGGTGAAGGTGCGCGAGGAGGGCGGCGCTGTCGCCCTCGGACGCGTGCTCACCCTGGTCATCTCCGCGCGCAACGGTGTGGCCGAGGCGGCCATCGACGCGGCCAACGACGCCTCCCGCGAGCATCCGATGCGTGTCATCGTGCTCACCACCGGAGACGGCGAGTCGCGTCTCGACGCCCAGATCCGTGTCGGCGGTGACGCCGGCGCGAGCGAGGTCGTGGTGCTCCGCGCCTTCGGCGACGCCGCCAGCAACGAGGAGAGCCTCATCACGGGGCTCCTGCTGCCCGATGCGCCGGTGGTCGCCTGGTGGCCCGAGGAGGCCCCCTACGCCCCCTCGAAGTCGCCGCTCGGAAAGATCGCCCAGCGCCGGATCACGGATGCCGCGACGGCGTCCGATGTGCGCGACCGTCTGGCCCTCCTGGGTGAGACCCATGCTCCCGGCGACACCGACCTCGCGTGGACGCGGCTCACGCACTGGCGCGAGCAGCTCGCCGCCGTGCTCGACCAGCCGCCCTACGAGGAGATCACTGGTGTCGAGGTGCGAGGTGCCGCCGCGTCGCCCTCGACCGCACTGCTCGCCGCGTGGCTGCAGTTGGCGCTCGATGTTCCCGTGGTCTGGTCGTACGAAGACCCGAAGGACTGGGAAGAGGGCATCAAGTCGGTGCGCCTGGCCCGTGCCGACGGCGACATCCTGCTCGAGCGTCCGACGCCGGGCGTCGCGGTGCTCACGCAGCCAGGTCAGCCGAACCACGACCTGCACCTCCCCCGGCGCACGCTGCGCGAGTGCCTCGCGGAGGAGCTGCGTCGACTCGACCCCGATCTGCTGTACGGTCGAGTGATCGCGGAGGGCTGGGAGAAGCTGGGTCCGCCCGAGACTGGAGCGTGAGTCAGATGCAGGCAGCGTCCGCAGAGAAGCGGGTCGTGGTCGAGGCCACCCCAGCAGCCCTCGCGGCCAGCGTGGCCGATCGTTTCCTGACCCGGGTGCGTGCGCGCACCCGGAACGGGCGCATCGCACACATCGCCCTCACCGGCGGCTCGATGGGCTCTGCCGTGCTGCGCGCGACGGCTGAGCACACTCGCACCGCGAAGATCGACTGGTCGCTCGTGCACTTCTGGTGGGGTGACGAGCGATTCGTCGCACAGGACGATGCCGACCGCAACGCCCTGCAGTCGCGTCAGGCGCTGCTCGATCACATCCCGGTGCCTGCCGAGAACGTGCACGAGGTCGCCGCCTCGGACAGCGGGCTCAGCCTCGACGAGGCAGCAGCGGCCTATGCCGCAGAGCTCGCGCGGTTCGGCACCGAGGAGCACGCCTGGCCGTCGTTCGCGGTCTGCTTCCTCGGGGTGGGCCCGGACGGACACATCGCCTCGCTGTTCCCCGACCGCGAAGAAGTGAACGTCACCGATGTGGCGGCCCTGCCGGTGCGCGACTCCCCCAAGCCTCCGGCGGAACGGGTGACCCTCACGCGTCCGGTCATCAACTCATCGAAGCGCGTCTGGCTGGTGCTCACCGGTGCCGACAAGGCATCAGCGCTCGGCCTCGCGCTCGCCGGCGCGAGCTACTCGAACGTGCCCGCAGCAGGCGCCAAGGGACGCAAGCGCACGGTCTTCTTCGTCGACGAGGCCGCAGCGTCCGAGGTCTCGCCGGATCTGATCGACCCCGCGTACTGAACATCGCTCCGAGAGCCGGGCGCTATGTGGCGTTCGGCTCTTCCGGACCCTGCTCGGCATCTGGACGCCGTCCGCCGGTCGGCCCGTCGCTGCCCCGGACGATGCCGAGTTCCTGACTGTCGCTGATCACCTGCGGGTGGTAGCGCGCGAGTTCGACGACTCCGAAGACCGCGATCGCTCCGGCGACGCCGTAGATCACGAGCGCCCACGGCGGTGCGGCAGCCGCCTCACCGAGGATCACCATGCCGATGAGCACGGCGATGAGCGGGTCGACCACCGTCAGGCCGGCGATCACGAGGTCGGGTGGACCGGAGCTGTAGGCCGTCTGCACGAAGTAGGCTCCGACGGCAGCTGCCGCGATCAGCGCCAGCACGCAGATCGCGGTGATCCACTCGAAGTGGCCGGCCTCGATGCGCTTGATGACGACCTTTGCCAGCGTCGCCACGAAGCCGTAGAGGATGCCGGCGCCGATGACATAGAACAGCGCGCGCATGCGCTGACGGAGGATGAGCCAGCACGCGCCGAGCACGATGATCACCACGAGGAGCAGCGCGAGGATCACGAAGAGCTCGCGGTCGGCGACCTCCTGCTCGGTGGCGAAGAGCGCAGCGAAGAAGACGAAGAGGAAGATGCCGCCGACACAGCAGACGATGGCTCTGATCGACTTCTTCGTGGGGGAATGGCCGGAGATCCTGGCGTTGAGCAGGGTGGTGATAACCAGCGCGATCGCACCGAGCGGCTGGACCACCATGAGCGGGGCTCGCACCAGGGCGGCGAGCTGGCAGACGATCGCGAGGCCGAGCATGAGCGTGCCGATGAGCCATGACGGCCGCGTCAGCAGGCGACGGAGCTGATCGATGCTGAGCCCGCTCGTTCCCTGCGCACCGCTCAGGCGCTCGACCTTCTCGACGCCTCGGTGCTGGTACTGCGCACCGAGCGACATGAAGACCGCGCCGGCGAGGGCGAGGGGGATGCCGAGCAGCAGTCCTGGATTCTGGAAGACACCGACGAGCTGCTCGCCGACGTCTTCGACACCGTTCACTTCCAGTCCCCTGCGCTCACCCTACGACCCTACCCGCCGTACCCCGCACGTTAGGGTTATGACGTGGCTGTACTTCCGATTCGCATCATGGGCGACCCCGTTCTGCACTCCCCCGCCTCGGCCGTCGACGAGATCACGGACGAGATCCGCGCACTCGTCGCCGACATGTTCGAGACCATGGACGCCGCGCCAGGCGTCGGTCTCGCGGCCCCGCAGGTCGGCGTGCCCCTCCGTATCTACACGTACTCGTACGTCGACGATGACGATCAACCATGGCGAGGCGTCCTCATCAACCCGGTGCTCTGGATCACGCCGCCGGAGCCGGGCAGCCCCGACCCCGACCTCGAGTCAGAGGGATGCCTGTCGTTCCCCGGCGAGCGGTTCCCGCTGCGGCGCTCCGAACGGGCCCGTGTCACCGCGACCGATCTCGACGGCAGAGACATCGTGATCGAGGTCGACGGTTGGCGCGCGCGCATCATGCAGCACGAGTTCGATCACCTCGACGGCATCCTCTATGTCGACCGCTTGTCGGACGGCGACTGGAAGACCGTCCAGAAGATCGCGCGCAAGCGCGGATGGGGCCGTCCGGGTGCGAGCTGGATGCCCGGAGTCGACGACCTCGAAGGCTGATCAGCCCGCCACCGATTGTTGCCCTGCGTCCAGCAGAATCACACGATCCTTGAAGTTGCATCACAGACTCTCCGACGGATACCGTTTGCGAGGCGGGTGTGTCGCGCCTGCTCACCACAGTCTCTGGAGGAGAAACGACCATGATGAAAATGCGCAAGCGTCGTGCGCTGATGCTGGCAGGTACCGCGCTGGCACTCACCGTCGCACTGAGCGGCTGCAGCACCATCAACAACATCCTCAGCGGAGGTCCGGCTGACGCCGACCGTGACGAGGCGACCGGCCAGGTCACCGAGAGCTCGAGCATCGACATCTTCGCTCTCAAGGTCGGCGACTGCAAGATGAAGAGCGACAGCGGTCTGATCGAGAGCGCCGACGTCGTTCCGTGCGGCGAGCCGCACGACGAAGAGGTCTACTTCGAGATCACGATGGACGACGGCGAGTTCTCGGACGAGGCTGTCGATGCCGCCACCCAGGGATGCATCGGCGACGCCTTCACCGACTTCGTCGGCGTCGTCTGGGATGACTCGACGCTCGACGTCTACCCCATCACGCCGACCCAGGACACCTGGGATCAGTACAACGACCGCATCGTGCAGTGCGTCATCTCCGACCCTGCCGGCCCGGTCACCGGCTCGCTCGCAGGCGCAGCGCGCTGATTCGACGTCACCCGCAGCGGAGGCCCCGTCGTTGATTCGACGGGGCCTCAGCTGCGTCGAGAGCACGACGTGCCGACAGCGTCAGAAAAGGGAAGAAGCCGCATCCCGTGCGAACACGTGATGCGGCTTCTTGTCTTGGCTCCCCGGCTTGGACTCGAACCAAGAACCTGCCGGTTAACAGCCGGCTGCTCTGCCAATTGAGCTACCGAGGAATGTGCTCCGCTGCGCGGGCAACTCGACAAGCTTAGCAAACTCGGAGCCGTGCTCGTGACACCCGGCGCGCTTTCCGGGCCGCCGGGCGTGTCGCCCTCAGTGCTGCGAGTCGGCCTCTGCGTTCGGTGCCCAGAGCAGATCCTTGCCGACGCCGCGGGCGACCACATGACCGCCGCGCAGCATGAGCGTCTCGGCGTTCAGCTCTCGGATGAAGGCAGCGTCGTTGGTGACGAGCAGCGCTCCCATCCCCTGCTCCTTGCGGCGCCTGGTGATCGCGTCGAAGACCACCGGCCGCACCTCGAGGTCGAGGTTCGCCAGCGGCTCGTCCGCGATGAGGACCTGCGGCTCCAGGATGAATGAGCGAGCGATCGCCACCCGCTGCCGCATCCCGGCGCTGAGCTCGTAGGGGAACTTCGCTGCGGTGCCGAGTGGGAGGTGCAGTTCGTCGAGGAGCGTGGCGACGCGGATCGAGAGGGCCTTCGAGTTCACCCGCTTCTCGCGCATCAGGATGGGCTCTGCGATGACTTCGTTCACGGTGAGCCGCGGCGGCAGGTCGGCACCGGCGCCCTGTGGCACGAAGCCGGTGCGGTAGGTGAGGATGCGGTGCTTACGGCCGGGACGGCGCACATCGACGCCGCACACGAACGCACTCCCCCCGGTGATCTTCACCGAGGGATCGGTGGAGCCCGCCAGCGCTGCGACCAGCGTCGACTTCCCTGACCCGGTCGGCCCGGCCACACAGATGAGGTTGCCGGGAGCGAGTGAGAACGTCACCCCATCGACGGCGCGCGTCGGCAGTCCGTGCCCGATACGGTCGATGACCAGATCGGAGCATTCGATCGCGTTGAGGGATTCCTGCCGTCTGGACATGAGTCCATCCTGCCGTGCCCCGGGATGCGAGTCGGGTTACGACTCGGCGAACCGCTGACGCTCGGCGTCGATGTCGCGCAGCCGCATGCGGAGCGCCCGTCCGCCGTCGGAATCGGCCGGCACACGTTGCACCGCGCCGAGCATCTCCTGCTTCTCGACCTCGAGCTGGCGCAGGATGAGGCGTCGCGCGAGATCGGCGACGGTGGCGACCGCTCGTTCCTCGTCGCGAGCGGGGAACGGCGTCATCAGCAGTTCACCGCCGAGCGAGCGGTAGGGCTCACGCACGCTGTTCACCGCCTCGGTGACCCATCCGGCCCTCGACCGATCGGGAGCGGATGCCACGGCGTCGCGCACTGCATCGAGCGCCGGCGTGCGGAAGGGTGCGGACAGGGCGCGGTTGAGCAGCGTCTGATCCACCTGGTGCCCGTACTGGAGCGCGCCCATCAGCGCATCCCGCTCCACCGCGACGTCAGGTGACCTGGGAAGCGAGGCGAGGGTGACCGGTGCGATGCCCGGCACACCGGTCGACGGATCGATCGGTGTGGGCTCCCTGCGCGCGGGGGGCGCCGAAGGGCCCCCGCGGGCGGAGCGCTCGACCTCATGGTGCACTTCGGTCGGGTCCATGCCCAGTCGCCGTGCGAGCACACGTTCGTAGCCAGGGCGCAGGAGCCGGTCGCGGATCTCGGCCACGATCGGCGCCGCCGCACGCAGCGCCCCGACGCGGCCCTCGACGGTCGAGAGGTCGAAGCCGGCGAGCTTGCGGTCGATCGCGAACTCGAACATCGGCACCTTGGCGTCCATGAGTCCACGCACCGCTGCATCCCCGCGCTGCAGGCGCAGGTCGCAGGGGTCCATGCCGTCCGGCGCGACGGCGACGAACGTCTGGGCGTTGAAACGGTCGTCCTCGGTGAAGGCTCGCAGCGCGGCCTTCTGACCCGCCTCATCACCGTCGAAGGTGAACACGACCTCGCCGGAGGCATTGTCGTCGCCCATCACGCGACGCAGCACCTTGATGTGGTCCGTGCCGAAGGCCGTGCCGCAGGTCGCGATCGCCGTCGTGAGGCCGGCGAGGTGACACGCCATGACGTCGGTGTATCCCTCGACCACCACGACCCGACGGGGGTCTCCCCTGGCGATGTCGCGCTTGGCGAGGTCGAGCCCGTAGAGCACCTGCGCCTTCTTGTAGATCGGCGTCTCGGGGGTGTTCAGATATTTGGGGCCCTGGTCGTCATCGAAGAGCTTGCGCGCGCCGAAGCCGATCGTCTGGCCCGACACATCTCGGATCGGCCATACCAGGCGGCCGCGGAACCGGTCGTACACGCCGCGCTGCCCCGTCGAGACGAGCCCGGCGGTGCTGAGCTCTTCGCGGGTGAAGCCCTGCGCAGTGAGCGCCTTCAGCATCCCGTCCCAGCCGCGCGGCGCGAAGCCGACGCCGAAGTGCGCCGCCGCACCCGCATCGAACCCGCGTTCTCCGAGGAAGCGGCGGCCGGCCTCGGCATCCGGCGACAGCAGCTGCGCGCGGAAGAACTCCGCTGCTGCCGTGTTCGCCGCGTACAGGCGGCTGCGACCGCTGGTCTCGGGAGCCGCTCCGCCGTCCTCGTAGTGCAGCGTGTAGCCGATGCGCCCGGCGAGACGCTCGACCGCCTCGGTGAAGCTGACGTGATCCATCTCACGAAGGAAGGAGTACACATCGCCGGACTCGCCGCATCCGAAGCAGTGGTAGTACCCCACCTGCTGTCGCACATGGAAGCTCGGGCTCTTCTCGTCGTGGAACGGGCACAGTCCCTTGAGGGAGCCGACTCCGGCCGACTTGAGCGCGACGCGCTCTCCGACGATGTCGGCGATGTTGGTGCGGGCCTTGACCTCGTCGACGTCAGCCTGCCGGATGCGCGGCATCAGACTGCCCCTTCGGCGATGGCCTGCCTCTCGGCGCCGCCTCGCACCGCGGGACGGGTGTGACGTGCGTTGCGCGGCGTCCAGATCCCGACCTCGGCAGGGTCGATCTCGCCGACCAGACGGTTGTGCCAGTCGATCGCGCTCTGATCGGTCAGGCTCGCGATCTGATCGACGATGACGCGGGAGCGCTCTGCGTCGGTGTCCGCGGCGAGGAAGTCGGCGGCGAACGCCGGCTCGAGCACATCGGCGCCGGCCGACCACAGCGCGTCGGTCGACCAGAGCACGTCGGCGAGGCGCTTCAGCACTCGCCGCTGCTCCTTGTAGACGCCCTTGCGGGCATCGATCGTGACGATCGCCTGGCCCATGATGCCCTTGAGCACCGCGATCTCGACCTCGATCACGCGCGGCACCACCACGTGCGCGTTGTACCGCACGAGCGCCGGCCCGGCGTAGGCGTCGCGAGTCGCCGAGACCGCTGCTTTCGCGAAGCGGCCGATCAGGTCGCTCGTGAGGTTCTTCAGACGGGCGAGATCCTGACGGGAGCGGTCGAACGAGCCGAGCCACATGGACTGCGTGGCCAGCCGGTAGAGCGCGTCGGCGAGTTCATCGCGCGTGAAGTCGTAGCCGACCCACTGCTGGATGCGTCCGAGGAGTGCTTCGTGCTGGCGAGGGTCGGAGAGCTGCGCGACATCGACGTACCCGTTGACGATAGCATCCTCGAAGTCGTGCACCGAGTACGCGATGTCGTCGGAGAGGTCCATGATCTCCGCCTCGATGCAGCGCAGACGCCCCGGGGCACCCTCTCGCATCCACCGGAACACCGCCTCGTCCTCGGGGTAGACGCCGAACTTCAGGCGTCCTCCTGGATCGGGCACCGGGCTGTCGACGGTCCACGGGTACTTGCAGGTCGCGTCGAGGCTCGCACGCGTGAGGTTGAGTCCGACGGAGTGGTCGTTCTCGTCGAGGACCTTCGCCTCCAGACGCGTGAGGATGCGCAGCGACTGGGCATTGCCCTCGAAGCCGCCGATGTTCTCGGCCCACTCGTTCAACGCGCGCTCGCCGTTGTGCCCGAACGGCGGGTGGCCGAGGTCGTGGCTCAGACACGCGGTGTCGACGACGTCGGCGGAGACGCCGAGTGCCGTGGCGAGCTCTCGCCCGACCTGCGCCACCTCGAGCGAATGGGTCAGCCGGTTGCGTGCGAAGTCGGCGGTGCTGGCAGGGCTGAGCACCTGCGTCTTGGCCGCGAGCCGGCGCAGTGCGGCGGAGTGCAGCACCCGTGCCCGGTCCCTGGCGAAGTCGTTGCGCTCCGAACGGTGGTTCTCGGCGATGAAGCGCTCCGCATCGCGCGGGTCGTAACCGTCGGCGCGCGTGCGCACCGAACCGGTCGAAGGGTCAACCGCCACTGTTCTCGATCTCCGCTCCACGCATCATCTCCGAGGTCGACGCCGCGATCTCGCGCGACTCCAGCCACTTGTCCGGCAGCGCCGTGCGCTTGGGGTGACCGGCACGACCGCGCTGTCCCTCGGCGTCAGCGCCGGGATACGGAGCGGAGTGGTCGAGACGGGCGAGCAGCTCGTCGATCTCGGCGAGGCTGGATGACGTGGCGAGGCCGGTACGGATGTCGCCGCCGACCGGATACCCCTTGAAGTACCACGAGACGTGCTTGCGGATGTCACGGCAGCCGCGGTCCTCGTCCTCGAAGAACTCGACGAGCAGTTCCGCATGCCGCTTGAACGCATCGGCGACGAAGCCCAGTGTCGCATCGACCGTCTTGCCCTCGCCGCCGAACGCCGTCGCCAGCTCACCGAAGAGCCAGGGACGGCCGAGGCATCCGCGGCCGACGACCACGCCGTCGCAGTCGGTCTGCTCCATCATGCGCACGGCGTCGTCCGCCGACCAGATGTCTCCGTTGCCGAGCACCGGGATGCTCGTCACGGCCTGCTTGAGCTCGCCGATCGCGTTCCAGTCGGCGTGCCCGGAGTAGTACTCACCTGCCGTGCGCGCGTGCAGCGCGATGGCCGCCACTCCGGCGTCCTCAGCAGCGCGCCCGGCGTCGAGGAACGTGAGGTGGTCGCGATCGATGCCCTTTCGCATCTTGACCGTGAGCGGGATGTCGCCTGCGGCCTTCACGGCCTGCGTGACGATGTCGGCGAACAGCGAACTCTTCCAGGGAAGCGCCGCTCCCCCGCCCCTGCGCGTGACCTTGGGCACCGGGCAGCCGAAGTTCAGGTCGATATGGTCGGCGTGGTCCTCGGCGACGATGATGCGCACGGCATCCGCGATCGTCTTCGGATCCACGCCGTAGAGCTGGATCGAACGAGGCGTCTCGGACTCGTGGTGTCGGATCAGCCGCATCGTGGTCTCATTGCGCTCGACGAGTGCGCGGGACGTGATCATCTCGCTCACATAGAGCCCGGCGCCGTACTCACGGCAGAGACGTCGGAAGGCAGTGTTCGTGATCCCGGCCATGGGCGCGAGGACGACCGGCACATCGAGGTCGATCGGACCGATGCGGAGCGTGCGAGCGGGGGTGGTGGCGAGAGTCATATCCTGTCCATTCTCCCAGACCCGGAGCCCATGGTGCCCCATCGATCTAAGCTGTGAACTATGACCGATTCCACGCTCCGCTCGATCCCCTTCACTGACGCTCAGGGAAATGAGAAGACCCTCGACGACCTCGGCGCCGATGTCGTGCTCGTGGTCAACGTCGCCTCGAAATGCGGACTGACCCCGCAGTACGAGCAGCTGGAAGAGTTGCAGCGCCTGTACGGCGACCGCGGGTTCAGTGTCGTGGGCTTCCCGAGCAACCAGTTCCTGCAGGAATCCGGCTCCATAGAGCAGATCCTCGAGTTCTGCTCGACCACCTACGGCGTCTCGTTCCCCGTGAACGGGAAGGTCAAGGTCAACGGCCGCAACGCCTCCGAGCTCTACAAGGCGCTGAAAGCGACTCCGGACGCCAACGGCAAGGCCGGACGCGTCGAGTGGAACTTCGAGAAGTTCCTCGTCCTGCCCGACGGTGAGGTGCTTCGCTTCCGTCCGAAGCAGAAGCCCGACGACCCGGCGATCGTCAGCGCGATCGAAGGTGCGCTCACCCGCTGAGCCCCGCACGACACAACGCGCCCCCTCCGCCTGCACTCAGGCCGGAGGGGGCGCGTTCGTGTGCGCGGAGTCAGACCGCGGCAGCCTGGTCCTCGGACTCGCCGCGCTTCGACCAGAGATCGCGCAGGACGTTCTCGAACGCTGCGGGCGGCTGTGCGCCGCTGATGCCGTACTGGCCGTCGATCACGAAGAACGGCACGCCCTGGATGCCGTAGGCGCGCGCCTGATCCTGGTCCCGGCGGACGTCGGGCAGGTGCCGTGCGGACTCGAGCGCTTCGCGCGCGGCATCCGCGTCGAGTCCGACCTCGACGGCGAGAGCCACGAGGTCATCGATGCGGCCGACGTGCTTGCCCTCGGTGAAGTAGGCGGACATGAGCCGCTCCTCCATCTCGTGCTGCAGGCCCTGCGCCTTCGCGAAGTGCAGCAGCTCGTGCGCCTTGACGGTGTTCGTGTGCTGCAGCAGGTCGAACCGGTACTCGAGCCCTGCGCCCTTGGCGACTCCGGTCACGTTCGACAGCATCTGCTCGACCTGGTCGCGGGGCATGCCCTTGTGACCGGCGAGGAAGTCGATCTCGTCACCGTCGAAGTCGACCGGGGTGTCGGGCGACAGCTCGAACGAGTGGAATGTGACGGTCACCTGGGGGGCGTCGTCGTCGGCGGAGACGGCTTCGAGCCCTTTCTCCAGGTTGCGCTTGCCGATGTAGCACCACGGGCAGGCGATGTCGGACCAGATGTCGATCGAGATGGGTTGGCTCACATCATCATCCAACCCCATGCGCCTATGAGCTATTCCGTTCCCTCGTCCGGCGCGCCCTTCGTCTCATCGCTGCGCTCCTCGCCCAGGAGCCGCACCCTGAGCGAGCGAAGCGAGACGAAGGGCTCGCACCCTGAGCGAGCGAAGCGAGACGAAGTGCTCGCACCCTGAGCGAGCGAAGCGAGACGAAGTGCTCGCACCCTGAGCGAGCGAAGCGAGACGAAGGGCGGCTGTGGAGAACGCTCCACACTGCGGCCGCAGGCGGTAACGTCGCCGGATGCCGTTCGTGTACATCCTGAAGTGTCGAGATGGAAGCTTCTACACCGGAAGCACACTCGACCTCGAACGACGCCTCGCACAGCACGAATTCGGGGAGGGGTGCGACTATACGCGCCGTCGTCGTCCGGTCGAACTGGTCTGGAGCTCGGAGTTCGCCCGCATCGACGAGGCGTACGGGTGGGAACGGCGAGTTCACGGATGGTCACGGGCCAAGAAGCTGCTGCTGATCGAGGGCCGGTACGACGAGCTGCCTGGTTGGAGCAAACGCCACCGCGATGCGACGGGCACCGGCTGACGCCCTTCGTCTCGTCGCTGCGCTCCTCGCTCAGGGGACGGACGCTCTCGCACCTCGAGCGAGCGAAGCGAGACGAAGTGCTCGCCCGGGAGACACTCCATGGATAGGATTCTCGGATGCTCTCCGCCGACGATCCGCTGCCGATGACGCCGGAGCGCGTGCTCGTGGCCGGAGTCACCGGATCGGGCAAGACCACCTTGTCCGGCCGCATCGCAGCGCTGTGGGGGCTGCGTCATGTCGAGATCGACGGGCTCTTCCACGGGCCGGACTGGACGCCACGGCCGACCTTCCTCGACGACGTGCGAGCCTTCGCGGCAGAGGATCGCTGGGTCACGGAGTGGCAGTACACCAGCAAGGGCACCGACGAGATCCTCACGCCGCGGGCGCACCTCGCGATCTGGCTCGACTACCCCTATCGGATCGTGCGGTCACGGCTGCTCCGGCGGACGGTGAGCCGCAGCATCCTGCGGACGCGGATGTGGAACGACAACGTCGAGAAGCCGATCTGGCGCATGTTCCAGGGCGCCCCGGACGAGAACATCCTCGCGTGGCAGACCAAGACGCTGCACAAGTGGGCCGAGCGGATGCCCGAGGTCTCCGAGCGATTCCCGCACCTGACCATCGTGCGGCTCCGCCACCCCCGCGAGACGGAGCGATGGCTCCGGTCTCAGGCCGGGGCGTCGGGCACGTCGATCGCGCCGCCGAAACGTCGATCACGCGAGAGATAGACCGCGATCGCGCGCCACAGCTCCTCGCGTGAGAAGTCCGGCCACAGGGTGTCGAGGAAGACCATCTCGGCGTACGCGGACTCCCACAGCAGGAAGTTCGAGGTGCGCTGCTCGCCGGAGCTCCGCAGGAACAGATCGACGTCCGGCATGTCCGGCACGTAGAGGTTGCGACGGATCGTCTTCTCGCTGATCGCATTCGGCTTCACGCGGCCGGCGGCGACGTCAGCGGCGATCGCGCGCATCGCGTCGACGAGCTCCACCCGTCCGCCGTAGTTGACGCACATCGTGAGCGTGAGCACATCGTTGCCGCGCGTCATCTGCTCGGCGTACTGCAGTTCCTTGATGACGCTGCCCCAGAGCCGCGGCTTGCGACCGGCCCAGCGCACGCGCACACCCCACTCGTTGAGCTGATCGCGCCGACGATGCAGCACGTCGCGGTTGTAGCCCATGAGGAAGCGCACCTCCTCAGGAGAGCGTGCCCAGTTCTCGGTCGAAAAGGCGTACACCGAGAGATGCTTGACACCCGCCTGGATCGCGCCGGCGACCACGTCGAGCAGCACCTCCTCCCCCGCCTTGTGCCCCTCGATGCGGCTGAGCCCTCGGCGGTTCGCCCAGCGGCCGTTGCCGTCCATGACGACCGCGACGTGCTCGGGCACCGCCGGGAACTCGGGCGGGTACTTGCCCGTCCAGTCGAGCGGACGGTATGCCACGGCATCCTTGTGCGTGTAGGGCTTCGGGCTCACCGAGCGTCTCCTGACTGGTCGATCACGTGTTCCAACGAGCGGATGCCGCGCTCCAGGTGCCACTGCGCATAGGCGCCCACGAGGCCGGATGCCGCTGAAGCCTCAGCCACACTCGCGGCGTCGACGGCATCCCAGTCGCCGCGGAGCAGCGATCGGAGCAGGTCGAGCGTTCGCTCGGCCACACGAGGGCTTCCGGCCGGTGCGCACTGGCTGCAGACGACACCGCCGAGCTGCGCGACGAAGTTCGTGTGCGGGCCAGGCGTGCCGCAGCGGGCGCAGTCGTCGAGCGAGGGCGCCCAGCCCGACAGCGCCATGACGCGCAGCAGATACGAATCGAGGATGCTGCGCGGCACATGCTCGCCGCGGGAGAGAGCCCGCAACCCACCGACGAGCAGCAGGTACTGGTCGGACGTCGCCTCGGAATCGCTGAGCCGGTCGGCGGTCTCGACCATCGCGCTCGCTGCGGTGTACCGGTCGTAGTGCACAGCGATCTCGGAGCCGTAGGCGCCCAGCGACTCCGCCTGCTGCACGATGTCGAGCGATCGGCCCTGATACAGCTGCACGTCGGCCACCATGAACGGCTCGAGGCGTGACCCGAACTTCGACGAGGTACGGCGGACGCCCTTCGCGACGGCGCGGATCTTGCCGTGCCGCCGAGACAGCATGATCACGATGCGATCCGCCTCACCCAGTTTGTGGGTGCGCAGGATCACCGCTTCGTCTCGGTAGGTGGGCACTGTTCGATTATCCTCCGTGCGCGACAATGGACGGGTGACCGAACCGCTCTTCACCATTCCGCTCTGGGCGGACCTGCTCGGCGTCGGCCTCGGCGGAGTGCAGGGTGCGATGTTCGCCTCCGGCTTCCAGGGGCAGCGACGTCTCGACTGGCTCGGCGTCGCCATCATCGGGATCATGATCGGCATGGGCGGCGGACTCATCCGCGACATCCTGCTCGGTCAGACGCCTGCGACGCTGCAGAGCAACTGGTATCTGCTGACCGCGACGGGCGCCGCACTGCTCGGGATGCTGCTGGCCGGGCTCTTCGACCGTCTGAACACCGTGATCGTGGTGCTCGACGCTGTGGTGATCGGGATGTTCGGAGCCTTCGGCACGAGCAAGGCGATCGCCTTCGGCATCCCGCCGGTGCCGGCGGTCTTCATCGGCGTCTGCGCCGCGGTCGGCGGCGGCGTGCTGCGCGACATGCTGATGGGCCTGCCGACGTCGATCATGCACGTGGGATCGCTGTACGCGGTCGCCGCCGGTGCGGGTTGCGTGTTCATCTCGGTCGCGAACGGACTCGGGATGCCGATCCCCCTTGCAGCCGTGATCGGCATCGTCGTGACCGCGATCATCCGCGTGCTGGCGGTCAGCTTCGACGTATCGCTGCCGGAGCAGCGCCGCCTCTACCGCCGCAAGGTCGCAGCCGAGACCGGCGCCATCGCCATCGTCAAGCCCAGCGCCGATCTCTGAACGCCCTTCGTCTCGTCGCTCCGGGAGCGGGAGACTCTCGTCGCTCCGCTGCTCGCTCAGGGAGCGGGAGACCGCACCCTGAGCGAGCGAAGCGAGACGAAGGGCCTCAGCGACCCACTGGGTCAGACCGCCGCGAGCTCCTGCTGGCGCGTGCGGATCGAACGGTTCACGCCCGAGACGATCGCCTTGAGCGATGCGGTCGAGATGTCGCCGTCGACACCGACGCCCCACAGGCGCTGGTCGCCGACCTGCAGCTCGACGTAGGCCGCGGCCTGCGCGTCGCCACCGGCGCTGAGTGCGTGCTCGACATAGTCGTACACCGTGATGTCGAAGCCCTGACCGCGCAGCACCTCGACGAAGGCCGCGACCGGACCGTTGCCGTTCCCGGTCACGGAGACCTGCTGATCGTCATCGCGCAGCACGACGTCGAGCACCACATCGCCGGACATGTCGCTGCGGGTCTGCGTCGCGAGCAGCTCGAAGCGGCCCCACTTGGCTGCCGTGTCGGCCGCCGGCAGGTACTCGTCGTTGAAGATCGACCAGATCTGCTCGCTCGTGACCTCGCCGCCCTCGGCATCCGTCTTGGCCTGCACGACCCCGGAGAACTCGATCTGCAGCTTGCGGGGCAGGTCGATCGCGTGGTCGGCCTTCAGCAGGTAGGCGACACCGCCCTTGCCCGACTGCGAGTTGACGCGGATCACGGCCTCGTACGAACGGCCGAGGTCCTTCGGGTCGACCGGCAGGTACGGCACGGCCCACTCGATATCGTCGACCGTCACACCCTCGGCCTCGGCGCGGACCGCCATGGCCTCGAAGCCCTTCTTGATCGCATCCTGGTGCGAGCCGCTGAACGCGGTGAACACCAGGTCGCCTGCCCAGGGGCTGCGCTCCGGCACCGGCAGCTGGTTGCAGTACTCGACCGTGCGCTTGACCTGGTCGATGTCGCTGAAGTCGATCTGCGGGTCGATGCCCTGCGTGAACAGGTTGATGCCGAGGGCGACGATGTCGACGTTGCCGGTGCGCTCACCGTTGCCGAACAGGCATCCCTCGATGCGGTCGGCGCCGGCCATGTAGCCGAGCTCGGCCGCGGCGATCGCGGTGCCGCGGTCGTTGTGCGGGTGCAGCGACAGGATCACGTTCTCGCGGTGCGCGAGGTGGCGGCTCATCCACTCGATCGAGTCGGCGTAGACGTTCGGCGACGCCATCTCGACGGTTGCGGGCAGGTTGATGATGACCTTGCGCTCTGGTGACGGCTCGAACACCTCGATCACCTGGTTGCAGATGTCGACGGCGAACTCGAGCTCGGTGCCCGTGTAACTCTCCGGCGAGTACTCGTAGAAGACCTGGGTCTCGGGGATGGTCTTCTCGAACCTGCGGCACAGGCGGGCGCCCTCGAGCGCGATGTCGATGATGCCCTGCTTGTCGGTGCGGAAGACCACCTCGCGCTGCAGCACGCTGGTGGAGTTGTACAGGTGCACGATCGCCTGCTTGGCGCCGGCGATCGACTGGTAGGTGCGCTCGATCAGGTGCTCGCGCGCCTGCGTCAGCACCTGGATCGTGACGTCGTCGGGGATCAGGTTCTCTTCGATGAGCTGACGCACGAAGTCGAAGTCGGTCTGGCTCGCCGAGGGGAAGCCGACCTCGATCTCCTTGTAGCCCATGCTCACGAGGAGTTCGAACATGACCCGCTTGCGCTCGGGCGACATCGGGTCGATGAGCGCCTGGTTACCGTCACGGAGGTCGACCGCGCACCAGCGCGGGGCCTCGGTGATGCGGGCATCAGGCCACGTGCGGTCAGGCAGGTGGACGGTGATCTGCTCGTGGAACGGCCGATACTTGTGGATCGGCATCGCTGACGGGCGCTGGGTGTTCTGCATGATGGGGCTTCTTCTCTTCGTCAAGATAAACGGGCCAACACAAGCGCCGCGACGAGGAAGGCCCTAGCTCTTAGGACTCGTCGCGGCAGCTAAGAAGAAGCAGACCGCCGAAAGGCATGTCGTCATGCTAGCAGGGAAGCCCACCCGCGTCAGACCGTGTTGAGACGATCCTGCGACGGAAGACACTCCGGAGTATGAGCACACTGCAGCGTCGACTCGCCTTCGCCTCCGCATCCGTCGTCGGGCTTCTCGTGCTGAGCGCCTGCGTCTCGGGTCCTGGGAGCTCGCCGGCCCCGACCAGCACGAGCGTTCCTGCGGGCCAGGGGATCGGATCGGCGCGACCGGGCCTGCCGGAAGGACGAGTGATCGCGACAGGAACGGTGCTGGATGTCGCCGGCGACGTGCAGCTCTGCCTCGGAGCGGTCGCCGAGTCGTACCCACCGCAGTGCAGCGGCATCCCCCTGGATAACTGGACATGGGACGGCGTGGACGGCAGCGAGACCAGCGGCGACGTGACCTGGGGAACGTATGCCGTGTACGGCACATACGACGGCGACCGCTACACGAACACCGATCCGCCCATCATGCTCGCGCTGTACGACCCGATCGCCCCGGCTGACCCCACGGACGGCGTCGAGGGGAAGACCGCTGAGGCGGAGCTCGCCGGCGTGCAGGACGACGTCACTTCCCGCCTGGGAGCCGAGGCCCTGACGGTGTGGACGGATCGCGGCTACGTCTGGCTCCAGGTCGCGTGGGACGACGGCACGATGCAGGATGCAGCAGATGCCCAGTACGGCGATGACGTGGTCGTGGTGACCTCGGCGCTCCGCGAGATCGACTGACTCACGGGATCAGCGCGAGCTTGCCGCCCGGGTGCCCGGTCGCGAGGAAGCGATGCGCCGCAGGTGCCTGATCGAGCGGGAACGTCCGTGCGACGGGCACGATCAGGTCGCCGTTCTGCGCCAGTGCGGCCAGCTCGCCGCGCACTTCGTCGCGGAAGCGGGCGCTGTCGGGCATGGACCCGGCGATGGCCAGGATCCCGTCGGCTGAGGCGCGTCCGAACGCCGCGATCGTGACGATGCGAGCGCGGTCGGCGACGAGCGCGAGCGAGACGTCGACGGCTTCGTCCGTGCCGACCGCATCGAGGGCCGCAGCGATCGTGCCGCCCGCCGCCTCCCGAACACGGTCGTCCAGACCCACACCGTAGACGACCGGGATGCCGCCGAATCGACGGACCTCGTCGAACCGGCCTTCGCTCGCAGTGCCGATCACTCGGATGCCGCGCAGCCGAGCCTGCTGCAGCACGCTCACGCCCACCGCTCCCGAGGCGCCGTGCAGCAGGACCGTCTCGCCGGGCGCGGCACCGGTGACCGCGAGCATCTCGGCGGCCGTCGTCCCGGCGAGCAGCAGGTTCGCCGCCTCCGGGTGGCTGAGCGTCGTCGGCTTCGCGAACGCCTTCGATGCCGGCACCGTGATCTCGGTGGCGTACCCGCCGTACACGCGGAAGGCGATCACCTCGTCACCGATCGCCGCAGCACCGGAGCCGATCTCCGTGTCAGGACCGATCGCCGTGATCTCGCCGGAGATCTCGTACCCGATCGGCACCGGAAGCTGGAGGTCGGCACGCGGAGCCGCGACATGCTTGGCATCCGCGGGATTCACGCCGGCTGCGCGGACGCGGATCGTGACCTCGCCCGAACCGGGCGTGGGAACCACATCGTCGACGAACTCCCAGGTCTCGGGCGAACCCCACGTCGGGGCGATCCAGCGTCGTGCGGTCATCACGGTCCTGCTTCCCTCGTCCGGTCAGCGTCGCACGCCGACGTCCACTCCCCACAGTCGATAGCCCGCGAGCGTGCGCTCCTCGGCGATGCCGACCGTGGTCTCCACGCCGACGATACGCCCGGACTCGGTGGAGATCAGGAGCACGTCGTGCGAGTCGGCATCCGTGGACGGAACCCGCACGCCGGCCACAGCGCGCCCGAGCCGGTCCACCGCGTCGCCGGCCGCGGTGACGTCACCCGCCTCGACGACCAGGCCCAGCATCGCGGCGTGCTGCACGTTCGTGAGCGTCCACTGGTCGAGTGCCGCCCTGATCGCGCGGACCACGTCACCGGCGGTCGGATCGTCCGGCATTCCGTACGCGTGGAGCAGCTCGGTCACTGCGGCGAGGGATTCGCCGGGGAGATCGACGAACGGACTGTCGAGCTCTCCGACGGCCATCGTCTGCTCGAGCACGATCCCGCCCGGCAGGAATGCGTCGCCGCTCCCGGTCGGAACGCTGGCGAAGCGCACCAGTTCGCCGGAGAGGTCCTCGTTCCAGTCGAGCTCGACGATCTCCGGCTCGATCGTCGCATCGTCGGCGGATGCGACCCAGGCAGCCACCTGCACCGAGCGCGCGGGTTCGTCCGGACCTGCGATGGCCGCGAGGTCGGCGCCGGCATCCGCCACGATCTGTTCGATCGTCTTCGATCCGTCGAACTCGAGGGATGCGGCGACAGGAGACGCATCGGTCTCCTGCGGCATCAGCACGGCAGTCGCGAAGACGGCCGATGCGACCAGGGCGGACGCCGCCGACGCCCACGCGACGACCCGGGAGCGCGTGCGCGACAGGGTGTGCGACTCCGAGTCCACATCGGCTCCCTCTGACCGCGCGCGGGCAACGCCCGCTTCTTCTGCCACCATGATCAGTCGCCCCCTCCAAGGCCCAGCGCATCCCACAGCCGGCCTGATAAGCATCACCGAGACGTCCGCGATCGGGTCAGCTTCCGTCGATCCGGTGATCTGGGTTCAGTCTGGCAGAGGCGCAGCACCCCGCACACGCGCGCATCGAACAAACATCCCGCGCAGGCTCTGTGCGAGTCGAGGGCATCGCCGCGGCGCCGAGGGACGCGTCAGAACCCGAGCTTGCCGAGCTGCTTCGGGTCGCGCTGCCATTCCTTCGCGACCTTCACGTGCAGGCCGAGGAACACGCGCGTGCCGAGCAGCTCCTCGATGCCGGCGCGCGCTCGCGCACCCACATCGCGCAGGCGCTTGCCCTTGTGCCCGATGATTATCGCCTTCTGGCTGTCGCGCTCGACGACGATCTGGGCGTGCACGTCCGTCAGGTTGCTGTTGTCCTCGCGCACCGACACCTCGTCGATGATCACTGCGATCGAGTGCGGCAGCTCGTCGCGCACGCCCTCGAGGGCTGCCTCACGAATCATCTCCGCGATGCGGTCCTCGTCGGACTCATCGGTGGTGATCCCCTCGGCGTAGAGCGCCGGACCCTTCGGCATCAGTGTCAGCAGCTCGTCCGCGAGCACCTCGAGCTGGTCACGGGTCAGCGCCGAGAGCGGCACGACCGCCGCCCAGTCCTCCCGGAGCGCATCGACCTCGAGCAGCCGCTCGGTGATCTCGTCGCGGCCTGCGGCATCCGTCTTCGTGACGATCGCGACCTTCTTCGCGCGCGGGTATCCGTCGAGCGACGCGGCGATGCGGCGGTCTCCCGGCCCGACCTTCTCGGTTGCTGGCACGCAGAAGCCGATCACGTCGACGTCGCCGAGCACCTGGTCGACCAGGTCGTTCAGGCGCTCGCCGAGCAGCGTCCGCGGCTTGTGGATGCCGGGGGTGTCGACGATCACGAGCTGCCCCTCTGGGCGGTTCACGATGCCGCGGATCGCGCGACGTGTGGTCTGCGGCTTCTCGCTGGTGATGGCGATCTTCTCGCCGACGAGGGCGTTCGTCAGTGTGGATTTGCCCACGTTCGGGCGTCCGACGAACGTCACGAAGCCGCTCCGTGTCTGGTCAGTCATCGCGTCCATCTCCCTCATGTTCAGTTGCATCCGTGTCGATGGCCGCACGTTCGACGAACACCGTGGCGATTCCACGGCCGCGTCCTCGCGACGCGCCCCCGGTCAGGACCAGTCCCTCGACGACCGCGGTCGCGCCGGGCTGCGGCACCTGGCCGAGCGCTTTGCCGAGCAGCCCGCCGATGGAATCGACTTCCTCGTCCTCGAGTTCGAGGCCGAACAGGTCGCCGACGTCTTCGAGCGACAGCCGTGCGCTCACGCGGTACCGGCCGTCGCCCAGATCGACGAACTCGGCGGACACCTGATCGTACTCGTCGGAGATCTCGCCGACGAGCTCCTCGATCAGGTCTTCGAGGGTCACGAGGCCAGAGATCCCGCCATGCTCGTCGATCACGAGACACACGTGCACCGCGTCGCGCTTCATCTGCTGCAGCAGGGTCTCGGCGCGCATCGACTCGGGGACGAACGTCGCCGGTCGCGAGATCGGACGGATGGATGCCGTTCGCCAGGCGTTCTCATCGCGGAACGCGAACTGCACCAGGTCCTTGAGGTACAGCACGCCCACGACGTCGTCGGCGTCGTCGTCGACGACCGGCATGCGGGAGACGCCGCGCTGCAGGAACAGCGCCATGGCCTCGCTCGTGGTGGAGGTCGCGTCCACGGTGACCATCTCGGTGCGGGGCACCATGACGGCGCGCACGAACTGGTCGGTGAAGTCGAAGACCGAGTGGATCAGGTCGCGGTCGTCAGCCTCGATCAGGTCGTTCGAGGCTGCCTCATCGACCATGCTCAACAGCTGCTCCTCGGAGCTGAACGAGCTTCGGCCGGTGCCGGGCGTGACCCGGTTGCCGAGCACGACCAGGCCCTGGGCGAGCGGTCCGAGGATCATCCGCACGCCACGCACGATCGGCGCGTTCGCCCGCAGGATGCCGTCGGCGTGCTGCCGACCGAACTTTCGCGGGCTCGCACCGACCAGCACGAACGAGATGCCGGTCATCAGCACGGCTGCGGCGAGCATCGCCCACCAGATGTTGTCGATCAGGAACATGAACGCGACCGTCACGAGCACCGCGGCAGCCGTCTCGGCGAGCACACGGATGAACGCCACCGCGTTCACATGCGCCTCCGGGTCGGCGGCGATGCGCGCGAGCTGGGCCGCGTTGCGCCCCTCCGAGCCCATCTCTTCGAGATCGGATCGCGAGTTCACGCCGAACGCTGCGTCGATCGCGGCCATCAGGCCGCCGAACGCGACCAGCAGGACGGCGCCTGCGAGGAGGAAGACTGCTGTCATCGGCGGCGTTCAGCCACAGCGAACCCCTGGATCAGCTCCTTCTGCAGCCCGAACATCTCACGCTCCTCATCGGGCTCGGCATGGTCGAATCCGAGCAGGTGCAGCAGCCCGTGCGTCGTGAGCAGGATCAGCTCATCCATCAGCGTGTGACCGGCGGCCTGGGCCTGGGTCTCGGCGACCTGCGGGCAGAGCACGATGTCACCGAGCAGGCCGGGAGCCGTCGGACGGTCCTCGGTGCCTGGCCGCAGCTCGTCCATGGGGAAGCTGAGCACGTCGGTCGGACCTGGCTCATCCATCCACTGCACGTGCAGGGCTTCCATCGCACCCTCGTCGACCAGCACGATCGCGACCTCGGCATCGGCGCTGACATGCAGCTGCTCGAGGTTGTAGTCGGTCAGTCGCTGCAGCACGGTCTCGTCGACATCGATGGCCGACTCGTTGTTGATCTCGATCATGAGAGTCCTCGTTTCGGCATCCGGTCACGGGGTCCGGGTCTGGGGGCGCCACCTCGACGCTCGGCGCGATTGGCGAACTCCGCCGCCTGCTCGCGCTCGAACCGCTGGGCGGTGCGCTGCTCGTCGTACTCGCTGTACGCATCGACGATGCGGCCGACCAGCGAGTGGCGGACCACGTCTGCGCTCGTCAGGCGAGAGAAATGGATGTCGTCGATGTCGCTCAGCACCCGGGTCACTGTTCGCAGTCCAGAGGCACCGGCCGGAAGGTCGACCTGCGTGATGTCACCGGTGACCACCATGCGCGTGCCGAACCCGAGCCGTGTCAGGAACATCTTCATCTGCTCCGGCGTCGTGTTCTGCGCCTCGTCGAGCACCACGAAGGAGTCGTTGAGCGTGCGGCCGCGCATGTACGCGAGGGGTGCGACCTCGATCGTGCCTGTCGCCATGAGGCGCGGCACGATCTCGGGGTCCATCATCTCGTTCAGCGCGTCGTAGAGCGGGCGCAGGTACGGGTCGATCTTGTCGGTCAGGGTGCCTGGCAGGAACCCGAGCCGCTCCCCCGCCTCGACGGCTGGACGCGTGAGGATGATGCGCGTGACTTCCTTGCGCTGGAGCGCCTGCACGGCCTTCGCCATCGCGAGATACGTCTTGCCGGTACCGGCCGGACCGATGCCGAACACGATCGTGTTCTCCTCGATCGCGTCGACGTACTCCTTCTGACCGAGGGTCTTCGGACGGATCACCTTGCCGCGCGTGGTGAGGATGGCTTCGCCGAGCACCTCGCTCGGACGAGGACCGCCGTCCACCCTGAGCATGCGGGCGGAGCTGGTGACGTCGCTGGGGGCGAGGTTCTGGCCGGCCCTGGTCATCTCCAGGAGCTCGTCGACCAGCTGCCTGGCCTTCACGACATCGGCACGTGCTCCGCTCAGCGTGATCTCGTTGCCGCGCACGAGCACCTGCACATCGCCGTGCTCCTTCTCGAGGATCCGCAGCAGACGATCCTGCGGTCCGAGCAGCTGGACCATCGCGACGCCGTCGACGGCGATCTTGTCGACGGCTTCGGGGGCAGGACGGTTCAGCGTGCGCTCCTGCGGCTCACGGACCTCGCCGTCACCGGTCTCCGGGGTGGTGTTCTCGGGCATGTCGTGGTCAGGCACCGACGCTCTTCTCAGTCAGTCCGCCGCCGAGGATGTGGGCGTGGACGTGGAAGACGGTCTGTCCCGCGTTCGCACCCGTGTTGAACACGAGGCGGAAATCGCCGTCATCGGTGTGCTGTGCCGCCAGCTCCTTCGCGAAGGCGATGAGCTCGGCGAGCAGCGCAGGATCGCCGGCAGCGAGCTCGGTGACATCACCGTACTCGGCGGTCTTCGGAACGACGAGGAGATGCACAGGAGCCTGCGGCGCGATGTCGCGGATCGCGAAGAGACGCTCGGTCTCGCCGAGGATCTCGGCGGGGATCTCACCGTTCAGGATGCGCGTGAAGATCGAGGTGTCCGTCATGAGTCCAAGTCTACTGATCGGTGCAGACGCACGGCCGTCGAGGATGCTTCTTCGACTGGCTCAGCACCCCGAGAGCAGGTCTCTGAGCGTGTCGAAGGGGTCCGGAACCGAGCGCGCTGGTCACCACCGGCCGAGGGCGACCGAGAGCACCGCGATCGCCGCAGGGCCGGCCGTCGAGGTACGCAGCACGGTGTCGCCCAGGAGGACGCGCTCAGCACCGGCATCCGTCAGTCGGGTGAGCTCCTCCGGCGCGATGCCGCCCTCCGGACCGACGACGAGCACGAGGTCACGGCCGTCCGGTGCGAGGTCCGACAGCCGTGTCTCGGCGGTCGGGTCGAGCAGGAGCAGTCGCTGGGTCGCCGCCCGCGTCGCGAGCTGCGCGGTCGACGCCGGGGCTGCGACCTCGGGCACCCACGCCCGATGCGCCTGCTTCGCAGCCTCTCGCACGATCGAGGCCCAGCGCTCACGGCCTTTGACGGCCTTCGAGCCCTCCCATCGCGAGATGCTCCGGCTGGCCTGCCACGGCACGATCTCGTCGACGCCCAACTCGCATGCCGCCTGGACGGCGAGCTCGTCGCGGTCGCCCTTCGCCAGGGCCTGCACCAGCACGATGCGTGGCTCCGGCGCCGGCTGCACCGTGCGTTGGGAGATGCGCACGTCGACCTGCGACGGCGACACCGCCTCCGCGACGCCGGTGAGCCAGACTCCGGACCCGTCGCCGATCGTGATCGCCTCGCCGACGCGCAGCCGACGCACGACCGCGGCGTGCTTCGCCTCGGCCCCGGTCAGCGACACGAGGTCGCCGACCGCGGCATCCGACGAGGATTCGACGAGGAAGTGCAGCGCCATGGCTCAGTGCGAACGGAAGCGGTCGCGGAGCTTCGAGAACAGCCCCTGCTGGAACTGCGCGAGCTGCGGCTGCGGCGCCTTGGCCTTCTTCGCGAAGTCCTCGATCAGGGCGCGCTGCGCGGAATCGAGCTTGGTCGGCGTCACCACCTGCACACCGACCCGGAGGTCTCCGCGCTGCGAACCACGCAACGGGGTGATGCCTCGACCCTTGATGGTCAGCACGTCGCCGGACTGCACACCGGGGCGGATCTCGAGATCGACGGAACCGTCGAGGCCCTGGATCTCGGTCTCAGTGCCGAGGATGGCGTCGGTCATCGAGACCTCGAGCGTCGCGAGCAGGTCATCGCCGTCACGGCTGAACGCCGCGTGCGGATTGACCGTCACCTCGACGTACAGGTCGCCGTTGGGGCCACCGGCCTTGCCGACCTCGCCGGATCCGGGGAGCTGCAGGCGCAGACCGGTCTCGACGCCGGCGGGGATGTCGAGCGACACGGTCCGACGCGAGCGGACGCGTCCCTGGCCGCCGCAGGTTCCGCACGGGTAGGGAATCGTGGTGCCGTAGCCCTCGCACGTGCCGCAGGGCTGCGAGGTGACGACGTTGCCGAGCAGGCTGCGCACCTGGCGCTGCACGTGCCCGGAGCCGCCGCAGATGTCGCAGGTGACGGGCGAGGTGCCCTCCTGGCAGCAGGAGCCCTGACACGTCTCGCACAGCACGGCGGTGTCGACCTCGATGTCCCGATGCGCGCCGAACACGACGTCGCCGAGATCGAGGGTCACGCGCACGAGCGCATCCTGGCCGCGCTCACGACGGGAACGAGGCCGTCCGCCGCGTCCGCCACCCTGGGCTGCGCCGAAGAACGTCTCGAAGATGTCCCCGAAGCCGCCGAAACCGCCGAAGTTGCCGGCAGCGCCGTCTCCGCCGCGCATGTCGTAGCGCTGACGCGAATCGGTGTCGCTCAGCACGTCGTACGCGTGCGTGACGAGCTTGAACTTCTCCGCGGCATCCTCCCCCGGGTTCACATCCGGGTGCAGCTGCCGGGCCAGTCGCCGGTAGGCCTTCTTGATCTCGTCGATGGACGCGTCCCGGGACACCCCGAGAACCTCATAATGGTCCGCCACAATCGCCTTTCTGCGTGTGTCTGTCTGGTGAGCCGCGTCAGCGGCTCGCCTCGTCTTCGTCGAGCATCCGCGTCAGGTAACGGGCCACAGCCCGCGCCGCAGCGAGATTGCTCGGGTAGTCCATGCGCGTCGGACCCATGACGCCGACGCGTGCCATGCCGCTGGGAGCGGCGTAGTTGCTGGTGACGATCGACGCCTCGCCGAGTCCGAACGAGGCGTTCTCGGTGCCGATGCTCGCGGCCAGGCCGTGTTCGTCGGTCACCATCTCACTCATGAGTCGCAGCAGGGTGACCTGCTCCTCGATCGCCTCGAGAAGCGGGTGGATGCTGCCGCGGAAGTCGTGTTCGCGCCGTGCGAGGGTGGCGGCGCCCGCCATCACCAGGCGCTCCTGCCGGAACTCGCCGAGCTCGTCCATGACGACGCCCGCGAGCGTGCGGAGCGCCCGTTCACTGGGCAGCTCCTCACCGTCGAGCAACGACTGCAGGCGGTCGGACGCTTCAGCGATCGCCCGGCCAGTGATCAACTCCGACACGCGCGCCCGGAGCTGCGCCAGCCCGTTCTCGTCGACATCGACCGCGAGTTGGGCGATGCGCTGGGAGACGCCGCCGGCATCGGTGACCAGCACGATCAGCAGACGGTTCGGCGCGAGGCCGACGAGTTCCACATGCGTGACGCGCGCCCGCGCGAACGACGGGTACTGGGCGAGCGCGACCTGACCGGTCAGCTGGGTCAGCACTCGCACGGTCCGCACCATGAGATCGTCGAGGTCGGCCGGCGTGCCGAGGAACGATTCGATCGCGGAACGCTGCGCCGTCGACAACGGGCGGAGCTGCGCGAGGTGGTTGACGAAGACGCGGTACCCCTTGTCCGTCGGAACACGCCCCGACGACGTGTGCGGCGCCGTGATCAGCTCTTCGTCCTCGAGCAGCGCCATGTCGTTGCGGATGGTCGCCGCGGAGACGCCGAAGGAATGCCGATCGACGATGGAGCGGCTTCCGACGGGTTCGTGGGTCTCGACGTAGTCCTGCACGATCGCGCGGAGAACCTGGAGTCCTCGGTCTGTGACCATCGCCTTCCCTTCCGCTGGCACTCGGACGTTCAGAGTGCCAATCCTACCCCGTACGACCGGAGAACCTCCGAACCGCGCGCGGGCCGACCCTAGGATGGCGCTCATGGCCGACTCCCCCATCGTCACCCTCTCCTCCGGCACGATCAGGGGCTCCGCGCACGGCGAGATCGTCAGGTTCCTCGGCATCCCCTACGCTGCGGCACCGTTCGGCGAGAACCGGTTCCGCGAACCGCAGCCGGTGACGCCGTGGACCGGTGTGCGCGACGCGCTCGAGTTCGGCCCGACCGCGCCGCAGGTGCCGTACGCGGGCGCGATCGGCGAGCTCCTCGGTTCCGTGCAGATCGACGGCGACGACATCCTCACCGCCAACGTCTGGGCGCCCGCGGATGCCGTCGGCGCGCCGGTGCTGCTGTGGATCCACGGCGGGGCACTCGAACGCGGCACCGCTGCGCTCTCCCTCTACGACGGAGCGGTGTTCGCTCGCGCCGGCATCGTGTTCGTCTCGATCAACTACCGGCTCGGCGCCGAGGGATTCTCGGTGCTCGAGAACGCACCCCGGAACCTCGGTCTGCGCGATGCCGCCGCGGCACTCGACTGGGTGCACCGCGAGGTGCCGGCATTCGGCGGCGACCCGGAGCGGATCACCGCGATGGGTGAATCGGCTGGCGGCGCGATCGTCGCCGCGCTGCTGACCAGCGATGATTCGCGTCGGCTGATCTCCCGCGCGATCATCGAGTCCGGGCCGCTCGAGGCGCAGACACCCGAGAAGGCCGCGCGGGTGACCACCCGGATGGCGAAGCTGCTCGGGATCCGTACGGATCGCGCCTCGTTCGCGGCAGTGTCGCCGGACCAGCTGCTGGAGACCCGTCGCCGGCAGTCGGCCGGCTCGTCACCGCTCGGCGACGCGCCGGGCTACCAGCCCGCGATCGACGCGGACAGCATGCCCCGCTCACCGCACGAGGTGCTGGGAGCCATCGACACGCCGCTGCTCATCGGAACCAACACCGACGAGTACCGGCTCTGGTTCCCGCCGGAGGCGCTCGACGGCATCAGCAGGCTCAAGCTCTTCCTCGCGACGCTCGTACTGCGCATCCCGCGTCGCGCAGTCGCGGCATACCGCGCAGAGTGGCCCGAGGCCTCCACAGGCGAGCTCTTCGGTCAGCTCGCGACCGACGTGCTGCTCCGCCGCGCGCTCACTCGGGTCGCCCGGTCGAGACCATCATCGACCCACGTCTACGAGTTCGCCTGGCCGAGTCCGGTGCGCGACCTGCGCGCGGCGCACGCACTCGAGCTGGGGTTCGTGTTCGATCGACTCGACGACCCGGAGGCGCAGCGCCTCGCGGGGGCCGATGCACCGCAGGCGCTCGCCGACGAGATGAACGGCGCCTGGATCGCATTCGTCAAGACCGGCGACCCCGGCTGGCCCGTCTACGGTCCCTCCCGACAGACGCGGCTGTTCGACGAGACCAGCTCGACCGTCGCCCAGCGTCGGACCACTGGGCTGGATCTGCTCCCCGGGTGACCGCTGCCCTGCGTGGCGCTCAGTCGGTGAGTTCGCGCACCACGGCGTCGGCGAGCAGTCGTCCTCGCAACGTGAGCATGATCCGTCCGCGCAGTGCCGCCGCGGGATCGACCAGCCCGTCGGCGATGAGCCCTGCGACGCGCGAACGGTTGGCCTCCGGCAGCTCCGCGATGGCGATGCCCTCGGCGAGGCGGCTCAACAGGAGCACCCGTTCGAGCAGGTGCGCCTCCGGGTCCGGTCGTTCAATGCCCGCGGCCGGGGACTCGGATGCCGCGAGTCGCTGCGCGTAGGCGGCCGGATGCTTCACGTTCCACCAGCGGAGTCCGGCGACGTGGCTGTGCGCGCCGGGACCGAAGCCCCACCAGTCGCTCCCTCGCCAGTAGGCGAGGTTGTGCCGGGAGCGGTTGTCCGTGCCGCTCGCGCCCACTCCGACGCGTGCGCCCGTCGAAGGGCGCGCCCAGTTGCTGACCTCGTACCAGTCGAATCCGGCTGCGGCGAGGCGCGCATCCGCGAGCTCGTACATGTCGGCCTGCAGATCGTCGTCCGGCGTCGGCACCTCACCGCGGCGGATCTGCCGGGCGAGCTTCGTGCCGTCCTCGATGATGAGCGCGTAGGCGGAGATGTGGTCGGACTCGAGCGCGAGGGCCGCATCGAGCGATGCCTCCCAGTCCGCGAGCGACTCCCCCGGCGCACCGTAGATCAGGTCGACGCTCACGGCGAGACCCGCATCCTTCGCAGCAGCCACAGCGGTGCGGACGTTCTCGGGCTGGTGCGTGCGGTCGAGGGCTGCGAGCACGTGCGGCACGGCCGACTGCATGCCGACGGACAGGCGGGTGACCCCTGCTGCCGCCAGCGTGCGGGCCACCTCCGGCGTCACGGTGTCCGGGTTCGCCTCGACCGTGACCTCGGCGCCGTCGACCAGGCCGAATGTCGAGACGGCGGCGTCCAGCATCCGCGCCAGGTCGCCGGCGGGGAGCAGTGTCGGGGTGCCGCCACCGAAGAAGACGGTGTCCATCGGGCGCAGCGCGCCGACCTCGCCGAGCACACGGTGCGCCAGATCGATCTCGGAGATCAGCGTGGTGGCGTAGTCCTCCTGCTTCGCGCCGCGCAGTTCGCTCGACGTGTACGTGTTGAAGTCGCAGTAGCCGCAGCGCACGCGGCAGAACGGCACGTGCAGGTACGCCGAGAACGGCACGCTCGTGTCGATCGGCAGATCGCCGGGAAGTCGCCCGTCGGTCGGAGCGGGGTCGCCCAGGGGAAGCGGTCCCGCCATCAGACGGGGGTCGCGTACAGCGGGGAGATCGCGCGGAGGTATCGCGCGAAGAGCTCACGCCGCCGGCGCTTCACGAGCGCCGGGACCGTGCGGTAGAGCACGGATGTGGGCGCGTCGAAGGCGCGCACCGTGAACCAGACCTCGTCGTTGTCCTCGCGCCAGTCCAGGTCGAAGGACTCCTCGCCGCTGACGACCGAGCCGCCGACCGTGCCGAGCACGAAGCCGATCCGGCGGGTCTCCTCGGTGACCGAGATCACGCGCAGCTCGGCATCGGCCCGCATGCTGCCGACGCGTCCGCGGAGGTGCAGCGTCATCCCGGGGCCGACGAAGGGCATGCCCTCGGCGTCGTAACGGGGCTCGACCTCGCGCTTGCTCGGAGCGATCGGATTGCCCTCTGCATCGAAGCTGACGCCGGCGTATGCAGGCCCCGGCGCCGGGCGCACGTCTTCAACGCTCAGTCCGGATGCGCGCTGCGCGGTCCACGACAGCAGGGCGTCGCCGGCGGTCTGGAACCGTTCGAGTCCGCTGCCGATGCGCCATGAATTCTCCGCCGGGATGCTGCGCTCCGGCGGGTAGTGCATCAGATCGGGGGCGTGGGTCGCACCCACGGCCGCATAGTCCACCGTGCCGTCTCGGAAAGTCCCGCGCCGCATGAGATCCAGCCTACTTGGGGTTGCCTGAGTGAACACCATCACTCTCCGTCCGGGGTCACATCGGTGCGTTCACGACGCACGGAGATGTGCGGGATGCCGGGCGGAATCGGCCGAAACGCCCGGCATCCGTCACTTCTCCCTGCACCGCGCGCCGCCGCATCAGCGGACCGCCCCGGCAGCGTCCTCGACGATGCGCATGTACCGCCTGAACACAGAGCGCTGCAGCAGTCGCAGCGCCGGCGTGCCGCACCGCCAGATCCAGTTCGACGGGCAGGAGACGGATCGGGCGGTGAACACGCCGTGCTCGTCGAGCACGAACGACTCCTCGCCGTAGAGCGGGTGTCCTGGCCTCGTCTCGTAGCCGAAGCCGTGCTCATCCGCCCAGACCACGCGCACCGGCTCAGCGAATCGGATGCCGAGCAGACGCTTCGCGAGCACGCCATCGGCCCCGGGAGACGGCGCCTCCGACGGGACCTCGAATCCGGCACGGCGCTTGAACTCCCAGCTGCTGATGAGCGCCGCGACCGTGGCTCGCGCCTCAGCCGGCACGGTCACCGAGCGCTCGGCTCCGCGCAGTCCGTCCGGGACCGCGACGAGCGGTCGACGCGTCATCCCTCGCTCATACGCCGGGAACGGCATCCCTACTTCTTGTCCTTGCCTTCGACATCGCCGGAGAGCGCTGCGATGAACGCCTCCTGGGGGACCTCGACGCGACCGACCATCTTCATGCGCTTCTTGCCCTCCTTCTGCTTCTCGAGGAGCTTGCGCTTGCGGGTGATGTCACCGCCGTAGCACTTGGCGAGCACGTCCTTGCGGATCGCGCGGATGGTCTCGCGAGCGATGATCCTGGCACCGATGGCGGCCTGGATCGGCACCTCGAACTGCTGACGAGGGATGAGCTTCCGCAGCCGCTCGGCCATCATCGTGCCGTAGGCGTAGGCCTTGTCGCGATGCACGATCGAGCTGAAGGCGTCGACCTTCTCGCCCTGCAGCAGGATGTCGACCTTCACGAGGTCGGCCTCCTGCTGACCGGAGGGCTCGTAGTCGAGCGAGGCGTAGCCCTGCGTCTTCGACTTGAGCTGGTCGAAGAAATCGAACACGATCTCGCCGAGCGGCATGTTGTAGCGCAGCTCGACGCGCTCCTCCGAGAAGTACTCCATGCCGAGCAGCGTTCCTCGGCGACCCTGGCAGAGTTCCATGACCGTTCCGACGTAATCCTTGGGCAGCAGGATCGCCGTCTTCACCATCGGCTCCGACACCGAGCCGATACGGCCGTCCGGGTACTCGCTCGGGTTCGTCACGGTGACCGTCTCGCCGGTGTCCGAGGTGAGCACCTCGTAGATCACGCTGGGAGCGGTCGTGATGAGGTCGAGCCCGAACTCGCGCTCGAGGCGCTCGGTGATGATCTCGAGGTGCAGCAGACCGAGGAATCCGCAGCGGAAGCCGAAGCCGAGCGCGACCGAGGTCTCGGGCTCATAGGCGAGCGAGGCGTCGGAGAGCTTGAGCTTGTCGAGCGCCTCGCGCAGTTCCGCGTAGTCGCTGCCGTCGATCGGGTAGAGCCCGGAGAACACCATGGGCTTCGGGTCGGTGTAGCCCGGCAACGCCTGGGTCGACGGCTTGCGCGCCGTCGTGACGGTGTCGCCGACCTTCGACAGGCGGACGTCCTTCACGCCCGTGATGAGGTAGCCGACCTCGCCCACGCCGAGCCCCTTGGACGGGACGGGCTCCGGGCTGGAGACGCCGACCTCGAGCGCCTCGTGGTTCGCGCCGGTCGACATCATCTGGATCCGCTCGCGGGGCGACAGGCTGCCGTCGACCATGCGGACGTAGGTCACGACGCCGCGATAGGCGTCGTAGACCGAGTCGAAGATCATGGCGCGGGCGGGAGCATCCGCATCGCCGACCGGAGCCGGGATCTCCTTCACCAGCCGATCGAGCAGCTCCTCGACGCCGACGCCGGTCTTCCCCGACACGCGGAGGACGTCCTCGGGCTTGCCGCCGATGAGGGATGCCAGTTCTTTGGCGTACTTCTCCGGATCGGCAGCCGGCAGGTCGATCTTGTTCAGCACCGGGATGATGTGGAGGTCGTTCTCGAGTGCGAGGTAGAGGTTCGCGAGCGTCTGCGCCTCGATGCCCTGCGCGGCGTCGACGAGGAGGATCGCGCCCTCGCACGCGGCCAGCGAGCGGGACACCTCGTAGGTGAAGTCGACGTGGCCGGGCGTGTCGATCATGTTGAGCGCGAAGGTCTCACCCTCGATCTGCCACGGCATCCGCACGGCCTGGCTCTTGATGGTGATGCCGCGCTCGCGCTCGATGTCCATCCGGTCCAGATACTGGGCACGCATGTCGCGGTCCGAGACCACGCCGGTGATCTGCAGCATGCGGTCGGCGAGGGTCGACTTGCCGTGATCGATGTGGGCGATGATGCAGAAGTTTCGGATCTGCTTCGCGGGCGTGGCGGCAGGCTGAAGCGGAGTGAGAGCGCGTGGTGACATGTCCAGTCGATTCTACGGTGAGGTGGATGCCAATCATCGATTCGCCGGAAGTCGATGCCTGGAGCGCAGACTGGGCGGCCCCGGAAGGGGCCGCCCAGCGAATTGAGAATGGAGCAGGCTTACTTGGCCCAGCCCACGTTCTCCCAGTGGTTCGTGCCGGTCGTCGATTCGAACTGCGAAGGCCCGTAGTTCACGAGGCCATCAGCGATCGCGTACTGGTTCGGACGCGCCGCGAGAGGAATCGTCACAGCTTCGCTCATGATGATCTTGTCGATCTCCTTGGCGATCTCGAGACGAGCCTCCGGGTCGAGCTCAGCGTTGGCGTCCGTCCAAAGACCTTCGAGTCGCTCGTCGGCGACGCCGGGGAAGTTCTGGCCGGAGTCCGCCGGGCTGAAGATCGACTCAGTCGAGGAGATCGGGTACGGCGTGCCCTGCCATGCGAAGATCGTGGCCTCGAAGTCACGGGTCTCCGTCGTGATGTACTTCGTGAAGAAGTCCGCTGACGGAACCGTGTCGATCTTGACGTCGAAGCCCGCCTTGGCAGCCATCGGCTGGATCTGCTGCGAGAGGATCGCCGAGTTCGGGGTCTCCGACGGGATCACGAGACGAACGGTCAGCTTGGTGCCGTCCTTCTCACGGATGCCCTTGTCGCCTTCCACCCAGCCGGCGTCCTCCAGCTGCTTCTTTGCTGCGTCGACATCGAACGCGATGTCTGCACTGTCGTCCTCGTAGCCGTTCTGACCGTTGAGGAAGATGAGGTTGTTGAGCACCTCGGGGTCGACGCCGAGCGGCTCGATGACGGCCTGAGCCATGATCTTCCGGTCGAGCGACTTCGCGAAGGCCTGACGGACCTCCTGGTCTTCGAAGACACCGGCGGTTCCGTTGAGCGTGACGTGGCTGTAGGTGACACCCTTCGAGCTCACGATCTCGGAATCCGAGCGTGCCTTCGCCGACTCCAGCGTGTCGACACTGGAGTTGATCGGGACGGCGTCGAACTCCTTGTTCGCGAACGCCTGGCCGACAGTCGACCTGTCGGTTGCCTTGAAGTTGATGGTCTCGAGCTTCGGCGTCTCGCCCCACCACTTGTCGTTCGGCTCAAAAGTGATGGCCTTGCCCGTCGCATCGAACTTGCTGACGACGAACGCACCGCCCGAGACATACGTCGATCCATCAGGAGCGAAGGGTCCGGTGGCCCAGGCCGTGTTGAAGCTCTCGGGCGTCGCGGTGAGCCAGCGCGGGTAGATGCCGGAGAGGATGGACGGCCAGTCGGCGTTCTTGTTCGCGAACGTGATGAGCACGTCCTGGTCGTTCTCGCCCGCGTCGACCGAGGCGATGTCCGACCAGACGTTCGTCGTGGTCGGCGCGTACGCCTCAGTCTTGCCGTTGAGCGCGTTGAACATGCCCTGGAAGTCCTGAACACCGATCGGTGTTCCGTCTGACCACACGGCGTCGGGGTTGATCTTCACCTCGACGACCTGCGGGTCCTCGCTCTTGAGCTCGACCGACGTCGCATAGTTCGGATCAGCTTCCCAGCTGCCGTCTTCGGTGACGACGACGAAGCCCGGCAGGAAGAGACTGGAGATCGTGTTGTCATCGACGGTGCCGGAATCGAGGTTGTACAGGTTCCAGTTGGCCGGCGTCTCGTCGAGCGGCAGATTCAGCGTGCCGCCGTCCTGGATGCCGTCCCGGTCTGCCGCAACCCAACCGGTCGCGGGAAGCGCCGCCGGCGACTCGCCACCTCCCTCTTCGCCGCCCGTCGTGCCGGGTGCGCACGCCGTCATCACCAGCGCGACGCTGGCGATCCCGGCGAGAGCTGCCCACTTCTTAGAGCTCGACTTCATCGATCTCCCCCTTCTGTCGTTTCGTGCGCATTGCACAGGACTCGTCCGAACCGGAAGGCGAACGCCGCAACCGGCCACGGAGCAACACCATCGATGATCGCCCCGGAAGCGTGAACGTCAGGCAGGTGTTGTCCGGATCGTTACCGAAGTGTCGTTCAAGCGGTGTCGTGCGCAGCGGATCCGGACAAGCGTGCCAACATGAGGGAGCTGAACAGCCAGCTGACAGCCTTCGACGACGACAGCGCGGTGTTTGGACAGAGCGGCCCGGCGTGCCTAGAGTAGCCAGGCCGCAATAGATGTCGGGTGCGCGGCGATCCCGCGCCGAAGGAGTTCCATGATCGGATTCATCGCCAAGCGATTGGTGAACTATCTCATCCTCACCGTCATCGCAACGCTGGCCGGGTACGCACTCGTCTCCACGACGCTCCAGCCGGCGGCACGATTCCTCGGCAAGAATCCCCCGGTTCCGCAGTCCACAATCGACGCCGCGCTCGACAAGCTCGGAGCAAACCCGGATGTGTCTTTGCTCCAGCGGATGATGGACTGGCTCGTGCAGCTCGTGACGACCGGTTCGCTCGGGATCTCGACCCGCGGCACCCAGGTCACGGCGGACATCTTCGAACGCGCAGGCACGAGCCTTCGACTGCTCATCATCGGATCGGTGCTCGGCGCCATCTTCGGCATCCTCCTCGGTGTCTGGGGAGCCATCCGTCAGTACCGCGCGAGTGATCAGATCATCACCTACGCATCGTTCACGGTGTTGGCGACCCCGATCTTCGTCATCGCGGTCCTGCTCATGATCGGCGCGACCTGGCTGAACAACACCGCTGGGCAGCAGCTCATCAACTTCACCGGGGAGTACAGCGTCGGGGTGACGGGGTTCTGGCCGGTGATAGGCGACCGAATAGCACACCTGTTGCTCCCGACGATCGCTCTCACTGTCACAGCTGCGGCCTCGTATTCGCGGTACCAGCGCAGCGCGATGCTCGATGTGCTCTCGTCGGACTTCATCCGCACAGCCCGTGCGAAGGGGCGGACTCGCGGATCCGCCATCATGCGCCACGGTGTGCGTGTCGCCCTAATTCCGATGTCGACGTTCTTCGCCTACTCCTTCGGAACGATTCTGACGGGTGCATCCGTGACGGAGAAGATCTTCAGCTGGCATGGGATGGGCGAGTACCTCATCGACTCGGTCTCCAACAACGACATCAACGCCGCGACCGGTTCCATCCTGTTCGCGGCGATCCTCGTGCTCATCGCGGGCACGCTGGCCGACGTCCTGTACGCGGCTCTCGACCCTCGAGTGAGGATGTGACATGACGCTCGATCCCACACAGCTCGAGGCTCCGCCACTCGAACCGGAGAACGACGAATCCCCGTCGGTGCCGCGCTGGCGCCTGATCCTCAAGCGAACCTTCTCGGCCAAGCGTGCTTGGATCGGTGCAAGCGTGCTGGTACTGATGTTCCTGCTCGCCTACGTCGGTCCGCTGCTCTACCCGTGGACGTCCACGGACCAGGACTACCTGGCGTTCAACAAGGGCCCGAGTTTGGACCACTGGTTCGGCACGGACACGATCGGGCAGGACATCTTCGCCCAGTCGATGGCCGGTCTGCAGAAGTCCCTGCTCATCGGATTGATCGTCGGTCCGCTCACGGCCATCATCGCGGGCCTCGTCGGTGCGATCGCCGGATACGTCGGCGGGATGTGGGATCGCGTGATCGTGTGGATCATCGACCTGCTGCTGGTCCTTCCGAGCTTCTACATCCTGGTGCTGTTGAGCCCGCTGTTCAAAGGACTCGCCTGGGTCGCGCTCGTCGTGTTCCTCCCCCTCTTCGGCTGGATGGTGCTCGCCAGGGTCATCCGCGGACAGACCATGTCACTGCGGGAGCGGGACTACGTCAAGGCGGCGCGATTCATGGGAGTCGGTGGCTTCACGATCATCCGCCGCCACGTGCTCCCCAACGTGGCCTCGCTGCTGATCATCGACGCCACCCTCGGAGTCGGCGCTGCGATCCTCGCAGAAACGACGCTGAGTTACTTCGGCTTCGGAATCCAGCCGCCGGACGTCTCTCTCGGCACGCTCCTCGCCGCGGGAAGCGCCGCAGCCACCACACGTCCGTGGCTCTTCATCCCACCAGCGATCCTCCTCGTCGCCACGGTGCTCGCCTCGAGCCTGCTCGGAGACGCATTGCGTGACGCCGTCGACCCGACCTCGGAGAACAACCGTGCCTGAGCCTCTGCTGCGCGTCCGCGACCTGAATGTCACCTTCGAGACGAAGGCACGCACCGTTCACGCGGTGCGCGGCGTGAACTACGAGGTCAACCGCGGAGAGTTCTTGGCGATCGTCGGCGAATCCGGCTCGGGGAAGTCCGTGTCGTCGATGGCCGTGATGGGCCTCTTACCCAGCACCGCAAATGTCACGGGATCCATCACCTACGACGGCAGAGAACTCCTCGGGTCGTCCGATCGTCAGCTGTCGAAGCTCCGCGGTTCCGACATCGCAATGGTCTTCCAAGATCCGCTCTCCGCCCTGACACCGGTGTACACGATCGGCCAGCAGATCATCGAGGGCCTCAAGCTGCATCAGCCAGGTCTCAGCTCGCAGGCTTTGGAAGCACGAGCGGTGGAGCTGCTCGACATCGTGGGCATCCCCGAGCCGCGACGGCGGGTGAAGTCGTTCCCGCACGAGTTCTCAGGCGGTATGCGTCAGCGCGCGATGATCGCCATCGCGATCGCGAACGACCCGAAACTGATCATCGCCGATGAACCCACCACGGCGCTGGATGTCACCATCCAGGCACAGATCCTCGACGTGCTCCAGACCGCCAAGGAGATCACCGGCGCCGCGGTGGTGCTCATCACCCATGACCTCGGTGTCGTCGCGGGCAACGCCGATCGCGTCGCCGTCATGTATGCGGGTCGGATCGTGGAGACTGCCCCGGTGGATCAGCTGTTCGCACGCCCATCCATGCCGTACACGATCGGTCTGCTGCGCTCGATGCCGAACCTGGTCGACACTCGCAGCGCCCGATTGGTGCCCCTCGAAGGTCGCCCGCCGCTGCTCACGGAGATCCCCACGGGATGCCCGTTCGCCGATCGCTGTCCGGTGGTGATCTCGGCTTGCCATGACATCGAACCCGAACTGGCACCGGTCGCACCGATGCAGGCGGCGGCCTGTATCCGTTCGTCCGAGATCGTCGACGGTCAGCTCCCTCGTGATCAGGTCTTCTCCCCGCCCGCTCCGGTCGCCGAGATCGAGCGGCCACCCGAGACCGATGCGACCGTGCTCGAGGTGGAGGACGTGAAACGACACTTCCCGCTCACCAAGGGCACCGTCTTCCGCCGTCGCATTGGCACCGTTCGGGCAGTGGACGGCGTCAGCTTCGAGTTGAAGGGTGGCAAGACGTTGGGGCTGGTCGGCGAGTCCGGCTGCGGCAAGTCCACCACCGTCATGGAAGTGATGGAGCTCGCGAAGCCCCAGTTCGGACGCATCGCCGTCAACGGAATCGACACCGCATCGCTCTCTCCCGCCAAGCGCCGCGTGCTTCGGACGGACATCCAGATCGTGTTCCAGGATCCTGCGGCGTCGCTCGACCCTCGCATGACCGTGGAAGAGCTCATCGGTGAACCGCTCACCGTGCATGACGTCCCGGCGAAGGAGATCTCGCGTCGGGTGCGCCGCATGCTCGAGCTGGTCGGCCTCGAACCCTCGTATGCCCAGCGATATCCGCACGAGTTCTCCGGCGGTCAGCGCCAGCGCATCGGCATCGCGCGCGCACTTGTCGTGGAGCCGAAGATCCTCGTCCTCGATGAGCCGGTCTCCGCGTTGGATGTCTCGGTACAGGCAGGCGTCATCAATCTGCTCGAAGACCTCAAGCAGCAGCTCGGACTCTCGTACCTGTTCGTCGCACACGATCTCGCCGTCGTGCGGCACATCGCAGACGACGTCGCCGTCATGTACCTCGGACGGATCATCGAGTACGGCGACGCAGATGCGATCTTCAGCAATCCGCGTCACCCGTACACACGAGCGCTCCTGTCGGCGGTGCCCATCCCGGACCCTCAGATCGAACGCACGCGAGAGCGCATCCTGCTCTCCGGCGACTTGCCCTCGCCGACGGAGTCGATCACCGGCTGCGCGTTCCGCAAGCGATGCCCTCTCTATGCGATCCTGCCTCCTGAGCAGCAGGCCACGTGCGAGACCACATCGCCGGAGTTGCGCACGGTGGAGGGCCGTGACGTCTCCTGCCACTGGGCCGAGCAGGACATCCTGCAGCCCGCGTGATACGGCGACTTCGGGCGCTCGTGCGTACTGACGACCAGATCGTGATGCGAGGCGCATCCGGGTGGTGGATCAGCGGCATCCTGGTTGCGCTCTTCTTCTTCATGCTTCTCGATGCCGCCGTTCGCGGAGAGTGGTCGACTGTGCTGGTGGCCCTCCCCTGGATGTGCGCCGTGCTCCTCATCTGTTGGGGACTGCTGATCCGTCCCCGTCTGATCGTCACTCCGATCGCACTGACCGTCGTGAACGTCCTTCGTACGCATACCCTGCCCTGGCGAGACGTCACCGACCTGCACGTGCGGTACCAGCTGATCGTCACGCTGCAGGATGGAAAGCGCATCCGCGCCTGGGGTTCACCAACGGTGCACCCACGCCACGATCACGCGGTCGGCGGATCGTCGTCTCGTGACCGCGGGTTCGTCAGCGTCGTCGAGGCCATCGATCAGGCTCGCGACGAGCTCGGACGCCCCGCCGACCTGACCACTCCGGCGAGCACACGTCTTGTCTGGTGGCCGTTGATCGCCTTCACCGTCGCCGTGGGGCTCGGGCTCGCCACCGCTCAGATTCCGTATTGAGTTCTTCACAGGCTTCCGGACACCCGCTGAAAAGCTCTCGCGGATCGATCGACACTGCTAGCATTTCCGGACAGTATCACTCGTGATTCAAGGGGGAATCGAATGATGAAACGTCGGAAAATCGCAAGGATGGTCGCCGGCACTGCGTTGGCATTCATGTTGACGATCGGTGGCGCGGTGTCAGCATCCGCAGCCATCAGCATCGCGCCGAATGGCGACGGCGGGGGAGGCGGATCTGGCAAATGGCCGATCGGGAAGTGCATCAAGGCCAACCAATGCCTCTACAGGTGACGCTCAAGTAAGCACTTCTGTCGCACCTGAAGCGGGGCCGGTGGTTCATCCACCGGCCCCGCTTTCGTATGCTTGGCGCGTGAGCGTTCAGGTCGTCCTCGTCCACGGCATCCGTACATCCGCCACCATGTGGCGGTCTCAGGTCGCATACCTCGAGGAACACGGGTACGAGTGCACCGCCGTCGACCTGCCGGGGCACGGCACGCGCGTGCATGAAGAATTCACGTTAGATGCAGCGCTGCGGGCGATCGACGACGCGGTGCGCGCCGCCGCGGAACGTGGTCCTGTGCTGCTGGTCGGACACTCGATGGGCGGGCTGCTGTCGATCGCGTACACAGGCAGCGCTGAGACGCCACCGGTCGCCGGCCTGCTCGCCGCAGCATGCACCTCGCTCCCCCGAGGGGCCGGGCTGTCTGCATACCGGATGCTGTTTCGCGCCGTGAAGGCGCTGCCGGGCAGCGGCATGTGGATCACCAGGGGCATCCTCACCACGACGGTGCCGCGGGAGACGCGGGCTGACTTCGGCGCCGGCGGCTACGCCCTCGACGTGCAGGACCGAGCGCTGGCGAGTCTGGCCGAGCTGGACATCCCGGCGGCGCTGCGACGGATCAGCGTCCCGCTCTGGTTCGTGAACGGCCAGTACGACCAGCTGCGCGTGAACGAGCGGCTGTTCCAGCGTCTCGCCCCGCACGCGGAACTCGTCATCGTGCCGCGGACGACGCATCTGGTCACCGTCATGCGGCCGCGCATCTTCAACGCCGCGATCCGACTCGGCGTCGCGACGATCGAATCAGCTGCGAGCGGGTTGTCTCGCGCAGGCAGTCAGCACGCCGCCGAGCACTGACAGCACCGCCGCGGCGACGAAGACGAGCCAGAATCCGCCGACGAGGGCGACCAGCAGGGCGCCGAGCACAGGGCCGATGAGCTGTCCGAGTGCCGCAGTCACGGTGACGATGCCGAGATCACGCGCGTGGTCCTGCTCATCAGGGAGCAGATCTGCCGCGAAGGCGAGGCCGACGGTGGAGAACGCGCCGTAGCCGACGCCCATGAGCGCGGCCGCGACCATCGTCATCTCGAAGGTCGGCACGATCGCGATCGCGATGCCGGAGGCCGCCTGCACGAGCGTGGCCGCGACCGCGAGGCCTCGCCGGTTGCCGGTGCGGTCGGAGATGATCCCGGTGAGCACCGAGGCGATCACCACGAACAGGGTGTAGACGACGATCAGCAGCAGCAGGTTGTCCTGCGCGGTGGCGCTCGGCTGGCCGAGACCGTGCAGCAGGAAGAAGAGGAACAGCGCGGTGCCGAGGGCATTGCCGATGTTCGTGACCAGGCGCCCGGAGAGCATCCAGGCAAAGTCTCGATCCCGCAGCGAGGCGAGCCTGCGGCGCTTGACCCTGGGCGGACGCATCTCCGCAGTTCCTGCCGGGTCGGGCAGGAGCAGTGCAGCGGCCGTGCCGATCACCAGGATGATGCCGGCGAGCAGGAGGTATCCGGTCAGGATGTCGAGCCCGAGCAGCACGACCAGCCCGACCCCGAGGACGATGCCGACGGCCTGGCTCGATCCGACGGCAGCGGATGCCGAGCCACGCTGCGTCGAGGGCAGTTGATCCGCGATGAGCGCGGTGAACGCGGCGGACGACACCGCCACCCCGATCGACACCCCGACCCAGCCGAGGCCGACGGCCCACGGCCCTGACGCGAAGCCGGAGAGGACCAGGCACGCAGCGGTGAACCAGATGCCGCCCAGTGCCCACGGGCGTCGTCTGTGCCTCCCAGCGGCCGCACGGTCGGAGAGTGCGCCGGCAGCGGGTCCGGCGATGACACCGGCGAGGCCGCCGATGCCCAGGACGACGCCCGACGAGACGACGCCGCGGATCCAGTCGTCTTCAGGTGTGTCGAGCTGCAGCGGCAGCAGCAGCTGCACCGGGGTGAGCTGCACGGTCCAGATCGCGAGCCAGGCGAGGGTGAAGATCGACATCCACCTGGCGCCGACCCTGGTCGTGGCCGTCACCGGGACGCTGCAATCGACACCACGCGGGCGCTGGAAGGGCGACGGGTGCCTGCGGACAGCCGGAACCACGGGCGATCAGGGCTCATGTCGCTCCTTGACGTCGATGTCGGATAGACCTGATTCTGCACCCGATGCCGCTGTCTGCGCGACCGAGTCTCTTGGATCCGCGCGTGCAGGCGCCGCACCCTGCGACCGTTTCGCGGGAACCGGCCGACTGCTGGTAGAGTTGTTTCTTGGCTTGCGTGTGGGTTCTTCCCTCACGATCGCTGAGCAGCAGCCCTCTTCTGCTGCCGGCATTTCCGAATCACTCCTGTACAGAAAGCGTCCACACGTGGCAAACATCAAGTCGCAGATCAAGCGCAACAAGACCAACATCAAGGCGAACGAGCGCAACAAGGCCGTCAAGAGCGAGCTCAAGACCCTCATCCGCTCCACCCGCACGGCAGTCACCGCCGGCGACAAGGCTGCTGCCGAGGCCAGCCTGAAGAAGGCGTCCGTCAAGCTCGACAAGGCCGTCAGCAAGGGTGTCCTGCACAAGAACCAGGCGTCGAACCGCAAGTCGGCTCTCGCCAAGCACGTCGCTTCTCTCTGAGTCGCAACAGCTGAGAAAGGCCCGTTCCGTTTCGGAGCGGGCCTTCTTCGTGTGCGAGGCGTGTGGGGCATGCCCCTGATTCGCGGTGGCTGCCGTCGTCAGGCGGGCTCTTCGCCGAACGGCTGTCTGGTCGCGATGACCGTGACCATGCGCTCCAGCGCGAAGATCGGGTCTCGGGCTGCACCCTTGACCTCGGCATCCGCCCGTGCCGTCGCCTGCACCGCCATGCCGAGCGATCGCTCGTTCCAGCCTGCGAGGTCACGCCGGGCCCGGTCGACCTGCCAGTCCTTCATGCCGAGGCGCTGAGCCAGCTGGCGGCTGGGCTCACGGTTACCTGCGACGCGCGCCATGGTGCGCAGCTTCATGGCGAAGGCCGCCACCATCGGCACCGGGTCTGCACCGGAGGCCAGCGCATGTCGCAGTGCGATGAGCGCCTCACCATAGCGGCCGGCGATCGCGGTGTCTGCGACGACGAATGCCGACACCTCGACGCGTCCACCGTAGTACTTCCTGACGATCTCTTCGGAGATGTCTCCCTCGACGTCGCCGATGAGCTGCTGGCAGGCCGCAGCGAGCTCGGTCAGGTCGTCGGCGAACGCCGAGACGAGTGCGCGGAGCGCTGGCGGGGCGATGCGCTTCTTCGCGGTGCGGAACTCCCCCGCTGCGAAGTCGACGCGGTCGCCGTCTCGCTTGATCGCGGGGCAGGCGATCTCGATGCCGCCGCCGATTCCGGCACGGATCGCATCGAGGAGCTTCTTGCCGCGGACGCTCGCTCCGGTGTGCCGCAGGACGACCGTCGCTCCGTCCTGCGGGTGGTCGAGGTACGAGACGGCCTCCTGGATGAAGGCGTCGGAGCACCGCTCGACACCCGACACCCGCACGAGGCGCGGCTCGCCGAAGAGCGACGGCGAGGTGAGCGCCAGGAGCGTACCGGGCGCGTAGTCGTCGGCGCGCACGTCGGTGACCTCGAGAGCCGGATCCTCGGCGCGCAGATAGTCGCGCACGCCGGCGATCGCACGCTCGGCGCAGATCTCCTCCGGCCCGGACACGAGCACGATGGATGCAGGACGCGGCTCGCGCCAGGAGACCTGCGGGACCTTGGTGGGCTTGGCTCCGCCACGGGAGGAGGAACGCGGAGCTGCCATGCTCCAAGACTACCGGGGGCGTCCGACGCTCGCCTCGGTCCAGACCTGCAGCTCCCCGTCTTCCATTCGGATCAGGATGCGGCCCTGCTGGTCCGTTCGGAAGAGGTGCGCACCCGTTGCACCGAGAAGATCGAGCGTCTCCGCCCGCGGATGCCCGTAGTCGTTCTCCGCGCCGACGGTGAACAGCGCGACCGTCGGGCGCAGGGTCTCGTACAGCGCAGGCTCCTGATCCGCGCTGCCGTGATGGGCGACCTTGACCACGGCGTAGCCGCCGACCAGACGAGCGGTGCGCAGGAGCATCCGCTGCGGTGCCGCCGACAGGTCGCCGAGGAACAGCGATCTCGGCACGTCTCCCCCGCTGAACTCCACGACCACGCTCGCATCGTTCCCGGTCGGGAACGCGACGGATGCTCGCTGCGGCCACAGGACCCGCCAACTGGTCGCGCCGAGCTGCCCCCGCAGCCCCGTCTCACCCGGTGTCAGTGTCGCACCCGCTGCGGCCAGCTCGTCGAGCGCCCGTTGATCGTCCGGTCCGCCGGGTGGGGCGTGCAGCACGATGCCGACCTTTCCCCGCACCGCGGCCACGCCCCCGATGTGATCGAGATCGAAGTGGGTGAGCACGAGCAGGTCGATGCGCTCGATGCCGAGCGCGCGGAGGCACTTCGCGAGCGGTTCGGGCTCTGGTCCCGTGTCGATCAACGCGACGGCCCCCTCGGATCGCACCAGCAGCGCGTCGCCCTGCCCGACGTCGCACGCGGCGATCGACCAGCCTTCGGGCGTGCTCGCAGTCGCGAGGGGACCGTCGAGCAGCGCGCGGGACGCACTCAGGGACAGCACGACGATGAGCGCGGCTGCGGCGGCGCGTCGGAGATTCCGCATCAGGGGCCGCTCGGGGGTCGCCTCATCGACGCGGGGTCGCAGGATGACCAGCGCGAGCGCGATACTCACCCCCAGGACGAGCAGCGCACTGCCGATACCAGCAGGCAGCAGGATCTGCGCGATCGGAAGGTCGGCGGCCGTCGTCGCAGTCGTGGCGATCCAGGCGGCGGGCAGCCACGCGGATGCCGCGAGCAGGTCGGCGAGCGGCGGGATCGGCGCGGTGAGGCACGCGAGCAGTCCGATCACGGTCGCGATCGGTGCCGCCGGAGCTGCCAGCAGGTTGGCTGCGACGCCGACCAGCGACTGCTGCTCGGCGAACAGCGCGATGATCGGACCGCAGGCCAGCTGGGCCGCGAGCGGAACGGCGATCGCGAGGGCGACCGGCGCCGGCATCCATCGCCGCAACCCGCGCGCCAACGGCGGGGCGAGGAGGATCAGCGCCGCCGATGCCGCCACCGACAGCGCGAACCCAGGAGTCGCAGCCAGCCAGGGATCGACGACGAGGATGCCGACCACGCAGAGGGCGAGCATCGCCGCCCCGGCTCTGGGGCGCCCGAGCAGGATCGTGAGCATCGCGACACCTGCCACGACCGCAGCCCTGATCACGCTGGGTTCCGGCGTCACGAGCACGACGAAACCAGCCAGCGACGCCGCGGCCACGATCACCCGCAACGCTCGACCGCCACCGCACAGCGCCGTCAGCCAGAACATCGCGCCGACCACGATCGCGCAGTTCGCTCCGCTGACAGCGGTGAGGTGGCTGAGTCCGGTCGTGCGCATGTCATCGTTCAGCGTCTCGGAGACGCCACGGGTGTCACCGACCGCGAGCCCTGGCAGCAGACCGGCGCCAGGCTCGGGCAGCCGGGTCGAGCGCTCGATGAACGCCCGCCGCGCGTCCGCCGCCACCCCGAACACCCCGTCAGCCGGACGAACCACCTCCGCCTCGGTCGCGTAGATCACGAGGGCAGCGCGCTCCCCCGCATCCGTCACCGCCGCCTCGCCGACCACGCGCAGCCGGGCCCCGAGGTCGAAGCCGTCGCCAGGCTCGACACCGATCCGCACCGGCACCGAGACCGGGCGCTTCTCACCACGGAGCCCGATGCTGGTCGTCTGCGCCTCGAACCACAGGCGCCCGTCCTGCCCGACAGATGCCGACGATGTCACGGTCGCCGCGACCTCGACCACACGACCAGCCGACTCCGCCGCCTGCCCGCGCGCCGGCATCGACATCCCCACCGTCACCGCCACCGCAGCCATCGCAGCGCACAGGAGCACGACGAGCCCGACTCCCGGCCGCGTTCCGTCCCGCCGCCCGCGCACCTCGACAACAGCGAGCACCACTCCCGCACAGAGCGCACAGCCGCCAGCGACCCACCACGCTCCCGCCGACCAGAACACGCACACCAACGCCGCACCCCACACCCCGACGGCCAGCGGAAGCAGCCGCAGATCCTGACGCCTCAAGTCTCTGCCGCCCCAGGTGGGGACAGGGTTCCCGGTTCAGGGGTCGGTGTCTCGTGCGGCATGACGCCACGCTAGAGCCCGCCTCATGCACGTCCACGATGAAGAAACGAGCGGTCTGGAGAATGTCGTCACCACCGCTATCGTGCAGACAGGGTGCGCGACTTACCTCGACCTCCGAGGGGGGTCTGAAACACTTCGCTCCGACATGAACGCCCGGCTGAGCACCGATGAGCACATCCCCCGCGCGGGGGATGCAGTTGTTGGGCGCGGCTTTGTAGCGTGGAGACATGGATATCGCGTCGATGATCATGGGTGCTTCGATCGCCTCCGTCGCCTGGATCGCCTTCTCCCCCTGGGCGAAGCTGAAGCGCCTCCAGCAGCTCGAAGCAGACGCCGCAACCGGCCCGGAGCAGTCCGAGTAGTCTCCGGAGAAGATCAACTGCGACTGCAGCCTCAGAAGTTCCGGGAAGAGTGCATTTCATGCGTCGAGCGAGCGGGATCCTGCTGTGGATCGTGGCCACGGTCAGTGGAGTCTTCGGCGCCGGATGGTTCTCTCTTGCCGGTGTCGGCTGGTCCGGCGGCTTCATCAAACGCTCCTACTGGGATGAGAGCGAGAGCGGAATCGGCGTGGGCTTCGCAGTCGTCGCGCTCCTGATCTGGCTGGGACTCCTCATCGCATCGTTCACCGTCATCCGCGGAGGCGGCGCAGCCCCGACACGTGCGGCGCGCGTGACGTCGATCCTATTGACCGGAGTGAGCGTCGTGATCGTCGTGGTGCTGTGCGGGATGTCGATCGGCTGGCCCGAGCCACCCAGCGAGTTCCCGTCACCACCGTGGAACCGGGCCTGAAGCACGACCCCTCTTCCGATTCTCTGAAGAATCCGATGGACTGGGCGGATGCAGTCCGAGTATCCGATTCCTGGCAACCCATGGCCCCGCGAGATGCTGATCACGGTCGAGGACCGGCCGACCACGCTCCTCGAGCTTCTGTGGATCCGTGAGGCGTACGCGCTGACTCCGCCCGGTGACGACCGCCCGCCGACGCTCGCCGGAGCGCGAGGCACTGCTCAAGCAGATGCTCGGCCCGAACTGGGCTGACGAGATGGGTCGAGGCGCCTTCGATGACGCGTCGTACATGTCCTGGGAGCGGACGATGACCGACACCCACATGTCGACCCGGATCGAGCGGCTGGTGGACACCCCCGAGCGACGAGCCGTCGCCGCATTGACTGTGGCATGGCGTGGCGGTCTCACCACGATCGTGACGATTCCCTGCCGCGGTGAGTTCACCCGCCGTCTCACTCCGGATGGGCTGCTCGTCACCGACGCCACGCGGACCGACCTCGCTGCGTACGAGCGAGCGCTTGCTTCGTCGTGACGCCCGCGAGACGCTCACACCCGCGCTCCGTCTCTGATCCCTTCCAGCAGCTTCTCGCCGATGCCGGGGACCGCGAGCAGGTCGTCGACGGACTGGAACCGGCCGTTCTCCTCGCGCCACGCGATGATCCGCTCCGCGATCGCGGGTCCGATGCGCGGGAGCGTCTCCAGCGCAGCCTGGTCGGCTGTGTTCAGGTCGATGCGGTCGTCGCCAGGTGCGGCTGCGCCGGGATCGGCTCCGACCGCGCCCATCACCGGCACCATGATCTGCTCGCCGTCGGTCAGCAGGCGCGCGAGATTCACAGAGGCGAGATCCGCGTCATCCGTCGTCCCACCGGCCGCCGCCAGGGCATCCACCAGCCGTGCGTCGAGATCGAGCACGTACAGCCCCGGATGCTCGACCGCGCCGAGGACGTGCACATACAGCTCGCCGGACGGCGCCGGAGACGCTGCAGCCCCGGTCAGCGGCACGGAGTCGACGGGGGCCGCCTGCCCCCGGAGGATACCGAGTCCGACGGCAGCCGAAAGCACGACCAGGGCCAGCACCACGGCCGCGCCGACGCTCAACGAGAGTCGTCGTGAGCGAGGCAGCGCGGCCACAGGAGGAGTCGGCTCTGACGAAGGCATCACGCCACGCTAGGCCACACCGGCCGCAGCATCCGACCAGCGCATCGACGCCAGTGCATAACAGATCTCTCACTGTCCTCGTGCAGAGTCAGTGCCCGCATCGCAGAGGCAACGACAAGGCAACGATAAGGCGGTCGGCCCGAGTGCGAACACCCTGACCGACCGCCTCCGGAACTGCTGCTCAGCCCTTGACGACGAAGCTCACGATCTTCGGCGCACGCACGATGACCTTGACGATCTCCTTGTCACCGAGCGCGCGGATCACACGCTCGTCGGCGCGGGCCAGGGCTTCCAGCTCGGCCTCGCCGATGCGGGCGGGCACCTCGAGCTGTGCACGCACCTTGCCGCCGATCTGCACGACGGCGGTGACGGAGTCCTCGACGAGCAGCGCGGGGTTCGCCGAGCGCCAGGTGACGAGACCGACGGAGGGCTCGTGGCCGAGGATCTCCCACATCTCCTCCGCCGTGTGCGGGGCGATCAGGTCGAGCATCACGGCGATCGTCTCGGCAGCCTCGCGGACGGCGGGGTCGGCCGCACCGGCCTGGCCGTCGATGGTCTTGCGGGTGATGTTCACCAGCTCCATCAGACGTGCGACCAGCACGTTGAACTTCGTCTGCTCGACGAGTGCCGGCGCCTCGGACAGCAGCTTGTGCGTGGCGCGACGCAGTGCGGCATCCCCACCGTCGAAGACGACGTCGACCGCACTCGAGACCTCGCCGGCGATGCGCAGTGCGCGTGCCAGGAACTTCTGCGCACCGGTCGTCGAGACGTCTGCCCAGTCCTTGTCGTCCTCCACCGGACCGGCGAACGCCAGACCGACGCGGAGCGCGTCTGCACCGTAGGCGTCGAGCTCCTCCTCGAACAGCACCAGGTTGCCCTTGCTCTTCGACATCTTCGCGCCGTCGAGCAGCACCATGCCCTGATTGATCAGGTTCGAGAAGGGCTCGGTGAAGTCGATCAGCCCCATGTCGAACAGCACCTTGGTGATGAAGCGCGCGTACAGCAGGTGGAGGATCGCGTGCTCGACGCCACCGATGTACGAGTCCACCGGTGCCCAGCGGTCAGCCTGCGCTGGTTCGAAGGCGACCGTCTCGCTGTTCGGCGAGAGGAAGCGCAGGAAGTACCAGGAGCTGTCGACGAACGTGTCCATGGTGTCGGGGTCGCGCAGCACCGGATCGCCGGATGCCGGGTCGACGGTCTGCACCCAGCTCTCGGCGGCGCCGAGCGGCGAGGTGCCCTTCGGCTTCAGGTCGAGTCCCTCGACGCTGGGCAGCTTCACCGGCAGCTGGTCCTCCGGCACCGGGATGATCCGGCCGTCCTCAGCGTGCAGCATCGGAATGGGCGTGCCCCAGAAGCGCTGACGCGAGATGAGCCAGTCGCGCAGGCGGTAGTTCTTGGCGGCACGACCGGTACCGGTCGCGACCAGCTGCTCGATCGCGCGAGCGATCGCGTTGCGCTTCGAGAGACCGTTGAGCGGGCCGGAGTTGATCATCCGGCCCTCGCCGGTGAGCGCGACACCGGTGGATGCCGGGTTCTGCTCGTCGAGCGCGGCATCCGGGTCGATGGGCACGCCGTCGTCATCGACCTCGATGACCTGCATCGCCCCGGTGATGGGTGCGGTGGTGTCGACGACGACCTTGACCGGCAGGTCGAAGGCGCGGGCGAAGTCGAGGTCGCGCTGGTCGTGCGCTGGCACGGCCATGACGGCGCCGTGTCCGTAGTCGGCCAGCACGTAGTCCGCGGCCCAGACCGGCAGCTTCTCGCCGTTGACCGGGTTGATCGCGTAGCGCTCGAGGAAGATGCCGGTCTTCGGGCGGTCCGTGGACTGCCGGTCGATGTCGGTCTCCTTCTGCACCTTCGCCAGATACTCCTGGAAGCGCTGACGCACCTCGTCCGGAGCATCCGCCGCCAGCTCTGCAGCCAGGTCGGAGTCAGGGGCGACGACGAAGAAGGTGGCTCCGTGCAGGGTGTCGGGGCGCGTCGAGAAGACGGTGACCGGCTCCTCGCGTCCCTCGATGCGGAAGTCCACGTCGGCGCCGATGGAGCGGCCGATCCAGTTGCGCTGCATCTGCAGCACCTTGTGCGGCCAGAAGCCCTCGAGCTGGTTCAGGTCGTCGAGCAGACGGTCGGCGTAGTCGGTGATCTTGAAGTACCACTGCGTGAGCTTCTTCTTCACGACCTCGGCGCCGCATCGGTCGCAGCGGCCGTCGACGACCTGCTCGTTCGCGAGCACCGTCTGGTCGTTCGGGCACCAGTTCACGGCGCTCTTCTTGCGATACGCGAGACCGCGCTCGTGCAGCTTCAGGAACAGCCACTGGTTCCAGCGGTAGTACTCGGGGTCGGACGTGTGCAGCACACGCGACCAGTCGAAGGAGACGCCGTACGACTGGAACGCCTTCTTCTGCTGCGCGATGTTCTGGTACGTCCACTCACGCGGGTCGGCACCCTGACGGATCGCCGCGTTCTCGGCGGGCAGACCGAAGGAGTCCCACCCGATCGGGTTCAGGACGTTGTGCCCGCGGTGACGCCAGAAACGCGCCACGATGTCGGAGTACAGGTAGTTCTCGGCATGCCCCATGTGCAGATCGCCGGAGGGGTACGGGAACATCGCGAGCACGTAGCGACGAGGGCGGGTGTCGTCATCGCCGCCCGTGAGGAAGGTCTCGTTCTCTGCCCAGTACTTCTGCCATTTGGCCTGGATGGCATGCGCCGACGACGACTCGTCCTCGGCAGGAGCTGTGGACAGGTTCTCAGACAACGAACACACGACCAATCTGAAGGAAAATAGGGATCAGTTCAGGATATCGGAACCCCAGAGCACCGGCAGGACGGCGCCGAGGGCGGCCAGCGGTGCCGCCGCCTTCGTCGCGACCTCTGCGACCTCGGCATCCGGCTCCGATCCCCAGGTGATCCCACCACCGGCGCCCACCACGGCCTGGTGCTCCTCGACCACGATGCTGCGGATCACCATCGCGAGGTCGAGCGTCCCGTCGACGCCGATGTAGCCGAAGCAGCCGGCGTAGATGCCGCGCGGTCCGCCCTCGAGCGCGTGCAGCCGGGTCATGGCCGAGAGCTTCGGTGCGCCGGTCATGCTCCCGGCGGGAAACGCAGCGTGGAACAGCTCCCCCACCGTCGTGCCGGCGAGCGCCGTGCCGCTGACCGTGCTGACGAGCTGATGCACTGCCGGATATGTCTCGACGACCCAGAGGCCGTCGACGCGGATCGACCCTGGCACGCACACCTGCGAGAGGTCGTTGCGCATGAGGTCGACGATCATGACGTTCTCGGCGCGCTCCTTCGGGTTCACCGCGAGCTCCGCGGCGAGCGCAGCGTCATCCGCTGGGGTCGCGCCGCGCGGTCTGGTCCCCTTGATCGGACGAGTACGGATGACGCCGCCTTCGGCGTACAGGAACTGCTCGGGACTGGCGCTGAGCAGCGTCCTGTCTCCGATGCGCACGAAGCCTCCGTGGTGGGCGGGCGTCGCAGCCCGCAGACGGAGATAGGCGGCGACGGCATCGTGCTGTCCCGGCACCGTGAAGCGCGTGGTGAGACACAGCTGGTAGGCGATGCCGGCTCGGATCAGGTCGCGGCAGTCCTGGATGAGCCCGGCATACTCCTGCGGGTCGTGCCTGGCCACCGCGATGCGGGTCGGCGCAGCATCGAGGGCGGGAGAAGCTGGAAGGTCGCCCTGGACCACCGATGCCCAGGGATCCAGCCCTGCTTCGTCGGCGAGCGCCCAGACGCGCCTCCGGACATGATCGATCGCGACGACGTGTGTCGCCCGCAGCCAGGAGGGGTTGTCGTCGCCGTCGGCCGCCACCGGCGCCCCGGCGTCGCGCGCTCCACGCTCGTAGTCGCGCCAGCCGACCCATCCGCCGCGGAACGGCGGCAGACCGTCATCCGCTGCCGGCACGTCGATGCGCACGTCCGCCGGCAGCGTCGACGCCGTCCCCGTGCCGATGAAACTCCACCCCTCGGCGGCACTGTCACCGGCATCCAGCCAGAAGACATCCGCGGCCCGCGCTTCGAGCATGCGGAACACGGCGAGCGGCTCGACCCAGGCAGGGAGCAGACGGGCGCTCAGATGTTCAGGCACCTGCTCAGCCTACGACCGGCGCGCTCCCGTATTCTCGGAGGGGTGGATGACCTGCTGCTGTGGATGTTCGACTTCGTGCAGTCCATCGATCCGGTCACCCGTACGCTGATCGCCGGATTCGCTGTACTGCTGGAGACGAGCGTGCTGATCGGCCTGGTCGTTCCCGGCGACACGATCGTGATCATCGCCTCCATGGGCGTCACCTCGCTGCTCGAGGGCGTGTTCATGGTCATCGCCGTGGTGATCGGCGCACTGATGGGCGAGAGCATCGGGTTCCTCCTCGGACGCTGGCTCGGTCCTCGCATCCGTCATTCCTGGCTGGGTCGCCGGATCGGCGAGCACAACTGGGTGCGAGCGGAGCGCTACCTGCAACGCCGCGGCGGCGTGGCCATCTTCCTGTCGCGCTTCCTCCCCGTGCTGCACTCCCTCGTCCCGCTCACCGTCGGCATGAGCCACTACTCCTACCGACGCTTCCTCGCGTGGACCGCACCTGCGTGCCTGATCTGGGCCACCGCCTACGTCTCGGTGACCTCACTCGCCGCGGGCGGATTCCGCGAGCTCGTCGACCGCGTGCACTTCGCCGGCTACATCTTCGTGGGCGTGATCGCCCTCTTCCTGCTCCTGATCTTCGTCGGCAAGAAGGTGATCACCCGACTGGAATCGCGTCATCTCGACCCGGTCGACACACAGCCCGAGAGCGACGTGAAAGACTGAAGCAATGGCTTCCGCTCCCTCGGCGCCCCGGATCCACTGGTTCGCCCGTCTCGAACACCGCTTCCACGTGTGGCGTGAAGGTCGAGCGCGCCGTCGTGGTCGCACCGCCACGATCGTCCCCTTCCCCGGCTACGGCGGCCCGGGCTGGGTGCGCGTGGTCGGTCGCGTCCTGATCGTCCCCACGCAGCGCCGCACCGAGGACGGCGAGCTCGCGAGCGTGCGGGGCTGGCGCAGCTTCGTCGGCATCCCGGTGAGTTTCGCCTCGGTCGACGTGCACATCGGCGACACGACGCATCATGTGGTCGCCGACCGCGGCGGCGTGGTCGACATCCGCATCTCGGCCGACCTCGAACCCGGCTGGCAGACCTTCAGGATCTCGGTCGACGGCCAGGACCCGGTGGAGGCGCGCGCCTTCATCGTCGCCGAGTCCACGACGTTCGGCGTGCTCTCCGACGTCGACGACACCGTGATGGTGACGGCGCTCCCTCGCCCGTTCATCGCATTCTGGAACTCGTTCGTCCTCGACGAGCACGCCCGCATCCCGGTGCCCGGCATGGCGGTGCTCCTGGATCAGCTGCTGCGCCAGCACCCCGGCTCCCCCATGGTCTACCTCTCCACCGGGGCGTGGAACGTCGCGCCGACGCTCTGGCGCTTCCTCGGACGTCATCTGTTCCCTGCCGGCTCCATGCTGCTCACCGATTGGGGACCGACGCACGACCGCTGGTTCCGCAGCGGACGCGACCACAAGCTCACGAACCTCCGGCGCCTCGCCGCGGAGTTCCCGAACGTCAAGTGGCTGCTCATCGGCGACGACGGACAGCATGACGAGTCGATCTACACCCAGTTCATGGACGAGCACCCCGAGGCGGTCGCGGGTGTCGCGATCCGTCGACTGCTGCCGGCCGAGGCTGTCATGGCCGGAGGCCGTGCCGGTCGCGAACCCCACTCGCCGGACACCGCGCCATGGGTGAGCGCCGAGGACGGCGCCGGACTGCGCGATCTGCTCGGTGAAGCCGGCATCCTGCACTGACATGACCCTCGATCGCAGCGATTGGCTGCTCCGCGAGCAGGCGCATCAGGAGCGGGCGGATGCACTGACCGCCGAGCACCGCGGACGGGCTCGCCGCGGCGAGAAGCATCCGGTGTGGGACTTCCTCTTCACGTACTACGGCTACAAGCCGGCGCAGCTGCGTCGCTGGCACCCCGGCGCCGGCGCCGAGCTCGCCGATGCTCCGGAGCGCCTGGGGTGGCGCTGGTACTCCCCTGGCACGACACCGGACGCTGCCGTCCCGGATGCCGCGGTGTTCGGTGCCGAGAAGTCGGAGCTGGCGGGACTCATCGAGCGGATGCTGCGCCGCACCGCCTCTCGCCCAGGACAGTTCGGCTGCTTCGGCCTGCACGAGTGGGCCATGGTCTATCAGGCGGATGAGCACCGGCATGCCGTGCCGCTGCGCCTCGGCCAGGCAGGCACCGACGCTGTCGTCGAGAACCACGACCTCCGGTGCACGCACTTCGACGCGTTCCGGTTCTTCACGCCTGAGGCCGTACCGCGTAACCGCACTTCCCTGACCCGCGACGAGCAGTCGCTGTTCGAGCAGCCAGGGTGCCTGCATGCCGGCATGGACCTGTACAAGTGGGCGACCAAGCTCGGCCCGCTGATCCCCGGTGCGCTGCTGCTGGACTCGTTCGAGCTCGCCCGCGACATCCGCCTGCTCGACATGCAGGCAGCCCCCTACGACCTCAGCGCCTGGGACGTGACGCCCGTCGCGATCGAGACGCCGGAGGGCAAGGCGGAGTACGTGCGTCAGCAGCGCGGGTTCGCGGACCGTGGCGCCGCGCTGCGTGCATCGCTGCTCGAGGCCTGGCTCGGCGAGTCCGCGGTCTCGCACGCGGCGTGAACTCGCGCCCCTGCGGTCAGCCCGCCGGTCGGCATTCCGCGCAGACGGCCCAGTCCGATGTCGCGGTCGAGCCATCGAGACGCAGCGCCAGGACGCGCGTCGCGGCCTCGGCGAGGCGCTCCGCCGGCAGCGCTCCGTTCTCGACCTCGGCAGCGATCCCGGTCGCGATCTGCCCCGCCTTCGCCGCCGTGGAGCCTGCGATCATGAGCACGAGGTCGTTGCCTGCCGCGACCGACAGCACCGCGTTGCGCACCGGATCGGAGTACTCCGGCATGCCGGACGAGAGCAGCATGCCGAGGTCGTCGGTCACGGTGACGCCGTCGAAGCCGAGCTCGTCCCGGAGTATCCGGTGCCACGTCGGTGACAGCGTCGCAGGCAGCGGGTCGACCGCGGTGTAGGACAGATGCCCGAGCATGACGAGTGAGGCGCCGGCGTCGATGCCGTCGACGAAGGGCACCGCATCGGCCGCACGCCATTCCTCCAGGTTCATCCCGGTGCTCGGGATCGAGCTGTGCGAGTCGCCGGGAGCGGCGCCGTGCCCCGGGAAGTGCTTGAGCGTCGAGGCGAGGAAGGGCTCCTGCGCGGCTGTGGCCGCCGCGACGCGGTCACCAGCACCAGCTGGATCCGTGCCGAGGGCGCGTCCGGAGATGAAGGACTGCGGATCGGCAGTCACATCGGCGACCGTGCCGAAGTTCACGGAGATGCCGGCGCGAGCCACGAGCGAGGCGCGCGCCGCGAAGGCCGCCGCCACATCGGCATCCGATCCGTCCTTCAATGAGGGGGATGCCGGGAAGCCGTCGCCGTGCAGGCGCGACACGATGCCACCCTCCTGGTCGACCGCGATGAGCGGTGGCAGCGCCGGATCGATCGTGAGGGCGTCCGTGAGCGCGCGGAGCTCGGCCTCGGTCCCCGGGATGTTGCCGCCCATCAGGATGAAGCCGCCGAGCCCCGACTGCATGTACGCACGGAGTGCCGCCGCATCCGTCCCGCCGATGTGGCCCATCACGATGCTGGTCGCCTGTTCGACCGTGCTCATCTGCGCGACCATCTCGGCGGCGTGCTCGGCGGCCGGCTCGGTCGTCGCAGTGGCCGCTGCAGCGACCGCGCCCACCTGGGGTGCGGGGGCAGCGGCGGCCGGGCCGGCGAGCACCGCGACGGAGATCACCGTCGCCGCGCACGCAGCCCAGACCCGCCGCCACCGCATCCTGCCGTCCTTCGATCTCAGCCGGCGAGGGCGTCGGCGATCGGCACGCTCGAGTCGGCCGTGCCGTTGCCGAAGCGGATTGTCCGCCCGATCGTGCTCGCTTCCGGGAGCGCGGCCGCGATGACGGCGGCGACATCCGCCCGGGCGACCTCGCCCTTGCCCTCGGGGTCGATCTGGATGCGGCCGGTCGGGTCGTCGAACGTCAGCGTTCCGGGAGCGAGGATCGTGCCCTCGAGATCCGTGCCGCGAAGGTGCTCGTCTGCCGCCCACTTGGCGTCGGCGTACGCGAAGAACGAGTCGTCCGGCGAGACACCGTGATCAGCCGTGGAGCCGATCCATGAGACCAGCAGGTAGCGGCTGACTCCAGCCTTCGCCGCGGCATCCATGGTGCGGATCGCCGCGTCGCGGTCGACGGCGTAGGTGCGCTCAGCGGACCCGCCGCCGGCACCGGCCGACCACACGATCGCGTCGTGGCCGCGGATGAGGTCGGCGAGCGCATCCACGTCGAGCTGCTCGATGTCGGCGACGAGCGCGGTCGCTCCCCCCGCTTCGACCTCGGCGACATGGTCGGGGTTGCGGATGACGGCGCTGACCTCATCACCCCGCTCCACGAGCAGCGGGGCCAGAAGCAGTGCGATGCGGCCGTGGCCGCCGAACACGATGATGCGTGACATGGTTTCCTCCTCTGTTCGCCCGGCTGTATCTCAGCCGGGCGTCTGCGAGCTGTCGATCACGAATGCCTGTGGGTGCCCAGGCAGGTAGCGCACGACCACCGGTTCTCCGGTGCGGATGGACGCATCGCGATCCGGATAGACCGCCGGGGTGAAGAAGTTGCTCTCGAGCGTGTACTCGACGCCATCGGCGGTGGTGAAGGTGACCCAGTCGCCATCGATGGTGCCTGTGGTCGGTCGTCCGTTGTCGTGGATGTAGGCACGAGTGACGGGAACGCCGGTCAGGCTCAGGATGCCGATCACGAGCGAGCCCAGCATCAGGAATGCGAGCACGCGGAACAGGATCCGAAGGACTCGTCCGCCGACCTGCCCGGTGGCGCGCTGACCCGGCTGCACCAGTCCTTCGCGCTCGCGGATGCGTCGGAGGGCGGCTCCGGACGAGCCGACGCCGCGTGCCGACAGCACGAAGAGTCCGAGGACCGAGAAGCCCGCGATGAACACCATCGCGTAGCCGTGCGACGCCGGGAAGTTGAGCAGCCAGATGATCGTGTCCATCGGGTTCATCGCGCGGCTCCCTTCTCGAGCGTCACGGCGATGGTCTGCGGATCCTCACGTCGGTAGAACGCCCAGATCGGCGCCCCGACCTGGAAGCGCGAGATCACATCGGGGAAGACGAACGCGGTCGTCTCCGCCTCCCAGGTCGCCGCGCCCTCCGGCGCCATCAGCACGCGCAGGGCGAGTTCGCTCTGACCCTCCTTGCGACGACCGGTCGGTCGCACCTCGAGCACGGATGCCGGCACCGCCGTCCCCGTCGTGCGCGCCCTGACCTGTCTCGGGTCGATCAGTCCTCGGTCGATGCGCCACGCGAGCATCGCGTCGATCACGGCCGGATCCGTCGGGTCGGCCATCTGCACGGTGTCCCGATCCGTGAGGCTGTATCGAACCGGAAGCGGCAGATCGACCTGCAGCGCCCCGACGTCGGTGGGATCGACGAGCATCCGGAGCTGTCCGACGAACTCCTCTGCGGCTCGAGGAGTCACGCGGACGAACAGGTCGTACTGCGGCACGTCGTTGACCGTGAGGCCGGTGCGCGAGACCTCCACGATGCGTCCGACGCCGATCTCGGTCTCGCCGCGCAGCCTCCTGCCACGGCCGAGGCCGGTGAGGGTGCCGCCGAATGTCAGGAGCAGCCCCCAGGCGACACCGATCATGATCGGTGCGCCGAGGGTGTCCTCGCCGGAGAACGGGAGGATCGACTCGCGCTGGTTCACACCGAAGAGCCCTTCGCCCACCCAGATCACCAGCCAGGCCGAGAGCAGCAGCCAGATGACCGTGAACACGATGCGGAGCATGACTTCAGCGTACCGACCGCGACCTGGAGCGAGGAGGGCGCATGTCTCAGACGGTGGTCCGCACCGGCGCGTCGCGGACCGAAGCGAGCGCGCGCTGTACGCCCTTCGCGGCCGAGCGTCCGGCGCGGTTCGCACCGATCGTGCTGGCCGACGGGCCGTAGCCGACGAGCTGGATCCGCGGGTCCTTGACCGCCGTGGTGCCGCGTCCGTTGCGGTCGAGCTGGATGCCGCCGGCGGCGCTGCGCAGATGCAGCGGTGCGAGGTGTCCGATCGCCGGCCGGAAGCCGGTGGCCCAGAGGATGACGTCGACGCGTTCGAATGAACCGTCCGCCCAACGGACGCCGTCCGGCTCGATCCGCTCGAACATCGGTCGACGTGCCTTGTACGCGCCGAGGAGCTCCGCCTCATGCTCCTGCGGGCGCAGCATCAGCCCCGTGACGCTCACCACGCTCTGCGGCGGGAGTCCCTGCGCGACCCGCTGCTCCACGAGCGCCACCGCCGCGGCTCCGGCTTCCGGCGTGAAGTCGTCGTTCCGCCACACCGGCTCGCGGCGGGTGACCCAGAGCGTCTCGGTCAGCGGGGCGAGTGCGCCCAGGAACTGCACCGCCGACGCACCACCACCGACGACGAGCACCCGCTTCCCGAGGAAATGCGCGGGTCCCGGGTAGTCGACGGTGTGCAGCTGCTCGCCGAGGAAGGTCTCCATGCCCGGGTAGTGCGGCAGGAACGGATGCGTCCAGGTGCCGGTGGCGTTGACCAGCGTGCGCGCCCGCCACTCCCGGTCCCCCGCACGGACGACCAGGATGCCGTCCTCGTCGTCCACCCGGTCCACCGCGACGGGTCTGACCAGCGGCAGCCCATGCGCACGCTCGTAGGCAGCGAAGTACGCGGGCACAGCGACGTTCGCGCGTGCGCCGTCCCGGGGCGGCGCGGTGTCGCCAGGCAGCTCGGCCACGCCGTGCACGTCACGCATCGTCAGCGCGTCCCAGCGATGCCGCCAGGCGCCGCCCGGTTCGTCGTCGGCATCGAGCACGACATGCGAGATCCCGAGGCGGGACAGGTGATACGAGGCCGACAGTCCGGCCTGGCCTGCGCCGATCACGACGCTGTCGAGGATGCTCACACCGAGAGGAACGCCGTGCGCCGTTCGGTTGTTCCACGGTCCGCACGGCACGCCCGGGATGCCCGTCCGGATTGGTGCTCACGCCGATTCGTGTAGTACTCTTTTCAAGTTGCCCCGCGGTACTGGGGCACAGTCTGGGCCTGTGGCGCAGTTGGTAGCGCACCTGCATGGCATGCAGGGGGTCAGGGGTTCGAATCCCCTCAGGTCCACCACGAAACCCGCGAGCGATCGCGGGTTTTTCGTGTTCTCGCCCCCGCGCTTCGTCATGAGCATCCGATTCGGCCGCCTGACCTAGGGTGAGTGGATGCATTCGACAGGCACCGGCCTTCGCACACGCCGGAGCTGGCTGCTGGTCACGGTGGCGCTGACCATCACAGCCGGCCTGACCACACACTTCCTGGGCAGCGGCCCGCTCGCGGATCTCGCCGGCGACGCACTGTACGCAGTGCTGGTCTACCTCGTCATCGCATTCGTGTTCCCACGTGCGAGCATGCTCCGTGTCGGACTCAGCGCTCTGAGTATCTGCGCGCTGATCGAGCTCTTCCAGCTGACCGGGCTGCCGGCCGTGTGGGCGGAGGGGTTCTGGCCGATCAGGCTAGTGCTCGGCGCCGGATTCGACGCCCTCGACCTCGTCGCGTACGCCGTGGGCGTCGTGCTGGCGACCGCCTGCGATCTCGCGCTCATGCGTCGCGCTCGCGCGATGCGTCGCGTCTGACCCAGCGCGTGTCAGACATGTTCCCCGCTACCGGTTGCTAGGTTTGACAGTCACGGCACGAATGCGCCGATGATGTGGAAGGGCGCGCAATGGGACTGTTCCGACGACCGGAGTTCATCATCTCGAGCCCCTACACGCCTGCCGCCCCCGGCCTGTGGTCGCGCGGGTTCGGGGTCGTGGCGACCCGCAGCCTGCAGACGCTGATCGTGCTCGCCCTCGTGGCGGTCGCGGTGTTCGTCATCACGCAGCTGTCGCTGGTGTTCATCCCGGTGACGATCGCGCTGATCCTCGCATCCGCCATCCACCCGCTCGTCGCGCTCATGCGCCGCAAGGGCATGCCGTCGATCCTCGCCACCTGGATCGCGCTGATCGGCATCCTGGCGATCCTCGGCGGGATCGTGTGGGTCATCGTCCTCACGGTTCGCTCGCAGTGGGACGATCTGGTCGACTCCGCCACCGACGGCATCACGCAGGTGACCGCCTGGCTCGATACCCTGCCGTTCGACTTCGGCTCGATCGACCTCGATGACGTCTGGGCGAGCGCCGGCGACTTCCTCACGAGCGCCTCCTTCGGTCAGGGCGCGTTGGCCGGCGTCTCGGCCACCGCGAGCTTCTTCACGGGACTCGCCCTGATGATCGTCGTGCTGTTCTTCTTCCTCAAGGACGGTCCGCGCATCTGGGAGTTCCTGCTGCGTCCGTTCACCGCCGAGGGCTACGAGCGTGCACGCCGCGTCGGTGACAAGACCGTCGACGTGTTCGGCGGCTACATCCGCGGCACGTCGATCGTCGCAGCGGCCGACGCGCTCGGCATCGGCATCGGTCTCGCGATCCTGCAGATCCCGCTCGCCATCCCGCTCGCGGTCATCGTCTTCCTCACGGCATTCATCCCGCTGGTCGGAGCGACCGCAGCCGGCATCCTCGCGGCCCTGGTCGCCCTCGTGACGCACGGCCCGGGCGCCGCCCTCATCGTCATCGGCATCGTGGTGCTCGTCAACCAGCTGGAGGGCAACTTCCTGCAGCCGGTCGTCATGGCTCGATCCCTCAAGCTGCACGCCCTCGTCATCCTGCTCGCTCTGACCGCAGGCACCATCCTCGGCGGCATCGTCGGCGCGGTGCTGTCGGTGCCGCTCGCCGCCGTCGCCTGGGGCATCATCACGGTGTGGGACGGGCCGGACACGCCGGCACGTCCGTTCCGAAAGAAGCGCCCCGAAACCGTCTGACCGCCGCTAGCGCGATCCGACGGCACCGTCAACCGTCTCGTCTCCCCAGGCGTCGTGGACGTAGCGTGAGCGGCATCCGACAGAAAGGATCCGATCATGTCCACACCCATCCCACCGATCCTCCCGCTCCCCGAGGACGACGACGAGACCACGACAGACGGCGTTCCGACGCGCGAGGTCGACGGCGAGCAGACCATCGACCCTGACGCCGACGACAGCCAGATCAACAGCGCCGACGCCGATCGCGTCGCCTCCGGGGACGACACGGTCTGAGTTCACCGCTCGGACGACGGCCACCTCATCGACGAGGTGGCCGTTCGTCGTCTCAACGTCCTTTTCGAGTCGCCGGCATGGGTGGCAGGTGGGGAATCGGCACCGGCCGAGTCGCCCGGCTCGTCGACAGGAGGCGGTCGACGTCGGCGATGATCGACTCGATGCTGTCGTAGGAGATCGCGAGCGGGAGATCACGCAACCACGTGACCTCGAACTCCGTCGGAGCGAGCTCGTAGACCCGGGCGACGAAGCGACGGGAGTCGCCAGGCGGATACCGCAGGTCGTTGACGACCCACTCCGATGCGCCGACGCGATGCATGGAGCATCGTGGACTCGGTCCTTCACCCATCTCGCAGCCCTCCCAGACTTCTCTCCCCTCGGAAGAGTCTGCGGGGGTGGCCCGGATTCCGACAGCCCCTTGACAGGTCGGAGCCGATCGACGAGACGCGCTAGTTCTCCACGGCTCCTGCGGTCGCGACCTGCGCGCGCCACCACGGGGTCTCGATGAATCCTCGTTTCATGAACACGAGCTCCATCGCGGCGTTCCAGCCGCGCACGCCCTTGAGGTGCGCGATCGTGCCGGTGAGGAAGTCGTGCAGCGTCTCGGTCGAGGGAAGGATGATCTCGCAGTACAGCGAGTTCTCCTCGAGCACCGCTGCCAGGAAGCGCACCGAGACATGCTGCGACAGCGTCTTCGCGACTGCAGCGAGACGAGACGGCTCCACCCTGAGCATCAGCAGCGTCTCGGCGCTCATCCCCAGCGCGGATGCCGGCACCATCGTGACGGTCGTCAGACAGCCGGCGTTCCGCATCCGCTCGTAGCGCCGACGGACGCTGCTCTCGTTCATGTCGAGCTTCGCGGCGATCGAGAGGAACGAGGCACGCCCGTTGACGCTGAGCTCCTCGACGATCGCATGGTCGGCGTCGTCGAAGTGCGTCGGGTCGCACGTGTTCGGCGCCGGCATGTACGACTGCGGGTCCGGCGTCGGCTCCGCGTGGGAGTCGTACAGCTGACGCCCCCAGTCGAAGCTCACCTTGTAGGTGTGCACGACGAGGTCGCTGCGCCACCGCTCGACACCGGGGATGCCCTGCAGCTCGGTGAGCACGTGCGCGTAGGTCGCCGCGTCCCCGGGGATCACGACCTCTGCGAAGACGTCGAACTTGCCGGTGACGAGCGTGACGAACCGCACGAACGGTGAGCCGATCAGCGTCTCTGCGACGCTCAGCTGCGATCCGGGCGTGCAGTTGATCCGCACGAAGAAGCTCTCGACGTGTCCGGCGCTGCCGAGCGTCGGCACGATGCCCACGCGCACGACGCCCTCGGCCAGCAGCTGCTGACCTCGACGGGTCACGGTCGACACCGATGCCCCGGCGAAGTCGGCGATCGAGGTCCAGCTCGCCCTGCCGTCCTGCTGGAGGGCGACGACGATGCGGCGATCGAGATCGGTCACTTCGCGCGCCGAGCGCATGATGTTCACACCGTCGATGGGTACACCCGATGCAGGAACGTGCGCACGGTTGTGGTCCACGCAGCTGCCTCCTCGATCTGGGGTGAATGTCCGGATTTCTCGAACACCACCATCTCGGAGTCCGGAATGAGATCGGCGATCACCTGGCTACACGATACTGGCGTGATCCAGTCCGTCCGTCCCACGGTGATGAGTGTCGGCACAGTGATCTCGTGCAGCCGCGGCTTGAGGTCGTAGTTCGGGAGGTTCACCGAGAACGCGTAGTTGTGGGCACGGTAGCGGTACGGCGTGGCCTGCACCTTGCGCTCGGTGGCCTCCGGGTCGTACACGAAGTCGTACAGCGGCAGGATCTCGCGCCAGCAGTCCTTGAGGTCCTCGTCGTCGCGGACCTGACCGACGTCGATCCGATCGAACTTCTCCATGTCGATCGTCACGCGATCCGATGCCAGGGCGTTCTCCCTGGCGAGGTGCGCGTTGCCGTTGTCGGGCGAGGTGTCGCGCAGCACCACGGCAGCGACGCGATCGGGGTAGCGAAGCGCGTATTCCATCGCCATGAAGCCGCCGTACGATCCACCGGCCATCACGATCTTCTCGGCACCGATCCACTCGCGCAGGCCATCGATGTCGGCAGCCCACTGCTCGTGGCTGTATGTGCCCTCGCCCTCGCTCACGCCGCTGCCGCGCGCATCGAACACCACGACGCGGTACTCATCCGCCAGGCGACCGAAGCTCGCGCGGGGTTCTGCCCTCGAGCCGAGGCCCGGTGCGCCGTGATGCGTGATGATCACCGGCGCGCCCTCCGGACCCAGCACCTCGACCGCGAGGTGGTTGCCGTTGATCTCGACCCATTCGTACTCGCTGGTCGCCGCGGCGAACTCGGGCGATACCGGTGGGGTGGATGTCATGTCGTCCTCTTTCTCGAAGTCGGGGTTCTGGAACGCCGAGGCGCTCACAGCGCGATGATGCAGTCGTCGACGCTGCGCTGGTAGGTCGTCAGGGCTTCCGCGCCGCTCTCGGTCACCAGCATGCTGTCGCTGATCCTGTAGCCGGCATGGCCGGGCACGTAGATGCCTGGCTCGTTCGAGACGACCATCCCGGCCTCGAGCACCGTCGCATCGCCGTCTTCCAGCCAGGGCGCCTCGTGCATGCCGAGGCCGATGCCGTGCCCCTGACGGTGCCGGATGTACTCGCCGAGCCCAGCATCGCGGATCACGTCGAGGCAGAGCCGGTTCGCCTCGCGGCACTCCACCCCGGCCCTGATCGTCTCGCGACCGAGCTGCTGCGCGTCGCGGATCGTGTCGTGGTAGCGGCGCTGGTCCGCCGTCGGCTCGCCCAGCACGAAGGTGCGCTCCCCTTCGATGAAGCGGCCGCCGACCGCGCACCCGAGCGAGAGCATGAACGTGTCGCCCGCCTTCAGCCGGTTGACCGATGGCAGCCCGTGCGGGAACGCCGAGTTCGCGCCGGAATACACCAGACCGCCGGCGAGCAGCGATGCGACGACGACGTTCCGGTGCTCGGCGTACATCAGCCCGGTGCCGGTCGAGGTCACGTGCCGCTCCAGCTCCGCCTCGGTGGGCAGCGCTCCCCCGGCGGCCACCGCGTCCGCCACGAGCTGCACGCCGGCGTCCAGCATCCGATCGGTGATGCGCGCGGCTTCACGGTGCAGCACGATCTCCTCGCGGAACTTGACGTATCGCGCGCGGGCGATGAGGTCGGAGCCGACGAACTCGGTCGACGCCATCGCGGCTCGCAGCGCGCTGAGCCGCTGGAAGGTCATGGTCGAGGCGAACCCGACCCTCCCGGCTGGTCCGACGGCATCCGCCAGCACGGCGAACGGGGAGACGACGCCCGGATACTCGAAGAAGGCCACGAGCTCTGCGCGTGCGGACTGCGACTCGGCGTATTCGCGTTCGAGCTCCGGCAGCAGCATGCGCACGCGTCCGGTCGCGTCGAGCCAGATCGCGACCGGTCTCTCGGAGGGGTGGTGGAAGAACCCGGTGAGGTACGCGATGTCCTCCGGGCTGTCGGTGACGAAGGCATCGAAGCCCTCGTCGACCATGCGCTCCTGCACTCGGGCCTGCACCCGATCGAAGAACGCGGGATCGAGTCGCTGGTCGAAGTCGGCCATGTCGTCCTCCTACCGTGCGAGGTGACGCGGATTGCGTGCGTCGTTGTAGGCGATCGAGAGCAGCGTGGCCGAGAGCACCAGGATCAGGATCGCGATCGACGGGAACAGCGTGAGCCACCAGGCGCTGACCATCGCGCCGGCCTGCTGCGCCTCGTAGAGGATGCGTCCCCAGGACCAGGTCGTCGGGTCGCCGAGGCCGAGGAATGCGAGCCCCGCGGCCGAGAGGACGGCACGGGAGGCGGTCACGACGACCGAGACCACGACCACGGGCGTCACCGCCGGCAGCAGGTGGCGCGTGATGATCCAGAATGGCGACGTCGTCATGAGACGAGCGGCGTCGACGTACGGCAGACCCACGACCGTGAGCGCCTGCGAGCGGACGAGGCGCGTGACCTCCGGCCACGAGAACGCCGCGACCACGAAGATGATGGTCGAGGTGCTCGGTCCGACGAGGGCGGCGATCAGGATCATCAGCGGCAGCACCGGCAGCGAGAGAGTCATGTCGACGATCACGCTGATGAAACTGTCCAGCCTGCGGAAATAGGCGCCGATCACGGCGATGATCGTGCCGAACACGATCGCGATCACGGATGCCGCCACGGCGACCAGCACGCTCTGCTGCGTGCCCCAGATCACCTCGGAGAACACGTCGCGGCCGAGGGCGTCGGTGCCGAACCAGTGCCCGGCTCCCGGCGGACGCAGCACGTCGGGCCCGTAGCTCGCGGGGTACGGCGCGATCAGCGGAGCAGCGAGTGCGACCACCACGAGCAGGATGAGCAGCGCCAGCGAGATCATGCCGAGCGGATCCCGACGGAACGCCCGCCAGGTGTGGGCGCTCGCGCGCTCGCTCCCCGCTGCGGTCGGCTCGGTCGGGACCAGGGGCACGGATGAGGGCAGTGGAGCGGTCATGACGTCTTCACTCTCGGGTCCAGGTAGCCGTAGATGATGTCGGTGATGGTGTTCGCGACGACCACGGTGATCGCGAGCATCAGGAACGCGCCCTGCAGCACCGGGAAGTCGAGCTGGGTCACCGCCTCGTAGATGCCTCGGCCGATGCCGGGATACGCGAACACCGTCTCGGTGAGCACAGCACCGCCGACCAGGAAGCCGAGCTGCAGCCCGATCAAGGTGGTGGTCGGCAGCAGCGCGTTGCGCAGCGCATGCTTCCAGAGGATGCGGCGGCTGCGCAGTCCATTCGCCTTCGCGAGGAGGATGTAGTCCTCGCCGAGCGTCTCGATCAGGGTCGAGCGCATCGTCAGCACGTACGAGCCGACCTGGATCAGCATGAGCGACACGGCGGGGAGCACGAGGTGCTGCGCCACGCTCAGATACCACTCGAAGCCGTAGGTGTTGTTCGTGTACGCGCCGCCGATCGGGAACCAGCCGAGGTTCAGGCCGAACACGAACAGGAGCAGGATCGCGACGCTCGGCACGAACAGGGACTGGCCCGTCACGCCGACGATCTGCACGGCCCGATCGACGAAGCGGCCCTTGTGCGATGCGGCGGCGACACCGAGGGGGATGCCGATGATGATCGTCAGCAGCAGCGCGGTGAGGGTGAGCAGGAGGGTCCAGGGCAGACGCTGCAGGAGCACATCCAGCACGGGGATCGACTGGGTGAACGAGATCCCCAGGTTGCCCTGCAGCAGCTGCCACATGTAGAGGCCGTACTGGACCACCAGGGGCTGGTCCAGGCCGTACTGTTCGAGGATGGTCGCCCGGATGGCATCCGTCATGTTCGGACTCGCCAGCGCCAGTGCAGGGTCACCTGGGAGCAGCCGCAGGAGCAGGAACGTCACGGTCACGGCGAACCAGATCGTGAGCAGACCTCGACCTGCGCGACGGAGAATGAACGATGCTCGGGACACCCGGGCGACCTTCCTCGAGATTTCAGTGGTGTTATTCGACCGGGTGCGCGCTCGCGAGCGAGAGCGGGTTCACGATCGAGAGCAGCTCGCTCGGCTTCGAGATGAAGCCGGCCCATTCGTCGCTGGCCGCGAAGAACAGGTTCTGCGTGTACATGATGTTGTCGTAGACCTGCTCGTGCACGATCTTGTTCGCCTCGCGCATGATCGAGACCTTCTCGTCCTCATCGAAGGTGACCATGCCCTCTTCGATCAGGGCGTTCAGCTCGGGGTCGTCGACGTGGGTGTAGTTGATCGCGCCGCCAGGCAGGTACGACAGGGCGAAGTTGGTGACCGGGTCGTCCATGATGGCGAAGTTGCCCGCATAGATGTCGTAGTCGCCTTCGCTCGTCATCGAGAGGTATGTGTTCCGCTCGGTGCCCTGCAGCTCGATCGTGATGCCGGCCTCGGCGGCACTGTCCTTCACCATCTGCGCCCACTGGCTGGTGACGCTGTCCTGCAGCGAGTAGATCAGGCGGAATGACAGCGGGAACTTCCCGTCGGCGTCTGCCGTGTACCCGGCATCCTCCATGAGCGAGCGCGACTTCTCGGGATCGAAGTCGTACTCGGTCACCGAGTCGTCGTAGTACTTCGCCAGCACCGGCATCAGCGCGCTGGAGCCGGTCGAGACGGCCTGCCCCTGCAGCACGACGGTGCGGATCGCGTCGTAGTCGACCGCATGTGCGAGCGCCTGACGAACCTCGGTCTTCGCGAGGTCCGGCTTCTCCATGTTGTAGACGAGGTGCGCGTAGCCGAGCCCTGCCGCCTCGATCACCTGGAGGCCGTCGGTGCTGCTGAGCTGCTCGACCTGTGCAGGCGGCAGCGCGTTCGCGATCACGTCGATCTCGCCGCTCTGCAGCGCCAGGATCTCGGTGTTCACGTCGGGATACACGCGGTAGACGACCTCGGCCGGGCCGGGTACGCCGCCGTCGATCAGCGGGTAGTCCTCGACGCGCTCGAGCGTGTAGTGCTGACCGACCTGGAAGTCGCTCATGATGAACGGTCCCATGCCGACCCAGCCGCCGTCGCTGCCGTCGTTCGCGAACTCCGCGATCGAGCCCTTCGGGTCGAACACGTGCTTCGGCACGACGACGCCCCAGAAGCCGATCTCCTCGATGATCGACGAGTCCGGCTGCGTCAGGGTGAGCTCGACGCGGGTGTCGGACACCGCGGTGGCGGTGTCGAGGTTGCCGAGCTGCCCGAAGAACGTGCCGGGAGCCTGGTCGCGCTTGACCGCGTTCAGGGTCCATGCGACGTCCTCGGCGGTGAGCGGCTCGCCGTCGCTCCACGTCAGGTCGTCGCGGATCTCGTAGAACCCGGTCGTGTCGTCGACGTAGCCCCAGTCGGTCGCCACATGGGCTTCCTTGGTGCCGTCGTCGCTGATGCTCAGCAGGTGCGGATACATCAGGTTCGTGATCCACGAGTCGGTGCGGCTGTTGCCGAGCACCGGGTTGAAGTTGACGACGTCGGTCGTCGTGCCGATGCTGAGCGTCTCATCGCTCGGCCCGGTGCTTCCGGACGACTCCCCCGGCTCCGGTGCGGACGGGGCGCACGCGGCGAGACCGACGGCGAGAGCCGCGGCCGCACCGAGGGCGAGGAACTTGCTGTGTTTCATCAGACCCAAACCTCCTCGAGTACGCGCATGGTGTTGCCACCGACGACGGCGCGAATCTCGTCGTCGGAGTAGTCGTGCTTCACAAGCCAGCCGATGATGTTGTAGAAGGCCTCGGCCGGGTTCTCGATGCCGTCGACGTACGGCTGCTTCTCGTACTCGACATTGGCGTGCGCCTGGCCGAGCGACAGGTTCGAGGAGAACGCGTCGTGCAGGCCGACGTGGTCGCCGAACAGCGTGTCAGGACCGAAGCTCACGTGCTCGAGGCCGACCAGGTCGACGCAGTACTGGAAGTGGTCCATCACGGAGTCCAGCGAGTGCTTCGGATGCTGCGGCGAGATCGTGGTGTGCGGGGCGGCCTCGATGCCGATCACGCCGCCGCGCTCTGCGCACTGGATGATCGTCTCGTCGGTCTTCATCCGGTTCGTCGGCCACAGCCCTCGTGCGCCGGCGTGCGTGATGAACACCGGCACCTTCGAGTGCCTGACCACGTCGAGGCACGTCTGGTCGCCCGAGTGCGAGATGTCGATCGCGATGCCGAGCTTGTTCATGCGCTCGACCGCGCGCTCGCCGAAGTACGTCAGCCCGCCGTCGCCCCGCTCCTTGAGCCCGCCGCCCAGCATGTTGGCCTCCGAGTAGGCGATGCCCATCTGGCGGACGCCGAAGCCGTAGAGCACGTCGAGACGATCGACCTCGTTCTCGATCATGGTCGAGGCCTCGAGCGCGAAGATGTGGGCGACGCGCCCGGTCTCCGCCGCGTACCGGATGTCTTTGATGGACTCGGCCTTGATGACGAAGTCCTGGTGCGCCAGGTCGGCCATGCGCACGCCGAGGTCGAACAGCACGTCCTGGTACTTCCAGCCGGCGTCGCTGGAGATGCAGCAGGTGCCGTCCATGCCGTTGTCGAACACCGCGGTGAGACCCGAGCGAGCCAGCCCCTGGTAGCCGGTGGGTTCCCGACCCTGACGGATGTGGTCGCGCAGCTCGCCCATGTCCTCGGGGAAGACCTGCACATGCTCGTGCAGGGAGATCACGGTCTCCTCGCGCAGGAGGCGCTCGGTGCGCTCCTTCTGCGCGTCGCTGAGGTCGAGACCCTCGTAGGCCGGCACGCGGCCGATCTGCTTGGCGTAGCGGAACTCGCGGTAGTCCTTGCCTGCTTCCAGGTAGTCGTAGGCGGTGTAGCCGGTGTACCGGTCTGCTTTTTCGAGCACGGATGCGCTCCTTCGGTTCGGTGTGTGGATGCCTCTCCCGATCGACGCAGGGGAGATTTCATCGAATCTCGCTGATTTCGGCACAGATGTCAACATTGGTGAAGAAATTCGGCTGAGATGTTTCCTGTTGGAAACAATTCAGAGGTAGTCTCCTGGCATGATGAGAATCATGGAGAACACCTCAGTGCCGGAGAACGGCATCGTCCTCGACGTTCACGGGCTCACCGTGACGCTGTCCACCGACGGACGCCCGAATCGCGTGGTCGACGACATCGACATCACCGTGCGCCGCGGCGAGGTGTTCGCGCTGCTCGGCGAGTCCGGCTCCGGCAAGTCGATGACGGCGCGCGCGATCATGGGTCTCATCGACACCGGCGAGGTCGAGGCGAGGAGCATGAGCCTGGGTGGCACCGATCTGCTCACCCTCTCGCCCGAGCAGCACCGCCGTCTGCGCGGAGTCAAGGTCAGCCTCGTCATGCAGGATGCCCTCTCCGCGCTCAACCCCGTGCTCAGCATCGGGGACCAGATCATCGACCTCATCCGGGCTCACCGCAGCATCTCCCGCCACGCCGCTGAGGAACGCGCCGTCGAGCTGCTGACCCTCGTCGGAATCCCGGACCCCGCGCAGCGGGTCCGGGACTACCCTCACCAGTTCTCTGGCGGCCAGCGCCAGCGCATCCTGATCGCCATGGCCATCGCCCTGGAGCCCGATCTGATCATCGCAGACGAGCCGACCACGGCGCTCGATGTGACGGTGCAGGCCCAGATCCTCGACCTGCTGCTCTCGCTCCGCGATCGCCTCGGCATGGGCATCCTGCTCATCACGCACGACCTCGGCGTCGTGATGGAGGTCGCCGATCAGGTCGCGGTGATGCGCACCGGTCGCATCGTCGAGTCAGGCAGCGCCGACACCGTGCTGACCGAGCCCCAGCATCCGTACACGCTCCAGCTGCTGCACTCGATGCCGCGCGACGTCAGTGCGGCCGCGGAGGATGACGGCTCTGCCCCGATCCTCGAGGGCCGAGGGCTCGAACGGACGTTCCGCTCCGGCAGCGGGCGCCGCGCGCATCGCGTCGCGGCCGTCGCCGGCGTCGACCTGCAGCTGCGCAGCGGCGAGATCCTCGCGATCGTCGGCGAATCGGGCAGCGGCAAGTCGACACTGGCCCGGATGCTGGTCGGCCTCGACTCCCCCGACGCCGGCACCCTGAGCTTCCGCGACCAGGATGTGACCCGCGGGCGGCTGCGTGACCGGAAGGTGCTGCGTCGCGGCGTGCAGATGGTGTTCCAGGACCCGTACATGTCGCTGAACCCGCGGATGACCGTGCAGCAGATCATCGCGGAGCCGCTCGCGGCCACCCGCACCGGCACACCGGCCAGTCGACGGGAGCGGGTCGCCGAACTGCTCGAGCTCGTCGGGCTGACACCCGAGATGGGCTCGCGCTTCCCGCATCAGTTCTCCGGCGGCCAGCGACAGCGCATCGGCATCGCCCGTGCGCTGGCCCTGCATCCCGACGTCCTGGTCTGCGACGAGCCGGTCTCTGCGCTCGACGTGTCGATCCGCGCGCAGATCATCGACCTGCTCTGCGACCTGCGGGAGCGACTGGGCATGTCGATCGTCTTCATCGCCCATGACCTGTCGCTGGTGCGTCACATCGCGGATCGCGTCGCCGTGATGTACCTCGGCAACATGGTCGAGATCGGCGAGACGGAGACCGTCTACCGCTCGCCCGCTCATCCGTACACGAGGTCGCTGCTGTCGGCCATCCCGCCGCAGACTCGGGCAGAGCGTGGGATGCTGCAGCGACGCACGCCGCTCAGCGCCTGACCCGTCTCAGACTCCACAGACGAGAAGAGCCTCACCGTCTCCGGTGAGGCTCTTCTCATGCGGGGGTGTGCGTCGTCACTCCGCTGCGGTGGTCGTGGTCTCGGGCAGCTCGATCGGCACGACCGGGCAGTCCTTCCAGAGGCGCTCGAGGCCGTAGTAGACCCGCTCCTCCTGGTGGAAGACGTGCACGATCAGATCGCCGAAGTCGAGCAGCACCCAGCGGGCCTCCGCTCGGCCTTCACGGCGGACTCGCTTGTGCCCGGACTCGATGAGCGTGTCCTCGATCTCGTCGGCGATCGCAGCGACGTTGCGCTCGCTGTTTCCGGTGACGAGGAGGAAGATGTCGACGAGCGGAAGCGGCTCGGAGACGTTCAAGGCGATGAGGTCTTCTCCGCCCTTCGAGACGGCGGCTTCTGCGGCGAGCCGCAGCATTTCTTCGGCGGTTTCAGGTGATTGCATCAGAACACATTCGTGGTGATGGCGACGACGAGCACGACGGCCAGCGCGAGTGCGAGACCGCCTGCCGTGATCGCCAGGATGAGCATGAGTTTGCTGCCCTTTTCCGGAGCGGGAGTACGGATGACCTCGCCGGCGGGCTTGATGGTGCTGACCGCGGAACTCGCGGCGATCGGGGTGGGAGAAGACGCAGGAGGCAGTTCGCCGTCGATGAGCACGGCGTCCACCTCCTTGCCGTCGGTGGTGCCGTGCGCGTGTCCCTGTGAGCCCATGCCTCGCGGCAGCTCGTAGGAACCCGTGACCAGGATCTCGCCTGTCGAGGCGACGGGGCCGGAGAGCGACCCCTCACCGGGCGACGGCGTGAAGATGAGTGCGCTGGGAGCGAGGTGCTGCGAGCCGGTCGAGTCGTTGACCGAGAGCAGGTCGTCGAACGATGGGGTGAACGGCTTCTGCGTCTCAGCAGGATCATTCAGCAGCCCGACGCCGAAGGCAGGGTTGACCGTGGGGCGCTCGCCCTCGTCGATGGCCTCATCGTCGCCTGCATCGACATCTGCGAGGACGTCGTCCGGGTCGGCGTCGTCGACCAGTCCCAGCGCAGCGACGTCGTCGTGCTCGGCGGGCGCGACGGCGGACTCCTCGACGACCTCGACGGGCACGTCGCCGACGGTCTCGGCGGCAGCGGCTGCACTCACCGGAGCGACGATCTCGACATCGTCTACGGCGTCGTCGTCTTCATCGACGACGACCGGAGCGGGGCGCGCGAAGTCGGGCACACCCGACACGATGGGCTCGGCGACCTGAACTGGCTCGTCGACCTGGACCTGCTCGTCGACCTGCACGAGTTCTTCGATCTCGGGAGCAGCCTCGGCCTGCGCCTCGGCTGCGTGCTCCTCTGCTCGGGCCGCCTCGGCCTCAGCCTCGCCGATCACGGGCACGGACGCGGTACGGACGCGCTCCTGGGCGCGTGCCTGACGGCGGGTGAGCGGGGCTGCCGACTGCTCGGCATCGGTCTCGTCCGCCGTGACGTCGCCGGCGCGCTCGGGCTCAGGGGTGCGCTCAGGCTCTGCCTCGGGAAGCGGCGGTGCCGGCGGGACGACGAGCTCGGCCGCGGCGGCGGCTTCCTCCGCGCTGATGACCGGGGTCGACCCGGTCAGCCGGATCTCCCGCAGCTGCTTGCGTGTGAGCGGACCCTGCTCCTGCTGATCCGATGAACTCATGCCTTGCTCCGATACAGATGATGCTTCGCGATGTACTGGACGACTCCGTCGGGGACGAGGTACCAGACCGGTTGATCGTCGCGAACGCGTTCACGGCAAGCCGTCGACGAGATCGACAGCGCCGGCACCTCCAGTTGGCTGACGTTGTCGCTCGGGAGGCCGTCGGTGCTCAGAACGTGTCCTGGGCGAGAGACCGCGACGAAGTGGGCCAACTCCCACAACTCATCATGGTCCCTCCAACTGAGAATTTGCGCTACGGCGTCTGCCCCGGTGATGAAGAACAACTCGGCGTCCGGTCGGTCCCGTTGCAGATCGCGAAGGGTGTCGATCGTGTAGGTCGGCCCGTCACGGGCGATGTCGACTCGGCTGACCGTGAACTGCGGGTTGGATGCCGTCGCGATCACGGTCATCAGGTAGCGGTGCTCGCTCGGCGTCACGCCCGATTTCTGCCAGGGGTGACCCGTCGGCACGAAGACGACCTCGTCGAGATCGAAGGAGTGCGCGACCTCGCTCGCTGCGACCAGGTGCCCGTGGTGGATGGGGTCGAACGTACCGCCCATCACGCCGATGCGCGGAGCACGCGAGGTCGCTGTGTTCATGGGGGCCTTAGTGGCCGTGTCCCGCCTCGTGGCCGTCCTTGCCGTGCTTCGCGGCCCATGCCTCGGCCTTGGCCGAGTGACGGTTGGCGACGTGACGGTACGACAGCGTCACCAGTCCGAGGAGCCCGAACACCAGCGCCGCGATGACACCGAAGATGAGGGTCTCGAGCTGCACGTTTCCGTGGTGCTCGGTTTCAGCAGCGGCCATCGCGATCTGTGCGATGAGGTTCATCATGACTCCGTTTCGTGACCGGGCGGTACAGCGTCACCCAGTCTAGCCCTCAGCCGCGGGTCTGCCCTGATCCACGCGCGAGCCACTTGGTGCTGGTCAGCTCCGCCAGCCCCATCGGTCCGCGCGCATGCAGCTTCTGGGTCGAGATGCCGACCTCGGCACCGAAACCGAACTCGCCGCCGTCGGTGAACCGCGTCGAGGTGTTCACCATCACGACCGCGGAGTCGACCTCGGCGAGGAAGCGCTCGGCGTTGCGGGAGTCGGTCGTCACGATCGACTCGGTGTGCCCGGTGCTGTAGCGGCGGATGTGGTCGAGCGCCTCGTCGAGCGAGTCGACGACCTTGATCGCGATGTCGAGGCTCAGGTACTCCGTCTCCCAGTCCTCCTCGGTGGCCGGGATCACGTTCGAGACGAGCCCAGCGACCATGTCGTCGCCGTGGACCGCGACGCCCTCGCTCTGCAGCGCGCTCGCGACCAGCGGGACCAGCCTCGGCGCCGCCTGGCGGTGCACCAGCACGGTCTCGACGGCGTTGCAGACGCTCGGGCGCTGCACCTTCGCGTTCACGACGATGTCGCGTGCCCAGTCGTCGGGGGCGCTCTCGTCGAGCACGATGTGCACGTTGCCGGCGCCGGTCTCGATGACCGGCACGGTGGACTCCGTGACGACGGTCTCGATCAGGCCGGCGCTGCCGCGCGGTACGAGCACGTCGATGAAGCCGCGGCCGTGCATGAGCGCCTTCGCTCCGTCTCGACCGAAGTCATCGACCGTCTGGATCGCCTCAGCCGTCACGCCGGCGCTCTCCAGCGCATCGCGCATGACCTCGACGAGCACCGTGTTCGAGTCACGGGCGGCGCTGCCGCCGCGCAGCACGACCGCGTTGCCGGAGCGGAGCGCGAGCGCTGCGATGTCGACCGTCACGTTGGGTCTGGCCTCGTAGATCGCGCCGACCACGCCGAACGGCACCCGCACCTGTTCGAGCGAGACGCCGTTGGGCATGCGGTGCCCGCCGACGACGCGGCCAACCGGGTCGGCGAGCGCTGCGACCTGTCGGACCGCCGCCGCGAGTGCTGCGACGCGCCCCTCGTCCAGACTGAGCCGGTCGATGAGCGACTCGCCGATGCCGTCTTCCCGTCCACGGGCGATGTCGCGGCCGTTGGCCTCGATGATCCGGGCCGCCTGCGTTTCCAGGGCGACTGCGATCGCTTCCAGCGCCCGTCCCTTCTCATCGCTGGTGAGAGCGGCGGTCGCGCGGGAGGCATCCTTGGCGCGTTCGAGGCGCACCTGAGGTGTCTGGTCGGTCATCCGCCCAGTCTAGAACGCGGGCGCGCGCGTCGAGCCGGGTGTGACGCCGGTCTCACCCGGTGCACGATGGGCTCAGACAGACGGTTCGAACCAGGTGCCGATCTCGGCGCCGGACAGCGCTTTGTCGACCAGGTCCGCACTCGTGACGAGCACGCCGATGCCGGATGCCGCGGCGAGGCGGGCGGCCGAGACCTTGGTCGCCGCTCCCCCGGTGCCGACGCTGTTCACGACGGTCGCTCCGAACTCGAGTCCACTGAGGTCGGCATCGGCAGCGACGATGTCGATCGGCTCTGCGCGTGGGTCGGACGGCGGCCTCGTGTACAGCGACTCGATGTCGCTGAGGAGCACCAGGGCGTCAGCGTCGATCAGCTGCGCCACGAGGGCGCCGAGCCTGTCGTTGTCGCCGAATCGGATCTCCTGCGTGGCGACCGTGTCGTTCTCGTTCACGATCGGGAGCACGCGCAGACCGAGCAGCCGCTCCATCGCGCGTCGGGCGTTGCTGCGGGAGGTCGGGTGCTCGAGGTCGCCGGTGGTCAGCAGCACCTGGCCCGCGATGATGTCGAACGGCCGCATGGCCTCCTGGTAGCGGTACACCAGGATGTTCTGGCCCACCGCCGCCGCTGCCTGCTGCGTCGCGAGATCGGTCGGGCGAGCGTCGAGCCGGAGGAACGGGATGCCGCTGGCGATCGCACCGGACGACACCAGCACGACCTCGACACCGCGCGCGTGCGCCGCGGCGAGAGCTTCGACGATCACCGGGATGCGCCACGATGAGTCTCCGCTGATCGACGACGAGCCGACCTTGACGACGATGCGCGAAGCGGTCGCGAGATCGGCTCGCGACCGTGCGGTCACTCGTCCTCTCCGCGGTAGGCGTTGAGGCGCAGCTCCTCGACCTCCGCACGGGCCGCGGCCTTGGCATCCATGCGCTCGTAGTAGTTTTCACGACGCTCGGAGGTGGTGCGGCGGGCGTTCGGGGCCAGACGAGGGTCGGTGCCACGCGGGGCCGTCATGAGCTCGGCAGCGGAGGTCATGGTCGGTTCCCAGTCGAACACGATGCTCTCGCCCTCGCCGATGACGACGGTGGAACCCTGCACTGCGCCGAGGCGGAAGAGCTCGTCCTCGACGCCGACCTTCTCGAGACGGTCGGCGAGGTAGCCGACTGCTTCCTCGTTCTGGAAGTCGGTCTGCTGCACCCAGCGAACCGGCTTCTCGCCGAGGATGCGGTAGATGTTGCCGTACGTGCCACCCTCGACCCGGATCGTGAACTCCTTCTTGGAGCGGCGCGGGCGGATGATGACGCGTTCGGGCACCTCGACGGCGGTCTCTGCGCGGTGCTTCTCGACGAGCTCGCCGAGTGCGAAGGTCAGCGGGCGCAGTCCCTCGTGCGAGATCGTGGAGATCTCGAACACACGGAATCCGCGGGCCTCGAGATCCGGACGGACGAGCTCTGCGAGGTCGCGCGCCTCGGGCACGTCGATCTTGTTCAGGGCGATGAGCTGCGGGCGCTCCAGCAGCGGCGTCTGACCCTCCGGCACCTCGTAGGCGGCGAGCTCGGCGAGGATCACGTCGAGGTCGGAGATGGGGTCGCGGCCCGGCTCGAGCGTCGCGCAGTCGAGCACATGCAGCAGGGCCGAGCAGCGCTCGACGTGACGGAGGAACTCCAGCCCGAGGCCACGGCCTTCGCTGGCGCCCTCGACGAGTCCAGGCACGTCGGCAACGGTGTAACGGGACTCCCCGGCCTGCACGACGCCCAGGTTCGGGTGCAGCGTCGTGAACGGGTAGTCGGCGATCTTGGGCCTGGCGGCGGAGATCGCACCGATCAGGCTCGACTTGCCGGCTGACGGGTAGCCGACGAGTGCGACATCGGCGACGGTCTTGAGCTCGAGGACGACATCGCCCTCGTATCCCGGTGTGCCGAGCAGCGCGAAACCAGGCGCCTTGCGCTTCGGCGATGAGAGCGCGGCATTGCCGAGACCGCCCTGACCACCGGCGGCGACGACGAAGCGCTCACCGGGAACGATCATGTCGATCAGCACGGTGCCGTCGGGACGCTTGACGACGGTGCCGACCGGAACCGGAAGCTCGAGATCCTCGCCCATGAATCCTGCGCGGTGATCGCCCATGCCGGGTCCGCCGTTGCCCGCGGTGCGGTGCGGCGAGTGGTGGTACGACAGCAGGGTGCCGGTCTGGGTGTCAGCGACCAGCACGACGTCCCCGCCGTCTCCGCCGTTCCCGCCATCGGGTCCGCCCAGCGGCTTGAACTTCTCACGGTGCACCGAGACGCAGCCGTTCCCGCCCTTGCCGGCGCGCAGATGCAGCGTCACGGTGTCGACGAAGCTGACCATGTGTCTCGATCTCCTTGGTTCCTGTACCTACCGTGGGCAGATACACGGACGGGGCGAGCCGAAGCCCGCCCCGAACCGGATGATGATGTGTCGTGCGACGATTACTCGCCGGCTGCGACGATGTTGACGACCTTGCGGCCGCCCTTCGCGCCGAACTGGACCGCACCAGCGGCCAGAGCGAACAGCGTGTCGTCGCCGCCACGGCCGACGTTGACGCCGGGGTGGAAGTGCGTGCCGCGCTGGCGGACGATGATCTCGCCGGCGAGGACCTGCTGACCGCCGAAGCGCTTCACGCCGAGGCGCTGA